>ERZ1370068.2928-contig-2055_pt1 | contig 465800 bp, 648 predicted proteins | sample MGYA00561227_ERZ1370068 | MGnify/ENA primary metagenome ERZ1370068 (study PRJEB38410, sample SAMEA6850437) | metagenome | study: Metagenomic assessment of the ecological functions of the soil: analysis of the soil microbiota associated with the...
CACAGTGTGACCCGCAGGCCCGACCTCGCGACCGGGCCCCCGCCACGCGGCGGCCGTCGACCGGACGGCTGGCCAGCTGCCCCTGCGCGCAGGCGGGCTCGACGGCGCTAGTCACGCGACCAGAAGGGTCTGATCTCGAGCTTGCCGAAGCGGGCCATGGGGTGTTTCGCGGCTACCTCTATCGCCTCATCAAGGCTCGCGCATTCAAGCACGTCAAACCCGCTATCCACTCCTTGGTCTCGGCGAATGGTCCGTCCGTTTTCAGGACCTTGCCGTGTCGCTTTGCGAACGGTGATGGCCTGATCCACACCGACCAGACGGTTTCCGGAGATTCGGATTCCCTTGCCGTCCATCTCGGAAACCCATGATTCGATATTGTCCTGCTTGGGGTCGTAGGGCTCCGCCGAAGGGTCCGTACATACGAACATCACGTATCGCATGATCGCTCCTTTCCGCATGTCGGAGGCCGGCATCCCGCGTAGGGCCTTGCCTGCTGTCGACAAGTAATCGAACGGCGATCAGCCGATCCGACACCCGAAGTGCCGGCTGCTCTCTTTGACGGGCGGAGCCAGTTCGCTCACTTTGCGCACTGAGGACGCTTGAATCGGACTGGGCTCCTTGCATTCGCGATGGGCACGCTATCTGGTAGCCTTGCCGCGTGACGGCGTCAATGTTCTCCTCGGTATGGATGCAGGGAGGCTGCGGTGAGTCGCGTCCCGTCAGGCCTGACGGATGACCCCCGCGTGCAGGAGTCGCTCGATCTCCGCCGCGGCAATGCCGGCGGCGCGCAGCACCTCGACGGTGTGCTGCCCGATCTCCGGCGCGAGGGTCGGTGGAACCTTCTCCTGGTCGCCGATCTGGAGCGGGCTCGACACGGTGAGCGAGGCGCCGGCGCGCGGGTCGTCGATGGGCACCAGCGCGCCGCTCGCCCGCATCTGGACGTCGTGCGGAACGTCGTCGAGCGTGGCCGACCACGCCGAACGCGATGCCGGTCTTCTCGAGGATCGGCGACCACGCCGCCCAGTCCTTCGTGGCGAACCACGCGTCGAGAATGGCGGTGAGGGCGCGGGCGTTCGTGCGCCGGTCGGTCGGCGTCGCGAAGCGCGGATCGTCAGAAGGTCCTCGCGGCCGATCCCCGGACGAAGCTCTCCCAGTGGCGCTCGTCGCCGGTGATCGTCAGCATGAACCAGCGCCCGTCCCGGCAGCGGTACAGGTTGGCGAGCGCGCTGATGGCCTCCTCGCGGGGCGGGCGCACCTCGGTGCGCGCTCCGCAGAGGATGCCCTGCACGGGGATGGCGTTCATCCAGAGTCCGTTGGCCATGAGCGACGTGGCCACCATGGTGCCGCGCCCGGTACGCTCGCGATGGTAGAGGCCGGCCATGATCGCCGCGAACAGCGACATGCCCGTCGGATGGTCGCCCATGCCGGGCAGCGAGCGGGCGGGCGGCACGTCCGGGGAGGCGCGCACGAGGTCCATCAGTCCCGTGCGCGCCCAGAGCGCGATGCTGTCGAAGCCGGGCTTGCTCGCCTCCTCACCCGTCTCGCCGTAGGCGCTGATCGACGCATAGACCAGGCGCGCGTTGAGCGGGGCGAGGTCCTCGTAGCGGACACGCAGCCGCGCGCGCGAGTCGAGCGGCGCGTTGGTGACGAAGACGTCGACGTCGCTCACGAGGCGGTGCAGGAGGCCCTGCCCATCCCTCGTGCGCAGGTCGATGGCCACGCTGCGCTTGGTGCGGTTGTCGACGATCCACGGGTAGTTGTACGGGCTCGGGGATAGCCGGCGCCGCGCACGCGGTAGACGTCACCCGTCGGCGGCTCCACCTTGATGACGTCGGCCCCGAAGTCCGCCATGATGGTGGTGGACACGGGCCCCGCGATGAAGTTGGCTGCGTCGATCACGCGGATACCGTCGAGAAGACGCGTCATGGTCAGAGCTCCTCCAGCTAGGCCGCCCCGCAATGCGAGGCCGGGATGGATGTGCCGGGGAGAGAATACCGCGAGTCGCTGTCCAGCGGCTTCCCGTTGCCGAGATAGATCCCGAGAGCGCCCACAGTTCTTGACAAGTCTTGGAACCAAGCGGAAACTGCGGCGCGTCCACGGCGAGGTTTTCCCCAATTCCTCCTATAGGAGAACACGATGGCACGCACGGCGATCCAACCGGCGGACATGGCCGATCCTCGGCCCCGCTACACGCATGGCTGGCGGGTCGGAAACACAGTCTATGTTGCCGGTCAGCTCGCCCTCGACAAGGACGGTAAGCTCGTCGGACCGAACGACATCGGCGCCCAGACCCGTCGTGTCCTCGAGAACATGCGCCGCATCCTCGAAGGCGGCGGGGCCAGCCTGCGGGATGTCGTGAAGATCACCGTGTTCGTCACGGACATTCGCTACCGGGAAGGCTATGGCGAGGTGCGGCAGGAGTTCTTCGGTTCCGCCCCGCCCGCCAGTACCCTCGTCCAGGTGGCCGGCCTGGCCGTTCCCGGCGCCCTGATCGAGATCGAGGCAGTGGCCGTCATCGATTGAGGCGCGACCGTTTACCGTGGCGCGGCCCATGGTGTGGTCGCATTCCTCGCTTCCGAAGGAGATGACGGCATGCTCGAGCTGCGGCGAAGCATGGCTCTGGCCTTTCTGCTGAGGAGACGCGACCGCCGATCGCGTGGTGATCACGCCATGGCCGGGGCGGCGCTAGTCGGGGCGATGCTTGCCCTGCTCCTCATCGGCGGATGCGCGAAGACGACGGTCAGCGATCGCCAGTATTACGAGGGACCGCGGCTGGCCCGGCCCGCTCGCGTCATCGTCATCACGACTTCGCGGCCAGCGCGTCCGATCTCCCGGCCGGGTACGATGTCGCGATTGCCGCGCCGGCCGCTGAGCAGACGCCGGACGACGTGAGCCTGGGCAGGAAGCTTGGTGCGGAGATCGCGAAGAATCTCGGTCACCGATCTGCAGGAGGCGGGCCTCCCTGCGGTGCAGGCAGCCGGTCAGCCCTCCGCAGCTCAACGACATCACGATCGTGGGCTACTTCGTCTCCGTTGACTCCGGGAGCATTGCGAAGCGCTTCGCCATCGGCTTCGGCGCGGGAGCGCCGGAGCTGAGGACGGTGGCCGAGGCGTACGTCATGTCGAATAGGGGATTGCGGCGCCTGGAGGCGGAGGAGCTACCCACTGGCCCCAAGGGCGCGGGGAGGCGCTGCCCCTGGCCGTGGCTGTGGCCAGCGGCAACCCCATCGGGCTCATCGTGAGCAGCGCGGTGAAGGTCGGGGGTGAGGTGAGTGGATGAGCACGATCGAGGGATCAGCCAAGCGGACGGCCAAGGAGATCGCCGATCAGGTGAAGACGGGGGCACAGAGGCAGGGCTGGATCTACTGAGCTCGACCCGCGTCCTCTGTGGATCCTCTCACTGTCGGGCTGGCGTGCCGGGCGCAGCCGCGCACGATCCGGCTAGGGCTGACGACGGCGCAGCATCTGCTGGAGGCTCTGCCGGGTGAGCCGAGCCGCTCCGCGGCCCGGGTCTTCGACCCGCATTCCCGCAGCGCGTCCTCGATCATTCGGCGCTTGAGCGCCTCGACGGCCTCGTTGAGCGTACGCAGCGCGGGCACGGCGGCGGCGCCGGCGCCACCCACGATGCGCTCCGAGAGATGCGGGGGCGAGGGGTGGCCGTCGTCCGCGAGCGCCACCGCGCGCTCGATCTCGTTCTCCAGCTCCGCGCACGTTGCCCGGCCACGGGTAAGCGCAGAGAGCTGGAGCGCTTCCATCCCGACCGCCGGCACGGCTCGCCGCGTCCGCTGGCAGGCCTCGCGCAGCAGGTGGTCGGCGAGGACGGGGATATCCTCCGCCCGCTCGCGAAGGGGCGGGAGGTGGATCGGGAAGACATTGAGGCGGTAGTAGAGTCGCGGCGGAAGCGACCGGCGGCCACGTCGGCCTCGAGATCGGCGTTGGTGGCGGCCACGACGCGGACGTCCACCCGGCGAGTTCCCGCGCCGCCGACCCGTCGTATCTCTCCCTCCTGCAGCACGCGGAGAAGGCGTTGCTGCATCGCGGGAGATGTCTCGCCGACCTCGTCGAGGAAGATGGTGCCGCCGTCGGCCTCCTCGAAGAGACCCTTGCGCTCACCGGTGGCCCCGGTGAAGGCGCCGCGGGTGTGGCCGAAGAGCTCGGACTCGAGCAGCGAATCGGGCAGGGCTCCGCAGCTCTGGGCCACGAACGGCTTGGCGCGGCGGGGCCCGTTGACGTGGATGAGGTGGGCGAAGAGCTCCTTGCCCGTGCCGGTCTCGCCGAGGAGGAGCACGGTCGTCTCTCCGTCGAGCACCTTGCGCGCGAGCTCGACGGCGGGGCGGAGCCCGGTGTCGGCGCCCACGAGCCCGTCGAACGACGTCGGCTTCTCGCGGCCCGCCGCCGTCTCGCGGCGGAGGGCGTTGTAGGCCAGGTCGAGCTCGTCGCGGAGGCGGGTGTTCTCCCGGGCGAGGCGCCAGCGCTCGGCGGCCCGTCGCACGATGACCAGCAGCTCGTTGGGGTCCCACGGCTAGGGATGAAATGATAGATCCGCCCCGTGTTGATCGCGTCCATGAGGTTGTCGACGTCGGTGTACGCGGTGAGCACGATCCGGACCGCGTCCCACTGCTCCTGGCTCCGGCGGAGCAGCTCGACGCCGGTCATCCCGGGCATCCGGTGGTCGGTCACGATGACCGCCACCTCGGGCTCCGTGGCCAGGCGGGCGAGGGCCTCCTCGCCATGGCCGGCGCGCAGCACCCGGAACTCGGCGGCGAGAATCGCCTCGAGCGAGTCGAGCACGCGCGGCTCATCGTCCACGATCAGGATCGTCGTCTCGTCCACAGGGCCTCCAGGAGAATATACGCGTCGAACCGGATTCGCGGGGCGGCGATCATCCGGCCCCGGCCGGCCCGGCGCGCCGGCCCGGGCCACGGGCAGCCGAATCGTGAACACCGCGCCCCGGCGGGCGGGCTCTGGGCCCGGATCTCCCGCCGTGCTTCGTGACGATCTCATAGCTGATCGAGAGACCGAGCCCCGTGCCCTCGCCGACGGGCTTGGTGGTGAAGAACGGATCGAAGACCCGGCGAAGGGTCTCGGGCGCCATGCCCGGCCCCGTGTCGACGACGTCGATCACCGCCATGGGCCCCTCACGTCGCGTCTCGATGGTGATCGCGCCCATGCCCGGGATAGCCTGGGCGGCGTTGGCGAGCACGTTCAGGAAGACCTGGTCGATCTGCGACCGGACACATTCCACCGGGCCGAGCGTTCCGTACTTCCGAACGATCGCGATCCGATCCTTCAGCAGGTGGTTCAGCAGGGTCAGGCTCGAGTCGAGCTCCTCGTGGAGGTCCACCGGCTGCCACACGTCGTCCGGGGTCCGGGCGAACACCCGCAGGTCGCCGACGATCTTGCGCGTCCGCTCGGCGCCTTCCCGGATCCCGGAGATCATCGGGTCGAGATACTTGAGGGCGTAGTCGATCTTGAGCTCCTGCCGGCGCGCATCGACCCGTGACCGGTCGGCTCCGGGAAGCGCGGCCTCCTGATAGGTCTCGAGCATGGCCCGCAGGCGCTGGACGAAGTCGGCGAGGGTGGCCACGTTGGAGGAGATGAACCCGATGGGATTGTTGAGCTCGTGGGCCACCCCGCCACGAGCTGGCCCACGGAGGCCATCTTCTCTCGCTGGATGAGCTGGAGCTGCGTGGCCTGGAGATCACGATAGGCGGTGCGGAGCTCCTCGTTGGCGGTGCGCAGCTGCTCGGTGCGGACGCGCACCTTGTCCTCGAGGCTCCGGGACAGGTCCTCGATGGTCTGGAAGCTCTCCGGCCTTGTCGATGGCGAGGGCGACGTGGCTGGCCACCGCGCTGAGCAGATCCACGTCGCCCTGGTCGAAGCGACCCGTCTCCGCCGCCGTCACCGAGAGCACGCCGAACACCTGCTCGCGCACGCGGAGCGGCACCACCACGAAGCTTCGCACCTGATGGGCGCGGACGAAGGTGCGGTGCACGGGCTCGGTTGTCTGCTCCACGTCGTCGACGAACACGGCCTGTCCGGTGAGGGCGGCCCGAGCGCTCGCGCTCGCTTCCGCCTCGAGGGGATCTCCACGCCCTCGAAGGGGACCGCCTCCGACTCGGCGCCCGCCGCCCGGTGCCCGCGGAGCACCCGGCGCTCACGGTCCACCAGGGACAGGTAGGCCTTCTGGTACGCCATGCGGTGGACGAGCCAGGTCAGCGCCTGGTCGTAGATCTTCTCCGGGTCGAGGGTGCCGCTCACCGCGGCGCTCAGATCGGTGAGGAGCGACAGCTGCTGGATCCGCGTCTCGAGCTCGACGAACTTCTTCTCCAGCTCGCGATTCGAGTAGATGATCTCCTCGGACTGGAGATCGAGCAGGCTCTGGGTGTGCCGGCGCTGGTGGCCCTCGCGGAGCGCGTAGCCGAGCGCGACGCCGGCGAGGAGAGGAAGCGGCGCGGCGGCGAGGAGCGGCCAGCTTCCGCCAGGGGCCGCGGAGGCCAGGCCGAGGAGGACGGCCACGGTGCCTCCGATCAGGCTGGGCGCCCAGAAGGGAGCCCCCGCGACGGATTCTTCCAGCGAACGTCCCAGCGGCAGGCATCGGCGCCGCGGGCCGCGCACGTGCTCTCGAGGACCTCGGCGCGCGGCAGGCCCCAGTTGGTCGGGAAGCGCTCGAACTGCACCTTGAGCCACGAGCAGATCCAGACCGGGATGGCCTGCCCGGGCAGCGGCGTCCAGCGGTAGTGCGCGCGGCGGCGGCCGACCTCGAGGGCTTCGAGCTGGCAGAACCCGCGGCTCTGCTGATCGTAGATGGTGGCCACCCGCTCGTACGCGGCGCGCGGGACTGCCGATCCCCATGGAGTAGGTGCCGAGATACGAGCGCTCCTCGCGGGGCTTCCAGTCCATGAAGGACTCCCCGTAGCGCCGGGCCCAGCGCTCCTCGTCGGGCTCGTGCATGAGCGCCTGACAGGCTTTCACCATCTCGCCGGCCACCGCGAGAGGAATCCAGTTGTGGTCGGCCATGAGGTAGTCGCGGGATCGGCCGGCGATGCGGCAGATCGTCGCGACCGCCTCGGGGCCGACCTCCTTCTCCACGAAGGGGATGAGCCCCTTGGTGAAGACGCAGTTCACCTCTCCCGGCATGTGCCCGATCAGCTCGGCTTGAACACGAACTTCGAGGTGATGTTCACCGGATTGGCGATGGTGTCCCCCACCGGGGACTTGCGGTCGATCGTCTCCTTGCACTTGCGAACCTTCTCCTCGGAGGCGGGGCTCTTGATGGTCACGGTGTAGCGGATGTCGCTGAAGCCGTTGCGCACGGACTTGTCGTGGCCGAGGAGCCCGCGAAAGTCGATGTCTGCTTCCATGTCGATGTCGATGCCGGCGATGGGCACGTCGAAGAGCGCGGCATTGGCCGCGATGCCGGAGGTGAGGCAACCCGCGAGCGCCGCGACCAGGCTCTCCGCCGCGGTCGGGGCGGCATCCACCCCGCCCAGACCGGCCGGCGCGTCCATGGTGACGAAGAAGCGCCGGGTGGGCGCGACGGCGCTCTGCCCCGCGACGTCCTGCGCGCCGATCTCGACGAGTGCCTTGACTCCACGCTGCCAGCTGGACCGGAGCTTCACCGTGCGCTTGCCGAGGGCGGGATTCTCCCGGACTCTCTTGTCGAGCGCCTTGATGCCGTCCACATCCACATCGTTCAGTCCGAGGGCCATGATCATCCTCCTGTTCTGTGTGGCGGGGGTTCGTGCGTATTCAGGGGGAGCGTGAAGGCCGTGGGGATCTGGCTCATCGTCTTGGTCAGAGGAGGTCGGCGATGAGCCGCGCGGCGCGGTCCGTGCCGTCGACCGGCACCTCCGCGGAAGTGAACCGGCTTGCCCAGATGCTCGAGCATCGTGGCACCCAGAGCCTCCGGGCTCGTTCGCTCGTAGTCGAGGCGAACGCCCGCGCCGAGGCGATCGAGGCGCCGGGCCACGTGCAGCTGCTGCTCGAAGTGGTTGCGCAGGGGAAAGTAGAGGAACGGGGTGCGAAGGGCCGCCAGCTCCATGGTGGTGGTGAGCCCGCCCTGGACGATGGCGAGATCGACGGCGGCGTGATGCTCGAAGAGATCCGGCACGAAGGAGCGCACCTCGACCCGGGGACCCCAGGCCGGCTCCATCTCGGCGAGGCGCGGGCCTCCGACCAGGATCAACCGAGTCTCCGGAATCTGGGAGGCGATCAGGGAGAAGGCCTCCGCGCACTTGCGAAGCAGGCTCCGCCCCACCCGCGTTCCCCCACGGAGGCGAGGATCACCCGCTCGTCGGCCCGGTACCCGAGCTTCGCCCGCAGCGCGGCGCGGTCGCGCAGAGCCCGGGGATCGAAGTGGAAGGTATAGCCGGAGAAGCGGAAGTGCTCCGCGGCCCACTGCCGCATGTTCGGGAGGTCGGGACCGAACTCACGATCGAGCACGTCCTCCTCGTCGCCGACGAGGATCGAGAGGTCGCGCACGTCGGGATGGAGGCGCAGGTGGTCGATGTTCTCCGCGTTCTTCTCCCAGCAGCGGATGAACTCGGTGGACGTCCGGTCCTCCCGCATCGGGAGGAGGCCGATGAAGTCGGTGAGGAAGGCGTAGGGCGCCCGCTTGAGATCGGGATTTTCGTGGAGGAAGTAGTCGAGATCCCACCCCTCGTCGCCGATCCACAGGTCGTACCGCTCGCGTTCCACCACGTCGGCGAGGGTCATGAAGTTCGCCGTCAGGATCTCGTCCATGTCCCAGAGGGCGTTGAAGGCGTGGAGCTCGTGATCAGCCGCCCAGCCCTCGAAGTGCTTGCTCTCGTTCTGGAGGAGGCGCGTGGCCGGGTGCAGCCGCTCCCCCAGTGCTGGACGACGCGGTCGGCGGGATCGCCGGCGAGGAAGTCGACGATGACGTCGGGATTGAGCGATCGGAGCCGGCGGGCGATGGCGAGATCGCGCTGGATGTGCCCGAGCCCGATCGGGCTCGAGAGCCAGAGGACGCGCCGCTGACTGGGGCGCGGCGGGCGCGGGGGTGGCCGGCGACTCGACGGCAGGAACGGCTCGGTCCGTGGTGGGCGGGATGGTGGCCTCGGCGACGTCCCGGCCGAGGGCGAAGTCGCGGATGAGGTGGTTGATCTTCACCGCGTCGCGGCCGAAGAGCCCGTGGCCGCCCCGATCGAAAGTGACGAGACGGGCTCCGGGAATGGCCGCCACCATCTTCTGCGCGTGGCGAATACGGGACGATCTTGTCGTTCGGTCCCGTGCAGGGCGAGCGTGGGGACGCGGACCTGGCCGAGCAGATCGTAGAGATCGACGCCGTCGATGGCGCGCAGAGACTCGATCAGGACCTCGGGGTGGTCTCGCCCGCCCACGCCACGCAGTCCTCGATGCCCTTGAGCGAGTGGGGCTCCGGGAAGATCCGCTTGAACAAGCGGTTCCGCCAGTTGTCGAAGTCGTCGCGGATCACCCGGGCCACCCGTTCCTCGAAGGGCTGCGGCACCGATTCGGCGTACTGGCCGGAGAGCAGGATCAGGTGGGAGAGCCGGTCGGGATGGGCGACCGCGTAGCGGAAAGCGAGCGGGCCGCGCACGAGAACGCCACGAGGACGAAGGGCGGCCGCGCCACCTCGTCGAGCACGGCGAGAAGGTCACCGTAGCGGGTGTCCATGTCGTAGCCGGTGGCCGGCCGGTCGGATCGCCCGTTGCCCCGCTGGTCCATGGTGATCACGCGGAAGTAGCGCGACAGGTAGGGGACCTGATGCTTCCACATCCGGCTGTACGTGACGACCTGACACTGGGGCAGCAGGAAGAGGTCACGCGCCCCGCTTCCCGTCACCTGGTAGAAGATGTCGGGCGTCCGGCCGATGAACGTACATCGTGAGCTCCTCGCTTCAGATGTCCCGGTCGCGCCGGGCCATCTCGTAGAGGACCAGAGCCGCCCCGCCTCGGACGGTAGCACGCTTGTCGGCGGGCACCACGCACACGCTGGTCGCGTCGAGCGCGGGGCGAGAGCCCGGCGCCGGACCCGGCGCTCGATGTCGTCCTGGAGCGGGCGAGTGACGCGGCGACGCCGCCCGTGATCACGATGACCTCGGGATTCAGCAGATTCACGAGCGCCCCGATGCCGATGGCGAGCGCTTCGCAGGCCTCGTCGACCACTTCGTGGGCGAGGGGATCGCCGGCCGCCGCGGCCTCGAAGAGGAGCTCCGAGCTGATCCGCTCCGGATGGCCTCCGGTCCGCGCCAGGACCGCGGAGTTCGGATAGCGGACGAGCCGCTCCCGGGCGCGCTCCGACATCATCCCGCCCGCCACGTAGGTGGCCAGGCACCCGATGCCCCCGCAGACGCACAGAGGGCCGGTGAGGCTCACCGCCAGATGCCCGATCTCTCCCGCGCCGTGGAGATGCCCGCGGACGAGCCGTCGATCCACGATCAGGCCGGCGCCAATCCCGGTGCCGATGGCCACCGTGGCCAGCGAGGAGGTGCCCCGCCCGAGGCCGAACATCCACTCTCCGAGGGCGAGGGCGTTCACGTCGTTGTCGACGAAGACGGAGTGGCCGGTTCGCGCGTGGATGAGGCTGGCGAGTGGTACGTCGCCCAGGTCGGTGAGAAAGGAGAAGGGCATCGATCGCATGAATCCCTTCTCGACGTCGACGAGGCCGGGAAGGCCGAGGCCGATCCCGGCAACCCGGAGCCGGCTCTCCTTGGCGGCGGCGAGGGCGCGATCGATCAAGGCGAAGATCGTGTCCACCACCGGACCGGCCCCGCGAGTGGGCGCCTGAGCAGTCGCGAAGACGGTGCCGTCGGGGCAAACCAACCCCGCCGAGATCGTCGAGGCTCCAACATCCACCCCGATGACTGGGTCCGTCGGAATCGTCATGCGGCGACAACCTCGCAAGCCCTGTGCCAGCGCGAAAGTCCGCTCAGGATCGCCGGGCTTCACGTACGAAGGTGCAAGGTGACCTTGCGGGGCGCAGCGCTCTGCTCGGCAAGCACGCATCGGCAATGACCGCCGGGAGGGCAAGGTGAAATGGCGGATCGTCCGGGCGCGTGCAAGCTCCGGATGCTCCTCGGAAATGATCGCGTCCCATTCGTCACGGCATGCCGGCTGATCTTGCGTGTCCATGGTTCAGACCCGCAAGCACAGCTTGCGGGGCCAAACTCCCGAAATCAAGCGCAACCGGCGTTCGCCCATTTTGCCGCAACGCAAGCTCGGGTTGCTTGCGTCTTCGCCGAACTACCTGAAATTTCGCGAGCACGGCGCGGGCACGGTGCTTGCTCGCCGATCGGCAGTGTGCGCAGCGCCAACTCGCAAACAGGAGGATTGATGATGCGTCGTCCGTTACATCGTACCCGCCATCCTGATGCTTGCCGTTATTGCCGCGATCCGTGTGCAGGCCCAGGAGCACACCCACGCCGTGGCCATGCCGGACATCGCTGAAGTGGGTCGAGCCCGCGACGCTGCCGGGGGCGCGCCTCGCCGTCGTGCAGGGCGATCCGGGCAAGGAGGGGCTCTTCGTCTACCGGCTCAAGATGCCCGCCGGCTACCAGATTCCTCCCCACCTTCACAAGGCCAGCGAGAACGTCACCGTGCTCTCCGGCGTGTTCTTCTATCGGAGTGGGCGAGAAGTTCGACCAGGGCAAGGGGCAGGAGCTGCCGACGGGCGGCTTCGCGTCCGTTCCGCCGAACCATCCCCACTTTGCTTGGGTGGGCGGCACGGAGACCGTCGTGCAGGTACACGGCGTGGGACCGACCGATCTCAGGTTCGTGAACCCGGAAGACGATCCGCGAAAGAAGAGCTAGCCAAGGAGGCGCGCGATGCCCAAGTTCGTGATCGAGCGGGAGATCCCGGGGATCGGCTCGTGGAGCGCGGGCAGCTGCAGAAAACCGCCGGGAAGTCACGGGCGGTCCTCCGCGGAGCTCGGGCCGGATATCCAGTGGCTCACCAGCTATGTGACCGACAACCGGCTGTACTGCGTCTACATTGCGCCGAGCCCGGACCTGATCAAGGAGCACGCGGCGCGAGGCGGCTTCCCGTGCGATCGGATCACCGAGGTCCGGGGGATGATGGACCCCACTACCGCCGAGGGGCGGTCATGATGGCCCCCGCCCGCGCGCGTTCTTCCGTGAGGCGGGCTGCGGGCCGCCGTCGTCTGCATACATTCGAGCGCGAGCTCCTCAGCGCAGTGGCGGCCGCTGATGGATCGCCTGGCCGGACGGTTCCATACCTTGGCCGTCGACCTGTACGGCTCAGGCAAGACTCCGGCGTGGCCGGGTCACCGGTGGCTCACGCTCGCTGATGAGGCGGCACTCCTCACCCCCGTCTTCAACTGGGCGGGTGGGCGATGCCATCTCGTCGGGCACTCTTACGGGGCGCGGTGGCCCTGGCGGCGGCCCTTGCCGATCCGGCCCGTGTTGCTTCCGTCATCCTGTTCGAGCCCGTGCTGTTCTCGGTGCTGATGGCCGAGGATGCCACCCAGGCCGCGGCGCGGGAGATCGCCGCCGTGCGCGATGACACGGTGCGCCGCCCTCGAACGCGGGGACCCGCGCGCGTCCGGGGCTCGATTTGTCGACTACTGGATGGGGGCTGGCACGTGGGCGGCCATGCCGGAGCCGAGGCGCGAGGGGCTCGCCACCGCGATGAGGACGGTGAAGGCTGAATGGGACGCTGTATTCCGGGAGCCGACGCCGCTGTCCGCCTTCGCGGCGCTCGACGTGCCCGTGCTCGTCATCACCGGCTCGGACTCGCCCGCTTCGTCGAGAGGGTGGCCCGCCTCCTCACGAAGACCTTGCCGCGCGTGACGGCAATCGAGCTCGAAGGCGTAGGACACATGGGCCCGATGACCCATGCGGATCGGGTCAATGCACTGATCGACCGCTATCTCGCCGACGATCAGACGACACTCACCGAGTAACGAGGAGGAATGAACATGGCAAGGTGCGACACCGACGAGCATGCTCACCGACGCGATGCTGAAGCGCTTCGCCGACCGGGCGCCACGGCTACGACCGGGAGAACCGGTTCTTCGACGGAGGACTTCAACGAGATGAAGCAGGCCGGCTATCTCACCTGCGCCGTGCCGCGCTGAGCTGGGCGGCGGCGGGCTCACCTTCGCGCAGATGATGCACGAGCAGCGGCGGCTCGCCTACTACGCCCACGCGACCGCCCTCGGGCATCAACATGCACCTCTACTGGACGGGCGTCGCCGCCGACCTCTGGCGGGCGGGCGACAAGTCGCTCAGTGGCTGCTGACCGGCGCGGTCAAGGGCGAGGTCTACGCCGCCGGCCACGCCGAGCAGGGCAACGACATCCCCGTGCTTCTGTCGACCACCAAGGCCGAGCGCGGTCGAGGGCGGCTATCGCTTCACCGGCCACAAGCACTTCGGGAGCCTCACGCCCGTGTGGACCTTCCTCGGTCTCGCACGGCCTGGACACGAGCGATCCGGCCGCGCCCAAGGTCGTCCACGCCTTCATGCCGCGGAACGACCGAGGGCTACAGCATCAAGGACACGTGGGACGTCCTCGGCATGCGCGCCACCGCGAGCCACGACACGGTCCTCGAAGGTGCGGTGGTGCCCGGACCGGTACATCGCCCGGGTGGTGCCGGCGCGGGTTCGCGGGCGCCGACCTCTTCATCCTGGCCATCTTCCAGTGGGCGCTGACCGGCTTCGCCAACGTCTACCTACGGTCTCGCCCAGCAGCTCCGGTCGATCGCACGGTGGAGGGCGTGAAGAAGAAGACCTCGCTCGGGATCTCCCGCGGCTCCATGGCCTATCACCCCGAGGTGCAGCATAGCGTGGCCCAGATGGCGATGGAGGTGGAGGCGATGGGCCCATACCTCGACCGGCTGGCCGACGACTGGACGAACGGCGTCGATCACGGCATGGCGTGGCCGCTCAAGATCGTCGCGGCCAAGCACCGGTCGGTGGAGAGCGCCGTGGAAGGTCGCGGACATCGCACTCGAGCTGGCCGGCGGCTTCGGGATCTTCGCCGCGTCGGGGATGGAGCGCCTGCTCCGGGACGCGCGTCTCGGCCGCATTCACCCGGCCAATCCCGCCCTCACCCACGAGATCGTCGGCAAGATGACGCTGGGAATCAATCCCGGACGAGCAGCCGCGCTGGGGGTAGACGGCGGCACGCGCCGTCTCGACTAGAGAAGTCGGGTGCGGCTGGCGGCGAGGGTCTCTCGTGACCTCGTCGGCCAGCCGTGCCCATGCCCAGGACTGGATGCCGACAGCTTCTGGGCGCCCCGGCCCTCGATGCCCCGTTGCGCGTCGGGCAGACCTCGCATATCGTCTATCCAGAGTCCGCACCGGAAGCCTCACCAGCCTCGAGCCGTACGCTCGAAGAGGAGCACCCACCATGGGTAAGGTCCTCGAATGTGCCACGGTTGATCCGTCGTCCGGATGCAAGCACGTCGTTCGCGGGAACACCGAGGAGGAAGTGCTGAAGAACGCCATGGAGCACGCGAAGCAGCATGGGATTCGTGAGGCGACGCCCGAGCTCATGGCCAAGGTGAAGGGAGCGATCCGGGACGAAAAGTAGGATCTTCGGTGTGTTGCGGTCACGCCCGATGAAATTCGGAATGCCGACAAGTACGAGGTGGCGGCGGTCAAGCGAGTGTCGCTGGTGCTTCAATCGGGAGCGCGCGCCTGGGCCTACGTCGATGCTCGATACACGCCTGGGGATTCGTGAGATACCGCGACCAGAGACGGGTCCGTGGCGCCCGGAGTTGGTCCATCACGAGGAGGATGTGACATGGCGGAACGCGGGATCCACATCGTACGCGCGCACCTGGCCAAGCTGCCGCCGTCTGACTCGCTGACCATCGCCGAGCGCCGCGCTCAGTACGAGCGCGCGGAGAAGGTCTTTCCCACCCCGGCCGAGGTCAAGGTCGAGCGGGTGACCGCGCCGGCGGCGCCCGCGGAGTGGCTGCGGCCCCGTCGGCGGCCCCAGGCCGCGTGGTGCTGTACCTGCACGGGGGCGGCTACGTGATCGGCTCGCCGCGCTCCCACCGCCATCTCGCGGCGGCGATTGCCGCCGCGGCGCGGTCGAGCGCGCTGCTCCTCGAGTATCGGTGCGCGCCCGAGGCTCCGTTCCCCGCGGCGGTGGACGACGCGGTCGCCGCCTACCGCTGGCTTCTCGACCAGGGCGTGTCCGCCGGGGGCATCGTGATCGCGGGCGACTCTGCGGGGGCGGGCTCACCGTGGCCGCGCTGCTCGCCCTGCGCGATGCCCGGTTGCCGCTGCCCGCGGCCGGGGTGTGCATCTCGCCCTGGGTGGATCTCACGTGCAGCGGCGCCAGCTATGCCACCAAGGCCGCCAGCGACCCGATCGTCAAGAGGGCAGGGGTCGACGAGATGGCGCGCGCCTACCTGGGCACGGCGGACCGGCGCACTCCGCTGGCTTCGCCGCTCTTCGCCGACCTCCGCGGCCTGCCGCCGCTGCTCATCCAGGTGGGGAGCGAGGAGGTGCTGCTCGACGACTCGATCCAGCTCGCGGAGCAGGCAAAGGCGGCGGGCGTAGACACCACGCTCGAGGTGTGGGAGCAGATGATCCACGTCTGGCACTGGTTCCTGCCCATGCTCGACGAGGCGGAGGAAGCCGTCGCGGCGATCGGCCGCTTCGCCGCATCGCGCACGACCGGGTAGGCAGGCCGGCCACGCTCCCACACTCCCACAGTTCATCGGCGGGTGCTCATGGCTGACGCAGTGGTGGCGCTTGCCGCCCCCGCGATCTTGCCTGACCCGCAGAGGTGGAGCGTCAACGTACAGGCGCTATCCAGGGATAGGCTAGACTGTGCGCTAGTGCGTCGGACCGGCCGGCCCTCGATCCGCGGGCGTGGCGGCGATGGCGTGCGGAGTCCAGACGGAGCGGGAGAGAACGCGATGGCGGCTCGCACGGGGCAACAGTTTCTCGACAGACTCCGCAAGACGAGCCGCACCGTGTGGCTCGGCGATGAGCGGGTCGACGATGTCACCACGCATCCGGAGCTCGCGGGCGCCGCGCACACCTTGGCCGGCGTGTTCGACCGCCAGCACGACTATCCCGAAGAGTGCCTGATCCCGGACCCGGAAACAGGCGAAGCCATCAACATCAGCCACATGTTTCCGCGTTCCGGTGGAAGACCTCAAGCGCCGCAACCGGGGATTGTCGCGAATCTCTGAAGCAACGGTGGGACTCATGGGTCGCACGCCCGACTACATGAATGTAAAGTTCGCCTGCTTCGCCGGCCCGCCACGCGATGTGGGCAGGCGCGGACCAGGGTAACGAGGAAGGCGCGCAGAACCTGGTCCGGTTTCAACGGCGCCTGGCCCGCGAGGACATCTCACTCACTCACACCATCATCCACCCCACCATCGACAAGGTGACCGACGGCCGGATCGTCGGGAACCGTGTCCCCTGCACAAGGTGGGGAGACCGGCCACGGGCATCATCGTCCGCGGGGCGCGGATTCTCGCCACGCTCGCGCCCTTCGCCGACGAGATCGCAGTTTATCCGGGTCTGCCCATCCCGGCCGACGCCCACGCCTACGCGCTGGCTTTCGCCATACCCGTGGACACGCCGGGACTCATCTTCCTGTGCCGGGACAGCGCGTCCGCTCCGGAGCGCATCCGTTCGACCGGCCGCTGTCTTCCCGCTTCGACGAGCAGGACGCCTTCGTCATCTTCGACGACGTCGAAGTGCCCCGCGAGCGCCTGTTCCTGGACGGTCGGGTCGACCTCTACAACGGCATCCGGAATACCGGCGTCGTCGAAAATCTCACGAACCAGACCACCATCCGGGCCGTGACCAAGCTGGAATTCGCCTACGGCCTCGCCACGCGCATGGCCGAGGCGATCAACGACCAGAGTCCCAGCACCCAGGAAATGCTTGGCGAGCTCCTCTCCTACCTCGAGGTGGCACGAAGCGCCGTCCTGCTCGTCCGCCGAGCATGGCCGCGAGGTGGTCGACGGCATCTGGTTTCCCGACCCTCGGCCGCTCGTGCCCATGCGGTCGCTCCTCGCCGACTGGTTTCCGCGCGTCGCGGAGATCATCACGCTCATCGGCAGCCACAACCTGCTGGCCACGCCGAGCCGGCGGCAGCTCGATAACGCCGGGCTCCGCCCGCTGCTCGACGAATTCCTTCACGGCGCCAACGGGGTGGACGCGGAGGCGCGCGCCGGTCTTTTCCGGATCGCCTGGGACTTCGTGGGATCCGGGCTCGGCGGCCGGAACCTCCTCTACGAGCGCTTCTATCTCACCTCGGCGAGCCGCAACCGAATTACCGCGCACTCGACCAACAGTGATCGCAGCCGTGCCAACGCGCTGGTCGACAGCATTCTGGCTGTGGGTAACCCGTCCGCCAGTAAGTGAATCTGTTCGCGGGGCGCGAGACCGGGTAGTCGCGCCGGCCGCGAGTGTCAGCCACTTTGCTATGCTCTCGCGTGAGTCCGCATCAGAGGCTTGGCTGACCGGGAGGCGTGCTATGTCCGCGACATCCGAAACGCGACCAAAGGCTCCCGCGGCCGTCGCCGAGCGAGGCGAGCCATACGACGCGATCATTATCGGCGCCGGGATCTCCGGCATGTACCAGCTCCACCGGCTGCGCGGGCTTGGCCTGAGCGTGCGGGTATTCGAGGCGGGGAGGGCGTGGGCGGCACCTGGTACTGGAACCGCTACCCCGGGGCGCGGTTCGATTCAGAGAGCTGGACCTACGGCTACTCCTTCTCCGAGGAGATCCTCCGCGAGTGGGAGTGGAGCGAGCACTTCGCCGCGCAGCCGGAGACACTGCGCTACTGCAACTTCGTGGCCGACAAGCTCGACCTCCGGCGCGACATCGAGTTCAACCGTCGGATCAGGACCGTCACCTACGACGAGGCCGCCCATCAATGGGACGTCGAGAGCGAAGACGGGCGGCGGGCGCGGGCGCGGTTCCTGATCACCGCCATCGGGCCCCTGTCGGCGCCGACCATGCCGAGCATCCCAGGCGTCGAGACCTTCCGCGGTGAGTCCTACCACACCGGGACCTGGCCGCACGAGCCGGTCGGCTTCGCGAACAAGCGGGTGGCGGTGATCGGCACCGGCGCCACCGGCGTGCAGGCCATCACCGAGATCGCCAAGACCGTCGGCCACCTCACCGTGTTCCAGCGCACGCCGAACTGGTGTGCGCCGCTCCACAACCGCCCGATCGATGCGGCGACGCAGGCCCGCATCAAGGCGACCTATCCGGAGACCTTCGCGATCTGCCGCGAGTCCTTCGGCTGCTTCATCCATCAGGCCGATCCACGCAATGCGCTCGAGGTGAGCCCCGAGGAGCGCGAGGCGCTCTTCGAGAAGCTCTACGGCGAGCCCGGCTTCGGTATCTGGATGGGTAACTTCCGGGATGTGCTGATCGACCGGGAAGCCAACGCCACGATCACCGAGTTCATGCGCGGGAAGATCCGCCAGCGGGTCAAGGACCCGGCGCTCGCGGAGAAGCTGATTCCGACGAACCACGGCTTCGGCACCCGCCGCGTGCCGCTGGAGAGCGGCTACTACGAGGTCTTCAACCAGTCGAACGTGCGCCTCGTCGATGTGCGCGAGACCCCGATCGAGCGGATCACGCCGGCCGGCGTCAAGACCAGCGAGGGCGAGCACGAGGTCGACATGATCATCTACGCCACCGGCTTCGACGCCATCACGGGAGCCTTCGACCGCATCGACGTGCGCGGGCGGGGAGGCCGACGGCTTCGCGACAAGTGGGCAGAGGGGCCGCGCACCTATCTGGGCCTGCAGATCGAGGGTTTCCCCAACCTGTTCACCCTGGTCGGCCCGCACAACGCCGCCACCTTCTGTAACATCCCGCGCTGCATCGAGCAGAACGTGGACTGGGTGACCGCGCTCATCGCGCACATGCGCGAGAGCGGCCACGTCCGTGTCGAGGCCACCCGCGAGGCGGAGGCGGAGTGGACCCAGCACGTGCACGACACGGGGCGGCGCATGCTCTTCACCCAGGTCGATTCATGGATGATGGGCATCAACTCCAACGTGACGGGCAAGCAGAAGCGCACCTTCATCGTCTACGCCGGCGGGGCCCCGAAGTACCGGGAGCGATGTGACGAAGTCGCCGCCCGCGGCTACCCGGGGCTCAGCTTCGGGTAGGAGGGCGGGCTTCCTCGCGGACGCTCCAGTAGTTCCCCGTGAGGATGAGCAGGGCCCCCATGATCGTCCAGCCGTCGATGCGCTCGCCGTAGATCGCGAGCGCGGTCAGGGCGATGCAAGGCAGGCGAAGGAAGTCCATAGGGAGCACGAAGCTCGCGTCGCCGAGCGACAGCGCCTTGCCCATCGCGTAGTGCGCGATCAGCCCCGAGGCGCCGATGGCGGCGATCCACGGCGCGTCGCTCCACACCGGCCACACCCAGGCGAAGAGAGAGCCCACGAGCCCCATGGGGAGCTGGAGGAGGCTCATGTAGAACACGAGGGCGGTGATCCGGTCCGTGCGCAGCAGTGTCTTGGCCATCATGACGGAGCCGGCAAAGCAGAAGGCGCCTGAGAGGACGATGAGGGCGGCGGGACCGAAGGCGCTGGCGCCCGGGCGCACGATGACGAGCACTCCGCGATGCCGCCCGCGATGGCCGCCCACCGGTGCGGCGCGATGCGCTCGCCCAGGAAGGCGGCGGCGAACAGGGCGACCCAGACCGGGGTGGTGAACTCGATCGCCGTCACCACGGCCAAGGGAGCGAGCGTGATGCCCCATACCCACGCGTACTGGCCAGAGAAATGGATGACGTTTCTGATCACGTGCAGGTGGAGGCGATGCGTGGCGTAGGCCTCGAGGCCGAGGCGGGGCCAGATGACGAGAAGGATGACGATGGCCCCGAGGCTCCGCAGGAACAGGATCTCGACGGTGGTCAGGTGGCTGGTGAGCTGGCGCGCCGAAACCATCATCAGCACGAAGGCGGCGATGGACACCGCCATCCACGCGGATGCGAGCAGGGCGGCGGGTCGTCCGCCGGCGCGGGTGGCGAGGATGGGGTTCAAGAGCCCAGTATGACCGGGCCGCGGGCCGGAGTTAACGGCAATCTCCACCAGTGTCGAGGAGCCGGCCCGCAATCACGTTCGCCTCTCGTCGGCAGCATCAGGGCTGCGGTCGCCCTTCGCATGGGCGCCGGCAGCGCGACGAAGGAGACCGTCAGAGCGCTCCCATGGGCTATCCTCGAGGCCACCCATGACCACGGATCCCCTGCCGAGAGCGACCGGCTCCCAGCACCTCACCGATGCGCTCCGCCGTTCCGGCACGCTCGTCGATGGCCGGGTCCGCGGCGTCGTGGTGGAGAGCTCACGCACCACCGAGCTTTCGCGCATCATCCGCCTGCGCCTGACCTACGAGCCCGCCGCCGCCGACGCGCCGAGCTCCCTCATCCTCAAGACCGCCCGACCCGACCGTGTCGGCGGTGGGTGGATCGGGGGCCGCCACGAGGTCGGGTTCTACGATCAGGTTGCCCCCGCCATGTCCGCGGTTGTCGCCCCGCGCTGCTTCGAAGCCTTCTGGGACGCGGAGACGCACGACTGGCATCTCCTGCTCGAGGACCTCAGCGATTCGCACGTCATCGCCACCGCGTGGCCGCTGCCCCCACGATGGAGCAATGCCGGCGCATCGTGGAGGGGCACGCGCGCTTCCATGCGGCGTGGTGGGACGATCCCCGCTTGGGCGCGTCCGTGGGAACCTGGACCGACCCCGAGGCGACGGAGGAACACCTGCGGACGCTCGCCGAGCGGTTCGCGCGGTTTGCCGACTTCGTGGGCGACCGCCTGTCGCGCGAGCGATGGGACTTGTTCGAGCGCGTGCTCGACGCGGCCCCCGCCTCCTCGCGCGCTATCACTCGCATCGTAACGTCACCATCGTTCAGGGCGACGCGCACGTGTGGAACTGCTTCCTGCCCCGGGACGGAGGCGACGACGTCCGGCTCTTCGACTGGGACCTCTGGCGCATCGATGTCGCCTCGGACGACCTCGCCTACATGATGGCGATGCACTGGTATCCCGACCTTCGGCGCCGGATCGAGGGGCCACTGCTCGATCGCTACCACGCGGCCCTCGTTGCCCACGGCGTGCGCGGCTACGACCGCCGGGCGCTCGACGACGACTACCGCCTGTCCGTGCTGTGGCACATCACGACGCCGGTGTGGCAGGCGACGAACGACCTCCCCCGGTGATCTGGTGGAACAACCTCGAGCGCATCCTGCTCGCCGTCGACGACCTCGGCTGCCGCGATCTGCTCCTGTGACGAGAGGCGGACTGCCCGATATCCCTCGGCACGTCAGAGGAGATACCGACGAAGCTGATGAGCCGGGGTGAGGTAGCGTCCCACCGCCAAACGGACGAAGAGGAGCGAGGCCAGGGCGGTGGCCGCGGCCTGCATGAAGACCACGACCAGCTGGTACTTGATGGCGAGAAGCGGCGAGGAGCCGGCGAGGATCTGCCCCGTCATCATGCCGGGAAGCTGGACGAGCCCCACCGTCATCATACCGTTCACCGTCGGGATCATCGCCGCGCGCAGCGCCGTGCGCGCCATCGGCTGCACTGCCTCGCGGCCGGAAAAGCCGAGGGCGAGGCGGGCCTCCACCTCGTCGGCGCGCACCCGGAGGTCTCCCTGGAGACGGTCGCCGGCTAGAGCGGCGCTGGTCATGGCGCTCCCCAGAATCATCCCGGCGATCGGAATGATGTACTGAGGCTCGTACCATGGCCGCGCCTGGACGATCACTCCGATGACGTAGGCGAGGGTAACGGCGGTCGAGACCGTGAGGGCGAGCGCCGCGATGGCCCGGGCCCCGGGCATGGGCCTGGCGAGCCGGGATGTGGCCGCCTGGGCTGCCACCGCGGTCATCACCGCGAGCATGAGGAGGACCCAGTACCACTGCGCGGCCTGGAAAACGACGGCCAGGATCAAGCCGACCAGGTAGAGCTGGACGACGGCGCGGAGGGAGCCCACCACGAGATCGCGTCCGATACCGAGCCCTTGGTACGCCGAGATCGCGATGACCACGCCCACGAGCAGGAGGGCCAGCCCGAGCTGGCCGAGCGAGAGGTCGAGAACGGAGCCAGCTCCGCTCACGGGCGCTCCGTGGGCGGCGAGGCGTGCTCGCCCGCCAGGAAAGCCTGGAGCCTTGCGTCCGTCACACCACTATCGGCGCGCTCGTAGGTGAGGACCTCGCCCTGGACCAGGTACAGAAGGGAACCGCCCAGCCGGCGTACGAGCTCCGGCTGGTGCGTGACCGCCACGATGGTGAGCCGACGCAGCTCGCGGAGGCGTGAGACCGACTCCACGACGAGGGCGGCGTTGGGCGGGTCGAGCGCGGAGGTGGGCTCGTCGAGGAGCAGGGCCTGGGGGTCGCGCAGGAGCGCGCGCGCGATGGTCACGCGCTGCTTCTCCCCGCCCGACAAGGTGACCGCGTCGCGATCGAGGAGCTTCGGGTCGAGGCCCACCTCTTCCACCGCGGCGGCGAGGCTCGCTTCCGAGAAATCGCCCGGCGTGCCCGCGGGGCGGATTCTCAGGTTGTCCCGCACCGTGCCCTCGAAGAGCACCGGCGTCTGCATCACCAGCGCGGCGCGCTGGCGCAGATCGCGCGAATCGAGCGAGCGGATGTCGCGCCCGTCGAAGCGCACGCGGCCGCTCGTCGGCTCGACGAGACGGTTGAGACAGCGGAGCAGGGTGGACTTGCCCGAGCCCGAGGGGCCGAGGAGGACGAGGGCGCTGCCGCGCTCCACCGCCACCGACACGTTCTTGAGGACAGTGACGGGTGGCTGGCCACCCCAAGCGTCATGGACGAGCGAGAGCTGCTCGACCTCGAAGAGCGGATGGCTCGGGGAAGAGGGGCGACCATGCGTGGGCAGAGCGTAGCATCGGCTCTTCAGGTCCGACAAGAACTTGACCTCGGGCCTCCGGTAGCGCGAAGTCAGTCAGGGGCAAGCGCAGTGTGGTAGTCCCGCCGCTGCCGAGGATCCTGATCCTCTTTTCTGAGGAGACAGTTTTCGGCGACGAGCACGTCGATGTCCGTTCCCATGAAACAGCGAAAGGCGTCCTCCGGCGTGCACACGATGGGCTCGCCACGAACGTTGAAGCTGGTATTGACAAGGACCGGGCAGCCGGTGCGCTTCTTGAAAGCCGAGAGGAGCGCATGATAGCGGGGGTTCGTCTCCCGGTGGACTGTCTGAATACGTGCCGAATAGTCCACGTGAGTGACGGCGGGGATGGAGGAGCGAGGCACGTTGAGCTTTCGATGCCGAATAGCCCCTGCTCCGCCGGCGTCATCTCACGCCGGAGTCGCCCGGCCACGTCCGCCACGAGGAGCATGTAAGGGCTGTCGTCGTCGAGGTCGAACCAGTCCGCGACGTCTTCGCGAAGCACCGACGGCGCGAAGGGGCGGAAGGACTCCCGGTGCTTGACCTTGAGGTTCAGTGCGGATTGCATCGTCGGGGATCTCGGATCGCCCAGGATCGAGCGGGCGCCCAGGGCCCGCGGGCCAAACTCCATCCGACCCTGGAACCAGCCGACCGCCTTGCCTTCGGCGAGAGCGTCCACGGTGGCCTCGATCAGGTGGCTTTCAGGAAGGGTAGAGAACCGGGCCCCGAGCCGAGCCAGGCGAGCCTCTACGTCGTCCTGGCTGAATGACGGGCCGAGGTAGCCGCCCTCCATGGCATCCAGCGACGTAGCGGGAGACCGGGGTCGGTTCTGGAATACGTGGTAGGCACAAAGGGCCGCGCCAAGGGCTCCCCGGCATCGCCGGCCGCCGGCTGTATCCACACGCGTTTGAAGCGGCCGTCCCTCAGGACTTTGCCGTTGGCGACACAATTGAGGGCTACTCCACCAGCCAGGCAGAGGTTCTCCGCGCCGGTCTCTGCGGCGAGAGCACGGGTGAGGCGAAGCACCACTTCCTCGGTGACCGCCTGGATCGAGGCCGCCAGATCGAGATGGCGCTGGGTGAGGAGCTCGTCGGCCTGGCGCGGGGGCCCCTCGAACAATTGCTCGAATCTCCGGTTCGTCATGCGCAGGCCCGTGCAGTAGTCGAAGTAGGACAGATTCAGCCGAAACGAGCCGTCCGGCTTGAGGTCGATCAGCTCCTCGAGGATCCGCTGAGCAAACCTCGGCTCTCCGTAGGGAGCCAGACCCATCACCTTGTACTCGCCCGAGTTGACCTTGAACCCCGTGTAGTACGTGAACGCCGAGTAGAGAGCCCCAGCGAATGCGGAAAGTGGATCTCCTTCCGCATCTCGAGGTGGTGGCCCCGGCCCACGCTGACGGAGGTGGTCGCCCATTCTCCCACCCCGTCCATGGTGAGCACGATCGCCTCCTCGAAGGGCGACGCGAAAAAGGCGCTCGCGGCATGGCTCTGATGGTGCTCGGCGAAGAGGAGTCGCCGCTGCCAATCGAAGGAGGGGCATACGCCTTGAGACTGTTTCTTCAGCAAGGACTTCTGGAACAGCTTCTCCCGGAGCCAGAGCGGCATGGCCATGGAAAATGAGGTGAATCCGCGAGGGGCGAAGGCCAGATAGGTCTCGAGGAGGCGCTCGAACTTGAGAAAGGGCTTGTCGTAGAAGGCGACCAAGTCCACCTCGGCAAGGCTGCCGCGGCACGCTTGAAGACAGTACTCGACGGCATGGGTGGGAAAGCCCGCGTCGTGCTTCTTCCGCGTGAAGCGTTCTTCCTGGGCGGCGGCCACGATGCGTCCGTCCTCAACGAGGGCCGCCGCGCTGTCGTGGTAGAAGGCCGAGATGCCGAGGATGCGCATGCGGGCAGGCCTCAGAACAGGGTGTAGATGAACGGTGCCACCGCGCTGCCCTTGGCGAGGACGATGAGCGCGCCGAACACCGCGAGCATGAGGATGACGGGGAGCAGCCAATACTTCTTCCGGACCCGTATGAAGCGCCACAGTTCCTCGATGAAGTCGATCATGGTCACCTCAGAACTGCCGGGGCATCGTGTCAGGCGGCGGGCCCGGTGGATGGCGCTCGATCCAGTAGGTGACGGCATCCCGGTCCAGACGAAGGCGGAGCGGATCCTTGCCGAGCCAGCGGCGCACGAGGCCGATGGGGGTCACGGTGGTGTAGAAGACCAGGCCCATGATCACGGGGCTGATGCAGGCATGGAGCACCAGCCCGAATCTGAGCCAGACGCGATGGAGAGGCGCGAGCATCCGGGGAAGGGCGAGGCGGCCACGAGGAACACGGCGGCGACGACCAGAGCCCAGCCGCGCGCGCGGCCGACCCCGCAGCAATGGCCCCAAACCAAGGAACGCGAAGAGGACCGAAAAGACGATTCCGAAGGACCGATTTGACCCGACCGCCATCGCTTCCGCGGCGACAAGCCGCTCATGTGTTCCCGGAGTGAGAGCGTTCACCGCGACACCAGCCCGTCCAGCTTGCCGGCCAGCCACCTGCCGATCTTTTCGGCTCCCTGGGGCGTGTTGTGCTCGTAGTCGTAGAAGTCGCCCTCGCTGAACGGCAATTCGGTCGCGAGGTCGAGGCAGGCCACGTGCCGGTACCGACAGACTTCGAGCGTGGCGGCGTTGAAGAGGGTGAGCGCACGCCCTCGATCGACGCCGTTGGGTCCATTGGTCTCCACGATGCCCGTCAGCCGGCCGTCTTTAAGGCGGTAGTCAGCGCGCGTCTGGGTGATGAAGACCGGTATCGCGCCCATGCTCTCGATCAGTCCGGCGATGCGCTCCAGTCGATCCTTGTAGGCGGCGAGATTGACCTTCAGCTGATCGGGCGGCCATACCGGCTGGGCGGGCTGATCCGTCCAGCGCGCACTGGCAAAATCGATGGCGTGATGGAGTAATCGGGCCCGGTCGGCTTCGATCAAGCCGGCGATAGTCGTCCACAGCCGCACGAGGGCGCTTCGCTGCTCGATCTCCCGCGTGAGGTTCGAATATTGAAGGTTGTCGCGCAAGATCTGCCGACGGATCTTCCCGGCGCCCTTTTTGACCGTGGCCGGTCCGCTCTTGTAGACGTCGTTGATGCCGACATAGGCGAGCACCAGGCGGGGCTTGAGCGCGGGCATCTCGAGCAGCCAGAAGTCGAGATCCGCAATCATTCCCGCTGTGCTCTGGCCGTCGATGCCCGCATTGGCCACCGTCACATCGTGGCCGGCCTGGCGGAGGGATTGCTCCAGCACCGCCTGCCACGTAGCTTCTTCGGGCAGGTACAGTTGATTGGTCGTGCTGCCGCCGATCGTCAAGATATCCGACGCGGGCGGGATCGACGCCAGGGCCGCGAAATCCCCAGGGCATCGCGCCGGTAGAGAAACTCTCCTCCGCCCGGATAGAGGAAGCGGCCGACACGACGACCTTGACGTTGCGGGGCACGGCAAGCCGTCCCAGCGCGCTGTTCCCAATCCACTCCCCCGAACACGAGCTCTGCCGTGAGTGCCAGGGCGAGCAACACCACGACGTTCATCGCTACGACCCTCAAGGGCTTCATAGGGCGTCCTCATTGCTCGATGTCGTTGCGGAGAATCCATGGCATTCACGCCACAAGGAATGTCCCCGTCTCAGCTCCTGCCGCGGGAGCCATACGACCGGCGCTCGAGGAGCGCTCGGGCGAGCGCCCACGAAATGACGGAGGCCGTCCCGCGCACCCCGCTCTCCGAGGGCAGGCGTCGGCGACGTGGCCGGTGCGGTCGACATACGTCGACCGGCGAGCACACGATGCCGTTACGTCTGTGCCGCTAAGCGGAGCGAGGACGGCGGGGCTGGACTAGAGGGTCGGAGGAGCGCGAGGGCGGGAGGTCGGGCGAGGGGCTGAAACGGCAACCTGGAATGCTACCGGTCTCCGGAACAGTGGGAAGCTCAGCGGGTCGGAGATCGCAGGCGACGGGGGCGGGGAGCCATCCTGCCGCCGATGTGATGTACCCCACCACATCATCGAAGTCGTCGTCATCCCAGAATCCGGTGACCCAGGTGGGATCAGGGGGGTCTGCATACGCCAGGGGCGTCAGCGTTAGTATCGACGCCACCAGAATCAACCCCAGCACGATCTGCGAACGCCGGGTGCTCATCGGGGCCTAGAGTCGCCCCTTGAAGGTCTCGATGTCAAACGTTCCGTGCATGTCAGAAGCGCGGCCGACTCAGTCCACCGCGACGTCGAGCAGTTGCAGGGACGCGAGGCGCCGATAGATGCCGTCCGTCCGCGCGAGAAGCTCGGCGTGTCGGCCCGTTTCCACGATGCGCCCATCCTGCACCACCACCACCCGATCCGCGCTCTTGACCGTGCGCAGACGGTGGGCGATGACGAGCAGGGTCCGGCCTTCCATCAGCGCGGAGAGCGCGTCCTGGATGACCGCTTCGCTCTCCGCATCGAGCTCTGACGTGGGCTCGTCGAGAATGAGGATTGGGGGACTCTTCACGAAGGCTCGGGCAATGGCGATGCGCTGGCGCTGACCGCCCGAGAGCTTGATTCCCCGCTCTCCAACCACGGTCTGATATCCCAACGGCAACGCCATGATGAAGCCATGGGCATGGGCGCGCCGGGCTGCCGCCTCGACCTCTTGGTGGCTGGCCCCGGGCCGCCCATACGCGATGTTGTACTCGAGGGTGTCGTGGAACAGGAACGTGCCCTGGGTCACCAGCCCGGAAGAGCGAACGCAGGGAAGCGATGCTGATCCGCCTCACGTCCTCGCCGTCGACGGTGATACGGCCGGACGTCACGTCGTTCAGCCGGGGCAGCAGGTCCATGAGGGTGGTTTTCCCTGAGCCCGATAGTCCGACGAACGCCACCTTCTCGCCGCGGCGAATGGTGAGAGAGATGTCGCGCAGGGCATCGCTCTCCGCGCCCGGATAGCGGAACGACACGTCTTCGAACACGATCCGGTCCTGGAATCCGGTGACGGTGGTGGCGCCGGGAGCGTCGACAATGGTGGGCGGCGCATCGAGGATCTCGAAAACACGTTCCACCGAGCCCAGGGACTGCTGCACGGTGTTGAAGGAACGAATGAGCTCACGGACGGCACGCTGGAGGAGGGCGACGGCGGCCATGAACGAGAAGGCCTCGCCGGGGGTCAAGGTGCCCGAGATCACCAGTGACCCGGCATACCACACGATGCCCACGATGCTGAAGGCGCCGAGCACCTCCATGATGGCTTTGGAAAGCTCGTCTATTCGGATGTCCTTGAGGGCCAGTCCCAGCATGCGGTTGTTGAGTCTGTCCCAGCGCGTCTGCTCGAAGCTCTCACGCCCAAAGGCTTTGACGATCTTGGCGCCGGTGAAGGACTCCTGCAGGAGCACGAAGAGCTCAGCGATGCGCTCCTGGGTCCGCCGGTTGATCCGGTATAGCTGACGGCCGAGCGCCCAGACGGCCAGGGGCCAGCGCGGGGAAGGTGATGATGGCGATGAGGGCCAGCACCGGGCTGCGGGCAAACATCACGACCACCACCGCCACGATGGTTCCGGATCGGCGGACCGTATCGACGACCAGGTAGGAGAAAAGCCGAGCGACGCGGTTGACGTCGGTGACCACGCGAGCCTGGAGCTCGCCGGAGTGACGTGAAATGAAGAAGGATATGGGCATGCCCTGGATGTGAGCGTAGACTTCGCGGCGGAGCCTGGCCACCAGCGCGCTCGCTGGCCGCGGCTATGAAGTAGCCCTCGCCATAGCCCGCCGCTCCCTTGATGACCGACACGCCGAGAATGGCCAAGGGGACCAGCTTCAGCATGGTGACGTCACGGCTGATGAAGATTCCGTCCATGACGGGCTTTACCAGCCACGCGATGGCCCCGCCGAGACCGCCCGCGGCGACGCGCACAGCGCGCCGGCTCCGACCGTGCGCGAATGCGCTTTGAGATACGGAACGAGCCGAAGGAGGACCCGGTATTGGGGGTTCATGGGCGCGGCCGCGGGGCGATCATGTCAGGGCTCGCCCCGACGTAACCCCCACCCACCAGGAGCGGCACGTCTCGATGCGCAACAGCAGGCTGACCCCAGCGATCACTCATCGACCTTGCCAGACCCGAATCGTCACTTCAAGTTTTGAATCAGACAGTTCAAAAATAGTTGACATGGTGGTGGCCGGGTAGTACCTACTCAGTCAGTGCGCACACGAGCCTCTCTGAACGGGCCGGTGCTGTTTTTCATCGCGTGCCTCCTCACGCTCACTCCGCTGGCGTATGCCAGCCCCCCGACCCCACCTGGCAGCTCGGCTTCTTCGACGACGACGACTTCGGACGAGGTCGTCGGGTACATCACCTCGGCCGCCGGATTGGCCGAGGCGCCCGTTGTTCGATGTCTCCGACCCGTTCCCATTCTCGTCAGCCTGAAGAATGGACAGCCAGAGGATCCCGTCCCGTTTAGTCCGCTGTCGTCGTCTGATCCCCGCGCTCCGCCCACCATCTATAGCCCCGTTTCCGTCCGGGTAGCTGCGTTTCGTGTCACCGATCTGGGGCGGGGTCTGCTCGGCGCCCTCCGTCGTGTGCCGCACGCGGCTACCCATGGCCAAGAAATGTGCGCGACGGCCCCGCCCTGTCCAGTGCACTGGCAACGGGGTGTTAGCCGATCGGGAGGAGTCCGGGATGCGCAAACTGCTCCCAAATGTCGAGGTTCGCCCTGACGCCGGTCCCCGAGCGTTACAATGTGCGGCATAGCGGGGTGCTGATGAAGCACGGCTGCGCCGACGAGGGCGCGCTGCGACGCATGGCCGCAGCCCTCGCTCATCGCGGGCCGGACGATCTGGGCATCTCATATGGCGGGGCCCTCGGGCTGGCCAGTGCCCGGCTCTCGATCATCGACCTGGCGCATGGGCGCCAGCCCATGGTCGACGCGGGCCTCTCCCTCGTTGCCAACGGTGAGATCTACAACTTCATCGAGCTTCGGTCAGCGCTCGAAGCTCGAGGCCGACGGTTCTCGACGGGTTCGGATAGTGAGACCATTCTGCACGCGTACGCCCTCGACGGTCTCCAAGCCCTCTCGTCCCTGAATGGCATGTTCGCCTTTGCCATCCACGACACCGAGAAGGACGAGCTCGTGCTGGCGCGTGACCGCCTCGGCATCAAGCCTCTCTACTACGCCCAGCTGCCGGACCGCTTCCTCTTTGCCTCCGAGATCAAGGCCCTCCTCGCGGTGTGGCCGGGCAAGCCCGAGCTCGAGCCTCAGGCCCTCGCGCAATACCTCGAGAACCGCTTCAATACCGGCGAGACCGGTTTGGTGCGCGGTATTCACCGCCTGCCCCCGGCACCGCCCTCGTCGTCGACGCCGATCTCAAGGTGTGTGAGTATCGCTACTGGTCGCCCCTCGACGTGCGGCCGCGTCGGCTCAACCTCGACGAGGCCTTGGAAGAATTCGAGCCGCTCTTTCGACAGGTGACAGTCGAGCATTTGCGCTCGGACGTTCCGTACGGGCTGTTCCTGTCGAGCGGGGTTGACTCCGGCTCGCTCCTCGCCATGATCACCGAGATTGGCGGGCGGCCCGTGCGCACGTTTTCCGTCGGCTATGGCGACGCTCTTGCCGGAGACGAGCTATCGCATGCGGCGGAGATCGCCCGCCAATTCGGCGCCAAGCACACCGAGATCGTGCTCGACCGCTGGGCGGTGTTTCGACGCCTTCCCTACACCATCTGGTCCACCGACGACCTGCTGCACGACTACGCGAGTCTGCCGACGTCATTCCTTGCCGAGCATGCGGGCGCCGAGCTGAAGGTGGTGCTCACAGGTGAAGGGGGCGACGAGGTGTTCGCGGGCTATGGTCGCTACCGGCGGAATCCGCTCCAGCGCTGGGCGAAGAGCCTCTTGGCCCCCGGTTCCGGGTGGTTTTCGCACTCGCAGTTACTGGCGCCACCGCTGGATGCGGCAGACGTTCGGGCCGGAGCTGCGCGTCGCCTCGGCGGCGCGCCGTGCGCCGTTCATCGCCGCCTGGCAGGCGACGCCGCGCCGCTGGAGTCACCTCGCACGCTCACAGTATGTCGATCTCACCACGTATCTGGTCGACGATCTTCTCGTGAAGGTCGATCGCGTGCTGATGGGATTCGGCGTGGAAGGGCGGGTGCCCTTCCTCGACCAGCGAGTGGTCGAGTTCGGCCTGGCTCTGCCGGACTCGCTCAAGATCGGCGGCAGACACGGCAAGCTGATCCTGAGGCGATGGGCCGAACGTCGGCTCCCGCGCGAGTACGTGTGGCGGCGGAAGCGCGGCTTCTTCGTGCCGATCCGGCAGTGGTTTCGCGGCGATTTTCTCAATCAGCTCGCCACGATGCTGCCACGGAACCCGGCCATCCAGCGCTGGTTCCGACCCGACGGCGTGGCCGCGCTGGTGCGCGAGCAGCAGGCGGGTGGCAATGTGAGCCGGGCCATCTGGGGACTGATGCAGATCGCGATCTGGCATCGCATCTTCGTCGAAGGCCGGACGCCGGGCCGGGACGAGGACCCACTGACTGGATCGCGTGATGACGCAGCCGACCCTGGCGCAGGTGGACGCCCCTCACCAGGTTGCGTGAGCGCCGGCGGGAGCTGGCGACCCCACCAGCATTCAAACGGTTGTCTGTCCGTCGGACAGGGCGATCGCGGGCACTCCATCGGGCTGGAATGTCTCCAATTCGCTCAGAAGTACATCGACGGTGAGCGTCTTAGTCGGGCGGGCGACTCAGAAAGCTACGGAGCGGTGCCCGGGGTGGTAGTGGACCATGGTCCACTATCCAGGTGGGAGAGCGGACCGCTACACTGACGCCACTCTGGTGTCACTCACCCATTGTCCGAAGTACCTGGAGGTGTCTCATGAAGGTGCAAGGCGCGTTGCTCAAATCAGGAGCCTGGGGCGCAGTCATCGGCAGCATTCTCACCATGATCGTGGGTTTCAGCTGGGGAGGTTGGACGACGAGTACCACCGCGAACCAGCTGGCGACGACCCGGGCCGACGCCGCGGTCACGTCGACGCTGGTACCCTTCTGTGTCGCACAGCAGAAGACGGATGTGACGATGGGCAAGAAGCTCGGCGAGCTGAGGGCCATCACATCGTCCTACGAACAGACGGACTTCGTGATGAAAGCCAGGTTGGGCGACCTTTCCGGGGACAGCCGAGCCCCAATCGAAGTGTGGCGGAGGCCTGCGCGTCTGCCCTCCTCAAGACGGCTGCGGCCAAGTAGCCTTCGTAGGCCACCCACCCGCGGTGGCACAGCATCGCGGCGTAGGTGCGGCATATCTCCATGCCATCCTGGCGCTTCGACCACATCAGCGCGGTGACTCTGGCCGTGCGCGACATGGCCGAGTCGGTCGCCTTCTATGCCAGGCTAGGGCTGGAGGTCGAATACGGCGGGCCCCATGCTGCCTTTACGACAATGCGGGCCGGCCAGAGCTTCATCAACTCTTCGCGAAGCGCCCGGCAGCGCTCACCATCGTGGGATTCGCGTAATTCTTCGCGTGCATGGGGTAGACGCGTTCCACGGGAATCTTGTTGAAAAAGGCCTGGCGCCCGCCAAACCCCAGGATGCCGACTGGGGAGAACGGTATTTCGAAGTCTCGGATCCCCAGGGGGTTGTGATCAGCTTTGCCGAACCGCTCTGACATTCGCCCCGCTGGTTCAGGCGAGGGACGCTCCTGATTTTGGCACGCTCGACTGAAACCGCGGCTGGCAGGACGGTCTATGACGGTAGCTCCGCGCGGGCGACGATTCGATGGCGGGTGCCTTCATTCTGATGACCAGCCTCCGGACGAGGCCGAGTCTCCGAGGATCGACACCAAACGGTGACTCGGAGGTCTGCAACGAGCTTGTGTCCGGCGAGCATCGCGACGGACCCAATACTTATATATGATATTTATTCATATAGAATTTATAATATGATATATACTGACATAGAGAAGAAGATCGCGAGGTGCTCCCGAGGGAGAGGCGTTCCGTCCGGACACTCCACCTCTTGTGACGGTCACCCGCACCAGCTAGAGGGAGGCACTCGCACCATGGCGAAGGCAATGACGATGACCCTGCAGCCACTCCACGACCGTATCGTGGTCCAACGGATCGACGAGGGAGAAGTCCGCCGCGGCGGACTCATCATTCCCGACAGCGCGAAGGAGAAGCCGCAGGAGGGCAAGGTGCTCGCGGTAGGCACAGGCACGGTGACCGAGGACGGCAAGAAGATCCCGCTCGACGTCAAGGCGGGAGATCGCGTGCTGTTCGGCAAGTACTCGGGCAACGAGGTGACGCTGGACGGCGAGGAGTACCTGATCATGAAGGAGGACGACGTTCTCGGCATTCTCAGCACCTAGACTGCCGGCTCCGCCGCAGTTGATCGTCTGCACCCACCTGAGAGGAACCTATCCATGGCAAAGCAGCTCCTGTTCAACGAGGAAGCCCGCGCGGCCCTCCTGCGCGGCGTCAACGTCATTTCGCACGCGGTCAAGGTCACCTTGGGCCCCAAGGGACGGAACGTCGTGCTCGACAAGAAGTACGGCAGCCCGACCATCACGAAGGACGGGGTGGCCGTCGCCAAGGAAATCGAGCTCAAGGACCCCTACGAGAACATGGGGGCTCAGATGATCAAGGAGGTCGCCTCCAAGACCTCCGACCTGGCCGGTGACGGCACCACCACGGCCACCGTGCTCGCCCAGGCCATCTACCGGGGCGGCCTGAGGAACGTGACCGCCGGGGCGAACCCCATGGGGCTCCAGCGGGGCATCGATCAGGCGGTGGAGAAGGTGGTGGTGGAGCTGAAGAAGCTGTCGAAGTCGACCAAGGACAAGAAGGAGATCGCCCAGGTCGCGACCATCGCCTCCAACAACGACAAGACCATCGGCAACCTCATCGCGGAGGCCATGGAGAAGGTCGGGAAGGACGGCGTCATCACCGTGGAAGAGGCCAAGGGGATGGAGACCGCCCTCGAGGTGGTGGAGGGATGCAGTTCGATCGCGGATACCTCTCCCCTACTTCGTGACCGACCCTGCGCGCATGGAAGCCGTCCTCGAGGAGTGTCTCGTGCTCATCCACGAGAAGAAGCTCGGCAGCATGAAGGAGATGCTGCCGTTGCTCGAGCAGGTGGCCAAGTCCGGCAAGCCGCTCCTCATCGTGGCCGAGGAGGTGGAGGGCGAGGCCCTGGCCACGCTCGTGGTCAACAAGCTGCGCGGCACTTTCGCCTGCTGTGCCGTGAAGGCGCCGGGCTTCGGCGACCGTCGCAAGGCCATGCTCGAGGACATCGCCATCCTGACCGGCGGGAAAGCGATCACCGAGGACCTGGGCGTCAAGCTGGAAAACCTCACGCTTGAGGACCTGGGCAAGGCCAAGAAGGTGGTCGTGGACAAGGACAACACCACGCTCATCGAGGGTGGCGGCAAGACCGGCGCCATCGAGGGCCGCATCAAGCAGCTCCGGATGCAGATCGAGGAGACGACGTCGGACTACGATCGGGAGAAGCTCCAGGAGCGGCTGGCGAAGCTGGCGGGGGCGTGGCCATCGTCAAGGTAGGCGCGGCCACGGAGACGGAGATGAAGGAAAGGAAGGCGCGCGTCGAGGACGCCCTCAACGCGACGCGGGCGGCTGTCGAAGAGGGCATCGTGCCGGGCGGCGGGGTGGCCCTTCTCCGAGCCTCGAAAGGCCTCGACGGCCTCAAGCTATCTGGCGACGAGGCGACGGGTGTCGAAATTGTACGGCGGGCTCTCGAGGAGCCAATCCGGCAGATCGTCCAGAACGCCGGGCTCGAGGGCTCGGTGGTGGTCGAGAAGGTCAAGGCGGCCAAGGACGTGGCGTACGGCTTTGACGCCGAGTCGAATCAGTTCGTTGACATGATCCAGGCCGGGATCATCGACCCCACCAAGGTGGAGCGCGTCGCCCTGCAGAATGCGGCCTCGATCGCGTCCTTGCTCCTGACCACGGAAGCACTCATCACCAGCTTGCCGGACGACGGGAAGAACGCGATGCCGTCCATGCCGCACGGCGACGATTACTAGACCTCAACTCACGTAGCAAGGCGACAGCGCCTCACCGTGATCTTCCCTAGGAAGCGGCCTCCAGGGGAACGCCCCCTGGAGGCCGCCGAGAGCAAGCCCGGCTGATTGACGGCACTTGGGGCGCGCGTTCAGGTCCGCCATCTGAGGGCTCCTCAGGGGCCGAGCCCGCTCCCAGCCGATGCGACAGGCTCTCGGCAATCGTCCGCAGCTCCCGGGCCAGCGTGTCCACGCCGGTCTGGCGGACCTGCTCGCTCACGCCGACCACCACCACGACGTGGCTGACGGAGCCGCCCGACGGCCTCACGGGCGCGGCGATGATGGTGACTCCCCGGATGTAGTTCCCCTCGTCCACCGCGTAGCCCTTGGCGCGCGTGGCCTCGACCTCGGCCCGCCACGTCTTGAGCGTGGGCGGCCGGTCCCAGCGCAGGGCACGGAAGCGGCGCTCGAGGGTGGCCCAGGGATGACCGGAAAAGGCGGCGACGCACCGCCCGGAGGCGCTGATGAGGGCGGGAAAGCGGCTGCCGATGTCGGCGTGGAGGCGCAGGCCCTGATCGGACCGCGAGATGGCCACCACCACGATGTGCTCGAGGCCGATGGCCTGCACCCCGATCGCGGTGACGCCGTGGTGACGCGAGAGGCGATCCAGCTCCGGCTGCACGGTCTCCGCGAAGCCGTTCCGCCTGAGCGCGCTGCGCGCGATGGTGAGGATGCCTGCGTCCAGCCGGTAGCGCTTGGTCGATGGATCGAGCGTCACCAGCTCCTCGGCCACGAGCACGCGGAGGATGTGCAGGCAGGTGCTGGGGATCAGCCGGAGGGCGCGGGCGATCGCGTTGACGCCGAGGGACTCCTCGCTCCGGCCGAGCAGGCGCAGGATGGCCACGGCCCGCGTCACCGCGGGAACCTGCCGTACCTGGGCCGCCCCGCGAGGAGACCTCACCCGCGGATCTGCTGTCGAACGTCCGGCCGTGGTGGATGCGCTCATCGTCGAGGCGTTGTCAATATACAACGACACCATCATATTGACAATGGCTCGCTCTCATGGTCCGATGGCGAGGCCCAAGGAGGGGAACGAGCGCCATGGCGCGCCTGACCGACTACACGAGCTACGCGGACGCTCACCGTCACTTCTCGTCGGCCGCCCTCTGGGAGCTGTTCGACGGCGACCGTCAGGCGTTCAATCTCGCCCACGAGTGCGTGGACCGTCACGCGGCTCCCGGCCGCGTGGCCGTGCGGGTGGCCCACGCGGACGGGCGCGACGAGACCATCACCTTCGCCGAGCTCTCCGCGTCCTCGTCGCGCTTCGCGCACTGGCTCGCGGCGAGGGGCGTCGGGCCGGCGACCGCGTGGCCATCATGCTCGAGCCCTCGCTGGCCTTCTACGCCGCCCTCTTCGGCGCCATCAAGATGGGCGCCATCGCCGTGCCGCTCTTCACGCTCTTCGGGCCCGACGGCGTGCGCCTCCGCGTGGAGGATTGCCGGCCGCGCCTGCTCCTCACCAACGCCGAGAAGGTGGAGACGGCCCGCGCCATCTCCGGCCTCGACGTGCGCGTGGCCGACGACAGCGCTGCATGGCCGAGCTGGCGGTGCTACCCATCGCACTACGCGGTGCGGACGCAGCGCCGACGATCTCGCCGTCTTCCAGTACACGTCGGGCACCACGCGCGAGCTGCCCGCGGCCGTCCGCCACACGCAGCGGGCCGTCGTCGTCCTGATGGTCGCCGCGCTCTACGGCACGGGGATCCGCCCGGGCGACCGCTACTTCTGCCCGTCCTCGCCGGCGTGGGGCCACGGGCTCTGGCACGGCACGCTCGCCCCGCTGGCCATGGGGGTGACCACGGGCACGATGGCGGGCAAGTTCGAGGCCGGTGCGCCTGCTCCGCGCGCTCCAGGACTACGAGGTGACCAACCTGTCGGCCGCGGCCACCCACTACCGGATGATGAAGAGCTCCGGCGAGATGCCGCGCTATCGCTACGCCATCCGCAAGCTGTCCTTCACCGGCGAGCCCATCGACAGCGCCACCCGCGCCTTCGTGGAGGACGCGCTTCGACGTGCCCGTGTGCAGCATGTACGGCACCACCGAGGTGGGCGTGATCCTCGCCGACTATCCCGGGGCCGAGGACTACGTGGTCAAGCCCGGCGCCCTCGGCAAGCCGGTGCCCGGCGTGCGGGTCGAGGTGCAGGGGACCGACGGCAGCGCCGTGCCCGCCGAACCAGATCGGCGAGATCATGGTCCGGCGGCGCGACGCCTGGTTCGACACCAAGGACCGCGGCTCCGTCGACGAGGAGGGTTACTTCTACCACGCGGGGCGGGCTGACGACGTCATCATCTCCGCGGGCTGGACGATGAGCGCGGTGGAGATCGAGGACATCCTCCTCAAGCATCCTGACGTCCGCGAGGCCGCGGTGATCGGCGTGGCCGACGCCTTGCGCGGACAGGTGGTCAAGGCCTTCATCGTGAGCGCGCGCGCCGCCGACGAGGCCTTCGCCCGCGAGCTGCAAGACTTCACCCGAGCCCGGCTGAGCCAGCACGAGTACCCGCGCCACGTCGCCTTCGTCGCCGAGCTGCCCAAGACACCGGCGGGCAAGGTCAACCGCAAGACCCTCCGCGAGGCCGAGGCCGGCCGCGCCATCACCCGCCGACTAGGAGAACGCCATGCCCGCCGAGACGGCCAACCTGTTCCCCAAGATCACCGACCACGCCCTCGATGACCTGCGCCGGCGCATCGGCGTGAAGATCACCGACACGCTCGAGCCGTGGTGCCACGAGGCCTCGCGCGACGGCATCCGCCACTACGCGCATGGGATCGGCGACGACAATCCGCTGTGGTGCGATCCGGACTACGCTGCGCGCACGCGCTACGGCACCATCATCGCGCCGCCGAGCTTCCTCTTCGCCACGAGCCGCATCATCTCGGGCTACGTGGGCGGCCTGCCCGGGCGTGCACGCCATGTGGGCCGGGCGCGGACTGGAACTGGCACCTGCCCGTGCGCCGCAACGACACCGATCACCACCGAGGCGTGGCTGAAGGACCTGATCCAGCACCAGACCGCCTTCGCGGGCCGGCCGATCCAGCAGATCTATCACGTGGACTTCTACAACCAGCGCGGCGAGCTCGTGGCGGGGCGGACAGCTGGTGCTTCCGCACCGACCGCGACCTCGCGCGCGAGCAGGGCACCAAGTACACCGAGGTCAAGGCGCAGGGCGCCCAAGCGCTACACCGACGAAGAGCTGGCCGAGGTTTACCAGCTCTACGCCAACGAGGAGGTCCGCGGGCGCCGTGCCGCGCTACTGGCAGGACGTGGCCGAGGGCGAGCGGCTCCCGCACCATGGCCAAGGGACCGATGACGGTGACGGGCTTCATCGCGCTATGCCCAGGGCTGGGGCGGCCTCTACATCCGGGCCAACAAGCTCGCGTGGAAGCAGATCCACCGCCACTCCGGGCTCGGGATCAAGAACCGCTTCGGCATCCCCGACTGCCCGGAGCGCGTGCACTGGGAGACGGAGTTCGCCCACATGGTGGGAGCGCCCGGCGCCTACGACTACGGGCCCGGAGCGCTGCTCGTGGCTCACCCACCACCTCACGAACTGGATGGGCGACGACGGGTTCCTCCGCCAGGCGCAGCACGCAAGATCCGTCGCCACAATCCCGAGGGCGACGTCCTCCGCATCGACGGCACGGTGGTCCGGCAAGTTCGTGGAGGGCGGCCGGCACCTGGTGGAGATCGAGCAGGAGGCGCGCAACCAGGACGGCGAGCAGTCCGTGATCGGCCGCGCCGTGGTGGAGCTACCGGCGCGCGCCTAGTCGATCGGTAGTCGGGCGTGGCGCGTCGGCGGCATCGAGCCGGCCCTCTCGCGCCAAGCGCTGACGGCGTGGGCGCGCGTCGCGAGCCCTTCAACGCTTGGCGTGCCGGATCTTGTCCTCGAGATAGACGAGAAGTAGCCACGATACCGGCGTTGCAGACGCGGAATCATCCAGTCCCGCCCCGTGAGGACGCGCGTCGGCAGCGGCGCGCGCCGCACCGGCAGAGCGTGCGAGCGCGAGCCATGCTCTTCCATCGCCCAGTCGTAGGTCAGCTCCTCGCCCGACCCCGATGTCCCGCAGGGCGACGTACGTGATCTGCCCGCGGATGCCGAGGTTGGGCGCGCAGGAGTGGTTGATGAAGATCTTGTTCCGCGCCACCTCGGCGGCGGCGCGGGCGCCGATGAAGAATCGGTCGGCGATCTGGATGTACGAGACGGCGATACGCCCTTTCACCTTCGCGCAGCGTTCGCGCGTCGTAAGACGTGCCCGCCCTTGATGGCGACGATCTCGCCCTTGCCGGATCCGCCGGCGCGCGAACAGTCCCTCTGCCCTCGATCGCGCTTGTGCCGACGCGGGTCTTCGGAGACAGATAGGACGCGGGCATCGCGAAGGGTCGCTCCTCAGCGGGCGACGGGCCGAGCACGAGGTTGCCGTACTCGTCGACGGTGGCGGTCCAGCCGGGGTGCACGAGGGTGCTCGCGTCGGGCTCCTCGATGATGGCGGGGCCCGCGAGAATATTGCCGCGCAGGAGCTTGCCGCGGTCGAAGACCAGGGTTGACTGAAAGCCGCCCGCCTCGGCGAACCAGATGTCGCGCCGGCCTTTCTGCGCGTGCGTGGCCGCAGGTCCCGCCGACGGGCAGGGGCGCCCGCCGGGGTTTCGGCGTCACGCCCACCGCGGCGAGCCGGACGTTCACCAGCTCGACGGTGTCCTCGGGCGCGGCATAGCCGTAGGCCCGCTCGTGCATGGCGTGGAACTGCTCGCTCAGGCGCGACACATCGTGCTGCCGTTAGCGACCCGGGCGGCACGGTCACCGGCAGCTCGAACGACTGGCCGTGGTAGCGGAGGTCGGCGCTTCGCTGCATGCGCCGGTCGGCGAGCGGCACGCCGTCGCGGGTCAGGCGCGCCTCGCCCTCCGCCACGAAATCAGCGAAGAGCGCCTCGAGGGCGCGCGGGCGCGAGCCCGTCCAGACGCAGCCGTCGCGTGGCCACGAACTCATGGCGGATGTCGGTGGCGAGCATGCCGAGGGCCGAGGCGATGCCCGGGCTCGGCGGCACGAGCACGGTGGGAATGCCGAGCTCGCGCGCCAGCGCGTTGGCGTGGAGGGCCCCGCGCCCCCGAAGGCGACGAGCACGAAGTCGCGCGGATCATAGCCGCGCTGGACGGAGACGAGGCGCATGGCGGCGATCATGTGGGCGTTGGCGATTTCCACGATGCCGCTGGCCGCGGCGAGGGGATCGAGGTGGAGGGTTCCGCCACCCGCTGCGGCGATGGCGCGGCGGGCCGCGTCGGCGTCGAGCGCCATCTCGCCGCCCAGGAAAAACGCGGGTCGAGGCGTCCCAGGGCCAGGTTCGCGTCGGTGATGGTCGGCGTGACGCCGCCCAGGCCATAGCAGGCGGGGCCCGGCCGGGCCCCGCGCTGCGCGGCCCGACGCGAAGCGCGCCCCCGCGTCGATCCACGCCTCGCTGCCTCCACCCGCGCCAACCTCCACCAGATCGATCACGGGAGTACGCACGGGATAGCCGCCGCCCCGTCCCTCGCCGAGGGGCGTCACTGCCTGCGCGCCCACTTCCATCTCGGTGGACAGCTTGAGCTGCCCGTCCTGGATGAGCCCGACCTTGGCCGTGGTGCCGCCCATGTCGAAGGACAGGACGTTGGCGTAGCGGTACGGCGCGGCCACCGCGCCGGCGGCGATGACGCCCGCGGCCGGGCCCGACTCGACCATGTACACGGGCCGCTCCTTGGCCGAGGCGGATGTCATCACGCCGCCGTTGGACTGCATCACGTAGAAGGGCGCGGTGGCCCCGAGGGCGACGAGCCGGGACTCGAGGGCGTCCACGTAGCGCGACACGATGGGCATGACCGCCGCGTTCACCGCCGCCGTGCTGCCGCGCAGGTACTCGCGGAACTCCGGGCACACCTCCGACGAGACGGACAGCCAGGCCTCCGGGAACTCCTCGCGCACGATGGCCGCGGCGGCCCGCTCGTGCGCCGGATTCAGGTAGGAGTGGAGAAAGCAGATCACCACCGCCTCCGCGCTCTCCGCCCGCAGGAGGCGCACCGCCGCGCGCACCTCGCCGACGTCGAGCGGCTCGAGCACGGCGCCCTCGGCGTCGAGCCGCTCCGTCACCTCGAGGCTCCACCGCCGGGGCACGAGGGGCGCCGGCTTCTGCAGGTGCACGTCGTAGAGCCGCGAGCGGATCTGGCGCGCCGATCTCGAGGATGTCGCGGAAGCCGCGGGTCACCAGCATGCCCACGCGCGCGATCTTGCCCTCGATGATGGCGTTGGTAGCCACGGTGGTGGCGTGCACCACCGCCGCCACGTCGCGTCCGCCCGCCCCGCATTCCTGGAGGCCGCGCTCCAGGGCGGCTCATGAAGCCCTTGGCAGGATCCTCGGGAGTGGTGAGGACCTTGACCACGCGCACCTGGCCCGTCTCGCTGTCCACGAGGGCGGCGTCGGTGAAGGTGCCGCCGATGTCGATGCCCACCCGCCAGGAGGTCATGCGCTTCGCCCGAGGGCCACGGCCTTGCGGCGCTCGGTCTCCGCCACCACGCGGGCGCGCGCGAGGACGACCTGGGCGCGCTTGTACACCGGGCACGTCGACCATCTTGCCGTCGAGGTTGACGGAGGCCGTTCCGCGGCGGACCCCGTCCTCGAACGCCTCGACCACGCGTCGCGCGTAGTCGACCTTGGCGGGATCGGGCGTGAACACCCGGTTCAGCACGGTGACCTGGTCGGGATGAATGCATCCCGCGCCTTCGCAGCCGAGCTGGCGCGCGCGCTGGGCCGCCTGCTCGAAGACGGCGAGGTCACGGAACCCCGCGATGCTGCCCACGAGGCCCGTGGGCTGCACGCCGACGACCTTGCGACCGTGACCAGATGCGCCACCGGGTAGAGGAGCTCGATCCCGTCGGCCGAAGGCTCGACCCCAGCTCCAGGCAGTAGTCCTCGACGCCGATGCTCATGGTGGCGATGCGGTCGCTCGAGCGGGCGATCTCCTCGACGGCGAGAAATCCCCGCGGCGTCTCGATGGCGAGGAGAGGCGCAAGTGCCCGGACGGAAGGCCGCGGCTCTTCTCGAGCCGCTCGATCTGGGCCACGATGCCGTGGATCTGCGCGGCCGACTCCGCCTTGGGGATCGCGGAGGCCGTCGAGCCCTGGGTGCACGGAAGCGTCGATGTCGTCGGCGAGGAGCGCCGGGTCATTGTTCACCCGGACCAGCACCTCGGCCCTCCGCGGGCGGCGAGGAAGCGAATCGCGAACGAGGCTGCGGGCGCTCGCCTTCTCCTGGACGGGCACGGAGTCCTCGAGGTCGAGGACGATGGCGTCGGCCCCGCGATCGTAGGCCTTTTCCACGAAGCGCCGGACATTGACGGGAGAATCAACGACGAGCGACGGGCGTGCGGCGGCGGCCATCGTCAGATGATCCCTTTCTGGGTGAGCGCGCCGATGCGCTCCTCGGAGTAGCCGATGCGGGAGAAGATCTCGTGGTTGTGCTGGCCGACCGCGGGCGCCGCGTAGCGCAGCGGACCGGGCGTGCCGCTCAGACGCGGCACGATGGCGTGCATGGGCACCTCGCCCATGTCCTCGTCGGGCGCCTCGATCACGATGCCGCGCTCCTGGACATGCGGGTCGTCGAGGAACTGGCCGATGTCGTAGACGGGGGCGGCGGTGACCTGCGCCTCCTCGAAGAACCGGATGGCGTCGGCCAGCGTGCGCTGCTTGATGAAGCCGCCGACGATGGCGTCGACCTCCTCCCGGCGCTTCACGCGCTCGGTATTGGTCTTGAAGGCCGGGTCCTGGTTCAGATCGTCGCGACCGATGGCGCGGAAGAGCCGCTCCGTCATGGCTTGGGTCGAGGCGGAGATCGCCACCCAGCCCCCGTCGCTCGTGGCGTAGACGTTGCGGGGCGAGGTGCCCTCGGAGGCGCTGCCCACGCGCCTGCGCACCTTGCGCGAGCTTGTAGATGGCCGCCTCCGGGCCGAGGATCGAGAAGATCGATTCGAGCAGGCTCAGGTCGATGACCTGGCCGCGGCCGCCGTTGACCTCGACGTTGCGCACCGCGATCACCGTGGCCATGGCCCCGGAGAGCCCCGCGATCATGTCGGCCATGGCGAGGGGCGGGAGTACGGGCTCGCGATCGTCGAACCCGTTGCGCGAGGCGAAGCCCGACATGGCCTCGACGAGGGTGCCGAAACCCGGACGCTTCGCGTACGGTCCGGTTTGTCCGAACCCCGACACCCGCACGAGGACGAGCCTGGGGTTGCGCTCGAGGAGGATATCGGGCCCGACACCGAGGCGCTCGAGATAGCGGAACCGGAAGCTCTCGATCATGACGTCGAAGTGCGACACGAGATCGAGAATCGATGCCGGAGCCTCCGGCGCCTTCAGATCGAGGGTGATGCTCTTCTTGTTCCGGGCGTACACCTTCCAGTGCACGCTCACGCCCGCCTCGCGCCAGTCGCGGAGGGTGTCGCCCCGCCCCGGCGACTCGACCTTGACCACTTCGGCGCCGAAGTCCGCGAGCTGGAGGCTCAGCATGTTGCCCGCCACGAGGCGGGAGAAATCGAGGACGCGGACTCCGCGCAGCGGTCCCTCGCGGTCCGGCTCGAAGAGTTGCTTGGGAATGGGCATTGCGTCCTCTAGCTTGGAGTCTGTCGCCCTCACCTCTGCCCTCTCCCCGGTGGGGGAGAGGTGCGACCGATCCCCTCGCCCCCGGAGGGGAGAGGGCAGGGTGAGGGGAGCAGATATTCACGCATAGTGCAGGCTAAGAGGTGTGGAGTCGTGCCCGCGCGGCCGCGGTGGCGGCGGCGTCGAGGGCCTGGGTCGCCGGATCCACGACCACGCCATAGACGGCACGCGCCCGCTCCTCGGAGATCTTGCCCTGGGCCACGTCGGCGGCCACGAGGGCAGGGTCGCGCTCGCTCGCCGCGGCGGTGCCTCCGCCTCCCGGAGTCTGCACGCTGACCACGTCGCCCGGCACGAGCTGGAAGGTGATCTTGGAGGGCAGCTCGCGCGCGCGCGAAGTCTCCGGGTTCAGGATGTACTTCGCGGGCCGCGCCGCCCCGCCGCCGAAGAGTCCCCCACGGCGCGTAGCGCGCCTTGTCGGAGAGGATGGAGAAGCTCGGCTCGTGGCCGGGGAAGGCGTAGTCGCGGCGGACGCCCAGGCCGCCCCGATGGCGCCCGCCCCTCCGAGTTCTCGATGAGGGCGTAGCGCAGGATGCGCACCGGATAGTTGGCCTCCGTCTCCTCCACCGGCGCGTTCTCCGTGTTCTGGAAGTGCGCCTGCACCGCGTCCATGCCGTCGGTGGTCAGCGTGGCGCCGTAGCCGCCCGCGATGGTCTCGTAGTACGTGAAGTATTCGCCGCTGGCCGGATTGATGCCCCGAACGCGATGTTGCACACGCAGCCCTTGGTGCCCGCGACCACCCGGTCGGGCAGGGCGGGGGCGAGGGCCTTGAAGAGCAGATCGCAGAGCTGCATGGCGATCTCCCAGCCCGCGGCCACCGCGGCGGGGTGCCGCGCGTGCACGACGGAGCCGGGGCGGCTCCGGATGTCGATGAGGCGATAGAAGCCGTCGTTCACCGGGATGTCGGGATCGATGAGGCACTTGAGCACGTACACCACGCCCGAGTAGGTCTGGGACGAGGTGGCATTGGTGGGCGACTTGCGCTGGTCGTCGCAGCCGGCGAGGTCGACGGAGAGGCGGCCCCTCGATGGTGACGATGGCCGCGAGCTTCACCGGCTCGTCGGTGACGCCGTCGCCGTCCATGAGCATGTCGGCGGCGAAGCGGCCGTCGGGAAACTCCGCGAAGGCGGCCCGCGTGCGCCGCTCCGTGTAGAGCAGGAGCTCGTTCAGGTACTGCGCCAGGGTGGCCGCGCCGTGCTGCGCCACCAGCGCCTCGATCCGCAGCGCGCCCAGGCGGTTGGCCGCCGTCTGGGCGCGGAAGTCGCCGGAGATCTCGCGCGTGCCCCGGAAGTTCGAGCGGATCAAGGCGAAGATGTCCGGATCGATCTGACCGCCCTTGACGAAGCGCACGGGCGGGATGACCAGCCCTTCCTGGTAGATCTCGCTCGACACCCCGATGCTGCCGGGGCGCCCCGCCCACGTCCACGTGATGCGCGATGTTCGCCACGTAGCCGAAGAGCGCGCCCTCGTGAAAGACGGGGGTGATGAGGGTGATGTCGTTCAGGTGCACCCCGCCCAGGTACGGGTCGTTGATGAGGATGCCGTCGCCGGGGGCGAGGCGATCGGCTCCGTAGGCGCCGATGGCCCGCGGCACGATGTGGGCGAGCGAGCCCAGGTGTGAGGGCTGGGCGAAGGCCTGGGCGATGGTGCGCAGGTCGCGATCGAAGAACGCGCAGGAGAAGTCCCCGCGCGTCTTGATATTCGTGGAGTAGGCGGCGCGCCGGAGCGTCGCCCCCATCTCCTCGGTGATCGCGAGCAGGGCGTTGCGGATGACCTCGAACTTGACCGGATCGACGTCGGCGGCGAGCGCGCGGGTGGAGACGGTAGAGGTCGTCATGGCCCGGCCATGGTACCAAGGCTCGCCGCCCGCGGCACGATCTCGCGCGTCACCCGGCAGGGCGGATGACCCCACGAGGGGCAGTAGACGTGCTGGGGAATGGGCAGGTCGGCGCCCGCCACCACGAGCGTGAGGTCATCGGGCTCGCGCATGGCGGGAATCGAGCCGCTCGGCGCGGCCGCGCGCGCCCATTCAGGCCAGTCGCTCTCCCGCACGGTGGCGTGGATCCACGAGCGGCGCCACGTCTCGGCGGAGAGCCGGCCGCGCGTGTAGAGCTCGCGGCGCACGTCGGCCCGGGTCCGTCCTTCTCCGGCCAGCCGGCGCGCCGTGAACGGCGAGAGGATCACCGTCGGCCTTGCCGCTGTGGAGGATGCCGAAGAGCGAGGCGGCGGAGCCGATCACGCTGGCCAGCTCGTCGAGGCCGCCCGTGACGTTGATCACCGTCTCCGCGCGCATGACCGTCACCGTGCTCTGCTCGGGCCGGTAGCCCAGCTCGACGTGGAGAGGAGGCCACGGCGTGTCGTCCTCGCGCTCGGCAAGGCAGAGGCTGTAGCGCGCGGGCTGGCCGAGGCCGGCGAAGGACACCGCGCCCGGCCAGCCGCCGCCGATGTTGTTCATGACGAGGCGCACCGCCCGGCCTATGGTCGCGTTGGCCGTCCAGCCTGGACCGAGCGCGCCCCAGCCTGCATTGATGCCGAGACGCTGCGCCACCGGCCCGTTGACGATGAGGAGGGGGCCACGTTCTCGTCGGTGGTCTGCACGCCGCGGAGGTTGAACTCGGGATCGAGGATGGCCTGGACGGCGGCCAGCACCACTGGAAAGTACTCGGGCTGGCAGCCCGCCATCACCGCGTTGGCCGCGACCTTCTCGACGCTGGCCACGCCGCCGAGGGGCTCCATCTCGCCCAGGACGGCGTGGCGGTCGAGGGCGCCCTGGTCGATCATCTCGTCGAGCCGCCCGAGGGTGGGGGCACGATGGGCAGCCCGTCCGTCCAGCCGCGGAGCCGGTAGAGCCGGTTCACCTCGGCCGTCGGGTCGGCGGCGCGGATCACCTCCACGCGCTGGCGCGGGAACTCGCCGGCGAGCGGGGTGCGGGCGAGCAGGCCCTTCTCCTCCGCGCGCGCCCGGAGCGTATCGTCGATCCACTCGCCCGACGCGCGCTGGCCCGCGGGCAGCAATACCCAGAGCGAGTCCAGCTAGCGGCCCCGCGCCTCCCGGAGCAGTCGCGGCCACTCCGCGGGAAGACGGATCGGCTTCGTCGTGGGAAACCCAGGATGCCGTTGTGCGCGAAGGCGTAGGCGTTGGTGCGCAGCGGGTCGCCGCTCACCGCCACCATCAGGTCCCCGGCGCGACACACGATGGGCACGAGGCGCGCCGGATCTTCCGATTCCGCGAAGACGGGTGGGATCAGGCCGTCCTTCACCAGCGCCGCGAGGGTGGGCCGCCCGGGCACGAGATTGGTCCACTCGCCGATGTGGCGCTCGAATTGCCACGCGGGAATGCGACACAGCTCGAAGAGCCGCTGCTGGAGCGCGGCCTTGTCGAGCCCCGCCTTGGCGAGCGTCTCCCGCGAGGATGGGGCTCAGCAGGAGCAGGGGCTTCTGGCTCCCACCCCCATGCCCACCGTGAACATCAGCTCCCAGCCGACCTTGCGCACGATGGAATCGGCCAGGTACGGCAGCATCCGGTCCGGCGTATTGCCGAACACGGAGGCGATGACGCCACCGCCTGTATAGCGTGAGATGGTGACGGCGTTGCCGCCCGGCACGCCCTGGTCCTCGGCGATGCCCTGGTCTTCGCGATGCCTGGTCTTCCGCGATGGTGGTCCAGCCGATGCGGCGGAGCACGTCCTCGTTCTCGGCCAGCACCACGCGCCAGGTATTGCCGAAGGTGCCCTTGTCCGTGCGGTGATGGAGGAAGCCCGCCACGTTGCGCAGGTAGAGGCGCCAGAAGCGCCCGATGGTGGTGTTGGCCTGGATGCCGTCGCGCAGCGCGCCCTGCTCGTAGTTGAAGCCGAGCTCCTTGATGAGCGGGCCGTTCAGGATGATCAGGGTCTCCGCGCCCGGCGTATTGCCGCTGTGCTCGACGCCGTAGCGCGGGTCGGCCATGGCCTCGACGAGGGCGACCAGTATCGGCATGTACTCAGGCCGGCAGCCGGCCATGACCCCGTTCACGGCCACGTTCCACACGGTGGCGCGCCGCTGGTCGGGCAGGAGAATACCCAGCTCGGTCTCGCGTGAAAGATCTGTCCAGCGCAGGAACTCGGCTACGCGCTCGGGGGTGGGCGGCACGATGGGCAGGCCGTCGCTCCAGTCGTTCTCGTAGAAGAAGCGATTGACCTCGTCGAGGTTGCCCTCGAAGACGATGTCGGAGGGCGCGGGCTCCACCGCGGCGTCGCCCACGCGCGCGATGGTCTCCGTGAGGTTGCGGATCACCGCATCCACCGTCACCGCCGCCACGTTCTGGCGCAGCTCGTCCACGCTCTGCACGTCGACGTGCCCCGGCACGAGGGCGGTGGGCAATCCGGGGAGACCGAGACCCGTGGCGGTGGTGGCGGCCTGACCGCGGAAGCCCTCACAGACCAGCGACGCGCTGGGACGCCGGCCCGCTCCGCCACTGCACTGGCCCGCAGCACGGCGGGCGTGCAGCTCCCTCAGCAGGCCATCCCGAGATGACGGCATCGACCTCCAGCTGCTTCAGACGCTCGGGCAGCTCGGCGAGCACGCGCTGCTCGTCACGCCCGTGGGTCGACCCGAAGGTGTCGTAGCGGACGAAGCGAACACTCGGGAAGCGGCGCGTGAGCTCCTCTTCGAGAATCGGGAAGATCTCGTCGCCGCGGAAGAGGTCGTCCCAGAGCTGGCCGATGACTTTGCCGTCGAGCGTCCCGAGCCGCGGGGCGACATTGGTCGCCTGCACCGTCTTGGCCCCCGCGGCCATACCACCCGGTAGGTTTCGCGTCCGTCCGATCCGATCATGTCGCCCCCTCCTGTGGGATGGGGCAGAGGATAGCATCGTTGGCGCGCGGCCCGCTCAGCCCCTTCACGCCGCCCGCTCCCCATCCCTGCACGAGATAGCGCTGCACCGCGACGAAGAAGCCGACGGTGGGCACGGTGATCATCACGCCCGCCGCCATGATCATGCCCCAGTCCACGATGGTCGCGTTGAAGAGGTCGTTGACGCCCACGGGCAGGGTCTTCAGCTCCTCGGAGGTGATGAGCACGAGCGCGAAGAGGAAATCGTTCCAGGCGAGGATGAAGGTGAAGATGGCCGCTGCGATGAGCCCGGGCAGGGCGAGGGGAGCACTACGTACCACACCGTCCGTCCTCGGCCCGCGCCGTCCACCAGGGCCGCCTCCTCCAGCTCGAGGGGAATCGACTGGAAGAAGGCGCGGAGCACCCACAGGCAGAAGGGGAGGCAGAAGGTGGTGTAGGAGAGCACGAGGGCGAGCCGCGTGTTCACGATCCCGAGCTGCCGCACGAGGATGTAGAAGGGGATGATGATCATGATGGGAGCGAACATGTAGGTGAGGAGGATGAGGCCGGCCACGCTGTCGCGCCCGCGAAAGCGGTAGCGGGTGAGGCTGTAGGCGCCGAGGGAGGACACGGTGAGGGTGAGGAGCACGGTGGCGCCCGCCACCGCCACGCTGTTGCGAAAGAAGACGAGGAAGCTCGTGTCGGCGAAGAGGCGCGAGAAGTTCTCGAGGGTGGGATGAAGGGGCACGAAGCGCGGGTGGCGAAGATCTCCCCCGACGGCTTGAGGGCGGTGGAGAGCATCCAGAGGAAGCGGGAAGGCGGCCCCGAGGAGCAGCACGGCGCCGGCCGCGTAGAGGCCGAGGGCCCGCTTCACGAGAAGACCTCGTCGCTCCGGAAGAGGCGGAAGTACACGGCGGTGGCCGCCAGCAGCATGACGAACATGATCACGGCGAGGGCCGCCCCCATCCCCGCCTGCAGGTAGGTGAAGCTGCGGGCATAGGCGTAGACGGGGAGGGTGCGGATGTAGCGGCTCACTCCGCCGTCGCCCGCCATGAGCCACACCGTGTCGAACTTGGTGAACATCCAGATGCTGCGCAGGAGCACGATCACGAAGAGCACGCTCGCCGTCTGGGGCAGGGTGACGTGGAGGAATCGGCGCCACGCCGAGGCGCCGTCGACGGTGGCCGCCTCGTAGAGCTCGGGCGGGATGGTCTGGAGCCGCGCGAGGTACGTCACCACCACGAAGGGGAAGAACTGCCACACGCTGGTGACGATGAGGGAGGCCATGATGTAGTCGGGCCCCAGCCAGGCCACCGGCCGCGCGAGGCCCGCATTCATCAGGAGGTGGTTGACCAGCCCGTAGGAGTCGTTCAGGAGCCATTTCCACAGGATGACGGCCACGATGGTGGGGATCATGTAGGGAAGAGCACGACGCCGCGGAGGAGGTTGCGCCCGCGGAAGCCCTCGTTCAGCAGGAGTGCGGCGGGCACTCCCACCCCGAGCTGCAGGACCATGGTCACGCCCGCATAGACGCTCCCATAGTAGAAGCTGGTCCAGAACTCCGGATCGCTCGCGAAGTAGCGGTAGTGCTTGAGGCCGACGAAGGCCTGCACAGGCATGAAGGCGTGCTTGTCGAAGAGGCTGAGCCAGATGTTGTAGAGGACGGGAAGACGACGAGGCCGCCCAGGAGCACGAGGGACGGGGCGAGGAGGAGCCAGCCGACGAGCGCGCTCTTCCTCACTCGCCCCGCCCGCGGTTCGGGCCTACGACCAGCGCTTGTGACCGAGCTGGGTGAGGAGCTCTTCCGAGCGCTTCTGCGCGCGATCGGCCTCGGCCTTCGGGTTCTTGCCGCCCACCATGACCTCCACCACCATGTCCGCCACGATGCTCGAGCCGTCGAGCTCGGCGAGGAAGGGCAGGAGATTGTCCTCGGGGCGGCTGAAGCCCAGGGGCAGGAAGCTCCCTTGCTGAGGCCGGTCATCATCACGTCGTGCCACGCCTTCCACTTCTGATGCGCTCGTTGGCGAGATAGGCGGGATCGCCGAGCATGGACTTGAAGATCGGCGAGAGATGGATGGGCACGGAGTGGCAGTACTGCATGTAGTTTTCCTTCTTGTAGAAGATGCGCAGGAACTCGAAGGACTCGGTGGGTACTTGACTGGCTGAACACCGCCCAGTTCTCCCCGTCGAGGGCGGAGATGCCCACCTTGCCGGACGGGCCGCGCGGCCGCAGCATGGGCATGAAGTGCTCGGGGTCGCGCATGCCCTCGGGCGCGTACTTCTCGATGTAGCCGATGGCCCGCGCCCCCGAGAGGTAGCTCATGGAGATCTTGCCCGTGGCGAGGGCGGCCTGCGTGTCGAGGTATTTCTGGCCCGACCACCCCTGCGACTGGAACTTGTTCAGCTTCTGGAGATAGTCGAGGGTCTCCAGCATGGACTTGCTGTTGAGCTGGGGCCGCCACGTCTTGGGATCGACCCAGGAGCCGCCGTTCGAGGCCATCCATTCCGCGGGTGCACGAAGCCCATGTAGAGCTTCTCGCCCGGCATCTGGAAGGCGTAGCGTCCGTCCTCGGTGAGGGCGGCCGCCAGCTTGAGCATGTCGTCGTACGTCTCCGGTGTCTTGAGCCCCTTCTTCTCGCGGAGGTCGCGGCGCTCGCAGAAGTAGGTGGCGCCCATGGCGTGGGTGACGCCGTAGTACTTGCCGTCGAAGTACTGGAGCTTCCGGGTCGCCTCGTGGATGTCGTTCTCGCCGAGGGCCCGGATGAGCTCGTCCATCGGGCGCAGGAGGCCCTTGCTGTAGAGCGACGCGGTCATGAACGGGTTGAGATGGGTGAGATCGGGCGGATTGCCCGCGGAGAGCGAGGCGAGGAGCTTGGTGTTGAGGTCGCCCCACCCGAGCGCCTGCTGCTTGACCTTGAAGCCCGGGAACTTTCGCTCGAACTCGGCGATGGTCGTGTCCTGGATGATCTTGACCGTCTGGGGCTCGACCTCGGTGTGCCAGACCTGGAGCTCGCGCACCTGCTGGCCGATGGCCGCGGGGGCGCGTCCGAAGGCGGCGGCGCCGATGGCCGCGCCGGTGCCGGCGAGGAAGCGACGACGGGAAACGCGGGACGAGGGTGCGGGCGTGTGTTTCATCAGAGCCGCTCCTTCCGTAGTGCCTTCGTTGGCCTTCCGGTGAGTGCGCCGATTCCTGGGAACGGGCTCAGCGCACGTCGGCCCGACCGGCTCCGGTCCTCCCCGGCGTCCGGCCGGTCCGCGCGAGACAGCCGGGCAAGGATGTATCGGGGGCCGCGGGCCTGTCAAGGCGGGATGCGCTCCGCCGTCTCGTTCCACTACGATCAGGGAGCTTCCGCCTCACTCCACCCCGGCGAGCTCGAGCTCGCGGGCTCGGTGACAGGCGACGAAGTGTGCGGGCGAGATCTCCTGCCAGGCCGGCGTCTCCGACCGACACCTGTCGATCGCGTGCGGACAGCGGGGGTGGAAATAGCAGCCCTCCGGAGGAGAGGCGGGGTTCGCCACCTCCCCTCGAGGATGATGCGCCGCGTGCGGATGCGCGGGTCCGGCTCGGACACCGCGGACAGGAGACGCGGCCGTGTAGGGATGCTTGGGTGCGGTGAAGATCTCCTCGGTCTCCGCCAGCTCCACCATGCGCCCGACGTACATCACGGCCACGCGGTCGCTGATGTGCCGCACCACGCTGAGATCGTGCGCCACGAAGAGGTAGGTCAGCCGGAACTCCACTTGCAGATCCTGGAGCAGATTCAGGATCTGGGCCTGGACCGAGACATCGAGGGCCGACACCGGCTCGTCGGCCACCACGAGGCGGGGCCGGAGGGCGAGGGCGCGGGCAATGCCGATGCGCTGGCGCTCGCCGCCGCTGAAGGCGTGGGGAAATCGCCGCATGTACTCGGGCCGGAGCCCGACGCGGCGGAGGAGCTCGGCCACGTGCTCCTCGCGCTCGCTTCCGGCTCTTCACGCCGTGCACGAGCAGCGGCTCTCCCACCAGATCGAGCAGGGTCATGCGGGGATTGAGCGAGGCGAAGGGATCCTGGAAGATCATCTGCATCTCCCGACGCAGCGCCCGCAGCTCCGTCCGGCCCAGCCGGCCCACCTCGACCACCGTGCCGTCGCTGACGCGCATGAGGATCTCCCCGCCCGTCGGCTCGATGGCCCGCACGATGCACCGCGCGGTGGTCGTCTTCCCGCAGCCGCTCTCCCCGACGAGGCCGAGGGTTTCGCCTTCGTCGATGTGAAAGTCGACGCCGTCCACCGCGCGGACATGGCCCACCGTCCGTTTCCAGAAGCCCTTCCGGATCGGGAAGAGCTTCTGGAGCCCGGTGACCCGCAGCAAGACGCCGGGGAGGGAGCGCGCTCACGGATAGAGGAAGCAGCTCACCATGTGCTTGTCCCCGACCGGCCGCAGGGTCGGCTCTTCCGCATCGCAGCGCCCCGGCATGAACTGCGGGCAGCGCGGGTGGAAGGGGCAGCCGGTGGGCCGATCATAGGGGTGCGGCACCGCGCCCGCGATGGGGTTGAGCCGCTCTCGCGAGCGCGAGCGCATGCGGGGAATGGAGCGCAGGAGGCGCCTGGGTATACGGGTGCCGCGGCGCATGGAAGATCTCGTCGACCGGCGCCTGCTCGACCACGCGGCCGAGATACATCACCGCCACGTCGGTGGCCATCTCGGCGACCACTCCCAGGTCGTGGGTGATGAGCATGATCGCCATCCCGTCTTCGCGTTGCAGCTGGCGCATGAGCTCGAGGATCTGCGGTCTGCGTGGTCACGTCGAGCGCCGTGGTGGGCTCGTCCGCGATGAGCAGGGTGGGATGGCAGGACAGCGCCATCGCGATCATGGCCCGCTGGCGCAGGCCTCCGCTCAGTTGATTGGAGAGCTGGTCGACCCGCTGCTCGGGCGAGGACACGCCGACCCGCCGCAGCATCTCGATCGTCTTCGCGCGCGCCTGGCGCCGGTCTGACCTGCTGATGGAGCATGATCGCCTCGTCGATCTGGCTGCCCACCGTGTGCACGGGACTGAACGAGGACATCGGCTCCTGGAAGATGAGGGCGATCTCCGCCCCGCGGATGGCGCGGATCTCGGGGCCATTCGTGGGAAGCTTCGCCAGATCCACCACCGTGCCGCTCTCCGCCGCCTTGTAGGCGGCCTGCCGGCGGAAGCGGATCTCGCCGTCGACGATCCGGCCCGGGCGATCCACGATCCCGAGAATCGAGCGGGCGGTGACGCTCTTGCCGCAGCCGCTTTCCCCACGATGCCGAGCGTGGCCCTCGGATAGAGGTCGAAGCTCACGCCGTCGACCGCCTTCACGGTGCCCTCGTCCTGCATGAAGTAGGTCTTCAGATCCCGGACGGACAGGAGCGTCGGCCGGACCTCAGCGGCCATAGGGGTCCGCGGCATCCCGGAGGCCGTCGCCGAGGAAGTTGAAGGCCATGACCACGACGATCACGGGCACCGCGGGAAGCATCAGCCACGGCGAGATGGCCACCGTCTGGACGTTCTGGGCCTGCTGCAGCAAGACCCCCCAGCTCATGGCGGGCGGGCGCAGGCCCAGGCCGAGAAAGCTCAGCGCAGTCTCGCTGACGATCATCGCGGGCAGGGCGAGCGTCGTCGCCGCGATGATGTGGCTCATGAACGACGGGACCATGTGCACGAAGATGGTCCGCATCTGGCTGCACCCCACCAGCCGCGCGGACACGACGAAGTCCTCCTCCCGCAGAGAGAGGAAGCGGCCGCGGACGACCCGGGCCAGCTCGGTCCATGCGAGCAGGGAGATGATGATGGTGATGGCGAAATACACTTGAAGAATGGACCAGTCGCGGGGAGGGCCGCCGCCAGCCCCATCCACAGGGGATGGTGGGAATCGAGCGGAGGATCTCGATGATCCGCTGGATCAGCGTGTCGGCGATCCCGCCGTAGAAGCCCGAGAGCCCGCCGAGGACCACGCCCAGGACCAGGCTCATCGTCACCCCGACCAGGCCGATGGTGAGCGAGATGCGCGTGCCGTACATGAGCCGCGGACCAGAGATCGCGCCCCTGCACGTCCGTGCCCAGGAGGAAGATCGTCTTGGCGGCGTCGCGGCCCCCGTCGACGCCGATCAGGTGCCGCGTCGTCGGGATCACGCCCAGGAACCGGTACTCGAAGCCCTGGGCGAAGAACCGGACGGGGATCTTCGCGTCGGGGTCCGCGCGATAGACGCGCTTGAAGCTCTGGGGATCGCGGGCGCCCTTGAGCCGCGTGGACGTACGGGGCGAAGCGCCCGCCGTCGAACCAGTGAATGCGCTGCGGAGGCATGAGCGAGCGCTGCGCCTCGGACGCGTTCGGGATCGGCGTAGGCGAGAAAATCCGCGCCCACCACGACCAGGTAGAAGCCGATGACGACGAGCGCGCTCGCCACCGCCACCTTGTGCTTGCGGAACCTCCACCACATGAGCTGCCATTGCGAGGCCACGAAGATGCGCTGCTCGCTCGCGACGGCCGCCGCGCCGGTGCAGGGAGCGCTCGTGGGATCGAGGACCGCGTCGGGCCTGGCCATCACGTCTCCTCGAGGCGGATGCGCGGGTCGACCCATACGAGCAGGACGTCCGAGATCAGGGTGCCGATCACCGTCATGACCCCAGCAGCAGCACGATGGTGCCAGCCAGGAACATGTCCTGGGCGATGAGGGCCTTGAGCAGGAGCGGTCCCACCGTCGGCAGTCCCAGCACCAGCGACACGATGATGCTCCCCGACACGATGTACGGCAGGGTGTAGCCGATGGTGCTCGCGAAGGGGTTGAGGGCCAGCCGCACCGGGTACTTCAGGATCACGGCCATCTCGGTGAGGCCCTTGGAGCGCGCCGTCACCACGTAGGGCTTTCGCAGCTCGTCGAGCAGATTGGCCCGCATGATCCGGATCTGCTGCGCGGTGCCGGCAAGACCCAGGATCAGCGCGGGGATCGGCAGGTGCTTGAGCAGGTCCCAGACCCGGGCCATGCTCCACGGCGCATCCTGGAGCTCCGGCGAGAACAGCCCGCCGATGTGGGCGTTGAAGAGGACGAATCCGAAGTAGAGGATCACCAGGGCGAGCAGGAAATTGGGGACGGCGAGGCCGATGAAGCCCACGAAGGTGCCGACGTAGTCGCCCACCGAATACTGCCGGACCGCCGAATAGATCCCGATGGGCAGGGCGAGCACCCAGGTGAGGAACAAGGAGGCCAGCGAGACGACCACGGTCAGCCAGAAGCGCTCGCCGATCACCTCGGTGACAGGCCGCCGCCACTCCATGGACATGCCGAAGTTGCCCTGAGCGATCAGCCGCATCCACTTCAGGTACTGGACGTAGATCGGCTGCCCGAGGCCGTACTGGATGCGGAGATTCTGCGCCTCCTCGTCGGTGACCACGCTGCCCATGGACGCCATCTGGGCGATGTAGGAGGTGACGTAGTCGCCGGGCGGCAGCTGGATGATGACGAAGGAGAGGACAGAGATCGCCCACACGGTGAAGATCGGCGAGGAGGGCGCGACGGCCGATGTACGCGAGCATGAGGGCTGAGCCACCGCTCACCCTGCCCTCTCCCCAGCGGGGAGAGGGTCCTTCGAAACCCTCGCCCCCGAAGGGGAGAGGCAGGGTGAGGGGAGCTCTAGTTCTTGTAGTAGAACGTCGCCGGCCGCGAGATGCCCGGCGTCTTGCCATCCGGGCTGTTGTACATGCGCGACGGGATGTTGCCCATGTTGTTCTTGACGACGCGGACACCCATCGCCGCCGGGCCCTGGCCGATCACGCCGATGATGTAGACCTCCTCGGCGGCGATCCTCCAGACGTCCTTGCCGAGCTGGATCCGCTCCTTCTCCGGCACGCCGAAGGCCTTCCTCCACTTCTCCATCAGCTCCTTCATCTTCGGCTCGGGCTCCTTGCCCTGCGTGCCGCCGGACTGGAACCACTTCGCGTAGAGCGGCCCCGAGGAGGCGACGGCGTCGACCTCGAAGGGGAACACGTGGAGTCGGGAAGGTGAAGAGGTGCTCGCTGCCGTCGTTGTTCCAGGCCCCGAGCTGCTGCTCGTTGGCGGCGGTGCGCTTGAGCGCGAGGCTGCGCTCCACCTCCTGCACCTGCAGGTCGATGCCGATCTTCTTCCACTGCTCGCGGATCATCTCGGAGATCTGCGTGTACTGCACGAACTGGCCGCCGAGCGTCATGATCTCGATGCGCAGCCGGCCCTTGCCGTCGGTGCGCAGGCGGTAGCCCTCCGCGTCCTTCTTGGCCAGGCCGATCTTGTCGAGCATCTCGTTGGCCTTCTTCACATCGAGCGTGGCCCAGAGCTTCCGGTACTGCGGTCCCGGGTTGTACTTGTTGCTGTCGACGGGCACGACGGAGCCCGGCGTGCCCGTGCCGAGCCAGAACGTCTCGTTGATCTGGTCGCGGTCGATGCCGAGCGAGAGCGCGCGCCGGAAGTCGGCGGTGTTGAACCACTTCGCGATCTCCGGGTCGGCGTCGTAGTTCAGGTTGAACTTGATGATGAGGTCGCAGTAGTCACCGGGATCGAGGTGGACCTTGTAGTTGCCCTTCTGCTGGTTCTCGATGAAGACGGGCAGCTTGCCGAGGTCGACGTGCCGCGACGCGTAGTCGTACTCGCCGGCGATCGCGCGCAGGTTCAGCACTTCGAGGTTCTCCGCCAGCGTCAGCACGACCTTGTCGATGTAGGGCAGCTGGTTGCCCGCCGTGTCCACGAAGACGCTGTACGGGTTGCGCTCGAGCGTCCACGTCGGCGTGTTGATCGGCGTCACCGTCTTCCACGGCGAGAGCACCGGGAGATCCGGGTTGAGCGCCCAGTCGTTCTTGCTCGAGGAACATCCGGACCCAGCTGTCGAACTTCGCGTCCTTGGCCTTCTTGTCGAGCCTCGGCCTGCCCGGCGTACTTCGGATGGAACTGCTTCAGGTAGTGGGCGGGCGCGAAGCCGCCCATGCCGCGATAGCGCCCGCACTGGCCGCGCGAGGTCGGTGGAGCCCGGCGAGCACGTCGGGAAGCATGAAGTACGGCTCGGGGAACTTGAAGCGCACCGTGTAGGTGTCGACCTTCTCGATCACGCCCTGCTTGCCGTTGATGGCCATGACCGCCGTCGGCGTCGGGACGAGGTCCTTGTTCCGGTAGATGTCCTCGAACCAGAAGACGAAGTCGTCGGCGGTGAACGGCTTGCCGTCGCTCCACTTCATGCCGCGGCGCAGGTGCAGGAGCCACGCCTTGCCGCCGTCCTGCATCTCGAGGCCCTTGGCGAGGTTCGGCATGACCTTGTCGCCCGTGTAGTCCCAGAACATGAGATGGTCCGGTCCCGAGCAGCAGCGGAAGCCGTTCCAGAAGTCCGCCGGGCCCGTGAAGCCGGCGCGCCACGTGCCGCCGTACTTGCCGATCTGACTGCAGCGGCTTGATGACGAGCGGGTCCTGCCCGATGCGCTCGGCCACCGGCGGGAGCTTGCCCGCCTTGACCATCTCGGCGAGCTGGGGAGCCTCCTTGAAAGTCTTGGGCTGCTTCGCGGGGTCGGTGACGACCTCCGGCCCTTCCAGCTTGCCGATCAGGGCGCTCTTGCCCATCTGGGCCAGGGCCCCCGCGGCGAGCAGAGTGCTCAGCGCCCCCACCACCAGGGCGATCGGTGAAGCGGGACCGGAGCATGCGTGTGCGCGGCGTGCGGCTATCCTCGGTCATGACGCGTCCCCCTTGACGTGGTGTCCCGATGATGATCGGTGCTGCCCGCGGCGCTCCTGCCCCCGGCCTCGCCAGCACGCCCCAGTGTGGGCTCCCGCGTGTTGGGGATACTGCGCCGGGCGCCCACCCGCCGTCAAGCAATCCTCGCCACCGCCAGCTCGGCGATCGCCACCCTCCGCCGCGTCAAGGCGTGCCGGACACGAGGACGATCGAGCTCGACCGCCCAGGCCCAGGACGTGGTGACGCCGACCCGGTCCAGAGAATCCTCCAGAGGAGATCCAGGTTCTTCTCGCGCGGTCTCCTGGGCATGGCCGGTGCCGTCGATAGACCTTGACACCTAGCCATACTAGGCATAACCTCGCGAGGTATGGAAAGCCGAAACCAACGGGAGGAACGCATATGAGGAACAGACGCGACGTGCTCGCTCTCATGATCCTCGGCGGAATGGCGCTCGGTGCGCCAGCGCGGGCGGCGCTCGCCGCTGGAGACTGTCCCCCGGGAGCCGGGTCGGCCGGCCCGGGAGCCGCGCTCCTGGATAGATATGTGGCGGCGGTGAACGCGCACGACACCAGCTCCTTTCCCGATCTCTTCACGGAGTCCTACATCCAGCATTCGGGGCGAAGCCCGTCCGGCCTCGCCGCTCAGATCGAGACGTTCCGCCGGATCATCGCCTCCATGCCGGACGTCCAGATGCGGGTAGAGGATCGCATCATCGCGGGCGACAAGGTGGTGGCGCGTAACACCTATTCCGCCACCCACACCCAGCCGATCCGAGGCATTCCCCCACGGGGAAGGCGTTCACGTTCAGGACCATCGATATCTGGCGTGTGGAGAACGGGAAATTCGCCGAGCATTGGGATCTTACCGACACCGCGGAAGTGCTGAGGCAACTGCGCGGTGAATAGTCGCCCCTCCGCCCCCGGGCATGGTAAGCGAAGGTATGGAAGGCGAGATCCTCAAGGGACACCTCGACATGATCGTGCTCGCCGCGCTCTCGGGAGGCCCCGCACATGGGTACGCCGTCATCGAGGAGATCAAGCGCAAGAGCGGGCAGGCGTTCGATCTGCCCGAGGGAACGATCTATCCCGCCCTCCATCGTCTCGAGCAGGCAGGCCTCCTCGCCAGTCGCTGGGTCACCGCGGACTCGGACGGCGGCGGCGGGTATATGCGCTGACCAGACGCGGCATTCGTGCTCTCGACCAGCAGCGGGCGACCTGGGAACAGTTCTCCGACGCGATCGGCGGTCTCCTCGGAGGAACTCGGCCATCCAAGAATCCGGCGTGATCTCCGAGTACGTCGAGGTGCTCGCGGCGAAGCTCAGCTTCGATCGATCGCTGTCGCGCCGCGTCCGACAAGAGGTCGAGGACCACTTGCGGGAAGCCGTGGCTGTGGATCCCGCGGGCAGTGCCCTCGAGGCGGAGCGGCGTGCCATAGCGAGATTCGGCGACCCGCTGGACATAGCCGCCCAGTTCGCCACGCTGTCGTTGGCCAGGCAGACCCGAAGAGCCGGTGTCGCGTTCGTTCTGGTGATCCTCGGTATCTTCGCCGCCATGAAGGCACGTATCGCCTGGTATGCCCTGAGGCAGTGGGCTTTGAGTGACGATATGCGGGCGGTGGGCGGAGTGGTGGCCTCGATCGACGCGTACGCGTTCTGGCTGTCGCTCGTCGTCGGAGTAGCAGGCTGGGCCTACATCAGCATCTGCCGTACGCCGGCGACCTTCCAGCCCTCGTACCACAAGCAGCTTCACCGATTCTTTGTCCTCTGCACGGTCGCCATGGGTGGACTGATCGCCTCGGTGATCAGTGACGGTGTTCTCACCAGCTTCCGGCTCTTCGGAACTCAGGTGTCCAGTGACTTCTTCATCCCCGTCTTCTCGATGGCCATCGAAATCGCCGGCGCGAGTGTCCTTGCCTTTCGTATCCGACGCATCCGGCATCGAGTGGCTTCCATCGCGGGCCTGGTGAAAGCATGAAGTGCACCTAAGACGCAGCCCGCGCCTGACTCGCCGGACGCGGACGGCGCAACGGCGCGAGGTACACGGCCGCCCCGACCAGAGACACCGCGCCCGCCGCAACGAGGGCGCCGCCGAGGCCCCACGCTCCCCCGGCAAGCCCAAGTCCCCATGGCCCGAGGAGCTGCGCCACGTCTGCCCCGAGACCGTAGGTGTTGATGGCGGCACCACGGCCCTCGGGTGGAGCCGCTTCGCCGGCCAGGCCGGGAAGTACCACGAAGGCCACTCCGTACAGCGCACCGTAGGCTGCCGACAGGAGGAGGAACACCGGCAAGCCCGCGGCGGCGCTCATGCCAGCCAGCGTCCCCGCCACCCCGATCATGGCCGGCGCGAGCACGATGCGCCGGCCGTAGCGGTCGGCCACACGCCCGGTGAATAGCCGGCTCGCCACTGCGCCCGCCTGCGACCCGACGAACAGGAGGCCGGGATTTCCCACCCCGCGCCCGATCGCCCAGAGCGGCAGGAACCCCGAGAAGCCGGTGTACGGCACCTGGGCGCAGAAGTTGAGGAAGGCCGGCATCAGCCCTTCCCGGCGGAAGCTCGTGCGCAGCGAGAAGGGATGAGCGCGACCTCGAGGCAGAAACGCGCTGACCGTGGCACAGAAGCAGGCGCCGCTCAGCAGCGCCAGCGAGACGGCGCCGAGAGCCACCGCTCCCGAGACGCTCCGGCGGTGGGGCGCCCTCCGGCAGCAGGCTCTGGTACAGCGCCACCGCGATCGGAGGCCCGATACCTATGCCGAGCGTCAGCCCTACCGCCACGTAGCCCTGCACCTCGCTGCGGCGTTCGACCGGTGCCACCTCGACCGCCAGCGTGTAGAACGCGGTGGTGCCGATGCTGAACGCGGCGCCCGTGAGCATCCGGTTGGCAAGCACCGCCCACCCGGCGGGAACAAGGAGCAGCGCCGACGCGACGGAGAGGAGAAGGAGGGCGAGCACGAGGGGCACCCGGCGCCCGAAGGCGTCGGCGATCCAGCCGGCAAAGGGACGCGCAACGAGCTGGGCCACCCCGGTCGCCCCCAGGACGAAGCCGATGCGGCCGGCGTCGAAGCCCTGATCGTGCAGGAACAAGGGAAGCACGGCCAACACACCGAAATGGCCGGCCGTCCACAGCAAGCCGCCGCTGGTGAGCGCGACGACATTGCGAGTGAGCGCCACCGCCTCCACGCTGCGTTGACGGGCGGTCATGGATGATGGATCAGAAACGGCGGGCGGCCGGCCTGCGCCGCCCGCCGATCCGCCTGATCACGCCTCGGTGACGCGCGCCTTGACGGCTTCGACCAGCTCGGCGCGTCACGGTGAGCCCGTGACCATCCACCGCGTGCTGACCCGCCTGCTGAAGAATCTCGTCCATCGTCCGACCACGGGCCACGAACTGGCAGGACGTGCCCGACACGTCGGCGCAGCGAAGGACCTTCTCCATCTCGACCTCTTTCATGATGTGTCCTCCTGTGGCGGCCCCTCGGACCGCGTGAGAGTGATCGGCTGATGGACAGGCTACGTCCGCGAGCTCGATGACTCCGGTACGAAATCCGTACTGCGGGGCCGGGGAGTTCGGGTTATCGTCCGGGCATGAAGAGCTACGGACAATTCTGCTCGATGGCGCGGGCCCTCGATCTGCTCGGAGAGCGGTGGACGCTCCTCATCGTGCGCGAGCTTCTGTGCGGGAGCCGCCGCTTCGGAGAGGTCCAGCGTGGGATCCCGCGCATCTCGCGCACCATGCTCTCCGCGCGCATGCGCGAGCTGGCTGACGCGGGGGTGATCGAACGACAGGAGGGCGAGGGCGGTCCCGAGTACGGATTGACGCCGGCCGGTCTGGAGCTCGCGGCGGTCGTCCGCGAGCTGGGCACGTGGGGCCAGCGGTGGCTTCCGCGCGAGCTTCACCCAGCTGAGCTGGACGTGCGCGCCCTCGTCTGGGACATCCACCGGCGGGTACGGCGGGAAGCTCTCCCCGAGAAGCCTCTCGTCGTCCGCATCGAGCTCACCGACCTGCGCGGCGCCGCCGGCGTGCACTATCTCCTGCTTCGGCGCAGCGAGGTATCGCTCTGCGTGACCAATCCGGGCTTTCCGGAAGAGCTCTGTGTCCGTGCCGACCGGCGAACGCTGATCCGGTGGTGGCGCGGGGACCTGACCTTCCGGCAGGCGCTCGGCGCGGGCCTCGCCCTCGAGGGACGGCGCGAGTGGGTCCGTGCGTTTCCCAGCTGGTTCGAGCGCTATCTTTTCGCCGGGGTCAACCCGGTATCCCGCGCTACTCCGACCCGCCGAGCCCGTCAGCGAGAGGCGGCCCCGGTTCCGTCCTAGAAGCCATCCTGCCTGGGCAGACTGATTCGCGTGACACCAGTCCGCCGCGGCTCCGGCCCTCGCTGGAGAATAGCGGACTCTGCTAGACTTCTGCCCTTTCTCATGGCCATCGGAGTGTGGCTTCATCTGACGGAGCGCCACGAGCACGAACATAGCCACGAGGTGACTCACGAACATCGACACGCTACATGACCAGCACCACCAGCACAGTCATGATGGCAGCGAGCCACCGGGCGAGCCGCCGCACTCGCACCTGCACGTGCACGGCCAACTCAGGCATAGTCACGCGCATTTGCCCGACAACCATCACCGTCATAAGCATTGAAGCAGTGAAACTGGATGGACAGACGTGGTGGCGGCTGGGCAGGACGTCTACGGACCTCACTTCGCTGGATGCGACGGGAGGGTTCTGCAGGGAAGGCGTAGAGGGATCATACGGGTTCGCCGCTTCCTATTGGGCGTGTTCATTCAGCCTCGTCATCGCTGGCTACCCCCTCAATGAACGCTAGTCGAGGGTCCCATGCACGATTCTCCAATTGGTGCCGTTGAGCAGGAGGATCTCCACGATCGGATCGGCCCTCATCTAGGCTGGGCATTGCGCTGACGGCCCGGTAGCCGGGGTTCGCCCTGACCGCCTCTGCGGTGGCGGCCTCGAGGGTGCGTGTCGCCCTCGCCATCGTCTCCCTTCTGGCTCTGGGCCGCGGCCAGATCCCCGCTGTCCGTGATCACGTCGACCTCTGGCGATTGTCCCTACGCTGTAGTCGACGACGACCTCCGAAAATCTCTCACCCCTCATTGTGTATACGGAGAGCTGGAACGTCCCGTTGTCGATCTCATACTTGGCCGAGATGGGTGTGCCTTCACTCCCGCTCACGGCGAGTCCACTTTCGAGCGGCAGCCAGGCATTTCGGAGTTCACGAGCCGGGGCTTCTCGCTCAGTGACGGGGCCCGGCTGAGCGAATAGAGCTGAACGGAATTGAAGCGGAATATTGCGTAGATGACCAATGCCCGTGTGATGGTGCCTCTCATAGTCGGCGCCTCCCTGGTGTTACGGCGGTTCCGTCTCCTATTTCTCGACTACCGACTCAGATCATGGCGCCGGAGTTCCTCGGCGCCACTGAAGCAAGTTCCTGACATTCATGTCAGGTGCGTCACTCTGGGTCGGTCGATATACTCCGGTGTGCCGTGCGTGTGCTTGATCGTCGAGGACGAAAAGAAGGTCGCGAAGGCTCTTCGTGACGGCGCTCGAGGCGCCGAGCACTACGAGGTTCGCATCGCGGTCAGCGGTGAGGAAGGGTTCTTCCTCGTGAACCACGAGTCGTTCGATCTTGTGATCCTCGATCTCATGCTGCCGCGCGCGCGACGGCCTCGAGGTTCTCACGACGCTCCGCAAGCGGGGCCGTCCAGACGCCCGTGCTTGATCCTGACCGCCAAGGACACCGTCGATGATCGGGTGCACGGACTCGACAGCGGCGCCGACGACTACCTCGTCAAACCCTTTGCGTTCCCTGAGCTGCTGGCGCGAATCCGTGCCCTGCTTGCGGCGCGGCCGCCCGGATCAGGTCCTGGACTGCAGCAGGACGACCTGACGATGGACCTCGTGACGCGCAAGGTTATGCGGGCCGGGCGGGCTCTCGATGCTCACGGTGAAGGAATTCGAGATGCTCGAGTACCTGCCTCCGCCATGTCGGTCACGTTGTGTCGAGAGAAGATGCTGGCGCGCGACGTCTGGCGCGTCACGGCGCGCGCCACCCCGCTGGACAACGTGATCGACGTGACGGTCGACCCGGTTGCGCCGGAAGATCGACGACCCATTCGAGACGAAGCTGCTTCACACGGTGCGCGGCGTGGGTTTCGTCCTGCGCAGCGAGCGTGACGATGAGGTTGCTAGCCCCGAGCGTCCGCGCACGCCTCACGCTGTGGCACGCCGGGTGCTGGCGCTCGTCATATGTATTTTCTGCGGCCGGCATCTTCCTCTTCGTGAGAGCGCGACTGTACAGCACGTTGGACGCAGCAGATCCGCGCCGACCTCGCGCACGATCGAGAAGGTCTACCACGGAAGAGACGGGCGATCTGGGGAGGCTCGCTCACCGGATGGGCATCACGCTCTTTCAGGTCGCCGAAGGCAGGCACCGTGCTGTACCAGACACCCGACTGGCCGCCGGGCGGGACGACCGCCGTAGTCGTCTTGGAGCGCTTGGCGACGCCTCCCATCGCATCGCCGCGGCTCGGGACGAGACGGCCGTTCGCGCAGACCCTCTGGACGCTCGGCGTCATCCTGGCGATCGGCGTGCCCTGCGCCATTGGCTGGCGATCGGCGGGCGGCTACTTCCTCGCGGGCCGGATGCTCGCACCTGTGGGCGCCATGGCGGAGACGGCGCGCCAAGATTCACGGCGGAGTCACTGACCGCAGCGGCTCCCGTCGAGAACCCCGAGACGAGTTCGGCCAGCTCGCCAGCGTGTTCAATGAGAGCCTCGCGCGCGCCTCGAGGCGGCGTTCGAGCAGCTGCGGCGGTTCACAGCGGACGCCTCCACGAGCTTCGCACGCCGCTCACCGCAATCCGGAGCGTGGGCGAGTGGCGCTGCAGCGTTCCCTCAGTGCAGCGGGCTACCGCGAGGTCATCGGAAGCATGCTCGAGGAGGTCGACCGCCTGACGCGGCTGGTGGAGAGTCTCTTGACGCTGACGAGGGGTCGAATCCGGCCGGATCCAGCCGGCACTCGAAACGTAGTCGATCTGGGTGGTTTGGCGGTGAGCGTCGTGGAGCATCTCAGAGTGCTCGCCGAGGAGAAGGAGCAGAGCGTGACCGATCGAATGCCGCGGCGGAAGTGTCGAGCCACGTGCGATCCCGCCATCCTGAGACTGGGCCTGATCAACGTGCTCGATAACGCGATCAAATACACGCCCTCGCAGGGACGGTTCGCGTCGGGGTGCGGAGACGCCCTCCGGGGCGGCGGCGATCGGAGTCGAGGACACAGGGTTGGGGCATTTCTGCGGCGCATCGGGGGCGGATCTTCGAGCGCTTCTACCTGCGTGTCGACCAAGGCCGTTCGAGGAGGCGGGGGGACGGGGCTTGGCCTGGCGACGGCGCGATGGGCGGTCGAGGTGAACGGCGGACGGATCGAGCTGGAGAGTGAGGAGGGTAAGGGAAGTCTCTTCAGGATCGTATTGCCGAGGAGTGGTTCGCGCGCGCTCTCGGCGGGACATAGGGAGGCTGGGCCGGGCTGGGCTCGACACAAGCTGACACGAATGTCAGGAAGTCTTCAGTGGCGCGCGCGCGATCAGGCGTCATGAGTCCAGCGGAAAAGAGGTCCTGCCCCAGGGAAGAGGAGAGCTCATGAAGATCGGCGCTCGCAGTTCTCTCCGCTCCTGGCAGTGGGCGCCTACGAACTCGGCGCCGCCACCGATTTCCCACGGCTCGCGATCACGTCACCGGAGAGAGACCAGCATGAAGGACGATCTCGGCAAAGAGGCCGAAGTGGAAGTTCGTGAAGCCGGCCATGGACCCGGCGCTCGTCAGGCGGCCGCCAGGTGCTCGCTCAGGTCGCCAGAGACCCAACCCTGGGCGGTGCGCGATTCTCGAGGATCAAAAATTCGACGACGTCGATGTCGCCGTTCGCTTCCGGCCGCATCTCCGGCAAGGAAGACGCGAGTGGAGGGATCATCTTCCGCGCGAGGACGGCGGGAACTATCTGCTGGTGCGGTTGCCAATGCCCTCGAGAACAATTTCCGGCTCTACACGATAGTGAAGCGGCAAGCGCAGCACGATCGCGTCGGCGAGTCACTGAGCCTACACTGCGGCGAGTGGCACCGGATCACGCTGTCAGTGTGCCCAGGAGACCCAAGATCCAGGCGTACCTGGACGACGCCCTCCTCCTCGACCACGAGCAGAAGACTTTCACGGGCGGCTGGGTTCGGGCTCTGGACTAAGGCGGACTCCGTCACGGAGTTCGCGGATCTAGAGGTCACGGGAACACCCGCGAAATGACGAGTGATACGCGCCGGACTAGGCCGAAGGTCTCGCCCGGGAGGTGAGACATGCGTGCCAGAACTCGAAGCGGAACTCAGGGAGGCTGGCGCGACATCGCGGAGCTCACTCTTCAGGCTCTGGCGCCACCTCCTACGGTGGGCCAGCCATCATGGGCATCATGCAGGCCGAGCTGCAGGAGAAGCGGAAGTGGGTGTCGAAGGAGCGCTTTCTCGAAGGCCTGTCGGTGGCGAACATGCTGCCGAGGCGCGACGGCGACCCAACTCGGCATCTTCCTGGGCTACGCGCGCGGGGGTTGGTGGGGTGGACTGATCGGGGGCCTCTGCTTCGTGGCCCCGGCCTTCGTCATCATGCTCGCTCCTCACTATGGCCTACGCCACCCTGGGCGTTCACGCCGATGCGCGCGCGGCGCTCTCTACGGGCTGGGCCCGGTCGTGCATCGGCCTCTTCGCGGTGCGCGGTCTACCGCCTCGGCCGGTCCTTCGATGAGCACGAGTACCTGAGGCGGCCATTGGACTCGTGGCGGCGCGCCGCATCGACTCCTGGACTCCGCTGGGGATCGTGGCCATTCTGCTCCTGGCCGGCTGTGCTGGACCTGATTCTCTTTCAGCCCGGGAAGCGCTGGGGCGCAGGTTGTCGCCCTCGTCCTCGGCGCTTCGTCCCTCGCTGTGCTCGCAGCGGCGTGGTGGCTGAACGCCTCGGCCCCCGGCTCGGACCGGACTCGGGACGAATTCCGGATCCAACACAGTCTGCTGGACATCGGAGCCTACTTTCTCAAGGTCGGGAGCCTTCACGATCGGCGGTGGCCTGACGATGATCGCGTTCATCCAGGACCAGGTCGTCGGGCAGTTTGGCTGGCTGACGCCGAGAGAATTCATCGACGGACTGGCGCTCGGCCAGCTCACCCGGGGCCTGTCCTCATGATCGCGGCCTACGTGGGCTACAAGGTGGCTGGCATCGCGGGGGCTGCGGTGGCCGCCACCGCAGCATTTCTCCCCATCCTTCATCATCATGCTGATCATTCTTCCGGTGCTCGATCGCGTCCGGAAGCTCGCGTGGATGCGAGCGGTGATGAAGAGCATGGAGCCGGCCGTCATCGGTGTGCTCGCCGTATCGCTCGATTCGGCTTGGCGCCGGCGGCGCCCTTCCTGACCCGTTCGCCATCGCGATCCTCGCGGCGACCCTCATTGCGCTAGGTGGTCTTCACGGATCCGGCGTCTTCAAGCTCATGATCGCTGGCGCCGCGCCTCGGCGTGCTGAGAAGCTATCTTCCTGTCCTGTCGAGGATTCAGAGCAGGCCACGCGCCTCTTCATCACGTGACAGAGCTCGGACTCGACGGTCTCTGCGCTGCCCAGTCAGTGTCTGAGTGGCGCTCTATGCCGCGTAGCGCTCCTCGACCGTCATCGCGAATACAACCACGCCAACAAGGCCGATCAGGCCCGCCATCCAGAACGGGAGTGCGGGCGTGACCTCCCAGAGCAACCCGCCGATGAACGCGGCGGGCGCGATGGTGAGGCTCGGATGAGGCGATAGAGGCCGACGGAACGAGCCCGGAGCGATGGCGCTGCGAGATCCACGATCAGCGCCTTGCGAGCCGGCTCAGCCGATCTCGCGGAGGCCACCCACGACGAACGCGGCCACGAGCGTCGCGAAGTCACGCGCCAGCACTACGGCGACGGGGAAGAAGCGCAAAGGCGACGAACGTGGCCATGACGAACGGTTTGCGGCCGATGCGGTCGGTGAACCGGGCCGCGGGAATGTTAACTCACGATCGCCGTGGTCATCTGCACGGCGACGAGGATCCCGTAGGCCAGGGCGCTGATGCCGATCACGTTGATCGCGTAGAGCACGAGGAAGACGTCGACGAGACCACTCGCAGGTGCGGATGAAGATATCCGAGGTGAGGAGCCAGCCGAAGCGGACGTCGGCAGGGACCGCCACACCGCCACGATGTGCGTCGGAACCGGATCTGGCGTCACCGGGATATTGACGCGGCTGACCACCCCAGCGTCACCGTCGAGAGCACGACGGTCACGGCGAGTCAAGATGCATTCCAGCTCTGCAGGCCGTACGCTGCGATCGCCAGGCCGCCGAGGATTGGCGCGATGGCGATCGGTACGCGCCTCAGGATCGATTGCACCGTGAACCCGAGCGCCCGACGGCCCTGGGCAGTGCGTCGCCCACGACCGCGAAGAGCGTCGGGACTGGCCATGCTCGACCACGCCATCGACGAAGACGAGGCCCGCGAAGACGAACGGCCACGACGGAGCCAGCCAGTACAGGACATAGCCAATGTGGCCAGCGTGACGAAGAGCAGCAGCGCATGGCGACGACCGTATCGATCAGCGATCCATCCGCCTGGGTACTGGTACACGCCGTCCAGGAAATCCTCGCAGGTCCCGAAGAAGCCCGATGGCGGCGACGGGAGCGCCGAGCATCTGCAAGTACTTCGGCAGGAAGCACTTCCAGAGGTTCTCGCCGAGTGCGAGCAGGAACATGGCGATGAGGGACAGCGACAATGTTGCGCTCAAGCCGGTGCCTCGACGAGGCGTGATCGTGCCGAGTCACGGCCGCTCGGTGCACGTTCAGGCGCCGAGGATCGCGGCCGGGTCAGCACAAGCTCGGCATCGAATTCGGAGCACGGATGACGCTGCTTCACGAGATCCATTCGGGTCTGAGCAGTGGGAATGCGATAGAGCCCGACGACGGCCGCGGCGGCCACGAGCGAGGGGATTGCTGACCTTCCAGCGGAACAGGACGACGAGGCTGACCAGGGCAACGAGGGCGGTGAGCCAGTCGCCGATGGCGATTCTTCCCAGAGCAGGACGCAGGCACCCAGAATGGTGCCGATGGCCGCCGCGTAGGCGCCCTTGATGAAGCCCTGCACGTTCGGGTTCGGTGCGATAGCGCATGAGGATCGGGGCCACGATGAGGATGAGCAGGAACGACGGCAGGAAGATGCCGATCGGTCGCCACGACCGACGCCCCAGAAGCCGGCGACGAGATAGCCGACGAAGGTCGCGGTGATGACCACCGGCCCCGGGCTGATCATGCCCATGGCCACGGCGACCAGGAACTCGCGCTCGTTGAGCCAGCCCGTCTGCTGCACGAGGCCCTTCTCGAGGAACGGCACGATGACGAGGCCGCTGCCGAAGGTCAGCGAGCCCGCCTTCAGGAAGAACGTGAAGAGCTTGCCGAGCATGCGCGCCGAGCGGCGCCTGGGCGGCGCCGACCGCGACGAGCGGGACGCCGGCGAAGAGCGACGTGGTAGTCGATGCGCCGTGTTCGCTCGCGGAAGAGCGAGCCGTAGTAGAGCACGCCGACGATGCCGCAGCCGATGAAGAGCAGCGCGACCTCGGCCTGCACCGGCGACCGTGATGACGAAGGCCGCGGCGGCGAGGGCCCACTCGAGCCAGTCCTTCATCCCGAGCTTGGTGAGCCGGTAGCAGGAGTGCAGGATCAGGGCGATCACCGCCGGGCTCACGCCGTAGAAGATGGCCTTCACCGCGGAGAGGCCGCCGAAGTGGATGTAGAGGGCGCCGAGCACGGTGACGATGACGAAGTTCGGCAGGATGAAGGCCCAGCCGCCCGCCCACGCGCCCCAGAAGCCGCCGCGAATGTACGAGATCCAGATGCCGACCTGGATGGCCAGCGGTCCCGGGAGCGACTGGCAGACCGCGATGCCTTCGCGCATCTCCTCCTTGGTCAGCCACTTCCGCTCGCCGACCAGCTCGCGCTCCATCTGGCCCACGAGGGCGACGGGACCGCCGAAGCCGATGAGACCCAAGGCGGAGGTAGTAGCGCGACGAGTTCTCGGATGGGGACGCGCCGCGCTGACTTCTCTGGTTCCATTATGTCGACCTCCGCCGGAATTTTCCGCGAAGTGTAACGCTTGACGAGCACGTGTATCAAGCCGTTACTTTGCTGACCCATGCGCTGGCTGACCCTCCTGACCACGTTGCCCCCACGCCGACCCGGCACCGCGTCGGCGTCTGGCGAAGCTTCAGCGCATGGGGGCGGTGCGCCTTCGCGGATCGGCCTGGATCCTCCCGGAGACGCCGGAGACCACCGAGCTCTTTCAGTGGCTCGTGCAGGAGATCGACTCCTTCCGGGGCGAGGCGACCCTGCTGCACGTCGACCGGGTGGGGAACATGACGCCGGAGCAAGTGACGGATCTCTTCCACAAGGCCCGGGCTCCCGAGTACCAGTCGATCATGAAAGAGTGCCGGGAGATCCTCGCGCAGCTTGATCGCTACCGGGCTAAGCCATCGGGGCTCGATCGCCCAGCTTCGCGGCAAGCTGGATGGCGTCAAACGGGAGCTCGACCGGATCGAGGCCATCGACTACCTGGAGACGCCGATTGGTCGGCAGGCGCGCGCACCTTTGGGAGACAGCGGCGAAGCGCCTGCGCGCCGTGGAGGCACGCCCGCAGGCTCCCGCCGGTCGTCACCGGGCGTCGCTGCCGCCGCCCGGCAGCACGTGGGTGACCCGGCCGCGGCCGCACATCGATCGGATCGCCTCCGCCTGGCTCATCCGGCGCTTCTACGACGCCGACGCGACGTTCGCGTTCGCCGACGCCGCCGACGCGGCGCGCAAGGGCATTCCGTTTGACGTGCTCGGCGCGGAGTTCGGGCATCACGGCGAGGACTGCACGTTCGAGACCCTCGTCAAGCGGTTCGGCGTCAAGGATCGCCGGGCCAGGGTCATCGCCGAAATCGTGCACGAGGCGGACCTGCACGACGGAAGTTCACTCGCAACGAGTCGACGGGGATCGACTCGCGATCAAAGGGACTCGCCGAGGGGCCACTCCGGACGACCAGGACCTGCTCGAGCGCGGGCATGGCGATCTTCGACGGCTGTACACGGTGTTGAAGCGGAAGACCTAAGGCCCGACCATCTAGAAACTCGGGAGAGTAAGACCATGAAAAAGGACAGCAGTGACGGTGGCGCTCGCTTGTGGCGGTGATGTTCGCCGGGGGACTGGTGGAAGACCGTATCTGAAGCTGGATTAGGGAATGCGCCGTGCAGGACTCACTGTATGTCACGAAGGACTGCTCAAGGTCGCGTGGGCGGCGCTCGGGGCGTACGGGCTCCGATCATCGCCCTCTGCGCAGGCCGCTCCACCGGAGGTCAGGATGCCAGATAGCGTCCGAGCGCAGAAGTTCGACTTTGAGACGAAGGATCGAGGGGCTGGACGAGCGGACAGGCAGGAGGTCAGTGGGTCGTCGAGGACTTTGCTGGTGCACACCGTTGGCAGAGAGCCTTGCTGCAGCGCGCGACCAAGAACGGAGTTCAATGTGATCGGCTGGCGCCAGCCGGTCCGTTCACTGACGTCGGCATGATGTCGGTGAATTCGATCCGCTATCCGGAAGGAAGACGCCTCGAGGCGGCATCGTGTTTCGGTTCACCGGATGGCAAGATTACACGTGGTCGGGCCCAATGCCCTCGAAGGCAATTTCCGGCTGTACGCGCTACGACCGCGGCCGCCGTCAACTGGCGAGCGCCAGCGTCAAACCCCGGCGCTCGGTCAGTGGCACCTGCTCCGGGTGGTTGCCGTCGGTGACCACATCCAGGAGTTGGCTCGACGGCGCGATGCTGCTCGACCCACCGAGGACAGCGCGCTTCAAGTCGGGTCGAGTCAGGTTGTGGACAAAAGCCGATTCGATTACGGCGTTCAGCGAACCTTGATCCGCGGCATGGCGGGAGTGCCTGAGGCCCGCTCGTCGCTCTGAAGCCACGTATCGACAACATGAGGGAGAAAGCACATGACGACGTCGGGTACTGAAGGCACGTGATCTTCGTACTCGGTCTGGTCATGATGGTCGGTACACCCGGAACGAGCGCTCGCGGCGGAGCCCGATTGGAAGGCGGTCGAGGATCGGCCCTAGGCAGAGTCGGGACGAATGCAGCCTGGCGGCGTCTTCCGTATCGGAATGCCCCGGACCGATCTCGCCGTTACCGTGAAGGGCGTGCCGGTCAAGGCCGGATTCGCCCTCGGATCATTACGCCGCATTCAAGCCGGTGGGGGATCACACGATGGTGATGGGCGACCTCGTGCTCCTCGATCAGGAGGTTCCTGCCGTGATGGCGGGCCTGTTCAGAGGCGGGCTCGAGGTCACCGCCGTCCACAACCACCTGAACGAAGTGTCGCCGCACGTGATGTACATGCACTACGGGGGCCACGGCGATGCGCGGTCAAGCTGGCGACGGCGCTCCGCCGGGCATTGTCCGCCAGTGGCACGCCGCTCGGTAGCGTGAGAGCAGTCGCGGCTGCCGCCCGCGCTGCCGGACCTGGGCTCGACACCAAGCAGATCGAGCAGGGTCTGGGGCAGAACGGGGGAGGGCACTGGACGGCGGTGTGTTCCAGGTGACCGTTCCCACGCGCGGAAGTCATCACCGAGATGGGCGTGCCGTTGCTGCCTGCCATGGGCGTGACGACCGGTGATGAACTTCCAGCCGACCGCGGACGGCAAGGCGGCTATTACCGGCGACTTCGTGTTGATCGACAAGGAAGTGAACGCCGTCGCCCGGACCCCTGATGCAGCACGGCATCGACGTGACGGCTATCCACAACCACGGCCTCATGGACATGCCGCGGCTCTTCTACATGCACTTCTGGGCGAATGACGACCCGCTCAAGCTTTGCGCAGGGCTCAGAGGCTGCCTGGAGTCAGACCAACAGCGCGAAGCCCTGAAGGGCTCCGCCACAGAAAGGGATGTCGCTCCATGAAATGGGTCACTCGAGAGAAAGCCCGCGTTGATCGCATTGCCTGTCCCTGGCTCATCACCCGCTTCATCGACAAGGAGCCCACGTTCCTCTTCGTGCCCGCGCGCGACGTGCTGGCGGTAGCCAGAAAGAGGAGGCGATCCCGTACGATGTGCCGGATGTCGAGCTGGGCCATCACGGAGACCAGTGCTCGTTTGACGCGTTTGTGGACAAGTACAAGCTGACCGATCCGGCCCTCCGGGAGCTTTGCCCTCGATCGTGCGCGGGGCCGACACCGGACGCGCGGGCGCTCACGCCGGAATCCGGCGGGCCTGTACGCGCGTGGCGACCGGGTTTCAGGCCCTGGCGCGGGACGACTTCGACAACATGGAGAAGCAGTTCCCGTGTACGACGCGCTCTATGACTACTGCCGGGCGCGGGTAAGACGACGGCAAAATAAAGGGAAGGCCATGATTCTCGAACAGGTTGGTGAAGTGCAGCTTCCTGCCCACGACAAGCCGGGCGGCTTCGATCACGCGGCGGTACACGGCCCACGGGGACGGCTCTACGTCGCCCACACGGCCAACGACGCGGTGGACGTGATCGACTGCGCGACGAACACATATCTCCGGTTCGATCCCTGCGCCTCGGGGGCGTGGCAGGTGCGCTGGTATCTGAGGAGCACGATCTCGTGTTCACATCGAATCGCGCCGAGAATACCGTGGGCATCTTTCCGCCAGATCAGGAGGAGGCGCTGGTCAAGGTGAAGGTGGGCCTGAGACCAAATGGCCTGGCCTACGATGCCAGCCGCCGCCTCCTGCTCGCGGCCAACGTGGGGATCCGGCGAGGCCGGGGTTCTTCACCGTCTCCGGCGGTCGACGTGCCCACTCGGGCGATGATCGCCGACGTCCCGGTGCCTGGCGCGGACCCGCTGGGTGGTCTTCGATGTCGAGAGCGCTTGCTTCTACGTCAACATCGCTGATCCGGCCCCAGGTTAGCCGTGATTGAGGCGGCGAAGCCAGGCTTCGTAGCCCGCACGTTTTCCGGTCCCCGCCGCCGGCCCGCCCGGGCGAACCCGCTGGGTAGTCTTTGACATGAGAGCGCCTGCTTCTACGGTCAACATCGCTGATCCGCCCTAGATTGCCGTCATCGAGGCGGCAAAGCCGGGCTTCGTGGCTCGCACGTTTTGCGGTCCCCGCCGCCGGCCCGCACGGTCGTGGATCTGGATGCCGCGACCCACCACGGCTGTTCTGCGCCTGCTGATGGCAAGGAGCGCTGGTAGTCCTTGATTTGCGCGGTCGGGGCGCCATAATGACGCAGGCAGAGCTGGCCGGGGTTCCCGATGTGATCTTCTTCAGCCCCGAACGTCGGCATCTCTACGGTCGCCATCAGCGAGCGACCCGGGCTGATCGAGGTGTTCGAGACCAACCACATGCGGCGATTGGAAACGGTTCGAACGGAGGCTGGCGCCCACACCCTCGGGTTCGATCCGAGCCGGCATACTGTTTACGTTCCTACCGACACGCATCGTGCCCTGGTTTTATATCGACCGAGGCTGGCTGGAATCGGGGCGAAGCTGGGCTGACCGCATGGAACTGGACCACATATCTATGACCCACAGTACGGGTACGACCGTGGCTCGACCAACGAACCCATGCAAGGCTGCTCCAGCAAGATCCCACCTACTTCGGCTAAGCGAGCAGGTATGGACCTCAATAAGGGACAGGCGTTGCGGAGGCTTGCCTTCTCGACCGTGTAGGTGGCGAGGATTCTCGCCATGCTCGTTCCTTCATTGGCGGTCTCATGGGGTCGCCCAGCCTCAGCGAAGAACAGATCGCCTACGCTTGATCGTGATTGTTGGCCTGCCTACCTCGACCCAGAGCATCAATGTGCCATCCGGCGTAGCCGACCTCTTCCCCGGGTGGGTGTGCCTGCCCGGTCTGGACTGCCGGGATCTCAACCAGGGCCTGCACTACCTGCGAGCCGGGGTCGAGGAGGTCAGCCTTCTGCAGCACGGTGCGTTTGGAGACGCGCCGGGTTGGGCGCTCAGCTCATGAGCACCGAGCCACCACCAAGGCTAGGACTACCGACGCCGCAACCAGCTTCTCTGCCTGCTTCCTCATGTGAGGCCTCCAATGGTTGGAGTGAGCGGCCGCGTCGAGCGAGCTGGTCTCTCCTGCACGTCCTTCATCCGTTCCGCTGGTATGGCCCAGAACTGTCGTGCCACATGAAGGCTGGTGGCAGAGCCAGAGGGAGATCTGGTAGGCAAGCGGCGTCTCCTGGCCGGATATCACTAAACGCGACGCTCCCGGTATGATCCCTCCGCTGGATCGCAGCGGTGAGAGCTACGAGGCCCTCCTCTCGAGCCTATCCGGGTTGCGAGCATCAAGGTGTTTCTCGGCGACATCCACCGCCGTGACCAATCCGATGCCAGTGTTCTCCTGTGCGTGGACCACCACGGGTGCCATCCGACAGAAAGAGGATCCACAATGGTGCCGCGCGACGCACGCGAGAGGCGGGAGGCGCTTCGTCGAGAGCATGATCATCCTTGTCTCCCTAAAGGTTGGCGTTCACTGAATGAAGCAATCAGGCTCGGTCACACATGCCTACGGAGTCACGGTTCCCTCGTGGATGAGCCCCACCTGGCGATCCAATTGCTACAGCCACTCCGTAGGCACTGGTATGGGGACAGGTCCCCTTACCGAACCGCGTTGCGCTCCGAGCAATGCCTGATCTTCCCCGGCGCATGAGGTCCGTGGCGGGCGGCAGTCCGCCAGAGCCGGCAGACGTCGAGCTCCTGCGCCGAATGCAGATGGGGGAGGAGTCTGGACTCGAGCTCCTCTACGCCCGCTACGGAGGACTCATCTTCACCCTCGCCCTGCGGATCGTGGGAGATCGAGAGCTGGCCCGGGAGGTGTTGCAGGATACCTTCCTTCGCTGCTGGGACAGGAGCGAGTCATTCGACGCCGGGCGGGGCCGAGTGGCCTGGTGGCTCATGCGGATCGCACGGAACCGCGCCATCGACCTCCTGCGAAGTCGGCCTCATCAGGCCCGTTTGCGGGAGGGGGAGCAGTTGGCAGTGAGTCGCCCATCAATCCCGTCAGCCGGATGCCCACGGACTCCTTCGAGGTGCGGCGCGCCGTCGCGAGTGCGCTACAAGGTCTTGTCGGCCGCGCAGCTGAGGCGGTTGAGTTGGCCTACTACGGGGGTCTTACGCACGCGGAGATCGCCCACGAGCTGGACACGCCGCTGGGAACCATCAGAGCCGGACGCGCGAGGCGCTGGATCGACTCCGCGCCGCGCTCTGGCCACTCATCGAGCCACAACGGGAGGCGTCGGACCGCCGTGACTGGAAGAGCACGAGCATCCCATCGAGAACCTAGCCGCGTACGCTTTGGGAGCCCTCAGGAGCCCGAGCGGATACGCGTTGAGCATCACCTCGGCACATGCTCGACGTGTGCGAGTTCGCTGGAACAGTACCGTGGTCGTCGGCGCATTGCCGCTCGGGCTCGAGCCGTTGCCTCCTCCGGCCGAGGCCTGGGCCGCGATCCGCGCGGGGGCTGCGCGGCGCCGACCTCGCGATGCCGAGCAGGCGCGAATCAAGGGGCGGCCTGGCTGGCGACGAGTGATGTGGCCGGTCCTGTCCGCCCTTGCCGCGTCGCTGCTGATATGGAACGTGAGTGCTTCAGCTGGAGCTCACGCGACGCCCGCCGGGGCCGGAGGTCGAAGCCCTGGCGCGCCGGCCTGGACGGCTCGTCATCCTCACGGGCCCGGCGGGAGCTAGCGGGCGGCTCCTGGTTGCCATTGACGGCCTCCACGGACATCTGGCGACGGCCGGCCTGAAGCCGCTGGCCGCTGACCGGATCTATCAGCTCTGGTTCGTGAGACCGGGCGCGCCCTCAATGACCGGCGGCACCTTCAGGGTGGACTCACGCGGGCGGGCGTGGGCCACGATCACAGTTCCCGTCTCACTCGATGAAGCCCGCGTCATCGGAGTGACAGAGGAACCTGCTTCCAGGGGAGCGCGGCGCCGACCGGCATTTATCTGCTCGAGGCCAAGACCTGGCGATGAAAAGACCCCTCCCTAGAACAGAATTCGTATATTTGATTGGAATAGTTGCCCGGCGGGGCCTCAAGTAGCCCGCGGTCGCCATCTTGGGTAGCGAGGGCCGTCTCGGTAGCGAGGCCTTGTCACCATGCCACTCCGGAGCCTCATCGCTCTTACGCTTGTGGCCGGCCTCGTGGCCCTCATCGTGTGGGCCGCTGTCGTGCTGGCACGGTCGAGAACTGAGTCGGCAATCACGCGGGCTGTACTCATCTGTGCCATTGTCATCCTGACAGGACTCGTCCTGTGGATCGTTCTGGTTCTTCCGGCATACTGGGACTGGAGCCGAGGACTGCGCCACGACATGTCCGTCGGACGGCGTGAAGCAAGCTGCTAAGGAGGTTCGAACGTGCAGTGTCCGCGGTGTCAGACTGAGAATCGCGAAGGCCGCCGCTTTTGCGGCGAATGCGGGCTGTCGTTTGCCTCGACGTGTCCGTCGTGCGGCTTCCTGAACGAGGGCAGCGAGAAGTTCTGCGGCGGCTGTGGCAGATCCCTGACCTCATCCGGAGCCCCAGCGGAGCCACGATTCCACTCCCCTCAGAGCGTATACGCCGAAGCACCTGGCCGAGAAGATCCTCACCTCAAGGGCCGCCCTCGAAGGCGAGCGCAAGCAAGTGACCGTCCTCTTTGCCGATCTCAAGGGCTCGATGGAGCTACTGGCCGACCGCGATCCTGAGGAGGCGCGTAAGCTCCTCGACCCAGTCCTCGAGCGCATGATGGAGGCCGTCCACCGCTACGAGGGGACCGTGAACCAGGTGATGGGCGACGGGATCATGGCTCTGTTCGGGGCGCCCGTCGCCCACGAGGATCACGCCGTGCGAGCCTGCTATGCCGCCCTGCGCATGCAGGAGCTGGTGAAGGGCTACGCCGAACAGGCATTTCGCACTCACGGGGTCACGGTCAGGATTCGAGTGGGGCTGAACTCCGGGGAGGTCGTGGTCCGCTCCATCCGCTCGGACCTCCGCATGGACTACTCGGCGGTTGGGCAGACCACCCATCTGGCTGCCCGGATGGAGCAGCTCGCGCCCCCGGATGCCATCTGGATCACCGCCGACACCCTCCGTCTGGCCGAGAACTTCGTGCAGGTCCAGCCCCTAGGTCCCGTGCCGGTGCAAGGCCTCGATGCCCCCGTCGAGGTTTTCAACGTGATCGCTGCGGGCCAAGTGAGAACCCGGTTCCAGGCCGCCGCCCTTCGTGGCTTGAGCCGCTTCGTGGGGCGGGATGCCGAGATGGAGCAGCTCCGCGACGCCCTCGAGGGGTGCGGCACGGTCACGGCGCGGTCGTCGCCGTGGTGGGCGAGCCCGGCGTGGGCAAGTCCCGCCTCTTCCACGAACTGATTCACTCCCACCGAGTCTCGGAGTGCCGGATCCTCCAGGCGAGCTCCGCGGCTTATGGCCGGGCTACCAGCTATCTCCCTGTCATCGATTTCCTGAAGGTGTATCTCGGCATCGACGAGCGTGACGACGTTCGCTCGATCCGCGCCAAAACCACCGGACATCTGCTCACGCTGGACGAGGCGCTCCGGGACGTGGTCGCGCCCGTTCTCTGGCTTCTCGACGCCCTGCCAGAGGAGGATCGCCTCTGGGACCTCGAACCGCCCCAGCGTCGCCAGGTCACGCTCGATGCGGTGAGGCGCCTGCTCCTTCGCGAGAGCCGAGTTGCGCCTCTCGTTCTCGTGTTGGAAGACCTCCACTGGATCGACTCGGAAACGCAAGCCTTGCTCGACAGCCTAGTGGAGAGCTTGCCCGCGGCGCCTGTGCTCCTCCTCGTCAACTATCGCCCAGAGTACGATCACGCCTGGAGTGGTAAGAAGTACTACCGTCAGCTCAGGATCGAGCCCTTGCGCGCGGAGAGCGCGGACGAGCTGCTCCGGGCATTGGTGGGCGAAGGCCAGGAGCTCACTTCCCTCAAGCGGATCCTCATCGAGCGGACCGAGGGCAATCCGTTCTTCCTCGAGGAAAGCGTCCGGACCCTGGTGGAGATCGGGACCCTTGCCGGCGAGCGTGGCGACTACCACCTGATCGAGCACGCACAAGTCATCCACGTCCCGGCGACCGTGCAGGCGCTGCTGGCCGGCCGGATCGACCGGCTCCCGCCAGACGAGAAGCGCCTCCTCCAGGCTGCCTCCGTGATCGGCAAGGACGTGCCGTTCGCTCTGCTCCAGGCAACCATCGAGGGCGAGGTGGAGGATCTTCGTCAGAGCCTTGCGCATCTACAAGCGGCCGAGTTCCTCTACGAGGCGCATCTCTTCCCGGAGCTTCAGTACACCTTCAAGCACGCTCTGACGCATGAAGTTGCCTTCGCGAGCCTCGTACAGGAGCGCCGGCTGGTGCTGCACCTGAGGATTCTCGAAGCGCTAGAGAGCCGGTTAGCCGACCAGCCGAGCGAGGAGATCGAGCCCCTCGCTCGTCACGCGCTCGGTGCGGAGGCTTGGGACAAGGCGGTCGGGTATCTTCGGCAGGCGGCGCAAAGGACGATGACCCGATCTTCGTATGATGCGGCGGCCGGGTTGCTTCGGGAAGCGCTACGGGCCCTCGAGCGGTTGCCCGAGACTCCTGACACCCTCGCGCAGGCGGTCGACGTACGACTCGAGTTGCGGCTTGCCCTCATACCACTCGGGCGATATCAGGACGTTCTCGTCGTGATGCGTGAAGCCGAAGACCTGGCGACCAGACTCGGCGATCGTGCGCGCCTGGGGCATGTTTTGACCGACATCTGCGCGCGGCTTAGGAACGTAGCGGGCGAGCACCTTCAAGCCATCGAGGTGGGCCAGCGCGCCCTCGCGATTGCCGTCGAGAGTGGTGATCAAGAGCTTGAGCGCGAGGCCCACTATCGCACCGGCCAGGCATACTTCGCTACGGGCGACTTCCGACAGGCCCTCACCCTCCTGTCGCGATGCGTGGAGAGCGCCAGTGAGGACCGTGATCAGCGGTCTCAACTTTTTGCATCCTGGTCACATAGCTGGCTGGCCCTGACCTTCTCCAGTCTGGGGCAATTCGGCGAGGCGAGCTCACATGCCCAGAAGGCCCTGAGGATTGCGGAGGGCGCCGACCACCCATTCACGCTTGCGGAGGCCCTGACCGGTCTCGGCAGCGTGGCCCTCGCTCAGGGTGACCTCGGCCAGGCCATCGGTGCGCTGGAGCATGCCCGCGTCCTTGTTCGCCAATGGAACTTTCAGCCCTGGGCGGTTCTTGCCCGCCTCGGATATGCGTACGCACTCGCCGGACGTGCCGGCGAGGGGCGGCACCTTCTCGAAGGCGTGGTACGAGACGCCACGACGATGAGTTCAATGGGTGTGGGACGGGCGATGCAGCTTGCGTGGTTCGGCGAAGCATGCTTGCTCGAAGGGCATCTTGACGATGCGCTGGAGCGTACCCAGCAGGCCGTGTCCCTCGCCCAACGCCATCAGGAGCGTAGCCACGAGGCGTGGAGCCTCCGCCTGCTCGGTGAGGTTGTCTCTCAGCCAGACCATCCCGATGTCGAAAAGGCGGAAGGTTACTATCGCGACGCCCTCACCCTAGCCACCAAGCTCGGCATGCGTCCGCTGGTCGCCCACTGCCACCTCCATCTCGGTAGGCTATGGCGAAAGGCCGACCAACAGGAGCGGGTCCGAGAGCATTTCACGACGGCGACGACAATGTACCGTGAGATGGGCATGCGCCTTTGGCAGGACTTGGCAGAGGCGGAAATGGGCCGATGAGCCCTCCGAACGATGCAGGTGTCATTTTTCTCCCGCACTGGACTGAGTCGAAGACTACGCTGCCCACACGCGAGCCCAAGTAGTGTTCGACCCCGCTCGTCAGTCATCAGGATTCGGCAGGCCCCTGAGGAGACCTGCTCGTGGACGTCCGTGGTAGGGACCCGGATAATTCGCTTCTATGAGCCCTCGGATTGCAAAGGCGATGGCTTCGATCGAGGCGCGCCTCTCCGGCGCCGGTCTCGCCCTTCTCTCCGCTCTTCTCTTTGGGACGAGCACGCCACTTGCCAAGGTGCTCCTTCGAAACATTGACCCGTGGATGCTGGCAGGACTGCTCTACCTTGGCTCAGGCCTCGGCTTGATTGTGGTCAAGATTGGCCTCCGATCGCTCGGCTCCGGCACTGGTAACGAAGCTGCCATCCGGGGTAGTGGATGGAAATGGTTGGCGCTGGCCGTCCTCTCTGGCGGCATCATCGCGCCCGTGCTGCTCATGCTCGGGCTCGCCCATGCCGCCGCCAGCACCGCTGCGCTCATGCTGAACCTGGAAGGCGTGCTGACGGCGCTTCTCGCTTGGTTCGTATTCCGAGAGAACTTCGATCGACGGATCGCCCTGGGAATGGCGGCGATCGTCGCCGGGGGTGCCGCCCTAGCGTGGGGCGGACGTGTGACCTTCAGTACCGTCTCGGGCCCCATCCTGATCGCTGGCGCGTGTCTCGCATGGGCCATCGACAACAACCTGACCCGCAAGGTCTCTCAGACGGATCCGATCCAGATAGCTCTTCTGAAGGGGTGTGTGGCGGGAGTGGTAAACGTGGGCATCGCCTTCGGGCTCGGCTCGGCACTTCCACCACCGGGGGTGCTCGGTGCCGCGATGGTTGTGGGATTTGCCGGCTACGGTGTCAGTCTCGTGCTGTTTGTCGTTGCTCTTCGACACATCGGAACGGCCCGGACCGGTGCGTACTTCTCGCTGGCTCCATTCTTCGGCGGGCTGATCGCCGTACTCGTTCTGAGGGATCCGGTGACGATCCAGCTCGTGGCCGCCGGGTTTCTCATGGCCATCGGAGTGTGGCTTCATTTGACGGAGCGCCACGAGCACGAACATAGCCACGAAGAGATGACGCACGAGCATCGACATGTGCATGATCAGCACCATCAGCACAGCCATGATGGCAGCGAGCCACCGGGGAGCCCCACTCGCACTGGCACGTGCACACGAAGCTCCGGCATAGTCACGCCCACTTTCCTGATACTCATCACCGTCATGAGCATTGAATCCTGTGATCCGATGGCGGAGCAGGCTCGCGGCGGGGAAGTTGTGGTGAGGCCCTTGATCGGCTTCTGACCTGCTGGTTGAGGATGGGAGGCCGCGCTTCAGGCTCGAGTGCCGCAGCTCAGCCCGAGTCCTCGCGAGGATCTAGTTGCTCTAGTACCCTGCGCGAAGCTTCGGTGTCGGCTCGGCGCGAACCGCCGGGGCGGGCCACCTCGGTGGCTTCCCACCTTGGCGGACTCCCTGGATGGGCTGTCGAGCTTCCAGGGTCTCGGCGACCCTCTGTAGAAGCTCTTTGACCGTGAAGGGCTTCTCGATGAACGCCCAGCGCGGTCTCCACCGTGCCGACTTCGTGAGAGCCCGACATGAGCATGACCTTCATGCCGGGATGAAGCTCGACCATGCGCTGGGCGAGCTCACGTCCGTCCATGAGAGGCATGCCCACGTCGGCCAGGAGCAGATCAATCTGGCGCCGGGGTATGACGGGACAGGTTGAGGGCTTCGAGAGGATCAGACGTCGGAAGGACGACATACCCCGCCGTCTCGAGAATGTCCTGAGTCAGGCGGCCGATATCGGACCGATCGTCAACCACGAGGATCGTGGCGGCACTCGGCGCGGATGATTCTCGCAGGTCGCACTTCAGAGGACACTTGACCGCTCTAATCCAGCGTGAGCCGTGAGCTTCCCTGTCCGACCACTGCAGAGCAAGCGGCGGGCCATCCTGAGAGGTTCGAAGTATCAATGGTTTGCGGCTCTCCTCGCGAGAGCCCGTGCCAGGAATTGTCAGCGTCGTGAGCAAATCAGTGGCGGTGCTGGGCCGGAGGCTTCGTCGGAGAGTCTGCCTTCGCTCGCCTCCTTCCGGCTCGAGAAGCACGGCCAGCGAAGCCCGAAGCCCGCCATGCCCCGTTGCCTGACTGCGCCAGAAGAGTCGTCCTCCCCCGCAGTGGTCGGCGGATTCCTGTACACTCGCATCACCTCGAAGACGTGCTGTGCGGGGCCCGGCGCTCCCGCCACCTCTCCTCCCGCGCGCTCACCCTCAGGAAACGACAGGGAGATCGATGGCTCCGGCTCAACCCCCACGCCCCGAGCTGACTCCCGACATGGTCGAGGAGCCTATCCGGGCGGAGCTCTTCGGGGTCGAGCGCCTCGAGCAGCACGCGGAGAGCCTGGCGGCCGCCCAGCCTGTGCTCGGCGGAACCGTGAGGGGACGTCCGCTGCTCCCGCGCGTCCAGGACAACGGGCGCGTCCTGCGCGAGACGTATCGCGCGGTGGCCAAGGCCATCCGCGAAGAGCGCTCGATCGTGCCCGCGGCGGAATGGCTCGTCGACAACTTCCACATCGTGGATGAGCAGCTGCGCGAGATCCGCGACGATCTGCCGCCGGGCTTCTACCGGGAGCTGCCCAAGCTGGCCGACGGCCCTTTCGCCGGCTATCCGCGTGTCTACGGCATCGCCTGGGCCTTCGTCGCGCACACGGATAGCCGATTCGATCCGGACCTGCTCCGCCGATTCGTGCTGGCCTATCAGCGCGTCCAGCCGCTGACCATCGGCGAGCTGTGGGCGGTGGCCATCACCTTGCGGGTGGTGCTGGTGGAGAATCTTCGACGACTCGCGGAGAGCATCGTGCGTGGGCGTACGGCGCGCGAGACCGCGGACGCCCTCGCCGACGATCTCCTCGGAGTGAGCGGCGACGACACGCGGCCGGCTACCTTGGCCCTCCAGAAGCTCGAGGAGGGGCCGCTCGGAACGGCCTTCGCGGTGCAGCTTGTTCAGCGGCTCCGTGACCAGGATCCGGCGGTGACCCCCGCCCTCGTATGGCTGGACCAGCGCCTCGCCGCCCAGGGGACGACGCCCGACGAGATCGTCCGCGTCGAGCACCAGCGGCAGGCCGCCATGAACGTCACCGTCCGGAACGTGATCATGAGCATGGGCCTGATGTCCGCGCTGGAGTGGAATGAGTTCTTCGAGAGCGTCAGCCTGGTCGACCGCGTGCTCCAGGCGGACGTCAACTATCTCGCCATGGACTTCGCCACGCGCGACAGCTACCGGCATGCCATCGAGGAGCTCGCGAGAGGCTCGGGCCGCACCGAGCTCGACGTGGCTCGGGAAGCCATCGGGCAGGCGGCGCGGAGCGATGTCCACGACGGCCGCCGGAACGATCCTGGGTTCTATCTGCTGGGAGCGGGACGCGGGCCGGCTGGAAGCAATCCTCGGCTGCCGCGCCTCGTTGCCCAGCCGGCTCCTCCGCGCCTATATCGCGGGGGCAACGTTCGGATACCTCGGGACGATCGGCCTGCTCACCTTGGCCGTCCTCGCCCTGCCTCTTTCGTGGCGTGGGCCTCCGGCGTGCGACCCAGCGTGCTCATCGTGCTCGGCCTCCTCGCCGTCATACCGTCGTCGGATCTGGCCATCGTGCTCGTGAATCGCTTCGTGGCGGCGGTGGTGAAGCCGAATGCGCTGCCGCGACTCGAGCTTCGCGATGGTGTGCCGTGGACCTTCCGCACCATGGTGGTCGTGCCCACCCTGCTCGCCGCCCGCGGCGAAATCGACGAGCAGATGGAGCGGCTGGAAGTGCACTACCTGGCGAACCCCGACGGTGACCTCCGATTCGCCATCCTCTCCGACTGGACGGACGCACCCCAGGAAACCATGCCGGGTGATGAGGATCTCCTGGCCGCGGCGCGCGAGCGCATCGCGGGACTGAACCAGCGCCACGGTCCGGCGCCGGACGGCGGCCACCGATTCTTTCTCTTTCATCGCCGCCGGCTCTGGAACGAACGTGAAGGCGTCTGGATGGGATGGGAGCGCAAGCGCGGGAAGCTTCATGAGCTGAACCGCCTGCTTCGAGGAGCGAGCGACACCACCTTTCTGCTCGCCTCGGACCCGGTCGAACAGGCACCGCCGGATGTTCGGTACGTCATCACCCTGGATGCGGACACGCGCCTGCCGCGGGGCGCCGTCAATCGACTGGTCGGCGCGATGGCCCACCCTCTCAATCGGCCCCGCTTCGATCCCGCCACCGGCCGCGTCGTCGAGGGATATGGCTTGCTGCAGCCTCGAGTCACCCCGCCCTCCCGGGGCGGCAGGGCTCCATCTTCCAGCAGCTTTCGTCCGGTCAGTCCGGTATCGACCCGTACGCGGCCGCCGCGTCCGACGTCTACCAGGATCTCTTCGGCGAGGGGTCTTACACGGGCAAGGGGATCTACGACGTCGACGCCTTCGAATCGGCCCTGGCCGGGCGCGTGCCGGAAAACGCCCTGCTGAGCCACGATCTTTTCGAGGGGCTGTTCGCGCGCGCCGGACTGGCCACCGACGTCGAGCTCTTCGAGAGCGCGCCCTCTCACTACGGAGTAGCCGCGGCCCGCCAGCATCGCTGGGCCCGCGGCGACTGGCAGCTCCTGCCGTGGATCCTCGGGGCACGGATTCCCTGATCGGGCGCTGGAAGATGGCGGACAATCTGCGCCGCACCCTGTCGGCCCCCAGCCGCGTTCCTGACGCTGGCCGGCGCGTGGGCCATGTCGGGCACCTCGCCCGCCACGTGGACGCTCGTTCATCCTCGCCACGATCGCCGTCCCTGCGTTCCTGCCCGTCTTCAACGGGCTGATTCCCCGGAAGCCCGGCATCTCCAAGCGCAGCCACCTGCGCGCGGTCGGCCGCGACGTCCTCCACGCCGTTTCGCAGACGGCCTTCGTGATCACCATGCTCGCCCATCAGGCCTGGCTGATGAGCGACGCGGTGGTGCGGACGCTCTGTCGCGTATACGTGACGCGACGCCATCTGCTGGAGTGGGTCACCGCGGCGCAGGCGAAGGCCGGGCTCGGACTCGAGCTCCGCGGATTCTACCGCCGCATGGCGGGCGGTCTGGTCCTCACCGTGGCCACGGCGGCGGTGGTGGGCTGGCGGCGGTATGACGTGCTGGTCGCGGTGATGCCTGTCCTACTGTTGTGGCTGGGATCGCCGGCGCTGGCGCGGTGGGTCAGCCTGCCTGGGCTCGCCGTCCCCAACGCACCCCCTTTCGGCGGCCGACACACGCGCGCTTCGATTGATCGCCCGCCGGACCTGGCGCTTCTTCACGACATTCGTGGGTCCGGAGGACCACTCGCTGCCTCCGGACAACTTCCAGGAAGATCCCAAGCCCGTGGTGGCCCACCGGACGTCGCCCACCAACCTGGGTCTGTACCTGCTCTCGACGGTGGCCGCCCGGGATTTCGGCTGGACGGGCACGCTCGAAACCGTGGACCGGCTGGAAGCCACGCTCCAGACCATGCAGCGGCTCGAGCGCTTCCACGGCCACTTCTTCAACTGGTACGACACGACGGACCTCCGCCCGCTCGATCCGCGATACGTGTCATCGGTCGATAGCGGCAATCTCGCCGGCCACCTCATCGCCCTGGGCCACGCCTGCCGGGAGATGACGGAACAGCCGCTCCTTCCCGAGGCGGCCCTGGCCGGGATGGAGGACACCGCGCTCCTCGTTCGCGAGGCCGCGCGCGCTCTCGGTGTTGGCCGACGCGCCCGCTCGGTTATCCGGCAGCGCCTCGACGATGCCCTGGATGCCGTGTTGGAGGCAGTCAGGGTGCGGCCGGAGGCGGGCGGCTGGCCGGAGCGCCTCGCCGAGATCAAGGCCCATACCGGCGCCGTGATGGACCTCGCGCGTAGCCTGGTCGCCGACGAGCGGGTGAGCTCGCCAGGCGTGGAGGCGTCCGAAGAGGTCATCGTGTGGGCACTCGCCCTCCACGCGACCGTGGAGAGCCACAGCCGCGATCTCGCGATGACCAATCCCATGTCCGGCCTCGTCATCCAGCGCCTCCAGAGCATCGTCCGAAGCGCGGAGACATTGCTCAGGGCCATGGAGTTTGGCTTCCTCTTTGACCCGGTCCGCAAGCTCTTCTCGATCGGCTATCGTGTCACGGACGGCAGCCTGGACTCCGGCTACTACGATCTGTTCGCCTCGGAGGCCCGGCTCACGAGTTTTGTCACGATCGCCAAGGGCGATGTTCCCGTCTCCCATTGGTTCCGGCTGGGCCGCGCCTTGACGCCGGTGGAACAGGACTCCGTGCTCGTATCCTGGTCGGGCTCCATGTTCGAGTACCTGATGCCCGCCCTCGTCATGCGCGCGCCGGCGGGGAGCCTGCTCGACCAGACCTACCATCTCGTCGTGCGGCGCCAGATCAGCTACGGCGCGGAGCGGCGCGTGCCCTGGGGCGTCTCGGAATCCGGCTACAACGTCCGTGATCTCGAGATGACCTACCAGTACTCGAACTTCGGGGTGCCCGGCCTCGGCTCCGCCGGGGCTGAGCGACGACATCGTGGTCGCACCGTACGCGACGGCGCTGGCCGCCATGATCGATCCGGGAGCCGCGGTGCGGAACTTTCAACGCCTCGCCGAGGCCGGCGGCAGTGGCGTGTACGGCTTCTACGAAGCCCTCGACTACACGCCGTCCCGCCTTCCCGAGAACGCGGAAGTGGCCGTGGTGCACGCGTACATGGCGCATCACCAGGGCATGTCCCTCGTCGCCCTCGACAATGTCGTGCACGGCGGGATAATGCGCGCGCGCTTTCATGACGAGCCCATCGTGCGGGCCACCGATCTCCTGCTCCAGGAGCGGACACCACGCGATGTCGCGGTAGCCCGGCCGCCCGCGGAAGACTTGATGACCATCGGTGATGCGCGAGAGTTCGTGCCTCCCGTGGTCCGGCGCTTCACCACGCCCCACGCCGCGCTTCCCCGCACGAACATTCTGTCCAATGGACGCTATGCGGTGATGGTCACCGCGGCGGGCTCCGGGTATAGCCGGTGGCGGGACATCGCGGTGACCCGCTGGAAGGAGGACGTCACCCTCGACGTGGGCGGCACCTACGTCTATCTCCGCGACGTTCAGAATGGTCAGGCGTGGTCGGCCGGGTATCAGCCCACCGGGCGCGAGCCCGACAGCTACGAGGCGGTGTTCTCGGAGGATCGGGCGCGGATCGTCCGGGTCGACGGCTCGATGAGCACCACCCTCGACGTGCTGGTCTCTCCCGAAGACGACGCCGAGGTGCGCCGTGTCTCCGTCCTCAATCTCGGGACGCGTACCCGGGACGTCGAGCTGACGTCGTATGCCGAGATCGTGCTCGTGCCCGCCGCCGCCGATGCCGCCCATCCCGCGTTCTCGAACCTCTTCGTCCAGACGGAGTGTGTGCCCGAGCTCGACGTGGTGCTCGCGACGCGCCGGCCGCGATCGGCCGACGAGCCACGGCTCTGGCTGGCCCATGTGGTGTCCGTGGAAGGCGAAACCGTCGGCGCCCTCCAGTGGAAACCGACCGCGCCCGGTTCCTCGGGCGCGGGCGCGGGGTCCGGAGACCGCTCTCGCAGTCCGAGGGCCGGGCGCTCTCCAACACCGTGGGTTCCGTGCTGGACCCCATCGTGAGCCTGCGCCGGCGGGTGCGCATTCCTCCCGGCGCCTCCGTGCGGGTGTCGTTCTCCACCATGGTGGCGCCTTCGCGCGAGGAGGCGCTGACCCTGGCCGAGAAGTACCGGGACGCCGTCACGTTCGATCGCGCCGCCACCTTGGCGTGGACGCGGGCCCAGGTGCAGCTGCACCATCTCGGCATCGGACCCGATGAGGCTCACCTGTTCCAGAGCCTTGCCCGGCGCGCCCTCTTCCTGGACCGGACGCTCCGGCCCGCCGGGGATCTGCTCACGCGTGAGACGGGGGCCCGCCGTCTCTGTGGCCCCACGGGATCTCGGGGATATCCCGATCGTCCTCGTGCAGATCGACGAGCCCGACGACGTGGGCATCGTGCGGCAGCTCCTCCGCGCCCACGAGTACTGGCGGCTGAAACAGCTCCCGGTGGACCTCGTGATCCTGAACGAGCGGGCGCCGTCCTACGTGCAGGATCTGCAATCCTTGCTGGAGACGCTGGTCCGCACCAGTCAGTCGGCCGCCGGCTCACGATGGGCACGCGCCGCACGGCAGCGTCTTCATTCTGCAGCTCCGACCGCATCACGCCCGACAGCGCGATGCCCTGCTCACGGCGGCCCGCGCCGTGCTGTCGAATCGCCACGGGACGCTGGCCGAGCAGATCGCACGCGAGCCCCGGGTGGAGATTCCGCCGGCCGCTGCCCAGCGGCGGCCGCCCCGGCCGGGCCTCCGCAGATCCTCCGCTGCCCGCGATCGAGCTTGAAGTCTTCAACGGCCTGGGAGGCTTCGCCGCCGACGGGCGAGAGTATGTGACGCGGCTCGGGGCGGGCGAGCAGACGCCGGCGCCCTGGATCAACGTCGTCGCGAATCCGGCCTTCGGCTTTCAGGTGTCGGAATCCGGCTCCGGCTACACCTGGTCGGGCAACAGCCGCATGAACCAGCTCACCGCGTGGTCGAACGATCCGGTCAGCGATCCGCCGGGTGAGGCGATCTACGTGCGCGATCGAGGAGACCGGCGAGGTCTGGAGCCCCACGGCGCTGCCCATCGGCGACGCGGGTCAGGACATATCGCGCCCGCCATGGCCAGGGCTTCAGCCGCTTCGAGCACGCCTCGCATGGCATCTCGCTCGAGCTCACCCAGTTCGTGCCGCTCGACGATCCGATCAAGGTGTCACGCCTCACGGTGAGGAACGGATCCGGGCCGGCCGCGGCGATTGTCCGTGACCGCGTACGTGGAGTGGGTGCTCGGGACGTCCCGAGCGCTTCCGCGCCGTTCATCGTGACGGAGATCGATCCTGTCACCAAGGTGATGTATGTCCGCAACACCTGGAGCAGCGACTTCGCCGGGCGGGTGGCCTTTGCCGATCTTCGAGGGGCGCAGACGGCGTGGACGGGAGACCGGACGGAATTCCTCGGCCGAAACGGCTCCTCGATCGGCCGGCCGCCCTCGCCCGTGAAGGCCGACTCTCTGGGCGCGTCGGGGCTGGGCTCGATCCGTGCGGTGCGCTCCAGGCCCTCGTGGAGCTTCGGGCGGGGGAGCGCGCCGAGGTCGTGTTCTTCCTCGGCGAGGCGGCGACACGCGAGGAGGCGGCCGGCCTGATCGCTCGCTACCGGACGGCCGATCTCGACACGGAGCTGCGCTCGGTCGAGGAGCGCTGGGACACCGTGCTCGGTGGGGTGCAGGTGAAGACGCCGGACCGCGCCATGGATTTGCTGCTCAACCGGTGGCTTCTCTACCAGACGCTCGCCTGCCGGGTATGGTCGCGCTCTGCCTTCTATCAGGCGGGCGGCGCCTATGGCTTCCGCGATCAGCTTCAGGACGTGATGGCCTTGTCGGCCGCCACGCCGGACATCGCGCGCGAGCATATCCTCCGGGCCGCGGCCCGCCAGTTCGTGGAAGGCGACGTGCAGCACTGGTGGCACCCTCCCACCGGACGCGGCGTTCGTACCCGGATCGCCGACGATCCGGTCTGGCTGCCGTATGCCGTCCTCCACTATCTGGACGTCACCGGAGATGCCGCGGTGCTGGACGAGGTCGTCTCCTACCTCGACGGGCCCACCCTCGGGGCGGGGCAGGAGGAGTCCTACTTCCAGCCCGGTGTCTCATCGCAGCAGGGAACTCTCTTCGAGCACTGCGCCCGTGCTCTCGATCGCGCGCTCGTCGTGGGGTCGCACGGGTTACCCCTGATGGGCACGGGGGACTGGAACGACGGCATGAACCGGGTCGGCCGGGAGGGGCGAGGAGAAAGCGTGTGGCTCGCCTGGTTTCTCCATGCGACCCTCCGCGACTTCGCGCCGGTGGCCGAGAGCCGGGGGACCGGACGCGCGCCGCCGCGTGGCGAGCGCATGCGGACGCCCTCAAGACCTCCGTGGAAGCGCAGGCGTGGGACGGCGACTGGTACCGTCGCGCCTACTTCGACGACGGGACGCCCCTGGGCTCGTCCGCGGGCGAGGAGTGCCGGATCGATTCGATCGCGCAGTCCTGGGGCGTGATCTCGGGCGCGGCGTCGCCGCCTCGGGCCGCGCGGGCCATGGCGGCGGTGGAGGAGCATCTGATCCGGCGGGACGCCGGACTGATGGTGCTGCTCGCCCCGCCCTTCGACCGCACGGCCCTCGATCCCGGCTACATCAAAGGCTATCCCCCGGGTATTCGTGAGAACGGCGGCCAGTACACCCATGCCGCTCTCTGGTCGGTGATTGCCTTCGCCACGCTGGGCGAGGGAGACAAGGCCCACGGGCTATTCTCCCTGCTGAACCCGATCACCCACGCGAGCGACCGTGCGAGCGCCGATCGCTATCGGGTCGAGCCATATGTCGTGGCCGGCGACGTGTACGCCGAGGCTGGCCATGTCGGTCGAGGCGGCTGGACCTGGTACACGGGTTCGGCCGGATGGATGTACCGGGCCGGTCTCGAATGGCTGCTCGGATTCCGTCTGCGAGGGACACCCTTCTCATCGACCCGTGCATCCCCCGGAGCTGGCCTCGCTTCGAGATCGCCTTCCGCTATCGATCGGCGCGATACACGTTGGTGGTGGAGAACCCGCAGGGTCTCTCGCGCGGTGTCTCGAGCGTGACGGTGGACGGCGCTGACCTGGGCGCGGGCGGCTCCCTCAAAGCTTGCCGATGACGGCGCGACCCACTCCATTCGGGTCGTGCTCGGCTAGTCACGCCCGATCGCCGCCTACCCAGGCGGTGCCCTTTAATCGACTTGCTCGCGGGTTCACCACCGCGTAACTTCCGCCTCATGCCGAGTTTCGTGGTCGACGGCGGGCACCGCCTCCACGGCACCCTCCGCCCCGCCGGGAACAAGAACGCTGCGCTGCCGATCCTCGCGGCCACGCTTCTCGCCGATGGACCGGTGACCCTGCACAACATGCCGCGGATCCGGGACGTCGAGACCATGATCGAGCTGCTGGCCGCCCAGGGAGCGGTGTGCAGCTGGACGAGCGAGCACACGCTGATCGTCGATGCGCGCAACGCCCGCGCCGGGGATCCCGACCCCGTCCTCTGCTCACACATCCGCGCCTCGATTCTCCTCGCCGGCCCCATGCTCGCTCGGTTCGGACGGGTGCGATTGCCTCCCCGGGGGCGACGTGATCGGCCGCCGACGGGTGGATACTCATCTCCTCGCCCTGCAGCGCCTGGGCGCCACCGTCAATGTCGGCGCGACCTTCGACTTCGAGGCGAAGCGGCTGGAAGGTGACGACATCTTCCTCGACGAGGCGAGCGTCACCGGGACCGAGAACGCCCTCATGGCCGCCGTGGCGGCGAAAGGACGGACCGTCCTGCGCAACGCGGCGAGCGAGCCCCACGTCCAGGACCTCGCCAATCTGCTCGTCCAGATGGGCGCCCGTATCGAGGGCATCGGCTCCAACATCTTGACCATCGAGGGAGGGCGGCCACTGGCGGGGACGGAATTCACCATCGGCCCCGACCACATCGAGATCGGCTCCTTCGTCGGTCTCGCCGCGGTCACCGATTCCGCGATCACCATCGAGGGGTGCGGCCTCCCGACCTCCGCGCCACGCTGCTCGGCTTCGAGCGCCTGGGTGTCGTCGCGCGTGTCGACGGCGCGAATCTCGTCGTTGACCGCGGCCAGCCTCGGCGCATCAGCGAGGACCTGGGCGGGCACGTCCCCAAGCTCGAGGACGCGATCTGGCCGGGCTTTCCCGCCGACCTCATGAGCATCGCTCTCGTCACGGCCACGCAGTGCGCCGGCACCATTCTCTTCTTCGAGAAGCTGTTCGAGTCGCGGCTCTTCTTCGTCGACAAGCTGATCGGAATGGGAGCCCGCATCGTCCTCTGCGACCCGCATCGTTGCGTGGTGAGCGGCCCCTCGAGCCTGCGCGGCGGTGTCGTCGAGAGCCCCGACATCCGGGCGGGCATGGCCATGCTGCTGGCCGCCCTCGCCGCCGAAGGAAAGAGCACCATCAACAACATCGGCCAGATCGAGCGCGGCTACGAGCGGATCCACGAGCGGCTGAACGTGCTGGGAGCGAAGATCGAGCGACGCGACTGAAGCGCGGGCGGTTCGGCGCGGACGGTGGCAGCCGAGCCGACTACGCGGGCGGGGTCCAGCGCTTGTCGAACACCCGGCGGACCATCGGCTCGAACGTCGCCATGGGCTCGCTCGGGTAGGCGGGGTCGAAGGAGACCTCGTCGTACAGGGCGCAGAACTCGGCGGTGCGGTCGAAGTGGGGCTGGCCGCGATAGCGCTCGCGCTCGTCGGGATTGATCCCGAGGTGCTGCCCGTAGAAATAGACCTGGAAGACCGGGTGGTACTGGAGCATCCAGTGATTGGCCTCAGACACGAAGGGCTTCAGGACGGCCGCCGCGACCTCCCCGTGGTTGAAAGGCCCGAGCGACTCGCCGATGTCGTGGAGGAGCGCGCACACGATGTATTCCTCGTCACGCCCGTCGCGGAGGGTGCGGGTGGCGGCCTGAAGGCTGTGCTGGAGCCGGTCCACCGGATACGCCTCGTCTGCGCGGAGATTCGTGAGGAGCCCCATGAGGAGCCCGGGCAGCTTTCGGATGTTCTCCTCGTGCACCTTCGCGAGCACCGCGAAGTCCGCGTCGGTGCCCTCGTCCATGCGCCGGAAGTGCATCTTGCCGGGCTCATTCATCCCTCGTCACCTCCATATCGCGGGCTTTGCCGATCTCCTTCTTCGGCGTGATGTCGCCCTCTCCGGTCGGGCCTTCGTCACGGATCGACCGACCACGGTCGATGAGGGCATGGCCATGCATAAGAATGATGCACGAGCGACCCTAGCACAACGGCGCTCCGCGAGCAGTGAGGGCGGCGCTCCTTCGAGAGCGGTGACGCGCCCGCACTCTCGTCACGACGGATGTCGGGGGTGCGCTCCTCTGACTTCACATGGGCGGAGGGCAGGGACAGAGGAAAGCAAAGCCGCGCTGGCTACCAGGAGCAGACACCCGATCAGCAGCGGGCGCGAGAAGTCGGCATCTGGGCCCACGGTCAAGCTCACGAGAAGCGGCCCGGCGATTTGGCCCGTCGCGAACGCGACGGTCATCACGGCCATGAGGCTCGTCGCGTGTGAGCCGCCGACGATCTGCGCCTCGTGCATACCGATCATGGTGATGACCATGAACGTACCGCCCACGAGAAACGCGGCGACGAGGACACCGCCGATGGTGGGCCACCCCAGGGAGCGGCCACGCCGAGAGCCATTACCAGGTGGCTCACCGGCCCACAGCCGCCGGTTGCCCACGAACCGGCTCCCGGCCGCCGCCGCGAGCGTCGAGAGCGCGGCGGCGGTACCGAATACCGGCCAGGCCCATCCGAAGACGAGCGGATCCTTCACGAGCGCCTGGGCCATCGCGGGCACAAAGGTCGCGGGAATGATGTAGCCAAAGCCGAAGATCCCGTAGCAGAGCACGAGCCGGACCGAGTCGAAGCCCCACTGAAATCGCGGGGAGGCGTTCCTTCCGCTTGGCTTCGCCCTCTCTTCCTCGCCGGTTCGCAAGGCGGACCAGATCGCCGCCGTCCCCACGAGCGCGATGACGCCGAGTCCCTGCCATGCGATGCGCGAGCCCGCGCTCCGTTGGTCTAAGCCGACAACAGACCAGTCCCGCGAAGGCGATCCCGGCGCCGACCCCGGAGAAGACGGCGCCCCGCAGCACCGACCGCCCGGTGGCCGTGAGCTTGCCGAGGGCCCACGCGGAGGCGAACACCAATACCCAGGCGCTTCCCAGTCCGGCGAGCCCGCGGAGGATGAGCCATGGCCCCAATCCGTGCACCGAGCCCATGCAGAGGGTTGCCATGCCGATGACCACGAGTCCGGCCCTGATGACCGTGGAGGCCCGGAAGGGCAGGGTCACCGCGGACAGGGCGCCGAGCAGGTAGCCGAGGTAGTTGGCGGAGGCCAGCCACCCGCCTTCGCGAACCGATACCGCGGCCTCCTCCTGCATCATGGGAAGGATCGGCGTGAAGGCGAACCGGCCGATGCCCATGGCGATGCCGAGGGCGGTGAATCCCACCAGCGCCACCACGGCCGGCGTGGGCCCCGTCTCCCGCAGGTGCGAACCATGGATCATGGCCTGGAGTCTAGAGAGCTTTCCTCATTCTGATAAGTGAATTAATCTGATAGGCTCGTTCTCGATATGGGAAACATAGATCTGGCCGCCCTGGAAATCTTCAAGGCAGTGGTGGAGCAGGGCGGCATCACCAAGGCGGCGACCCGGCTCAACCGCGTGCCGTCGAACGTCACGACGCGCGTGAAGCAGCTCGAGGAACGGCTGGGCACCCAGCTCTTTCGCCGCGGGAATCGGAGACTGGTGCTCTCGGCCGAGGGCAAGCGCCTGCTTGGCTACGCCGACCGGCTCCTCACTCTCTCTCGGGAGGCGGAGGCCGCGCTTCGGAGCGGCCCTCCGGCCGGCGCGTTTCAGCTGGGGGCCCTCGAAAGCACCGCGGCCACCCGGCTCCCGCCAATTCTCTCCCGCTATCACCGGCGGTATCCGGAGGTGCGGCTCGAGCTGGTCACGGGCACCACGGGGGCGTTGATCGCCAAGGTGATGGACCACGAGGTCGAGGCGGCATTCGTCGCGGAGCCGTTCACCGCGAGCGAGCTCGAGGGGTCTCCGGTCTTTTCCGAAGAGCTGGTCCTGATTACCCCCAAGAGCTTTCGTCGGATCAAGACGCCCAGGGACATCGGCCGTACCACGCTGATCGCCTTCGCCGCGGGCTGCTCGTACCGGCGGCGCCTGGAAGGATGGCTGGGGGACGCCAAGGTGGTGCCGGAGCGTGTCCTCGAATTCGGCTCGTACCACGCGATCGTGGCATGTGTTGCCGCGGGGGCGGGGATCGCCATTGTCCCTCGCTCGGTGATCCGGGTCAGCCTGGCCTCGGCGGACGTCGCGACATGCGCATTACCGGCCGCGGTGGCGAAGGCCCGAACATTCCTGGTGTGGCGTCAAGGCCACCAATCGATTCTCCTCGACGCTATGCGGGAAGAGATCCGGCGGGCCACCGGGCACACCTCCGTCTGACTCTCGCCGCCCCCGCGGGAGTCGTCCTCGCGCCGCGCGCGGCACGTCGTGTCGCCGCCTTCTGTTATAGTGCGCGCCATGTTGGCGCTGCACCTCCCTCGATGGCTGGCGTGGGCGACGGACCCCCGAGCGAGCACGCCGTGCGCCCTTCCTGGCGCGCTCGCCGCTCTTCGCCGGCCTGCCTCGCCGTCTGTTGGCCCGGCTGGCCACGCGCTTCTTCGAGAAAGCCTATCGCCCTGGGGAGATCGTCTTCCACGAGGGTGATCCGGGCCGTGCCCTCTTCGTCGTGGTCGAAGGATCGGTGGAAATCACCCAGGCGCGCCCGCAGGGTGAGTATGTCCTGGTCACCCTCGGGCCCGGCGATGCCTTCGGCGAGCTCGCCCTCATCGACGACTACCCGCGCTCGGCCACCGCCCGCGTCGCCACCCTCGGCCGGCTGCTCATCCTCTACAAGAGCGACTTCGACGCGCTCATGGAGGGCAATGCCAGAATAGCGGTGGTGGTGATGCGCAACCTCTCTCGGCTCCTCGCCATCTACGCTCGACGCAACCCGGTTCTCGTGACCGAGCCGGGCCCAAGACCCGAGAGGATCGGACCCCCGTGAGGCCGGGACGGCTCTCGCCTGGGGCGGCCTCGTCGCGCTGGTTTGGCTGGGCCGCGGCCTGATCCTGCCTGCATTGCTCGCGGCCGCGCTCGCCTATGTCCTGGGGCCGGCCGTCGCATGGGCGGACAGCATGGCCATCCGGCGGAGCGTGGCGGTGGGTGTGCTGTACGCGGCTACCATCGCGGTACTCGTCGGCGCCGCCTTCCTCCTGGGACCGAGCATGTTCACCGAAGCCTCGGCCCTGATGGACCGGCTCCCCACGCTGGCCCGGCAGATCGACGTCGGTCTCGACGCGGTGGTGCGCGAGCTCGCCGAGTCGGCACCGGGAATCCGGCGCCTCCTGCCCGAGGGTGGGGACTGGGTCGAGCGATTCGTCCTGAGCCGCCTTCCCAGCGAGCCCGGTGACCTCTTGGAGCGCATGGGGCACCTGTTTCTGCTGGCGATCCTGGTTCCGTTCTTCGCCTTCTTCCTCCTGCGAGACATGCACCGGTTCATCGCCGTGGCCATGGACCGGCTGCCCCGCAGCACGTGGAAACGTCGGTCGCGGTCTGGCGCGAGCTCAACGGGGTCATCGGTCGCTACATCCGCGGCCTCGTGCTCGACGGCCTCGTGGTGGGGACGCTCGCTTCCCTGGGCTTGTGGGCGGCACACGTTCCCTATCCGCTCCTCCTCGGCCTCTTCGCCGGCCTCGCCAACGCCGTGCCGTTCGTGGGGCCGCTGCTCTCCGCCGCGGCCGCGGGACTGGTGGTGGTGCTGACGCCGGGGCTGGGGCTCGCCGGCCTCGGACGCGTCGTCCTGCTGTTCCTGGCCATCAAAGTGCTCGACGACACGATCATCCAGCCCTTCACCATCGGACGGAGTGTTCACCTCCATCCCGCTCTCCTCCTCAGCTCAGTCGTGGTCGGCAACCATGCGCTCGGTGTGCTCGGCATGGTTGTCGCGGTACCTGTGGCCACGGTGCTCCAGGAAACCGCGCGCCTCCTCCTCGAGCACCGTCGCGTGCTGGCGCGACGTGACTCGCGCCCTCACCCGGAGCGCCTCCTCGTCTGATCCACCGCGCGTCCAAGGGGCGACCGCCGCCGACGGCGTCGAGGAAGCTGGTGACGCGAACTATCGATCATCCTCAGCGAGCAATAGCGCGAAGCCTCCCTGGTCGTATGCTCAATGTGAGCGACGAGTCAGTGATCCAGGAGGTCGCTATGAAGAGCCGAGCGTTGATAGGGCTGCTAGTCGTTGGTTTGGTCGTTGGATTCCTGGTTGTCCCGGCCTCCCCGCTTATGCCTGGAGTCATGGACACGGTCGAGTCTTCATCGGCGTCGGTCCCGGGTTCTGGTGGGGGCCTCCGTATCCCTATTACTGGTACCCGCCGCCGTACTATCCGCCCGTTGTCGTGCAGCCGCAGCCGCAGGTATACGTGCAGCAGGCGCCTGCGCCTCCTTCAGCGCCCCCTGGTGACTGGTATTACTGCCAGAGCGCCGGAGACTACTACCCACAGGTTCAGAGCTGTCCGGAACCGTGGGTGCGGGTGCCCCCGAGAAACCCGTGACGGCACGACGGATTGCTCTGCCGATCGCGGCCTGTCTTCTCCTGACAGGTTGCGCGACAGTGCCGACGGGACCGAGCGTGCTCGTGCTGCCCGGCACCGCGAAGAACTTCGAGCAGTTTCAGGCCGATGATGCCGTGTGCCGGCAGTGGGCGCTCCAGCAGACCGGCGCAACTCCCAACGAGGCAGGCGCGACCAGCACCGTGACGGGGCGGCGGTGGGCACGGCCGTGGGCGCCGGACTCGGCGCCGCCATTGGTGCCGCTGCGGGGAGCCCGGCTACCGGTGCCGCCGTCGGCGCCGGCGCCGGGCTCCTCGGAGGGACGGCGGTGGGCGCGGGCAACGCCTATGGCTCCAGCGTGTCGGCGCAGTGGCGCTATGACATCGCATACATGCAGTGCATGTACGCGAAAGGCAACCAGGTCCCGGTGCCTCGTGGCTCGCAGCCGGCGTATACGTCCGCGGTGGTGCCCCCGCCCCCGCCTCCGCCGGATGTGCCGCCACCGCCCGCCGGAACGCCGCCGCCCCTCCGCCCGGTCAGGTACGGTAGATGAGGAGCCGGGGCGGAGGCGAGAGCGGAGCGCTCGCTCCTTCTCGAAAGCCCGGCGGCGGGACGAGGCTACCTGGAGACTCGCAGGTTCGCGAAGTGCGCGATCGTTCCTGGCCCGATCCACAACGCGATCGCCCCTTTGCTCTGTCCCTGCTTGAGGTCATTGACGAGTAGCGTCGGCTGCGGGGCGTCATGGACGTACAAGCGCGCCTTGTCGCCTTGCACGTCGATCTTCACCTTCGTCCATTCTCCGGGGGCGAGATCCACATAGGTCTCGTACTGGTCGGGAACTCCCGGCGCAGGCGCGGCCAGGGGAATCCTGGCACCGAGATGTACTCGCACGGAGTGGTTGCGGCGTACCTGGTCGTCGGCGCGCCCGTTCGTTGGCCGTAGGTAGATGCACTCGAAGCGGGATCCATCGGGCGCTACCCGGAACGCGATCCCGACAAATCCCGAGCACCTCCCGCTGCCCCCGGGCCCCCTCGCCGGCGAGGTCCACTTCGATCGTGCCACTCTGGAATTCGGTATCCGTCAGAATGGCCAGTCGACCTTCATCGCCTGTTCCCGCTGGAGCGGTGTCGGTCACCCGGACCGCCTGGTGACCTTTGAAGGGGATGGGATCCGTCTTCACGTTGATCGGCTTCAACCCGTGGGCAGGATCCATCGGAACCGTCTGCGCTTTGAGCGAGCGACAGGCCAGGGACCAGAGCAACGATGAGTAGCACGATCACCGCTCGACACGTCGCCTGTCTCTTCATGTTGTCTTGTCTCCTTGCCCTTGTTGATTGGGCTTCCCAGGATAAATAGCCGGTCCTGGTTTCCTGAGTTGTCACAAGCCGCCCGGTAAGAGTTTCCATCTTCCTTTGACGGGGTCAGCGTAATGCGGCTCGCGCGGCGTCGGAGGCTTCTTCCTGCACCTTTTCGCGAGGCAACCCCTTGGCATGCCCGATGCTCTAAGGGCATATCGCCCCGAAAGGAGTGTACGCGCCATGAGCAAATGGACATCATTCGTGGTCGGTTGGCTGTTGGCGGCAACGCTGGTCACACCGGCGTGGGCCCGCACGGTGAGGATCGAGACCACGGTGCCCCTGACCGATCACTCGGATGAGGCGCTGAACCGAGCGATGAGGCAGGCGGTAGCCAAGTCGGTGCAGAGCGCCGCGGCCATTGGTATGAACAGGATGAGGATCGATGGCGCATGGGTCTTGTCGGACACGCTCGTGCTTTGATGGTGGCCACCGACGGCGACTCCGACGATGACGACGAGGGCACGGACTCCGATGCCCCGACGATGCTATGATGCGTGCCGCCGTGGACGAGGTCAACCAATCCGGCGGGGGAAGGAAGCAGATCGCCGATCTGCCGACCGCGACGTTTGCGGCGGGGAGGTGATATTTCAGGAAGGTGATGAATCGAAGAGCGAAGCGTACCTCGTTCACGAAGGGGAGGTGGAGGTGCGGCGCCGGGTCGATGGAGAAGAGAGGGTGTTGAACACCCTCGCCAAGGGCGATTTGCTTGGTGAGGTTGCCTTGTTCCGCGATGGTCCCCACTCGGTCACCGCGGTCGCCGTGGACCGGGTGACGCTGATTCCCATTCCCGCCGATCGGCTCGAGAACATGGTCCTCACCAACCCGAGACTTCGCCATCGAGCTGATTCGACAGCTCGCTCGTATGGCGGCCGGCAAGGTCTGAGACCAAGCGAGCCGAACGCTACACCAGGCGCACCACATCCAAGGGCTCGAAGGAAGGCAAGGAGGGCCTGGCATGCGGCGCCGCTCAGGGTACTCCCGAGCGGCTGAGCCTAGATCACACGGATACGTGGATGCTGGACTTCTCGCTCGAAGATGAATGCCAAACCGTTGCCGTCAATTCGCCACACCAGCGCCCCGACGCGGAGGGGCGGCCCTTCCGGCGGCACCAGCTCGAGCTGGACGATGGTTCCTGTCTTCAACCGTGCCTTGGTCCGGACTCTCGCACCATGAGTGCTGATGTCCAGAGACACCCCGAGGTACCGGTTGGTCCCCACCTGAACGAGCACCGGCCACGCCATACGGGCTCGTGGGTGATGCCGTCGATCTTGCTCTCGAGGCTCTGGCATGAGGATGAGTCGGGGTCAGTCACGGCTCTTACGCCGAACTGACCCAGCCTTTCAAACCCTGAACGAAGTCGTCGTAGAATTTTCTACCCCAAGAGGGGAAAGGCAAGTATTCGATGGTCGGATTACTGGACGATCTCGTCCGCCCGCAGGGGAGAGAGGGCGGGATGGTGAGCTTGAGGGCGCTCGCCGAGGGCTTGGGCCCTTGCGTCGCTTTCACGCGGCGCGTAGCATCCCTCCCGCCGACGTCTGGCGGCCGAGGAGAGGTGACATGAGTGTCGAGCGCATCGAGATCGGGTCCGAGCCGCCCGTTCGCGGCGTCCTGCATCCGGTCGGGACGCGGCGCGCCGATGGCCTCGTGCTCACTCACGGAGCCGGTGGCAGCGCCGAGGGGCCGCTGCTCGTGGCCGTGGCCGAGGCCTTCGTCTCGCGCGGCGTCGCTGTCCTCCGCTGTGATTTGCCGTTCCGCCAGGCTCGTCCACGCGGAGCGCCCTCGCCGGCGGGCGCCGAGCGGGATCGCGAAGGGCTACGCGCCGCTCTCCGGGTGCTCGCCGAGCGCGTGAGTGGGCGCCTCTTCCTCGGAGGGCACTCCTACGGTGGCCGGCAGGCTTCGATGCTTCGCCGCCGAGCCCACGCTGGCAAGCGCGCTCTTGCTTCAGTCCTATCCGCTCCATCCGCCCGGGCGGCCCGGCAGTCTTCGCATTGCCCACCTTCCCGACCTTCGTGTGCCGACGCTTTTCGTCTGCGGCGCCAGCGATCCGTTCGGCACGCCCGCGGAGCTGGAGAAGGCGCGAGAGCTGATTCCGGGACGGACGGCGCTCGTGGAAGTGAAGGGCGGACACGATCTGGGCTGGACCACGAAGCGCGGAGACCCTGCCCTGCCCATGCGAATCGCGGAGGCGTTTCTGGATCTCGCGGGCCGCGACTAGCGGGGCCAGGGGCTTTCGCTCCCATCGAGGCGGGCCGTGCTGGATCAGGCTCCTCGCCTCGGGTCCGACGGCGGCACCACCGGTCGGCGCTGCGGCAGGAGCGGCCCGCAGACTTTCCAGGTCGATGGTCGGCATGTCGAGGCTCAGAGCGCGCAGGACGCCGTTGGCCAGAGCATTGTAGTCGGGGAACGCGCGCCGCAGCCTCGCGCGCCAGGCGAGAAGCCCGCCGTTGGCATGCAGCTCAAACGCGGACTCGCGGCCGTCCAGGGCCGAGGCGACATGGTCGCCGGCGAGCTGGAGCAAAGCCGCGCGCTGGAGCGCCGTGTACTCGCCCCCGCCGAACGACTCCTCGAGTCCCGCGCCCACCTCCGGAGACGTCAGGTCCTTGTCCGACGGCGCCACCACGAGCGATGACCCGGGAACGATTCTCAGGATCTCCGCCATGCGCTGCCGCGCCTTCTGCATGGCGATGCTGCCCGCGGCCACGTGGGCGCGCCCGGGAATGCAGTAGCCCGCCTCCGAGACGTCCGGATCGAGCTCGGCCGCCGTCTGGCAGCTCCTGACCGTCTGGACATCGATGACCAGATCCATGAGGTACTCGATCGTGGGCTCGTGCTCCTTGAGTCCCATGGCATGGGCGCAGGCGAGAGCCAGGCCCAGGGTGAACTCGGCCTTGGCCAGCCAGGCGTAGAGCTGATGCCAGAAGCACCACGCGGCGATGGGATCGGGCGACGGCTCGGTGAGGAATACGCGCTCCCACGGAACCAGCACGTCCTCGAGCCACATCTGCCCGTCCAGCTCGTCGAAGCGGCTGCTCAGCGGCGCGAGGAAAGGGTTGGCATGGCGAGCGGAGATCTTTCGGCAGAGCACGGTCACGCCGGGGGCGTTCACCGGGCACGATGAACGTAGCCCGGTGGCCGTCACGGTCCACTCCGGAATGGGCGCCGATGTACGACGTCCTCGGCGTAGGCGGGACTGGTGTGCATGCCCACCTTGCCCCTCAGCACGAGGCCCGCCCCGGTCTCTCGCACGACCCGGAGGGCCGCCCGTTCATTCGGATCCTCGCGGAGGCGGTAGCCGATGGTGGCGGCGCCCGCCGAGAAGGTCAGGAAACGCCCGGTGCGGGCGATCAGGTCGCGATAGGCGGCGGCGCTCGTCGTCTGCTGCGGCGAGACCTTGCGCTGCCGGACCACATCGTGGATGCCGAGGGCGATCAGGTGTCCGTACCCGGGGGTGTGGGTCATGTTGCCCGCGGTGAGGAAGATGGTGGCGGCGTAGCTCCGGCCCATCGCGCGCAGAGTGTCCGGGTTTCCGGCAGGGCAAAAGCCCACGGCGCGCGGCGCCCGCGCGCGTCTGGCGGCGCCAAGAGCACGTCCTGCCACGCGGGATCGTGGTGACGGTCGTACCACGCGACATACTCGTCGACCATGGCCCGGGTGGCGGGGTGGGTCGTCACGTCCTCGACGAGCCCTTCTCCCATGATCCATACCCGGCGTCCGTCGTGCAGAGCTTCGCGGATACTCGCTGCCGGTCCTCACAGGTTTCCCCTCGCGCTCGTCGCCCTGGCGCTGCCCGGCGGATATCCTATCTCAACAACGTGCCCCGCGCTTGCCGCGGGCCGGAGAAGTCGAGGCCCCGGCTCTGTTAGACTTCCGTCCAGTCCATTGAGCCGGGCTCTCCCGGCCACGCCTCACGTCGATCGCGCAGAGCCACCGTACGCCTAGGAGAGGTTCCATTGATAGACCGCCGCGGTCGTGGCCGGGCGCGCAGACGAGCTCGTCCGGTGAGGGGACGAGGCACGTTCTGTTGAGGAGGGCGCATGGAAGTGTTCATCTTCGCGCGTTTTCATGCGCGCCCGGGACACGAGGGCGCGGTGGAGGAGAGCACTCCGCGATGTGGTGGGGCCGTCTCGTGAGGAAGCCGGCTGCCTGGGCATCCAGGCGTTCCGCTCGACTCCGTGATCCGCGCCTGTTCTACATTCATTCACGCTGGATCGACGAGGCGGCCTTTGACCATCACGCGGGAGCTGCCGCACACGGTCAGGTTCGTCGAGCGTGTGCAGGCGTTGATCGACCACCCGCTCGAGGTGACGCGGGCGAAACTCATCGGCTAGTCTGACGCGCCGACTCCCTGCCCGTCGGCCGCCGCTACTTCATGAACCCGTAGAGCTTGGCCGCGTTGTCGCAGACGATCTTCCGACGGACGTCCGCGGGCAGGTGCCCCAGCTCGCGATCGATGTACTCCGTGGAGTCCGGCCAGATCCCGTCGGGATGGGGAAAATCCGAGGCCCACATGACATTGTCGACGCCGAGCTCGTCGAGCAGCTTCACGCCCACCTTGTCGGACTGGAAGGTGGCCTTGCACTGCCGCCGCCAGTACTCGCGCGGAGCCATGCGGAGTCCGAGGTCGTGGAACTGGTCCTCCCACTCGAGGTCCATGCGATCGAGAATGTAGGGAATCCAGCCGATCCCGCCCTCGCCGAGCACCAGGGTGATGCGCGGGTAGCGCTCGAGCACGCCTCCGTAGATCATGCCCATGAGCACCATGGACATGAACATCTGAAACGACGTGATGTGGACGGCGAAGCCGGCCGGGCCACCCGGAAGTCCATGGGGGCTTCGGTCTGCTCGGGGCTGGGAGGGCCCCACAGGGTCTTGCGGATCGCGTCGGGGATGCGGGTGCCCACGGTGTGGAAATGCATCGGCAGTCCGCAGTCGTTGATGACTTCCCAGAGCGGCTCCCAGTACGGATCGTAGGTCGGCGGCATGTCGAAGGTGTTGGCCACGTCGAGGCCCCGCACGCCGCCACGCTTCACGACCTGCTTCACCGTCTCCACCGCCTTGTCGATGGGGCGGCTGGGTATGCAGGCCAACCCCGCATAGCGGTCGGGATGGCGCTCGCAGAATCCGGCCAGCCACTCGTTGTAAATGCGGGTCATCTCGACGGCGGCCTCCGGATCGTTGATCCGGGTCGTGGAGCCCAGGATGCCGTACAGCACCTCGGCCTGCACGCCGTCGCGGTCCTGGTCCTTCAGGCGGAGATCGGGATCGCTCAGACGGTAGATGCCTTTCTTGCCGTCCTCGTAGAGCCCGGTGGAGGCCATGCGGTCGGAGCGGTGAATCTGGCCGGGGACGTACTCGCGACCGGCCGAGCCCATGCCGCCTGCCAGGCCGAAGAAGCCGCCGTTCTTGCTCACCCACATCTTGCCCTTCGGACTGTCCGTCACGTAGGGCATGCGATCTTTGAGCGCGGCCGACGCATTGGACGTGAACAGGTCGGGCGGAAGCTGGCAGAGGTCGATGTGGCAATCGGCGGAGATTCTCTCGTAACGCATCGTGGCCTCCGGTGTCTTGGCAGCGGTTGCGGGCATCACGTGCCCGGTTCCATCAAGCGGGATTCTGCGCCCTCACGTGGGGGATGGTCAAGCCTCCCCGGGTCAGGCGACGAGCCGGCCTGACCGTGGCGACCGGGTAAACATTCCTCTGGCATCGACGGCTCCGCGGGCTAACGGTTCGCAGCCCCGGGCATCAGGAGAGGTGCGCACTTCGTCGCCCTGAAGAAGAGGACGCCTGCCGAATCCGTTCCCCGAACTCTTCGGTTTCGTGGGCCTGCTCACGGTGATCGTCAGCATGCTCGCCTTCCGACGTGCGGAACGCGGACGGCGCGCGGAGGCGCTCTCTCCGAACCGTCAGCGCCGCGCGTCGGGATGACACAGCAGGGCGCGGGGAGAAAGCCTATTCGGAAGCCAGAGGTCCTGCGGCTGCCCGGATTCAGCCGGTGGGACGGGCGCTCACTCGGAGAAGGTCTTGATGACGAGCCCCCGCGCCCTGTCCGGATCTACACCGTTGGCGGCCATACAGGGGCTGGCGTCCTCGAGGATCCGGTCGGGGTCACCCATATGCATGTATTTCTTGTAGGTGTCCTCGAACTCGATGCCAAGGGCGCGGGCGAAGAGCGTGAGATAGTGCTCCACCACGATGGGACGGTCGCGCTCGAAGCGACACTGATCGCGATGACAGCCGTGATAGATCCCCGCGAGGTGCGTGGCGCCGGACGCGAGGGCTCGATCGATGTCGTCAAGAGCCATCTGGCGCCAGACTTCGGGCCCGAGCTGCTCCTGAAGAGCCGGCGTGCACGTCCGCCCTCATCGGGCATCCCCTCGAACTCGACGAGGGTGATGCCGGGGACCGCTTCCAGCAACCGCCGGGCGGCGAGCCCTTCACGTTCCCGGGCCTCGGTGGCGCGGTGATAGTGCAGGGCCACGGTGGCCTCGACGCGCCGGGTGAAGGTGAAGAGCCCGCGGTCCAGACAGTCCGCGAGAAACTCAGCGGTGTGTCGCTTCGGGAAGCGGCAGGTCGGCCTGAAGCACCTCGTCGTAGAACTGAATGCACGAGGGACACCACATCACCACCTCGCGCGGGGCCATGCTCTGGAGCAGCTCCACGGTGTGATTGGCGTACCGCTCACCCGAGGCCTCCTGCCCACGCCGATGGTGCTGGATGCCACAGCAGTAGGTCGGCCCGCCCGCCGCCACGTAGTCGAGCCCGAGTCTGTCGAAGACGGCCGCCACTGTCTCGACCAGGTGCGAGGTCCGGAGTACGTTGCAGCCCAGGTACAGGACCACGTCGTGGCGCTCACCGTCGCGCGGGGGCTTGAGCAGCCAGGTGCGCTCTTCCTTCTTGGAGAGAAGGTCGTGAGTGAGTTTGATCTCTCCGAAGTACTTGCCGTAGTCGAAGCTCATCGGTGGTCTCCCCTCGTCCCTCGTCGTGGAGCATGTCGAGTCTATCATGGCGTGGGGCAGACGGGCGGCCATCACCCTCGCCCACGTCATCGACGACGGGCCTTGACGGAGGGGACGGGGCAAGGTATCAGGGGAGTTGCGCGAGGACAAGAGCAGAGCCCGAAGGCCCGAGGAGACTGCGGATGGACGCCCGGGCATGCATCTCTTTGCCACCACCACCGCCGAGCAGATCCTGGAGCTCGGCAGGAAGGCCGCGTTCGTCGAGTCCGAGCCGACGGGAACCAGGCGCTCTAAGAGCGCTCCGCGCACCGGCACGCGCTGATGCCGGCCTTGAACCATCACTGCTCCGACGTGCCACTGGAGACGCTGACATGCCCGAGCCCATCTATCCATCCCTCTACCAGATCAACACGCGCGTCTGGCTGACCGATCTGTCGCGCGGGCTCTGGGCCGGCCGGCCACCCTGGACGACGTGCCCGACGCCGAGCTGGACCGCGTCGCCGAGATGGGGTTCGACTGGCTCTGGCTCCTGAGCGTCTGGCGCATCGGGCCGGCCGGCCAGCAGCGTGTCGCGCACCAATCCCGAGTGGCGGAGAGAGTTCGAGGAGACGCTGCCGGACCTGCGCGAGGAGGACATCGCCGGCTCCGGCTTCGCGATCACCGGCTACACCGTCGCATCCTGACCTGGGAGGCGATGCGGCACTGGCCCGCCTGCGCGACGCGCCTCCAGGCGCGTGGCCTCCGGCTGATGCTGGACTTCGTGCCCAATCACACGGCGCCTCGATCACCCGTGGGTGGAGGATCATCCCGAGTACTACGTCGCGGGGACGGAGCTGGATCTCGCGCGGGCGCCGCAGAACTACACGCTGGGTGAGACGGAACCGGGGCGACCTCGCTGCTGGCCCACGGCCGCGATCCGTACTTCGCGGGCTGGCCGGACACGCTCCAGCTCGACTACGGCAATCCCGCCACGCAGGAGGCGATGATCGCCGAGCTCGTGAAGATCGCCGGGCAGTGCGACGGCGTGCGCTGCGACATGGCCATGCTCGTCCTGCCCGAGGTCTTCGAGCGCACCTGGGGCCGCCGGCGCCCGCCGTTCTGGCCCAGAGCGATCGGACAGCGTGCGCGAGCGGGTGCCCGGGCTTCCGCTTCATGGCCGAGGTGTACTGGGACCTCGAGTGGACGATGCAGCAGCAGGGCTTCGACTACGCCTACGACAAGCGGCTGTACGACCGGCTGCGTGAGGGGCACGCGCGTGCCGGTGCGCGAGCACCTCCTGGCCGGACTCGATTTCCAGAACAAGCTCGCGCGGTTCCTGGAAAATCACGACGAGCCGCGGGCGGCCGCGACGCTTCGCTCCCGGCATGCACGAGGCGGCCGGCGTCATCACGTATCTGTCACCGGGCCTGCGGTTCTTTCATCAGGGACAGTTCGCGGGCTCGCCGGAAGCGGATCTCGCCCCACCTCGTCCGCGGGCCGCAGGAGCCGCCGGACGGCGCGCTGCACGAGTACCACGCGCGTCTCCTCGCGGTGATCCGTCAGTCGATCGTGCGCGAGGGCCAGTGGCGCCTCCTCGAATGCATGCCGGCCTGGGAGGGGAACTGGACGTGGGAATGCTTCGTCGCGTGGTCCTGGAGCGGCGAAGGCGGCCAGCGACGAGTGATGGTGGTCAACTATGCGGGCAACCAGAGCCAGTGCTACGTGCGCCTCCCATTTCCCGAGCTGGGTGGCCACGCGGTGCGGTTCACGGACCTGACGGGTCCCGCCCGTTACGATCGCGCGGGGAGTGATCTCGTGTCCCAGGGCCTCTATGTCGACCTGCCTCCGTGGGGCTACCACGTCTTCGAGGTGACCACGGCGTGAGAGCCGGAGGTGCGGGTCGTCCCGGGCTAGACGGGGATCGCGGAGTGGCGCGGGATGGGCAACCGGCTAGACGATGCCCGCTGCGCGAGGTCGGCGATGTGCGTCCTTGGTGTAGCCGAGCGAGGTCAGGATCTCCTCGTTGTCCTGCCCGAGCTCAGGGGCGGAGATGCGGATGGGCAGGCGCTTGTCGCCGTGCGAGACCGGATGCCCGAGGATGGTGAGCTCGCCGAGCGCGGGTGAGTGGACCGGTTGCGCCATCTCCAGATGCCTGCACCTGGGGATCGCGCGAACGCCTCGTCGATCCGGTAGATCGGCCCGCACGGCACGCCCGCGTCGTTGAGGATCTTGATCCACGCCGCGCTGTCCTTCTGCCGGGTCACCGGCATGAGGACTTCCATCAGCAGGTCGCGATTGGTGGAGCGCGCGCTTCGCGGTGGCGAAGCGCGGATCGGTCACGCAGGTCCGGGCGCTCGATGGCCCGGCAGAACCGCTCGTAGAGCTCGTCGCCGGCCGCGGCGATGTTGATGTGGCCGTCCTTCGTCTCGAAGACGCCGGTGGGAATGCCCGTGGGGTGATTGTTGCCGGCCTGGGGCGGCACCTCGCCGCTCATCAGCCAGCGCGAGGCCTGGAAGTCGAGCATCGAGAGCATCGCCTCCAGCAGGGACGGTGTGCACCCACTTGCCCTCGCCGGTGCTCTCGCGCTCGATGAGGGCGACGAGGATACCCTGGGCGAGGAGGATGCCCGAGCACAGGTCGGCGATGGGAATGCCCACGCGCACCGGCCCCTGGCCGGGAATGCCGGTGATGGACATGAGGCCGCCCATGCCCTGCGCGATCTGGTCGACGCCGGGCCGGTCGCGATACGGGCCGCTCTGGCCGAAGCCGGAGATGCTGCCGTAGATCAGCCGCGGGTTGATGGCGCGAAGGCTCTCGTAGTCGATACCGAGACGCCGCTTGACGTCGGGCCGGTAGTTCTCCACCACGACGTCGGCCGTCGCGCGCGAGCTGCTTGAAGATGGCCACGCCCTCGGTCTCGCGAAGGTTCAGGGTGATGGCCTGCTTGCTGCGGTGCAGGTTCTGGAAGTCGAACCCGTGGCGGTTGCCGCCCATGCCGTCGCCCGAGCGGCCCGCCGGGCATCTCGATCTTGATGGCGCCGGGCGCCCCAGTCCACGAGCTGGCGCACGCAGGTGGGACCGGCCCGGGCGCGTGTGAGATCGAGAACGGTATAGCGGGCGAGGGGTAGGGCGGCAGTGGGGGCCATGGGTTGCTCCTTTCCGCGGGAAATCTAGCACGCCCGCTCCGCGATCTTCGGGAAGAAATCAGGCCGAGGTCTCGCGTTGACAGGCGGGGCAATCACGGTAGAGTGCCAGCACGCGCCGCGCCGGTCAGGGCGGTGCCAGGAGGACTCGCCCATGGAACTGTTGCTGCGCGGCAAGTATGTGCTCACCAGTGCGGCGGAGACGGGAGTGCTCACCGATGCGGCGGTACGCGTGTCGGACGGCCTCGTGGCCGAGGTCGGGGACTGGGCCACCTTGAGGCAGGCCCATCGGGAAGCGCGCGTGGTCGGCAACGGCCAGCAGCTGCTCCTGCCCGGGCTCATCGACGCCCACAGCCACGGCCGGGCCATCTCGCCCATCCAGAAGGGCGTGCTCAACGACTACCTGGAGAACAATCTCCTCGACTGGGCGGTCATGCCGCCCTTCGATCCCGAGCTGACGGCGGCCCTCGGCGTGGTGCGGCACGTGCGAAGCGGCTGCACGACCATTCACCACATGGGCTTCGACACCGAGGGGCCGCAGGCGCTCGACCAGTGCGAGCGGGCCATCCGCACCTATCTGGAGGGCGGTATCCGTCTCGCCTTCTCTCCGGGGGTGCGGAACGTCGACAAGCTGGTGCTCGACTCGCAGGCCTTCCTCGCCACCCTGCCCGCCGACCTGCGCGCCTTCGCCGAACCGCTGGTGAATCTGGACAGCGCGCGCATGGAGCGCGACTACTTCGAGCTCTTCGATCACCTGTACCGGAAGTTCAACACCGACGACACACGCATCCTCCTCAGCCCGAGCTGGGCCCAGGCGGTGACGGAGTCCTTCCTCGCCCGTACCAGGAGACGGCCGATCGGCTCGGCAAGGTCCCCATTCACATGCACTGCCTGCAGACGCCCATCCAGAAGGCCTTCTCCCTGCGCAAGTACGGCCGGACCGCGGTGGCGTGGCTGGACGAGCGCGGCCTGATCGACGAGCACGTGGTGCTCGGGCACGCCATCTGGGTCACCGACCACGACATCGACATTCTCGCGGCGCGCGACGCGCCTCCATCACCAGTCACCCGAGCTGCAATCTCGGCATGCGCAACGGGCTGGCCCCGGTGTACGAGATGGTCCGGCGCGGCGTGAACGTGGCCATGGGGCTCGACGACAAGACGATCAACGATGACGAGGACGCGGTGATGGAGCTGCGCATGCTCCACAAGCTCCACCGCGTGCCGAGCTACGATCTGAGCACGCCGCCCCTCGACGCGCGCGAGGTGCTGGCCATGGGCACGGTGAACGGGGCGCGGGCCCTCGGATTCGCCGGTCGCCTCGGCGCGTTGACGCCGGGCATGAAGGCCGACGCGATCCTCGTGAATCTCGACCGTGTGCTCGAGGATCCGTGGCTGACCGGCGAGCTCGACGTGGTGGAGGCGTTCATGCATCGCGCCATGGGCGAGGACGTGGCCACCGTGGTCATCGGCGGGCGCCTCGTCATGGAGGACCGGAGATTCCTCACCCTGGACGTTCCCGCCCTCTACCAGGAGATTCGCGCCGCCGCCCGGAGTATCGGCGACGAGCAGCGCCGACGGGCCGCCATGCTGCAGCGCCTGAAGCCGTACTACCAGCGCTGGTACGCGGACTGGCTGGGCGGCGAGACGCAGCCCTTCTACGTGCTCAACAGTCGCGTCTAAGGGCGGCCGAGGATGTGCCCTGACATGGTGCCGCCTGCTCTACGCCTGGCCTTCAGGCGCCTCGCAGGGCACGGTGCCCATGTCCGCCGGCACGGAGACTTCCAGGATCTCGAGGGTCTCCGAGGTGGCGGTCTCGTTGTGGCGCAGGCCCCCGGGGATGTAGAGGGACTCGCCGCCCTGTACGCGGAGCTTCTGGCCGTCCTCGAACCGGAGATCGACCCAGCCCTTGAGCACGTAGATGAACTGCCCGTCGCAGACGTGGTAGTGCCAGCCCGTGGGCTTGGTCATGCCCTCGGTGGCGCTCATGACCTGCGCGCGCATGCGGCCACTGCTCGCGGCGGTGACGCCCAGGTCCTGGTACTTGAGGAAGGTGCGCCGTCCTTCGACCATGGGGGCGGTCTCAGGGGTGGCGTGAACGAGCTTGCCGGTCGGTATCGCCGCAGTGTTGCTCATGTGGGCCTCCCGGAACGAGTCGACAGCGTGGAAAGATGCCCAGACTCTACCATGAGGGCAGGGGACAGGTGAGAGCTCTTGGCACGGTGTCGATTTCCGCTCCCGTCGTTCGACTATGTGATGACACCACGCAGACTGGCACCGCGAACGCAGCAGGCCGCCGTGCTGACGGCACGAGGAGAGCGACCATGATCAAGGGGCTGAGCGGAGCGACGATCTGGAGCGAGGATTTCAACAAGCTGCTGCCGTTCTATCGCGATGTGCTGGGCCTCACGGTGAGAATCCAGAATCCCGGCTTCGTCGTGTTCGGCGCTCCCAGGGCGCCCGCCCTCGCCTTGGGCACCCACAGCGAGGTGCGCGGCCGCAATGCCGATCCGGCCCGGCACATGGTCGGCCTCGCCACCGACGACGTTGCGGCTGACTGGACACGGCTCAAGGCGGCCGGCGTCGAGTTCATCGAGGATCCCACCGTGTACGGCCAGCTCAAGATCGCGACCCTGAAGGATCCTGAAGGCAATCTGATCCAGCTCCTGCAGCCCACGGGGTAGCGACGGGGCGTCTTGACCTTCGTCGAGGACACCGCGTGAGGGTCAGGCGTCGCTGAGCGGGCGAGAGTGGCTCCGTCGGCGGACCTCCGATGGTCGCAGTCGAGGGGCCGGATGAGATCGATGCGCCGCTCAGGCGGCGGGGCCTTGTGCAGGCGGCCGTCCTTCATGATGACGAGGAGCGCGTCCTGCCGCTGCAGGAGCTTGATGTCGGCGAGCGGATCGCCGTCGACGAGGAGGAGATCGGCGAGGTAGCCGGGCTTGATCTGGCCGAGCTCGCCGGGACGGCCCATGATCTCGCCGCCCAGGCGGGTGGCGGCGACGAGCGTCTCCATGGGAGTGAAGCCGAGCACGTCGACGAAGAGGAGCAGATCGCGCGCGTAGGTGCCGTGCGGGTTCCAGGCGAAGCCGTAGTCGCCGCCGGGCAGCACGCGGATCCCGCGCTTGCGCATCTGGCCCATGGTGTCCACCGAGACCTCCAGCTCGCGGAGTAGGCCGTGCTCGCGGACTTTCTCGGGCGTGAATCCCCACTCCGCCGCCGCGTAGCAGGCCTGGTAGGTCAGGCCGAGGGCGGGCACCACGAAGCACCAGTCGCGGTTGGCCTCGAGCAGATCGAGGGCCTCCTCGTCGGCGAAGTTGGCGTGATAGATGATGCCGAGGCCATGCCGCACGCACATCTTCACGGACTCCGCGCTGCGCGCGTGCGCGCACACCCGCACCGCGCCCGCCCGCGCGATCTCCATGGCCGCCGCCACCTCGGTGTCGGTCATCACCGCGCGCTGGGAGCGGCTGTCGCGCGGGCCCGTGTCGCCTGAGATATTGAGCTTGAGCAGATCGGTGCCTTCCCGCACGAGGAGACGGCACACCTTGCGGATCTCGTCCGGCGCCGTCGGCGACCCAGGCGAAGGTCGGCGTCTCGAGATGGGGCAGGTGAAGCGCGTTCTCGTCGCCGAGCCCGCCCGTGACGGTGATCTCGGGGCCGTTGGCGAGATAGCGCGGGCCGGGATGCGGCCCGCCTCGATCTCGTTGCGGATGACGATGTCGAGCCGGGGCTTGGCGGAAGCGCCCGACAGCACGCTCGTGTAGCCGCAATCCAGCATGGTCCGGGCATTCCGCATGGTGACGAGGACGTGCTCCTCCGGGCGGCAGGCGCGTGAAGTCCGCGTTGGTGGCGGCATCCGGGTAGCTGACGTGGCCGTGCGGCTCCACGAGCCCGGGCATGAGGGTCGCGCCGGCCCCGTCGATGACGCGGGCGCCGGCTCGGGGCAGGCCTCCGCCCCGCTGCACCGCGGTCGACCCGCTGGCCTTCCACCAGCACGTCTCCGGAGAATGGCGCGGCCCCGCTGCCGTCGAAGATCGTCGCGTTGGCGATCAGCGTCCGGTCCATGGCGTTCTCCTCGATGCCCACGATGGTGTGCGCACGATAGCGCGTCTCAACGGCCGGGCGCTACGCGGAACCCGGCGCGCAGGCGGATCGGCATCAGGCCGCAGGTACCGGATCCCGGATGACCAGCTCGGCCACGGGCACGCCGGCGCGGAAGCGCGCCACGAGCTGGTCGGGATCGTACTCGACGCCGATCGGATTCTCCGCGAAGGCGGGAGTGCTGAGCCAGTCCCGTCCCTCCTGGGCGGTGGCGAAGTTGTCGATCTGCAGCTCGACACGGTTGCCGTCGGGATCGCGATAGTACATGGACGTGGTCGGCCCGTGGTTGATGCAGCGAAAGGGCACGATGCCGCAGGGCCTTGAGCCTCACGTAGTTGTCGAGGAACGTCTCCCATGGACGGATAGGTGAAGGCGACATGGTGCAGGCCCGGCGGCTCGGCGGTGTCGACGAGGCGCCCGGGGAGGATGGGGGCGCGCGGGGCCAAGGTCCCGGGTCGATGAAGGCGATCCGATGATGCTCGTCGTCGTAGGTGACGAAGCAGAGGCTTGGTTCTCGTGAACGACCTGCGCATCGAGCGTCGCGCAGTACCAGTCGCGCATGGGGCCGATCTGGTTCGTCTGGAACACGAGGTGGGCGAGCTTGGTCGGCGGCATGAGGCGTCTCCTTGTCTGGGTCACGCGTTGGAACGCGTTGCTGGCCGCATTGTCTCGCACGACGCCATCACGGGCAAGGCGGCCGTCGGCCTCCTGCGGGCTTTGCGATACACTCCTCGTCGCGCGCGGAAGCCGGCTCCGCCGATCGCATCATCATCCGCCGTCACCAGAGGAGGAACGCCATGCAGCACGGGGTCGTGTTTCCGCAGACCGAGTTCGGCAACGATGCCCAGGCCATCAAGGACTACGCCCAGACGGCCGAGGGGCTCGGCTATGACTACCTGCTCGTCTATGACCACGTGCTGGGCGCTCATCCTGCCCGGGAGCCCCGCCTGACTGGGCCCTACACCTACGAGCATCCCTTTCACGAGCCCATGGTGCTCTTTGGTTTTCTCGCGGCGGTGACCACGCGGCTCGAGCTGGTCACGGGCATTCTCATTCTGCCCCAGCGTCAGACCGCTCTCGTGGCCAAGCAGACGGCGGAGGTCGACGTGCTGAGCAAGGGTCGCCTGCGTCTCGGCATCGGCATCGGCTGGAACTACGTCGAGTACGACGCGCTCCGTGAAGACTTCCGGACGCGCGGCCGGCGCGTCGAGGAGCAGATCGAGGTCCTGCGCAAGCTGTGGACGCAGCCCCTCGTCACCCACAAGAGCGCGGCGCACGTCATCGACAACGCCGGGATCAATCCGCTCCCCGTCCGGCGCCCCATCCCCATCTGGTTCGGCGGCGCCGCCGAGCCGGTGCTCGCGCGCGCCGCGCGGATCGGTGACGGGTGGATGCCCGCGGGCCGGCCCCTGACGATCGCATGAAGGGCTACGTCGACCAGCTCGACGGCTACCTGGCGGCGGCGGGCCGCGATCGCTCGAGGTTCGGCATCGACCCCTGGATCAGCATTCAGGGCCTCGACAAGGACGAGTGGCGCCGGCGCGTCGAGGCGTGGCGGGCCTCGGCGCCACCCACCTCGCCGTCGACACGATGCGCGCCGGCTTCAAGACGCCCCAGGCGCACATGGAGGCCATTCGCTCCTTCCGGGAGGTGCTCCGCTAGTCGTGACCGAGCCGCGCGGCCTCTCGCATCGCCTGGCCACCATGGACGATCTGCCCGAGCTCAGAGCTCTGATGACGCTGTCCATCCGCGCCCTCATCGGAGCGTATCTGGACGCGGCCGGCGTCGAAGCTTCCTTCGAGATCATGGGTGTGGATAGCCAGCTCATCGAAGACCGCACCTATTTCGCGGTGGAATGCGAGGGCCGGATCGCCGGATGCGGAGGCTGGAGCCGGCGGGCCACGCTGTTCGGAGGTGATCATTCGGCGGGTCGCGACGCACGTCTGCTCGATCCCGCCGTCGAGCCGGCCCGCGTGCGCGCCATGTACACCCATCCCGACTTCGTGAGACGCGGGATCGGGCGCCTCGTCCTCTCCCTGTGCGAAGCCGCCGCGGCGCGAGAGGGCTTTCGCTCGCTCGAGCTCGTGGCCACCGTGGCGGGAGAGCCCTCTATACCGCCTACGGCTTCACCGTCCTCGAGCGGATCGCCGTGCCCACCTCGACCGTCACCGTCCCCTGCGCGCGGATGGCCAAGCCGATCGCGGCGGGCACCCGTGGCGGCTAGGTAAGCTCCGAGCGGACGATCCGCGCGCCGGCGCTGAGCGCTTCGAGCTTGCCGAACGCGGTCGGCCGGGGCAGGTACTTCATGCCGCAGTCGGGCGCGGGGATGAGCCGCTCCGGCGGGACCCGCTCGAGGGCCGCCCGGATCCGCGTCGCCACCTCCTCCGCCGTCTCGATCGCGGGATTGGCCAGGTCGATCACTCCGAGAATGATCGTCTTGCCCGAGAGCTCTCCAAGGACGCCCAGGTCCAGCCGAGGCTGCGCGGATTCGATCGAGATCTGGGCGGCGATGGTGTCGGCGAGCTGGGGCAGGAACGCGTAGCCCGTCGGCTTCTGATGCCGGACCACCGCCGCATAGCCGAAGCAGAGGTGCACGGCGGTGGGCACCGTGATGCCCTCGAGGGCCCGGTTGATCGCGGGCACCGCGAAGCGCTTCGCTCCTCGGGATCGTTCCGGAGCCAGGGCTCGTCGAGTTGGATGACGTCCGCCCCCGCGGCCTGGAGGTCGCGCGCCTCGGCATTGACGGCGGCGGCGAAGTCCATGGCCAGCTCGTCGAGGTCACGGTAGAACTCGTTCTGCGCCTGCTGGGCCATGGTGAAGGGGCCGGGCAGGGTGATCTTGGCGAGGTGATCGGTATGGCGGCGAAGGAACTGCATGTCGCGGAGCTCGACGGGCTGCCCGCGTCGGATCCGGCCCACGATGCGCGGCACCGACGTCTCGTTGCCCGTCCGGTCCCGGATGATGCCGGGACGCGCCACGTCGACGCCCTCCAGCGCGGTCGCGAAGCGGTTCGAGTAGCTCTCGCGCCGGATCTCACCGTCCGTGATGATGTCGATGCCCGCCCGTTCCATGTCCCGGATGGCGACCACCGTGGCGTCATCCTGCGCCTGCTCCAGCCAGGGCTCGGGGATCCGCCACATGCCCTGGAGGCGCACGCGCGGGACGCCCTTCGACAGCATCGAGCGGTCGACGAGCCAGTCGGGCTGCGGGATAGCTGCCCACCACCGTGGTCGCCAGCACTTGCTGCGGCATCGTTTCCTCCTTCGTCACGACTCGCGATAGGCCGCGACCTTGCGCTCCAGCCGTCGCAGCAGCGCCTCGTGCAGTCCGGTCATCGCGAGCACCAGGATGATCCCGGCGTAGACGCCGGGGCTGTTCAAGCAGCGTTCGCTGGCGGGTGATGAGAAGCCGAGGCCGTCGGCGGCACCGAGCATCTCGGCCACGATGACCCCCACGATCACCAGCGCGCCCCCGAGCGCAGCGCGGCCACGATCGAGGGCAGGCTGGCGGGCAGGGCGACGTAGAGGATCTGCTGGGTCCTCGTGGCCCCCAGGGCGTGCGCCGTCTCGGCGAGGCCGGGGCTGAGCGCGGCCACCCCGGCGATGGCCGTCAGCATGGTGGGGATGAAGGCGTAGATCGAGGCGAAGGCGATCTTGGATTCGGACCCGAGGCCGAACCAGACCATCATCACCGGATAGAGCACGACCAGGGGCACCGCGTAGGCGCCGCGCAGCACCGGCAGCAGCATGCGACGGGCGGCGGGCACGGCTCGCGATGAGCTGGCCCACGAGGATGCCGCCCCCGCAGGCGATCGGCGTAGGAGACGAGGATCTCGCCGAGGGTCGCGGGCAGGCTGCCCAGGTACTCGCGGCGATCCCGGACGAGCGTTTCGAGAGCTTCGCTCAGGGGAGGCACGAAGAGGCGGGGCACCATGCCCGAGCGCGGCAGCACTTCCCACGCCACGAGGATCCCCACGTAGAGGGCAGCCTGGCTCAGCCGGAGACCTCGGAGTCATCGCGCGCTCCGCGTGACGGATGTGCTGCCAGATGCGGTCTTTCAAGACGCCGAAGGCCTCGGTGGAGGTCATGGCGAAGGTGCGCGGACGGGGCAGGCTCGACGGGCACGTCGTCGACGATGCGGCCGGGCCGCGCGCTCAGCACGATGACGCGATCGGCGAGGTAGACCGCCTCGTGCAGGCTGTGGGTCACGAAGAGGACCGTCTTCCGCGTCTCCGACCAGATGCGCAGCAGCTCGTCGCCGAGCACCATGCGCGTCTGCTCGTCGAGCGAGGCGAACGGCTCGTCCATGAGGAGCACCGCGGGATTCTGCACGAGGCCGCGGGCGATGGCCACGCGCTGCTTCATGCCGCCCGAGAGCTGATGCGGCAGCCGGCTCTCGAAACCGGCCAGCCCGGTCAACTCGAGCATCCGGGCCGCCGCCTCGAGCCGCTCCGGCCTTCGGCACGCGGCGCAGCTTGAGGGGAAGGCCACGTTGTCGATGGCGGACAGCCACGGCAGGAGGTTGGCCTCCTGGAAGATCATGCCGACCTTGCGCGGCATGGGAGCGGTGATCAGCTCGCCGTCACACAGCACGGATCCACTGGAAGGCTGCCGGAGGCCGGCCACCAGCGAGAGCAGGGTGGACTTGCCGCACCCGCTCGGACCGACCACGGAGACGAACTGGCTGTCCGGCACGTCGAGGTCGATGCCGTCGAGGGCGGTCACGCTCGCCCCGTCCACGCCGAAGCGCTGGGAGACGCCCCGGATGGCCACCTGAGCGCGCGTCACGTCTTCTGCCGCCACGAGCAGAGCCGCGCTCTCGAGGAGGCGCAGCCCCTCGTTCACCGCCACCGCGGCCGCCGCGACCGATGGTGAGGGCGGCGTAGAGCTGCGGCATCTGGAGGTTCTCGCCCCACGCGGCGATGCGATAGCCGATGCCGTCCCGGGCGCCGTAGATCTCACAGAGGAGGCACGGCGGTGATGTTGAACACCATGCCGAGCCGAGATCGACTCGAGGAGGATCGGGGCCATGGCCGGCACATAGATCTCGCGGACGATCTGCAGCCGCCCCGCTCCGTACACGCGGCTGACCGTCACCAGCTCCCGCGGCACGGATTGCACGGCCGCGATGCCGCCCATGATCATCACGAAGACGGTGGTGAAGACGCCGAAGGCGATCTTCTGCGGAATGCTCACCCCGAAGACCAGGATGAAGATGGGGAGGAAGATGGACTTGGGCACTCCGAAGAGGAAGTTGACGAGGGGCCGGAGCAGCGCACCCAGGAACGGCACCTCGGCGAGGGTGAAGCCGATGAACAGACCCACGGGCACCGCCACAAGGAAGGCGGCGATCACTTCCCCGCCGTCACCCCCAGGCTCGTCACCACCTCGGGTCTGCCGCCCCAGGCGGATCAGCGCCTCGAGGATGGTGGTCGGCGCGGGCGCCAGGGTCGCGTCGAGCCGCCCCAGGCGCACCATCGCCTCCCAGAGAGCCGAGGAGGCCGAGGACGCCGGCGGCCACGATGACAGCCGCTCCTGCCGCCGCATCTTCTGAGCCTACGGCTTGGTCGGCTTGATCGGCATGTTCTGGAAGACCTCGGCGGCGGGCGCCATGTCCTTCACGCCGCTCGCCGCGGCGAGCTCCATGGCCTTCTCCACCGAGGCGAGCGTCATCTGGCCGTCGCGGGAGAGCCGGAGATAGGTCTTCTCGAACTCCATCTTGGCGATCTCCATGGGCAGCTCGTTGTTGCTGGCGATGGTCTTGATCGCGTAGTCGGGATTGTTGCGCAGGTACTCGAGGGCTCCATAGAGCGCGTTGAGTCCCTTCTGGATGAACGGACGCCGCTCGGTCAGGTTCTTCTCGGTGGCGGCCCAGCCGCCGATCAGGTTGGGCGGCATGGCGCGTGGCGAAGTCGACGAGCACGCGCACCTTGCCCTCGGAGACGACCTGGTAGCTGAGCGGTGAGTAGATGACCGCGGCGGCCAGATTGTCGTTCAGGAGGTTGGGCACGAGCCCGCCCCCGCCGACGGGCACGCGCGAGTACGTGACCTTGTCCACGCTCTGCGCCCAGCAGGGCGAGGGTGTCCGTGCCCGGAGCCCGCGGAGGTGATGCCGACCTTCTTGCCGTCCAGCTCCTTGGCCGACTTGATGGGCGAGCCCGTCCTCACGCCGAGGATCCATCCCGACCACTCGTCGCCGTTGCCCCCGACGATCTTGGTCAGGACGCCGCGCTTGCGCGAGGTGGCCACGAGGGGAACGGCCACGGGACCGAGGTCGGCCGAGTTCGCGGCGAGCGCCTCGAACGTCTCTCCGCCGCCGCGATAGATGGTGATCTCGGGCCGCAGTCCCTCCTTCTCGAACAGCCCCTTCTCCTTGGCCACGATGGCGAGGATGGTCGGAAAATAGGTCTTGGTCGGGCAGCCGATCCGGATGACTTCCTGAGCCGTCGCGGCCGCGGACGAGCGCGAGCAGCGCGCCGAAGACGACGGTTACCGCCAGCAGAGTGGCACACTTCGATCTCATCAGACCCTCCCTGGTCACGTGTCGTGAATGCCCGGCATCCTAGCACGGAAGTTGCGTGCGGTCAGGCTGGAGACGGCTGGTAGCGAGCGCCCGCCGCCTCTGATTCTGGTTGGTTCCGTGAAGTCGGGTTGATAACGTGAGGTTGCCATGTATTCGTAGGGCGGGCGTCGACGTCAGCGACGTCGTGCCCCGACGCAACAAGAGCAATCCGCGCCTGGGACGGTAGCGCCATGGCTGCGCGCCGTGCGGGGGCCGGGGAGGAGGTGCCATGGCGGAGCTAGGGCGGCGCGCGGTACTGGGGCTGATGGCGGGCGGCGCGGTGGCCGCCGCGAACAGCCGGGTGCTATCGGAGCCCCTGAGCGAGGGAACCGATCCTCGCATCCGGCACATCGTCGTGCTGATGCTCGAGAATCGCTCGTTCGATCACATGCTCGGGCTGCTGATGCCGGACATCCCTGGGCTTCGCGGCGTCAAGCCCGGGGACTACTTCAACGAGGGCGCGGACGGGACGCGTTACTACGTGACCGACGGCGCCGACCTACCAGGGACAGTTCACCGTCGATCCGTCGCACGAGTTCGAGAACGTGCACGAGCAGCTCGGCATATCCGGCTCGGGCGGTCCCGTCCATGGCGCGGGTTCGCCTCGAGCTACCAGCGGGCCGGCGGCAATCCCGCCAACATCATGCGCTGCTTCCGTCCGGAGCAGCTCCCGGCCTTGACCGCCCTCGCCAAGCACTACCTCGTGTGTGACAACTGGTTTGCCTCCGTTCCGGGCGCCGACCGCGCCCAACCGGCAGTTCGCGCACTTCGGGACGTCGTTCGGTCAGATCAGCTCCGGCATCTGATCTGGCTGGACCGCGGGCGGGGCATCTACGGCAGGCTGAACGCGGCGGGAAGCACGGCGAAGATCTACTACTTCCGCGAGAGTGGGACATTCGGGATGACCTTCCTGGGATCGAAGTACTTCGGCCTGTATGGAGACTTCGTGGCCGATTGTCGCCGGGGCACGCTGCCGGACTACGCGTTCGTGGAGCCGTCCTACAGCGATCAGACGGATCGGACGATCGCCACCGATCAGCACCCCGATCACTACGTGCCCGCCGGAGATCAGTTCATCTGGGACGTGTACAAGGCGCTGCGCGCCAACGAAGAGACCTGGCGGTCTTCCCTGCTCCTCATCGTGTGGGACGAGCACGGCGGGATCTTCGATCACGTGCCGCCGCCCCGTCTCCCGTACGGGGACGGCACGCCCGAGAAACCCTTCCGTTCCACGATTCCGCCCGTTCGACTTCGACCAGCTCGGCGTCCGCGTGGGGGCGGTCGCTCGTCTCGCCCTACGTCAATCCGGGTGTCGATCACACCCTGTTCGAGCACGCGTCCATTCCCGCCACGGTCACCCAGCAGTTCATCGGCGATCCCCGCGAGCACGCCCCGTTCTCGCGGGAGCAGAACGCCAACACGGCTGTTGAAGCTGCTCGCCCCCATTCCGCCCCGGCTGGACTGGCCGAGACTATCCGGCCGACCGGCGGCTCAAGGCGCGCCCGGGTGTCGGATGGGCCGGCCACCGCGTTTCAGCTGGAGCATGTCCACGAGCTTCACACGCGCGCTGACCCAGATCCTGCCCGGACGTCGCGCGCGCGTCCGATCCCACCGCGGTGAAGACGAAAAAGAAGCCACGGCGTTCATCGCCGGGGCCATGACGGCTGCTCCACACTCGCGCGGGCTATGCCTAGCGCCCGGGACACGGCGAGCTCGGCGACCTCGTGGCTTGCCCGCGTGGATCCGTGGTGGCCTCGTGCTGTGCGCGCTGGTCTGCTTGCCTTCATGGGCAGGGGCGCAGACGCGTCGACGCTCCGGCTCCGCTTCCCGAGGCGACCGAGCCGTGTCCTCCTCAGAGCGTGCCCACCACTCCGGACCCTCTCCTTCGCAGCCTCGTGACCGAGTGGGCACTTGCTCAAGCAGGACTGGTGCAAGCTCCTGCGGTGGGACGACACGTGGCCCCGGCTCCAGTACCTCCTCGTCGACGTGTTCACCGGGCCCGGCTTGCACCCCACCGGCGGCATCGTCGTGCCCGATGGCGGCGTGGCCGCGGGCTTCGCCCTCAACGTGGACTGGAACACGAACGCTCCCACCTATCAGCGCTTCTCCTCGAGCGTCGAGGGCCGCGGCTCGGAGAACGGATTCTGGGAGGTGGGGGCGAAGGTCCAGACATTGCTCGCGGGCTATTCGGAACGGGGCAAGTCGCCGCAGGTCACGCTGTTCGCCACCCACCTGGATCTGCCGCGGCTGCCGTTCTATGGCCTGGGCAACGAGACGCCCGAGGACGGCCGAAAGCTCTTCGGGCTTCGAGACACGGCGGTGGCCGCCAGTGTCGACGTGCCGATTCCCTTCGGCCTCGCGCGTGGCCGGCGAGCTCGCGGGACTCTGGTACGCGCCAGAGGTGGACGCGTCGTTCGGGAGCGTGTTCAACGAGACGACGGCGCCCGGTCTCCATACTCGCACCACCTACGTGCGTCCGCGCGTGTCGGTGGCGTGGAACTATCCGGACCGGGGCGTGCTCTACGGGCTCTCGTCCTCGGCCGTGGTCTCCTATGGATTTCACGGCGCGGTGGCGGGCGGGGACTTCTCGTTCAGCCGCCTCGAGGCGCCGGTGGAACGTCGGCTTCGGCCTGGATCCGCGCATCGGATCGTTCCGCTTCGCGAGCCGGGTCATGGTCAACGATCCCCAGTCCCACAGCAACGTGCCCTTCTACCTGCAGCCCACGCTGGGGGGCGCCGACATCAACGACGAGAACGTGCTGAGAGGCTACAGCAACTACCGCTTCCGGGCCCCCAACCTGGTGGCCTACGAGCTCAACTACGAGCGCGCGATCATCGACCCCATCGGCATCCGCATCTTCGGTCAGCTCGGCAAGGTTGGTCAGCATGCGAGCGATCTCGGCTTCGACCGCCTGAAGTCCAGCGTGGGGGCGAGCCTCACGTTCCGGCTGGGCGGAGCGGCCATCGCGGAGATCAGCTTCGGCTGGAGCGAGGCGGAGGGCCTGCACGTCTATGGCACGGGCAACACCAACAATCTCGGCGGCCTCACCGCCGGCCTCCGCGGACGTCTTCCAGCAGGCCGCTGAAAAAGGCCCATCTGCTTCGTTAGCGTCCCTCGGCCGCACGCTCAACGTACGGAAGGTACGCCCTCGCGTGCGGCCGTCGGTCGTCGCCTCGCATCTGGACCTTTTTGAGCGGCCTGCGAGCTTCTCAGCATCTAGCCGTCAGCCGGCGTATTTGGCGTCGCGCGCGAGGTAGGCCGCGGTGTCCACCACCGCTTCGCGCTCGGTGAACGAGGCCATCCGCTCCGCGAGCGCGGCGCTGGAGCCGTCACGCGCGATGGCGGCGAGCACGTCGTCCATGGCCCGGATGGCTGCGCGCTGCAGGTCCGACGGGATGATGACGATCTGGTAGCCGAGGGCCTTCAGCCGGGCCACCGGCACGAGCGGCGTCTTGCCGCCCTGGAACATGTTGATCAGCTTGGGCTGCGGCACGCGCCGCGCGATCGCCTCGATCTGCTCCATGCTGACCGGCGCCTCGATGAAGATCACGTCGGCGCCCGCCGCCGCGTAGGCCTGCGCGCGCTCCACCGCCGCGTCGAGGCCTTCCACGGCGAGGGCGTCGGTGCGGGCGATGAGGACGATGTCGGAGTCGGTCATGGCATCGCGCGCCGCGCGAAGCTTCTGGGCCATCTCTGCCGCCGGGAACCACGGACTTGTCGTCGTAGTGTCCGCAGCGCTTGGGGAAGGTCTGGTCCTCGAGATGGAGGGCGGCCACGCCCGCCCGCTCGAACTCGCGCACCGCGCGCTGCGCGTTCAGCGCGTTGCCGTAGCCCGTGTCCGCGTCCGCGATGACCGGCACGCCGGCGTGCTCGACGATGTTGGCGAGACGCGAGGCGACCTCGCTCAGCGGAGCAGCCCGAGATCGGGGTATCCCATGCTGCGGGCGATGCCTCCGCCCGTGGCGTAGGCGGCAGGAAAGCCCGCGCGGGCAACGAGGCGGGCCGACAGGCCGTCCCACACGCCGGGCGCCACCACCACGTCGCCGGCGCGGAGCAATTCGCGGAGTTGGGTGGATGCGCGCATCATCCGCCCGATGCTGCGTGCGTGCCGGCGAGACGGCCGAACACGGCGCCCGACATCAGGCCGGTCCCGCCGGGATAGTTCGCTGTGGAAGAGGCCGCCCACCATCTCGCCGCAGGCGTAGAGGCCGGGGATGGGCTCCCAGCGCGTGCTCACACACGGCCGCCCGCTCGTTGATCTTCACGCCGCCGAAGGTGAAGGTGATGCCGCCGGTGACGGGATAGGCGACGTAGGGCGGCGTGTCCAGCCGCTGGGCCCAGTTCGACTTCGGCAGCTCCAGGCCCTTGGTGGCGAGCCCGTCGCGCACGGTGGGATCGAACTGCCCGGTCAGCAGGGCGGCGTCGTAGTCGTCGAGAGTCTTCGGCAGGCGGCGCGGTCGAGCGGCAGCTTGTCGACGAGCGCGCGCGAGCGTATCGGCGACCACCGGGTTGCCGTCTTGTACCGGCCCTCCAGCAGGCTGCGCCACCTTCGCGTCGAAGATCTGGTAGCCGACGCCCCGAGGGCTGGTTGAGGATGATGCCGCCCAGCTTCGCGTACGTGTAGAACTGGAAGTCCTCGCCCTCGTCGAAGAAGCGCAGGCCGCCGGCGGTTGACGAGGACGCCGTAGCGGATACGAGAGGCGGTTCGTCTTGTCGGTCAGCTTGCGATCGCCGTAGGGCGGCGCCTCGGCGTCGATGGGCGTGGAGTGGCAGCCCGTCCACTGGCCGCAGGGCAGGGCGCCCGCGTCGATGCGCCATGCGCAGGCCGTCGCCGGTGTTGTAGCGGGTGCCGCGCACCTTGGCGTGGTCCCACGGACGGCCGAGATAGCGCGCGCGCCACTCGGGATTCGCCTCGAAGCCGCCGCAGCGCGAGCACCACCGCGCGAGCGGGCAGATCGCTCGAATCCGTCAGGCGTCCTGCACGCCGACGCCGGTCACCCGGCCCGTCCGATCCTGGAGGAGCCGCACGGCGCCGGTGCCGTAGCGGATCTCGACGCCGCACTCCGGGCCGCGATGTCGAACCACATCGCGGACAGGCCCACGCCCTCGTGCTGCGGCGCGGATCACCGCGCCCGGCGACCACTTGATGGTGTCGCCGACCTTGATCCGCGCAGAGCGATACCGCGGCCTCCATCGACGATGCCCTGCTGGGCCATCCAGCGCACGGTGTCGTAGGAGCGGCCGATCAGGAGCTCGGCCAGCTCGGGATCGGTGCGGTCCTCGGTGACGCGGCGCAGATCGTCCCAGAAGAGGCGCGCGCGGATAGGGCTCGCACGCCGAGCATGAAGCCGGGCACCTGCTTCTCGACGTTGGGCACGATGGGCAGGAGGTCTTCCGCGCGGTCGAAGGCGAAGCGGAGGAGGCCGCCGCTGTAGTGGGTGTTGCCGCCGCGCAGAGGCTCGGGGGCCTTCTCGAGGGCGAGCACGCGGCCCGCTCCCGCCTCGCGTGCCGCCACCGCCGCCGCGAGGGCGGCATTGCCCGCTCCCACCACGATTACGTCATGCATGGCTCGATACCTGGCCTTTCGCGTCGCGCGCGTCGTGAATAGTCCGGGCCGGCACCGCTCCTCCTCGTTCGGATCGGCAGAAGCTCGGCGCCTGCCTCGAGGCAAATGTCATGGGGAACGAGGGGGATTATTCGCGGGCGGTCAGGTGGTGTCAAGGGCAGCGCCGAGTTTGCTCTTTCATCCGTGCTCTGGCAGGATCGACGCGGGTATCCCGCCGCTCATCCGCGCTCGGACCAGGGGAGATCATCATGGACCAGATCACGACCGCGGTGCTGGCGGCCCTCGGCCAGCTCGCGGAGCCCGCGGTGAAGGACGCGTATGAGGCGGTCAAGGCGCTCCTCGTGCGCAAGTTCGGCAAGGCCTCCGAGGTGGTCAAGGCGGTGGAGGCGGTGGAGGCCAAGCCGGACTCGGCGGGCCGTCAGGCCACCCTCACCGAGGAGATGGCCTCCTCGGGCGCGGCCCGCGACGGCGAGCTGCTGCAGCTCGCGCAGGCGCTCCTGGAGAAGTCGCGCTCGACCCACGGGGGCACGCATAGCGTGAGGCAGCGCGTGGTGGGGGACGGCAACGTGGTGGCGGGCAGCGGGGACATCACCATCAACGTGGACCGGCGCCGGGACACGAAGGGGTGAGGCGCCGCCCCGCGCATGACGGAACCGGAGGTGCGGCAGACCGTCATCGGTGACCGGAACATCGTCACCGGTACCGGCGACGTCAACATCGTCTACACGCTTCCTCCCGCGGAGGCGGAGGAGCGGCGATCCCTCCTCGTGCTCCTCGAGCGCGTGCGCCAGTTCTGGATCGTCGGCGTGCTCGACAGCTCGGTGCACGGGGCCGCTCTCCTCGAGCTGGGCACGGCGCGGATGAGCGACGCCGTCGAGCATCCGTGGGAGCGGATCCTCGAGCTGCCTGGGGAAGAGGCGCGCGCCGTGCCCGCCGAGCGCAGCGTCGAGCAGCTCTTCGACGAGGCGACCCGCGCCCTCCTCGTGCTCGGCGCGGAGGGCTCGGGAAGACCACGGTGCTCCTCCAGCTCGCGCGCGCGCTCGTGACGCGGGCCGAGCGCGATCCGACCCAGCCTGTCCCCGTCGTGCTGAACCTCGCCTCGTGGAAGGGGCCGAGCCAGGACCTGGGCGCGTGGATCGTCGGAGGAGATGCAGTCGAAGTACTACGTCCCGCCCCGCATCGGGCGCGCGTGGATCGAGGGGCAGCGGCTGGCTCCCTCCTCGACAGGCCTCGACGAGGTGGCCGAGTCACGGCGGGCCGAGTGCGTGCGAGGCCGCCAACCGGTTTCTCCGCGAGTCGAGCATGCCGGGCATCGCGGTGTGCAGCCGGCTCGAGGAGTACCTCGCCCTCCCATACCGGCTCGCCTTCGGAGGGGCGGTGAGGCTCGAGCCACTGTCGCCGGGACAGGTCCAGCAATATCTCGAGGCGGGCGGCGAGCGGATGGCCGGGTTGCGGGAAGCTGGTGGCGCGCGACGAGGCCACCCGTGAGCTGGCGCGCTCGCCGCTCCTCCTGAGCGTCATGACCCTCGCCTATCAGGACGCGGCGGCCGACACCGCGCTCGCCGCCGCGGTGAGCGACGAGCAGCGGCGGGCCCATATCTACGACACCTACCTGGATCGCATGTTCGCGCGTCGGGGCAGGGAGCAGGCACCCTACGCCAAGGCGGAGACGCTGCGCGGGCTGGGATCGCTCGCGCGCCAGCATGCTGCAGCCTCGGCCAGCGCACGTTCCTCATCGAGGCCTGCAGCCGAGCTGGCTGGCCACCCGGGTCGAAGTGGTGATCTACGCCCTCCTCTCGCGCATGCTCGCCGGTCTCGCCCTCGGCGCGGTGGAGGCGATGTTCCTGTGCGTGCTGGTGTTCGTGGTCAAGTACCGGAACTACTCGACCATGGTGTCGGGGGTTTCCGCCGTCGTGGAGGCGGCCCTGCTCCTCGGCCTGCTCTTCGGGCTCGCGGCCGGGGTGGCCGATGCGTGCCGCCTCCTCATGCGCAAGGCGCCTGACGACGCCGGGCGCTCCGAGCCATGGTGGACGACGGGGATATTCGTCGCGGTCTACTGGACGATCTTCGGAGCCCTCCTCCACCTGATCGGCATCGGGCTCTCGCGAGCGCCGTTCGGCCTGGTATGGGCGCTCCTCTTTGCCCTCCGCGGTCGCCGCCAGTCGCTCTATCTCGATGTCCAGCCCGTCTTCGGCCTCACCTGGTCGCTCCGTCGCGCGGTGACGGGGGCGGTGGCGGGCACCCTGATCGGGCTGGTGCTGAGCGCGCTGAGCCTCATCGTGGAAGGGGAGACCATCAACATCCTGGGCCTGCTCACCCTGAGCAGCGTGTACACGCTGATCGGGGCCTCGTTCGGAGGGATCACCCGTGTCCTGGGGGCGGGAGCATCGCGCACGAGCGGCATTCGCCTCACCATCCGCGCCGCTCTGCGCGGCGCCCTTCTCACCGGCGTCATCGCGGGCGGTGTGCTTGGTCTCCTCCTCCTGGGCATCCTCCTCGTGGCCTCTCTCGTCCAGCCGGAGTCCTGGCAGGCGGTGGCCCGCGTCATCACGCAGGCGGGCTTTCGTGCTACGCCTCTTCTCGTCGTCGTGTGGTGCGCGGTCGCCGTGCTCGTCATTGCCGTGCCGGTGGGAATCTACTTCGCCGGTCTTCGGCGCGCTCTGGTATGGCGCGCTCGACGCCGGCCAGCACGCCATCCTTCGTCTCATGCTTCGAGGGCGAGGCGCCATCCCGTCGAGACTGCCGCGCTTTCTCGACTACGGAACGCGGCTGATCTTTCTCCAGCGGGTCGGCGGCGGCTACCGCTTTGTCCACGGATCGCTCATGGAGCACATCGCCGGCCGTGGCGATGGGGGCACGAACTCGGTCGGGACAGTGAGCGTCGGCGGGCCGGAGCTAGGTCGGCGGCTTCTGCGCTAGGACTTCCGCTCGTCGAAGTACTCGGGGCGATCTCGTCGGCGTAGCACACGGGGGAGGTGAGGGCGCTTGGTTCACCGGCGGCGCCAACCCCGAGGAACACCAGCCCTTGCGGATCGCGCCGGTAGACGCCGCGCTCGGTCACCACCCAGTCCATGGGGACGTCCCAGCTTTGCGGATGGATGCTCGGCATCCTGGCCAGCTCGTAGCCGACGCCGATGACGACGGGCCGCTTCGGGAGGCTCGCGAGGGTCAGGTCGAAAAGCCCGCGCCGTAGCCGAGACGGTAGCCCGCCTCGTCCCAGCCGACCACGGGCAGGAGCACGGCAGTGGGAGTGACCAGCTCGGAGTCTGTCGGGAAGGGAATCCCGAGCGGTCCGGCGGCGAGCGCCACCCCGGGATGCCATTCGCGAAAGACGAGTGGCTGCTTCGGGGCCACGACCACGGGCAGGGCGGTCAAGGCGCCACGGCTGCGCAGGCCACGAAGGAGCGGCCGGGCATCGTATTCGCCCCGGATCGGCCAGCAGAAGGCGAGCTTGGCCGCCGCGAGCCCGAGGAATGACCGCTCCAGGTGCGCGTCTATGCAGAGGCGAAGGCGTTCGAGCGTCGCCGCGTCGAGAGCTTCACGGGCGGCGATCAGCCGCGCTCGCTCGGCTCTTCTCCACGATCTCAGCTCTTCGGGTTTCATGAGGGTGTGCGCGTGCGTCGTTCACGATCGCCACGCGCGCCCTCACCATAGCAGTCCGGTGTCGTCGGCCGCGACGGCTGGCCCCGGGCTGCTCCTGCCGACGTTTGCCTATCCTCCGCTGATCCGCGCCGCCCGCGACGAGGCGCGGCGATGACCTACTTCGCGCCGGTGGCTGCCCGGATGCTCCCCAAGTGCTCGTGGACGTGGTTGATCAGGATGCCCTCGATGGCCTGATGCACGGTCATGACGGGAATGTCGGTCAGGACGGTGCCGCTCCGATCGAGCTCGGCGTCGCTCAGCCCGCGGACGATGGCCGAGGCCTTGGCTCCGTTCGCCCGGAACATCTCGAGCGTCTCCGCCTTGTCGGGATTAGGATGCTCCGCGAGATGCTTGGCGTTGTTCTCGTTGACGAGGTCCCGGGTGAGCTTGGGCAGGGGCTGGTCCTTGGCGACCATCTGGAGCAGTCCGGCGATCCGCGCGTGCCCACCCGCCACGTGATGGGCGACGCACCCCACCGGCCACTTCTCCGCCGCCGTCACCTTCTTCCAGTCGGCATCGCTCAGACCCTCGACGACCGTGGTGAACTCACGGCATGAGTCCTCGAACTTCTTGGCCAGCTGCTCGGCTCGCGCGCCCATGTTCCCCTCCTCGTGATGGTTGCGGGGGACGGTCGGTGGATGCGGCACCTGTCACGCCTTAGATGGACATCCGGGAGCCTTGGATTCAGAGGTAAGCTGGGGCCCCACTAACGCGATGCGCGGCGATGCGCAGCCCATGCGTCGTCCGCGCGTCCACACAGCGGAACTGGAGACGACACATGGCGAACGCGGGTACGGGGACAGGGCTGCAGCTTCGTTCCACGATCAAGAAGGACGGAACCCTCGAGATCTCGCTGGTCGACGTGGCCACCCCGGAGCCCAAGCCCGAGGAAGTGATCGTCCGCGTCGAAGCCTCCCCCATCAACCCCTCCGACCAGGGCCTCCTCTTCGGGGGCGCCGACATGAGCGCGGCCAAGACCGCCGGCACGGCCGACCGCCCCGTGGTGACGGCACCGGTGTCGCCCGCGGTACTGAAGGCGATGGCCGGGCGCCTCGATCAGTCGCTGCCCGTCGGCAACGAAGGGGCAGGGGTCGTCGTCAGGCCGGAGCGTCCCCGGCCGCCCAGGCACTGATGGGGAAGACCGTGGCCATTCTCGGCGGCTCCATGTACACGCAGTACCGCTGCATCAAGGCCGTGCAATGCCTGGTGCTGCCGCCGGGTACCACCCCGCCGAGGGCGCCTCCTGCTTCGTCAATCCGCTCACCGCCCTCGGCATGGTCGCCACCATGCGCGCGGAAGGTCACAAGGCGCTCGTGCACACCGCGGCCGCCTCCAATCTCGGCCAGATGCTCAACAAGATCTGCATCAAGGACAAGGTCGACCTGGTCAATATCGTGCGCAAGCCCGAGCAGGTGGACGTGCTGAAGAAGATCGGCGCGACCTACGTGTGCGACTCGAGCGCGCCCACCTTCATGGACGACCTGACCGATGCGCTCGCGGCCACCGGGGCCACCGTGGCCTTCGATGCCATCGGCGGGGGACCCTCGCCGGGCAGATCCTCGCCGCCATGGAGGCGGCGGCGAACCGGACGGCGAAGGAATACAGCCGCTACGGGTCGACCGTCCACAAGCAGGTCTATATCTATGGCGGGCTGGACCGCGGACCAACCTCACTTCAACCGCAACTTCGGCATGGCGTGGGGCATCGGAGGCTGGCTGCTCACCCCGTTCTTGCAGAAGATCGGCTTCGAGGCTGCGCAGAAGCTGCGCGAGAGGGTGGCGGCCGAGATCAAGACCACCTTCGCGAGCACCTACACGAAGGAGATTTCACTCGCGGAAGCGCTCAAGCTCGAGGAGATCGCCGTCTACGGCAAGCTGGCCACCGGCGCGAAGTATCTGATCAATCCGAACAAGGGGACCCGCTAGTCGCCGAGCCGCGTCGCTTGAGATTGACGCACAAGCAGGCCACGCTCAGCCTGACGAACGAGCAGTCCGGACGCTCTCCGCATCCACCGCGACTTCGGCTCCGCGGGAGAGCGGGCGCTCCATCACCCCGAGCGTAAGCCCGGCGGGATCGGCGTCAAGTCGGGTAAAATGCTCTAGACATGTGGATCGTCCGGATTGCCCTGGATCGGCCGTATACCTTCATCGTCCTCGCCCTCCTGATCCTGATCGTCAGCCCCATCGTCATCGCCCGCACGCCCACCGACATCTTTCCCACCATCAATATCCCGGTGATCGCGGTGGCCTGGCAGTACAGCGGGCTGAACGCGGAGGAGCTGGAGGGGCGGATCACCACCTCGTACGAGCGCGTGCTCACCACCACCGTGGACAATATCCAGCGCATCGAGTCCAGCACGGTGGCGGGGCAGGCCATCATCAAGATCTACCTGCAGCCGACGGCCCGGCTCGACACCGCCAACGCCCAGATCACCGCCATCTCGCAGACCGTGCTCCGCCAGTATCCCGCGGGCACCACGCCGCCTCTCATCATCAACTACAGCGCCTCCAGCGTGCCCATTCTCCAGCTCGCGCTCTCCGGTCGAGGGCTCGCCGAGCAGCAGCTCTTCGATCTCGGGGTCAACTTCCTGCGGCCCCAGCTCGTGACCATTCCCGGCGTGGCCATTCCCTATCCCTTCGGAGGCAAGCAGCGTCAGGTCATGATCGACCTGGACACGCGCATGCTCCAGGCCAAGGGGCTGGCCCCGAGCGACGTCCTCAACACGCTCAACTTGCAGAATCTGGTCCTGCCCTCCGGCACGGCCAAGATCGGCCTGCTCGAGTACGACGTGAGCCTCAACGCGGCCCCCGCACCGTGCCCGAGCTCGGGGACCTGCCCATCAAGGTGGTGGGGAACTCCACCATCTACGTGCGCGACGTGGCCAACGTGCGCGACGGCTTCAGCGTGCAGACGAACATCGTGCGGCGGGACGGGCGGCGCGGCACGCTGCTCACCGTGCTCAAGATGGGCGATGCCTCCACCCTCGACGTGGTGAGCAACATCCGGCAGGCCGTCCCCGGGTGGCGAGCACGCTGCCCCCGGAGCTCCAGATCGATCTCCTCGCCGACCAGTCCGTCTTCGTTCGCGGGGCGGTCGCGGGCGTGGTCCACGAGGCGATCATCGCGGCCTGCCTCACCGCCCTGATGATCCTGCTCTTCCTCGGGAGCTGGCGGAGCACGCTCATCATCGCCGTGTCCATTCCGCTTTCCATCCTGACCTCGGTGGTGATACTGAGCTTCCTGCGCGAGACCATCAACATCATGACCCTGGGCGGCCTCGGCCCTCGCCGTGGGCATTCTCGTGGACGACGCCACCGTCACCATCGAGAACATCGAGCGCTATCTCGAAGAAGGCCGCGAGCTGCGGCCGGCCATCTTCGACGGCGCCGCCCAGATCGCCGTGCCCGCCCTCGTGTCCACTCTCTGTATCTGTATCGTGTTCCTGCCCATGTTCTTCCTGAGCGGGGTGGCGCGGTACCTGTTCGTGCCGCTCGCGGAGGCGGTGGTGTTCGCCATGCTCGCCTCCTATGTCCTCTCGCGCACCCTCGTGCCCACGCTGGCCATGTATCTGCTTCGCCCGCACGCGCACGGAAGCGCGCCCACCCGAAACCCCTTCGCCCTGTTCCAGCGTGGATTCGAGCGCGCCTTCGAGCGGATCGCGGGCGGCCTACCGGAGTCTGCTCACGCGGTTGCTCTCCCGGCAGGGCGCCTTCGTGAGCGTGTTCTTCGCCGCCTGCCTGCCTCGCGTGGGTCCTCGTGCCGTGGCTCGGCGAGAACTTCTTCCCGTGAGCGACAACGGGCAGTTCATCCTGCACCTGCGGGCCAAGACGGGCATGCGCATCGAGGAGACGGCCCGGCTCGCCGACCTGGTGGAGGCGGCCATCCGCCGCGAGATTCCCGCGAGCGAGCTGAACAACATCATCGACAACATCGGTCTCCCCTACAGCACCATCAACTACATGTACAGCCGCTCCGGCTTCATCGGCACCGCCGACGCGGATATCCTGGTGACCCTGAAGGAGGGCCACCGGCCGACCGAGGATTACATGCGCGCCCTTCGCGCGCCGGCTGCCCCAGGAGTTTCCCGGCGTCGTCTTCTATTTCGTGCCCGCCGACATCGTGACGCAGATCCTGAACTTCGGCCTTCCCGCGCCCATCGACGTGCAGATCGAGGGCACCGACATCGAGGGCAACCGGCAGATCGCCAACAAGATCCTCGACGACCTTCGCCAGGTGCCCGGCCTCACCGATCTGCGGATCCATCAGAACTTCGACTATCCGAAGCTGCAGGTGAGCGTGGACCGCACCAAGGCCGCGGGGGCCGGCTTCACGCCGCGCGACGTCGCGAACAGCGTGCTTCTCTCGCTCAGCGGGAGCAATCAGGTCTCTCCCGTCCAGTTCCTCAACTGGCAGAACGGGGTGAACTACAGCCTGATCGCCCAGGCTCCGCAATACTCGATCCAGTCCCTCCAGGATCTGCAGAACATTCCCATCAGCGGGAGCTCCACGGCGCGTCCCCAGATCCTGGGAGACATGGCCTCCATCGAGCGCTCGAGCGGCATGGCGGTGATCTCGCACTACAACACCCGGCGCGTGGTGGACATCTACGGCTCCGTGCAGGACCGGGATCTCGGCGCGGTGGGCCGCGACATCACGCGCATCGTGGACGCCCATCGTCCGCATCTGCCCCGGGGTAGCTTCGTGACGTTGCGGGGGCAGGTCGACACCATGCGCGCGTCGTACATCGGCCTCCTCGGCGGGCTCGCCTTCGCCATCGTCCTCGTCTATCTCCTGATCGTGGTGAACTTCCAGTCGTGGCTCGATCCGTTCATCATCATCACCGCGCTGCCCGCCGCCCTCGCCGGCATCATCGTGTTCCTCTTCCTCACCAACACCACCCTGAGCGTGCCTGCCCTCATGGGCGCCATCATGTGCATGGGGGTGGGCACGGCCAACAGCATTCTCGTGGTGCTCCTTCGCCAAGGAGCGCCTGGCCGAGCACGGCGACGCCCACCAGGCGGCCATCGAGGCGGGCGTCACCCGCTTCCGCCCCGTGCTCATGACCGCGCTCGCCATGATCATCGGCATGATTCCCATGGCCCTCGGCCTGGGGGACGGTGGCGAGCAGAACGCCCCGCTGGGCCGGGCCGTCATCGGCGGGCTCCTGTGCGCCACCATTGCCACCCTTGTCTTCGTCCCCGCCGTGTTCAGCCTGCTCCACGGGCGTCGGCGTCTCGTCGGACACGCCCCGCCGCGGGAGGAGAGCGCATGAGCCGGAGATGGCGACACTCGGTGGGCTTCCTGGTGGTCGCGGCCGGCGTCCTCTTGCTCGGCCTGGGCGTCTATGCCGGGCATCCAGGGCCGTCGGGGCGCCGACGCGGCCCTGAGCCGCGTGACCAAGGAAGCGGCCACCCCGACGGTGTCGGTCGTCTATCCGTCGACGTCCGCGGCCACGGATGAGCTGGTGCTGCCGGGCACGGCGCGCGCGTTCACGGATGCCCCGATCTATGCCCGGGCCAGCGGCTACCTCAAGAAATGGCACGTCGATATCGGCTCGCGCGTGACCAAGGGGCAGCTCCTCGCGGAGATCGAGACGCCCGAGCTCGACCAGCAGCTGGGGCAGGCGCGCGCCGAGCTGGAGAATGCGCGGGCGAATCTCGAGCTGTCGCGAACCACCGCGGAGCGCTGGCAGACTCTCTCGAAGAGCGGCTTCGTCTCGCGCCAGGAGACGGACGAGAAGCTCGGCGACTTCAACGCCAAGAAGGCCACCGTCGACTCGAACGCGGCCAATGTCCGCCGCCTCGAGGATCTCCAGAGCTTCCAGAGGATCTACGCTCCCTTCGACGGCGTCATCGTGTCCCGCAACACGGACATCGGCGCCCTCATCGACGCCGGGGCGGGCGGGCAGGCGCGCGAGCTCTTCCGCCTGGCCGCCATCGACAAGCTCCGCGTCTTCGTCTCGGTGCCGCAGATGTACGCGCAGGCCGCGCGCCCGGGGACGCCCACCGTGGTGACGCGCGAGGAATCGCCGGACAAGGCGCTCCGCGGCACGCTGGCGCGGACGTCCAATGCCCTCGACCCCACCTCCCGTACCATGCTGAGTGAGGTCGAGGTGGACAATCCACGGGCGAGGTTCTGCCCGGCGCCTTCGTGGTGGTGCGCCTGCGGGTCGGCCGTGAGGCGAGCGGGCTGACTATTCCAGCCAACACGCTCCTCTTCCGCTCGGAGGGTCTGCGGGTGGCCGTGGTACGTGACGGGCGGGCGGAGCTGGTGCCCGTGAAGATCGGACGCGACTACGGGCGGAGCGTCGAGGTGATCTCGGGGCTGAGGCCGACGGACGCGGTTATTCTCGACCCTGCCGACTCGCTCGTGAGCGGCACCGCCGTCCGGGTGAGCAAGCCGCCGAGCGAGCCCCGGAAGCCCTGAGCCGCCGCGCTCCGAGCGCCGCCGTCCGGGCCCTGGAGCCGCTTGGCAAGCTCCGTCCACCATCCATCAGAGGAGAGTCCACGAATGCCCACGCACGGCTCCGCTGGCCCCGCAGATCGAGCAGTTCATCCACGACAATCCGCAGGGCGTGCTGACCTCGTTCAGGCGGAACGGCATGCCGCAGCTCAGCATCGTCACCGTGTACCCGCGCGACGGCGGAGTCGGGATCTCCATCACCGAGACGCGGATGAAGTTCAAGAACCTCCTGCGGGATCCGCGCTGCTCGGTGCTCATCTCCCACGCCGACTGGTGGTCGGGCTTCCTCGTCTTCGAGGGCAAGGCGGAGCTCACCCACTCCGGGAACACGGATGCCGAGGCGCTGCGCAAGGCGCGCCGGCACATCTTCAGCGCCACCACGAGGCGACGGAGCGCGGACTGGGAGGAGTACGACCGGATCGCGGAGGCGGACAAGCGCGTGGCCATGATCCTGCGCCCGGACCACGTGTACGGCTCCGCCCTCGCCCGCATGCGCGAGGCGCTGAAGAAGTAGCTCGCCGCGCCGCGCGCCTAGGCGGGCAAGCGCCCCGCGCGTCTTGGTCTCCAGCCGGTAGAGGCTGGTGCGGGCGGTGATGAAGAGCACGCTCCCGTCTTCACCCCACGCGAGGTTGGCGGGGAGCTCGGGCAGCACGATGCGTCCGAGCAGCGTGCCGTCGGCGCGGCACACCCATACGCCGCCCGGGCCGGTGCAGAACACGTTGCCCCGCCAGATCCACCTTGAGGCCGTCGGGCACCCCGGGTCCTCCGACGCCATGTCGAGGAGGATGCGGCCATTGGCGAGCGTGCCGTCCGGGCGGACGCTCGAACGCGCGGATATGCTTCCGGGCGGAGTCGTCGATGTACAGAAGCGATTCGTCAGGAGAGAAGGCGAGACCGTTCGGCAGGGTGAAGTCGTCGGCCACGAGGTGCAGGGTTCCATCGGGGGCGAGACGGTAGACGCCGTTACTGGCCTGCTCCTTTCCCGGGATGGGCTTGGTCCACCAGCCCGCGGGCCGGGAGCCGCCCGGATGCCGGGCTCGACCCCGTACGGCGGATCGGTGAAGTAGATCGAGCCGTCGGACCTGACCACGATGTCGTTGGGGCTGTTGAGCCGCTTGCCCTGGAAGTGCTCCGCGAGGACGGTGCGCGTGCCGTCCTCCGACACCCGGGTCACGCGGCGGCCATCGTGCTCCGCCGCGAGCACCTGTCCCCGGCCGTCCAGGGTGAGGCCGTTGGACATGCCGGTGGCGTACGTGGTCAGCTCGGGCCCTCCGGCAACCGGCGCCAGCGCGCGATGCGCTTGTTCGGGATGTCACTGAAGAGGAGGCAGCCGCCGCGCCACACCGGCCCTTCCGTGAACGCGAACCCGCCCGCGACGCGCTCGATGGGTGCGTCGGGAGCGATCAGATCGTGCAAGCCCGGGTCCTTCACCTCGAGTGGCGACATGATTTCTCCTCTGCGTGGCACCTCGGGCACTATCTCTGAGGGACGCCTCAGAACAGGCTCGAGATGATGTTGATGCTGAGGGCGAGGATGGCCGTATTGAAGACAAACGAGAGCACCCCGTGGATGAGGGCCAGCTTGCGTATCCGCCGCGACGTGACCTGCACGTCGGACACCTGGCAGGTCATCCCGATCACGAAGGAGAAGTAGCTGAAGTCCATGAAGCCGGGCTCCGTCTCGCCCGGGAACTGTAGCCCGCCGTCGTCCTCGGCCCCCACGTCGTCGTCGTCCTTGCGGTAGTAGATGTGGGCGTAGTGGAGAGCGAAGACGGTGTGCATGAGGCTCCAGGAGGCCATGACTGTCCCGATGGCCAGGATCACGTGCCAGGTCAGCCGTCCCGCCTGAAGACTCTTGGCGGTGCCGAGGAGAGTAGCCGACGGCAAACATGCTGCGCGCAGGTGCAGATCACCACGATCAGGAAGATCAGGGTACGGCCGGAGTCCTGAAGGCGGGCCACCCGAGCGGCGGCCGCCGCCTCGCCCCAGATGATCCGCATCCACGCGAGGAGGAGGAGCGACCAGCAGAACACGTTCCACACCACGATGATCTGGACGGGTGTGCTCATCCGCCCCACCGTCAGGAAGAACGCGACGGCGGTGGCGATGACCGCCACGCCAAGACGATGATGGGCGTCGAAGTGTCCGAGCGGGCTTGGACGCATCGCGGCGATCCTGACAGATCGCCGGGGAGAGTTCAAACAGTCCGCGGGCCGAGGAGATCCCGACCGGGCGATGATGTGGTAAGTTAGCGCGCCATGAGCCGCCGCAGCGATCTGCTCGTCGAAACGGACTGGCTCGCCGAGCATCTCCACGATCCCGACCTGCGGGTCCTCGAGTGCACCGTCTACCTGCATCCCGCCGACGTGCCCGGAGGCTATCGCGTGGAGTCGGGCCGGGGAAGGTGGGAGCAGGGACACATTCCCGGTGCAGGCTTCGCCGATCTGCCGGACGATCTCTCGGATCGACGCTCGCCGCTGCGCTTCACCCTGCCGCCCGCCGACCAGTTCGCCGCACGCCATGGGCGGCTATGGCGTGGGCCCGGGGGTGCGGGTGGTTCTCTACGACCGGTTCGTGAACATGTGGGCGGCCCGCATCTGGTGGATGCTGCGCGCCTTCGGCTTCGACGGCGCGGCCGTCCTGAACGGCGGCTGGAAGAAATGGACGCAGGAAGCCCGGCCCGTGGCCACCGATGACGGTGCCCGCCCGGCGCGTCGGTTCATCGCGCGGCCGCGCCCCGGAGCTCGTGGCCGACAAGGCCGGCGTGCTGGCCGCCCTCGGACAGTCCGGCGCGTGCGTGGTCAACGCCCTCACGGAGGAGCAGCATCGGGGCACGGGCGGAGTGAGCTACGGTCGCCCCGGCCGCATCGCGGGCACCGGCAATGTCCCGGCCCGCGCGCTCGTGGATCCCGAGACCCACGCCTACCTTCCCGACGAGAGCGCTCCGGGCGAAGTTCGCGCGCGGCAGGCGCCCTCGACGCGCGCCGCGGGTGGTCACCTACTGCGGCGGCGGCATCGCGGCCTCCAGTGATGCCTTTGCCCTGGCCCTGCTCGGCCGGGACGACGTCGCGGTCTACGACGCCTCCCTCTCGGAGTGGGCCGCCGATCCGTCGCTTCCCATGGAGCAGGGCTGACCCGGTGGATATCTCCTGCGCGTTTCCGCCCGTCCCCGAGACGCCCGAGCACATCGCCCTCGCCGAGCGACTCGGCTTCCGACGCGCCTGGGTCTACGACACGCCGGCGCTCCAGCTCGACGTGTGGATGACGCTGGCCCGCGCGGCCGAGCGCACGCGGACGATAGAGCTCGGCCCCGGTGTCCTCATCCCCAGCCTGCGCCACGTGCTCGTCACCGCGGCCGCGGTGGCCACGCTGGTCGACGTGGCTCCGGGCCGGGTGAATCTGGGTATCGGATCGGGCTTCACGGGGCGCCTCGCCATGGGCCAGCGCTCCAATCCGTGGTCCTTCGTGGCGCAGTACGCCCGCCAGCTCCGCGCCCTCCTCGCCGGCGAGGTGGTGGAGATCGACGGCGCGCTCACCCGCATGATCCACGGGCCGGGGCGGGCGCCCGCGCATCCCATTCGCGTGCCGATGATCTTCGGCACGCGGGGACCTAAGGGGAGGCGGTGGCGCGCGGAGCTGGGCGACGGCGTCTTCACCGTGATCCCCACCGCGGGCTTCTCCTGGTCGTCGCTGCTCACCTTCGGCACCGTGCTCGATCCCGGCGAGCCCTTCGATTCGCCGCGCGTCATCGACGCCGCGGGGGCGGGCGCGGCCGTGCTCTTTCATCGCGCCCACGATCTTCCGGGCTCGCCGGGCCCCGGGCTCGCGGAGCTGCCCGGCGGCGCGGCGTGGCGGGCGGCCATCGAAGCCGTACCGCTCCGCGAGCGGCATCTCCACACCCACCTGGGCCATCTCACCTACGTGAACCCGACCGACCGCCCCGTGATCACGGGCGAGGTGATCCGCGCCTACACCTTCACCGGAGAAGCGGCGGCGCTCCGCGCGCGGATCGACCAGCTCGCGGCGCGGGAACGACAGAGATCGCGTTCCAGCCCGCCGGCCCCGACATACCGCGCGAGCTGACCGCGTTTGCCCGCATGGCCGCGATACCGGCCACGCCGGCTCACGTCGCCGGGTAGCTCGCGGGAGACCTCGCATCCCTTGAGGGGTGACGCCATGGCGACTTTCGATCTGGTGCTTCGCGGGGGCACGGTGTTCGACGGCACCGGCGCGGCCGGCGTGCGGGCCGACGTGGCGGTGTCCGGCGAGAAGATCGCCGCCGTGGGGACGGTGACGGAGCGGGGAGCACGGAGATCGACGCGCGGGGCATGGCGGTGAGCCCCGGCTTCATCGACGTGCACAGCCACGATGACTTCGCCGTCCTCCTCGACCCCGCCATGCCCTTCAAGGTGATGCAGGGCGTGACCACGGACGTGGTCGGCAACTGCGGCTCGGGCGTGGTGCCCTACGACGCCGCGATGCGCCGCTTCTCGCGGATTCATCCCGGGCGGCCCCGCCGTCGTGGACGGGCTTCGGCCAGTATCTCGAGCGGGTGCAGGAAGCCGGGCCCAGCCTGAACATCGCCGTGCTCATGGGTCACGGCTCGCTGCGCGCGGGAGCCATGGGACTCGCCCAGCGCCCGCCCACGGCCGGCGAGATGGACCAGATGCGCGCCTGGGTGCGCGAGGGGTGGAGGCGGGGGCGGTGGGGCTCTCGACCGGTCTCATCTACGAGCCCGGGCGCTACGCGCGCACCGAGGAGATCATCGACCTCGCGCGCGAGATGGGCCCGCGCGGCGGGCTCTACGCCACCCACATGCGCGACGAGGCGGCGGGACTGCTCGATTCGGTGCGGGAGGCCATCCGCATCGGCGAGGAAGGCGGCGTGTCCGTCCAGATCTCGCATCACAAGGCGAGCGGGCAGGGTAACTGGGGCAAGGTGCGCGACTCCCTCCGCCTCATCGAGGAGGCGCGCGGGCGCGGCCTCGACGTGCATGCCGACCAGTATCCGTACACCGCAGGCAGCACGTCGCTTTTCGCCATCGTCCAGAACGGCGCCTTCCGCAGCGACAGCCCGGGAGGCATCGGCTCCCTCTCGGGTGACGCCGTGCTCATCGCCTCAGCCCCCAAGCATCCGGATTACGAAGGGCGCCGGCTGGGACAGCTCGCCGCCGAATGGAAGCTCGACACGGACGGCGGCGGCGGCCCGCGTCATCCAGGAGGAAGGCGAGGCCTGCTTCGTGGTGATCTTCTCCATGGACGAAGCGGACGTGCGCACCGTGCTCGCCCATCCCTCCACCATGATCGGCTCCGACGGGGTGCCCGCGGCGGGGAGCAAGCCGCATCCGCGGCTCTACGGCTGCTTTCCCCGAATCCTCGGCCACTACGTGCGCGAGGAGAAGGTGATCGATCTCCCCACGGCCATCCACAAGATGACGGGGCTGCCCGCGGCCAAGTTCGGCTTCACCGGCCGGGGAGCCGTTCGCGAAGGCGCCGTCGCCGACCTCGTGGTGTTCGACCCCGCCACCATCGCGGACCTCGCCACCTACGAGGACCCGCGCCGGTTTCCCGCGGGCATCCGCGCTGTCTTCGTCAACGGCACGGCCGTGGCACGCGACGGGCCGGCACACCGGCGCCCGCCCGGGGCGCGCGCTCCGGCACGCGGGAGCGTCGAAACTGGCGTAGAATTCCGGAACACTCCGCCGTCACCCGAAGGAGGCGCCCATGGATTACGGACTGTTCACTATGCCGTCCCACCCACCCGAGCGCGGCCTCTACGATGGTCATCAGTGGGATCTCCAGCAGCTTCGCTGGGCCGACGAGCTCGGCTTCAGCGAGGCGTGGATCGGTGAGCACCACACCGCGCCATGGGAGCCGCATCCCTCACCCGACCTCCTCGTGGCGCAGGCGCTGATGCAGACCAAGCGCATGCGCATCGGCCCCGGCGGCTTCCTCATGCCGTATCACCACCCGGCGGAGCTGGCCAACCGCGTGGCCATGCTCGACCACCTTGCACAAGGGCGGCTCAATTTCGGCGTGGCGGCGAGCGGCTTGCCCAGCGACTGGGCCATGTTCAACGTGGACGGCATGTCAGGCCAGCACCGCGAGATGACCCGCGAGGCGCTCGAGATCGTCCTGCGCCTGTGGAGCGACGAGCCGGAGTTCGACTTCAAGGGCAAGTACTGGCACGTGACCAAGACGGGCACCATGCTCGATACCCTCAGGCCGCACATCCGTCCCTTCCAGAAGCCGCACCCACCCATCGGCGTGGCGGGCATCAGCAAGGGCTCCGACACGCTGAAGCTGGCGGGCGAGCGGGGCTTCTGGCCGATGAGCCTGAACCTCAATCCCGGTTACGTGGCGAGCCACTGGGAATCCGTGGAGATGGGGGCCGCGCGTAGCGGGCGGACGGCCAAGCGCTCAGACTGGCGTCTCGTGCGCGAGGTCTTCATCGCCGACACCGATGCGGAGGCCATGCGCCTGTCCCTGGGCGGCATGATGGGCCGCATGATGAAGGAATACTTCCTCCCCTCCTCGGCTCGTTCGGCTTCACCGAGTTCCTGAAGCACAAGGCCGACGTTCCCGACTCCGACGTGACGCCCGAGTACTGCGCCCGCCACAACTGGCTGGTGGGCTCGCCCGCCACCGTGACCGAGCGGCTCCATGCGATCTACGACGAAGTGGGCGGCTTCGGGACGATCCTGCTCTTCTGCTTCGACTACACGGAGAATCCCCAGGCCTGGCGGCACTCGATGGAGCTCCTCGCCCGCGAGGTCATGCCGCGCTTCAAGGACCTGGTGCCCAAATAGCCCGCATGAAGATCCTGTGCGCCGCCGTCCGTTCCGTCAGCGCTGGCAAGGAGATGGGCGTCAAGAGCTGCTACGGTAGTTGAGGCAGCTCGCCGCGTCTACCGGCCGGACCGGCCAGCTCGATATCCCGAGCGTGAGGCGTCGCCACCGAGAGGGTAGGGAATGCCATCGTCGCTGATCCGCGGCAAGTACGTGGTGGTCAAGGTCGAGAGCCGGACGGAGGCCCGCGTCATCCCGGACGGGGCGGTCTTCCAGCGCGACGGCGTGGTGGTGGAGGTGGGGCCGTACGCCGAGCTCCAGGCCCGCCACCGCCCCGACGAGGTGCTGGGGTCGGGCGAGCACGTGGTGATGCCCGGCTTCGTCAACGGCCATCACCATGTGGGGCTCACCCCGCTACAGCTGGGCTCGCCCGACCATCCCCTCGAGCTCTGGTTCGCGAGCCGCATGGCGGCGCGCAACGTCGATCCGTATCTCGACACGCTCTACTCCGCTTTCGAGATGCTCGAGTCGGGTATCACCACCGTCCAGCATCTGCACGGCGTGCGCCTCGGCCCCGCCGCCCGGGTGATCGGGGCGGCCGAGCGGGTTCTCAAGGCCTACGACGACATCGGCATGCGCGTGTCCTATTCGTATGCGCTCCGTGACCAGAACCGGCTCGCCTACGAGGCCGACGAGGCCTTTGCCCGGCGCTTCCCGGCTCCCGTGTCCAGTCGAGCTCGCGGCCTATCTCCGAGGCCCAGGCCATTCCCATCGAGGATCACCACGGGATCTTCACCGATCTCTGGGAGAAGTGCGGCCGGAACACTCGCGATCGAGCCCGCATCCAGCTTGCCCCCGCCAACCTGCACTGGTGCTCGGACGAGGCGCTGGAAGCGCTCCGCGACTGGTCGGCCACCTACCAGGTGGGCATGCACATGCACCTGGTGGAGACGGCCTATCAGAAGGAGTATGCGCGGCGACGGACGGGGGCCAGCGCGCTCCAGCACCTGGCCAAGCTCGGGCTGGTCGGTCCGCAGCTCACCCTCGGCCACGGCGTGTGGCTGAACGAGGCCGACATCGATCTGGCCGCCGGCTCCGGCACCATGATCTGCCACAACGCGAGCTCGAACCTGCGGCTGCGGAGTGGCGTGGGCCCGCTCAACCACTGGACGGCGCGTGGCGTCCGCGTGGCCATCGGTCTCGACGAGGCGGGCATCAACGACGACCGCGACATGCTCCAGGAGATGCGCCTCGTGCTCCGGCTCCATCGCGTGCCCGGCATGGACGACGCGGTGCCCACGTGCCCGCAGGTCCTCAAGATGGCGACGGAGGACGGCGCGGCCACCACGCCCTATGCCGGCCACATCGGCACGCTCGAGCCGGGACGCGCCGCCGACCTCCTGCTGCTCTCCTGGAAGCAGGTCGCCCATCCCTACCTCGACCCGCTGACCTCGGTGGTCGACGCCGTGGTCCAGCGTGCCAAGACCTCGGGGGTGGCCATGGTCATGGTGGCGGGCGAGGTCGTGCTCCGCGACGGGCGCTTCACGCGGATCGATCGCGAGGCGGCGCTCGAGGAGCTGGCCGCCTCCCTCCGCGTCGATCTCAAGCCCGAGGAGGAGCGTCGCCGCCGCCTCTCCCGCGAGGTCTTTCCCGTGGTGAAGCGGTTCTACGAGGGCTGGCTCGACGAAGACGCCCGCCAGCCCTTCTATCGGCCCAGCTCCCGCACCTAGATGGCACGATCCTCGCCGTGACCTTTCGCGTCAAGATTCTCGCACTCTCCGTGGTACTTCTCCTGCTTTTCGCGGGCGTTCTCGTGAGCTCGGTGACCATGCAGCGGAGGAGCAGCCAGAAGGTCGCGGCCATCATCGACTTCCATCTTCCCCCTCTCGCGGCCGACCGCAGGCGCGCCGTGTCTTCCCGCATCACCGTCCACGTGCCCTCGTCGATGGCCACCCCGTACTCGCGCCGCGCGTAGGCCACGCTGATCTTCTCCTCCAGCACGTCGTGGAGGACGCGCTCGGGATCGCGCTCGAAGGGATTGCCCCAGCCGCCCGCGCCGGCCAGCTCGTGGCGATAGACGTCGCCATGGCGCACCGTCAGCGTGCACTTGGCGGGCAGCTCGCGATTGTCCGTGGCGGGGTTCAGAACATTCCGCGAAGGCGTGCCCGGCGCCTCCCCGGCGAGGCCGTAGGGCAGGTGATGGCGCCGGTCGGTGCGGAGCTGGAGCGTGCCTTCGGCCTCGAGGAAGCGATACTGGCGCTCGAGGGCGAGGCCGCCGCGGAACTTGCCGGGGCCGCCCGTGTCGGGCAGGTAGCCGTAGCGCTCGATCATGAGCGGGTACTCGGACTCGATGATCTCCACGGGGTTGTTGGAGAAGTTCACCACGGAGCTGCTGCACGCGTCCACGCCGTCCTTGCGGGGACGGCCGCCCCACGAGCCGAAGAGGAACTCGAGGAAGACGAAGGGCCGGCGCTCCGCGTCGTAGCCGCCGAAGCTCACGCCCGTGTCGCCGCCCACCTCGCAGGCGAAGACGCGATCGGGCGCGATCTGGGCGAGGGCGCCGAACACCGCGTTGGCCATGCGGAAGCCGGTGAGGCCGCGGGCGGCCACCGCCGCGGGCATGACGGGATTGACCACCGGTGCCCGGCGGCGCGATCACCTCGATGGGACGGAAGTAGCCCTCGTTGTTGGGCGGCGTGCCGCCCGACCAGGTGGCGCACGCACGCGTAGACGGCGGACTTGGTGAAGGGCAGCGGCGAGTTGATGGCGCCCTTCACCTGCGGCGCCGAGCCGGTGAAGTCGGCGATCAGGCGGTCCCCCGTCACGGTGATGGTCACGGTGATGGGGATGGGATCGGGATCGATGCCGTCGTCGTCCATCCAGTCGGTGAAGGTGTAGCGGCCGTCGGGCATGGCGGTGATGGCATGGCGGGCGAGGCGCTCGGCCTGGTCGAGGAGCGCCGTGGTGCATGCGGCAAAGCGGTCGGCCCCGTACTGGTCTGCCAGCGCGAGATAGCCGCGCTCCCCGGTGAGGCAGGCCGCCACCTGCGAGCGCACGTCGCCGAGGACCTGGCGCGGCACGCGCACGTTGCGGTCGATCAGCTCGAACACCGCCTCCACCGGCTGGCCCGCCGCGTAGAGGCGGAGGGGCGGGATGCGCAGGCCTTCCTGGAAGATCTCCGTGGCGTCGCAGCCGTTGCCCCCGGCGTCTTGCCCCCCACGTCGAGCTGATGCCCGATGCTCGCCGACCAGCCCACGAGACGCGCCTCCACGAAGATGGGCTTGAAGATGTAGAAGTCGGGCAGGTGCGTTCCGCCCTCGAAGGGGTCGTTGAGGATAAACACGTCGCCGGGCGCGAGGCTCGCCCCGAACTTGCGGCGCACGTGGGCCATGGCGTCGGGGATGGAGCCCAGGTGCAGGGGCAGGGTGAGGCCCTGGGCGATGAGGCGCCCCTCCACGTCGCACAGGGCGCAAGACATGTCCATGGCGTTCTTGAGATTGTTCGAGTAGGCCGTGCGCACGAGCGCGATGGCCATCTCGTCCACGATGGCGTCGCAGGCCGTTCTTCACCAGCTCGAGGAGAATGGGATCGCTGAGATCGCGGGCGCTCATCGTGCGCCTCCGGTGGTGATGACGATGTTGCCGTGAGCATCGAGGCGGGCCGCGCAGCCCGGAGGGACGAGGGTGGTCGCATCGTACTCGTCGACGAGGAGCGGACCTGGTCGGGGCGTGGCCGCGAGCTCCCCGCGCGCGAGGACGGGAGTGGCCATGATGCCGTGGGCGGGACCGAAGTAGGCGCGCCGCTCGCCGCCGCGTGCGGTGTCATCCACCTCGAGCTGGAGAGGCGGACGATCAGCGGGCCGCCGCACCCGCGCGGTGAGCCGGAGGTTGACCATCTGTATGGGATCGCCCTCCGCCTGGTGGCCGTACGTCCGCTCGTGCTCGCGGCCGAAGCTCACCGCGAGCTCGCGCAGCGCCTCGTCGGTCCACGCGGGCGGCAGCGGCACCGTCAGCTCGAAGGATTGCCCCTGGTACTTGAGGTCGACCGACCGCTCGATCTGCACCTGCGCGCGGTGGCCTTCGTCGCTCAGGAGAGCCTCCGCATCGCGCTCCAGCTCCGCCACCGCCGCGCTGATCTCCGACGGCTTGGTGCCGAAGAGCGGCCGGAGAAAGGTCTTCACCAGATGATGCTCCAGCTCCGCCTCGAGGAGGCCGATGGCGCTGAACACGCCGGGGGCGGGGGAATCAGGATGGTGCCGATCTCGAGCGAGCGCGCCATCTCCGCCGCGAAGAGCGGCCCGTTGCCCCGAAGGCGATCAGGGTGAAGTCGCGAGGGTCGCGCCCGCGCTCGATGGTGACGGCGCGCACCGCGCGGGCCATGCCCGCGCAGCCCGAGGAGGTAGACGCCGTGGGCGGCATCCGGCCACGTCGATGCCGAGGGGCGCGGCGATCTGCGCGGCCACGGCCCGGCGCGCCTTCTCCGCGTCGAGGCGGAGGCCGCTGGGCAGCCGCTCGGGATGCAGATAGCCGAGGGCCACGTTGGCGTCGGTGAGGGTGACCTCGAGCCCGCCCTGGTCGTAGCAGACGGGCCCGGGGACGGCCCCGCGCTTCGCGGACCCACGTGGAGCGCCCCGCGCCGTCCACGCTCACGATGCTGCCGCCGCCCGCGCCTACCTCCGCGATGTCGATGGCGGGCACGCGGAGGAGGAACCCGCCGCCCTTGTTGAGCCGGCTTCCCTGCGACATCGTGCCGCCGATCTCGAACTCACCCGTGCGCTTGATCTCGTAGCCTTCGATGATGGAGGCCTTGGCCGTCGTCCCGCCCATGTCGATGCTCAGCGCGTTGGGCGCACCGATGGCGCGAGCGAGGGCGGCGGTGGCGATGACCCCGGCGGCGGGGCCCGACTCGATCACGTGCACGGGCCGCCGGCGTCCGCCCTCCGCGGTCATGACCCCGCCGTTGGACTGCATGATGAGGAGCGGCGCCGTCGCCTCCAGCGCGCGCAGCTCGCCTTCGAGGGAGGCTGATATAGCGGCCCATCACCGGCATGACGTAGGCGTTGGTGACGGCGGTGCTCGTGCGCTCGAACTCGCGCATCTCGGGCAGGATCTCCGACGAGAGGGTGAAGGCCAGCCCGGGCGCGCGCTCGCGGATCATGGCGCCCACCTGCGCCTCGTGGGCGGGGTTGGCGTAGGCGTGGAGGAAGCACACGGCGATCGATTCCACGCCCTCGGCGAGGAGGCGGTCGATGGCGGCGACCGCGCTCTCGCGGTCGAGGGCGTGACCACCTCGCCCCGGTGATTCATGCGCTCGCGGATCTCGCGGCGCCAGCGGCGAGGCACGAGAGGCGCCGGGCGCTCGAAGTCGAGATCGTAGAGGCGAGAGAGGCGCAGGCGCCCGATCTCGAGGAGATCGCGGAAGCCCTCGGTGGTGAGGAGGCCGGCCCGGGCGCCCCGCCGCTCGAGGATGGCATTGGTGGCCACGGTGGTTCCGTGGATGATCTCGCCGATGTCGCGGGGAGCGATGCCGGCCTGCCTGGACAGCTCCCGGATCCCCGTGACGATGGCCTCGGCGTAGTTGACGGTGGTCGACAGCACCTTGCGGGTGCGGGCGACGCCGCCGGGCGACACGAGGACGAGGTCGGTGAAGGTGCCGCCCACGTCCACTCCGAGTCGATAGCTCATGCCGATCTCCTGAAGCCCGCCAGGCCGCGCGGGAGATAGATGACGAAGACCATGATCACGAGGCCGACCGCGACCAGGTTGTACACCACGCCCACGAAGCGCAAGCCCTCATAGAGGCCGTAGAGGACGACCGCGCCCAGGACGGGGCCCCACAGGGTCCCGAGGCCGCCGAACACCGCCATGCCGATGATGAGCGAGGTGGTGGCGGCCGAGGCCACGGACGGGCTCACGAGCTGGACGTAGTACGCGTAGAGGGCGCCCGCCAGTCCCGCGAAGCCCGAGCTGAGGGCGAAGGCGAGGAGCTTGTAGCGCGTGGTGTCGATGCCCAGGGTCTGCGCGAGCACCTCGTCCTCGCGGATGGCGCGGAAGGCCTGGCCCGCGTCGGTGCGCTCGCACACGTGATACATGACGGCGAGGGAGAGGGCCACCACGGCGAGCACGACGAGGTACATCGCCTGACGGTAGGGGAGGGCGGCGGTGGGAAGACCGGAGAAGCTCCGGTAGTCGTGGATGCCGAAGGGCCCCCGGTGAGGGCCATCCAGTTCTGGGCGACGAGCCGGATGATCTCGGCGAGCCCGAGGGTGACGAGGGCCAGGTAGTGGCCGCGCAGACGGAGAGCGGGGAATCCGGCGAGGAGGCCGACGACGGCGGCCATGGTCGCGCCCACGAGCAGCCCGAGCCACGGGGAGACGTCGGCGTGCTTGGTCACGGCGGCCGCGGCGTAGGCGCCGAGGGCGAAGAAGCCGGCGTGACCGAAGGAGATCTGCCCCGTGTAGCCGCTCAGGAGATCCCAGCTCGCGGCGAGGAGCGCCCAGATCGCCGCCTGGGTGGCGATGGTGAGCACGAAGGGATGCGGCAGGAGCACGGGCAGGAGGGCGACGCCGCCGGCCACGGCGAGCGCGAGCGGTCGGACGCGAGGATTCATCGCGACACGGAGCGGCCGAAGAGGCCGCGGGGCCGGATCAGGAGCATCACGATCATCACCGCGAAGGCGATGAGGTTCTGCCACTGCGAGGGCATCACCATCACCGAGAGCGACTCGGCGATGCTGATGACGAAGCTGGCCACGAGGGCGCCCACGGGATTGCCCATCCCGCCGAGGATGGTGATGGCGAAGGCCTTGATGGTCAGGGGAAGCCCACGGCCGGGTAGACGTTGAAGAGCGGAGCCATGAGGGCGCCGCCCACCCCGGCCGAGGGCCACGCCGAGGGCGAGGGTGAGGGCGAAGATACGCGGCAGGTTGATGCCCATGGACTGGGCCGCGTCAGGATTCTGGGAGACCGCGCGCACGGCGAGGCCTTCGGGATGGAAGCGGAGGAACGCGAAGAGACCGCCGAGGAGGAGAGCGGCCACGCCGAGCACGAGCAGCCGCTGGTAGCTCACGGCGGTCACGCCCAGGTCGAGGATACCCGTGAGCTGGGGCGGTACGCGGAGATAGTCGCCGCCCGCGATGGCGAGCAGGCTCGACTGGAGGAACGTGGACAGGCCGAGGGTGAGCACGAGATAGAGCGGGCCCTGCGGCCGTCCGCCGAGCCGGCGCTTGAGCGGTGCGATGAGGAGCGGATAGACGCAGAGCCCGAGCAGGAAGGTCCCCACGGCCGCCCCGAGCACGCCGAGGGCGCCCGGCAGATGCAGGAGGACCACCGCCCCGAAGGCGAGGTAGCCGCCGATGGCGAAGAACTCGCCGTGGGCGACGTTGATCACGTCGAGCACGCCGAAGATCAGGCTGAGCCCCACGGCGAACAGCGCGTAGAGCCCGCCCAGGACCACGCCCTGGATCAGGAATTCGAGGAGAGACTCGAGCATGGCGGGGTCAGCCGTTCGCTATGGCGACGGTCACCCTCACCCCGGCCCTCTCCCTCACTGAGGAGAGGGAGTTGCGCGAGTCCCCTGCCCCCGGAGGAGAGGGCCAGGGTGAGGGGGCCGAGGCCGCAGGAACAGCGTTCATGGATAGCTCACGTCAGGCCGCGTCTTCGCCCAGGTAGAGACGCCGGATGCGATCGGAGGCGCGAAGCTCGGCCGGCGTGCCGTCGAAAGCGTTCTGGCCGAGATCGAGCACGAAGACGCGGTGGGCGACGGCGAGGATCGCCTCGACGTTCTGCTCGACGATGAGGAGGGCGAGGCCGTCGCGATTCAGCGAGCCGATCGTCGCGTAGACCTCGTCGATGAAGCGCGGGGCGAGGGCGGCCGACGGCTCGTCGAGCAGGAGGAGGCGAGGGCGGACGATGAGGGCGCGCGCGATGGCGAGGAGGCGCTGCTCGCCCCCGGACAGGCTGCCGGCAAGCTGGCGGCGCCGGTCGCGAAAATAGGAAAGCGCGCATAGACCTCGTCGATGGCCCGGCGCTTGGCCACGCGGGAGACGGTGTAGCCGCCGAGCACGAGATTGTCCTGCACGGTCATCTCCGCGAACAGCCCTCCCGCCTGGGAGAGATAGCCCACGCCGAAGCGCATGATCTCGTCGGGCCGGCGCCCGGCGATCTCGCGGCCGTCGAAGACGATGCGGCCGGAGGAGGGCGCGAGATAGCCGAAAGCCGTCTTGAGCAGCGTGGACTTGCCCGCGCCGTTGGGCCCGATGATGCCCACGATTGACCCGTCCGGGACCTCGAGCGAGGCCGACTGGATGATCTCGAGCTTGCCGTAGCCGGAGCGCACCGCTTCAAGCCGGAGCATGGTGGCCTCCGCGCTCCGCTCGTCCCAGGAGGGCCGCGATCACGCGCGGATCGGCCCGAATCGCCTCCGGCGGCCCCTCCGCGATGGTGGTGCCGTGATCCATCACCACGATCTTGTCGCAGAGCTCCATCACGAAGGGCATGTGGTGCTCGATGACGAGCAGGGTGCGCCCCGCGCGCGCAGGTCCTTGAGCGTCTCCGCGATCTGGCGACGGATCACCGGATGCACGCCCGCGAGGGGCTCGTCGAGGAGCAGGAACTCGGGGTCCACCACGAGGTTCATGACGAGCTCGAGGAGGCGCTGCTGGCCGATGGAGAGGCTGCCCGCGGGCGCGTGGACGAGGTGGGTCAGGCCCATGCGCGCGAGCCAATCGTCGCCGCGCGGCTCCCAGCCGTGGATCCCTCGCCCCATGGCCGCGATGGCGAGGTTCTCGTGCACGGACAGCTCACGGAAGAGCTTGACGGACTGGAACGTCCGGCCCACGCCCCGGCGGGCGATCTCGTGGGTGGCGAGCCCGTCGATGCGCCGGCCGTCGTAGAAGATCTCGCCCTCGTCGGGGCGGAGAAGGCCGGTGATCAGATTGAAGATCGTGCTCTTGCCCGAGCCGTTGGGGCCGATGAGACCCACCACCGTGCCGGGGGCGATCTCGAACGAGCACGCGCCCACCGCGCGGAGGCCGCCGAACCACTTGCTGAGGCCGGCGAGGGCGAGCTTCGGCTGCCGCGCTACTTCTTGTCCCACGCGTACGGGGGCATGGGCACGAACTTGCCGCCGGCGGCCGCCGCCACCGCCTCGGGGAAGATCGGCACCTTCTTGCCGCCCTGGATCTGCACGATGACCGTCTGGATGGGCATGCGGTGCCCCTCGGCGAGCGGAGTGAACTTGCGGGTGCCCCACGCGGTCACGAACGTGCCGCTCTCGAGGGCGGCCTGGACCTTCTGCGGGATCGAGGCTGCCCGCCTTCTGGATCGCCTCGAGGAGGACCAGGGTGGCGTCGTGCGCCTGCACGGCGAAGTTGGTCGGATCGGTGCCCGTCTTCTTCTTGTAGGCGGCCACCATGGGCTCCGACACCTCGGAGTACTTGGCGGGCCACCAGCGGTTGTTGACGATGGCGAGATCCATCTGCTTGGCGTACTGGTCGATGAAGGTCTGCGCGCTCACGGTGGCTCCCATGTGGGCGAGGACGGCGGGCACCTTGAGCTCGTACCACTGGCTGAAGAGCACGGAGCCGCTGGACCCGTAGATCTCGCCGATGATGGCCTGGGCGCCCGAGCGCTTGATCTTCGCGAACTGCGGCGTGAGGTCGGTCACCCCGCGGTCCACGAACTCGTCGGCCACCACCTCCACGTCCTTGGCATTGGCGCCGAACCAGTCGCGCACGATGCGGGAGAAGTCACGCCCGGCGTCGGTGTTCTCGTTGAGGAGCGCGATCTTCTTCGGCTTGACGTGCATGGCCACCGCCGCGGCCAGGGAGCGCGCGATGTCGTTGGCGGTGGGGCTGAGCTGGAAGACGTACTGCATCTTGTTCTGGGCGATCTTGTCCCCGATCTTGAGGGAGGCGGAGCAGCAGGTGACCACCGGGGTGGACGTCTTCTGGAACTCGTCCATCACGCGGATGAACACGTCGCTGGAGAGAAAGCCCATGCCCACGTGGATCTTGTCCACGGTGAGGGCGCGGGTGACCACGTTGAGGCCCACGTCGCCCTTGCCCTCGTCGTCGTACCAGATCACGCGGACCTTCATGGGCTTGCCGCCCACCTGGAGGGTGGCCATCCGCTCCGCCGCGACCTCGGTGCCCGCTTTCATCTGCGCGCCCACGTCGGCGCTGATCCCGGAGATGGGCAGGAAGGCCCCCAGCCTGATCTCCTCCTGGGCCGGCGCGCGGACGGGGAGCGCCGAGGAGCGCGGCCACTCCGAGCAGGAGAGAGAAGCGACTCCGACCATCGTGGGCTTGCGCATGCTCACGCCTCCGCGTTGTGGGACAGGCATGACGTCTCGACGTGCAGTCCGGCGATGATAGCACACGGCTTCCCTGGGAACGGGAGGGGGGCCCGCGGCTCTTCTGGACGAGCGAGAGGGAAGGGGCTATCCTCTGAGCCTTCCGCGGTCACACCTCGGGGGAGACATGCGAGCCTGGACGGTTGACGCCGATGACATCCGGGTGGCGGACGACTTCGACGAGTCGCTCCTCCACCGGACGCCCGAGATCGACAGCTTCCTCACCCCGGATCGGGACGACAAGTTCATCGTCATCGCCACCAAGGGCTTCGGCAAGACGCTGCTCCTCAAGGCCAAGCGCATCCTCTACCAGCGAGGGCCGGTCGGGCTGCCTGCCCACCGGCAATCTGCTCGACAAGCCCATCGGCGACAAGATCTTCGGCCGCGAGGCCCTCGCCTTCTTCGCCGCCTCCGCCCTGCCGTGGTCGAAGCTGTGGCTCGCCGCCATCGCCATGGCCGCCCTCAAGCACGCGGGCGAGGTGGACGATCTCCGGGTGAGCCCGCGCCTCGCCGGGCTCATCGACGACGACCGCCTGCACGGCGTGATCGATCACTTCGTGCGGCTCCTCGACTTCACCCCGAGCGAGCTCCAGCGCTGCGCCACCGACACCGACGGGCACCTCGTGCCGCGGCTGCGCGCCCTCACCTCGCCCCTCGCCATCTTCATCGACGGGGTGGACGAGTACTTCAACAAGCACGTGGAGGACCGGGGAGAGTCCGAGCGTCACCGGCGAGCTCTCGCCCAACGTGTGGTACTTCGCCCAGCTTGGCCTGGTCGAGGTCGCCTACCAGCTGCGCCGCATCAACCATCACCTCAAGGTGTTCGCGGCGGTGCGCAAGGAGGCGTACTCGCGGCTGCCCCAGCGCACCGCCATGTCCCAGCAGTATCGGGGCAGCGCGGTCGACATCGTGTACTCGCCGGAAAGCCTGCGCGAGATCTTCGTCAACAACATCCGGCTCCTCAAGGCGGACCGGATGGTCCTGCCCGAGCGCTGGCGCAGCCATCCCCTGGACGCCTTCCTCGGCCGGCACGCACGTGACGCACACCTACACCCGCGAGGAGGAGGAGGCGTTCGACTACGTGTGCCGGCACACCTTGCTGCGGCCGCGCGACCTCATGACGATCGGCGAGCGCCTGTCCGCCCTCCGGCCCGAGGAGCGACGGGACGAGTACCGCCTCAAGGAAGGGGTGAACCTGGCCGCCACCGAGATCGCCTTCGAGTACCTCGCGGAGATCGCGCCCCACCTGGGCGACCTCGACCTCGACGGATTCCTGCGCCGGCTGCCCGGGCACATCCTGACCCGCGAGGAGGCGGAGCGGCTCTTCGAGGAACACAATGCCGCGGGCGGGCGAGGGGAGGCCAAGCACGTGTTCTGCGCGCTCTATCGCGCCGGGCTGATCGGCTACGTTCACCACGATCGCGTGCGGGGTGAGACGGTGCAGCGCTTCCTGCGACCGGGCGAGGCGACGCTCGAGCCTGACGGCGTGCTCCCCGGGCCACCCACTACCTCGTGCATCCGGTGCTGTCGGATGTGATCGGCCGCAGCAATCCCGCCTATCTCCAGCGGATCGATCGGGTGAACATCGTGGGCTACGGCCGGACCTGGCGGGAGACGGAGAGCTCCGACCACACCCTCCGGGTCGAACGGTGGTGTGTCCTGAAGGCGGACGTCCACGGGTTCGGCACCCTCATGCGCTCGGGCGTGGATGCTCCCGTTCGCAAGGCGCTCGAGGATGGCGTGAAGAAGTGGGCCCAGGAGGCGATCATCACGGAGACCCGAGGCGGGGACGCCATCATGATCGTCCACGACGATCCGGTGGCGCTGGCCCAGATGGCTCGGCAGATCATGGACGACGTCTACCAGGCTCCCGGCCAGCCCCGTCTGCGCATGGCGCTGCACTACGGCGAGGTCCAGACGCGTCAGCGCGTGGGTGACCTCGAGACGGTGATCGCCGGGGGCGACGCCATCCTCTGCGCGGCCCGGGTCGAGCCGCATGTCGAGCCGGGGCAGATCTGGGCCACCGAGGAGTTCCGCGACGAGCTGGCCCGGCGGCCTTCGCTGTGGCGGGCCTCTCCGATCGCAGGCCCCGCCGGCGGACGCTTCAACGTGAAGAAGGACGGGGGAGCGAGCCGGATCTGTGGGTCCGGCTGTACCGCCTCGAGCTCTGACCGCGAGGCTCAGCGACCCCTCGCCCGGCGCTTCCCGAACATCCGCGAATCGTAGTGAAACTCGCGCTCGATCTCCATCCGGACCGCCGCGAATTCCGCGTGAGCGGGATTGACCACGCCGTTGGTTTCCTCGGGAACGATGGCGGAGGGGACGTACAGGACGAGCGTGCGCTTCTCCTGGGCCCACTGCGTGCCGAACTCCATGCTGGCGTGACCGGGATAGAGGGCGTCCCAGCCGGGAGGCAGATCGGCCGCGCGGCGTGTTTCCGAGGAGGCGCCCTCCGGGAGCACGACGCGAACGAGCACGAGGTCGGAGGGAACTACCCCGGCGAGATGGACGAACTTCTCGAGGGCGGCGATGCCCACCGTACAGCCGGCGTAGATGACGGAAGTGCCCGCCCTGTTCCAGCGTCCCCCGCTTCGCGGGCCCCCACCCCGAGCTTGTCGAGGGCATAGGCACGGCGGGCGATTCGCCACAGGATGGCCTCCGCCACTAGAACACGCCGCCGTGATTGATGGCGGCGAGGATCCTGCGCACCTCGCGCGCCCCCGGCTCCGTGTCGAGCACGGAGAGGGGGTGGCAGCGTCCAGGGCAAAGTTTGGAGTCTTCAGCCATTGCGTGGCCGCTTGTCGTCCGCCGAAACGTGCCTTCCGCCATCCGCGTGATATCGGCGACTCGGACCACGCGCTCGGACGCCCCCGCGTCGAGCGGCCGGCCGTCCTTGATGAGCTTGTGCGCGGTGCTCTCGGGAGTGCGGAGAATCCGGAAGATCTCGCTCTTCGACACCTGAAAGTAGTCGACCATGTCGTCGACCACTCCGGGCGGCCACCCCGCCCCGGATCAGCTGGATCTTCTTCGCGGGGGAGTGTCCCGGGCGAGGAATCCCTTGAAGGCCATCTGGGAGTCCGTGGAGCCCGGCGCGGCTCTCGGCCGCTTGACCACCATCCGGGCGTGCTTCTTCTTGGTGACCTTTCCCGAGCGCTTGACCATGGCTGGACCCCCTTGAAGAGAGAATAGCTCTCAAAAGGAGACATGCAACTATCGATCTGGAGGCCCCTTGGGCTGGCGCGACCCAAGCGGGGAGACAATGCGCGATGACGAGCTTTCCCAGCCCCGGCTTGTCGATCCGGCGCCGGCCCGTTCGACTTATGAAGGGACGACGAGACGCGAAGCCCGAACATTTCACACGTTTGACGGGAGATACGAGTCCATGCTCATCAAGATCCTCATCGGTCTGATCCTCATCGTGGCGGTGTTCGTGGGCATCGTTGCCCTGCGGCCCTCCGAGTTCCGGGTGGAGCGCTCGGCCGTGGTGTCCGCGCCGCCCGCCGTCGTATTCGCACAGGTGAACGACCTGCACAAGTGGGAAGCGTGGTCGCCGTGGGTGAAGCTCGATCCGTCGGCCAAGCTCTCCTACGATGGCTCGCCCGCCGGAGCCGGCGCGGGATTCGCCTGGGCCGGCAATCACAAGGTCGGCGAGGGACGCATGACGATCACGGAGAGCCGGCCCCCCGAGCTCATCAGGCTGAGGCTGGAATTCCTGAAGCCGTTTGCGGGGACCAATACCGCGGAGTTCACCTTCCGGCCCGAGGGCGATCAGACCGTGGTCACGTGGACCATGTTCGGCCGGCAGCACTTCATGGCCAAGGCCATCGGCATGTTCATGAGCATGGACACCATGATCGGCGGCATGTTCGAGAAAGGCCTCGCGCAGATGAAATCCATCGCCGAGGCCGCGGGCAAGGCCTAGGAGACAAAGGAATGAGCCTTCGATCAGGCGCGTTTTCCGGAGCGGCTCGGCCGCATGGCGGACGTCATGCGGGGCTATGTCGATCGCGGCGAGGTGGCCGGCGTGGTCACGCTGCTGTGCCGGCACGACGAAGTCCACGTGGAGGCGATCGGCAGGCAGGACCTCGCGGCCGCCACGCCGATGCGGCGCGACACCGTCTTCCGCATCGCTTCCATGACCAAGCCCATCACGGCCGCCGCCGCCATGATCCTCGTCGAGGAGGCGAAGCTGCGGCTGGACGATCCCGTCGACCGGTGGCTGCCCGAGCTGGCCGACCGCCGGGTGCTGCGCGGCATCGACCGCCCTCGACGACACGGTGCCCGCCCACCGCCCGATCACCCTGCGCGATCTCCTCACCTTTCGGCTGGGCGTCGGCGCGATCATGGAGCTTCCGGACCGCTACCCGATCCAGAAGGCCATGACCGAGGCGGGGCTCGCTCCCAGACCCGATCCGCTTCCGTTTTCGACCGACGAGTTCCTCGCGCGCCTCGGCCGCCTGCCCCTGATTCATCAGCCGGGCGAGCGGTGGATGTACCACACCGGCTCGGACGTCCTCGGCGCGCTGATCGCCCGCGCGACGGGCCTGACCCTGGGAGATTTCCTGCAGGAACGGATCTTCGCGCCCCTCGGCATGAAGGACACCGCGTTCAGCGTGCCGGAGTCGACGCTCGGCCGGCTCGCCACCTGCTACCAGTTCGGGACGGGCCGGCTCGCCGTCTACGACGAGGCGCGCGGCGGCCGGTGGAGCCGGCCCCCGGCCTTCCATTCGGGGGCGGGGGACTCGTGTCAACCGCCGACGACTACCTCGCCTTCGCGCGCATGATGCTGAGCCGCGGCCGCTACGGGAAGGAGCGCATGCTCGCGCGCCCGACCGTCGAGCTCATGACCTCCGATCAGCTGACCGCGGAAGAGAAGGCGGCCTCGCCCTTTGCCCCTGGATTCTGGGACAGTCACGGCTGGGGCTTCGGCCTGTCCGTGATCACGCGGCGCGACGGTGTGGGGCCGTCGTCCGGCAGCTTCGGCTGGGACGGCGGCTTCCACACGTCGTGCTATGTCGATCCGCAGGAGGACATGATCGCCATCCTGCTCGCCCAGCGCCTGATGGCCAGCCCCAGCCCGTCCGATTTCTACACGGACTTCTGGACGCTGGCCTATCAGGCGATCGACGACTGACCTCGGGGTAGGCTCAGCGCCCGACGGTGGCGCGGATGCTTTCGAGGTGCTCGGCGACGTGGTTGATGAGGATGCCCTCGACGATCTGCTGCACCGTCATGTTGGGCATGCCCGTCAGCAACACGCCGCTCCGATCGAGCTCGGCATCGGACAGTCCCACGCACCGTCGCCGCCGCGCTCGCCACGCCCTTCTGATGGAGGGCGAGCGTCTCGGCCTTCGTGCAGCCCGCGAAGTCCTTGGCGTGCTTGGCGTTCAGCTCGTCGAGCTGGGCCATGGTGAAGGGGGCAGGGTCTGGCCGCTCGCCACCGTCTTGGCCATTCCGGAGATGGGCTCGTGCGATCCCGCTACATGGTGAGCGGTCACGCCCACCGGCCACTTCTCCGCCGCGGTGACCTTCTTCCAGTCCGCGTCCGAGAGCTTCTCGATGGTACCGGTCAGCTCGCTCGCCTTGCTCTCGAACTGCTTCGCCAGCATGTCGGCTCGTGCGCCCATGACGTCCTCCGCTGGTGAGGGGTGAAGGTGACTGCTGCTGCCCGTCACCGTACCTCCCAACGCGGCACCTCGCAATTACTCGCGAGGTAAAGGAGGCGAAGCGACGCTTACTTCTTTCCGGCCTGGGCCTTCTTCTCGACCTTCTCCTGCTCGGCGCCGCGCTTCGCCACCTTCACCGGGGGCTTCTTGGCCATGGGTGCGCCCGCCTCCGCCGCTTCGCCTCTTCGCCGGCGTCTCTGCTCGCGATCCCGTCCGCTTGGCCAGGCTCTGCTTGAGCGCGTCCATGAGGTCGATGACCTGCGCCCGGTGTGCTTCCGGGGCGACCGTGGTCACTTCCTTGCCTTCCACCTTGGAGTTGACGAGGTCGAGCACCCGCTGACGGTAGTCGTCCTGGTATTGCTCCGGCTTGAACTCCTCGTGCGACAGATCCTCGATGAGCCGGAGGGCCAGCCCCAGCTCGCCCTCCTTGAGGGTGGCCGACTCGCCCTTGCCGACCTCGCTGAAGTCGCGCACCTCGTCGGCGAAGTACATGGTGTGGAGCATCAGCCCGTGCTGGGAGGGGCGGATCAGAACGAGGCTCTCTTTCCCGCGCATGACGAACTTGGCCAGGGCCACCCGCTCCGTCTTGGCCATGGCATCGGCGAGGAGCCGGTACGCCTTCTCGCCGCCCTTGTCGGGGCCGAGGTAGTAGGTCTTCTCGAAGTAGATCGGATCCACGGTGGACAGGGGCACGAACTCGGTGATGTCGATCATCTTGGACGCCTCACCCTCGAGGGCCTTGATCTCCTCGTCCGTGAAGCGGACGTACTGGTCCTTCTGGAACTCGTAGCCCTTGACGATCTGGCTCCGGTCCACCACCTCGTTGTCCACCGGGCAGATCATCTGCTGGCGGAGGCGGTTGCCGCACTTGGCGTGAAGCTGGTTGAAGCTGACCCCGCCCGACGAGGCGGCCGTGTACATCTTGATCGGTATGGAGACGAGCCCGAAGGAGATCGTGCCCGACCCGAGTGAATGCGGAGCCATAGCCGGTCCCTCCCAACTGGTGAAATTCTATGAGACTTGGCACGGTAGCACGGCCGGCGCTATGCTCCAAGGCTCTGGGCGGCGCCGTACACCGGTTGTGGTAACCGTGGCGGGAAGGGGCGAGGGATTGTGATCGAGGAAGGCGCGCCGCAGCTCGAGGCCTACCGGAAAAACGGGACCCGGAGCGCACGCCCGAGCCCTTCGGAGGCCGCCGGCTCGCCCCGGCCAGGGCTTCGTCGTCCAGAAGCATGCCGCGCGGCGGCTTCACTACGACCTCCGGCTCGAGATGGACGGCGTCCTGAAGAGCTGGGCGGTGCCCAAGGGCCCGTCGGTGCACGCGGAAGAGAAGCGGCTGGCCGTGCACGTCGAGGATCACCCCGTCGAGTACGCCGACTTCGAAGGCGTGATCGCCCATGGCAACTACGGCGCAGGGTCGGTCATCGTGTGGGACCGCGGCTGGTACCGGTTGGTGAAGCCGGAGGATCCTCTCGAGCAGCTCCGCCGGGGAAAGCTCGAGTTCGAGCTCTTCGGCTACAAGCTGCGCGGCCGGTGGACGCTCGCCCGCATGTCGGGGAAGGACAAGGACTGGCTCCTCCTCAAGAAGGCGGACGGCGCGGCGGCGAGCGAAGAGCTGACCGAGCGGTATCCGCAATCCGTGCTCTCCGGCCTCACCGTGGAGGAGATGGCCGACGCGCCGGGACACCTGGCGGCCATCCGCCAGCGTCTGGAAGGGCTCGATGCTCCGCGCCGCGAGGTGACGGCACGGCGCCAGCCCTTCATGCTCGCCACCCTCGGGGAGCGGGCGCCCGTCCGGCAAGGATTGGCTCTACGAGATCAAGTTCGACGGGGTGCGGGTGCTCGCGGCACGCCGCGGCGCCCTCGTCGAGCTCTACGGCCGCAGCGGCCAGGTCATCACCGGCCGCTATCCCGACCTCGTGCGGACGCTCCTCGCCCTGCGCGTCGATCACTTCGTCATCGACGGGGAGATCGTGGCCCTCGACCCGGGCGGCCGTCCGAGCTTCCAGCGCCTTCAGCCGCGCATGGCCTTGACCGATCCGCGAGAGATCGAGAGCGCGGCCGCCCGCATTCCGGTGGAGGGGCTTTCTTCGACTGCGTGGAGCTCGAGGGCCACGACCTGCGCCGCCTGCCCTTGACCCAGCGCAAGGAATGTCTCCGGATGCTCGTACCTCCGCTCGGGCCCGTGCACTACGTCGACCACGTGATGGAGCACGGGGACGCCTTCCTGGAGGCGGCCGCCGAGGCGCGCCTCGAGGGAATCGTGGCCAAGAGGGCGAGCAGCGCCTACACGGGCGGCCGCTCGCGTGACTGGATCAAGGTCAAGTGCCAGCGCCGCGGAGAGTTCGTCATCGGGGGCTACACCGATCCCCAGGGCGCCCGCGGCTACTTCGGCGCGCTGCACATTGGTTTATACGACGGGGCGTGTCCGACGCCGCGCGCCTCGTCTACGTCTCCAAGGTCGGCACCGGCTTCGACCACGCCGGGCTCAAGAGCCTGTGGGAAAAGCTCCAGCCGCTCGCGCGCGCCACGCCTCCCTTCGACGGCGGCGCCGATTCCGAAGGGCCGAGGACATCACTGGGTGGAGCCACGGCTCGTCTGCGAAGTGCGCTTCAGCGACTGGACCAACGACGGAGGGATCCGGCACCCGACCTTTCTCGGCCTGCGGAGCGACAAGCGCCCGGAGGACTGCCGGCGCGAGGAGTCGCTCCCGCCATCCCGGAATGACGCTGCGGAGGAGATCGCCGTTCCCGCCGTCCCCGCGTCGCCGGCAGGAGGGGAGAGCGTGGCGAAGGAGGTGAAGCTGACCAATCTCAAGAAGCTGTTCTGGCCCGCCGAAGGCTACACGAAAGGAGACCTGGTCGCCTACTACGAACGGGTCGCGCCGCTTCTCCTGCCCTATCTCAGGGATCGGCCCCTCGTGCTCACGCGCTATCCCGACGGGATCACCGGCAAGTCCTTCTACCAGAAGGACGCCCCGGAGTTCGCTCCGGCCTGGGTGCGCACGGAGCGCGTCTACTCGAAGGACGCGGAGCGCGAGATCGACTACTTCGTGGTGGACGACGTGGAGTCCCTGCGCTACGTGGCGAACTCGGGGGCCATACCGCTTCACCTGTGGGCGTCGCGGCTGGGCTCGCTCGAGCGGCCGGACTGGCTGGTGCTGGATCTGGATCCCAAGGGCGCGCCCTTCACCGACGTGGTGAAGGTGGCGCGGGCCCTCCACCGCATCCTCGACGATCTCGAGCTGCCCAGCTATCCGAAGACGTCGGGGGCCACCGGCCTCCACATCCTGATCCCCCTCGGGGCCCGCTACGTCGACGACGAGGTGCGCACGTTCGCGCGCCTGCTCGCCGTGCTCGGCGTGGAGGCGGAGCCGGACATCTCCACCGTGGCCCGGCCGCTGCGCGCCCGCGGCGGCAAGGTCTACATCGACTTCGGCCAGAATGGCCACGGCCAGACGATCGTGGCCCCGTTTTCCGTGCGCCCGCTGCCCGGCGCTCCGGCGTCCTGCCCGCTCCTCTGGAGCGAGGTGACGGCCCGCCTCGATCCGGCGCGCTTCACCATGGCCACCGTCCCCAAGCGCTTCGACGCCATGGCCGATCCGCTCCTTCCCGTCCTGGGCGGAGGGATCGATATGGCGGCGGCCCTCGCCCGCATGGCGGAGCGATTCGGGGAGAGGCTGAGGGCGGGGCAGGGACGATCAGGGATTCAAAAACGCCTGGAGCTGACGCGCGAACGCGGGGCCGGTCCCGGCCTCCTCGTGCTTGAAGTACACGAAGGTATCGCGCCAGCCGCTGCCCAGCCGCCGGATGGTGCCGCTCCACTCCTCGAGGTCGGCCGGCGTGTAGCCCTGATCGCGCAGGCGGAAGTAGCCCCAGTCGGCCGTCACCTCGAGGGGCGTGGTCGCCTCCTCGGTGTCGGCCACGCAGAGCGCGGCGTTGGCGGCGCGCAGGCGCTCGTAGACATCGTCGGCGAACCAGCTGTCGTGGCGGAACTCGAAGGCACAGCGGAGCCCCGCGGGAAGCTGGGCGAGGAGGCCGCCCAGGCGGTCCAGATCCTTCTTGAAGTTGGGGGGCAGCTGGAAGAGCACGGGCCCGAGCTTCGGCCCCAGCCCCGCCGCCGTGTCGACAAAGTAGCGGAGCGGGTCGCCGATCTCGCGCAGGCGCGCGAAGTGCGTGATGCGCTGGGGCGCCTTGAGGGTGAAGGAGAACTCGGCGGGCGTCTCCGCGACCCAGCCGGCGATGGTCTTGGCATTGGGCATGCGGTAGAAGGTGTAGTTGATCTCCACCGTGGAGAAGCGCTCCGCATAGTAGGGGAGCATCTTCGCGGTGGAAACTTCTCCGGGTAGAAGGTCCCGCGCCACTCGGGATAGTTGTAGCCGGAGGTGCCGATGCGGATCACGATGCCTCGGTGTCAGTGGAGCACCTGATGGACGAGGGCGACGGCGATCGATCCTTCCCCCACCGCCGAGGCCACGCGCTTGATGTTGCCCGCGCGAACGTCGCCCACCGCGAACACGCCGGGCCGGCTCGTTTCGAGGAGGAAGGGCTGCCGGGCGAGGGGCCAGCGCGCCTCCGCCAGCTCCTCCCGGGTGAGGTCGGGGCCCGTCTTGATGAATCCTTTGGCGTCGAGCACCAGGCAGCCCTCGAGCCATTCCGTGCTCGGCACTGCCCCCGTCATCACGAAGACGTGCTTGACCTCGTGGGTCTCCCTGCCTCCCGTCAGGCTGTCCCGCCAGCGCACGCGCTCGAGGCGATCGCCGCCCTCGAGGGCTTCGATCTCCGTGCCGGTGCGCAGGGAGATGGCGGGATTGTCTTCGATGCGGCGGATCAGGTAGCGTGACATGGTCTCCGCCAGTCCCTTCGAGCGCACGAGCATGTGCACGTGCTTGGCGGTCTGGGCGAGGAACACCGCGGCCTGGCCCGCCGAGTTGCCCCCGCCCACCACGATGACCTCTTCCTCGCCGGCACAGCTGGGCCTCCACGAAGGTCGCGCCGTAGTACACGCCCGTCCCTTCGAACTGCGACAGGTTCTCGAGGGCCAGTCGCCGATACTCCGCGCCCGTGGCGATGATGACGGCCCGCGCGGGCACGCTCGCTCCGTTGTCGATCAGCACGGAGTACGGTGTGCCCTCGCACGCCAGCGCGGGTGGCCATGTGGGCCACGCTCATCTGAGCCCCGAATTTTTGCGCCTGGGTGTAGGCGCGCCCTGCGAGATCCTGACCCGAGATGCCGGTGGGGAAGCCGAGATAGTTCTCGATCTTGGAGCTGAGGCCGGCCTGACCTCCCGGTGAGTTCGCCTCGAGTACGAGGACATCGAGGCCCTCCGAGGCGCCGTACACCGCCGCGGCGAGCCCGGAAGGCCCCGCCCCGATAACCACGAGGTCTCGCACCTGGCTGTGATCGATGGCCGCGTTGAAGCCGAGGCACTCGGCGACCCGCTGATTGGTCGGGTTCCTGAGCACCGCGTCCCCACGACAGATCAGAATGGGCACGTCGGCGACGCTCACGTGGAAGCGATCGAGAAGCTCCTGGACGCCGGTGTCGTGGTCGAGGTCGACATACGCATGGGGGTGGCCGTTCCGCGTGAGGAACTCCTTGATGCGCAAGGTGCCCGGGGAGTGACTCGACCCCACTACCACCACGTCGCCCAGGCCGTGCGCGATCAGCTCCGCCCGGCGAAGGATGAACGCGCGCATGAAGATGTCGCTCAGCTCGCTGTCGGTCTGCACGAGGGTGAGGAGCTGCTCGCGCTCGAGCTCGATCACCTCACTCGGCTCGCTCGACTGGACGCGTACGAGCCCGCGCCGACCCGACAGCATGGTGACTTCGCCGGTGAAGTGGCCGGGCGGAAGGACGGCCACGAGCTCTCCCCGTGCCGGAGGGCCGGCGAGCCTCGAGGCGGCCCGCGGTGACGACGAAGAAGTTCATGTGCGCGTCGCCCACCTCGGCGATCACTTCGCCAGCCCGGAGCCGGCGCACGCGTCCGTGGAGGGCCACGCGTTTGATTTGCTCGGCGGTGAGGGTGGGGAAAACATGATCCATGTGCGCGGTGGGTGGGATGGGAAGGTCGGGCGTCTGAGTCGCTCATGGCCTGTCATGCTACCCGCCGCCGCCGCATCCGGCAAGGCGAGGGCCAGGCGCCTCGAGGCTCCAGAGATCGCCTGAGGTAGTATGACGGCCAGCATGAGGGTACAGGGCACCAGGGGAGCGACGGCATGGCGCGGATCGACCTGATCGATGTCTGCAAGACCCTCAAGGACCGGAAAGCTCCGGGCTTCGAGGTGATCAGTGAACGCGGCCACGCCCGCCGCTTCCTCGGCCGCACGAGGCCGGCCGGGATCGGCCTTCGCCATTCAGAACCTCAGCTTGAGAGTCCCCGACGGCCAGACCCTGGTCATCCTCGGCCCGAGCGGCTGCGGGAAGACCACGCTGCTCAAGATCATCGCGGGCTTGATCGTGCCGGACTCCGGAGAGGTCCGGTACGACGGAGTGGATGTGAAGGACCTGCCCCCGGGCGAGCGACGTATCGGAATGGTCTTTCAGAACTACGCGCTCTATCCCCACCTGAGCTCGCGCACGAACGTCCTGTCGTACTTCCTGTTCCGGAGGAAGACGGCGGACCTCGACGAGCTGGCCCGGGTCAAGTACCAGCGCACGAGCGAGCTCATGGGAGTGGAGCTGGAGTATCTCCTTGATCGGAAGCCGAGCCGGCTGTCCGGAGGCGAGAAGCAGCGGGTGGCTCTGGGCCGGTGCATCACCAGAGACGCGGCCCTTTTCCTCGTCGACGAGCCCTTTGCCAATCTCGACCAGGCGCTGCGGGAGAAGTATCGCGTCAATCTGAAAGCCCTCTTGAAGCAGTTCAGCATCACCACTGTGTATGTGACCCACGATCACAACGAGGCGTTGATCCTCGCGGACCGGCTGGCCATCATGGATCGAGGGCGCATTGTCCAGACGGGGACCTACGAAGAGATCTACCGGCGTCCCGCCAACATGTTTGTCGCGGAATTCCTCAACCTCCACATGGGTACGCCTCCCATCAGCCTGGTGGAGGCGCGGCTCGTGCCTCACCTGGAGGCCCCGCCGGATGCCTGGATCGGTGTGCGCCCGGAGGATCTCGAGGTGTCCACGGAGAGACGAGACGGTGCGAGCGGCGGCGTGATCGCCGGCGAGGAGCGTCTTCCCATGATGAACGCCCTGATCCTCACCATTCGCATGGGAGATCAGGAGCTTCATGCCTACATTCCAGACGGTCCGGGCCCCGGCGTGGGCGCTCGCGTCTGGCTCACTTTCAGGCGGTACCACGTGTTCGACCGGGAGTCCGGTTCGAGACTGCGAAGCCATCCGGAGCATGGCACGAGGTAGAGGCGAGGCGGTGTGCGCGTGATCGCGAGGCGCCCGGCTCGGATCGCGATCTCAGGCGTTCTACCCGTCACGGCATGGCCCTCGCCATGCGCGAGCGGCGCAGCAGCTCGACGTGGGCTGGCGCAAGCGTGGCCATGATCTGGGGATGGGCATCGGCATCGCGCAGGGCTACGCCACCATCGGCGCCATCGGCTTCGAGGGACGCCTGGACCACGGCGCCATCGGGACGGTGACGAACCTCGCGGCGCGACTGTGCGGCGAGGCGAGCGCCACGGAGATTCTCGTGTCCCAGCGCGTGGCGGGCGCCGTCGAGCATCTCGTATCCATGGAGACCCTGGGCCCGCTCACCCTCAAGGGCTTCGCCCGCCCCGTGCCGGCATTTCGCGTGCTGGGTTGGAGGACGCCATGACCCTTACGGATAGCGTCGCCATCGTCACGGGGCGGGCAACGGCATCGGCCGGGCGGTGGCGCTCGCCCTCGCCGGGGCCGGCGCCCACGTGGTTGCCGTCGACATCGACGCCGCCCTCGGCAAAGCCACTGCGGCCGCCGCGGCCGCCCTCGGTCCCCGGAGCCTCGCCCTCGAGACCGACGTGGGGATCTCGCCGCCATCGACCGCATGGTCCAGGGCGCGGTGGATGCCTTCGGGCGGATCGACGTCCTCGTGAACAATGCCGGCGTGACGCGGCGCGCCTACATCATGGATCTCACCGAGGCGGACTGGGACCGCATCATGCGTGTGAACGCCAAGGGCGTGTTCTTCTGCCTGCAGCGCGTGGCGCGGGAGATGATTCCCCGGCGCCGCGGGGCGATCATCAACATCGCGTCGATCGCGGGCAAGGGCTACGCGGGCACGTCGAACGCGATCTACGCGGCGAGCAAGGGCAGCGTGATCTCCTCACGCGCACCGCCGCCCAGCAGCTCGCCCGTCACAACATCAACGTCAACGCCATTTGCCCGGGCATCACCGTCACCGCGCTCTCCGAAGCCAACGTGGCCCTGCGCGCCCGCGAGGAAGGGCTCTCCGTGGAAGAGATGACGCGCCGGCGGAACGCCGCCATTCCGCTCAGCCGGCCCAACGAGCCGGATGACGTGGCGGCCCTCGCGGTATTTCTGGCCTCGCCCGGCGCGCGAAACATCACCGGTCAATCCCTCAACGTGGACGGCGGCATAATCTTCGACTGACCTCCGGCCCTTTACCGGGTCGTGCTTTCCGCTTCCGCCGGCTCTTCGCCATTCCCAGCGGAGAGCAAGTGGATTGGCGGGCATTTACCCGCCCCGTGTTCCCGGCATCCCATTTGCGTCCTGAGACGCCGCCGCTGCCTGTCGCCAGGCTATCGAGGCAAGCCACTAGCGAATCATGGTCGTTTGGGTTGATTGCGAGAGGCGGGAATGCCAAGATCATCGGGCGCCGGGCGAGAATGGACAGCGGGTCACGCATCGGCCATGTGGCGAGTGAGAGGGGACCGATGAGTGCCCGGAATCGCCGGCCAGCCGACTCGATGTTCGCCAGGTGTCCCGCTGCCCGACCGGCGGTCATGAGAGGCTCCCGCGGATCGCCGGAGGAGCAGCGCGCGTCTTTCTTGCCGAGGCCGGCGCTCTCATCGGCTCCTCGCTCGACTACGATCGCGTGCTTCCGCGTCTTGCCCGCCTGGCCCTCCCCGTCATGGGCGACCTGTGCGCCATCGATCTCCTCCAGGTCGATGGCTCGATCGCGCGCGTGGCCTCCGCCCATGTCGACAGCACCAAGGAGGCCCTCGTCTACGAGGTGCGAAGCCGACACGGCTTCAACCGGAGCTCTCCGAACGGGGTGGGCGCGGCCATCCAGTCTCGACGCTCCATTCTCCTCTCCACGGTGACCGGCGCCGATCTGGAAGGAGAGGCGCTGAACCCCGACCAGCTGAGCCTTCTCAGGCAGCTGGATCCGAAATCATGGATGATCGCGCCTCTCGTCGGTCGCGAACAGCCGCTGGGCGCCATCTCGTTCGCGGTGACGGAATCGAGGCGCCGCTACCGTCGCGCCGATCTCCTGTGTGCGGAGGTCGTGGCGCGGCAGGCCGCCATCGCCATGGAAGGGGCGCGCCTCCATCGGGAGGCGGAGGCGGCCCGCGCCGAAGCGGAAGCGGCGAACCGTGCCAAGGACGAGTTCCTCTCCATGCTGTCCCACGAGCTTCGCAATCCGCTCAACGCCGTGTCGGGATGGGCCAAGCTGCTCGAGGGCGGGCAGCTGAGCGAAGAGCAGTCGCGCCGGGCCATCCAGATCATTGTGAGAAATGCCGCGGTGCAGGTCCGGCTCATCGACGACCTGCTCGACATGACGAGCGTGGTGAGCGGCCGGATGCGCCTGGCCGTGCAGGCCGTGGAGCTTCGGTCCGTCATCGAAGAGGCCGTGGATGCCGTTCGTCCCGCCGCGGACGCCAGGACATTCGGCTCCAGGTGGTGATCGAGTCGCCGGGGGCGCCGGTCAGCGGCGACCCGGGACGGCTCCAGCAGGTGATGTGGAATCTCCTGAGCAACGCGGTCAAGTTCACCCTCAAGGGCGGACGAGTCCAGGTCAGCGTCCAGCGCGTGAACTCGCACGTGGAGATCATGGTCAGCGACACCGGGAGGGGATTCGCGCGGATCTCTTGCCCTACATCTTCGATCGCCTGCGCCAGGACGACCGCTCGGCGGGCCGGCCCCACGGCGGCCTGGGCATCGGCCTCACCCTCGTGCGACACCTCGTGGAGCTGCACGGCGGGAGCGTGTTCGCGGAGAGTCCCGGCGAGGGGCAGGGCGCGACCTTCGTGGTGAAGCTGCCCCTGATGATCGCCGACGTGCGGCAGGAGCCGATTGCCCACCAGGCGAAGCCTGTCCTCTCCGATCTCTCGCTCGCCGGAGTGCGGGTGATCGTGGTCGACAACGACCCGGCCGCCGTGGATCTCATCGCGGAAGTGCTGACCCGAGCGGGCGGAGATGTGAGGGGCTGCGCGTCGGCGGAGATCGCGCTGAGCACGCTCGGCCAGTGGCGGCCGGATGTCCTCGTCTCGGACATCGAGATGCCGGGCCTGGATGGGTACGCGCTCATCCGCAAGGTGAGAGCTCTCGCCCCCGAGCAGGGCGGGAAGACGCCCGCGGTCGCCCTCACCGCCTTCAGCCGGCCCGAGGACAGGATCAGAAGCCTCATGGCGGGCTTCAACATCCACGTGTCCAAGCCCGTTGATCCGGCGGAGCTGACGGCGATCGTGGCCAGCCTGGCCGGACGAGCGGGCTAGTCGCGAAGCCACCGCGCGGTCATGGCCTGGCGCACTCCGCGCGCCACCTGTCTGGACAGCGCGGCGGTGACGGTATAGGCTCTCCCGGTGTCCCGCCCGCGCCGGCGCGCGTTCATCGCTCGTGGCGACGGGAAAGAGCCCCATGGGTGAAGCACTACCGGCTCGAGGACTCCGGAGAGGGAAGGTGAGCGGCGCGTGAGCAAGCCCATCATTGCTGTATTCAACGCGAGTGACGACACGGTGGAGCTCCTGCGTACTGCCCTCGAGAGCCAGGGCTTTCACACCGTGATCGGCCACATTCCGGACGTGAAGAGCGGAGAGCTCGACCTGGTGGGCTTCATCGAGCATCACGCCCCTGCCGTCATCGTGTACGACATTTCCCCGCCCTACGACGCGAACTGGACCTTCCTGCGGCTCGTCCAGAACCTGGAGCCGGTGAAGGGCCGCCCCTTCGTGATCACCACCACCAACAAGCCGGCCCTCGACAAGCTGGTGGGGGAGACGGAGGCGCTCGAGATCATCGGCAAGCCGTACGACCTCGCCCAGGTCGTCGATGCGGTGCGGGCCGCCCTCGCCCGGCTCTAGACCTTCCCGGCGCGAGACGGCGAGCGGAGAAGCGTCAGAGGCAAGCGCCGCGGCCACCGTGGACTTTCCTGCTCCCGGCGCCCCGGTGAGGATGATGGCGATCACGGCGCGCATTGTAGACCGGAACAGCCCGGGAATTGCTGCGGCCTCGGCCTTCAACTACCATGGCCCGGGCTGCAAAGCGGCCATGGGTCGCGTGAGTCCACTCCGCGGTACTCTCCTGGAGGATGCGATGGGAGCGATTGGACGGTGGGGTCTCTGTGTGGCTGCCCTGGTGCTCGCGCTACAGGGGACAGGGGGAAGCGCAGACCGAGGCCAAGAACAAACAGGTGCGCATCACCAACAAGCAGAGCGCCCCCGCTCGCGTCTGCATCAACTTCGCCGCGGACTCGGTGCTCAGGCCGACGGACCTGCCCTTCTGCGAGGTGACGGGGCCGCTCAACTGCCAGTTCACCCTCGCCGCCAACAGCTCCCAGGACGTTCCGAATCCGCAGGCCAAGCACCTCAACATGGCCTTCTCCTTCAACGCCCCGGTGACCTGCGGGTCTACCAAGGCCGAGGTGCTGGTGAACAACCCGAAGTGGTTCGACATCCTCGACGTGAGCGTGGTGGACGGCTTCAACGAGAAGATCCAGATGAACCTGACGCCCACCGGGGCAAGATGACCCAGCTGGGCCCTCCCGTGGGCAAGCTCGGCAATCAGAAGGTCTTCGGGGTCTTCCCGTACGCGTGCACGATCTGCGCGGGCATCAAGGACGCGCCGTGCGGCGACGCGGGCAAGGGCGAATGCAAGCTGGGCACGGAGAGCAATCCCGACGTTCCGTGCCAGTACCAGATGAATGAGCCGAACGGCTTGGTCGAAGTGCTGCTGCTCCCGAAGTAAGCGCGGCCACGAAGTGTCGCTGCTCCTTTAGAACGGCCCCTCACCCTGCCCTCTCCCCGGTGGGGAGGGATAGGCGGTCAGGCGTGGGGGACCCACGGCCAGTACTTGGCGATCGCGCCGCCATCGACGCGGAGATCGGCGCCCGTGATCATCTCGGCGTCGTCGGAGGCGAGAAAGACCACGGCGCGGGCGTAGTGGCGCGGGCTCGGAAGCTTGTCCATGGGCAGCATCTTCGCGAAGTCGAGGACGCGTCCGCGGCCGATCGGGGCGGGGCCGGCCCCACGCCACCGCGCGCTCGTCGCCCTCCGCCACGTCGGTGGCGGTGGGGTGAGGCTGTTCACCCGGATGCCGTGCTTCACCAGGTCCATGGCCGCGGCGCGGGTGAAGTTGAGGAGGCCGCTCTTGGTCGTGGAGTACGGCGATGTTCCCGGCCTGACCCTGGTGACCGGCCGTCGAGATGATCACCACGATGCTCCCGCGCCGCTTCTCCGCCACCATGAGCCGGGCCACGTGCTTGGTGCAGAGAAACGTGCCGGTGAGATTCACCGCGACCTGTCGCGTCCACCGGTCGAGGGGCATGTCGAGCACGCTCAGGCCGCCGAGGATGCCCGCGTTGTTGACGAGGAGGTCGACGCCTCCGTAGGTCTCACGGACGCGGGCGACCATGGCCTCCACCTGCTTCTCATCCGTCACGTCGCAGGGAATGCCGAGGGCGGTTCCTCCCCGCGTGGTGATCCACTCCGCGCACTGCCGCGCATTGTCCGCCCCCACGTCCACGCACACCACGGTCGCCCCTTCGTCGGCCAGTCCCTCGGCGATACCGCCCCCGATATTGGGACTGGTGCCGGTCACGATCGCCACCTTGGAGGCGAGACGGCTCATGCCCGCGGCTCGCCCGCCGCCCCCACCGTCACCGGTCGCGGCGCCTCCGCGCCCCCGCGCCCCGGCGACTTGAGGGCGCCCCGGGCGTGGCCGAGGCGCTGATAGTCACGGGCTCCGCTGCGCGAGGTGGCGGCGGAAGTAGATGAGGCCCACGTCGAGAGGGCCGAGCTTCTGCGGCCGTTCGAGATTGAGGCCGCTCGCGCTTGAACACGACGAGGTCCTCCTGCTCGTTGGTGGCGATGATGATGCTGGGCTTGCGGTAGCCGTGATACCAGAGGGCCTGCCACGCCGCGTGGGCGAGATTCCGCGGCTTCCGCACGAGGGTGAACGTCCACACCCGGGTATCGTGCTCGTTGACGGGCACCATCCAGCGCAGGTGGATGCTCGCCCCGATCATGACGCGGATCTTGCTCGGCAGCTCCACGTTGTGCTGCACGCCGCGATAGCGCTCGAGGAGCGGCTCGCTGCCGCGGTACTGGGCGCCGCCGGCGAGCCGGCGCCACCACACGCGCCGGGGCCAGGAGGCGCCGAGGCCTGGATGATAGCCCTGGCCGAAGTGAGGGGCGGCCCACGCCGCGTTTACCGACGTCTCGTCCTCGCTGGTGATCCTGACCCCTCCCGTGTAGGCGACCTTGGGCCGGAAGAATCCCAGCCGGTAGTTGAAGAGGCGCCAGATGTTCACCCCGCGGTGCAGGTAGAACTCGTGGAAGTCGATGCCCTGGGCCATCGGCTCCGTCCAGTTCGCCTCCCACACCTTCACGCGCAGGTATCGCCGTCCCGTCAGCTCCGGATCGGACAGCTCGGCGGGGAGGTCCTCGTCGAGGGAGACGGGCGTCGTCTCGCCCATCCACACGAAGACGATGCCCATGCGCTCTTCCGTGGGATAGGCCCGGGCCCGGAGCTTGCCGATGAACGGTGAGTCCGGACGCTCGATGAGGCCGGCCACGCACTGCCCTGTCCCGTCGAAGGTGTAGCCGTGGTACGGGCAGGTGACGGTGCCCTCGAACTCGCACACACCCCGAGAGACAACCGGGCTCCGCGGTGCGGGCACCAGTCGCTGAGGGCGGCCACCCGTCCCCCCTTGTCGCGGAAGAGGACGAGATCGTCGCCGAGCATGAGGAGATGCACGGGCTTGCCGCGCACGTGGCGGGCCTCGATGGCCGGGTACCAGTACTCGCGAAAGCCCTGCTTGGGACAGTAGTCGAAGGGCCCGATGGGCGAGGCGCCGTACGCCTCCTGGGTGGTGCTCTCGGCGAGGCGGGTGTGTCCGTTCTCGCGGCTCGGCGTGTCCATGGCGGTTACCTCCGCGGTCAGCCGAGACTGCCGCTGCGCAGCCCGAGGAGGCGTGCGAGGCAGGGCGCCGGCCAACGAGACGAGCATGATGATGCAGGCGACGACCACCGCCTCCTCGAGCTTGCGCTGGGCGACGTAGTCGAGCTGCAGGATGGACAGCGGCCGGTTGGCGCTCGTGGTGAGCAGGGCGAAGTTGCCGATGTTCCGCGCCGCCCCCACGAAGGTGATCATGCCCACCGCCAGCAGGGTCGGGCGCCATCAGGCGCAGCACGATGCGCCGGTAGGTGATCCACCACGATGCGCCGGCGATGCGCGAGGCCTCCTCCAGCTCGCCGCCCAGCTGCATCAGCCCGCTCTTGATGATCTGGACGCCCAGCGGCATGCCCGCGATGACGCCCGCGATGATCGAGGAGCGCGGTGGTGCCGTAGAGCGGCCGGAGCACGCCACGCCCGAGGAAGAGCCAGAGGAGGGCGAGGCCGAGGATGATGCCGGGCACCGTGAAGGGCAGCCACGAGACGAAGTCGAGGAGCCGCCGCCCCGCGTAGCGCGTGCGCACCGATGATGTAGGCGATGAGCGAGTGCACGACGATGGTGGCCGCCGCCGTGCCCACCGCGAGCACGAGGGTGTTGTGCAGCGAGCGGAGGAACAGCTCGTCGCCGAGGACCGTCGCTCCAGTTGGCCAGCGTCCAGGGCTCGGCGATGTGGAAGAAGCCGAAGAGCTTCATGAAGGTGCCGAGGAGCGCGAAGAGCACGGGCACGCCGAGCACGATCGAAGACCAGCGCCGAGGAGCCAGCGCGAGGGCGGGCGCGCCGCCAGCGGCCGAGCGCGGTGCGGCTGGCTCTGGAACTGGCCGGTGACGGTGGTGTAGCGGCGCCCCTGCGTCAGCCACTGCTGCGCGAACACGAGCGGCAGCATGGCGGCGAGGATCACCACGGACAGCGCGGTCGCCGCGTCGTAGCGCGGCACGCGGGTGACGAGCAGATCGTAGATCGATCGTGCTGAAGACGAAGAACCGGAAGGGCAGGCCCAGCACCTGCTCCACCTCGAAGGTCTGCAGCGACACCATGGTGCCGAGGAGGAGCACGGAGAGGATGGCGGGCGCCATGACGGGCACGGTGATCCGCAGCGCGGTGCGGAGCGTGCTCGCGCCGGCCACGCGGGAGGCCTCCTCGAAGGACGCGTTCATGTTGCGGAAGGCCGGGGTGAGGAGGATCACCTTGACGGTGAGCGAGCCGGTGAGGACGTGCACCCAGACGATGCCCCAGAACGAGTAGATGTTGAACGGCCCCGCGCCCACGAAGGGCAGCCTGGCGAGCCAGGTGTTGACCAGGCCGTACTCGGGATCGAGGAGGAGGATCCAGCTCAGGGTGACGGTGAAGGCGGGCAGGAAGAAGGCCGCCCAGAAGCGCGAACTCGATCCAGCCGCGCCCGGGCAGATCCGTGCGCGCGAGCAGCCAGGCGATGAGGACGGCGAGCGGCAGCGAGAGGAGCTGGCGGACGAGCGTGACCGTGAAGGTGTTGACGAGCGCGGCGCGCAGCCCCGGCTCGCCGAGGGCGGCCCGCCAGCCGTCGAGGCCGTAGCGCGCCGGCTGTCCGGGCGGCGCGACCTGGAAGCTCTGGAGCAGCGACCAGCACGCAGCGGGAAGACGACGCACAGGGCGACCACGGCGAGGACGACGGTGCACAGGACGGACTGGAGCTCGATCCGCCGCGGCCGCTCCGGCGTCGATCGGCCTCGGTCAGGCCGGCCACACGCTCACCATGTCCGGCGGGAAGCCGAGCTGCGATGCGCTCGCCCTCGCGCCACGTCGCGCGCCCGGGGCAGGAGGAGCACGATGCGATGCTCGCCGCCCAGCGCCACCGCGCGCCTCGTAGCGGTCGCCCACGAACGAGCAGCGTGTCGATGACGCCGGGCAGTCGATTGGCCTCCGGCCGCCCGCGGCTCGTCGCGATCCGACCTCGATGTCCTCGGGCCGGATGGCCACGTGCGCGGCCGCGCCCGGGCAGAGCGTGGCGCTGGGCGCCGGCCGGCCCACGAGCGTGCGCCCGGCCAGCGGCTCCGTTCAGGTCACCACGACGTCGCCGCGGCCGCCGCGGATCCCACCGCGCCGATCCGGCCGCGCAGGATCACCGTCTGGCCCAGGAAGTCGCGCACGAAGGCGGAGGCCGGGCTGCTCGTAGAGACTGCGCGGCGGGCCGACCTGCTCGACGCGCCCGCGCTGCATCACCGCGATGCGGTCGGAGAGGCTGAGGGCCTCGATCTGGTCGTGGGTGACGAAGAGCACGGTGATGCCGAGCCGGCGCTGGAGGAGCTTCAGCTCCACCCGCATCTGCTCGCGCAGCTTGGCGTCGAGGTTGCTGAACGGCTCGTCGAGCAGCAGGAGATCCGGCTCGTACACGAGCGCGCGGCAGAGGGCCAGGCGCTGCATCTGGCCGCCGCTCAGCAGCGTGGCCGCGCCGCGTCTCCATGCCGCCGAGGCCCGACGAGGTCGAGCACGCGGGCGACCTTGTCGCGGATGAGCGCGCGCTTCATGCCGCGCAGGCTCGAGCGGATAGGCCACGTTCTCGAACACGGTCATGTGCGGCCAGATCGCGTACGACTGGAAGACCATGCCGAGGTTGCGCTGGTTCGGGGCGACGAAGAGCCGGCGCGACGCGAGGCGACGACGCGGTCGCGCAGGGTGATCTCGCCCGCGTCGGGACGCTCGAGGCCGGCGACGAGCCGGAGCGTGGTGGTCTTGCCGCAGCCGCTGGGGCCGAGGAGGGTGAACACCTCGCCCCGCCGGATCGACAGCGACACGCGGTCCACCGCCGCGCGCCGGCGCCGAACCAGCTTGGTGACGCCGTCGAGCGAGAGGACCGTTTCGTTGCTGCCGGGCACCGTGCCCCACGCTTCGTCCGGCCGCTACTTGATGACGGCCTTGGCGATGTCCTGCGTCTTGACGACCTCGGGCAGGTTCTCCTCGGCGTCCACCTGCAGGAACTTGGCGCCCTGCGGCACCGCGTACTGCGGATTGCCCGGCTCGACGCCGACCCGCCGGCTGTTCGTCTCCGACCTCCTGCGCCCACGACGACCTGCGCGTCCCTGGTGAGGAGCCAGTTGATGAAGACGCTTGCGCCGCGTTCGGATGCGGCGCGCGAGTTGACCAGCCACAGCGTGCTGCTGCTCGAAGTTCACGGTGTCCATCTCGGCGAAGTGGAGGAGCTTGAGGTTCTTGCCGAGGCCCTGGCGCTGGAACTGGCTGAGGAGCAGCGGGTTGACGCCCGAGCGCGATGGGATAGCGGCCGCGCACCATGAACTCGGCGATCTGGCGGCTGTCGCGGCTGAGCACCGGCTCCTGGTCGACGAAGAGCTTCTTGATGATGTCGTCGCCCAGGTTGAGGCGCGCGCTCGTCATCGGCCAGAAGGCGTCGCCCATCACGCGCACGTCCGGCAGGAGCAGCTTGCCCTTCCAGCGTGGGATCGAGCAGGTCGGTGAGCCCGTCTGAGCTCCTCTTTCACCAGATCGGTGTTGATGGTGATGCCGCCGCCGCGCACGGCGCACGAAGCCGTAGGCGAGGCGCGCGATCCTTCACGACGGCGAAGCCGCGCTCGAAGCCGCCCTCCCAGCCGGCGTCGTCCTTCGCCTCCGGCAGCACGATGGCCGGGCGCACGGGATCCCACACGCCGGCCGGCCGCAGCACCTGGAGCGCGGTGCTGGTGGGAATGGTCGCGACGTCCCAGGTGAAGAGGTTGGCCTGGCGCTCCTGGAGGATGCGCGGAGCGAAGTCCTGCGAGTGGAGGCTCGTGTGCTCGAGCTTGATGTCCGGATAGGCCTGGGTGAACGACTTGAGGGCGCCGCTTGTAGCCGTCGCCGGGGAAGGTGTTGACGACGACCTTGCCTTCCTTCTTGGCCGCCGCCGACTACCTGCGGTCCAGTCGGCGGCGGAGCGGCCGCCCAGGTGACGGCCGCGGCGGCCGAGCGCCGACGCTGCCGCCGAGCGCCCTGCCGACGACCGGCGCCGGCTGATCCGCGCGCCCGGCATGACGTCGCCGTCTTCGCGAGTGGCATCGGGCTCAGCCGCCGGGTATTCCGCGCCCGCTGCGCGCCTGCTCCTGGAGATACCGCACGGACACGCGGCTCGAGCGGGCACGGCGTCGCGGATCGAGCCCGTCGGGATTGCTGGTACTCGAAGCGGGGCATCGCGGCCGCCGTAGTGCCGGGTGACCACCAGCCGGCGCCACTGGATCACCTCGGCGTCGGTCGCCGAGAGCTTCTCCGGCGTGTCGTAGCGCTGGTTGAGCATCACGCGCTCGTCCTGGCGCGAGAAGTTGTACTCGATGATCCACCGGTGCACCGCTGGCGTAGGCCAGGCGCTCCCAGAAGCCGCCGCAGCGCGGTCTTGGGCCGGAGTGCAGTGGTAGTACCAGACCCGGGTCAGGTGCTCCTCGACCGGCACGCACATGCGCGTGTAGAGGTCCCAGCCGAACTCCGCGCGGAACATGCCGGGCAGGTGATGGCCGCCGCACCAGCGCGCCGGACTTCGGCGGCGGGAATGTGCGCGCGCGCCCGCTCGGCGAGCGGCCGGGTGAGCCACGTCCAGAAGCGCCGGTAGTTCGTCTTCGGCCACTTCCGAGCCGTCGGGGTAGACGTCCTGGCGACGGGCTCTGGCGCATGTAGTTGCTCTCGGCCACATCGCCGCCGAAGCCGTTGCCCACGAAGATGGGGTGCTCGCCCTGGGCGCCGCGGGCGATGAAGCCGCCGCGCGCCACCACCACCGCGTTGCGGTGCACGTAGTTCACGTGCGAGTCCATCGAGTTCTCGAGGGCGACCTCCCAGTTGCACCGCCAGCTCGACCTGGCCGATGAGCACGAGGGCGTCGTCGTCGAAGAACTCCTCGGGCACGTCCTCCTCGATGGGCGCGGGATCGCCCTCGCCGATCCACACGAAGACGAGGCCCTTGAGCGTGCGCGTCGGATAGACCTTGGCCTCGGTGCCCGGCTTGCCGCACACGCCCGAGTCGGGGCCCTCGGAGAGCACCGCCACGTTCTTGCCCGACTCGTCGTAACACCCAGCCGTGGTACGGGCAGGCCACCGTGCCGCGATAGTGGCAGTCGCCTTCGCTGAGGCGCGCCCCGCGGTGCGGGCAGACGTCCTGGATGGCCGCCACGTCGCCGTTGGCGCCGCGGAAGAGGCAGATCTCCTCTCCGAGCAGCGACACCTTCACCGGCTTGCGCGAGCCCACCGTGACGGGCCTCGATGGCCGGATACCAGTAGTTGCGCAGGCCGAGCTGTGGGAATGAGATGGCCGGATATCACCGCTGAGCTTCGGGACGGCACCGCTCGGCGCGCCGTGGCACGTCGAGTCGGGTGGGGTGGGTGTGGACACGGGCGCCTCCGCTGCCTCTAGGGCTTGAACACCGCGAAGCACTTGTTGGAGTTGAACGACCACGTCTCGATGAAGTCGCACTGGTCGGGCTTGCGCCCCAGCGCTTCCATGGCCCCGGCCAGCATGTACCAGTTGAGCATCTCCTGCTGGCCCGACGCCTCGATGGCGGCGAGCGGCGTCTTGCGCCAGGTCTCGTAGTCGCCGACCCGGAGGGCCTCGTAGAGCCGCCGGTCGGACTCGATGTCGGGGTAGAGCTGGTGGTTCTTGTCGGTGAGAAAGGCGTGCGACCAGCTCGACGACGCGATGAGGGCGGTGCGCCAGGGCTGTCGCGCATCACGCGCGCGGTGGCCGCGCCCACCTCCATGCATCGCTTGGGCGAGGGCGACGGCGGATCGAGGTCGGCGTCGGCGAAGCGGATTGGCGAGGCTGCCGCGCCCGCCGCGCTGGGCGATCACGCGACGGCCGTAGCAGTTCACCTGGAACGCGACCACCGGGTAGGGAAGCCGACCCGGTCGTAGTCGAGGAACATGATGGTGTTGAGGAAGGCGTGGGCGAGCCCCGGATGATGCAGCGGCTTGTAGGCGTAGGCCATGTCCACGCCTTCGTCGAGAAGTCGCCGGTGGCCAGGTACTTGCCGGCTTCCCGGTGTCCGTTGACGTGGATGGCCGTGTCCGGCGGCTCGCACCACACGTTGGCCGCGGAGTCCCGGCTTCTGCCAGGGCCGCGCCTCGACCTGATCGTAGGCGAGCACGCAGAAGGGCGGGATGATGTCCTCGGTGAAGTTCTCGTGCTGGTCGTCGCCCCAGATGATGACGACCTCCGGCTGGAACTCGTCGAGGGTCACGCCGCGCCTGACGGAACTGGCGGACCAGCGTGTCCCGGTGCGCCGGTCGCGCTCGCCGTGCCGCCGTCGTCGCCGTACTCGCGGCGCATGGCCTCGGGCCAGCTCGCGGGGTCGCGGTAGCGCTCGGGAAGACCGGGGTCCTGGAGCACGCGGCGGAGGATCGCGGCCATGTCCTTGTCCAGACCGTTGAGCGGCGGGTAGTGCGTCATGCCGAGGCCGAGGATCTCGCCCATGGGATCGCTCCTCCACGTCTGCGTAAAAGCTTGGGCAACGTTAGTCCGCTCGTCGCGGGCTGTCAAGCTTGCTATACTCCCGCGACGGAGCGCACGTCATCGACGCGATCGACGTTCACACGCACATCTTCGCCCCCGGCTGGCCTGACTTCGCCGCCCGCTTCGGAGGCGACCGCTGGCCCGGCTCGAGGGCGATCCCTCCGCGGGGTGCAAGCTCTACCTCGGCGCGACCTTCAACCGGAACCTCACCCCGCACGCCTTCGATCCCGCGCGCCGCATCGAGGACATGGACCGCACGGAAGTGGCGACCCAGCTCCTCTCGCCCGCCCCGCCCACCTTCTGCTACTGGGCGCCCCCGAGGCGGCCGCGGAGTGGCACCGGATGCAGAACGACGTCATCGCCGACATCGTCGCGCGGCACCCGAGGCGCTTTCTCGGCGCCGGGGACTGCCGCTGCAGGCGCCTGACCTCGCGGTGAAGGAGCTGGAGCGAGTGGCCACCACGCTGCATTTTCCCGCGGTGGAGATCGCGGCCAATGTCGACGGACGCGATCTCGACGACGCGAGCCTCGATCCGGTGTGGACGGCGGCGGCGGCCCTGGGCGTGGCCGTGTTCGTTCATCCGCAGGCGCCGATCCTGGCGACCGCGCGCTTCCGCAAGAACAACCTGACCCAGGTGGCCGGCTTTCCCCTCGAGACGGCGCTGGCCATGACGCGGGTGATCTTCGGCGGCGTGCTCGAGCGCTGGCCCACCCTCCGCTGGTGCTTCGCCCACGGCGGCGGCGCGTTTCCGTACATCCTGCCCCGGCTCGACAAGGGCTGGCAGGTGGCCGACGCGCGCGCGCGCGGCGATTCCGGAAACTCCGAGCTACTACGTCCGCCGCGTGTGGATCGACTCCCTGACGCATTCGCCCCGCGTGCTCGCCTTCGCCCTCGAGACGTTCGGGAGCGAGCGCATCGTCCTCGGCAGCGACTATCCGTTCAAGCTGGGCGTGGACGATCCGGTGGCCGAGCTCTGACCGGCTGGGCCTCGATGCCACGGCCCGCCGGCGTCTCACCACCGACAACGCGCGCGAGCTGCTCGGGCTCTCCACCGCCGGGGGCTGAGTTGCCCGTGGCTGAACTGGAGACCTCGGCGCCGCCTAGCGCACGACGACGAGCTTGGTCGTCGGCTCGAGCCACGCCCGCGGGGCTTCTTCCCACCGGACGATCGTGGTGGGAATGGCGAGCGGGTCGAGGCGTCCGGAGGCCACGAGGGCGAGCACCTCGGGGAGCAGGCGGCGCGAGTCGGCGCGCGAGACGTGGAACGTCGATCCCCGCGTGTACATCTCGAGCAATGGCATGGGCGTCGTCTTGCCGAAGTAGATGGCCACGCTCGTGCAGTATCCGTAGTCTTCCGTCGATCGGAGCACGGTGGCCAGCCCATCGAGCGTCTCCCGTGCCGTCGACGGTGATGGGCGCGCGCTCGAAGTGGCGCGGCCACGGACCGTGATGCTCCGTGACCTCGGCGCCGAGGGCGGCCGCGGCGGCGAGGAGCGCTCGTCGCTGTCGACGTAGCGGACCCGCGGAGACCCCGCGGCCAGCGCGGCCGCCACCGCGTAGAGAGTGACCGACTTGACCATGCCTCCCGACGACGAGCACGTCGGCGCCGGGCCGATCCTGAAGCGGAGGGACCACGGCACGGTAACCGTCCGCGACATTGTCGGGCAGGGTGGCGAGGACGGTCGCGGAGACATCGACGGGCGCAGGGACGAGCAGGTGATCCGCGGCGGGGACGGCGAGGAGATCCGCCATCGCGCCGCCGAAGCCGCCCCCGGCCGGGCCGAATCCGAAGGCGGCGCCCACGCGGGCGCGATAGGTCTCGCAGCCGCCGAAGCGTCCGTCGCGGCAGGCCGCGCATATTCCGCACGAGACCTGGAACGGCACGAGGACGCGATCGCCGGGTTTCCGATCGCGGACCGCGTCGCCCACCGCGACCACGTCGGCCACCGTTTCGTGGCCGACGGCGAAGGGCCCCGGGAAGAGGCCCGCCATGGCCATGGGCAGGTCGAGATCGCATCGAGCCACCGCGAGCGGGCGGAGAGGCGCCGTCTGGCTCGGGCACCACGGGATCCGGCGCCTCCTGCCATTCCACACGGCCCGCTTCGACGTAGGTGAGCTGGCGCATGAGCCCCGCCAGTGTACGCCCGCCCTGTCCCCGCGTCGCCCCCGTCGCGACGCGATGCTATAGTCGCCGGGTGACGCTCGCCCTCTGCCCTGCGCTCCGCGCCGTCGCGACAACGTTCGAGGCGCCCCGGCCATGACGCCACCCGGCCAAGGCAAAGATGCGGCATCGTGGCGTCTCGGCTTCGACATCGGCGGCACCTTTACCGATTTCGTGCTCCAGAACGCGCGCACGGGCGCGGTGCTCGTCGGCAAGGAGCTCACCACGCCGCGGGATCCCGCGGAGGGCGTGATGCGCGGGCTCCACACCCTCCTCGAGGCGGCCCGCGTCGACATGAGCGAGGTGGAGCAGGTCGTGCACGGGACGACCTTGGGCGCCAACCTCGTCATCGAGCGCAAGGGGCCCGCACGTTCCTCGTGACCACCGCGGGCTTCCGCGACCTCCTGGAGATCCAGCGCCAGTTCCGCTACAACCTCAACGACTTCTTCCTCGACAAGCATCCTCCCCTCATCCCGCGCGACCAGATCCTCGAGGTGACGGAGCGCATGCTCGCCGACGGGAGCGTGCACATTCCCCTGGACGTGGAGGGCGCCCGCGCGGCCGTGGCCCACGCCCGCGATGCCGGCGCGGAGGCGCTGGCCGTGGTCTTCCTGCACTCGTACGCGAACCCCGCGCACGAGGCGGCCGTCCGCGAGCTGGCGCGAGAGATCGCGCCCGGGCTTCCCGTGATCCTGTCCTCGGATGTCTCGCCGCAGTATCGGGAGTACGAGCGGACGAATACCACGGTGGTCAACGCCTACATCACGCCGCGCTTCTCGCAGTACCTCGGGCGCTCTCACCGCCCGCCTCGCCGAGCGCGGATTCGCGCGCCGCCTCTACGTGATGCAGAACAACGGGGGATCGCCACCGCGGACACCGCGGCGACCTTTCCCGTGCGCTCGCTCGACTCGGGCCCCGCCGCGGGGCCATCCTCGCCGCGCACATCGGCCGCCTCACCGGCCACGAGGATCTCATCGCCTTCGACATGGGCGGCACCACCGCCAAGGCCTGCCTGATCGAAAACGGGCGTACCGGTCAGCACTGACCAGCTCGAGGTCGGACATGATCGGCATGCGGAAGGGCAGCGGTCTGCCCGTGCAGGTTCCCAGCGTGGATCTCGTGGAGATCGGGGCGGGCGGGGGAGCCGGGCCCGCATCGAGCGCGGCATCCTGCGCGTGGGCCCGGAAAGCGCGGGCGCCGATCCCGGGCCCGCCTGCTACGGCCTGGGGGAAGCGAGCCCACGGTGACCGACGCCAACCTCGTCCTCGGCTATCTCGACGCCGGACTTCTTCCTGGGCGGAGCGCGCCGCGCTCGACCGTGGCCGCGGCCACCGCGGCCATCGAGGCGCACGTGGCCGAAGCCGCTCGGCGTGAGCGTGGTCGATGCCGCGTGGGGCATCCATCAGCTCGTGACGCTCAACATGGAAGGGGCCATCCGCGTGGTGTCGATCGGACGGGGCAAGGATCCGCGAGCGCTCGCCTGCGTCACGTTCGGCGGCGCCGGTCCGATTCACGGGGCGCGGCTGGCCCGAAGCCTCGGCGTGGCGCGCGTGATCGTGCCCTTCGCGGCGGGCGTCGCCTCCGCGCATGGGACTGCTCACCGCCGACGCGCGCTTCGACCTCGCGCGCACCTTCGTGGCCGAGCTCGCCGCCGCTCCGTGGGACCGGATCAACGCCGCTCTTCGAGGCCATGGAAGCCGAGGGCGCGGCCCAGATCCTCGCCACCGGGCTGGGCGGGCAATGGCGAAGGCGGCGGCTCGCCGAGGTGCGCTACGCTGGCCAGGGACACGAGCTGAGCGTCGAGATTCCACCCGGCCGTCTCGGTGCGGAGTCGCTGTCGGCCATCGAGCGCGCCCATGCCGACATCTACGCCGGGCGCTACGGGTACGCGGAAGCGCCGGGCACGCCGCTCGAGGCGACCAACTGGAAGCTCGAGATCAGCTGCGGGGTGCCCGCGGTGGCTCTGGGGGCGGCCTCGTTCCCGAGGGCGGGAGCTCGCGCAAGGGGACGCGGCCCGTGTATTTCCCCGAGCGCGGCGGCTTCGTCGAGTGCCCCGTCTACGACCGCTATCGGATCGGCGCCGACGCGGGGATGACGGGGCCCGCGGTGATCGAAGAGCGCGAGACCACGGTGATTCTGCTCCCGGGGACCGGGCCGCCGTCGATCGTCACGGGAACCTGATCATCGACGTGGGGCAGGAGGGATAGACGATGGCCATCACCCGCTCGCGTGTGGATCCGATCACCCGGGGCGTGGTGTGGGCGGCTCTGCAGTCCATCGCCGACGAGGCGGGCATGGCCCTCCGCCAGACCGCGTATTCGCAGGCGGTGCGCGAGGGACGCGACTTCTCCGCCGCCCTCTTCAACGCGCGCGGCGAGATGATCGCGCAGGGCGACTTCAGTCCCGGCCACCTGGGCGCCATGCCGTCGATCGTGGCGCCACGTCATGCGGGAGTACCCGGCCGAGTCGATGGAGCCGGGCGACGCCATCATCCTCAACGATCTCTACATGGGCTCGGGGCATCTCCCGGACTTCTTCATCACCGCCCCCGTCTTCCACGGTCGGGCGCTCGTCGGCTTCGTGGTGGACTGCGCTCATCAGGTCGACGTGGGCGGCGCCGCCGCCGGTTCCCAGGCCGTGGAGGGCATGACGGAGTTCTACCGGGAGGGTATCCGCGTTCTCCCCACCAAGCTCTGGCGGGGCGGAGAGATGAACCGGGAAGTGATGCGGCTCATCACCGGCAATGTCCGCGTGCCCGACATCGTGGAGGGCGACCTCAAGGCCATGCGCAACGCCGCCCGCGTGGGCGAGCGCCGCCTCCTCGAGCTCTTCGACCGCTACGGCGCGGACACCGTGCTCGCGTCGTGGGACGACATCCTCGCCCATTCCGAGCGCGAGATGCGGGCCGCCATCAGCGAGGTGCCCGCGGGACGCTACGCGGCGGAGGACTTCTACGACGACTGCGGGCGCGGCACCGACCCCTTGCGCGTCTTCGTGACGGTGATCGTGGAGGGCGACGAGATCACCGTGGACTTCGACGGCTCGAGCCCGCAGACCCGCTCGGGCATGAACAGCGCCTTCAACTACACCCTGTCCTACACCTGGCACGCGGTGAAGTCCGCCCTCGTCCAGCAGACGATTCCGCAGAACGCGGGCACCATGCGCCCCATCAAGCGCCCGCGCGCCCGAAGGCTCGCTCTTCAACCCGCGTCCCCGCCGCGGCGGGCGGACGGGCGGTGATGCAGCAGCGGATCGTCGACGTCATCCTCGCCGCGCTCTGCCAGGCCGTGCCGGAGCGGGTGATCGCCGCCTCTCGCACTGGGCCAATCCCATCTTCGAGGGCCACGACGCGCGGCGGGGCAAGCGCTTCGTCTACTACGACATCGCGGTGGGCGGCATGGGCGCGCGGCCCGCCAAGGACGGGGCGGAGGCGGTGTGCGGCTCGTTCAACCTCGAGAACATTCCCGTGGAGGTGAACGAGAGCAACTATCCCATCGTGATCGAGCGGCTCGAGCTCATTCGCGACTCCGTCGGGGGCGGGAACGTTCCGCGGCAGCTGCGGCCTCCGGAAGGACATCCGCTTCCTCGGGGCGAGCGGGTCGCTCTCCAACCTGACCGACCGTCACAAGTTCGCGCCCCTGGGCTGCGCGGCGGACGCCCGGGCGCGCTGGGGGCGACCATCCTGAACCCCGGTACGGAGGGCGAGCAGGTGCTTCACTCCAAGGCCATCCACCCGCTTGTCCACGGCGACCTCGTGAGCATGCGGGTGTCGGGAAGCGGGGCTACGGCGATCCCTGGCGCGGGATCCCGCGCTCGGTCGCGCGCGACGTGGCCCTCGGCTATCTCTCGGCCGAGCGCGCGCGCGAGTGGTACGGTGTGGTCGTCGACCCGGCCACCAACCTGGTCGATCGTGTCGCCACGGAAGCTCTGAACAGCAGCCGGCTCTCTGCCAAGGAGAAGACAGCATGATCGACGGACGCACCATCGAGCACCTCTGGACGCACAAGACGCAGGATCATCCGTGGCTGACCGACGAGGAGCTCGTCATCGATCGCGCGGAGGGCGTCTGGGTGTGGACCCAGAACGGCAAGAAGCTGCTCGACGGCTTCGCCGGCCTCGCCGTGGTCAACGTGGGCCACGGCCGCCGTGAGATCGCCGAGGCCATCGCCGAGCAGACGGTGCGGCTCGCTTACTACCCGACCACGCGCCAGTTCGCCAACCGGCCGGCCGCGGAGCTGGCGGCCAAGCTCGCCACCCTCGCTCCCGGCGATCTTACGCTATTCCATGTTCGCGGTGAGCGGCTCCGAGGCGAACGAGCGCGCGATGCAGATCGCCCGGCACTACTGGCTGGCCAAGGGAAGTCGGGCAAGCACAAGGTCATCTCGCTCCAGGGCGGCTATCACGGCGCCACCGCGGGGACGTTCGCCGTCTGCGGCATCCCCGACATGGTCAAGGCCTACGCGCCGCTCCAGGTCCCCGGCTTCGCCAAGGTGGCGCCGCCGCACCCCTATCGCGACCGCAGCCTCGGCACCGACGCGGAGCTGGTTCGCCGCCGCGCCGCCGAGCTCCGCGAGGCCATCGAGCGCGAGGGGCCGGATACGGTGTCCGCGGTCATCCTCGAGCCCATTCTTTCGTCGGGCGGCATCATCATTCCGCCCGCTGGGATGGCTGCAGGCGGTGCGGGCGGTGTGCGACGAGCTCGGGCGTGCTCATGATCGCCGACGAGGTGATCACCGGCTTCGGGCGCACGGGACGGTGGTTCGCCATGGAGCACGAGCACGTGGTGCCCGACCTCATGTCCGTGGCCAAGGGCATCACCTCGGGCTACATCCCGCTGTCCGCCACCATCGCGCGGCGGCATCTCGCCGATGCCTTCGCGTCAGACTCCAAGCAGGAGAACGTCCACCCCAACACCTACGCCGCGCATCCCGTGGCGTGCGCGGCCGCCCTCGCCAATCTCCGCATCATGGAGCAGGACCGCCTGGTGGAGAACGCCGAGGCCATGGGCACGCGCCTGCGTCGAGGGACTCTCGCGAAGCGCTCAAGAAGCGCGAGATCGTCGGAGAAGTCCGCGGGCGCGGCCTGCTCGCCGCGCGTCGAGCTGGTAGAGCCGGGCGGCTCCGGGCGCTCGCTCGACGCCAAGCACGTGGCGGAGCTCGACCGGAAGGCCTGGGATCGCGGGGCCATCGTCTACGCGAAGCGGCAGCGTGATGCGCTTGGCGCCTCCGCTCTGCATCACCGCGCGCCGAGGTCGACGAGCTGGTCGGCATCGCCGCCGACAGCATCGAGGCGCTGGAGCGGGATCTCACGCGGTGAGGGAGGGGGCGCTCCCGTCACGCGGGCAGCGGCACGTGGGGCGCCCCGGGCACGATGGCGATGTGCAGCGGGTTGAGTCCAGGAATTCCTCCGGCGAGGGCCTGAATGGCGTCCTCCGCCTGCTCGATGGGGAAGGAATGGGTGTGCATCTTCGCGAAGCGGGTATCCGCCTGACTCGATGAGCTCGATGGCGCGAAAGGTGTCGTCGACGGACATGCTGAGCACGCCGCGTATGGTCAGCTCCTTGTAGATGATGTCGTCCACGGGCAGCTCGTGGGCCCGCTTCTGCCCCTTGAGGCCGGCCACCACGATGCGCCCCTTGCGCAGCGGCGATGGCCACCGCGTGGTTGAGGGACTGCGGCGCATAGGGCGTGGTATCCACCACCACCTCCGCCCCGCCGTCCGTGGCCTCGCGGGCGCGGGTCACCACGTCCTCCTTCTCCACGTCGATGGTGACGTCGGCGCCCAGCTCGCGGGCGAGGGCGAGCTTGTGCGCGTCGCGGCTGAGGCCGGTGATCACGATCTGGCGCGCGCCGGCCGCGCGGGCGGCGATGACACAGCAGAGTCCGCGCTGGCCCGCGCCCAGGATGACCACGCGGTCGCCCGGGGCGGTGGCGGGAATGGTGCCCGCCCACGAGAGACCGGCCGCGAGCGGGTTGAACATCACGGCCACCCCGGCGGGGATGCGCGCGTCCATCTTCTTGACCACCGAGAGGGGAGAGGTACATGTGCTCGGCGTATCCGCCCCAGAGCTGCGGGGGCCGGGCGACGTCGGTGTAGCCATAGGTGCCGCCCCGGGTGCGGCAGGCCCGCGGCTCGAAGCGGGCGCACGCCGCGCAGCGGCCGCAGCCATAGCCTGAGCGCACGGCGACGCGATCGCCCTCGCGCACGCCCCAGCGCGCCTGGGCCTGTGGCCCGATCTCCTCGATGATGCCGAGCGGCTCGTGGCCGGGGATGACGGGATACTGCGTGTAGTCCTCGTGCTGGGGAGCGGCGCCTTCGTACTGCTCGTAGTCGCTGCCGCAGATGCCGCACGCCTCGATGCGAAGGAGGGCGTCGTCGGAGCCGATGGCCGGACGCGGGAACTCCCTGTGCTCGATCGTCTTCGGCTTCCAGAAGCACCGCCGCGCGTACCGTCTTTGCCATGCGAATCCTCTCCGCGACCATGGATGCGGTCGCCGCGTGTTCCGCTCGCTCCTCGAGCCGCCGTGGCGGGGATTCTGGCACATCCGGGAGCTTCCCGGAAAGGCGCGAGAGGCTTGACCTTGGGTCCGGAGGACGCGCAGAATCCCCGGGATGCGCCCCACGGGAATCGCGTAGTGGCCGCCGACATCCTTCCCGGCCGGCTTGTGCTGGGTCTTCGCGCCGTCCTCGCCCTTCTCTTCGGCTTGACGGCGCTCTTCATGATCATCCTTGCCGCTCTCTTCCCCCGGGCCTCGACCATCCTCATCGTGCAGTTCTATGCCGGCTTTGTCCTGCTCGATGGCCTCCTCTGTCTCGCCGCGGTCGCCCGGGCGATGATGCGACCACTGCCGCGTAGCTTCGTGGCCCTCGAAGGCGTGGTGGAGGTGGTCACGGCCATCGCGGCGTTTGTCCTCATCGGCACTCTGGACGCTCAGCCGCGTGGCTTCATCCTGCTCCTGATGGCAACGTGGGCCATCCTCACCGGTGTCCTCGAGCTGGGATGGGGCCTCTCTGCCCATATCTTGCGGGGCGGGGGCTCATAATCGCCGGCGCCCTCCTCTCCGTGGCCTTCGGCATCGTCGTGCTCAGCCTGGGCCGGCCCGACCTCGTGACGGCGGTGTGGCGGCTCGCCGTGTATGTCGTCTTCCTCGGTCTCCTGCGCCTGCTCGTGACCTTCCGCCTGCAGGGCGTGGTGACCAGCCAGACCTAAAGCCAAGACTCGACGTTCCGAAGGAGGCGGCCATGAAACACGGATTCCGTGTCCTCGACAGCGACCTGCACACCATGGAGCCGGACGGCCTCTGGGAGCAGTACCTGGAGGAGCCGTTCAGGAAATTCGCGCCCCGCTTCACCCGGACCGCGGAGGGCGCGCCCAACCAGCCCATCATCAAGATCGGCGAGGTGGAGATCGCCGAGATGTCGAAGCGGGCGCGCACCGCGGTGGTGGGCAGGAGCCTGCAGGAGCGCGCCTTCGCCCGTCATCCCCACTACGCGGTGGCGCACGCGCGCGGCTACGACGCGGCGACCCATCTCCAGGCCATGGACATCGAGGGCATCGACGTCGCGGTGATCTACGGCACGCGCGGCCGCCAGGTGCTGATGCACGACGATCTCGACCCCTCGGTAGCGGCCGCCCTCGCGCGCGCCCACAACAACTGGACGCGCGATTTCTGCGCCGTCGACCCGGGCCGGCTCAAGTTCGCCGCCCAGCTCGCCTTCCACGACGTGCCCTCCGCGGTCGCCGAGGCGAAGCGCGCCGTGCGCGAGCTGGGCGCCGTCGCGGTCATCGGCAACCCCAACCCCATCCACGGCCGGCACGTCTCACGATCCCGCCTTCGAGCCGCTGTGGGACGCCGTCGAGGAGCTCGGCGTGCCCGTGGGCTTTCACCCCACCGGGCAGTCCTCGCTGCGGGACGACATCGCGCGGCGCTACCTCGACACGCCGAACGGCCGGGTCATCGGCGTCGCCGGACGGAATCCCATCGAGCTGATGATGGCGTTCGGGAGCATGGCGGCGGGCGGCGTGCTCGAGCGTCACCCGGGGCTGCGCTGCGCGTTCCTCGAGGGCACGTGCGGGTGGCTGCCGTGGTATCTGTGGCGGCTCGACGAGGCCTGGGAGAAGTTCGGGCCGGGCTCCGAGGTGCAGATCTCCCAGCTGCCGAGCCAGTACTTCTTCCGCCAGTGCTATATCGCCACCGACGCCGACGAGAAGCCGCTCCGCCAGGTGGTGGAGGCGATCGGCGACGACAACATCGTGGTCTCCACCGACTATCCGCACTCCGACGGCCTCTTCCCGGTGGCCATCGAGGAGTTCGTCCGGCTCGAGGGCGTCAGCGACAAGACGAAGGCCAAGATTCTCTGGGACAACTGCGCCCGCCTCTACAAGCTCCCGGCCGGCGGGTGAAGCCGGCCCTCAAGAGGAACGCCGCGCCCGGCTAGGAGGCGGGGGCCGGGGCTCCCGCGCCGCGCCTCCGGTGGCGCCGGCCTCCGCGCCGCGAGCGACGACCACGCCGGGGACCGGACCCACCAGGCCCTGCGCCGGCCATGGTCGCCCGCTCTGCGAGGCGGGCATCTCGTTGCCGGGGCCGACGCTCAGATCCTCGCCCGACTCGCCCGGCCACGACACGCGCTCCGCCGGAGCCTCGGGAAGATCCGGAGCGAGGTCGGCGGGCTCGAGCTCGTCCATCGCCGAAGCAGCGCCGCTGTCGCCCCCGTCAGCGTGATGGCTCCCGAGCGGCTCACCGTCAGCTCCTTGATGCGGCGGAGGCGGGTGATGAGACGCGGCGAGCCGGGAGGCGGCTGAAGCCGCGTGACTTGAGGGCGTTGGCGAGGGTGTCGATCGTCACCACGCGGCCCGAGGCGTTCTTGACGAGATCCTGGACGATGGTGACCAGCTCGTCGAGGGGGCGGTGTGCGGCTCTTCTGCCAGCTGAGGCTGCGGCACCTGAGGCCGCGGCACGTGGGCTCGCGCGGGCGGGGAGGACTCGAGGCCGCCTCTGATCGGGGAGCCGGCGGGCGATCGCGCCATCCGCCGCGGCCTCTCCGCCGGGAATGATGCCGGCCGCCGCTCGCCGGCTGGGCCGGGGCGCTCTCCACGACTTCGGCCGGGCGAGGGCCATCGCCGGTCAGGCCCCGGAAGGACAGACGGCGGAAGGCGATGCCGAGGCTGGTCGAGACGTCGCCGACGGCATCGAAGGCGCGGTCGTCCGAGACGATCTCGATGACGTCGCCGGGGCGCGCGGAGGCCAGCCACACCCCGGCGGCCACCGCGATGCGGAGGTCGCTCCAGTCGCGCACCCCCACGGAGGGCGCACTGTGCACGAGGTGGGCCCCGTGGCGGGCGAGGAGCCGCGCGGTGTCATGGCCGATCACCCGCCAGTTGCCGACGGCGACGAAGTCGGTGCGCCGGCCCACGCGGTCGACGGCGAGGTGCTCGATCACCCGCGCGATGTGGGCGGCGCGGCTCGTGTTCTCGACGTCGAAGAAGATCGCGCGATGGGAGGAGGGAAAGGGCCGGTCCGGCGGCGCCGGTGACACGCGGTTCGCGAACGCCGGCTCCACGTGGGTGGTGGTCAGGTCGGCGGGGAGCGGGGCCTCGGCCAGACTCTCGACCGCGGGCTCCGGGGAAGGCGGGGCCGCCTCGGCCGGGGCCTTCTTGCGGGCGCGCGGCGTGGGCGCCTTGGTGGCGCGTGGGGGCGCTTCATAGTTTTCTTCCTGGGGGCACTCGTATCCTCCGTTGTGGCGTGTGGTGACGCATGGTATACCGCGGGGCGCTCTCTATCGAGCATCATTGTAGTCTATGCTCGCATCCCGCAGGCATCTCACGGAGGAGACATGACCCACCCATCGTTTCTCTACGGCACGGCATGGAAGCGACGAGCGGACGGCCGGCGCTGACCCGCGCTGGCCGTGGAAACGGGCTTCCGCGGCATCGACACGGCCAACCAGCGCCGGCACTACTTCGAGCAGGGCGTGGGCGACGCCCTCGCGGATCTGTACCGAGAGGGAATCGTCACGCGCGGCGATCTCTTCCTGCAGACCAAGTTCACCTATGCGGGCGGCCAGGATCACCGGCTGCCCTATGATCCCCGGGCCGACTATCCCACCCAGGTGCGGCAATCGTTCGCCTCCTCGCTGGAGCACCTGCGCACCGATTATGTCGACTCCTACGTGCTCCACGGTCCGTCGGTGGGGCGGGGTCTGAGCGACGCGGACTTTGCCGTGTGGAAGGAGATGGAGGCCCTTGTACGGGGCGGGAAAGACGCGGGCCATCGGAGTGAGCAACGTGAGCCTGGGGCAGCTTCGCATGCTCCTGGAGGCGGCGGTGATCCCCCACGCTTCGTCCAGAACCGCTGCTTCGCCGTGAGCTACTGGGATCGCGACGTGCGCGCCTTGTGTGCCGAGCGCGGCATGGTGTACCAGGGGTTCTCCCTCCTCACCGCCAACGCCCAGCTCCTGGGAGGGCCGGAGATGGTGGCCATGGCGAGGCGACACGGCAAGACCATCGCCCAGCTCGTGTTCCGCTTCGCGCAGCAGGTGGGCATGCTGCCCTTGACGGGAACCACCGACGTCGGCCACATGCGAGAGGATCTGGCCAGCTCGAGCTTCGTGCTCACGCAGGACGAAGTCGGCGTGATCGAATCGATCGCCGCCCGCTGATCCGCTTCTCAGGCCCGCTTGGTCTCGAGCTCGGCCCAGCGCTCGTAGAGGCGGGCCACGTGGGCGCGCGCGGCCTCCAGCTCCGCGTAGCGCTTCTGGAGCTCGCGCGGGTCGGAGGCGATGGCCGGATCTTCCGCGGCGAGGCGACAGGCCTCGGCCGCGCTCTCCGCTTCCCGGATGGCCTCCTCCATGCCGTCCCACTCGCGCTGCTCGAGATAGCCGAGCCGCTTGGCCCGCGGGCGCTCCCGCGCAGGCGGGGATCGGCGGCGGTCCGGGCGGTGGCCGTCCGCACCGTCCGGCCCGCCTCCCACTGTGCGTAGTCGGCGTAGATCCCGGCCCCGCCCTCGCCATCGAGAGCGAGGATGGTGGTGGAGACGCGATCGAGCATGAGGCGGTCGTGGGTCACGAGGACGAGGCCCCCGTCGAACTCGGCGAGGCTTTCCTCGAGCACCTCGAGGGTCGGGATGTCGAGGTCATTCGTCGGCTCGTCGAGGACGAGGAGATCGGCGGGCTCGCCCATGAGGCGCGCGATCAAGATGCGCGCCTGCTCCCCGCCGGACAGGCGGCCCACCGGCACGTCGAGTTGGTCGGAACGAAAGAGGAAGCGCTTGGCCCACGACGCCACGTGGACGCTCCGGCCCTGGAAGGTGACGGTGTCGCCCTCGGGGCGAGGGCGCGGCGCAGCGACTGCTCCGGGTCGAGACCGCTCCGGTGCTGCTCGAAGCGCACGAGACGGAGGGCGGCCGCGCGCTCGATCTCGCCCGCGTCGGGGGCGAGGGTGCCCGCGAGGAGGTTGAGGAGCGTGGTCTTGCCGCTGCCGTTCGGACCGAGAAGACCGATGCGCATGCCGGGGGTGATGGTGAGATCGAGATCGCGGACGAGCGGGCGCCCTCCGAGCGACTTCGTCAATCCCCGCGTGACGAGGAGGCGGCGGGTCCGCCGCTGGGACGACGTGAAGTCGATGCCGGCGGGCGCGGTCACCGCGCGGCCCGCGCGTCGTCCAGCTCGGCCATGAGCCGGCCCGCCTCCTGATCCGGCCCTTGGCCTTGGTGGAGCGCGCCTTGGCGCCCCGCCGCAGCCATTCGATCTCCCGGCGGACGGTGTTGGCGAGCGATTCCTCGTAGGCGGCCTGCCCGCGCAGGAAATCGTCGCGGCGCGCGAGAAAGTCACTGTACGGCCCGTCGGTCTGGAAGAGCCCGTCGGGATAGGCGCGGTTCAGCTCGATCATGCGGGTGGCCACGTGCTCGAGGAAGTAGCGGTCGTGGCTGACAAGGAGCACCGCGCGGGCCCGCTCCGCGAGGAGCTGCTCGAGCCAGAGGATGCCTTCGACGTCGAGATGGTTGGTCGGCTCGTCCATGAGGAGCACGTCGGGCTCGGCGGCGAGGGCCCGCGCGATGGCCAGGCGTTTCGTCCAGCCGCCGGACAGGGTGTCGACGGCGGCGTGCCCGTCGGCGAAACCGCCCCGGCCGAGGGCGAGGGCGATGCGGCCGGGCCGGTCGCCTTCGTCCACTCCCGTCAAGGCGGAGGCGACGATCGCTTCCACCGAGAGGCCCGGCTCGAGGACGGGATCCTGGGGGACGTAGCCGATTCGTATGCCGCCCCGGACGGCGCGCGTGCCGCGGTCGGGAGAGGTAAGGCCGGCGAGGATCTTGAGGAGGGTGGACTTGCCCGAGCCGTTCGGTCCCACGAGGCCGACCTGGTCCCCTTCGAAGAGCCCGAACGAGAGCTCTTCGAAGAGAGCCCGGGTCCCGTAGGCCTTGCTGACCGCGTCGCAGCTCAAGAGAAGCGAGGAGGTCATCCGACGCTACTTTTTCTTCTTCGGCTTCTTTTTTCCTTCTTCATGCCCATGCCTTTGGCCACGGTGCTCACCTCCCTTCGTCGAGTGGCGCGTCCGAGTGGCGGCGCGAGCGCGCGCGTCGGTCTCGGCCAACTATGAAGCAATCGACGTGAGAAATCAAACTTGGCGCGTTCTTGGCCGCCTCGGATCTTGTTTGGTATCATGCGAGGGGCCGAAAGCCCTCGCAGGGAAGGGCAGGTCTCAAGGAGCCGGGTGCCATGAGTGGTGGATCTCAGCAGCGTAGGCTTCGCCCCGCCGGTGCCGAGCCACGGATCTCGCGGGCCGGATCGGGGCGACCCCGGTCGAGACGGTGCCCTTCGAGCATCTGTATCTCGACCACGTGTTCCCTCCCGACGAGTACCAGCGGCTGCTCGATCATCTGCCCGAGACTCGCCGATACCGCGAGCTGACGCATCGGGAAGCGATGCGGCCCGACGGCGCGAGCGCGCGCCGCAAGTTCTACCTGCTCCCAGAGCACATCATGTGGCTGCCCGCGAAGCAGCGGGCATACTGGGGTCGGCTCTCGCGTATCCTCCGGTCGCGGGAGCTGGAGGAGACGTTCAAGGCCAAGTTCCGGTCCGCCCTCGAGGAGCGCTTCGGATGCAGCATCGACCGGCTGTCGTTCTATCCCGTACCCATGCTCCTCCGCGATCTCAGCGGCTATCGCATCGGCATCCACGGCGACAGCCCAGCGCAAGGCCATCACCGTGCAGTTCTACCTGCCGCGGGACGAGTCGCAGGCCCACATGGGCACGGTGTTCCACGAGGGCCGGAACGGGGAGGCCGCCCTGCGCACCAAGCGGCTGGCCTTCCTGCCCGGCGCGGGCTACGCCTTCCCGGTCATCCGGCACAAGAGCTGGCACAGCGTGCCCCAGACCGCCGACTCGGACGGCGAGCGCAACTCGCTGATGCTGACCTACCACGTCCAGCAGGGCCCGCTCGCCTGGCTCGCCCAGCGTATCCATCGGCTGGCCGTGTTCATCGGGTACGGCTTGCGCAAGTGATCGGGGAGTGGCGATGCTGACCCGCATCGACCACGTGATGATCTGCCCCCCAGCCTCGAGCAAGGCATCGAGGCCTACACGCGAATCGGATTCGATATCCATCCCGGGGCGCCTCGAGCAGCCAGGGCACGCACAACGCCATCGCGTTTCTCGAGGATGACTATCTCAGAGCTCGCCAGCATCAGTGACCGGGCCGCCTACCTCGCGGCCAGTCCCGGAGGCGGCCTCGCGGATTTTCTGGCCCGCGGCGGCGGCTTCCGGTACGTGATTTTACAGAGCGACGACCTGGCCGCCGACGTCCGCGCCATGCAGGCGCGAGGCGTGGAGGTGACCGAGCCCACCGATGGCTCGCGCCGGACCTCGGCCGGTCAGCTACTGCGCTGGAAGCTCGCCGTCCTGGGCCGGGGCAATCCGCTGCCCCTGCTCTTCATTCAGCACCTCACCCCGCTCGCCGAGCGGCGCGCGCAGTCGCCCCGGGCCGGTCGCCAGCCCGAACCACGCGCTCAGGATCGACCGCGTGTACATCGTGGTGCCGGATCTCGCGCCCGCGATCCAGCAATACAGCCGCGTCCTCGGTCTGCCCGTGCCGCCTGTGCAGCGAGGGGCGGTGATCAAGGCGGACATGGCGGTATTCGATCTGGGGCCGACGGGTCTCACCATCGCGCGGCCGGCTGAGCCCGGCCCCGCCGACGAGGCCCTCCGCCACCGCGGGCCCGGGCCCTTCCAGGTCCTGTACCGCACCGGGAGCATGGATGCTGCCGCGCGCTGGATCACCGAGCATGGCGTGCCTGCGCCCGCGCGCGGCATCCGCAACAACGGCGAGCAGGCGATGCTCGTGGGACCGAGCACGCGTGCGGCGCCTATATCGGCTTCGTGGGGCCGGCGTAGCGGCCATGCGGGTCGCTCGCCTCGTCCAGGCCCTGGTGGCCGGCACGCTGCTCGTCGTGGCCACGAGCCCGCCCGCCGAGGCGCAGCGAGGCCTCGGCAAGGACGGGGCCGCCAACCTGCTCCCGCGCCCACGGAACAGCCGACGCCCAAGGACCAGCCGGCCGGCATAAGGACCAGGCGCCGCCCGGCGGAAGAAGCTGGGCGCCGAGTCGTTCCGCCGTGGTCCGAGGCGAGGCGCGGCGCGTGATCGGCCAGCGCGAAAAGGGACGCCACCGTGCTCGTGGCGGGGCCGACGCCACGGAGTCCCAGGTCAAGCAAGCTGCTCCCGACGGCGGGCGTGGTACACCTCGCCACCCGACGGCGAGCTGAGCGAGGACGATCCGCTCCGTCCGCCATGCTGCTCGTGCCGGGCGGAGGCGAGGACGGCCGCCTCGAGGTGCGCGAGGTCTTCGGCCTGACATGCAGCGCGCGCCTCGTCGTGCTCTCGGCCTGCGAGACGGGCCTTGGCAAGCTCTCGCGCGGGGACGAGCTGGTCGGTCTCCAGCGGGCTTTCCTCTACGCGGGGACGCCGGTCGTGGTCACCACGCTGTGGAAGGTCGACGACAAGGCGACCTTCGAGCTCGTGCGCTCGTTCTACACTCGCCTCGAGGGCACGGGACCCGTGGAAGCCTTGCGCCAGGCGCAGGTCGAGACCATGCGCACCTTTCCCCATCCCTACGCCTGGGCGGCTTTCGGTCTCAGCGGTCTTCCCCGGTGACCTCCCGGGCCTCACGCGGCGGGCGCTCATGCGCGGGGCGCTTGGTCGGCGGGCGCCGCCCTGCTCCTCAACGCGTGCTCGGGAATGGGAGGCAAGCGCGCGGAGGCGATCGATCCCCGCGTGCCCGCGCTGATCGATCGCGCCATCTCCGTGGACATGCACACCCACGCCGCGGGCGCGGGATACGCGCGCGCGCCTCGCTATGACTCTGGCCGCCCGCATGCGCGAAGGGCACATGACCGCCGTCTGCCTGTGCCACTCGGCCGACGGCCCCGTCATCGGCCGCACCGCTCCCAACGGACCATTCCGCCAGCAGCGCGATCCTCGTCCGGGCGAGCTCTACGCGCATACCGTTCGCCGCCTCGACTTCATGGATGGCCTCGTGGCCAGCGCCCACGGCCTCACGCGCGTGCTCACGCCGGCGGATCTCCTCGCCGCCAAGGCGGCGGGACAGCCCGCGCTCATCGGCACGATCGAGGGCTGCCAGTTCATGGATGGAAAGCTCGAGCGGATCGAGGAGGTTTACGCCCGGGGCATTCGCCAGCTCCAGATCGTGCACTACATGCCGAGCGACCTCGGCGATCAGCAGACGGAGCCGGGACAGTGGAAGGGGCTGAGCCCGCTCGGCGCGGAGGTGATCCGGGAGTGCAATCGGCTGGGAGTGGTGGTCGACGTGGCCCACGGGACATACGAGTTGGTAGAACAGGCGGCCCGCGTGAGCACCGTGCCCTTCATCCTTTCTCACACCTCCCTGTCGCGGGGACCGCCCGGCCGTACACGCGGCTCATCTCGGCGGAGCACGCCCGGCTGATGGCTCAGGCGGGCGGAGTGATCGGGATCTGGCCGAATGGCAACCTCTTCGTGAACGCCCAGGCCTGGGTCGCGGACATCGCCCGCACCGTGGATGTTGCCGGTGTGGATCACGTGGGCATCGGCACGGACATGGAAGGTGGAGTGAACGAGGTCTGGGCCGACTACGCCGACCTTCCCACCCTGGTCAATCTCCTTCTCGAGCGAGGCTTCAGCCCTGAGGAGACTTCAAAGCTCATCGGCGGTAACTATTTACGAATATTCACCAAAGCCTACGAGAGCAGGAAGGCAGGATGAGCGTGGCCCCCGAGCTGCTGGAGGCCGTCGGAGGGCTGCTCCAGCCGCTGCTCCAGACGCTGGAGCGGGTGGTGTGGGTGCAGCGGCATCTCTACCCTCCCCAGGCTCCGCGACTTGCCCGGGAGCTGGCGCCGTGCCGCGAGGACGTGGCCGGGCCGCTGCACGCGCTCGAGGCCCAGGACTGGCCGGAAGATCTCCACTTCATGCGCGATCGGCTGGTCGCGGCGGCGCGGCAGACCGTGGAGCTCGTGGGAGGCCTTCGTGGAGGCCTCGCAATCGCCGGAGGGACCGATCGGCCTCTATCGTGCCCTCCGCCGCTTCTCGGGTGTGCAGGAGACCCTCTATCCTCTCGCGCCCGTCTTCGAGCCGGTGAGCCGCTGGTTTCTCGAGCCCGCCCGGCGCGGCGACGATGCCCTGGTGGCGCGTCTGCGGGCGGCCGCGCTGCGCGATGACGAGGCGAAGGTGGGCGTGCTGCACGCGTCGAACGAGCGGGCCGACCGGGGCGGCTTCTCCCTGTACGTCCCCGAGGCATGGGAGGGCGGGCCGGCGGGGACGGAGGGTCGCCCAAGCCGCTCATCGTGGCGCTCCACGGAGGCCACGGCCACGGCCGGGATTTCCTGTGGACGTGGCTCCGCGAGGCGCGCTCGCGCGGGCATGCTGCTTCTCTCACCCACGTCGCTGGATCGCACGTGGTCCATGATGGGCCCCGACGTGGACGCGGAGCCGTTGCGCGAGATGGTCGAGTCCGTGGCCGCCCGCTATGCGGTGGATCGCGAGCGCGTGCTCCTCACCGGCATGTCGGACGGCGCCACCTACGCGCTCTACTGCGGGCTCCGCGAGAGCATGCCGTTCACCCATCTGCGCCCGCCTGCGGCGTGCTCCATCCGGCGCTCTTCGCCACCGGCGATCTCCAGCGGGCGCGCGGCCGGCCGATCTACCTGATCCACGGTGCCCTCGACTGGATGTTTCCGGTCGCCGCCGCCCAGTTGACGCGCCAGACCCTGCTCGCGGCAGGGGCCCGGCTCGTCTACCGGGAGATCGAGGATCTCTCCCACACCTATCCGCGGGACGAGAACCCGAAAATCCTCGACTGGCTGACGGGCGACCCTACGGCTTGAGGATCACCCGGGTGGCGGCGGTCCCGCTGCCCTTGCCCTGCCACTCCGCGAACTCGAAGGCCTTGTTGACCTCGGCGAGCGGGAAGCTGTGCGAGACCACCTTCGACAGCGGGTACTTGTCCCTGGTGCGCACGAGGAAATCGAGAGCGGCGGGCATGATCCACGGGTTGTAGTGCATCAGCCCCGTCCAGTGGATCTGCTGGGTGATGACCTTGGTGGCGGGAAGCTCACGTGCTGCGGCACGATGTTGCCGATGTCGACGAACTTGCCGTTGAAGCGGACCATGTCGAGCCCTTCCACGGTGGCGGCGGCGATGCCCACCACCTCCACCACCATGTCCGCCCCGCGCCCATCCGTGAGGTCCTTCACGCGCTGCACGCGCGCCTCCGGCGTGGTGAGCTCGTTCATGTCGATCACGTCGGTCGCTCCGCATTGCCTGGCCATGTCGAGGCGCCCGGGCTGCTTGTCGATGGAGATGACCTTGGACGCGCCCTTCTCCGCAGCCACCGCCGCCGCGTAGATGCCGAGGCCGCCCGCGCCCTGGATGACCACCACGTCGCCGAACTTCATCTCCGCGTACTCGATGCCGTGGAGAACCTGGCACAGGGCGCAGTTCACGGGCGGGATGGCGTCGTCGGGAAGCACGTCGGGCACCTTGAACACGTAGTGCCCGGGGGCAGGTAGTAGTAGTCGGCGTAGCCGCCGTCGCAGTACGGATACTGGTCGAGGTTGAACTGCATGCTCCGGCGGGAGCGATGCGGACAGGCGTGATGCTCGCCGCGGATGCACCAGTAGCAGCGATTGCACGGGTTGAAGAACGGGAAGGCGACGCGGTCGCCCTCCTTGAGGGGCCGCCGGAGCGAATCGGTCTCCACCCCGCGCCCCAGGCTGTGCACGACGCCCGTGAACTCGTGGCCGGGCACGCGTCGGAGATCGGGGCCCTGGTAGTCGCCGTCGTTCCGCCAGTAGTGAAGGTCGGAACCGCAGATGGCCGCGGCGGTGTTCCGGATGAGAATGCCTCCCGGATCGATGTCCGGAGTGGGCAGGTCTCGAGCTCGAGCGGCTTGCCGGGCTGGTTCAGCACGACGGTCAGTCCTTTCGGCACTGGGGTCTCCTTTGGGATCGATGGTGAACGGCGCCGCCTATTTTACCTTGAGCAGGTCTCGCAGTCCGTCTCCAACCAGGTTGACGGCGAGCACGGTGGCCGCGAGGAAAGCGCCGGGGAACAGGATGATCCAGAACGCCCGCTGCACGTACGCGCGTCCCTCGGCCATGATGTTGCCCCAGGACGGGATATTGGGCGGAGTGCCCGCGCCGAGAAACGACAGGTACGCCTCGAAGAGCATGGCCGAGGCGCAGATATAGGTGCCCTGCACGATGAGGGGAGCGACGAGCGCGGGCAGGATATAGACGCGCAGGATGCGGGGCGTCTCGGCACCGAGGGCGCGCGCGGCCTCCACCATGGTCTGCTCGCGCAGGCTCAGCACGGAGGCGCGCACCACGCGGACCACGCGCGGAATCTCGGGGATCACGAGAGCGATGATGACATTGCGCACGCTCGCCTTGAGGAGCGCCATGAGGGCCAGCGCGAGGAGGATGGCGGGGATGGCCATGAGACCGTCCATGATCCGCATGACGATGCGGTCCAGGCGACGGTAGTAGCCGGTGACGAGACCGATGAGGATGCCGAAGGCCAGGCTCGCCGTGCCGACGACCACGCCCACGAGGAGGGAGATGCGTCCCCGTAGAGCACGCGCGAGTAGATGTCGCGGCCGTACTGGTCGGCGCCGAACCAGAATTCTCCGCCCGGCCTCGCGGAGGCGGGCGATGGGCCGGAGGCTCGAGGGATCCACCGTCCCGAGGAGAGGCGCGGCGAGGGCGGCGGCCAGGATGACGGCAAGACAGGCGAGGCCCACGACCATGGTGGGCTGACGGCGGAAGAAGCCGCGACGGCGGACGTGAGGCAGCCGCAGGGTCGCCGCGGCCGCGCCGAGGGCCGCGCCGTCAGTAGCGGATGCGGGGGTCGAGGACGACATAGAGGACGTCGATGCACAGGTTGAGGAGCACGTAGACGCCCGAGATGATGAGGATCACGCCCTGGATCACCGGGTAGTCGCGCCGGACGATGGCGTCCACGGTGAGGCGGCCGATACCGGGCAAGGCGAAGACACTCTCCGTCACCACCGCACCCCCGATGAGGAGGGCGAACCCCACGCCGATGATGGTCACCACGGGCAGCGAGGCCGCTTTGAGGGCATGACCGAGGAGGACGCTCCGGGGCGACAGGCCCTTGGCGAACGCGGTGCGCACGAAGTCTTCTCCGAGCACACCCAGCATGCTCGCTCGCGTCATGCGCGCGATGAGGGCCATGTAGATGAGCGACAGCGTGGCCGCGGGGAGAATGAGGTGACGCAGGAACTGCCACGGGCCGTCGGTGAGAGGCTGATATCCCTGGACGGGAAGGACGCCCAGGCGAATGGAGAAGACCCACACGAGGAGGAAGCCGAGCCAGAACACGGGCATGGAGAAGCCGGACACCGAGAAGACCATGATCGAGCGATCGATCCAGGAGCCCTGACGCCAGGCCGCGAGCACACCCAGGGGCACGGCGAGGAGCACGGAAATCAGCACGGCGAGAACGGTCAACGCGACGGTTGGACCCGCCCGCTGACCGATCAGGGTGGTGACGGGGAGTCCCGAGTAGATGGACGTGCCCAGGTCGCCGCGCAGCACATTGCCGAGCCAGATGCCCGCCTGGGTGAGGAGTGGCTTGTCGAGTCCCAGCCCCGCGCGGATCTTGGCGATGTCCTGCGGGGTGGCGTAGTCGCCGGCGATGATCTCGGCGGGATCGCCGGGCGTGAGGTGGAGAAGAGCGAAGACGGTCAAGGCCACCACTCCCATGACGGGAATGGTGGCCACCATCCGCTGCAGGATCAGCGGGAGCACGTCAGGCCGAGATTCTCTGCACCCTTACACCTGGATATTCCAGAGGATGGTGGCGCCGAACTCGAGCACGCCCTTCACGTTCTTGCGGAAGGCGCTGGGAGCGATGAACTGCCCCCAGGAGACATGGGGCACCTCGTCGTAGGCGAGGAGCTGGATCTGCTCGGCGAGCTTCTTCTGCTTGGCCTGATCGGGCTCGCGCACCCACTCCGTGCGGAGCTTCTCCATCGGCTCGCTGGTGGGCCAGCCGAACCACGCCTTTTCCCCTGAGCTGTTGATGAAGGCATTGACGGCGGGATTGACGATGTCGAAGGCCGTGGTCCAGGTGTGGAAGATGTTCCAGCCGCCCTGGGCCGGCGGCTCCTTCTTGGCCCGGCGCGCCACCATGGTGGACCAGTCCATGGCCTGGATGTCCACATTGGCTCCGATCTTCTTGAGGCTCTCCGCGGTGACGAGAGCCGGCGCGTGGGCGAAGGGCGAATCCGTGGGGTCGAGAATCACGATGGGCCGCCCGTCGTACCCGCTCTCCTTGAGGAGCTGCTTGGCCTTTTCCAGGTCCTGCTTGGGCGCGCCGGCCGCTGTCTCGAACGGGCCGCCGCAGATGTAGATGCTCGGGCAGGTCTTGGCGTACTTCGCATTGCCGATCACGGCCTGGAGATAGTCCGGCTGGCTCACCATGTAGAGAAGGGCCTGGCGGGCCTTCTTGTTGTTGAAGGGCGGATGCAGCGAGTTGGGCCTGACCGTCCCCAGATTGCCCTTGGGATCGGTGGCGAACACGGTGAGGCCGGCGTTCTTCTCGAGGCGCGGCACGAAGTCGACGGGCGGATTCTCCCAGAAGTCCACTTCGCCCGCTTCGAGCGCCGCCGCCGCGGTGGCCTGGTCGGGGATATAGCGCCACTCGACGCGGTCGACGTAGACGAGCTTGGCCCCCGCTCCGCCGCTCGGGGTCTCCTTGCGCGGCACGTAGTCCTTGTTGGCGAGGTACACCACCTTGTTGCCGGGCTGCCACTCGTCCTTGATGAACCTGAAGGGGCCGGAGCCGGTGAAGTCCTTGATCTGCTCGTTGGGGTCGGTGGCGGCCACCCGGGCCGGCATCATCACGCACGGGCTGGCCGAGGCCTTCCCGAGCGACTCGAGGACGAGACCGAAGGGCGTCTCCAGCTCGAGGACGAAGGTCTTCTTGTCCACGGGGGCGAGCTTGCCGAGTGACTTCGCCATGAGCTGGCCCACCGCATCGCGGGCCGCGAAGCGCTTGATGGAGAGCACGCAGTCCTCGGCCGTCACGGGCTGGCCGTCGTGCCACTTGAGCCCGTCGCGCAGGGTGAAGGACCATTTCCGCTTGTCCGCGCTCGCCGTGTACTTGTCCACCATCTGCGGCTGCATGCGTATGCTCGCGTCGGGGGCGAAGAGCATGTCGTAGATCATGTAGCCGTGGTTGCGCGTGATGTAGGCCGTGGTCCACACGGGGTCGAGGATCTTCAGGTCGGCGTGAGGCACGAACTTGAGGGTGCCGCCCCTTTTCTGTGCGTGGACGTAGGGGCAGCCGCGGCCACGGCGGCACTCGCGGCCGCCCCGGCGAGGAAGGTGCGGCGGTGCATGGAGCTCATGACGTCCTCCTTTGCCCGAGGCGGGCTCCTTCTCTTCTGTCGAAGAGATTTCCAGTTCTGCTTCTAGACGGCCTCCGCGATGGCCTTGCCCAAGTCTTCCGTCTTGGCACGACCGCCGATGTCCGGCGTGCGTGGCGCACCCGATCCCGGGGCGAGCGCCTTCTCGATGGCCGCCACGATGGCCGCGCCGGCCGCGGGCTCGCCGAGGTGATCGAGCATCATCGCGCCCGACCAGATCTGGCCGATGGGATTGGCGATGGCGCGACCGTAGATGTCGGGGGCCGAGCCGTGCACCGGCTCGAAGAGCGAGGGGAAGGCGCGCTCCGGATTGAGATTGGCGGAAGGAGCGATGCCGATGGTGCCCGCGGTGGCCGGGCCGAGGTCGGAGAGAATGTCGCCGAAGAGATTGGAGCCGACGATGACATCGAAGCGCTGCGGGTTCAGCACCATCTGGATGGTGAGGCCGTCGATGTGGTACTGGCTGGTCTTCACCTGCGGATAGCGTGCGCCCATGGCCGCGAAGCGCTCGTCCCAGTACGGCATGGTGATGGAGATGCCGTTGGACTTGGTGGCCGAGGTGACGTGCTTTCGCGGGCGCGTCATGGCGAGATCGAAGGCGAACTTCATGATGCGGTCCACGCCCTTGCGGGTGAAGCACGACTGCTGGGTGACGAACTCGCGCTCGGTGCCTTCGAACATGCGCCCGCCCACCGAGGAGTACTCGCCCTCGGTATTCTCGCGGACGACGTAGTAGTCGATGTCACCGGGCTCGCGTCCGGCGAGCGGGCAGGGGATGCCGGGCATGAGCTTGACCGGCCGCAGGTTCACGTACTGATCGAAATCGCGCCGGAACTTGATGAGGGAGCCCCACAGGGAGACGTGATCGGGCACGAGCGCGGGCCACCCCGTGGCGCCGAAGTAGATGGCGTCGTGATCACCCACCACTTCCTTCCAGTTCTCGGGCATCCACTGGCCGGTCTTGGCCAGGCGGTCGCAGTTCCAGTCGAGGTGCTCGAGTCTCAGGGTGAAGCCGAAACGGCGCGAGGCGGCGTCGAGGGCCCGCACGCCCTCGGGCATCACTTCCTTGCCGATGCCGTCTCCGGGAATCACCGCGATGCGATAGGTCTTCATGACGGTCCTTTCAGCGGTAGAGGTCGATCAGCTCCTGGAGCGCGACCATCTGGCCGCCCTTGGTGGAGGAGGGCACGATGATGAGCGTGTTCACGCCCGCCGCGTACCAGGCCTCCACCCCGTCCCGCACCTCGGTGGGGCTGCCGTAGAGGGTGACCTGGGACAGCCAGCGGTCGGACATGAGCGAGGGAATCTTGTCCTCTTCGCCCGCCGCGATGGCCTTGCGTATCGCCTGCATCTCCTCTTCGAATCCCGCCTCGATCCAGTAGTTCTGGTAGTTGGGAAGCTTCACGTAGCTGGTGAGGGTGCGCCGGTTGACGGCGGCCGCCGCGGACTTGTCGGCGTCGATGCAGGTGGGGACCATGTTGCCGATGAAGAAGCTCGGATCCTGTCGCTTGGCCGGGGGAGATGACCGAGCGATGTGGGCATGTGCGAGCGCGCGGCATTGGCCCACACCGCGCCCTGGGCGATCTCGCCGGCGAGGGCGACCATTTTCTGCCGGAGCGTGGCCAGCACGAGAGGAGGCAGCGGCCCCGCCTGCTTGGCCCCGGTCTGGAGCTCGCTCACGAAGTGGCGCATGTCCTCGAGCGGCTTGCCCGCCGTCACCTTGAGCCTGGCCAGGGTCGGCCCGTGGCTCACCCCGATGCCGAAGCGGAAGCGGCCACCTGAGAGCTCGTGAACGAGCGCGGCGGTGTGGGCATAGTCATGGGGATGGCGCGAGTAGATGTTGGCGATGGTCGTCCCCAGCGGGATCTCGCGGGTCGAGAGCGCGACGGCTTCGCAGAGGGCGAGGCCGTCGCCGAAGCTCGGGCCGTAGATGCCGGAGAAGCCCTCCTTCTCGAAGCGCTGGGCGAGCTCGACGGTGGCCTTGCGTCGGCCCGCGGCCGCGGCGAGGCTGACCGCGGGCTTGCGGGTCACGCCCACGGGAGCGCGCCTCCCCACCGGTTCCACGAGGTGGTTTCCGTGATCGGCTTGCGACGGCTCGGCCCGTATTTCACCGCGGGATAGCCGAGGGGAATGCAGAAGTGAAAGCCCATCTCCTTGGGGATGCCGAAGAGGGCGCGGAAGCGGTCCATGACCACCGCGTGGAGGGTGGTGGGGAGCGAGCCGATGCCGAGGGCGTGGGCGGCCAGCATGAGGTTCTGGCAGGCGGGAATGACCGAGTTGGCCCCGCCCGGCGGCTCCGTCATGGCGAAGACGACGCAGGGAACGTCCTTCATGTCGTCGGCGAGGCCCATGGCCGATCGGTAGCTCTTCTCATCCGGCGGGATGTCCTGGGGACCGTTCCAGCCGTGATCGTCCTTTCGCTTCGCCCACCACGCCTCGCGGTAGAGAGCGCCGAACTCCCGGATCTTCGCGCGGTCGGTGACCACGAGAAAGCGCCCCGTCTGGTGGTTGCCGCCGTTGGGCGCCTTGACCGCGGCCTCGAGGATGAGGCGGATGTCCGCCTCTGGAATGGGCTCGGGCTTGAGCTTCCTCGTCGAGCGCTGGGTGAAGATCGCCTCGCCGAGCGACATGGTCAGCCGGTCTCCGTCCATCGGATCAGTCCTCCAGTCTCGCGAGGAGACGATCGACGCCCTTGGCGAGGCAGCGCTTGATCTCGTCACGGCAGTGGCGGTACTTGTCCTCGCCCTGCTCGAAGGGGTCGTGGATGTCGCCGGACTCCCCACGAATTCCTTGAGGGTGAAGATGTCCCGGCCCTGCGCCTCCGCATAGGTGCCGAGCATCTCCTTCTGCTGCTCGGTCATGGTCAGGATGAGATGCGCCTCGGCGATGATCTCCCGGTGGCGCCGGAGGTCGGTAGAGCTCATGGTGTCTTCGGCGAGATGAATGCCGTCCTCCCGGAGCACGATGCGCGCGTCGAGCGAGGGAATCATGCCGTCGCGGGCGTGATTGGCGATGCCTCCCGAGCGCACGACCACGCGCTCCCGCGCCCTCCGCTCGTCGAGCATCTGCTCGAGGAGCACGTGGGCCATCACGCTACGGCAGGTGTTGGCATGGCAGACGAGGAGAACGTTCTTCAACGCTCCTCCCGCGGCCACTGCCAGAAGCGCACGCCTTTGCCCAGGTCCTTCCACTCCTCCTTGGGACGCTCGTGAAGCGTGCGGCCGAAGTTGGTGCCGGGCGCCTCGTGAAGTCCCTGGCCGAACGTCTCGGGGAGGAGCTTGACCAGCTCCTCGGGCTCGAGGCGGCGATCGGCGTCGATGCGACGGATGGCTTGGGGCTGGGCAAGCACGGTATAGCCGTAGCCGAAGGAGTGGAACACCTGGCCGTTGACGTGGGCGGCCGCGTCACTGCAGAGAAAGACCACGAGGGGCGCCACGTTGTCCGGGTCACGCTCCGTCCCCACCGCCTGCTCGCTCGGCCACTTGCCCGTTTCCTCGAAGACCTTCTTCCCGCGCGGCGTGGAGTCGATCATGCGGGTGGCGCCGCTCGGCATGATGGAATTGGCCGTCACGTTGTATTTCGCCATGGCGTTCGCGGTGGACCACATCAGCCCGATGATGCCCGCCTTGCCGGCGGCGTAGTTGGGCTGGCCCGGCGCGCCCAGCGCCGACACCGACGACATGCTGATGATGCGCCCCGCCTTCTGCTCGCGCATGGCGATGGAGGCGGCGCGCGTGCAGAAGAAGGTGCCGTCGAGATGCACGGCGAGCACGGCGTCCCATTCCTCCTTGGCCATGTTGAAGATCATGCGGTCGCGCAGGATGCCCGCCACGTTGACGAGGATGTCGATGCGGCCCCACGTCTTGACCACCTGCTCGACCATCTCCGTGGCCTGCTTGTAGTCCGCCACCGAGCCGTAGTTGGGGGCGGCGGTGCCCCCGGCCTTGGTGATCTCGTCCACTACCTGCTGGGCCGGGCTGGTGGCCATGCCCTCGCCGTCGAGTCCGGTGCCCAGGTCATTGACCACCACCTTGGCGCCGGCCTTGGCCAGCGCGATCGCGATGCCCCGGCCGATGCCGCGGCCGGCTCCGTTACCAGTGCCGTCTTTCCGTCGAGTAGTCCCATGGTCACTCCGGTCGTGGTTGGTGGTGAGTGTCGCGCGCTGACTGGATCGCCTGCCACACCCGGTCGCTGCTCGCGGGCATGTCGAGCTCCCGCACTCCGAGCGGCTCCAGGGCATTGATCACCGCGTTGATGACGACGGGCAGAGCGCCTACCGTGCCGGCTTCGCCCGCGCCCTTGGCGCCCAGCGGGTTGAGCTTGGTCGGCACCGGGCTGCTGTGGATCACCATGTCGGGAAACGTGTCGGCCCGGGGCATGGCGTATTCCATGAACGAGGCGGTGAGGAGCTGTCCCGAGCCGGGCTCATAGACCACCTGCTCCATGAGCGCCTGCCCCACGCCCTGGGCCACGCCGCCGTGGATCTGGCCCTTGAGGGTGACCGGATTGATCACGGTGCCCACGTCGTCCACGATCACGTAGCGGTCGAGGGTCACCGCGCCCGTGTCGGGATCGACCTCGGCCTCGCAAACGTGGCAGCCATTGGGCCAGGTGGCCTGCTTGGGCGCGAAGGTGCCCGTCTCGTAGAAGCCGGGCTCGAGACCGGGGGCAGCTGCGCGGGCTGGAACGCCGCGCGCGCCACCTCCTTGATGGCCACGGCGCTTGTCGGTGCCCGTCACCGTGAACCTGCCGTCGGCGAAGCACGATGTCCGCCTCCGCCGCCTCGAGGAGGCGCGCGGCGATCTTCCGGCCCTTGGCGATGACCTTGTCGGCCGCCGTCCAGAGGGCGGAGCCGCCGATCACCGTGGAGCGGGAGCCCATGGTGCCCATGCCGAAAGCGACGCGGTCGGTATCGCCGTCGATGTACCGGACCTCGGCGGGATCGATGCCGAGTCGCTCGTGCAGGATCTGCTTGAAGGTGGTCTCGTGGCCCTGGCCCTGATTCTTGGTGCCCATGAACACGGTCGCGCTCCCGCTCGGGGAGAAGCGTATCTCCGCGAACTCGGGCTGGGGGCCGGCGGCCTGCTCGATGGGGTTGACCACGGCCCATCCGCGGAGGCGCCCGCGCTGCCGCGAGGCTTCGCGGCGGGCCGGGAAGCCCGCGATGTCCGCGATGTCGAGGGCCTCGTCCATGTTCTTGCGGAACTCGCCGCAGTCGTAGGTGACGCCGAGGGCGGTCTTGTACGGCATGGCGGCGGGGTCGATCAGATTCTTCCGGCGCAGCTCCACGCGGTCCATTCCGAGCTCGCGGGCGGCGTCGTCGATCAGCCGCTCGATCACGAAGGTCGACTCGGGGCGGCCCGCGCCTCGATAGGGGGCGGTGGAGTTCGTGTTGGTCAGCACCGACAGCACCTGGGCGTGCGCGGCCGGGAAGGCGTAGACGCCCACGAGGGTGGGCACGTTGGAAAACGTGGCGAGCAGGTTGCGGTCCGAGGAGACGTAGGCGCCGACGTTGGCGAGGGTCCTCACGCGGAGGGCGAGAAAGCGTCCGTCCGCGTCGAGGGCCAGCTCGGCGTCGCTCACATTGTCGCGGGCGTGCTCGTCGGCGGGAATCGCCTCGCGGCGCTCGCAGGCCCACTTCACGGGTCGGCGCAGCCTGCGCGCCGCCCACAGGGTGAGGCGATGCTCGGGATACTGCCAGCCCTTGGTGCCGAAGGCGCCCCGATGTCTCCCACGATGACGCGGATCTGGTGCTCGGGCACCTGGAAGATATTGCTGGCGAGCGCATTCCGGACGCGATGCGGGTACTGGACGTCGGCATAGAGGGTGTAGCGGTCCTCGCCCGCATCGTAGACACCGAGAGCGCCCCGCGGCTCCATGTACTGGGCGTGCACTCGGGTGATGACGTAGCGGCGCTTGATCACGCGCGCGGCAGTGGCGAACGCGGCGTCGGTGGCGGCCTTGTCGCCCACCTCGAAGAGATTGGAGACATTGTCGGGGCACTCGTCCCATACCGGAGCGCCGCCGATGGCGTCCGCGGTGCAGGTGACGGAGGGCAGCGGCTCGTAGTCCACCCGCACCGCCTCCGCCGCGTCCGCCGCCTCGGCCGCCGTCTCCGCGATCACGAGGGCGAGGGGATCGCCCACGTACCGCGCGCGATCCGGAGTGAGACCCCGGTGGGGCGGGGCCCACATGGGCGAGCCGTCGGGGCGCTTGCGCTTGAGGGTCATCTTCATGGTGCTGAGGCCGGTGAGGTCGGCGCCGGTGAACACGGCGATCACCCCGGGAGCAGCGGCGGCGGCCGCCGTGTCGATGGAGCGGATGCGCGCGTGGGCGTGGGTGGACCGCACGACCACCATGTGTGCCTGGCCGGGCAGGTTGACGTCGTGGTGGAAGCGGCCTTCACCGCGAAGGAGGCGCACGTCCTCGAAGCGCTTCACCGACTGCCCGATGCCGAATTGCCCCATCCGAGACGCCTCCCTTGGCGGGCTTCCGATGCTCTGGCGCGGGCGATTCTAACATTGACGGCCGGGATGGCGTTGGCTATCGTGGCCCAAACCACAGCCCTCGGGAGGGGACCATGAGTGTCTCTCAGCTCGCATATCTCGGCATCGGCGTGAGCGACATGCCCGCGTGGAAAAGCTTCGCCACGGAGATTCTCGGCATGCAGGTGACGGAGCGGGCAGACGACGGCACCGTGTACCTGCGCATGGACGAGAACCATCACCGCATCGCCCTCCATCCGAGTGGCGAGGACGACGTGCTCTACGTGGGACTCCAGGCGCCCACCCATGCCCGATACGAGGAGGCCAAGAGCGCGCCCGCGCGGCGGGGGTGGCCGTGAGCCAGGGGACATCGGCGGAGATCGCCCACCGTCGGGTCGTGGACTTCGTGAAGTTCGAGACGGGAGACCTGCCCTTCGAGCTCTCCATCGGCCCCTTCAGCCGCTGGGATCCGCCCTTCCAGCCCGCCCGGCCCATGTCGGGCTTCAAGACGGGAGCGCTCGGCTTCGGTCACGTGGTGCTGCGCTCGGTGGACCGCGAGGACAGCGTCGGGCTCCTGACCAGGGTCCTGGGATTTCGCGTCTCCGACTACATCAACACCATGGTCTTCCTGCGCTGCAATCCGCGCCACCACTCGGTGGCCTTTCAGCCGCGGATGCCCGATCTGCCGCGGAGCCGGGACAAGCGCATGTGGCACTTCATGCTGGAGGCGAACTCGATCGACGACGTCGGCTCCGCCCTCGATCTCGCGAGCAAGGCGGGCGTGCCCGTGGTCTCGACCCTCGGCCGGCACTCGAACGATCAGATGGTGTCGTTCTACATGTCGACGCCGTCAGGCTTCGAGGTCGAGTACGGGTGGGGCGGGCGCCTCGTCGACGACGCGACGTGGCAGGTGCAGCGTCACGATCGCGGGACGCTGTGGGGGCACAAGGTCCAGCTCGAGCCCGCTCCTCAGCCCGTCGCGCGTTAGCTGCGTCTGCTCGAGATTCCCGCAGCGCGCGACGGGCGGGGCCTGTCGTCGGGGCGGGGGTGCGCTCCCACACCACGCTGAGTCGCATTCCGCCTGGCCACTCTGGGCCCGCCACGAGATGTTGCGTGGCTGGCGTTGAGAAGCTACCCAGAAGATACGGGTGTGGGAGCGCACCTCGCCCCCGACGCCACCCGCCCGAATCAGCGTGTTGAGACTCTGAGTCTTCGGACTAGGTGGTGGCGCGGGGGCGGAGGAGCTTGGCGCGGAGGTCGGTGACCTGCTGGGGAAGGGGACGCCGCCGCGTGCGGTCATCGGCGTCTGCTCGGCCAGTCCGGTGTGGAGCTCGACGAAGACGGGACCTTCCATCTTGAGGATCTCTGGGAGGCGGCGCTTGAAGTCGTCGAGGTCGTGGATGGCGAAGGCCGTGCGGTAGCCGGCGCCCTTCGCCATGGTCACGAAGTCCACCGAGAGCCCGCCGGGAATCCCCTGGGCGCCCGAGGTGTGATAGACGCCGTTCTTGAAGAGAAAGTGAACGAGGTTGCGGGAGCGGCGCCCGCGATGGTGGCGAGGCTAGCCGAGCTGCATCAGGAGCGAGCCGTCGCCGTCCAGCACGAGCACGCGGCGGTCGGGTCTGGGCGAGGGCGATGCCCAGGCCGAGACAGGAGGCGCCGCCCATGAAGCCGACGCAGCCCACGGAGAGGTCGTTGGGAGCGATGGCGCGCCATTCGGGTCCCGTGGTCATGGTGGGGATGCAGACGGCGGTGCCTCGCTGGGCGGCGATCAGCCGCAGGACTTCTTCCGGCTTCATCGGTCCGGGCTTCACGTCGGTGGCCATGACTAGATGGTCTCCAGGCCGACGAGCACCACGGCCGGGCCTTTGCGCTGGCGGCTCAGGCGATAGTACTCGGGGATCAGGTGCACGTCGTCCGGCCCTTCGAGCGTGGCGTGGGGAATGCCGAAGGTGTCGAGGAGCGGCTCGGCATAGCGGACCATGGAATGCCGCGACTCACGCGGCGCCTTGTCCTTCTCGCGACTGAGCAGCCCGATCATGTAGAAGGTCGGAATGCGGCCGTCCATGGCCACCCCGCGGAGCGTGTTCACCGACGCGTAGAGTCCCGCGTGCTGGATCATGAGCACCACCGGCTCCCCGCCGATGTAGAGCCCGCCCGCGATGGTGGCCGCCTCGTCTTCCGTGGCGCAGGTGAGGACGCGGATCTGCTCTTCCTTGTCGAGGGCGGCGAGCACCGTCTTCTGGTGCGTGTCGGGCACGCTGAGGATCCAGCCGAGGTGCGAGTGCTGGGGCGGCTCCGCGACCTCCTGGGCCAGCTCCTTGCGGGCTTCGCGAAAGGTGTCCTTCAGCGTGTCGATGATGAGTGATGCGGGAATGGACTCTGGCATGGCGCCTCCCGGGCAATGTAGTCCGCATATCCTAGCATCACTCTCGCGGCTCGTTCAGCCGCAGAATGCCCGAAGCCTAGCGAGACGGAGCCGGCGCGGACGAGGCGGGCGGGACGGACAGCGGGCGTAGTGGTGCGGGGCGGAGCCTTCGGGGCGAGCCGGAACGACTGCTCGAGCTCGGGGTGACGTTCCGCATCTGCTCGGTGACGCGCGCCGCGTCGACCGCCGTCCCCACCACCCTCGGGGTGATGAGGAGGAGCAGCTCTCTCTTCTCAAGCCTCTCCTCAGTCGACCCGAAGAGGTAGCCCAGTACCGGGATCCGGTTGAGGTAGGGAATACCGATCTTGACGAAGGTTCGCGTGGTCTGGATGAGGCCGCCGAGGACCAGTGTCTGGTTGTTGAGGAGCACCACCGAGGTCTCGGCCTCGCGCTTGGTGAAGCGCGGGGAGTTGATGGGCGGCGGCTCGTTCTGGCCCACGTCGTTCACCTCCTGCTTCACGTCGAGGGCGACCGTGCCGCGCTCCCCGATGCGCGGGGTGACGGTGAGGATGATGCCCGCGTCCTTGTACTCGACGGCCTGGGTGATGGAGTTGCCCGTGTTGCCGCCCGCGGACACCGGCACCTGCTGCGAGGTCACGATGGGCACGGACTGCGAGACGTTGATGACCGCCTTCTTGTTCTCGCTCGTCATGATGGACGGGCTCGAGAGCACGTTGACCTTGTTCTCGCTGGCCAGCGCGTTGAGGGCGGCGATGAACTCGCTGGCCGCCACGAACATGTTGAAGCCGGGAGCCACCAGGGCGCCCGTGCGGAGCAGGCCCGTTCCGGGGGATGGGAGTAGTGCCGACGCCTGAAGTGCCGATGGTGTTCTGCGTATTGGTGAAGGTGAACTTGCCGCTGCGCACCGCCCACTCGATGCCGAGCTTCATGTCGTCGGTGAGCGTCACCTCGGCGGCCATCACCTCGATGAGCACCTGGCGCGCGGGGCGGTCGAGCTTCTTGATCGTCTCCTCGATGTCTTTCCACAGTCGCGGATAGGTGGTGACGATGATGGCGTTGGTCACCTCGTCCGCGATGAACCGGAGGTCCGTGATGGTGGCCCCGACCTCCGCTCCCCCAGCCCCGGCACCCGTGGCAGGACCGGCGCGGGTTGTGAAATGGGCGGCGGCGGGAGCGCGCCGGCACTGCCCGGCAACGCGGCGGGCCGCGCCCCGGACGAGGCGGAGCGTCCGTAGATGGAGTCGAGGGTGGCCGCGAGGTCCTTGGCCTTGCTGTTCTCCACGAAGTAGATGAAGACGCGCTGGCCGCCGTAGATGTCCACGTCGAGCTTGGCCACGAGCTGGAGGATGAGGTCCATCTCGGGCTTGCGGGCGTGGATGACCAGGGAGTTGGAGCGGCGCTCGGCCACGATGAGCGGCGCCTGGTCCGAGGGGCTGGGCGACGATTCAAAGCCGGGCGGCCGCAGCTGCGGGAGGCGCCCCGGGCACCGCGGGAGGCGGGGGCGGAGGCACGTTCAGCCCGATGGCCGAGGCCACGGTGCGGAGACGGCCGGTGGCGAACATCTGGTTCAGGAGCACGGACAGCTCCTGGGCGTCGGCGTTCCTGATGGGAATGATCTGAGCTCGTCGAGGGCGACCTTCACGTCGGCGAGCTTCAGGATATCGAGGAGGCGCCGGATATTGGCCGTCGTATCCGTGATCATGATGAGGTTGGTTTCGCGGTGGAGGCTCACCGCGCCCTGCCCGGCCACGAACGGGCGCAGCAGATTGACCGCGTCCTGGGCGCTGATGTACTTGAGGGTCACGATCTGGGTCACGAACTCGTCGCTGGCTCGCGACGGATCGACCTCGCTGCCCACCACCGTCCTGATCGACGACTGCGGCGCGCCTTCGCGCGGGATGATGCGGTACACGTTGCCCGACTTCACCGCGGTGAGCCCGTTGACGTCGAGAATGGTGAGGAGGACGTTGAAGACGTCGTCCTGGCGATGCGTCCGATGGTCTGCACGGTGACCTTGCGTCCGCGCGCGGCGGGCGCCAGCACATAGTTGAAGCCCACGATCTCCGCGGCGGCCTGGATCACCACCTCGACGTCCGCGTTGTCGAAGTTGAACACGATGCTCGGCGTCGCCGCTGCCCGGCGGGGACGGGCGGCGGGGCGGGAGGCGCCGGCGCCACCACGGGCGGAGGCTCGGGCGGCCGCACCGGCCCCACGGAGAGCGCGGGCGGCACCGGAGGTGGCGGCGGCACGGCCGGCGCACTGGGCGGCGGCGCCGGCGGCGGAGACACGGGCTCGACCTGCACCTCGACGCGAGGCGGAGGCGGCGAGGGAGGTGTCGCGCGACTCGAGGGAGCGGTGGTGCAGGCCGAGAGCGACAGCGAGCCCAGGACGATCCACGCCCGAGCCGCGCGCTATTCATTGCCCGCCTGACCTTGCGGCGACGAGCGGACGACGATTCTGGGACGGAGGCCCTGCGGCACGGTCGGAGACGCTTCCGGGTTGGGCCGCGTGATCTGGGCCGGCTGGCCCGGCACGGGCTGACCGGGGCCAACCTGTACCGGAGCGAATTGGCCTGGCGCGGGCTGGCCGGGAGCGGGCTGCCCGGGCGCGAATTGCCCGGGCGCGATCTGGCCTGGCGCGGCCGGCATGCCTGGTACGAGCTGGCCCTGTCCCGCGATCACGCCGGGGCGGCGGTGGGAGCCGGGCGAGGCTTGGACGGATCCTGCAGCAAGACCTCGACCATGCCCTCAGGGCGCGCGATCACGACGCGGTCGTCGGCGATCTTCTGATCTTGCCGCCGCCAATCGTGTCGCCCACGGAGTACCCGCCCACGCGCTTGGCCGAGGGGTCTTCGAGAAAGGCGCGGCTCGTCCCGGCCTGAATCACCACGCCATGGAGTATGGGCTTGACCACAGCCACCCCGCCGCGGCGGTCGCCGTCTCGCTCCGCGCCGGATTGAAGAGGTTCTGGGCCGCGATCATCGCGTACGTGTCAGGGCCGGCATCGGCGGTGGCGGGAACGGCGGCCGGCGCGGGCGCCGCCATGGGCCGTGGACCCTCGCGCTGGGCAGCGGATGCTTCACCACCAGGGTGCGCACGATGCCGACGGCGAAGGCGAGGCTCACCAGGCCCAGCACCACGTTGAGCACGAGGAGACGCTGAGGCATCTAGCGCGGCTCCTCCGCGTCTCGCCGATCGGACATGATGTGGTCCGGCACTAGTTCGCTCCCGGCGTGGGCTGGAGGTAGCCAGCCACGGTCAGCGTGGTCAAGAGCTCGCGGGGCTGCCCCACGGCGACCACACGCACCTTGACATCTTTGATGGTGAGGAGACGGCTGGTGCGCTCGATCTGGGCGAGGAGGGCCACCGTGTCGCGCAGGCTGCCCGCCACCGTGAGCTCGATGGGGACTTCCTGGAGTCCCTGCAGCTCGGTGGGCGGCAGGACGCGCTCGCTTCGCACGTCGACGTTTGCGGAGGTCGTCACTTCCTTCACCACTCGCTGCAGGTCAGAGGCGGCCAAGGGCGCGGTTGGGCCAGGAAGGAGCCGCTGCGTTTGCTGATCGAACAGCGTCGTCGCCTCCGCCAGCTCATCGATGAGTCGCGGCCGCTGGGCGATGAGGCGGCGCGCGCGCCTCGAGGGTCGCCTCGCGCGCGGGTATCAGCACCGCGAGCTCCCGGTAGCGATCGAGCAGCGGCTCGACCACGTACAGATAGAGGGCGACGATGATCACGGCTCCGAGGGCCAACCCGATCAGCACACGCTCCCGGCGATTCACCGTCGGCATGCTAGCGACGCTCCCAGGCGCCGTGGAGCCGGAACTGCTCACGTCCCTGTCCCTTGGTCACGGGGAAGTGAACTCGACGTGATCGAGCCAGGGCGAGGCCTCGAGGGCAGGGATGAGGGCACTGGCGGTGCCGGCCTGGCCGATCAGCTCGACGCCCTGGGCGTCCATGTTCAGAGCCTGGAGCCATGCGTCCTGGGGGACGAGCGCGGTGAGGTCACGCAGGAAAGGCAGGGAGCGCAGCCCCTGGGTCTCGATGCGCTGGACGGCGGCCACCAGCTGCTTCTTCTTGCTCGCCAGAGCCGCGAGCCGTTCCACCGACTGCGCCTCGGAGTCGAGGCGCTTGATCTCCTGCGAGATCTGTCTCACGTAGCGCTCGCGCTGCCAGACCTGGGCACCCAGAAATCCCAATCCCATGACCAGCCGTGAGGCACAGCATCAGGCCGGTGACGAGCTGGCCGCGCGAGGCACGCAATGGCCGCAGCGCCGCGGGCAGGAGGTTGATGCGCGGGCGTCGCGAGCCCATGGCCACGGCGAGGGCGAGCATGGCCGACCCGCGTCGCTCCCCGGGCAGGGAGTCGACGAGGGACCGGCCCAGCTCGCCGAAGGGCGGCTCCGAGATGGCGGCTCCGAGCTCGGACAGGGAGGGCGCAGAGATGAAGCGATCGGTCTCGTCGCCCGATATCCACACCGCCGAGCAGTCGCGCCACCGCAGGAGGGTAAGGCTGCGCTGGATCTCCCGCACCAGCTCCTGCGGCGTCTCCGCGGGAATGACGCGGCTCAGGCGCACGGCACCTCGACCGAGGAAGACGAGATCGGTGCGGCCGTCGTGGCGATGCGCCCAGGCCACGCGGGTAGGCTCGATGGTTCGCGGCAACAGCGCGCGGAGATCGTGGCAGGCTACGGAAAGAGCGAGCGGTCGCCGCCGTGCCTCGCGAGTCATGCGGAGGGCCAGGTCGAGACGCCGGGGCTCGCAGGCGGCCACGAGCACCCGCAGGGGCCCGCCGCTCCGCGTGGGATTGGCGCTCCAGTCGCAGGCGATGTCCTCGGGGGAAGGGCACGTGCCTCTCCAGCTCGAAGCGGATCATCTGCCCCATGTCGACGGTCTCGGAGCGCGGCAGCTCGAGGATCTTGACCACGGCGAGGGCGCGGTCCAGGCCGAGGCGGAGACGGCGGCGCTTGTAGCCGCGGGTGTCGAGCTCCGCGGCGATGAGAGCCCCCGTGTTCTCGTCCGCGTCGAAGGTCAGGCATTCCGCCGGGCCGCGACCGGACACCACGGCCAGGGTGGCCGCTCGCTCGTCGAGGAGGAGGCCGGCCCGGAGCTTCATGGCTCGCCCGCCCGCCACGAGAGCACGGCGGCCTTGACCCCGGTGGCCCCGGCGGAGTTGAGCTGGGCCTGGCGCTGGACGATGGCGACGATGCGCGCCCGCGGCTCGCCTCCGATGCGCCCTCTCCGCTTCGATGCGGAAGGTCACGCTGCCCACCCCCAGCCCTTTGCCCGCGAAGCGGGAGGCACCGCGGTGTAGGGCGTGCGCACGCGGGTGGAGGTGATCTCGGCAACCTCCGCGTCGGAGAGCCCGAGCGTGGTCAGCACGGGGGCGGGGGCGGTGTTCATGTTGACGGTGTCGCGGCCGACCACGGTGACGAAGTCGGCGAGGCCGGGGTGATCCTGAACGCCGCGATAGATGTCGCGCGTCACCCCGTGGATCTGGAGCAGCTCCGCCGCGTCCTGAAGCGCTCCGTTTCTCGCCCGGTAGGGCACAGGCTGCTTCAGGTACTCCTCGCTCTCCGCGCCGTTGATGCGACGGAGATCGTCGGGGTCCTTCCAGTCCTGGAGCGAGTCGTTGATGGTGTCGCGGGTCTGCTTGTCGAGCCCCACCGCGCTGAGAAGACGCTCGATGCGGTCGGGGCCCGCCGTGTTGACGTTGACCCGGGCCTCCTCGTCGGAGATCCGGTACGAGAACTCCCCCGCGCCGAGGGGACGCGCTGGCGCGGAAGGCGGGGCACCTTGTTGGTCGACAGGTTGCCGGCATCGGGAGCCCGATAGAAAGACAGCGACCCGTCGTCGTCGAGAGCCACCACCGAGCCCGGGCCGAGTATCTCCCGGAGTGCCTGCTGGACCGCTCCCTCCGCGAGATGGGTGGCGAGCACGCCGTCACGGTAGGAGCGGATCATGGAGCTCTCGAGCCGCGCCGACATCGAGAACTCCGTCACCACCACGGCGAGGAGAGCGAGGACGAGCATCACGGAAAGAAGGGCGAAGCCGCGCTCGCTTCTCATGAGGTGGTCACGGGCAAGGAGACGACGAGGGGAGGCTGCTCGACCGGGCGGCCCGCCTGGAGAATCGTCAGGGTCACCTCGATGGAAAGGGGCAGGATCTTCTCGGTGGCGCCGTCCCACTCATCCGTCCACTGGCCCTTCGAATCCTTGAGATAGCGGAAGCGGACACCTGTCACCACCCCGTCCACGAAGGCCGGGGTGAGAGCGGGATCGAAGGGCTTCTCGTTCGGCAGCGCCTTCTGGGTGAGGGCGAGCCCGGGAGCCGCCCCCTTCGACAGCCCCAGGGTGACGGCGGTGAAGGCGATGGGATCGGGGCCGGGGAAGGGAGGGGTCGAGGTGACGAAGGCCACGCGATCCGCCGTGCCTTCGAAGAGGAGCTTCGCCGTCTCGCGTCCGATGGCCGCCGTCTGATAGGGAAAGGCGGAGGCCAGAGTCCGCGTGATGATCTGGTTGACGCTCCGCGAGCGCTCGAGCACCTGGCCGCGCTCGTCGCCGCGCTGCCACGCGGCCAGTCCCACGCGAAGCCCCGCGAATGAGATGACGAGCAGCGTGGCCACGATGGTGAGGGCGATCACCACTTCCATGAGAGTGAAGCCCCGTTGCCCGCGCATCACGGAGTCGTCCCCGCGCTCTGGGCGAGACGAAGCGTGGAAACTTCCACGGAGCGCCCGCTTCCCCACTTCACCGCCACCGACAGAGCAAGGAGGCGCGGGGCGTCCGTACCGGGAGGGGCGAGGTCGGCGGGAACGACCACGAGCCGCGTGCGACGCTCCCATTCGAACGCGCCCTCGTGTCCGGTGTCCACGCGCTCGCCGCTCACGTCGGCGGAGCGGGCAAGGCGGTCCGCGAGCATCACGGCGTCCTGATGCTCTCCCGATACGCGGAGGAGCCTGAGGCCCTGGGAGGAGAGCTGGATGAGGGTGACCACGGCCACACTCAGGATGACCATGGCCACCAGCACCTCGAGCAGGGTGAATCCCCGTCTCCCGCGCCGGCTCACCGGTCGGCCCGCCGGGTGGCCACGCGGCCGGTGAGGGGATCCACGGTGATGAGATAGCCGCGACCGCCCATTTCCACGTGCAGGCGCGACCCGCTCGACAGCCCCTGGGGCAGGAAGGTGATGACCTGCGCGGCCGGAGGATCGGCGGTCACGCGCAGGCCGGAGGCGAGCCGGCGGGTGGCCGGCACCGTGTTGCCCGCTCGCAGCTCGACGATGCCCTCCTCGCTCTTCACTCTCACCTCGTAGGTCCGATTGTGGGTCACGGCCTGCTCGCGGGCCGCACGAAGAAACGTGGCGATGCCGGCCGTCTCGCTGCGCGCCCGAAGTGTTCCCACCCCGCTCACCACCGAGGGGGCGACCACGCCCGCGGCCACGGCCAGGACGAAGAGCGTGACGACCAGCTCGATCAGGGTGAACCCCTGGGGTTTCCTTGGATCACGCGGCCTTCGATCACTTGGCTACGGTCCACGACGTGACATCCGCGTTCTCGCCGTCGCCCCCGGAGCGCCGTCGGCGCCGAAGGTCCAGATGTCGTAGTCCCCGTGATCGCCCGGGCAGCACTTGTACTGATAGGGCTTTCCCCATGGATCGACAGGTACGACGTTTTTCTTGAGATAGGGCCCGTTCCAGTTGGGCGCGCTGGGATTCTTCACGAGTGCGTCGAGCCCGGCACCCGAGGCCGGATAGGACCCGACATCGAGCCGGTATTGATCCAGGGCGGCGCCGAACAGCTCGATCTGGGCCCGAGCCGCCGCCGTCTTGGACTGGCCCACGCGGCCGAAGAGCCGCGGCCCCACCAAGCCGGCCAGCAGGCCGAGAATGATGATGACGACGAGCAGCTCGATCAGCGAGAAGCCGCGGGAGCCAGCGATCAACCTGAGGCTGGACCTCAAGCCTCGACCCATGCCTCGCGGGTGGCTCATGCTCTTCGATTATTGCCTTTGACCCCGCTCCTCGTCAAAATAAACCCGCGTCAAATCGGGATATCCGTGATCGAAAGGATGGCCAGGAGCATGGCCACCACGATAAAGCCCACCACAAGGCCCATTCCCAGGATGATGCAGGGCTCGACCAGGGCAATAAGCCGCTTAAGGCTCTTCCGGGTGTCGGTCTCGAAGGTGGCCCCCACCTTGAGGAGCATCTCGTCGAGACGCGCCCGTCTCCTCACCGACTTTGACCATATGAACGGCCAAAGGCGGGAAGACGCCTGTATCCGTCATGGGCTTGGACAGGCCCACCCCGCTTCTGACACCCTCGCCCAGCGAGTCCAGGGCGCGGGCAAGCACCTGATTGCCCATCATGTCCCTGACCACGGCGAGGGCGGGCAGCATCGGTACGCCGCTGCGAAGGAGGGTGCCGGTGATGCGGGCGAAGCGTGCCACCTCGGTCTGTAGCGCGATCGGACCCAGCACCGGCAGCTTCAGGATGATGCGATCGGACTGAAGCCGCCCCGCGGGCTTGGCGACCCACACCCGAATGGCGAGGGCCACCGCAAGCACGCCGCCTCCCACCGCCCACCAGTAGTGCCTGAGCCATGCGCTGACGGAGAGCAGGATCTGGGTGGGGAGGGGGATGGTGCTGCCAAGGTCACGGAAGATGTCCGCGAAGCGGGGATGACGAAGGTCATGAGGAAGATGACGGCCGCGGTCCCCACCCCGGCGAGGAGGGTTGGATAGATGAGGGCGGAGACCAGAGTGTCGCGGAACTCCTGCGCCTCCTCGAGGAACTCGGCGAGGCGCCGGAGCGTTTGCTCGAGGAAGCCGCCGCGCTCTCCCGCCCTGATCATGTTCACGTAGAGGCGTGAGAAGGGACGCGGATGGTGCTTGCCGAGCGCCTCGCCCAGCGAAGTCCCCGCGCGGACGCTCTTGAGCACGTCGCTGGTGATGCTGCGGAGCCGGGGCTTGCCGCCAGCCCTTCCTGGATGGCGAGAGCGCGATCGAGAGGAAGGCCCGCCTCGAGCAACGTCGCCAGCTGCTGGGTGTAGGCCACGAGATCGCGCCCGCGAACGCCGCGCGAACCGGAGGCCCCGCGGGCGAGGCTCGACAGGACGAGGCGCTCGCGCTGGGGCGCGACCTGAATGGGAAAGTAGGCGTCGCGCTGGAGGCGCTCGACGACGCTGCGCGCGTCGCTCGCCTCCATGACGCCGTCGATGGTTTGGCCCCGCTGATCGGCTGCCTTGTAGGCGAAGTACGGCACGGTCCCGCCTTTCAGGTGTGGAGAGGAGGAGGCTCGTGTTCCCTCCTCTCCGTGCCTGATAGTGCCCGAGGCCCGGAGGCCCGTCAAGTTTCGCGGGCGCCGGACTCTAGAGCGTGCGCAGGGGCATCAGCAATGGAGGGGCCTGCAATTTCAAGAACTTCCAGGCGGGTCGAGCAACAGGTGAGTAGGATCCGCGGCAAATATAGCGTACTGCGCGGGGCTAGCTGTCTTCCTGGGTCACTCTCAGAATTTCCTCGACGGTGGTGATACCGGCACGAGCCTTGGCCCAGCCGTCATCGCGAAGGGTGATCATGCCCCGTTCGATGGCGTGACGGCGGATCTCCCCGGTGGGCCGCTTGGCGAGAATGAGGCTCCGTGCTTCCTCGGTGATCACGAAGAGCTCGTAGATCCCGACGCGACCGCGAAAGCCGGTGCCGCGACAATCCTCGCAGCCTTTGCCGCGGAACAGCTCCACGCCGGTGGCATCCGCGATGCCGATGGCAAGAAGATCACGCGCCTCCGGCTCGTAGGGCGCGCGACAGGTGGCGCACACCCGCCGGACGAGGCGCTGGGCCAGCACGCCGTTGAGCACCGAGGCCACGAGATACGGCTCGGCTCCCATGTCCTGGAGTCGCGCGATGGCGCCGGGCGCATCGTTGGTGTGGAGGGTCGACATGACGAGGTGGCCGGTGAGGGCGGCCTGGATCGAGATCTCCGCCGTCTCCAGATCGCGGATCTCACCCACCATGATGACGTCGGGGTCCTGGCGCACGATGTGGCGCAGGCCCGCCGCGAAGGAGAGCCCGATGTTCGAGTGCACGGGTATCTGGTTCACTCCCGCCAGCTGGTACTCGACGGGATCCTCGATGGTGATGATCTTCTTGTCGGGCGAGTTGATCTTGTCGAGGGCGGCGTAGAGGGTAGTGGTCTTACCCGATCCCGTCGGTCCCGTCACGAGCAGGATGCCGTGGGGCCGGCGGATCAGCGCGTCGTAGCTCTCGGACACCGGCGGCGAAAAGCCGAGCCGGTTGAAGGGCAGGAAGACGGACGAGCGATCGAGGAGGCGCATGACCAGTGACTCGCCGTGCACGGTGGGCACGGTCGAGACGCGGATGTCCACCCGGCGCCCGCCCGCCGTCACGCGGATGCGTCCGTCCTGGGGCAGCCGGCGCTCCGCGATGTTCATCTCCGCCATGAGCTTGATGCGCGACGTGAGGGCGGCCCGGAGCTTGCGCGGGGGCGACTCCCGGTCGTAGAGGATGCCGTCCACGCGGTAGCGAACGCGCAGCTGCTCCTCGAACGGCTCGACGTGGATGTCCGACGCCTCGGAGGCCACCGCTTCCTCGATCAGAAGATTGACGAGCCGGACCACGGGCGCCTCGAAGGCCATGTCGCGAAGGTGATTGATGTCTTCCTCGGGCTCACCAGACTCGCCGGAGCCGATACCTTCCACGATTTTTTGAAGGGGAGTCGACGCGCCGTAGGCCCGCTCGATCGCCTCGAGGATCGCAGGGGCGGGCGCGACGCAGAGGGCGATGTTGCCGCCGAGCGTCTGCCGCAGGTCATCGAGAAGAAGCGGATTGGCGGGATCGGCCGTGGCCACCGTCACCGTGGAGCCATCGAGGGCGATGGGGCAGGACACGTACTGCCGCAGGTACTTCGGAGAGAGATTCTTGATGATGGGCGGTGCGCTCGGCAGCTCTTCCGCGGCCATGAACGGCAGCCCACTCTGCAGCGCGAGCGCCCGCAGCACGTCTTCCGGAGAGGCCGCGCCCATGGCGACCAGCGTCTCGCCCAGCTTCTCGCGATTCGTCTTGGATTGACGGAGCGCGTCGAGGAGGACGTCCTGGGTGAGGACGCGGGCTTTGAGCAATATTTGCCCCAGCCGCTGGACTATGCCTGGTGTAGTGGGGGACGTCGCCACGATGGGGAGAGTATGAGCCGACCTCGGCATTCTCGTCAAATTGGCTCGCGGAGCGGGTTTTTGGGCCTGAATTCAGCCCCTTTTGGAGGGATCCTCCAGGCCGGCCAGGGGCGAGACGATGGTAAGGCCGCCGTCCAGGACGATGATCTGGCCGGTGAGGAACCCCGCACCGTCAGAGACCATCCAGGCGACGCAGTCGGCGACATCGTCGACCGTACCGATCCGGCGCACGGGGGTGGCCGCCGTCACCTCGGCCATGGCGGCCTCCCAGTCGCGGCCAAGCCCAGCCTCGACATAGAGCCGCGAGGAGTCGGTGGCGATCATGCCGGGATTGACGCCGTTGACGGTGATGCCTTCGGGCCCCAGCTCGAGGGCGAAGGCCCGGACGAGGCTTTCCGCCGCCGCCTTGGCTCCCCCGAGCAGGCCGTGGCCGGGCATGGCCTGGAAGGAGTCGATGCCGGAAATGACCACCACGCGCCCGGGGCGGCCGCGCATGAGGGGCAGCGCGCCCTGGACGGCCGCGATGAAGGAGTCCACGGTGATCGCGAAGGTGCGGCGGACATTGTGCTCCTTCTGGTCCGCGAGGGGGCGGAAGGCGGTGGCCGCGGCATTCGCGATCAGGATGTCCACGCGGCCGAAGACTTCACCGATGCGCTCGAAGATCGCGGGCACCTGGGCCGGCTCGGCCAGCTCGAGGGGCAGGGCGAGGCCCTTGACCCCTTCGCGCTCGATCTCGGCCACGACGGAGGCCGCAACATCGGCGCTTCGCCGATAGGTGATGACGCAGTGGGCGCCCGCGCGCGCTAGGCGAAGGGCGATGCCCCGGCCGATGCCGCGGCCTCCGCCCGTGATCACGGCCACGCGGCCCTCGAGCGCCCCGGCGATGCCGCGGCCATCAGCCGAGAAAGTCTCGGCAGAGCGCTTCCCACATGATGGCGGACAGGCGCAGGCTCTCCGTGTCGATCCGCTCGTTGTTGCCGTGGAACATGAGCGGGTATTCGGTGTACGGAATGCGCCGGGAGCTGAGCCCGAAGCCGTAGGAGGGGATGCCCTTCCAGCGGAAGTAGCGCGCGTCGGTGGCGCCCCCGGTGAGCCGGGGAATGATCTTGCTGCCAGGGACCAGCGCCTGGGTCACGCGGCGGAGGGCGTCGACGAGCGGCGTGTCCATCGAGGTGCGCGAGCCTTCCTGGCCGCGGGGAGCCTCGATCTCGACCTGCGAGGCGAGATCGCCCACCGCTTCCTTGAGCATGGCGTCCACGTCGAGAGGCGTGACGCCGGGCAGCGCGCGGACATCCACGTCGATGGCGATGCGGTCGGGGATGACGTTGATCTTCGACCCGCCGTGCACGACGTTCGGCGAGAATGTGGTGTGGGTGCACGCGTGGGCGAGGCGGGCGAACCCCAGCGGCTCGAGGTGGCCCACGGCCTGGAGCACACGGTCGGGATCGGTGAGCGCCGCCTCCAGCTCGGGCGCCAGCTCGAGCTCGGCCACGTAGCGCCGCCACTCGTCGAGGATCTTGGCCTTGGGTTGATAGACGGCGACGCGGCGCACGATCTCCGCCGCCGTGACGAGGGCATTGTCGGTGCGGAAGGGCATGGACCCGTGCCCCGGCGTGCCCTTGATGACGAGCCGCCGCCAGTTGACGCCCTTCTCGCCGACGGTCACGGGAGCTTGATGCCCGAGCGCGCGGGAATGGGCACGCCGCCGCTTTCCGTGATCACGTAGTCGGCCTTGACGGCATCGAACTTCTCGCGGGTCAGATAGCTCGCGCCGTAGACGCTTCCCGCTTCCTCGTCGGCCACGCCGAGGTAGATCAGGGTACCGCGCGGGCGGAAGCCGCTCTTGGCGAGGCGCCGCGTGGCCACCGCCATGGTGGCCGTGATGTTGAGCATGTCGGTCGCCCCGCGACCCCACACGATGCCGTCCTCCAGCTCCGCGGCGAAGGGATCGTGCTTCCACCCCGAGGGATTGGCGGGCACCACGTCCGTATGGCCCATGAGCATGAGGGTGGGCGCCTTGGGATCGCTGCCCTGGATGCGCGTGATCAGGCTTACCCGGCCGGGCGCGGCGGTGTAGCGCTCGAAGGAAAGCCCGGAGCCGGCGAGATAGGCCTCGAGGGCGTCGGCGTTGCGCTCCTCGTGGCCGGACGCCGGCGTGCCGTCGTTCACGCAGGCGTTACGGATGAGGGTGCGCAGAAGCTCCGTTGCTTCCGTCTCGACGCTTTGGTCCTCGGTCACGGTATCTCCTCGTCGCTCAGGGGTGGATGGGACGCCGGGCGAGGGCGGCCTCGGCCTCAGCGACCAGGCGCTCGATCACGTCGCGCGCGGGCAGGATGTCCTGGATGAGACCGGCGCTCTGGCCGCACGCGGCATGGCCGTTCTCGACGTCGCCGTCTTCGCGGGCCCGGATGGCCGCGGGAAATCCCACGCGCTGGGCCTGGAGCGGGAAGGGGAGGATGTCCGCCGTGCGCTTCTCCCACTCTCGCGTGAAGTCGTTGCGGACGGCCCGGCACGGCTTGCCCGTGGCACCGCGATGCACGACCGTGCCTTCCTCGTCGATGGCCACGATCTTCTTCTTGTAGTTGTCGTGGCCATAGGCCTCGTGGGTGGCGATGAAGCGCGTGCCCATCCAGACCCCGACCGCGCCGAGGGCGAGGGCGGCGGCCACTCCGCGCCCGTCGGCGATGCCCCCGCCGCCACCACCGGCGTCGGGCTCACCGCATCCACCACGGCGGGGATGAGCACCATGCCGCCGATGCGGCCGGTGTGGCCGCCCGCCTCGTGGCCCTGGGCGATCACCACGTCCACCCCGTTCTGCGCGTGGTCGCGCGACTGCTTCACGTTCCCGCAGAGCGCCATGACCTTCATGCCGAGCTGGTGGGCCTGGGCCGTGACGGGTCCTGGATTGCCGAGGCCGGCGATGAGCACGGGCACGCGCTCCTCGAGGGTGACGTCGATCCATCCTTTGACCTGGTCGGTGAATTGCTCCACCTCGTCGCCCGCGGCGCGGATGGTGGCGAAGAGCACGTCGACCCCGAAGGGCTGGTCGGTGAGGTCCCGCACCCGGCGGATCTCGTTCCGGAGATGCTCGGGGGTTCCGTGGGCGGCGGCAATGACGCCGAGCCCACCCGCGGCGGAGACGGCGGCGGCGAGGGAGGAGCGGGCGACCCAGCCCATGCCCGCCTGACAGATGGGGTAGCGAATGCCGAGCAGATCGCACAGCGGGGTGTGGAGCGCGGCGGGGGTGGTGATGGTCATGGCTAGGGATTCCTCACGGGCGCGAGGCCCGGGGCGAGCCGAAGAACATCATCTGGACCTGCTTGCGGCCGACGGCGCGGACGAGCTCGCGCGATGAGCAGTAGATGAATATCAGCACGATGAGCCAGAGCTGGATCGCCCAGAAGTGGGGCCACACGATCTCCCCAGAGGTGACGGGCGGCCGGGAGGAAAGCGCCCATGCGCCACCAGGCGGGAATGAGGTGCTCGAGATAGTGGACGAGCAGAGACGCGGCCACGTAGATGGCCGTCTTCCACACCACGTTGTAGATCAGCGGCTTGTCCGGAAAGCGGTTGACGAACGGGAACTTGTCGGTGATGAGCACGATCTTCGCGACGAGGAGCGCGGCCACCGTGGCCCCCGCCACCGAGGAGAGCGGGAGGCCGTACTGGCGGAGCAGCAGGATCCTGTCCAGGATGACGATATGAAAGGCGACGAGGAAGAAGATGGTGGGGGAGGACTTCGTGGAACTCGTGCTTCATCACTTCCCAGATCCTGCTCATCTCCGCCTCCCGGGCCAACGGGTCGTCTCGAACCTGCGCTCGGGCATTCTACTCCTGTCGTCCGGGATCCCGCCTCGCTCCGGCGCGCGGCGGGCGAATGGACGGCGTATTATCGGCGCATGGAAACCCAAGAGCCCGCGCCTGAGTCTGGTAGCCCGCTGGTGAAGGCGGTCGAGTTTCTCGAGAAGGGCGAGTGGCAGCCCGCCCACGAGATCGTGCAGGGAGACAAGTCGAACCTCGCGGCCTGGCTGCATGGCATCGTGCATACGCTGGAGGGAGATCTCGACAACGCGCGCTACTGGTACCGGCGGGCGGGCCGCGATTTTCCCGGGGTGGAGGGCGTCCAGCGGGAAATCGCGTCCGCCCGCCGGCGCGTTACACGGTAACGGGCCGGTAGACCGGCGTGCGCCACTCCGGGAAGCGCTGGTCCACGCCGCGCACCACGGCCATGTAGGCGTTGTAGAGCCGCTGGGTCACCGGGCCGATCTTCCCGTCGCCCAGGGGGAACCGGTCGATCGAGAGGATCGGCGTGATCTCGTACCCGCTGCCGCAGAAGAACGCCTCGTCCGCCACGTAGAGCTCGGTGCGCGCGATGTCCCGCTCCACCACGTCCATGCCGAGGGCGGGGCAGAGCGATTCGATCAGGGTGGAGCGCGTGATGGACTCCAGGATGTCGCTGGTCACGGGCGGCGTGACGAGCTTGCCCTTGCGGACCATGAAGAACGTGGCTCCCGACCCCTCGGCCACCGTGCCCTGGCGGTTGAGGAAGATCGGCGAATCGTAGCCGTCGGCCTTGGCCTGGAGCCCGGCGAGCCGGCCGTTCTGGTAGTTGGCCCCGCACTTGACGCGGATCGGGATGGCATTGTCGTTGGTGCGCTGCCACGAGGTGACGCACACCTTGAGCCCGTTGCCGTCGCCGATACGCGGCCGGCGCCGGGGTTGATATAGAGGCCGGTGGGGGAGGTGGCCTCGAGCCCCGTTCCCCCACATAGCCGACGAGGTGCATGTGGATGTCCTCGCGCGCCTCGTTGCCGCGCAGCACCTCCCGGACCGCGTCGTACAGGTCCAGATCCTGATAGGGGATGGTGAAGCGCATCATCTTCATGGACTCCCGGAAGCGCGCGAAGTGCTCGGCGAGCCGGAAGGCGTAGAGCTCGCCATCCTTCTCGTTCCAGTAGGCCCGGATGCCCTCGAAGACGTTGCTCGCGTAGAAGACCGCCGCGCTGTTGACGGGCAGCACCGCCTCCGCCTGGGAGACGAGCTTGCCGTTCATCCAGATCTTGAAATCGCTCATGTGGCTCATGACCTCCGCTGTGGGTGCCCTGCGTGTGCCAACCAGACCCGGAGAGATTATCAGGAAACGTCGCGGATCGAAAGGGCGTTTCTGAGGTACGCCACGGCGTTCCGGTGGCTCTCGAGAAGGCGGTCGAGCCGCGCGGGATCGCCGCGCCCCCACCCGCATTCCGTGGCCACTCCGAACGGCGACAGGGTGGCCCGGGCCGCGTCGATGCGGCGCCGGTCGCCCGCCGCGTCGTCGTGGTGAATGAGTCCGAGATAGACCTGGGTTTCCTCGGGGACCGCCAGTTCACGGAGAGGCGCGAAGTAGGCCGCGTCGTCTCGATCCCTCGGCACGGGCAGGTGCAGGAAATCGACGCGTCGAGGGACGCGGGCGAAGATCGCGGTGGCGATCTCGGTCAGGATGGCGGTGTCCTTCGGCATCACCAGGTGCTGGTCGGCCGGGCTGCCGTAGCAGAGGTGATAGCCGAGCTCCACGCCGTCGGGGACGGCGCGGCCCAGCCGGCCGAGGAGGGCGGCGATCCGCTCCCTGTAGTCGGCGGGACGCGCCGGGAAGTAGCCTTCGAAGAGGAGCACCTCCTGGCAGATGTCCCACTGGATGGACAGATCGTCGTGGGGCACGCCGGCCGTGATGCGATCGAGCGCGTGGAGGAGGGCGCGCTCGTAGGCGGCCAGATAGCCATCGTGAGAGCGCGGGCTCACGTACATGAACGCGCTCGACATCGGCGTGGGCAGGCAGACCTGGAAGCGGACGCCCTCGCGCACCACGCCCTCACCCCGCAGCCGTTCGAAGAGCCGCCACGAATCGGCGGCGGCTTCCGCATAGCCGGTGGGAAAATCCACGCCGTCCGGATCGACGCCCGCCTTGAAGCGCAGGAGCTCAGCGCGGCGGAGCAGCGAGCCATCCCACTGGCGCAGCTCCAGCAGCCCCGCCTCTGTGTCCACCTCCATGGCCGGATGGCTCTCGAGCATGGCGCGCTGCCAGTAGATCCAGCGGCGCCGCTCCCCCGTCTCGCCGTCGGGAACGCGGCTCAGCTCCGATGGTAGAGAGCCCAGCACCTTGCGGAACACCGCCTCCGCGCTGTCGAGGGGACGCTCCCCACGAGATGGGCAAGGCCGCGCTCGTCTCGGCGGGCCACCGCGGTCAGCGCGCGGAGGGGGCGTGCTTCCCCGTGAGCTGAGGTGTCGTCCCCTCGAGGTTCTTCTGCTGGCGATCGAGCCGCGTTTCGCGCGCCCAGGTGCGCTTGAGATCGTCGCGCACGTTGAAGCGCAGGCGGCCGAGCCGGTCCGTCTCGAGCTCGACGGTGTCGCCGTCCTGGAAGGCGCTGAGGCCCCGATGGTTGGTTCCCGTGGCGAGGACGTCACCGGGCTCGAGGGTGTGGATGGAGGTGACCCACTCGATGCAGCGGGCGATCTTGTGGGCCATGTCGTTGGTGTTGAAGTTCTGCTTCAGCTCGCCGTTCACCCACAGGCGCACCTGGAGGTTGAGGGGATCGGGCACCTCGTCGGCGGTGACGATGTAGGGGCCCATGGGCGCGAAGGTGTCACGCGACTTCATCTGGTAGAAGGTATTGCCGGCGGGGAAGCCCGCGGGCCGAGCCGTCGATGAAGTTGGTGTAGCCGAAGACGTAGCTCATGGCCTCCTCCGCCTTCACGCCCGAGGCGCGCTTGCCCATGACGAGGGCCACCTCGGCCTCGCCCTCGAAGATGGTGGCGGGCACATCGGGGAGGACCATGGTGTCGCCGTTGCCGATGACCGCGCCCGGCGACTTGTGGAAGGCGTTGATGGGTGCGGGCTCCGACCGGGTGCCGTCCTCCATGTAGTTCACGGCCATGCACACGATGTTCGTGGGCCGGGGAGGGGCGGGCGGATGCGCACCCGGCTGAGCGGCGTGCCTCCCGACTTGGTGGCCGCCTCCTCGAGCCGCGTGCGGTATCCCCCGAACCCCGCGATGAGGCCGCTGATCAGGTCGTGCGGTCCGGTGTGCGGCACGCTCTCCACGAGGGAGGAGACGTCGAAGACGGTATCGCCCTTGAGCACGCCCAGCTTGAAATCGTCGAAGAACAGGAGCTTCACTGGTCCCTCCCCGTGGGTGTTGGTTGGCCCAGAAGATGCCGCGACATGCCCCACACGTCAAGCGGGCCTTGACAGGGGGCGAGGCCAAGGTGAAGGATGCGCGTGGGCAGATCACCCACAGGAGGCTCTCACGTGAGCGCAAAGCCACAGGTGCTGGAGTTCGGAATGGGCGTGGATGTCCACGGCCGGGATGCGACCAAAGGCGGCCTGTCGTGCGGTGTCGGACGCCATCCGGCATTCGAGCCTGCCCTCTTTACCGAGGTGCGCGAGCGCGGGGGCAAGATGATCGTGGAGGTCACGGTGGCGGTGCCCGACCCCGCCTCCGTGGACGTGAGACGTGGTGAAGCGCGAGCTGCCCCATGGTGAAGTCACCGTGCATGCGGTGGCGGGCGGCCTCCGCGTGCCCGGGGCCGACACCATCATCGCCTGCGCCGCCATCACGGTGAGCGTGGACGTTCCCGGCGGCTCGTGATGAGCGACGGCATCGGGCTCCGGCGCCTGCAGCATCTCGTCCTCTGGGTGTCCGACGTGGAGCGCAGCGTCCGCTTCTACTGCGATCTCCTGGGCTTCGAGGTGACGAAGCAGCATCCGAACGCGGCCTTCCTCAAGATTCCCGGCACGCCCGACGACCATCACCTGGGCCTCTTCGAGCAGGCGACAGGACGGCCCGACGAGCGGGGGCCCCGCATGTACCACTCGGCGTGGGAGGTCGGCGAGATCACCGATCTCGTCCGCGCGCGGCGGCGGCTCCTCGAGGCGGGCTCCCTCGTGGGCCAGTCGGACCACGGGGTGAGCCTGTCGCTCTACGCCAAGGATCCGGACGGGCTCGAGTTCGAGGTGTTCTGGACGGTGCCGGGTGGCCTTCCCGTAGGGACGCGGGCCCTCGATCTCGACGCCGAGGTGGCCCGCTGGGCCACGCGCAGCGTCTGAGCCAATCTCACACGCAGACCTCACACGCAGACCAGGGAGACGAGCATGCTGGCCATCTGGGTCAAGGTGCGCATCAAGCCGGGAGAGCGCGCGCGGTTTCTCAAGGCCATCGAGGTGGATGCCCTCGGCTCCGAGCGTGACGAGCCGGGCTGCCTCCGCTTCAATGTCCTTCAGGACGCCAAGGACGCCAACGTCTACTACTTCTACGAGGTCTACAAGGACGAGGCGGCCCTCGAGGCGCACCGGACCATGCCGCACTACGCGGTGTGGCGCGGCGTGGCCGATGTCCTCGAGGGGCCCACGGAGCCCGTGCGCTGCACCACCGTGTTTCCCGCGGAGCGTGCCTACTGGGGCAAGCCGTAGCAATGGGCAAGGTGGTCTATGCCGCCGCCATGTCGCACGTGCTCTTCCCCGACTACTACGCCAAGAACGTGGGCCCCCACGGGCGCGCCATGGTCGAGGAGCTCATCGCGGTGGTGCATGACATGGGGCGCGACCTGCTGGCGGCCCGGCCGGACGCCGAGCTAGCGGTGAGTTGCCGATTGACCTGCGCTTCCGCGGCGAGCAGGAGCGAGCGATGAACAGCGGCTCTCAGACCCAGTTCCGGCTGGTCGCTAAACTACGAGATCCCCGCCCGCTGAGGACGGGCGCTCTCAGCCCTTCAACATCTCCTCCGCCATCCGCTTCACGTCGGCCGCCTCGACCTGCCCCTTGTGCGTCTTCATGATGTCTCCCACGAGGCGCCCCACCTGCTTGGCATCGGCGATGCCGAGAACGCGGATGCGCTCCTGGACCAGGGCCCGCACCGCCGCCTCGTCGAGGCCCTTGGGCAGGTAGGCCTCGCAGAAGCCGATCTCGAAGCGAAGCTTGGCCGCCTGCTCGGCCCCGCGCTCCCCGAGCTTCTCGTACTCCGCGATGGCCTTCTGGAGGAGCTTGCGGTACGCGCCGATGACCTCGAGCACCACCGCGTCGTTGATGGTGCCGGAGAAATCCTTGGCGGTGCGCCGCTCCTGGAGCCGGGTCTTGATCATGCGCACCACGTCCGCGGTGGGGGCGTCCTTGGTCTTGATGGCCTGGGTCAGGCGATCGGTCAATTCCTGTTCGAGACTCATGGGAGAGAGCGCGCTCAGGCCGCGGGCGCCGCCTCCAGCGTGCGCTTCACCTTGAAAGCGGAGACGATGATCACGATGCCGGCGGCGATGACCAGGATGCCCAGGGTGGGAACGTAGGCGAGCATGCCCACCATCGGATGCGTCACGAGAAAGATGCCGAGGATCACCTGCATGAGACCGAGGAGCGAGCCGCCCCACGACAGATGCCGCTTGAAGAGCCCAAACAGATTGATGAGGCCGGTCACGATGGCCGCGAAGGCGAGGAGGAAATAGCCGAAGGCGACGGTGACCAGCGTGCCCACGATGGGGTGGATCATGATGACCACCCCGGCCGCGATGCCGAGAATCGCGCTGAAGATGCGCCAGCCGCGATTGGGCTGGTCGTGATGCGTGAGGCCGTTCATGAGATCGATGACGCCGCCCACCACCCAGAACACCGCCATGATCTGCACGAGGAGGATGGCGGTGATGCCGGGCTGGAAGAGAAGGAAGAGCCCGAGGATGATCCAGGCCATGCCCCAGAGCAGGAGAAGGATCCAGCCGTGATTGGGAACCGTGGGTGTCGCCATGGTCTTCCTCCGTGCGTGCTCCGCCGGCCTGCGTGCTCCGCCGAAGTGTGGGTCGAGGTCACGAATCGGCGCGGAGTATAGCACGCACCTCCCGGCGTGGCGCTATACTGGGCGGCCATGACCCGCGATCTGATCGGCTACGGAGAGACCCCACCTGAAGTCGGCTGGCCCGGCGGCGCACGCGTGGCCGTCAACATCGTCATCAACTACGAAGAAGGATCCGAGAACCGCGTGGAGGACGGCGCGGACCGGCGCGAGAGCATGGGCGAGGCTCCGTCTCCCGTGCCCGCCGAGCAGCGGGATCTCGCCAACGAGTCCTTCTTCGAATACGGGAGCCGGGCCGGCTACTGGCGCCTCCTCCGCGTCCTCGACGAGCACCAGGTGAAGGGCACCATCTTCGCCTGCGCCGTCGCCTTCGAGCGCAATCCGGAGGCGGCGCGGGCGGCCACCGCGCGAGGCTGGGACATCTGCGCCCACGGCAATCGCTGGGAAGAGCACTGGCTGATGGAGCGCGAGGCGGAGCGGGCGGCCATCGCGCGCGCCGTCGCCTCGATCACGGAGACGGCCGGCCAGGCACCGCTCGGCTGGTATTGCCGCTACGGTCCGTCCGTGAATACCCGCGAGCTCGCGGTGGCCCAGAAGTCCTTTCTCTACGACAGCGATTCCTATGCCGATGACCTGCCGTACTACGTCAAGAGCGCGGCCGGCCCCTGGCTGGTCATTCCTACGCGCTCGACACCAACGACATCCGCTTCTGGCGGGGCAGCCTGCAGGTGGCCGACGACTTCTCCGCGTACCTGTGCGACGCCTTCGATCAGCTCTGGGAAGAGGGCGGCACCCGGCCTCGCATGATGTCGGTGGGCCTGCACTGCCGGATCGCGGGCCGTCCCGCGCGGGCGCGCGGGCTCGCGCGCTTCCTCGAGCACGCGCAGCGGCGCGGCCAGGTCTGGTTCGCCACGCGCGGCGAGATCGCGCGGCACTGGCGCGCGGATCATCCCCCGGAGCGTCCTGACAGCCGCCGACGCGGGAGCGTTAGATAGCCCGGTGCCGGTACCCCCTTGACGCCAATCATCAAAGGAGACTGACGTGCGGAAGAATACGGTTCGGGAAATCTGGGCTCGTGGCGAGGCGGTGGTCAACGGATGGCTGTCCATTCCCTCCGGCTTCTCGGCCGAGGTGATGGCCCATCAGGGCTTCGACTCGCTCACCGTGGACATGCAGCACGGGGTCGTGGACTACCAGATCGGCGTGTCGATGCTCCAGGGCATCTCCACCACCGGCGTCATTCCGCTCGCGCGCGTGCCGTGGAATGATCCCGCGCGGCTCATGAAGATCCTCGACGCCGGCGCCTACGGCGTCATCTGCCCCATGGTGAATACCGCGCGAGCAGGCGGAGGCGCTCGTGCAGGCCTGCAAGTATCCGCCGCGCGGCTTCCGCTCCTGGGGACCGGTGCGGGCCAGCCTGTACATGGGCATGGACTACGGAGACCGCGCCAACGACGACGTGATCGTGATGCCCGATGATCGAGACGGCGGAGGCGCTGAAGAATCTCGACGACATCCTGAGCGTGCCCGGAGTGGACGCCGTCTACGTCGGTCCCTCCGATCTCTCCCTCGCCCTCGGCTGCAAGCCCCGGCTCGACCAGACGGATGCGCCGGTGGTGGAGGCGCAGCAGATGATCGTCAAGGCGTGCAAGAAGCACGGAGTGGTGGCGGGCATCCACAATGCCACCGCCGCCTACTCGATCAAGATGATCGCCGAGGGCTATCAGTTCGTGACCCTGGCCAGTGACAGCCGCCACATGGCCATGAAGGCCGCGGAAGAGGTGGGGGCGGTCCGCAAGACGGGCACCACGGGAGGCAAGCTGCCCGCGTACTGATCGTGCGCTTCGACGAGACCCTGCGCGGGCGGGCGCGCGCGAATCTCACTTCTTTCGAGCGACGGACGGTCCGCGTCGATGGACGCAAGGCGGCGGCGGTGGCCGTGGTCTTGTTGCCCGACGAGGAAGGCCGTGGCTGCTTTCTTCTCACCAAGCGCGCGCCGACGCTGCGCGCCCACCGGGCAGTGGGCGCTGCCCGGCGGCCGCATGGACGCGCGGGAGAGCGCGCCCGTGGCCGCCCTCCGCGAGCTCCGGGAGGAAGTGGGCCTGACCCTCGGCGGCGACACGGAGCTCGGCCTCCTCGATGACTATCCGACGCGCTCCGGCTTCATCATCACTCCCGTCGTCTTCTGGGCAGAGTCGCCGGGCGCGCTCACCCGAATCCCGCGGAGGTGGCGCGCGTGCACCTCGTGCCCCTCGAAGTGCTGGACGCACCGGACGTGCCGCGCTTCATCAGCATTCCGGAAAGCGACCGGCCGGTGATCCAGCTGCCCATCCTGGGCAGCCTCATCCACGCCCCCACCGCTGCCGTGATCTATCAGATGCGGGAGGTGGTGAGCCACGGCCGCCCCACCCGCGTGGATCATCTCGAACAGCCTGTCTGGGCATGGAGATAGGAGTCGCATGGCAAAGCTCACGGGAAAGATCGCGATCGTGACGGGCGGGGGCACGGGCATCGGACGATCGACGGCCCTCATGCTCGCCGCGGAAGGCGCGCATGTCGTTGTGTCCGGCCGCCGCAAGGGTCCGCTCGAAGCGGTGGTGGCGGAGATCAAGAAGGCGGGAGGCAAGGCCATCGCGCGCGAAGGTGACGTCTCGCGACCGGAACACGGTCGCGCCTTGGTGGAAGGGGTGGTCAAGGAGCTCGGGGGTGTCGGACATCCTCATCAACAACGCGGGGCACTCGAGCAAGGCGCGCAATGTCCGCTGGGTCGGGCAGGAGGAGTGGGACGCCGTCATCAACGTCAACCTCACCGGCGTGTACGCGCTGATCCAGGCCGCCTTGCCCGGCATGATCGAGCGCGGAGGCGGCACCATCATCACCGTGGGCTCGGTGGCGGCCATGCGTCCGGGACTGATCGGGGAGCGCCCTACGGCGCGGCCAAGGCCGGCGTGCTCAACCTGATGGGCCACGTGCACACCGTGCTGCGCGACAAGGGCATCCGCGCCACCACCGTGATGCCCGCCGAGGTGGACACGCCCATCCTCGACAACCGTCCCCTGCCGCCCGACGCGGCGGCGCGCGCCACCATGATGCAGCCGGAGGACGTGGCGGAGGCCATCCTGATGTGCGTGACGCTTCCCGAGCGCACGGTGGTCGAGGAGATCATCCTGAGCCCCACCCGCACGCGTGATCAGAGCCGCGATGTGGAAGTGGCGCGTAACCTCGGCGCGCCGCCCGGGGTGAAGTAGCTCAGCCGACCCGGTAGTCTCGGTGCCAGAGCTCGAGATACTCGCGTGCGTTCCGGCGAATGTCCTCGAGCTCCGCTTCTTCCATCTTCCGGATGGGCTTGGCGGGCACGCCCATGACCAGCCAGCCCGCAGGGACCACCTTGCCCTGGGGCACGAGGGCGCCCGCGCCGACCTGCGCGCCTTCCTCCACCACCGCGCCCGTGAGCACCACCGCCCCGATGCCGATGCGCACGTTGTCCATGATGGTGCAGGCGTGCACGACGCAGCGGTGGCCGATGGTGACATTGGCGCCCACGATGCAGGGAAACTCCGGGGTGACGTGGAGCACGGAGTTGTCCTGGACATTGGAGTTCCGGCCCAGGGTCACGTAGTTGTCCTGATCGCCCCGGAGCACGGTGAGGGGCCACACGCTGGCCCCTTCCTCGATGGTCACGTCGCCGATGACCTGGGCGGACGGATCGACCCACGCGCCCGGATGCACGCGCGGGGTACGGCCGGGCACACTTCGGATCATGCGGGCTATTTCCCCGTCCACCGCGGGGGCGCTTCTCGAGGAAAGCGCTCATACCCTCCCGGAAGTCCGCGCTGGTGTAGGTGAGGGAGATCAGGTCGTCGCCGCCTTCGAGGCGCCGGCGCTCCTGGATCCGGCGCACCGCCTCCTTGGTCACGCGCAGGGTGATGGGCGCGTGGGCCGCCACCTCCGCGGCGATGGTGGTCACCCGCGCCTCGATTTCCCCGCGGGCACGATCTCGTGGACGAAGCCCGCGGCGTGCGCCTCCTCCGCGGTGATGAGGCGGGCGCGCATGATCATCTCCTTGACGCGCGAGGGCCCGAAGAGATCCACGCAGCGCGAGTAGTTCTCCATGGACAGGCAGTTGCCGAGGGTGCGCGCGATGGGAAAGCCGAAGCGCGACTCCGGGGTGGCGATGCGGATGTCGCACACCGCGGCGATGGCGAAGCCGCCGCCCACCGCGAAGCCCTGGATCTGCGCGATGACCGGCTTGCCCACGCGCTCGAGCCGTGCCGTGCGCCGCTCCCCTCGCGCTCGTACTGGATGCCGTCCTCCGCCGTCCGGAAGCTCTTGAACTGGCTGATGTCGGTGCCGGCCACGAACGCCTTGCCGCCCGCTCCCCGCAGCACGAGGACCCGCACGGTATCGTCGGCGTCCACCTCCTCGGCGGTCTGGTACAGGCGTTCGTACATGTTCCACGTCATCGCGTTGCGGGCTTCGGGCCGGTTGAAGGTGAGGGTGACCACCGCGTCGTTGCGATCGACGAGGACTTCGCTCTGCTCGGGCGTCTGGGCTGCCACGTGAGTGCCTCCCTCTGAGAGTCGCCGCATCCTAGCATGGCTGCCCTCCGCGGTCAGGGCGGGTGACGGCGCCTGCGAGTCGAGCCTCAAGGCCCAGGTCGTAACCTCCCGATTCTATGTAGCCCGAGTCGATGGCTCAGCTCTTGCTCTTCGGTGTGGGTAAGCGATTACCGGCTGCTTCGCGTCGGACGGGTGGAGAGAGCATCACTAACCCACTGGAGGACGACATGAATCGATGGAAGACCATGACCGCCGCGGGAGCGATGGCGATGGCCGTCTGGGTCCCGGGCGCCGGCGCACAGACCCCCACTCCCGTTCTCGATCCACAGGTGCATCAAGATAGGCGCGAGCTCCGCCGCGACCGGCGCGACCTGCGCCAGGACCGCCACGACATGCGCGAGGACGCGCGAGACATCCGGCAGGACAAGCAGGATCTCCGCACCGACCGGCAAGTTCGCTACCGCGACCGGCAGACCGTCCGACAGGACGAGAAGCAGCTTCAGCAGGATCGGGCCGCGGGTAACCGGCCCGCCGTTCAGCAGGATCGCGCGAACCTCCGCGGCGCCCGCCAGGTCGTCCGCGCCGATCAGCGCGACATCAACCACGATCGCCGCGATCTCCACGCCGACCGAAGAGACCTCCGCGCCGACAATCGCGATCGGCGTGACGATCGTCGCGAGGTGAGCCAGGACAGGGCGGCTCTTCAGAAGGACCGCAAGACCCTGGCCAAGTAGCCCGCCCGCGCACCGGCGGACCCCACGAGGCGCCGGGTCTCTGGCCTGGGCGCCTCATCTTCTTTCTCTCTCCTGCGCGGTCTTGACGATGGCCACGCGCCTGGCGCAGGATCACCCTCGGTACCGGTCGGAAGCACTGCCTCGGGACACTCAGAGGAGAACCCCCTGATGCAGAACGCCATCGCCTTCGCCAACAACGACGTGATCACCGTGGCGTGGAGCTTCGGACAGAAGCTCGACGGATGCATGGGCTTCGCCGTGTATCGGATCGACGCCCAGGGCAAGGAGACGGCCCTCCCGCAGTGGCGGTCTTCCCCGGCTTCAAGCGGGTCGCCGGCGACACCTGCGAGAAGTTCCCCATCCAGAAGTTCTACTGGAAGGACGTCTACGCGCGCCTCGTCGCGGAGAAGACCGGCGCCCGCGCGTTCCGCTACAGGATCGTGCCCCTGTCAGGCGAGCCAGGTAGCCTCGCCCCCATGCACATCCCGCAGGTGATCTCGAACGAGGTGGAGATCAGCGCCCGCGTCTCGGACACCATGCATGCGTACTTCAACCGCGGGCTCATCTCGACCCAGAGCATCTCTCGCGCTCTCCAGGGAAGCCGAGCAGAAGGACTCCTCGACCACATCGTGAATCCCACGGACACCCTCCGCGCCAGCCTCTCCGGCGACATGGTGGAGGCCCTCACCGGACTTCGTGGCGCGCGCCAAGTCGGGGGAAGCTCTACGCCGCCCTCTACGAGCTGCACGACCTGGAGCTCGTGCCGCTCCTGGAGAAGGCGGGGAAGAAGCTCTCCATCGTCCTGTCCAATGCCATGGAGCAGGAGGTGCGGCCGGTGGGCGAGCCCAAGGCCGAGGTGGACGGTAACCAGGACGCGCGGGATCGCCTGACCAAGACGGCCTCGGCGATGTTCAGCCGCATGCTGCCCAACAACCAGATCGGCCACAACAAGTTCGTGGTCTACGTGGACAAGACCGGCCACCCGCGCGCCGTCCTCTTCGGCTCGACCAACTGGACGCCCACCGGCCTGTGCGCGCAGACCAACAACACCGTCGTCCTCGACAATGCCAAGGTCGCCCAGCGCTACCTCGACTACTGGAAGCAGCTCAAGGCGGACACGCAGCAGGCGAAGACGGACCCCAAGGCGCTGCAGGGCGCCGCCCTCCGCACCTGGGACGGCGGGAGCAAGGAAATCTCCCTGGGGGCGGACGGCAAGCTCACGAGCTGGTTCTCGCCCAATACGCCCAAGCTGCGGTCGAGCTCGACCAAGAACGAGAAGCGCCCGCCCGACATGGCCGACGTGGTCAAGGCCATCGAGGGGGCGAAGCGCGCCGTGCTCTTCCTCGTCTTCTATCCGGGCAGCCCCAATGTCGCGCAGTGGGCCGCCGACGCCCAGCGCGCCAACAAGGACCTCTTCGTCCGGGGCTGCGTCACCAATCCCTCCGCTTCCGAATCCTTCTACTACGAGCTGCACGGCATCACCCCGCCCAAGGACGGGAAGGGCAAGCAGGACAGCCGGGTGATCGCCGCCGATGCCCTCGACGAGAAGTCGGCTCCCGCGGGATGGACGAAGGAGATCCTGAACGCGGGCTTCGCCATCATCCACGACAAGGTGGTGGTGATCGATCCGTTCTCCGACGACTGCGTGGTCATCACGGGCAGCCACAACCTCGGCCACAAGGCCTCGTTCAACAACGACGAGAACCTCGTGATCATCCGCGGCAACCAGCAAGCTCGCCGCGGCCTATGCGCTCGCACGTGCTCGACGTGTACGATCACTTCGCGTGGCGGGTGGCTCAGCAGGACCCGCGCCAGAAGGGCGACGGCTTCCTCAAGGTGAAGCCTGACGACTGGCAGGGAAAGTACTTCAACGCCGACGGGTCCATCAGGGTCGCCCAGCTGCGCTTCTGGCTGAGCGCACTGGCTTAGCTTTGTGCGCGAGGTGGCGGGTGGCGGCAGGGGCGGGGGTGCGCTCCCGGACCACGCTGAGCCGCAGTCCGCGGGACCACTCTGGCCCGCCACGAGATTTTGGGTTTGCGCTTCGAGAAGCTCCCCAGAAGATACGGGCCGGGGAGCGCACCCCCGCCCCTGCCGCCACCCGCCCGGTGATCGGGCACCTTAAGAGAGCGCCGTTCAGATGCGGGATGTCAGGGCACGGATTGCTATGTCCGGGTGAGGTCGAGGAGGGCGGGGGTGGCGAGGGCGGCGAAGGCCTGGGCCACCGGCACGTCTGTGTCCTCGTACCAGCCCGCCTCGTGGAGCAGGTTGATGGTGCCGAGGGTGCGCCCGTTCCACACCACGGGACATTGAGCACGGAGGCGCAGCCGAGCGAGGAGATCAGCTCGTGGTCGAAGAAGACGGCTCGAATGTCGTCGGCGCTCCGGCCGATATAGGGTTGCCGCTCGACGAAGAGCCGTTCCGTCCACGCCGAGGCCGTCACGGGCTTCCGCCCGCCCACCGGATAGGCCGCGGGCTGATTCGTGTATCGCCGCTCGGATTCGCGCGCCTCCGCGTGATGGAGGAGAATCGTGAAGAGCTTGTGGCCGATGACGGCCCCCATGCCGCGGTCGAGGGCCTGGAAGCCGGCCTCGGGCTGGCCCGCCTCCTCATCGCGCGTGCCACGGCTTCGAGGTGGGGCAGGGGATCGACGTGAGGTTGTCGGCTCATGGACGCTCCGGAGATCGTGTCGAGCTGAGGAGGCAGGGCAATGCGGGCGAGGCGCTCGGGAAGAATGCCCGCGGGTCTGAACCGAAGCACCAGGATGAGGCTCAGGCCGATGACGAATTCGCGCACGGCGGCCACCTGCACGGGCTCCAGCCCGGGAAGCCACGCCGTGGCGAAGCGCGTCGATTCGAGGAAGAACACCACGAGACAGGCGCCGAGCACCGCACCCCAGTTGTTGCCGGTGCCGCCGACGGTGAGGGCGAGCACGACGTAGATGGTGACGAGGGGCACGAAGGCGTCCGGGGCGATGAACGACGTGTAGTGCGCGTAGAGCCCGCCCGCCAGACCGAGCACCGCCGCCGCTGACAGCGCGAAGGCTTCGACCTTGAACGCGCGCACGGGCTTGCCCGCCACCTCGGCCACCTGCTCGTCGTCGCGGATGGCCCGGAGCACGCGGCCATAGGGCGAGCGGCGCAGGAGCTCGAGCACCGCCACCGTGACGGCGAGGGCGGCGATCACGATGGCCAGGTACACGAGGTTGAACTGCTCGGGGTGAGGCGGCCGCGCCACGGGCCCGGAATGCCTGAGATGCCGTCGGTGCCGCGGGTGAGCCAGATCTCGTTGCTCGCGATGAGCCGCACCACCTCCGAGAAGCCGAGGGTGATGATGGCGAGGTAGTCGCCGCGGAGCCGCGACGTGGTGAGGGCCATCGACCCAGCCCGCCGCGGCGGCGGCCAGCGCGCCGAGGCCGAGGCCAAGAATCATCGGCGTCCCCAGCTTGAGCGCGGCGAGCGCCGACACGTAGGCGCCGAGGGCGAAGAAGCCGACGAGGCCCAGATTGATCATGCCGCCCATGCCCCAGATCAGGTTGAGGCCGAGGGCGAGCAGACCGTAGAGGCCGGCATAGGTGGCCATGGCCACGAGATAGTTTCTAACAGGCGCGCTCCCCGAGGATGCCGCGGGGCCGAAGGGTGAGCACGAGCAGGATGGCCACGAAGCCCACCGCGGTGCGATAGGCGGGAGAGAGCGAGGAGCGAGAGCTCTCGGCCACCCCGATGGACAGCGCGCCCACCACCGCACCGGGGATGCTGCCGAGGCCGCCCACCACCGCCGCCGCGAACACGGAGAGGATGACGCGGAAGCCGGTGAGGGGATCGATGGTCGTGTCGAGGCCGATGAGCATGCCCCCACGCCCGCGAGGCCCATGCCCACGAAGTTCACGAGCCGGGCCACCGCGTCGGGCGTTGATGCCCTTGAGGCCGGCGAGCACGGGATTGTCCGCCACGGCGCGCATGGACTTGCCCGTGCGCGTGAAGGCGAGAAAGGCGAAGACGGACGCCCATGGCCACGATGGCGATGGCGAAATTCTGCACCTGCTGCGGTCCGATGCGCAGGCCCGACCACTGCCAGTCGCGGCGTATGGGGAGGGCGTAGCCGCGCAGGTCATTGCCGAAGACGAAGCGCAGGACATTCTCGAGGGCGATGCTGAGGGCGATGGCGGCGATGGCCGTGGTGAGGGCGCCCGACGGACGCAGGGGCTTGAGCACGACCTCGTCGTTGAGCACGCCCGCCGCCCCCGCCACGAGGAAGGCGCAGGGCCACGCACGGCGCCGCGGGCAGTCCCCACGCGGTATTGGCGACGTAGCCCGCGAAGGCCCCGATGGTGGCGTGAGAGGCCACGGTGAAGTTGGGAAAGCGCAGCACCGCGTAGATGGCGGTGAAGCCGATGGCGGGCACGGCGAGCACCGTGCCGGCCACGAGGCCGTTGAGGAGCAGCTGCAGGGTCTCGTGGACCAGAGACGGACTCAGGCGATCCGCAAGAGCTTGAGCTTGCCCTCTCCGCCTGCTCATAGCGGAACTTGGTGTCGAGGATGTCGCCGGTCTCCGTGAAGTCGCAGGGACCGCTCGCGCCCTCGTAGTTGATGTCCTTGCCCTGCCCGAGCAGCTTGAGCCCGTCCACCGCGTTGTCGACCTTGGCCCCGCGCCCTGGGAGATCTTCCGGATATTGTCCTTGATCGCGGTGCCCGTGGCCTCGCGCGCCTTGGCGATGGCGAGGCAAACCAGGCTCGCGTGGTCGTGGCACTGGGCCGAGTACGGATCCACGTCCTCCACGCCGAGGGCCTTGGCGAGGCGCTTGTAGGCGGCGGAGTCCACCGAGGGCGAGGGCGAGATGGCGTAGATGCCGTCGGTGACCTCGACGGGCAGCGAGCTCAAGAGCTTGGCATTGGCGGCGTAGCCCTGGGCGATGCGCATGCCCCGCGTAGCCGGCCTTGAAGAGGTCCTTCATGAGCACGGTGACGTCCGGCGTGTACCCGTTCAGGTAGATCATGTCTGGGTTAGTCCGGAGGGCCTGGTCGATCTCCGAGCGGAAGGTGGTCTTGTCCTTGTCGTAGATGACCTGGCCCGCCACCTGCGCGCCGCCCTTGGGCAGGGCCTCGGCGAGGAGCTTGTGGGTCGGCTCCGCGAAGGGCGTCTGCGCGGAGAGGATGAAGAGCCGCTTGACGCGAAGCTCGAGGAGGAAGGCGGAGAGCTTGGCCACCTGGAGATGCGTGTTCGGCTGCGTCCGCACCAGATAGCCCTGGTGCGGGAGCTGGGTGATGGAATCCGAGCCGGACACCGTGGTGAGGAAGGTCTTGCTCTCCCAGCACAGGGGCGCCACCGCGGTGGTCACCGACGACGCCCACGTGCCCATGATCGCGGCGACCTTGTCCACGTCGATCAGCTTGCGCGCGGCGCGCACTCCGGCATCGGGATTGGTCTGGTCGTCCTCGCTCACCAGCTCCACCCGGCGGCCGAGCACGCCTCCCGCACCGTTGACCTGCTCGACGACCCACGCCATGGACTTGCGCATGGACGGCCCGTAGGAGCCGCCCGCTCCCGTGAGGGGCGTCAGCGTGCCGAGCTTGATGGGCGGCGTCTGGGCCCGGGCGGGGAAGGGCGGCGACCGCGGTGATCGCGGCGGCTCCGCTGAGCACGGCGCGACGCGAGATGCGGGGGTCTGGTCGATCATGGACTGCCTCCGTTCGGATTTATTCGGCACACAGAGTCATCCGCCCAGGAAGACGCGCCTCACATCGGGATTCCGCGCGAGGTCGGCCGCGCGCCCACTGAGACTGTTTCGGCCGTCGACGAGAATATACCCTCGATGGGCGAGGCGCAGGGCCTGAAGGGCATTCTGCTCCACCATGGCGATGGCCACGCCGTCCGCGTGGATGGCCGCGATGGTCTCGAAGAGCTGCTCGGCGGCCCGCGGCGCCAGTCCTGCCGACGGCTCGTCGAGGAGGAGCACCGCCGGCTCGACCATCAGCGCCATGGCCATGGCCAGGATCTGGCGCTGCCCGCCCGAGAGCGTGCGCGCGGCCTGCCGCCGCTTCTCGGCGAGCACGGGAAAGCGGGAGAAGATCGCGTCCACCCTGGCCCGGCCGTTTGCGGGATCGAGATACCCGCCCATCTCGAGGTTCTCGCGAACGCTCATGCTCGGGAAGACATTCTGCTCCTGCGGCACCAAGGCCAGGCCGAGGGCGGAGATGGCGCGCGGCGGTCGGCCGCCGATGGACTCGCCGCGAAGCCGCACCGACCCCTCGTGCGGCACGAGAATGCCCGCGATGACCTTGAGCAGGGTGGATTTGCCCGCGCCGTTCGGGCCGATGACGCAGACGATCTCCCCGGCGTCGAGGGTGAGGTCCACGCCCTTGAGGATCACGTCGGCGGCGCTGTAGCCGGCCACGATTCCTTCCGCGGTCAAGAGGCCCACTGGCGCTCTCCCATGTAGGCCGCCTGCACTCGCGGATCGGCGGCGACCTCGGCGAAGGTGCCCTGAGCGAGCCGGCGGCCTTCGGTCATCACCACCACGGGCCGGCACAGCCGCGCGATCATGTCCATGTTGTGCTCGATCACGAGAAAGGTCAGCCCCTCCTCCCGGCGAGGGACTCGAGGTGCGCGGCGATCTCGTTGGCCAGGGTGGGATTGACGCCGGCTATCGGCTCGTCGAGGAGGACGAAGGCGCGGATCGGTCATCAAGGCCCGGCCGATCTCGAGGAGCTTCTTCTGCCCGCCCGAGAGCGCGGAGGCGGGATCGTTGGCCACGCGCCCGAGGTTCAGGCGCCGGGCCACGGTGGCCGCGCGCTCGCGCAGCTCCGACTCGCGCCGGCCCACCGCGGCCGGACGCGCGATGGACTTCCACAGCGTCTCCCGGCTGGCGCGCGCCGTAGAGCATGAGGTTCTCCATCACGGAGAGCCGCGGGAATCCTCGGGCGATCTGGAAGGTGCGCACGAGACCGTGCTGGGTGATCCGATGCGCGGTGCGCCCGGTGATGTCGTGCCCATCGAACACGACGCGGCCCGACTCGGGAGGAATGAGGCCGGAGACGCAGTTGAAGAGAGTGGTCTTGCTCCGCACCGTTGGGCCCGATGAGACCGGTGATGGTGCCCGCCTCCACCTCGAGGTTCACGCCGTTGAGCGCGTGGACGCCGTAGAAGCTGCGGGTGAGCGCGCGCACCTCGAGGAGGGCCATGATCGAAGGGGAGGATACCGTATCCCGTCGCGGGAGTGCGTTATACTCCGAGTCCGGACGGTCCGCGGCGCACCCATCGGACGCAAGGAGACAGTTCATGAAGCCATTCCGCGTGGCTTTGACCTCACGGTGGCGCTGGCCGTCGCGCTCGTCATCGGCTTCCCGCTGGGCACCCAGAGCCAGGAGAAGACCATCAGAGATCGGCCTGATCTTCGACTTCAGCGGGCCCTTCTCCGCCGCCGGCTCGCTCCTCAACTATCGCGGAGCCAAGCTCGCCATCGACTGGGCCAACGACAAGGGGCGGAGTGCTGGGCAAGTACAAGATCGTGCGCGTGGATGCGGACGCGCAGTCCAAGGCGGACGTGGCCATCAACGAGGCGGAGCGGCTGCTCAATGCCGAGCACGTGGACATCCTGTCCGGCATCTATTCGAGCGCGCATGCCGTGCCCATCGCGGAGCGCGTGGACAAGCAGAAGAGATTCCTCTGGATCACCACCGCCATCTCGGATGCCGTGTTCAAGGACCGCAACCTCCAGTACACCTTCCGGCCCCAGGCGCCCGGGAGCTCCTTCGGCGCGCTGTCCGTGCAGTACATCGCCGCCTTCTCCGAGGAGCGATTCAAGAAGCCGGCCAAGGATCTGCGCATCGCCATCATCTACGAGGACGGGCCCTACGGCTCGAGCGTGGCCGCCTCCACCGAGATCGAGGCGAAGAAGCAGGGCATGCAGATCACCATGAAGGAGGGCTACTCGGCCCAGGCGGCCGATCTCTCTCCTCCCTCATCACCAAGCTGCGCGCCGCGCGCCCCGACGATGCTCTTTCACACCGGCTACAATCCCGACATCTCGCTCTTCCTGCGTCAGGCCAAGGATCAGGGCCTCCGCGTCAAGGCGTACCTCGGCCACGGCGCCGGGCACAGCCAGATCGACAAGCTCAAGGAAGGCTTCGGCACGGAGATCGAGGGCTTTCACACCGTGGACCCCATCGACGGGACGCTGGTGGATCCGAAGAAGCTTCGGGCGGGGTGGGAAGTGACAGGCGGAGATGGTGCGCCGCTACAAGAAGGAGTTCGGGGAGGCGCCGCCCATGCACGTCTCCATCGGCTTCAACAACATGTGGATCCTCCTGAATGACGTGCTGCCGCGCGCCATCCAGAAGCACGGCGGCTGGTCGGCGGAGGCGCTCGCCAAGGCGGCGCGGGAAACCGACATCCCAGACGGCGGCACCATGCAGGGGTACGGGGTGAAGTTCTTCCTCGAAGGCAATCCGATGCGCGGCCAGAACGAGCGCGCCTTCCCCGCCGTGTATCAGGTCATCGACGGGAAGTTCGCCATCGTGTACCCGAAGGCCTTCGCGAATTCCGCGCCCATCCTGCCCCTGCCCCTCGTCTCCCTTCGCGGCGCGGTTGAGGCCCGGCCCGGCGGAGCGACCGGCGGGTGAGCGCGCCGGTGGAAGCGCCGCTTCCGCCGGCCGCCGCCGCTTGAGCCTCGCCGTCACGCTGTCCGCGGCATTGCTCCTCGTCTCGCACTCCGGGACGTGGGCGCTCGGGAAATCCCCGCCGCCCACCCCGGCCCCGCCCGCCCCCACCACGCCCGCGGTCACCGCGCCTGCCCCCGCCAAGACCACGGGCGCACCCGTGGCGACCCTGCCGGTGCAGGGCGCCATCCCCGCGCCCGATATTCCCCTCGAGGCCGACAAGCTCATCACCGTTCTCCGGTCCCTCGAGGAGCGCGTGGGGCCGAGTCCGATCCTCGCCGCCATCGAAGCCGGGCTGCCCGATATGGCCCAGCGCATCGCGGATGCCCAGGTCGAGACCAAGGGATACCTCTCGGCAACCTCGTCGATGACCGCGCTCAACAATCTCTCCGATCTCTGGGCGGGTATGCAGGGTGACCTCAAGAGGTGGGCGGACCAACTGCGGGTGCGCGCCACCGACGTGGGGGCGGTCCTCGATGAGCCTCGATGATCTCGCCGATACGTGGAACCGCACTCGCGCGGAAGCTCTCCGCACCCAGGCCCCTCCGCCCTCCTCAAGCGCATAGACGAGGCGCTCGCCGCCATCGCGGCCGTGCGCAAGACGGCGGCGGTGCGCCGGGCCGCGCTCCTCACCTTGCAGGTCAAGGTCGGTGAGCAGCTGGCCGCCGCGCAGGAAGCCTCCGCGCAGGTTGCCGCGGCGACCAGCGCGGATTTCTCCACACTCCTCCGCCCCGATCGCCCGCCGGTATGGCGAGCGTGGGGCGCGGCTCCGCCCTCTCGGCGCTGCCCGGCCTGATGAGAGACTCCGCCTCGCCGCAGTTCGCGGTCCTCGCGCGATTCATCGCCGACCGCGGGCGCTTCGCGGTGCTCCACTTCATGATCTTCCTCGGTCTCCTCGCCTTTACCTTCCGGGCGCGACGTCAGGCGAACGAGTGGGCCGCGACGGGGACCGTCGACCCCATGCTGCGCGTGCTCGACTTCCCGTATCGGTGGCCCTCATCGTGGGCCTGATCCTGAGCGACTGGCTCTACGTGCGGCAGCCCATGATCGCGGTCAATGTGGTGGGGCTCTTCTCCTCGCCCCGATCCTCCGCATCGTGAAGCGGGTAACGGGTCCTCAAGCGAACGACGTGATCTGGGTCACCGCGGGTTTCTTCGTCCTGAACCGGCTGCGCGACATCGGCTTGCTCAGTGCTCCCGTGACCGAGCAGGTGGTGGTGCTCCTCATCACCGGCGGCGGCGCTGTTGCCCTCGCGTGGCTGTGGAGGCGGCGACGCCTGATCATCGGGAGTTACAAGGTGCCGGAGCTCCTGGTGTGGTTCGGGGTGGGAACACTCATCGTCGCTTTCCTGTTCGCCACCCTGGGCTACATGCGCCTGGCGCGTCTCTTGAGTGGAGGCTTGTTGCGCAGCGCCTATACCGCAGTGGAGTCTACGCCGGCTTCCTCGTGGTGCTCGGCGTCTTCGCCTATCTGCTCAGGGTCTGGCCACTCGCCGAGCTGCACATGGTCTCCCGCAATCGCCTCCTCTTCGAGCGTGCGCACCGCGGCTATCCTCTCGTGGGTGGGGGCGGCGGTGTGGCTGGGGCGACCCTCCACTGGTTCGCGCCTCGACGAGGCGGAGACGCCCTCGGGACCGTCCTGGGCTATCGAGTGACGCACGGATTCGTGAGTATCTCCCTGGGCGATGTCCTCGCCCTGATCGCGACCATCTGGGCCGCCTTCCTCCTCTCGCGCTTCATCCGCTTCGTCCTGGAAGAGGATCTCTATCCGCGCCTCGCCCATGGGGCGGGGCCTGCCGTACGCGATCTCGAGCCTCTCCACTACCTGATTCTCTTCCTCGGCTTCACGGTGGCCATCGGCGCCTTCGGCCTGGACCTCAACCGCCTCACCGTGCTCACGGGCGCCTTCGGGGTCGGGGTGGGCTTCGGGCTCCAGACCATCGTGAACAACTTCGTGTCGGGCGTCATCCTGCTCGTGGAGCGTCCCATCCAGGTCGGCGACGCCATCCAGATGACCGACCTCGACGGCGAGGTCCGGCGCATCGGCATTCGCTCCACCACCGTGCATACGTGGCGGGGGCCGAGGTCATCGTGCCCAACGCGACCCTGATCTCGGGCAACCTGGTCAACTGGACGCTGTCCGATCGGACGCGACGACTCGAGCTGCCCATCGGCGTCGCCTACGGCACCGATCCCGATCGCGTGATCGCACTCCTCGTCGAGACCGCGGGCACTATAGCGGGGTACTGGCGAAGCCAGCGCCCATCGCCCTCTTCCTGGGCTTCGGCGACAGCTCGCTGAACTTCGAGCTCCGGGCATGGACCGATCACTTCGAGGAGTGGGGGCCATCCGCAGCAACATGGCGGTGGCCGTGAACAACCGGCTCAAGGCCGAGGGCATCGAGATCCCGTTCCCGCAGCGCGACGTCAACCTGCACTATCCGCCCCGAGAGGAGACATGACCGTGGCTTCTGCGTCTCGCACCGTCGGTATCATCGGGCTCGGCTTCGGCCGCGGCCATATTCCTGCGTTCCAGGCTCACGGCTGTGAGGTGGTGGCGGTCTGCCAGCGCGACCAGAAGGTGGCGCGCGAGGTCGCCGCGCGCTATGGCGTCCCCAGGTCTTCGAGCGCTGGGAGCAGATGCTCGCGGAGGCCCGGCCGGACATCGTGGTGATCGCGTCCCCGCCCTCGCTCCATCGCGCCATCGCGGTGGAAGCGCTCGCCGCGGGCGCGCCACGTGCTCTGCGAGAAGCCGCTAGCCATGGACGCGGCAGAGGGCGCGCCATGATCGAGGCGGCCCAGCGCGCGCAAGCGCACGGCCATGACCAGCTTCAACTGGCGCTACCCCGCGGCCATGCAGCGGCTCCACACCATGGCCGCGGCGGGCTTCCTGGGACGGGTCTTCCACGTCAACGTGCGCTGGCTCGGGGGACGCTGGGCCGACGAGGAGGCGCCCATCACCTGGCGCATGGACCGCGCCCAGGCCGGCCACGGCGCCATGGGTGACATGGGTGTCCACGCGATCGACCTCATTCGCTGGAGCTTCGGCGAGTTCAAGCAGCTCAGCGCCCAGGCCGGCATCGCGTATCCCGGACGTACCGTGCCGGGGACGGGCAAGATCGTCGACTCCGAGGACTTCTGCTCGGTGACCGCCGAGCTGGTGTCTGGCGCCCAGGTGAACATGTTCACCAGCCGCGCCGCGCGCGGCACCTCCGAGCAGACCCTCGAAGCCTACGGCACGGACGGCGCGCTCCAGTATCGCCTCGACCGCGAGAAGCCGCGCTGGTGGCGAGGTGAGCTGCGCGCGGCCGCCAAAGGGAGCGGCTTCGCTCCCGTCAAGGTGCCGGCGGGGCTGCCCAAGAGCGCGGGCGAAGGCGATCCGCTCGAGGTCATCGGGCAAGACGACCATCGCGCCGCTCGTGAAGCGGTTCCTCGCCGCCACGCGCAAGGGACAGCCCGTCGCCGTCCTTCGACGACGGCATGCGCGCGCAGGTCGTCCTCGACGCGGTCCTCGAGTCCATTGCGTCGGGCGGCCGGATGGTGTCTATTTAGGCCACACACTCACGACCCTTGGGGAGGGCTCCGATGGAATTCGAGTACTCGAAGAAGACGAAGATGTACATGGAGCAGCTGACCGACTTCATGAACAAGCACGTCTACCCGGCGGAGGCCGTGTTCGCGGAGCAGCTCAACCAGGGGCCGACGCGCTGGCAGGTGCCGCCCATCATGGAGGAGCTCAAGGCCAAGGCGCGCGAGCGCGGCCTCTGGAACCTGTTCCTGCCCGAGAGCGAGCGCGGCGCCGGGCTTGACCAACCTCGAGTACGCGCCGCTCTGCGAGATCATGGGCCGCTCGCCCATCGCCGCCGGAGGTCGTTCAACTGCTCGGCGCCCGGACACCGGCAACATGGAGGTGCTCGAGCGCTACGGCACGCCCGAGCACAAGAAGCAGTGGCTCGAGCCGCTGCTCGAGGGCAAGATCCGCTCCGCCTTCGCCATGACCGGAGCCCAAGGTGGCGTCGTCGGACGCCACCAACATCGAGTCGAGCATCACGCGCGACGGCGACTCACTACGTCATCAACGGCCACAAGTGGTGGACCTCGGGCATCGGCGACCCGCGCTGCAAGGTCCTCATCTTCATGGGCAAGACCGGACGCGAAGAACCCGGACAAGTACAAGCAGCAGTCCGATGATCCTCGTGCCGCGCGACACGCCGGGCATCAAGGTGGTCCGGATGCTGACCGTGTTCGGCTACGACGACGCGCCCCACGGCCACGGCGAGGTCCTCTTCGAGAACGTGCGCGTGCCCGCCTCCAACCTGCTGCTCGGCGAGGGCGGGGCTTCGAGATCGCCCAGGGGCGGCTCGGGCCCGGCCGCATCCATCACTGCATGCGCCAGATCGGCGTGGCCGAGCGCGCGCTCGAGCTGATGTGCAAGCGGGCCGACGAAGCGCGTGGCCTTCGGCAAGCCGCTCGCCGACAACGACATCACGCTCGAGCGCATCGCGCAGTCGCGCATCGAGATCGACCAGGCGCGGCTGCTCGTGCCTCCACGCGGCCTACATGATGGACACCGTCGGCAACAAGGCGGCCCGCCAGGCCATCGCCGAGATCAAGGTCGCGGTGCCGAACATGACGCTCAGCGTGGTCGACCGCGCCATGCAGCTGCACGGCGGCGGCGGCGTGAGCCAGGAGTTCCCGCTCGCCTTCATGTGGGCGCACTCGCGCACCCTGCGCTTCGCCGACGGGCCCGACGAGGTGCATCGCCGCCAGATCGGCCGCCTCGAGCTGCGCAAGCACGCCTAGGCGCGCGTAGAAGATCCGCCCCTCACCCTGCCCTCTCCCAGAGGGCGAGGAGATCCTCCCCCGCCGCGGGGAGAGGGCAGGTGTGAGGGGAAGGCTAGCAGCTGGATCAGCGCCACCCCCCGACGGCCAGCCCTGTCCCGATCAGCGCGGCGCGCGTCACCGCGCTCGCCGAGGAACATCAGCCCGAGAGGCAGCGCGAAGAGCGGCGCCGTCGAGGACAGCACGCGCGGCCACCGCGACGTCGGCCAGCTTCACGCTGGTCACGAAGAGCACGGAGCTCGCGGCCGTGATGACGCACCGAGCAGCGCCACGCGCGCGGAGCATGGAGCGGTCGGCGGTCAGGACCGCGGCGGCGCGCCCCAGCCCACGGCGTCGCGACAGAGCACCAGGGAGTGGCAGGGCAGGCGCACGGCCTGCGCGGTGATGGGGTCGAGGTCGCCCAGGGCGGGCTTGAGGACGAGGAGCGATGCGGCCCACGCCACCGCGGCGACGAGGGCCGCCGCGAGCCCCCGGCCCAGGTGCTCCTCGCGCACGCGTCGCCGTTTCGCGCGCGCACGATGACGGCGAGACCGGTCAGTGTCACCACCGCCCCCGCGGTGACGCGCGCGCTGACAGCGGCTCGCCCAGGAAGAGCGCCGCGAAGCCCGCGCTCATGAGCGGATAGACCATGGACACGGTCATGGCCCGCGCGAGACCGAGGAAGCGGGCGCTCTCGAAGAACATCACGTCGCCGAGCGCGATGGCCAGCCACGATGGAGACGGCGAGGAGGAAGAAGTTCTTCTCCCTGATGGCGATGAGGCGCCTGACCCCGCCCGTGGCGAGCACCCAGGTGAGGAGGAGGCCTCGCCGAGGAGCGAGCGCACCGCGCTCACAGTGACCGAGCTCAGGGAGGCGGACACCGTGCGGACGAGGAGGCTGGTGACCGCCCACGTGAGGGCCGAGGCAAGCGAGCGCACACGGCGCCGAGGGCGGGCAGGGAGATGATGTTCACGACGCGTGGTTACCATACCTGACAGAGCGCGGAATGCGCTAAGGTATTGATCCGATGAAACCGACCGCACTCCGCGAGACGATCTCGCCGTCCTCGAGAGCATCCAGCGCCGGGTGCTCTGGCTGGCCGCCCTCACCGTGCACCACGCCAACACGCGTCCCAATCCCGACGGCACCAAGGTAGGCGGGCACCAGGCCTCGTCCACGTCCGTGGTGAGCCTGATGACCGCGCTCTACTTCAGCGCCCTCCGCGAGGGCGACGTGGTGGCGACCAAGGCGCACGCCTCGCCCGTGCTCTACGCCATCGAATACCTCCGCGGGCGCCTCACCGCCGACGATCTGCAGGAGCCTGCGCGTCCTCGGCGGCCTCCAGGCCTATCCGAGCCGGAGAAAGAACCCGTCCATCATCGATCTCTCCACGGGCTCCATGGGGCTGGAGCGGTGACGGCGAGCTTCGCGCGCGCTGGCCGCGCGCTACGTCGGCGGCCGCTGGGGCCGGCGCGACCGCCCGAGCGCTTCGTCGCCATGGTGGGCGACGCCGAGCTCGACGAGGGCAACGTGTGGGAGTCGCTGCTCGAGGAGCACGTGGCCGGTCTCGGCAACCTCCTGTGGATCGTGGACATGAATCGCCAGAGCCTCGACCGCGTGGTGCCCGACATGCCGTCGCCGCCAGCTCGCCGACTGGTTCAGGCGAGCGGGCTGGCGGGTGATCGAGCTGCGCTGGGGCCGGCGGCTCCAGTCGCTCTTCGCCCGAGCCGGACGGCGCGCGCTCCGCTCCCGGCTCGAGGGGATGTCCAATGCCGAGTACCAGGCGCTCCTCCGCCGTCCCGCCGGCGACAGTGCGCAAGGCGCTCGGTCACCGCTCCCGACGGCCAGGTGGACGCCGCGCTGGACCGCTTCCTCGGCGATCTGTCCGACCCGACGCTGCAGCGCGGTCGTCGGAGACGTGGGCGGCCACGATCTCGCCGCCATCCTCGAAGCCTTCGAGGAGGCGGGGACGGAGCGCCCCAGCCGTGCGTGATCCTCGCCCAGACCGTCAAGGGCTGGGGCCTGCCGCTCGCCGGCGATCCCATGAATCACGGCGCGCTGCTCGGCGCGCGCGCAGCTGGAGCCCTCCGCGAGCGCGCTCGGCGTGCCCGCGGGACACGAGTGGGACGTGTTTCCCGCGTCGAGCCCGGAGTCTCGACTGATCTGCCGGCCGGCCCGCGCCGTTCCAGGCGCCGGCGCTTCATGGCGCCGAGCCCGAGATCCCGGACGGAGCTCGACGAGACGCTATCCGGCCCAGGCGTCCACCCAGGAGGCCTTCGGACGCGTCCTCGGCAAGCTTGGGCGAATGCCCGTGGGCGATCACATCGTCACCCTGTCGGCCGACGTGGCGGTGACCACGCATCTGGCGGGCTGGATCAATCGCAAGGGCGTGTGCTGCCCGCGGCGCGCGCCCGACTTCTTCGCCGAGACGCCGCAGGCGATGCAGTGGAAGGAATCGCCGGCGGGGCAGCACGTCGAGCTCGGCATCGCCGAGCACAACCTGTTCCTCGCCCTGGGCGCTTTCGGCCTCGCGCGAGCTGTCCGGCGTGCCGCTGCTTCCCATCGGCACCCTCTACGATCCGTTCATCACCCGCGGGCTCGACGCGCTCTACCACGCGCTCTACGCGGGTGGACGGTTCATCGTCGTGGCCACGCCCTCGGGGTGAGCCTTTCCCCGAGGGTGGCGCCCATCAGTCCGTGATCACGCCGGGCATCGGCGTCGCGCTTCCCGCGCATCGCCTACTACGAGCCCGCCTTCGCCTTCGAGAGTCGAAGTGGATACTGCTCCGCGCCCTCGCCTCGCTCCTCGACCGCGAGAACGGCGAGAGCCTCTACCTGCGCCTCTCCACCAAGCCCATGGATCAGTCCCTCGCGCCCGCCGCCAGTCCCGAATACCGGGCAAACGTCCTGCGCGGCGGCTACCGGCTGGTGGACGCGCGACGCGAGAGCCCGGCTGGGATCCCGAGTCGAACGCCGTCCACCTCTTCGCGGCCGGCGTCATGCTTCCGGAGGCCGTCGAGGCCGCGCGCATGCTCCGGCGCCGAGGGTATCTTCGCCAGCGTGTTCGCGGTGACGAGCCCCGACAGGCTCTACCGCGGGCTCCGCGAGCCGCGGCCCTATCTGGAGGAGCTGGTGACCGCCGGAGGAGGAAGGCGTGCCCATCGTCTCGGTGCTCGACGGCCATTCCCACGGACCTGTCGTTCCTGGGCTCGGCCCTCGGCGTGCCCCAGATGTCGCTCGGCGTCGATAGCTTCGGCCAGTCAGGCAGCCGCCGCGACCCCTATGCCCACTACGAGATAGACGCCCTCGCCATCGCCCGCGCCGCCCTGACTCTGCTGGGGACGGCTCCGCTCGTCCTGAGCACTCGCTCGTAGTCGCTCCGTCCGCGCCCCCTCACCCTGCTCCCTCCTCCGGGGGCGAGGGATCCGCTCGAGCGCCCATCCTCTGAACGCGTGGGTGGCGTAGGGGAGGCCGAGGCGCAGCCGGCGGAGTGGGCTCCTTCGCGAGGCGCGCGCAGCCCGTAGGGCTGCGATTCACTGAAGGCGTAGGGTGACGGAGCTGGATGCGCCCCGGCCCTCCCCGGCGATAGGACCCGCGCGCCTAGCGCGAAATCTCGCGCGTACCGCTAGCTCAATTGGATGTCGAGCCACCCAAGGGGAGTCACCACCGCGCGCTCGTCCCGGCGCAAGACCACCGTGGTCGTCGAGGACTCGAAGATCGCCGGTCCCTTGACCTCGAGCCCCGCCCGCACGTTCTCCAGATCGTAGACCGGCACTTCCATCCAGCGTCCGATGTAGAGCTCGCCGGCTCTTCGGCTGCGCGTCGCCGCTCCCGCCGCCCGTCTGCTCTGCGGGCAGCCCCGGGAGCTCGCCGATCACCGCCACGCGCGCGTTGACGAGGACCACGTCCTGACCGGGCGCACTGTACGTGTAGAGCTCTTCGTGGCGGCGGTGGAAGCGGTCCACCACCTGATCCATGAGATCCGCGGCTTCGATGTCCACCCCGGGAGGGGCACGGTGATCTCGAAGGTCTGCTCGCCGTAGCGCATGTCCACGGCGTAGGTCACGCGCACGCGGCCGGCGAAATCCGCGCCGAGCCGCTTCCGTCCGTCGGCTTCCATCTCGCCGAAGAGCTTGCGGAGCCGCCCTCCGCCGATCTTGTGCGCTTCGCCCACATGGGTGCGCACCAGCTCGTGGCGCAGGTCCGTGGTGAGCATGCCCCAGGCCGAGAGCACGGCGGCCACGCGCGGCACGATGACCCGGCTGATCTCGAGCATGCGCGCGACCTCCGTGACGTGGAGCCCCGGCCGCGCCCGCCGAAGGCGAGGAGGGCGAAGCGACGCGGGTCGGCGCCACGGCGCACCGACACGAGACGGATGCCCTCGGTCATGTTCGTGTTCACCACGCGCTGGATGCCTTCGGCCGCCGCGACCGTGCTCGTGCCGAGCCGCTTGGCCACCGCGGCCACCGCGCGCTCGGCCGCCCCGCGCGTCGAGCGCGGGCCGCCCGCCGAGGAAATTGGCGGGATCGAGGAAGCCCAGGACCACGTTGGCATCGGTGACGGTGGCCGCGGTGCCCCCGTGTCCATAGCAGGCCGGCCCGGGCACGGCGCCCGCGCTCTCCGGCCCCACGTGGAGGATGCCGCCCGCGTCGACGTGGGCGATGGAGCCGCCGCCCGCGCCCAGCGTGTGGATGTCGATCGACGGCAGGGCCACCTTGCTCGGCCCCACCGCCTTGTCGCCCGTGAGCTGAGGCTCGCCGTTCTGGAGGAGCGCGATGTCGGTCGACGTGCCGCCCATGTCGAAGGTGATGAGGTCGCCGTGTCCGAGCAGACGCGCGGCATGCCGGCTGCCCGCGATGCCGCCCGCGGGGCCGAGAGCACGGCGCCCGCGGCCAGCCGGACCGAGTCCGCGATGCCCGCCACCCCGCCATGCGACTGCATGATCAGGACCTGCGCGCGCGTAGCCGCCCGCGCTGAGCCGCTCCTCGAGCCGGCCCAGGTAGGTGGCGAGGCGCGGGCCGACGTAGGCGTTGACCACGGTGGTGCCGAAGCGCTCGTACTCCTTGATCTGCGGCCAGCACCTCGGAGGACAGCGAGACGTAGACGCCGGGCAGAGGCGCTCGACGGCGCGCCGGCGTCGCCTTCTCGTGGCTGGCATTGCTGTACGAGTGCAGGTAGCACACGGCCACGGAGTCCACGCCCATCTGCGTTGAGCCGCGCGATGGCGCCTCGAGGGAGCGGCGGTCGAGCGGAGTGGCCACCTTGCCGTCGAAGCGCATGCGCTCGCGGACTCCAGCCGGCGCCCGCGGGGAGCGAGGGGGAATGGGCGGCGGCATGCGCAGGTTGTAGCGATCGTCCTTGAGCCCCTCGCGCATCTCGATGATGTCGCGATGGCCCTCCGTGGTGAGCATGCCGACCTTGGCGCCCTTGCGCTCGAGGAGCGCGTTGGTGGCCACCGTGGTGCCGTGCACGATGAGATCGGTGGCGGCGAGGAGCGCGCGGCGCATCCGTGCCCAGCTCGCGCAGCGAGGAGCCCGATGCCGTCCATCACGCCGATGGAGGGATCCTCGGGGGTGGAGGCGGACTTCGCGATGGCTACGCGCCCCTCGCCATCCACGGCCACGAGATCGGTGAAGGTGCCGCCGACATCCACGCCGATGCGGTACATGTCAGCGCCCTCCGCTCTTCCGGCCGCGCGCGCCGCCGTTCTTCGCGTCACGAAGCCGTTCTCGACGTCCGAGGCGCGGGCGGCCGGGGTGCGCCGCGCCGGCTTGCCCCAGCCGCCGCCGCCCGCGGACACGATGTCGAAGACGGCGCCCGGCGGAATGGGAATGCCGACTTCCTTGGTCTTGAGGACGCGCCGCTTGCCGCCGGCCACGAGGACGTAGCGGTGGGGCAGGCCGTCCTTGCCGCCCAGGATGCCGTAGGAGGGATGGCGGACTCCATCGCCCGCCGTGTTGCCCTTGGCCGGCTCGGTCGTCTCCATGCGGAGAGTGAGCACGGAGCCCACCCCGCCGCGAAACTGGCCGTCACCGAAAGAATCGGGCCGGAACTCGTGCCGTCTCGAAGAAGAGCGGGAAGCGCGCCTCCGCGACCTCCACGCTGCCGAACTTGATGCCGCCCGCCGCCTGGCCTTCACCCGCGGTCTCCCAGCCGTCGCCCGCGGAGGAGCGCGCCGCCGCCGCCGCGCGCGTGGAAGAGATGCCAGATGAACGGGCGCTGGGTGCGCGGGTTCTTGCCCGAGATGGCGATGCGGAAGCGACGCGACCAGCCGGCGAGCGCGCGCTCCGGGCAGGCGCCCGCCAGCGCCTTGATGACGGCCTCCGCGACTTCCTGGGCGCAGTGGTTGGTGGCGAGGGTCACCGGGGCGGGCGGATTCGGCCACACGATGGTGCCCGGCTTGGCCTTGATCTCGACGGGACGGAAGGTGCCCTCGTTCTTCGGGATGCGCGGATCGAGCAGGTAGGCCAGCGCCATGTGCACGGCGGACACCGTGTTCGGATACGAGGAGTTGACGAAGCCGATCACCTGCGGATCGCATCCGGTCAGGTCCACGATCGAGCGAGTCGCCCTTCTTGGTCACGGTGGCGTGGAGGCTGGATGTTCTCGATGCCGTGCCCGTCGTCGTCGAGGACGGACAGCCCACGGTACACGCCGTCCTTCCATTGTCCGGATGCACGCGCGGCTCTGGCGCTCGGCGCTGTCGAGAACTTCGCCCACCGCCGCCGCGGTCGTCTCGATGCCGTAGTCGTCCACCAGCTTGAGGAGCCGGCGCTCGCCCACGCGCGCCGAGCCCAGCATGGCCCGGAGGTCGCCCAGGAAGTCGCGGGGTGGCGGACATTGGTGGCGATCATGTCCATGACGTCGTCGCGGAGCGTGCCCGCGTCGTAGAGCTTCAGCGGCGGGATGCGGATGCCCTCCTGCCAGATCTCCGTCGCGCCCGGATTGTAGGCGCCGTGGGTCGCTCCGCCGATATCGCTCTGGTGCGCGCGGTTGATGGACCAGAAGGCGAGCCGCTCGCCCACGAACACGGGCAGGAGCGACGGTCAGGTCGGGCAGGTGATTGCCCCCGTGATACGGATCGTTGAGCAGGTACATGTCGCCGGGGCGGATGCGTCCCGCGAAGTATTCGGCCACCGACTTGACGGCCAAGGGCAGCGCGCCCACGTGAATGGGCACGTGCTCGGCCTGGGCGGCCAGACGCCCTCGCCGTCGAAGACGGCGGTGGAAAAGTCGCGGCTCGAGTTGAGGATCTGCGAGTAGGCGGTGCGGAGCATGGCCTCGCCCATCTCCTGGACGATGGATTCGAGGCGGTGCTGGATGACCGAGACGGTGATGCGATCGAGGGCCATGATGTGCCTCCAAGCGTGCAGGAAGAGATCGGGAGCCGTGGCGTGACTGTACATCAGCGAAAGCCTCCGCGGTATACTCCGTCGCGCCTGGTCCAGAATCGGGCGCTGTTGCCTCCCATCGCCTTCAAAGGAGACGAGTGAATGGGTCAGACCCGCCGGCAGTTTCTCAAGACCACCGCCGTGGGCGCGGGCGCCGCCGCGAGCACGATCAGCTTTCCCATGGTGTCGCGCGGCCAGACGAAGAAGCTGGTGGTGTGGTGGAATCGCGGCTACTACAAGGAAGAAGACGAGTCGATGCTGAAGATCGCCGAGGAGTTCCGCAAGGCGAAGAACGTCGACCTCGACATCTCCTTCACCATCCAGGAAGACCTCCGCAACAAGATCATCAGCGCCCTGACCGCCCGGCGCGGTCCCGACGTGGCCTTCTGCTTCTACAACGACTGGGAGATCATGCCCAAGTACGCGTGGGAAGGCCAGCTCGTGGAGACCACCGACACCATCAACGAGCTCAAGCCGCGCTACATCGAGAAGTTCCTCGAGGTCGCCTACTGCTACGACAACAAGGCCAAGAAGCGCGCGTACTACGGGTGCGCCATCGAGGCCCAGACCATGCACAGCCACTACTGGAAGGATCTGGTGAAGGAGGCGGGTCTCCCCGACGACCCCACCAAGATCCCCATGAAGTGGGACGAGCACTGGGCGTTCTGGAAGAAGGCGCAGGACAACCTGCGCAAGAAGGATCCCGCCAAGTACGCCAAGGTCTACGGCATCGGCATGACGGAGTCCTCGAGCGCTACCGACACCATCTACAACTTCGAGATGACCCTCCTCACCTTCAACGGCCAGATCTTCTCCAGCGAGGGGCAAGGTGGTGGCCGACGAGCCCAAGAACAAGGAAGCCATCGTCAAGTCGCTCAAGTTCTTCGGGGAGATCTTCGCCCAGGGCTACGTGCCCCCGACACCCTGAGCTGGTCCGACGGCGACAACAACGCCAACTTCCATTCCAAGTCCATCGTCATGACGCCCAATCCGTCGGTGAGCATTCCCGCCCACCACTACTTCAACGCTCCCGACAACTACTTCAACAAGAGCGCGACCATCGAGTGGCCGGACGGTCCCGACGGGCGCAAGCCGACCTACATGGTGGCGGTCAAGACCGTGCTCTTCCCCAAGGACTCCGCCAACAAGAACCCGGACCTCGGCAAGGAGTTCGTCAAGTTCGTGGTCGACCCCAAGCGCTTCGCCGAGTACATCAAGGGCGCGAACGGCCGCTGGTTCCCCGCCTTCAAGGACGTGGCCGCCGATCCGTTCTTCGCGCGCGGCCAGGTGGGCAAGGGAGGAGAGAAGGACCCGCATCTCCCCACCGTGACCAAGATCTACCTCGAGCGGAACACCAAGGTCTTCGAGCACTGGAAGAATCCCGCCAACTCCCAGATCTACGCGGAGAACGTGTGGGGCAAGGCCATGACGAGGATCGACGTGGACAAGTGGTCGGCGGAGAAGGCGGCCGACGAGGCCATCGGCCGCGTGAAGGCCATCGTCGCCCAGTGGCGGTAGGCACCCTCGTCGCACGATCCACGGCCGCGGCGACGGGCATCCTGTCGCCGCGGTCGCGCAACCTGCCGGGGCTGCTCTTCTCGCTCCCCTGCTCGCCCTCTTCGCCTGCTTCGTGGTGTATCCGCTCTTCTTCGTGGTCACGCCGGATCTTCGACCGCTACACCTACGAGGTCCTGTTCAGCGATCCCGTGTACGTGCAGACCATCGTCAACACCGTGGTGTACGTGGGGGTGGCCGTCAATGTGAAGCTCTTCCTCGCCCTCCTCCTCTCGGGCGTGCTCGACTCCGAGGGCAAGGCCACCCGCTTCCTCTCCGCCATCTTCCTCCTCCCGTGGGCCATCCCCGTGCTCCCCGGCATCCTCTCCGTCAGATGGATGATGTCCTCGCAGTGGGGCATTCTCAATCTCATCAGCGAGGACCTGGGCCTCGGCACCCATCACTGGCTCGCTTCACGCTGGACGGCCATCGGGGCCATCATCCTCTTCCACATCTGGAAGTACCTGCCGTTCTGGACGGTGATCTTTCTCTCCGCCCGCCGGGGTATTCCGCGCCAGCTCTACGAGGCCGCCTCCATCGACGGGGCGGGGCCCGCTGCAGACGTTCCGGTACATCTCGCTTCCCATGCTCGGCGGCATCTACCTGATCTGCACGCTGCTCTCCATGGTCTTCACCATGGGCGACTTCACCAACGTGCAGCTCATGACGGGCGGCGGCCCCGGCGACTCCACCCACGTGCTCGCCACCCTCGCCTACCGCTATACCTTCCGCATGGGCAAGATCGACTGGGGCATGGGAGTGTTCGCCACCGCGCTTCCCGTGACGCTCCTCTTCATCTTCGTGCTCATCAAGAAGATCCGCTGACATGACGGCGCGCGGCCTCGGAGTCAACGCGGCGCGCGGGGCGGTGCTCGCCGTCATCACGGTGTGGACGCTGTTTCCGATCTACTACATCGTCTCCCTCGCCGTCACCCCGTGGACGGATCTCTTCCGGCCCGTGTACTGGGTCACCCATCCCACCCTGGACAACTTCAAGTTCGTCATCTTCCAGGAGAGCCCGTTCGTGAAGTTCTTCTGGCGCTGGCTCGCCAACAGCCTCTGGGTGTCCGCGGCCACCATGGGCGCGGTGCTCGTGGTGGCGGCCATGGGCAGCTTCGCCCTCGGGCGCATCCGCTTCGGTCTCGGTCGCTGGGTGTCGGGCATCACCCTCTTCACCTACATCATTCCCGCGTCTTTTCTCTCCATTCCCTTCTTCAAGATCATGGGCGACTACGATCTCCTCGACACGTACTGGGCGCTCATCTTCGCCATGACGACCTTCGCCGCTCCCTACGCCCTCTGGGTGCTCTGGGACTACGCCAAGACCATCCCCCAGGAGATCGACGAGTCGGCGGCCATGGACGGGGCAGGGCTGGTGCGCCGTGTTCTTCCGCATCTATCTGCCTCTCATCACACCGTCGCTCATCGCCATCGGCACCTATGCCTTCTTCTACGCGTGGAACGAGTACCTCTACGCCGTGCTCCTCCTCCAGGGCGAGAAGACCATCACCCTGCCCGTGGGCATGGGCAACTTCCTCACCAGCGACGACGCGCCGTGGAATCTCCTCATGGCGCTGTCGGTCATCTACGCCATTCCTCCTGTGCTCTTCTACTACGTCTTCCGCCGCTACCTGACCCACGGCCTCGTGTCGGGCTCGGTGCAGGGCGACCTAGAGACCGGAGTCGCCATGAGCTTCGAGCGCTCTGACCGCCGGGCACCGCCCTGCCGGACTTCCACGTGAGCGCGCCGCGCCCGCCGAGCCGCACGAGAACAAGATCCACGAGGACGACCTCGCGCGGCAGTACGGCTTCAAGGGCGGCCTCGTGCCCGGCGTCATCATGTACGCGTGGATGACCCACCCGGTGGTGGAGGCGCTCGGCGCGGAGTGGCTGGAGCGCGGAGCGTTCGAGACCCGCTTCGCCAAGCCCATCTACTACGAGGAGCCGGCCACCATTCGCGCCCGGGTCAGCGCGCGCACCGCGGAAGCGATCACCATCGAGGTGGCCGCCCACAACTCCGTGGGCGAGGTGTGCGGCACCGCGACCATGTCGCTCGATCGCTCGGGCCGCGCCCGTCGCCGCCCGTGGTCGCCGACTACGCGGTGGCGCCCGCTGCCCGCGGAGCGTCCGCGCGCGACGCGGGCGCATCTCGAAGGCCTCGACGCGTGCTCGGCACGCCCGAGCTCGATCTCGACGCCGCGGCGGCCGCCGGATTCGTCACACGATCTCGGCGAGACCCTGGCTGTCTACTGGGGACGGAGCGCCCCGCCCATCCGGGCATGCATCTCGACATGGCCAATCGCGCCCTCGACCGCAACGTGCGCATGAGCCCGTGGATCCACGTGGGCAGCGAGGACGGCACCTGAGCGCGGCGCGGGTGGGCGATCGCCTCGCCATGCGCGGGCGCGTGCAGCGCCTCTTCGAGAAGAAAGGGCACGAGTTCGTGGAGGCCGATCTTCTCCTCGTGGCCAACGGCTCGCGGCCCGTGGCCTCCATCCGTCACACCGCGATCTATCTCCTCCGCAAGGCGGGCTGAGCAGGGATTCTCCGCGCGTCCTTCGGCCCCGTCACGGCGGTGAGGACGAGCCAGAGCACGGGCAGGAGAAACGCCAGCGATCCCGGCACCCACATGATCGCTCCCGCGATGGACTGGTCCTCGAGGGCCGACACGCCCCACAGCCGCGGCGCCGCCTCGTACGCGGGATAGATCACGCGATCGGAGAAGGCGAGGATCGCGGAGAGCGCGGTGTTCTGGAACTCGCCGAGCACGAGATAGGGGATCATCGTCCAGCGCGGCCACGGCGACCGGGCAGGCCACGCGAGAATGACCGGACGCCAGTAGAGCAGAGCGGTGGCGAGGAAGCAGACGTGCTCCACGTGATGCCAGGCATCCGAGCCCAGAGCCAGGTCGTAGAGGGCGGGGAGATGCCAGAACCAGAAGGCGACGCTGAAGGCGACCAAGCCGAAGGCGGGATGGCCGACCACGCGCGGTGAGGCCGCCGCACGGGGCGCGCGGCGAGGCCGCGTGCGACGGCCCGCCGGAGCGGACGCGGCAGGCCGAGGAGGATGGGCGCCACGGGAGCGCCCAGCCAGAGCAGGGGCGGGACGACCATCATGAGGAGCAGGTGCTGGATCATGTGCGCCTGGAGCAGGAAGTGGCCGAGGGGGTCGAGGGAGAGCAGAGGGCGAGCACCAGCGTGGCGAGGCCGGCGAGGAAAGCCACGGGCCGCCACGCGTCGAAGCGCTCGGGCATGCGGAGCGACAACACGGTGAAGCCGCGCCAGTAGAGGGCGGCCGCGGTGAGCGCGGGAATGGTGACGGCCGGCTCGAAGCTCCACGACGCGAGGCCGACGGCGGGCGCGACGGCCGCGATGGGGTGACTCACCGGCGTGTCCCGCGCGGCCGCGCCGCGCTCAGCGGCTCGCCGGCACGGGGTTGATGGCGGGGCGCGCGGGCGGCTCCCCGCCGGCCGCAGCGTCTCCATGAAGGCGACCAGCGCATTCACCTCGGCGGGCATGAGGTTCTTGCCGTAGGCGGGCATGTTGCCGCCGCCCTGGAGCACCTGGCGGATGAGCTGATCCCGCGTGAGCCGGGTGGCCACGCCGTCGAGAGCGGGGCCGCGCTTGCCGCCTTCGCCGCCCAGGCTGTGGCAGTTCCGGCACTGCTTGTTCTGGAGCACGAGCGCTCCCTGGAGCTCGAGGGGCCCCGTCCCTTGACGTACTGCACGGGCGTGGGCACGGCGCTCCACGCCTCCATCTTCGGCGACCAGGGGACGATCACCCCGAGCCAGGCCAGGGTGGTCACGGTGAGGACGATCAGGAGCACGCCGAGGACGGCCACGGGCCGGCGCTTCCAGCTCTTCTCGCCCGTGCCCGAGATGAACGGCACGAGGAACAGGAGCACGATGGCGAGGGGCGGCCCCACGAGGAGGAGCACCGTCTCCGTCCACGGAGGCAGGAGCGCGAAGAGGGCGTAGAGGGCGAGGAAGTAGAAGTCCGGCGCGGGCGCGGTGTCGATGATGGTTGGGTCGGGCACTCCTCCCGGACCGTACGGCCCGAACACGGCCGCGCACGCCAGCACCACGAGGATGACCACGCCCGCCGCCACCATGTCCTTCTTGGCCGCGTCCGGGAAGAAGGGCACGCCGTCCTTGTGCACCTCGTCCTCGTAGCGCTTGCGATAGGTGTTCCGGTCCACCACGCGGCCGGGCATGGGCCACTCGTTGATGCCGAGGCGCAGGACGAGCCAGAGGTGGAGACCCGACGAGGCCGATGAGAATGCCGGGCACGAGGAAGACGTGCACGGCGAAGAAGCGTGACAGCGTGCGCCCCGCGATGATCGGCCCGCCGAGGAGCACGTGGACGAGCCGACTCGCCGATGACCGGCGAGCGGGCGGCGATGGACGCCATGATGCCGAGGCCCCAGTAGGCGTCCTGGTCCCAGCGCAGCACCTGGCCGGTGAAGGCCATGCCGAGCGTGCACACGAAGAGGAAGACCCCGGCGACCCAGGTCATCTCGCGCGGATACTTGTGCGCGCCGAAGAGGAAGACCTGGATCATGTGCAGCGTCATCACCGCCACCATGGCGTTGGAGCCCCAGAAGTGCACGGCGCGCAGCAACCAGCCGAGGGGCGCCACGTAGTTGAGGTAGAGCAGGCTGTCGTAGGCCTTGTCCGCCGACGGGATGTAGACGAGGGCGAGACAGATGCCGGTGGCGATCTGCAGGATGAAGAGGGTGAGGGTCGCGCTCCCGAACACGTACCACCAGGACGCGCTGCTGCGCGGGACCTGATGGGCGAGCACGGGCGCCACGGCGGCTCCCAGGCCCGTTCGCTCCTCGATCCACTTGCCCACCGAGCGGAGAAGCGCCACCGCGGTCGTCCCTCACACCTGCCCGGCGAGGGTGGGGAGCTGGCCCCCGCGCACCCAGAGCTGCCCGTCGCGAATCTCGTACTCGTACTCGTAGAGTCCGCGCGGGCGGCGGACCCGATGCGTGCGAGCCGTCCTCGTAGTAGACGCCGCCGTGGCAGGGGCACATGAAGAGCTTGGACTGGGGAAACCAGCGCACGGGACATCCGAGGTGCGCGCAGTTGACGGCGAAGACCTGGAAGCTGTCGCCTTGCAGGCGCCGCACCCAGCAGGCGACCTTGGCCGATGCCCCGTCCCACGGCACGCGGAAGGGATTCTCGTAGATGGCGAGCCGCGTCTCGGCCCTCGGGGAACTTGGCCACCCCGTCCAGCTTGATCCACGTCGTGCCCCCGCCGAGCCGCCGCGCGGGAGCGAGGATGTAGCCGAGGACGGGAATGCCCACGAGGGCCGCCCCCAGCACGTTGAGGGCGAGGCCCAGCTTGAAGAGGAAGCCGCGCCGGGAGGGCGAAGAAACGCCGGGCACATCGTGATTGGCGCACATGGCATCAGCCCTCTTTCGGTAGATTCGGTCGCCCCGGCACGGGCGGCGCTGGGCGATGAGCCAGGCCACCACGTCCGAGATCTGTTTCTCGGTCAGAGGCCCCGGCGTGTAGCCGCGCCAATCGGGCATGCCGAGATCGGTCCGTCCGGCTATCACCACGGTCCGGAGGTACTGGTCGCTCGCGAGGGCGAGAAACGACGCATCCACCACGGAGCCACCCTTCGGTCCTCCCTTGCCCTCGGGCCCGTGGCAGCCGGCGCACGCCGCGGCGAACACGCCCTGGCCCCGCCCCGCATCTCCCGGCGAGGCGGCATACGAGGGCAGGTCGGAGGTCTTCACGGCCGCGCCCTTGCCCCACGTGCTCACCAGTCCCGTCACCAGCGCGTCCACCTGGGCGTCCGGTGAGCGTTCCCCCGCGCTCATCGCGAAGGCGGGCTGGAGCGTGCCCGTCACGCCGTCCGCGATCACCTTGCGGAGGCGGTCCCGCGGCACCAGCGCGAGATACACGGGATCGTTGAGGGCGAGGGAGGCGCCGAGCCGCCCGTCGGCGCCGTGACAGGCGGCGCAGCTGCCCTTGTAGAGCGGCCCGAAGGCCGTGACCTCGGAAGCAAGCGGCGCGCGGTCGGCCACGTTCGGCTTGCCCGGGATACGGTCGCAGCCGAGGAGGGCAAGTCCCAGGACCATCGCCACCACGAGCCGGTCGCGTCTCATCACCGCCTCGGCGCTCCTGGACGCGGCGGCGGAGCGACGGGCGGCGCCGTCTGCGCGGTGGGGACGGGCTGCGCTCTCGACACGACAAAGCCGGTGGCCAGCCCGAAGGCGACCTGGGAGGCGATGAACCACACCCAGTCCACGCGCGCGTTGAGCGCCGGGTTGATCACGCCGAGGAGTCCCCAGAGAAAGCCCGTCCACAGGAGGGGAGCGACGAGGCCGCCCCAGAGCATGTGCCGGCCCGGGAGCATGGGGAGAATCACCGCGTAGAGCAGGCCGGCGAACACCGAGATCGCGCCGTGGGCGACGATGCCGATGAGCAAGGCCGCTCCGCTGAACGCGCGAAGGGTCGCGGTGTCCGCCTGGGCCATGCTGGGCATGGCCGCCGCCGACAGCAGGTTGATCGGATACCAGATGCTGCGCTCGAAGAGGAGACCGTAGAGGAGCGCGACCACCGCCATGGCCGCGCCGCCCACGATGCCGCCCTTGATGCCGGCGGAGAGGGGCTGGACCTCGACGGGGATGCGCGCGCGGTGACTGCCCTCTCCGAGGGTGCGCTGCTCCACCCCGGCCTTCGAGGGAACGACGGGCGCCGCGCGCTCGGCGAGAGGACGGAGGGGAATCTCCTCCATCTGCTCGATGGGCAGGACCTGGCGCCACCAGCCGACGCCGCCGGCCACCGCGAGGAGAAACCCGATCACGCTGACCACCGCGTTGGTGACGAGCCCGCTGCAGATCAGGGTGATGCCGAGGGCGAGCACCATGGGGCTGGCCGTGGGAGCGGGAAGCTCCAGGCTCTGGCGATCGGGAGGCGAGGACGGTCGAGCCCGGTCGGCCGGAGTCATCGTCCCACCACGTACACCACGGTGAAGACCACCACCCACACCGCGTCGACGAAGTGCCAGTACCAGGAGACCAGCTCCACGCGCTCGCCGTGAACGGGCCGGAGCGCGCCGCTCCACGCGAGGAGGCAGCAGAGCGAGAGCATGCTGAGCCCGATGATGACGTGGGAGGCGTGGAGCCCGACCAGCGGATAGTAGGTCGTGCCGAAGAGATTGGTCGCCGATGGTGAGGCCGTGCTTGTAGATGAGCCCGTACCACTCCCGGGCGGTGGCGGCGAGGAATATGCCGCCGAGGAGCACGGTGACGAGGAGCCAGAGGCCCGATCGCCGGACATCGCCGGCCCGGAGGGCGCGCGCCCCCAGGGCCACCGAGATGCTGCTCGAGAGGAGACAGATGGTGGCGAGCACGGGCAGGTCGAGCACGTCCTTCGGATAGGGGCCGTTCACGCTCTTGCCGATGTAGAAGAGGTAGGCGACCACGAAGACCCCGAAGAGCGACGCCTCGGCCACGATGAGGCTGGCGATGCCGACCCGGCCGGCGAGGGGAGAGTGCTCGCTCATTCGTGGGGCCCGTCGGGATCGTCGGGGTTCTTGAGGTCCCAGAGGGCCGGCGGCTCGTCGTCACCGGGACGATCTCGAAGTTGTAGGGCGGGGGCGGCGAGGTGGTCGCCCACTCGAGCGTCCAGGCGTTCCACGGATCGTCGCCCGCGCGCGTCCCGCGGCGCAGCGAGACGATGATGTTGACCACGAAGATGAGGACGGCGAGGCCTGCACGGGCACGCCGAGGGTGGTGACGAGGTTCCAGATCTCCCAGCCCCGATCGGCCTGGTACGTGTAGATGCGCCGCGGCATCCCGAGGATGCCCTGGACGTGCATGGTGACGAAGGTGATGTTGAAGCCGATCGACGAACAGCCAGAAATGCCAGCGCCCGAGCCGCTCGGAGAGCATGCGGCCGGTGACCTTGGGGAACCAGTAGTAGATGGCGGCGAAGATGGTGAAGAGGAGACTGCCCACGAGCACGAAGTGGAAGTGGGCGACCACGAAGTACGAGTCGCTGAGCTGCCAGTTGAACGGGGCGACCGAGAGCATCACGCCGGTGAGGCCCGCGCACAGGAACTGGAGGAGGAAGGCGCAGCAGAAGAGCATGGGCGTCCGGAAATCGAGCTTGCCGCCGTACATGGTGCCCAGCCAGTTGAAGATCTTGATCCCGGTGGGGACGGCGATGAGCATGGTGGACAGCACGAAGAACGCGTTGAGCGGGGCACCCATACCGACCACGAACATGTGATGCGCCCACACGCTGAGACTGACGAGGCCGATGGACACGGAGGCCGCCACGATCATGGGATAGCCGAAGAGGACCTTGCGCGAGAAGACGGGGATGATCTCGGAGACGAAGCCGAAGCCGGGCAGCATGAGGATGTACACCTCGGGATGGCCGAAGAACCAGAAGAAGTGCTGCCACATCACGGCGGAGCCGCCCGCCTGGGTGTCGAAGAAGTGGGCGCCGAGGAAGCGGTCGAGGATGAGCATGATCTGGGCGGCGGAGAGGGGAGGCAGGACGACGAGGGTCATGCCCGAGATGGTGAGCATGATCCACACGAAGACGGGCATGCGGCCCAGGGTCATCCCCGGGCCCCGCATGGTCAGAGTGGTGGTCACCAGGTTGACCGCGGTGGCGATGGTCCCGATCCCCGTGACGAAGATGGCGAGATTCCAGTAGTCGGTGGCATTGCCCGGGGTGAAGGCGCGGCCGGTGAGCGGGGCGTAGGCGAACCAGCCCACGGCGGGCGCCGAGCCCGCCCCGTACAGGCCGTCGCCGCCGATCACGCTGAAGTGGAGGAGGAGGCCGCCGAAGAGGAGAATCCAGAAGCCGAAGGCGTTGAGGCGCGGGAAGGCGAGGTCGCGCGCCCCGATCATGAGAGGCACGAGATAGTTGCCGAATCCGAAGACGATCGGAATGCCCACGAGGAACACCATGGTCGTCCCATGCATGGTGAAGAGCCGGTTGAAGGTCTGCGGCGGCACCACGTGAAGCCCCGGCCACGCGAGCTGCACGCGCATCATGGTCGCCTCGGAGCCCGCGATGACGAGAGAAGACGAGCCCGGCCAGCACGTACATGATGCCGAGGCGCTTGTGGTCCACCGTGACCACCCAGTCGTGCAGCTGATCGAAGAGGGCCGCGGGGCACGTCCGCCTCTTCGGGGCGGGTGGCGGTGGGCGGAGGACGCTCATCGCACGCTCGCTCACTTGAGGGTGACAAGATACGCGGTGAGCGTATCGAGGTCCCGACGCGAGAGCTTCATGGCGGGCATGAGGGCGCCGTGCTTGAGGGTGGCCGGATCGTTCACCCACGCCTGGAGGTTCTCGTGAGTGTTGCGGGCCGCCCCCGCCCCGATCGTCCACCGGGACATCAGGTGCGTCAGGTCGGGACCGAACACGCCGTTGGCCGTGGTGCCGCGGACAGTATGGCAGTTGATGCAGGCGAGGGAGGCGAAGAGCTCCCGGCCCGCGCGGGCCGCCGGATCGTCGCGAGCGGGGCCCGCTGGGCGGCGACCCAGCGCTCGAACTCGTCCCGCGGATGCACCACCACCACCAGCAGCATCAGGCCATGCTGGAGGCCGCAGATACTCCGCGCACTGCCCGACATAGGTCCCCGGCGTCCGCGGCTCGATCCACATGCGGTTGGTCTTGTTGGGAATCACGTCCATCTTGCCCGCGAGCTGCGGCACCCAGAAGCTGTGGATGACGTCGACGGACTCGAGGGTGACGAAGGTGGGCGTGGGACTGCCCGGATCGCTCACCGGCACGTGGAGCTCGTTGGCGGTGACCACCCCGAGCTTGGGGTAGCGGATCTCCCACCACCACTGATTGCCCACGATGGTCACCTCGAGGGCGCTCCGGCGGCTGCGACGCGGTTCTCGATGCTCCAGATGTAGCGCGCGGTCACGAGGAAGAGCACGGTCACGATGAGGAAGGGCACCACCGTCCACGCCAGCTCGATCCGCATGCTCCCGTAGACCTGGGGCGGCTCGCTCGGGCGATCGGCGGCCCGGCGCCGGAAACGGACGATGGTGTAGACGATCATCCCGCCCACGATGAGGAAGATGACGCCGGTGATGCCGAGCACGAAGTAGGCGATCTCGCGGATGGCGAAGGCAGGCGTGGACACCGGCGCGAACATGTTCGGCGTCGGGCCTGCCCGTCCGCGGCTGCCGCCGAGGGCGGGCAGGCGCGACGACGAGCGCGCAGAGAAAGCCGACTCGGCGAAGCACGCGCGAACTATAGACCCGTCACCGCCGCCGGTCAACGGCGTATGAAGGCTGGCCTTCACGCGCGACTTGAGGGACACTCGCAATCCAATGGCCCACTCCGACCCCGTAGCGTGAGCGCAACATTGGCGAGACCACCATGGCGTGCGACCACCGTCTTCGCCGACGGCGGCCTCATGCACACCAGCCCGGGTCTCTAGATGAGCGGCCCTTCTCCGCATGTGGTCATCCTCGGCGCCGGGTTCGGCGGCATGGGCGTGGTGAAGGAGCTGAGACGGGCGGGGTGAGGGTAACGCTGATCGACCGGAACAACTACCACACCTTCCAGCCGCTCCTGTACCAGGTGGCCACCGATGTGCTCGCTCCCAGCGAAGTGGGTTTCCCCGTGCGCCAGTTCCTGCACGGTCATCCCGACTGGGTGTTTCACAAGACGGCGGTGACCGGCGTCGACCTGGCGCGAAAGCAGGTGACCCTGAGGGCGTGGCGCCCATCGGCTACGACTACCTCGTCATCGCGCTGGGGGCGGTGGTGAACTTCTTCGGCACCAAGGGCGCCGCGGAGCACGCCCGACCGCTCTACACCATGCACGATGCCGTCCAATTGAAGGCGCACATTCTCGGGAAGTTCGAAGAGGCGGACAGAAAACCCTGCCCTCATCGACGACGGCGTCCTGACCTTCTGCGTGGTGGGGGCGGGGCCACCGGTGTCGAGGTCGCGGGCGCCCTCGCCGAGCTGGTGCGCATGGAGATGGAGGACGACTATCCCAACGTGGCGGTGGAGAGAGCGGAGGTGCATCTGTACGAGATGGGGCCGCAGCTCCTCGGCGCCTTCACGCCCAAGCTCGAGGCGTACGCCCAGGCTGCCCTCGAACGGCGCGGGGTCCACGTGCACACCGGCGAAGGCGTGGTGGAGATCGAGCCCACGCGTGTGCATCTCAAATCGGGAGGCGTGGTCAAGGCCCATACCCTGGTGTGGGGCGCGGGTCTCCAGGCCAATCCGCTCGTGGGGTCGCTCGGTATCGAGCTGGTCAAGGGCCGGGTGCCCGTGAATCCGGATCTGCGCCTCGCCGGTCATCCGGACGTGTTCGTGGTCGGCGACGTGGCGATCTTCACGGACGGCCGGACGAATCGGCCGCTGCCTCAGCTTGGTTCAGTCGCGAAGCAGGCGGGCACGCGGGCGGGCCAGAATATCGCGCGCCTCGTCCGCGGCGAGCCGACGCAGCCCTTCACCTATCGGGACAAGGGCACCATGGGCGCGATCGGTCGAGGCGCGGCGGTCGTTGAGATGCCTCACGGCCGCTTCACCCTGACCGGTTACGTCGCGTGGTGGATGTGGCTGGCCGTGCATCTCGTCCCGCTATCGGGCGGCGAGGCGAAGATGCCTCACCGTTCTCGACTGGCTGTGGAGCATGCGGTTCCGGAAACGCGGGAAGCGCATCGTCGTGGACGTAGCCTCGCGCAGCGTTTTCTGCTGGCAAGGTGGCGTGACGTGGGCTAGACTTCCGCCAGCACGATGATGAGAATACGAACCCGACACCGACGGAAAAGGGTTTGCATGAACGTGCGTGAGCCCTTCACCGGGGAAGGAGGCCACGGGATCTCCACCCTCCAGACCAGCCCGCAGACGAACCAAGTCAATCGTTCCATGTCGTCGGATGCCTGCTCGTGGTCGGCGTTCGCTTCGCTCAGCGCCGGGTGCAAAGAGGCCCCGAAGGCCACGGCGCGTCCGCCCGAGCAGGTCAAGGTCACCTCCGTGGTGCAGAAGGACGTGCCGATCTACGCGGAGTGGGTCGGAACGACTGTCGGTTACCGTCACCGCCCAGATTCGAGCGAGGGTATCCGGCTATCTCATTTCCCAGAACTATAAGGAAGGGACGGTCGTCAAGGCCGGTGCCCTTCTCTTCCAGATCGACCCCCGCCAGTATCAGAACGCGGTGAATCAGGCCAAGGCCCAGCTGCGGCACGGCGGAGTCTCAGCTCGACCAGGCCAAGCGCCGCGAGTGGCCACGGCCGAGGCCGATGTCCACGAGAGCCGAGGCAAACCAGAAGAAGACGGCCCTCGAGGTCGACCGCTACCGGCCGCTCGCGGGCCGCGGGTCGGTGAGCCAGCAGGAGCTGGACAACACGGTCCAGAGCCAACGAGGGCGAACCTTGCCTCCGTGGAGGCCACTCGAGGCGAACGTGGTGAACGCCAAGCGCGGGCGTGACCAAGGCGCAGGCGGAGATCTCGAGCGCGCGGGCCTCGCTGGATGAAGCGGAGCTCAACCTGAGCTGGACGAAGGTCACCTCAGCCGTCGACGGGCATCGCGGGGATCAAGAACGTGGACATCGGAGACCTGATCGCCACGAGCACGGTTATGACCACGGTCTCCAAGGTCAATCCGATCTATGTCCAGGTCGGCGTGGCCGAGCAGGAATACCTGCGGTGGAGGCAGCGGCCGGTCGCGGCCGACGAGATCGATCGGAAGAGCGATCTCCAGATCACCCTGTCTGACGGGTCGATCTACCCCCACCGCGGCACCGCCGAGATCGTCGACCGCCAGGTGGGCGTGACCACCGGCACCATCAGTGTCAGAGGAGTGTTCCCGAATCCTGGCGACCTGCTGCGTCCTGGCCAGTTCGCGAGGGTGCGGGCGGTGGTGGACCTGAAGAAAGGCGCGCTGCTCGTTCCCAGCGCGCGGTGCGGGAGCTCCAGGGGAAACTACGAGGTCGGGGTGGTGAGCGCCGACGAGTCAGTGGATGTTCGCAAGGTTCAGGTCGGGGACCGCGTCGGCTCCCTCTGGATCATTGCCCAGGGACTCAAGCCCGGCGAGCGGGTCATTGTCGAGGGACTCGACAAGGTGAAGGCTGGTGAGAAGGTGAAGGCCATGCCCGCGGACCCGGAGCCCGCCGCGCCCATGGGCAGGTCCACCCCCGCGGCCGCAACTCCACGCCGGCGGCGCCCGCGCCGCAGAGCACCGCGCCCCCCGCCCGTAGCCCGCGGAAGTAGACGGGTCTCCCCATGGCCAAGTTCTTCATCAACCGGCCGATCGTGGCCATAGTCATCTCCATCCTCATGGTGCTGATCGGCCTGATTGTCATGATCTCGCTTCCCATCGCCCTCTATCCGGAGATCGCTCCGCCCGAGATCCTCCTCACCGCCATCTATCCCGGAGCCGATGCGGTGACGCTCGAGCAGTCGGTGGCCACGCCCATCGAGCAGCAGATGAGCGGCGTCGACAACATGATCTACATGTACTCGACGAACATGGCCAGTGGTAGCCAGACCCAGCTCCGGGTGGACTTCGACGTCACCACGAATCCGAGCACCGATCAGGTGCTCGCCAACCTGCGCTACTCGCAGGCCGCCTCCCAGCTGCCGCCGGAGGTCGTGTCGCAGGGCGTGACGGTGAAGAAGTCCACGACGAGCCCGCTCGCCCTGTTCGTGCTCACCTCGCCCAAGGGCACGTACGACCAGCTCTTCCTCAGCAACTACGCGTACGTCAACATCAACGATCCCGATGACGCGCGTCCCCGGCGTGGGTCAGGTGATCATCTTCGGCGCGGCCCAGTACGCCGTCCGTCTCTGGGTGCGGCCCGACACTCTGGCCAAGCTCGACATCACGACGAACGAGGTCATCAACGCGCTGCAGTCCCAGAACACGGTCAACCCGGGCGGTCAGGTGGGTGGGGACTCCGGTGCCGCCGGGCCAGGAGTTCACCTACACGGTGCGCGCCCAGGGACGCCTGCAGAGCGTGGCGGACTTCGAGGACGTGGTGGTCAGGGCCACCGCCGACGGCTCGATCATCCGGGTGAGGGACGTCGCGCGGGTCGAGCTCGGCGCGCAGAACTACACCTATGAGGGGCGGCTCAACGGCCGCCCCGGCGCCATCATCGCCATCTACCAGCTCCCGGGCTCCAACGCCATCGACACCGTGAAGGCCGCGACCAAGCTCATGGACGAGGCCAAGGCGCGGTTTCCCAACGATCTCGACTACGTGGTCGGCGCTCGACACCACGCTGGCGGTGAGCGAGGGCATCACGGAGATCGTCAACACGCTCTTCGAGGCCCTCGTCCTCGTGGTGATCGTGGTCTTCATCTTCCTCCAGGGCTTCCGGTCGACCCTCATCCCGCTCCTCGCGGTGCCCGGTCTCCCTGGTCGGCACCTTCATGCTCTTCCCGCTCCTCGGCTTCTCCATCAACACGCTGTCGCTCTTCGGCCTCGTGCTCGCCATCGGCCTCGTGGTGGACGACGCCATCGTGGTGGTGGAGGCGGTGGAGCACCACATCGAGCAGGGGCTGTCGCCGCACGACGCCGCCCTCAAGGCAATGGAACGAGGTGTCGGGTCCGGTGGTGGCCATCGCCCTCATCCTGTCCGCCGTGTTCATCCCGACGGCGTTCATCCCCGGCATCACCGGGCGGATGTACCAGCAGTTCGCGGTGACCATCGCCGTCTCGGTGCTCATCTCGGCCTTCAACGCGCTCTCGCTGAGCCCGGCGCTCGCCGCGCGCTCCTGCTGCGACCGCAAGCGCGAGGCGCGCGGTCCGCTGGGGTGGTTCTTTCGCGTGGTTCAACCGCGTGTTCGGCCGCGCCACCGACGGCTATGTTCGCACCTGCGGTCACCTCATTCGCAAGATCGGCCTTCTCCCTGCTTGTGCTTCTCGGCTTCACGGTGGCCACCGGGTCTCATCAGCTCGCGGCTGCCCGGTGGCTTCGTCCCCACCGAGGACCAGGGTACTTCTACCTCAACGTGCAGCTTCCCCTCGCGGCCTCGCTCCAGCGCACCTCGGCCGTCAACGACAAGCTCGACGCGATCCTGAAGGCGACACCCGGCGTCAAGTACTACACCGGGTGGCGCGGGTTCAGCCTGCTCAGCAGCGTGAACACGACCTACAGCGCCTTCTACTTCGTCACCCTCGAGGGCTGGGCACGAGCGCGACAAGAAGGGGCTCACCGCCGACGTGATCATGCACGAGCTGAACCAGCGGCTCGCGGGCTTTCCCGACGCGGTCGCCTTCGGCTTCGCCCGCCCGCCATTCCCGGCGTCGGCACCTCCGGAGGCGTGACCTTCGTGCTGCAGGATCGGGCGGGCAAGGACCCCGCCTTCCTCGCCGAGCAGACGGCGAAATTCCTCGCGGAGCGCGCGCAAGCGCCCGGAGTTCAGCCTGCTCTTCACCACGCTGCTCCCGAGCGTGCCGCAGATCTTCGCCGACGTGGACCGCGACAAGGTGCTGCAAGCAGGGCATCAGCCTCGTCCTCGGTGTACCAGACGCTGCAGGCTTTCATGGGCGGCGCCTTCGTGAACTACTTCAACCGCTTCGGGCGTGTCTGGCAGGTCTACGTGCAGGCCGAGGGCGAGTTCCGCACGAAGGCCGAGAACGTCGGGGCAATTCTACGTGCGCAACGCCACCGGACAGCCGGTGCCGCTGTCCACGCTGGTCACCATGAAGGACAGTCAACGGACCGGAGTTCACCATCCGGTTCAACGAGTTCCGGTCGGCCCAGATCAACGGGATCGCTCGCGCCCGGGCTACAGCACCCAGCAGGGCATGAAGGCGCTCGAGGAGGTCGTTCGCGCAGAGCATGCCGCGCGACATGGGCTACGACTACATGGGCATGTCCTTCCAGGAGAAGGTCGCGGCGCAGGGCGTCCCGCCCGAGCGCCGTCTTCGGCTTCTCGTTCCTCGTGGTCTTCCTGCTCCTGGCCGCCCAGTACGAGAGCTGGACCCTGCCCTTCGGCGTGCTTCTCGGCACGCCCATCGCCATGTTCGGCGCGGTGGGCGCGCTCTGGCTCCTGCGCTTCGAGCTGGACGTGTTCTCCCAGATCGGCCTCGTCATGGTGATCGGGCTGGCCGCGAAGAACGCCATCCTCATCGTCGAGTTCTGCAAGGACGAGTACGAGAAGGGCAAATCGCTCTACGACGCTGCCCTGTCCGGCGCGCGGGTCAGGCTGCGTCCCATCCTCATGACCGCCTTCGCCTTCATCCTCGGCGTGCTGCCGCTCGTCATCGCCACTGGCGCCGGCGCCAACTCGCGGCGCATCCTCGGCTCCACCGTCATGGGCGGCATGCTCGCGGCGACGCTCATCGCCATCTTCATCATCCCCGTCACCTTCTATGTCGCCGAGCGGTTTGCCCCAAGCCAAAGCCGGCGGCGCCCGACCGACGCGGTCCCGGCGCCGATACACGGGGGTCGGTGACCACGATGAGGAGAGGAGCAAGCCATGAAGCCCGTCGGTGGCCGGGGATCGCCCTCTGCATCCTCGCTGCGGGATGTCTCAGCGGCTGCGCGCTCGGTCCCGACTACAAGCGGCCGCACGTCAGCCCGCCCGAGGCGTTCCGCTTCCAGACCACTCCGGGGGAAACCGTCTCGCTCGCGGATGCCCCGTGGTGGGAGGCCTTTGGCGATACCGCCCTCAAGGCGCTGATCCAAGATGCGCTGGCCGGTAACTACAACGTGCGCATCGCGGCGGCCCGGGTGCAGCAGGCGCGCGCTCAGGCGGCGGGCGCGAAGGCGCCTTCTACCCGCAGCTCGGCTATCAGGCGACGGCCGTGCAATCGAAGGGGCTGGCGAATATCCTCGGGCTCACACCTCGACGGCACTCATCGGATATATCGACCCTCTACCTCGGCGGCGCCTCCATGAGCTGGGAGATCGACCTCTGGGGGAAGATCCGCCGCTCGAGCGAAGCCGCGAATGCCCAGCTCCTCGCCTCCGAGGAGGGCGCGCCGGGCCGTGCTCCTGAGCCTGGTGAGCGATGTGGCGCAGGCGTACTTCGAGCTGCTCGAGCTGGACGCCCGGCTCGCCATCGCGAGATTCCTCGACGGACGCCTACCAGGGCACCTACAAGCTCTTCCAGGACCGGCTCGAGTTCGGGGTCGCTTCACAGCTGCAGACGGCGCGAGCGGAGGGCAACCTCGCCCAGGCGGCCGCCACGGTCCCGGAGATCCAGAGCCAGATCGCGGCCAAGGAGAACCAGATCAGCACCCTTCTCGGCCGCAATCCCGGGCCTATCCAGCGCGGCCGGCCGTTGTTCGATCAGGAGGTGACGCCCAGCGTTCCCGCCGGGCTGCCCTCCGCTCTTCTCGAGCGGCGCCCGGATCTCCGTCGCGTCGAGCAGGAGCTGGTGGCCGCCAATGCCCAGATCAGGGCGGCCAAGGCGCTGTTCTTCCCGCAGCTCTCCCTCACCGGTCTTCTCGGCAAGGCGAGCCCCGAGCTGTCGGCGCTCACCGCGGGCACCTCCACCATCTGGCAGGCGGGCGGCATGATCGTGGGACCCCTCTTCCAGGGCGGCAAGATCTACCAGAACTACAAGGCCACGGAGGCCGCCGCGGCAGTGGCGAAGTGGCAATACGAGCAGGCGGTGATCCAGGCCTTCCAGGAGGTCTCCACCAGCCTGGCCGCCCTCGAGAAGCTGGCGGGTGCGGAGACGGACCAGGCGCGCTCCGTGCGGGCACTCGAGAAGTCCGTCCAGATCTCCAACGACCGCTACCTCTACGGGCTCTCCAGCTATTTCGAGATTCTCGAGGCGCAGCAGCGGCTGTACCCCGCCCAGTACACGCAGGCGCAGATCCGTCTGAACCGGCTCCTCGCCTACGTGCAGCTCTACAAGGCGCTCGGGGAGGCTGGAACCTCCAGGACCCGCAGGAGCCGCCCGCCACGACGGCCGCCACAGGGAGCGCGCCCTGCACCGAGAAGTGCTGAGAGCCTGAAGTTGCTGGAGCTGGGCCGGGACATCACCGGCGAATTCGACTCCGCCGAATCGCGCGAATGGCTGTGCACCAACGGGATCGGCGGCTTCGCCTCCGGGACGATCGCCGGCTCCTTGGCCCGCCGCTACCACGGCCTCCTCGTGGCCGCTCTCGCCCCACCGCTCGGCCGCACCCTGGTCGCGACCAAGCTCGAGGAAGTGGTGAGCTACGGCGGCGTCACGTGGGAGCTCGGAGCCAACCGTTGGCAGAGTGGGGTGCGTCGCGCCCGAGGGCCACCGCTTCATCGAGCGATTTCGTCTCGAAGCCGGCGCTGCCGATCTGGTCCTATGCCTGCGCCGACGCCATTCTCGAGAAGCGCGTGTGGATGGAGCAGGGGGCCAACACCACCTACGTCCAGTACCGGCTGCTCCGGGCTCTCGAGCCCGCCGGCCTCGTCGTCAAGGCGCTCGTCAACTACCGCGACTACCACTCGATCACCCAGGCCGACGGATGGCGCATGGGCGTGGAGGCGGCGCCCCACGGGCTCGTGGTGACGGCCTTCGACGGCGCGCGGCCCGTCCGGATCCTCGCTCCCGCCGCCACCGCGGAGCCTGCCCACGACTGGTACCGCGGCTTCGAGCTCCTGCGCGAGACGGAGCGCGGGCTCGACCACCACGACGACCATCTCCACGCGGGCACCTTCCACGCCACGCTGCGGCCGGGCGCATCGCTCACCGTCGTCCTCTCCACCGAGGCCGAGCCGTCTCTCCACGGCGAGCCGGCCGGCCCCGGTGGAGAAGGACACGCGGCGGAGACACTGGCGCTCTGGGAGAAAGGGCAGCCCGAGGCTCCGCGCGCGCCCGCCTGGGTGAGGCAACTGGTCGTCGCGGCGAGCCAGTTCGTCGTGAAGCGGCCCCTCCCGGACGTGCCGGACGGGCTCTCGATCATCGCGGGTTATCCGTGGTTCGCGGACTGGGGACGCGACACCATGATCTCGCTCCCGGGGCTCGCCCTCGCCACCGGCCGCCCCGAGGTGGCGGCGCGTGTGCTCGCCACATTTGCGCGCTTCATCGACCAGGGCATGCTGCCGAATCGTTTCCCCGACGGCGAGCAGGCGCCCGAGTACAACACGGTGGACGCCGCCCTCTGGTACGTGGAGGCCGTTCGCGCCTATCACGCCGCGACGGGCGACGACGCGTTGCTCGCCCAGCTCTACCCGGCGCTCACCGACATCATCGGCTGGTACCGGAAGGGCACGCGCTACGGGATCGGCGAGGACGAGGTGGACGGGCTCCTGCGCTCCGGGGAAGCGGGCGTGCAGCTGACCTGGATGGACGCGCGAGTGGGAGACCGGGTGGTGACGCCCCGCACCGGCAAAGCGGTGGAGATCAACGCGCTCTGGCACAATGCCCTCCGCGCCATGGTCGGCTTTGCCCGCGCGCTCGCACGCCCCGCGAGCGAGTGGCAGGCCCTGGCCGATCGCGTGGCCACCGGCTTCGACCGATTCTGGAACGCTGCTGCCGGTTGCTGCTTCGACGTCCTCGACACCCCGTCCGGAAACGACCCGTCGATCAGGCCGAACCAGATCTTCGCCGTCTCGCTGGCCGCGAGCCCGCTCTCCCCGAGCGTCAGCGCGGCGTCGTCGAGGTGTGCGCGCGACGGCTCCTCACGTCCTTCGGGCTGCGCAGCCTCGATCCGCGCCATCCCGACTACAGCGGGCGCTACCACGGAGGCCCGCGGGAGCGCGACGGCACGTATCACCAGGGGACGGTATGGGGCTGGCTGCTCGGTCCCTTCGCCCTCGCGTACTTCAAGGTGTACGGCGACGCCGGCCGTGCCCGGGCCCTTCTCGATCCCCTCGGACTTCAGCTGGGCGCCTATTGCGTCGGCACCCTCGGCGAGGTCTTCGACGGTGATCCGCCTCACCAGCCCGGGGGCTGTCCCGCGCAGGCCTGGACCGTGGCCGAGACGCTGCGCGCCTGGACGGAACTCGTGGGTGGCCGGCCGGGGCAGGCGAGGTAAGATCGCGCCATGGACGCGCGGCTCCGGCGCATCGCCCTCTGCATCATGGCCAAGGCGCCCGCGGCGGACAGGTCAAGACCAGGCTCTGTCCGCCGCTCTCCCTCGACGAGGCGGCCCGTCTCTATCAGTGCTTCCTCGAGGACAAGATCGCCCAGGTGCTCGGAATTCACGGGGTCGAGCCGGTGCTCGCGTACGCGCCGGACGACGCGGCGGCGATCTTCGAGGCGCTTGCCCCCGGCGTGACCTTGGTGCCCCAGGGCGGGGGTGATCTCACCTCACGCCTCGTCTCCGTCCTCGAGCGGCTCTTCGAATCGGGCTTCGACGCGGCCATCGTCATCGACAGCGATACGCCGACGCTTCCCTCCGGGCTCCTCGATCACGCGGTGGCCCTGCTCGTTTCGGGGGAGCCTGACCTCGTCCTCGGGCCGAGCGAGGACGGCGGCTACTATCTCATCGGACTCCGGCGTGTCCATCGCGCGCTCTTCGACGGGATGCCCTGGAGCACGCCGGCGGTCCTCGAGGAGACCATCAGGCGGGCACGGAGGCTTGGCCTCCGGGTCGCGCGGCTCGCGCCGTGGTACGACGTGGACACCGGGGAGGATCTGGCCAGGCTCATGTCCGAGCTCGAGGACGATGCCCCGCGGCCACCGATTCACACGCGACGCCTTCTCCTGTCCATGGGGCGAACCTTTGTCTCAGGCGGGGTGTCTAAGTGGCCATGATTCCGGAGCAGCAGCGCTCTCCTCGAGGCGGAGGCGAGAACCGCCCACTGGCGGCGCTGGGGCCCCTATCTCTCCGAGCGCCAGTGGGGCACGGTTCGCGAGGACTACAGCCCCTACGGAACGGCCTGGGACTATTTCCCCCACGATCACGCCCGCTCGCGGGCTTACCGCTGGGGTGAGGACGGGATCGGCGGGATCAGCGACAACCACCAGAGGCTCTGCCTCGCCCTCGCCCTCTGGAACGGCCGCGATCCTATTCTCAAGGAGCGCTTGTTCGGCCTGACGGGGCCCCAGGGCAATCACGGCGAGGACGTGAAGGAGTACTACTTCTACCTCGACTCCACGCCCACCCATTCCTACATGAAGTTCCTCTACAAGTATCCGCAGGCCGCCTTTCCCTATCAGCGGCTCGTCGAGGAGAATGCCCGGCGGACAAGGCAGGATCCCGAGTTCGAGTTGGTTGACACCGGCGTCTTCGACGCGAGCCGCTACTTCGACGTGACGGTGGAATACGCCAAGGCCGGCTTCGACGACGTGCTCGTCCGCATCAGCGTCGTCAACCGGGGCCCCGAGGCGGCCGAGCTCCATCTCCTGCCGACCCTGTGGTTCCGCAATACCTGGGACTGGGACGTGGGCGCGCCCCGGCCGCGCCTGAGCGCGCCGGAAGGCGTGGCGGGGGCGGCCGTCATCGCCGCCGAGCATCCGAGCCTCGGCTTCTACCGGCTCGCCGCGGAGGGCGCTCCCCAGCTCCTCTTCTGCGAGAACGTGACGAACTTTCCGCGCGTCTTCGGCGCCTCCGCCACCACCCCTTTCCGAAGGACGGCATCAACGACCACGTGGTGGGGGACGGGCGGACACGGTGAATCCCGCGAAAGTAGGCACGAAGGCCGCCGCGCACTATCGCCTGTCCCTCGCCCCCGGCGAGACGGCCACGGTGAGGCTCCGGCTCTCCGCCTCCGCTGCGGGGACGGGGCCCGGACCATTCGGGCCCGGCTTCGAGGAGATCATGGCGCTGCGCCTCGGGGAGGCGGACGAGTTCTACCGTCTCGTCATCCCGCGCAAGCTGTCGAGCGAGGGTCGTCTCGTCATGCGCCAGGCCCTGGCGGGCATGCTGTGGGGCAAGCAGTTCTATCACTACGACGTCAAGCGCTGGCTCAGCGGCGACCCGACCCAGCCGCCTCCGCCGCCGGCGCGGCAGTACGGCCGGAACTCCGAGTGGACGCATCTCTACAACGAAGACATCATCTCCATGCCGGACAAGTGGGAGTATCCGTGGTACGCGGCGTGGGACCTCGCCTTCCACATGATCCCCCTCGCCCTCGTGGATCCCGAGTTCGCCAAGAGCCAGCTCGTCCTCCTCCTGCGCGAGTGGTACATGCATCCGAACGGCCAGATTCCCGCCTACGAGTGGGCATTCGGTGACGTCAATCCGCCCGTGCAGGCGTGGGCGGCGTGGCGCGTCTACAAGATCGATCGGCGCATCCGCGGGTGGCGGACCGGGCCTTCCTGGAAAGGGTCTTCCACAAGCACCTGCTCAATTTCACGTGGTGGGTGAACCGCAAGGACCCGGCGGGCCGCAATGTCTTCCAGGGCGGCTTCCTCGGTCTCGACAATATCGGCGTGTTCGACCGCTCCGCGCCCCTGCCCACCGGCGGCTACATCGAGCAGTCGGACGGCACGAGCTGGATGGGTATGTACTGCCTCAACATGCTCGCCATGGCGCTGGAGCTCGCCCGCGAGGATCCCGCCTACGAGGACGTGGCGAGCAAGTTCTTCGAGCACTTCGTGTACATCGCCCATGCCACCCATCACGTGGCGGGGATGGACATGAGCCTGTGGGACGAGACGGACGGCTTCTACTACGACGTGCTCGCCTTGCCCGACGGCCGGCGCGAGCGCCTCAAGGTGCGCTCCTTGTCGGCCTCATCCCGCTGTACGCCGTGGAGACCTTCGACACGGCGATGACCGATCATCTCCAGGGCTTCACCCGCCGGACGCGCTGGTTCATGGAGAACAATCCCGAGTTCCGCGAGCACGTCGCCATCAAGGCCCTCCCGAAGGCGGGCACCGCTTCCTCCTGTCCATCGTGACCAGCGAGCAGCTCCCCGCGTGCTGCGCTACATGCTGGACGAGGACGAGTTCCTGTCACCCCACGGCGATTCGCTCCCTCTCGCGCTGCCACGAGCACCATCCCTTCGTGCTCGCGGTGAACGGAGTGGATTATCGGGTGGACTACGAGCCGGCCGAGTCCACCACTGGTCGTCTTCGGGGGCAACTCCAACTGGCGCGGGCCGGTGTGGTTTCCCGTCAACTATCTCATCGTGGAGTCGCTGCAGAAGTACCACCATTTCTTCGGCGACGATCTCAAGGTGCCCTGTCCCTCCGGCTCCGATCGGCTGGTGAACCTCTGGGAGGTGGGCACGGACATCTCGCGCCGGCTCTCCACATCTTTCTTCCCGGGCCCGACGGCCGGCGTCCGGTCTTCGGGGCACGGAAATCTTTCAGCGCGATCCGCACTGGAAGGAGCTCCTGCTCTTCTACGAGTACTTCCACGGCGACAACGGCGCGGGCATGGGCGCAGCCCACCAGACGGGCTGGACGGGCATCGTGGCCAAGCTCCTCCAGCAGAGCGGGGAGAAGCCGCTGTGATCCTCGCGGGCGACGTGGGAGGGACCAAGACCGTCCTCGCCGTGCTCGAGCCGGGAGCGGGCCAAGCCTCGAGCCTGACGGTCGTACGCGAGGCCACGCTCCCGAGCCGCGAGATCGACACCCTCGAAGGCGCGGTGGAGGCCTTTCTCCTCGGGGCGCCGCGGCTCACCGTGAGCGCCGCCTGCGTGGGCGTGGCGGGGCCGGTGATCGACGGCCGCTGCGTGGCGACAAATCTGCCGTGGGAGATCCACGAGCGCCGGCTCGCCGCGGCCGCCCACGCGCCTACCAGGCTCGTCAATGATCTCGAGGCGGCCGCCCACGGCGTGCTCACCCTCGCCCCGGAGAAGTTCCTCACCCTCCAGGAAGGCACGCCCAAGCCCGGGGCCAACATGGCGCTCATCGCCGCCGGCACGGGACTGGGCCAGGCCCTCATGGTCGCGCAGGGGGACGAGTATCGGGTGGTGCCGTCCGAAGGCGGCCACGCGGACTTCGCCCCTAAGGACGAGACCCAGATCGACCTCCTCCGCTTCCTCCGTGCGGAGTTCGGGCACGTGAGCTGGGAGCGCGTGTTGTCAGGGCCGGGGCTCCACAGCGTCTATACGTTCCTCCAGATGCGGGCGGGGCATGCCGCGCCGGAATGGCTGCGCGCCCGTCTGCAGCGCGAGGATCCCGGCGCGGTGGTGGGGGAGGTGGGACTGGCCGGCCGCGATCCCGTGTGCGTAGACGCCCTCGATCTCTTCGTCACGATCTACGGCGCCCAGGCGGGCAATCTCGCCCTCGAGGGGCTGACCCTCGGCGGACTCATCGTGGGCGGCGGCATCGCTCCGAAGATCCAGGCCAAGCTCGGCGATGGCCGCTTCATGAAGGCGTTCCGGGCCAAGGGACGGCTCGATACGCTCCTCGCCTCCGTGCCCGTCCGCGTGGCCCTCGACCCGCGCGCTCCCCTGTGGGGCGCTGCGCGTCTTGCCACGCGCATGCCCACCTCGTGAGCACCGCCGGCCTCGCTGCTTGACACGTCACTCGCGGCGTCTCTAGACTGCGACAGGTCTCCCACGTCGCGACTCGACGGTGGAGCGTACGTGGTTGATCGATTTCGGGCCGTGACAGGTGCGCTCTCGATTGGTGCACGGGGTGAACGGAGGAGCCCGATGAACTTCTGGGAGGTTATCGCGGTGATCGTGGAATTCGACGAGCTGCGCCGCGGGGGCCGCGTCATGAGCGCGCCCGGACTCCGGCCGGCCCCGCCCTGCGCCTTCGTCATCTTCGGCGCGGCGGGAGACCTGACCAAGCGCAAGCTCGTGCCCGCGCTGTACAACCTCAAGGCCGCCGGCCTTCTCCGCATCAGCTCGCCATCGTGGGGGTGGCGCGCAAGGAAAAGAGCCACGAGCAGTTTCGCGAGGAGCAGTCGAAGGACATCCACGAGTTCGCCACCCAGCCGGTGGACGAGGCCCTGTGGGCCGAGGTCCGCCCCGCCCTCTACTACCAGGCGGGCGAATTCAGCGATCCCCAGACCTACACCAAGCTCAAGACGGTCCTCGACGAAGCGGCCAAGACCCATCGCACCATGGGCAATGTCCTCTTCTACCTCGCCACTCCGCCGGAGTTCTTCGGCGAGATCGTGAGGCGACTGGGGAGGCGGGGCTCGTCCAGCGCGAGCCGGCGGGGCTGGCGCCGGGTGGTCATCGAGAAGCCCTTCGGACGCGATCTGGACTCGGCGCGCCAGCTCAATACCGAGCTGGGCCGGGTGCTCGAGGAGAGCCAGATCTACCGCATCGATCACTACCTCGGCAAGGAGACGGTGCAGAACATCATGGTGTTTCGCTTCGCCAACGGGCTCTTCGAGCCCGTGTGGAACCGGCGCTACGTCGACCACGTGCAGATCATGGTGGCGGAGACGGTGGGCGTGGAAGACCGGGGCAACTACTACGACAAGGCCGGGCGTGGTGCGCGACATGGTGCAGAATCACATGTTCCAGCTCATGGCCCTCGTGGCCATGGAGCCGCCCACCTCCTTCCAGGCCGATGCCGTGCGCGACGAGCGGGTCAAGGTGCTCAAGGCCATCCGCACCTGGAAGCCGGAGGACGTGCTGGGGCGGGCGGTGCGGGGACAGTACGGACCGGGCGAGGTGGGCGGACAGGTCGCGCCCGGCTATCGCAGCGAGCCCAAGGTGAATCCGAACTCGAACACGGAGACGTACGCCGCGCTCCGCCTGCAGGTGGAGAACTGGCGCTGGGCGGGGGTGCCCTTCTACCTTCGGTCGGGCAAGCGGCTGCCCCGGCGCGACACCGAGATCATGATCCAGTTCCGGCGCCCCCGCTCCTCCTCTTCGACGAGAGCGAGGAGCAGGTCGATCCCAATCGTCTCGTCCTCCACATCCAGCCCGACGAGGGTATCGAGATCCGCATCAAGGCCAAGCACCCGGGACCGTCCATGGAGCTCAACACGGTCAAGCTCGACTTCAGCTACAAGCAGTTCGGGAGACGAGCGCGGCCACCGGCTACGAGCGATTGCTCTACGACAGCATGGTCGGCGACTCCACGCTCTTCCACCGGGCCGACATGGTCGAGGAGGCCTGGCGCATCGCCACTCCCATCGTGGATGTGTGGGCGTCTCTACCCGCCCGCGACTTCCCGAACTACGCGGCCGGCACGTGGGGGCCCCAGGCCGCCGACGCGCTCATTCAGCGCGACGGCCGCCACTGGTGGCTGCCCAACTAAGGTTCGCCCCCGCCCAGATCCCGGAGAAGCTGCGCGGTCGTTCGCACGCCCTGGAACAGGTGATCCAGCCGCAGGTGCTCGTTCGGACTGTGCTGCCGATTGTTGGCGTTGGCGTACGGCACGAGGATGGTGGGCAGCTTCAGGATGTCCGTGAAGGCCCAGATGGGCACGCTGCCGCCCATGGTGGGCATCACCACCGCCTGCTGACCCCGTGGGCGCGCTCGATGGCGGCCACGATCTCCGCGCACACGGGCAGGTCGGCGGCCGTCTTGGCCGGGTCATAGCCGCCCTTGTCCGCCACGCGCACCGCGCGCTCCCGCAGCCGATCGGGCAGGGAGCGTCCGCGCCCTCGATCACCTCGAAGCCCTGGGCCCGGATGTGGTCGAGCACGCGCTGGTACACGGTCTCGAGCCTCTGGTTCTTGACCATGCGGATGTCGATGGCCACCGTGGACCGGTGGGGAATGATGGTGTTCGCCTCCGCCCCCACGAAGCCGCTGTGCAGGCCGCGGATGGTCAGCGTGGAATGGAACATGATTCTCTCGAGATAGTTCTTGGGCAGGGTCACCCCCAGGTCGCGCTCGAGGGCGGGGAGGTCGAGAGGAAAGCGGGCCATGAGCTCCCGCTCCGCGTGGGTCGGGGGATCACGCCGTCCTCGAATCCTTCGATGAGCGGGGTGCCGTCGGGAGCGGCCATGCTCGAGAGGAGTCCGGCCAGCCGCCAGTTGGGATTGGGCGCGGCGAAGTTCCCCGAGTGGAGATCGCGCCGGGCCCCTTCGATGGTGAGCTCGAACTTGAGGACGCCGCGCGCGCCGAAGGCGATGGTGGGGCGTCCGCTCCCGTGCTTGGGCCCGTCGGTGACGAGCACGACGTCGGCGGCGAGGAGCTCCTGGTGCGCCTCGGTGAACGGGCCGAAGAAGGGACTGCCGATCTCCTCCTCGCCATCGAAGATGAACTTGACGTTGACGGCGGGGGCAGGCCCAGCTCGTCCATGAGAGCGAGGGCTTCCAGGTGGGACCAGATCGGTCCCTTGTCGTCGGAGGCGCCTCGGGCAAAGACGCGCCAGTCGAGGAGGTTCTCGGCGGCGAGGCGCTCGAAGGGGACGGAGGCGGCATCGTCCGCTTCGCTGACCGTGCGGAACACGGGCTCGAAGGGCGACGGCTGGAACCATTCCTTGGAGGGCGCGGGCTTGGTGTCGTAGTGGCAGTAGATGAGCACGGTGCGGGTCGCTCCGGAAACCCGGCGCTCGCCGAACACCGCCGGTCCGCCGCCCGTCTCGAGCACGCGCGCGTCGAGCCCGCGGCTTTTCATGAGGGCGGCCAGCCATTCGCCTCCCGCCCGGACCCCATCGGGATTCTGGCTCACCGTGTTTCGTCGCAGCAGCTCGAGGAAGCCCTTCACGATGCCCGGCCGCTTTGCCGTCAGCCTTTGATCGAACGTGGCCCAGTTGGTCATGGCCGATACCATACCCCGACGGGCCCACTCCTGTCGCCCGCCCGGACCCGCAAATTGACGCTCCACTTCACCGCGTGCTAGCGTGCGCCGGGTGAGTGGCGGCGGCGGATGCCGGCCGGGGTGATCGTCCTCAAGCTCGTGGTCACCCCGCTCCTCATCGCCGTGGCCACCCTCGTGGCGCGCCGCTGGGGACACGGGGTGGGCGGGTGGCTCTCGGGTTTTCCTCTCACCTCGGCTCCCGTCTCCGTGTTCCTCGCCCTCGAGCAGGGGCCGGCCTTCGCGGCGGGCGCCGCGGTGGGAACTCTCCTCGGATTGGCCGCCATGGGAATCTGCTGCCTCGTCTACGGACTGGTGGCCCGGCACGCGGGCTGGATGGCGAGCACGGCGGCGGGCCTCGCGACGTTCGTGATCTGTCTCGCCGTCCTGAGCCGTATCACCCCCTCGCTGCTCGTGGCCTTTCTCGTCGTGTGCGCGGCGCTCACGGTGGCTGCTCTCGCTCTGCCGCGGAGCTCGGGCAAGCCGGCGGCGGTGGCCGCGCCGTGGTGGGATCTGCTCGCCCGCATGGTGGTGGCCGCGGCCGTGGTGTTGACGCTCACCACGTCCGCTACCTATCTGGGGCCGACGCTCAGCGGGCTCTTCTCGCCGATTCCCGTCTTTCTGTTCCTGCTCGCCATCTTCGCGCAGCGCGCGGAGGGGCGGACGCGAGCATTCGCGTGCTTCGCGGCGGGATCATGGGATCGTTCGCCTTCGCGGTGTTCTTCCTCATCGTGGGGATCGGGCTGGGCCGATTGGGTATCGGCGCCACCTACGTTCTCGCCTCGGTAGGCTCGATCGCCCTCAACGGAGCGGTGCTCTCCGTGGGGCGCGGGCTGTTTCGATAGGCCGGCCTTTTCCTTTGTCTTTGACGGCGGCGCGCCCTATCATGACGGGAGGAGGGTGCCCATGGGCATTCCGTTCCTGGTCTTCCTGGCGGCGGTGGGGGCAATCGTCGTGTTCGTCGTGGTCAGCTACAACCGCCTCGTCTCGCTCACCCAGCGCTCCCAATCCTCGTGGTCCGACGTGGACGTGCAGCTCAAGCGGCGCACCGACCTCGTGCCCAACCTCGTCGAATCGGTCAAGGGATACGCCGCCCATGAGCGCGGCACCCTCGACGCGGTGGTGCGGGCGCGGGGAGCGGCGGTGACGGCCCGACTCCGGAATCTCGCGCGGAGGGCGAAGCGCAGCTGAGCCAGGCCCTGCGCGGGCTCTTCGCGCTGGCCGAGTCGTATCCCGACCTCAAGGCGAGCGCCAGCTTCCAGTCGCTGCAGGCCTCGCTCGGTGAGATCGAGGAATCCGTCCAGAACGCCCGGCGCTACTTCAACGCGGTGGTGCGCGATCTCAACACCACCATCCAGGTGTTCCCGTCCAATCTCGTGGCCGGCTTCTTCCAGTTCCGTTCTCGCGCGTACTTCGAGCTGGACCGCCCCGACGAGCGGCAGGTGCCGAAGGTCTCCTTCGGGAGCTAGGCGTATCAGGCGTCTTCTCCTCGTTGTCGCCCTCCTCACCGCCCTCGCGCCACGGGCGGAGGCTCAGCCCCGCTCCTTTGCCATCGAGCGCTTCGCCGTCACCCTCGAGGTGGGCGCCGACGCCACCCTGCGCGTGCGCGAGGCGATCACCGTCGACTTCCGGGGAAGCCATCAGGGGATCTTCCGCACCATTCCCGTGCGCTACGAGCGGCGGGGCGTGGACTTCGCCCTGCGCGTGGACGACGTCCACGTGTTCGACGAGAGCGTGGCCCCGCTCAAGACGGAGGTGCAGTATCTCGGTCGCGCCGTCCGGATCACGGCCTGGGTGCCCGGGGCGCAGAATGCCACGAAGACGGTCATCATCACCTACCGCGTGCGGCGCGCCCTCATCGACGTGGACGGTCACGAGGAGCTGTACTGGAACGTCACGGGCACGGACTGGGACGTGCCGATACGCCAGGTGGAGGCGATCGTCTCCTCGCCCCCGGGCATTTCGCTGGACCGGATCGACTCCATCGCCTATACCGGTCCCCTCGGCGCGTCGGGCACCGACTACACGGAGGAGCGCGCCGACAGCTTCCTCACTTTCAGGACCACACGCCCGCTACGCCCGCGCGAGGGACTGACCATAGCGGTGGGCTGGCCTCCCGGCGCGATCCGCGGGCCGGGAGTGATACAGCGGGCGTGGTGGTTTCTCGGCGACAACTGGCCGCTCGGCCTGCCCCTCCTGGCCCTGGGCGGCCTGTTCCTCGTCTGGCGCGTCCATGGACGGGATCCGAGGGGGGACCCGGGTCGCGGCCCTGGCTCGGATCGGGCGGGCCGCAGGTTTTCAAGCCTCGAGTACCAGCCGCCCGAGGGCATGATGCCTGCCACGGGCGGCGCTCTCGTGGCGGAGCGGGCCACGCCGCGTGACGTCGTGGCCACCCTCGTCGATCTCGCGGTGCGCGGCTACATCCGCATCGAGGAGATCGAGCCCGCCTTCGGCGAGACGGACTGGGTGGTACACCGGCTCCGGCCCCTCGCGGAGGATCCCCACCTCCGGCCGCTCGAGCGCTCGCTCCTCGGCCGGCTCTTCGGCAGCGACGGGAGCCTGACCGAGCGCCGGCTCTCCGAGGTCAGGCGCGACTACGACACCGTCTTCCCGCCTATTCGCGACGAGATCTACCGGGGCCTCATCGGCGACGGCCTGTTTCCCTCGTCGCCGGAAAGGGTGCGGGCCCTCTGGCTCGTCACGGGTCTCGGCCTGATCGGACTGGCCGCCCTCGTGCTCACGAGCGGCCCTGGCCGCTTCGTGAGGTCGCCCGTGATCCTCGCTACCGGGCTCGGTATGGCCGGCCTCATCGTGGCCGCGTTCTCGCCGCTCATGCCCCGCAAGACCTTGCGCGGAGCGCAGGCGGCCACCCACCTGAAGGGCTTCCGTGAGTTTCTCGAGCGCACGAGCGCGGACGAGCTCCGCCGCCTTCCCCCGACACCATGCACAAGTGGTTGGCGTGGGCGATCGCCCTCGGCGTCAGCGAGCGCTGGATCCACAGCTTCGACGGCCTCACCGTGACCGAGCCCACCTGGTACACCGGCCACGGCGGCCCTCAGCTCGGCGGCCTCGGCCGGAGCCTCGACCGGTTTCGCCTCGAGCGCCGAGCAGGCGATCCTGACCTCCCGGCGCGGCGAGAGCGGGTTCTCGGGAGGATCATCGGGCGGGGGCATGGGTGGCGGGGGCGGGGGTACCTTCTAGGTGTCTCGGTTTCACCCTCTCCTGCTAGACTCTTAGAAACTCCATGCGACGGCCAGCCGCGAGAAAGAGCATTGCTCTCCTGCTCGTCCTTTTCAGCCTGCTGGCCTCGGTCCCGGTCTCCGCCCAGCAGTCGGAAGCGGATGTCTTCGTGGCCCAGGCCATCCTCGCCTACGAGGACAAGCACTATGACGAGGCCCTCGCCCACCTGCGCGAGGCGCTGGCCCAGGATCCCAAGAACGTCGAGGCGCTCTACTACACGGGTCTCGTCTACATCGCGCAGCAGCGCCTCGATCTGGCCATCCCGGTGCTCGAGCAGGCCCGCCAGCTTGCCCCGGAGGATTTCTCCGTGCGCTATCTCCTCGGCGTGTCCTACTTCGCCCAGGAGCGCTACGACCTGGCCGAGCCGCTCCTCACCCAGTGCTTCAAGGAGCGCCCGCAAACGGAGGGGCTCGGCTACTACGTAGGCTTCATGCGCTACCGCAACAAGAACTACGCGGGGGCCCTCGACGCCTTCAAGGCCGAGACCTCTCCCGATCCCGCCATCAAGCAGCTGACCCACTTTTACTCGGGGCTCGCCCTCGGCGTGATGGGGCTGCCCGAGCGCGCGGCCGGCGAGCTCGACGCGGCCACGCGCGGCGACACGCCCACCGCGCTCACGGGCGCCGCCGAGCGGCTGCGCGACAGCTTCGCGGCGGGCGGAGGGGCGGGCAATCGCTTCCACGCCGAAGTGCGGGTGGGGTTCACCTACGACAACAACGTGAAGGTCCTGCCCCAGCCGAGCAACGATCCCCTCGCCAACGCGATCCGCATGCAGGATTCCACGTCGCCCGGTGAGTTCGTCTCCCTCACCCTCTCCTACGACTGGCTCCGCTACGGCAACTGGGAGTCGACCATCGGCTATCAGTACTTCCAGACCTTCGTGAACGACTTCCACGACTTCGACGTGATGGACCAGGTGGGCACCCTGGGCGCGACCTACCGCGGGGCCATCGAGAAGGGCCTCGCTGGCCGGGGCGCGCTACCTCGTGGGCGGGCAGTACGTGTTCGACAATCAGTGGCTGGGCGGCGACCAGTTCCTCCAGCGCAACACGGGCACGCTCTTCGCCACCCTGCAGTGGAACTCCGGGGGACAGCTTCTGGCAGCCCACCAACGTCACCACGCCCATCCTGCGCTTTCAGGGAAAGAACTTCACCAACGTGACTCGGTTCCCCATCCCGCCGTCGGACAATCGTGACGCGAACAACTACATGGTCGGCCTGAGTCACACCTTCTACTGGTCGGGCGACCGGCACTGGTTCCGGGTCGGCTACCAGTGGGACGAGGACGTGGCGCAGGGGCGCAACTGGGACTATCGCGGCAACCGCGTCCTAGCCGGCGCGCAGTACACGCTGCCGTGGTGGTACGACGCGCGCGAGCTACAGCATGGACGTGCACTTCGCCAACTATCTCCACGCCAACACGCTCTTCCCCGTGATCAATCCCGGCACGGTCAAGCGCTCGGACATCGAGCAGGTCCACATCTTCGCGGTGGAGCAGCCGCTGCCCTTTCTGCTCCGGCGGGAGGGCGGGGGCACGCGCGCGCCTTTGACGCTGCGCACGGAGTATCAGGTGGGCGTGACGAGCTCCGACATCGCGATCTACAAGTACAACCGCAACGTCGTCTCGATCTCCATCAGCTACCAGTACTAGGCGCGGGCCGCTGCCCGTACTCGATGCAGGGCGGCTCAGCTACTTGGGGCCGATGGTGACCTTGCTGTTGGCGCCGCTCACCGAGAGGAGCGCGGTGCTGGGCGAGGCCAGCTTGATGCTGCCGAGCCCCGGATTCTGGATCGCTCCCGTGCCGATCGAGACGTTGCCGGCAGTGGCCCCATTCAGCAGGGCCACGGGAACACCGCCGATGAGAAGGCAGGAGCCCCCGCAGAGACTGTTCGACACGGAAAGCAGGTTCCCGCCGGAGCCCCCGAAGGCCACCAGCCCGCCCCCGATGCTCGCCAGCGCCCCGCCGCTCACCGAGAGGAGCGGCCCATTGAGAAGCGACACGATGCTGCCGTTGCGCACGCTCAGCAAGTCTCCGGCCACGTTCAGGACGCTGCCGCCGGCCACATTGACGAGGGCGCCCATGGCCACGGCCAGCCGGCTCGCGTCGACGGCGACCAGGGTGGACCCGGCGGTGAGCCGGCTCGTCCCGCTGAGAGTGATGGCGTCCGCCGCGCTCGTGAGCACGCTGCCGTTCTTGAGGTGGAGGAGAGGCGCCGTCGCTTCGAGGAGCGCGGTATCCACGCGGAGCGTCTGCTGAGTGTTGACGGTGGCCCCGACGGCTTCGAAGAGCGAGCCGCCCGTGCTCAGAGGGGTATCCGTGGCGAGGAGGCGTCCACTGTCCACGTCGACGGCGGTGCCGCGTCCGGCCAGGTCGAACATGGCCACGTCGGTGCCGAGGGCATGCGTGCCGCCGGTGAGCTTGACCAGCGGCTCAGCAGTGGAAGAGGTGAAGCGGCCGCCCGGCAGCACGGAGAGGAGGCTCACGGGCACGGTGAGGCTGGCGTCGGTGGCCCGGAGGAGGGGACCGGCCAGGCTCACCATCGAGCCGGAGGCCACGATCATGGCGGAGTCGAAGGTGGCGGCGCCGCCCGTGTACTCGACGAGCGGATCGAGGCTCGTGCGCGCCGAGTGTCTTGCCGCCCTGCACGAGGTAGAGCGGCGGATCTTCCGGTATCGATACGCCATCGATGAGGACACCCGACGAGTAGTTGCTGTCGCCGACGTCGCCGACCTCGAAGAGCAGCGAGGCGACGCCCGACTCCAGGGCCAGCCAGGAGAAGGCGACCTGCTTGAAGCCCGTGTAGCCCCATCCACAGGTCGGGCAACCGCCGCCCGCGGCGAAACCGGCGGCGCTCACCACCTGCTGGGAGACCTGGCCCGACGGGAACGCGGTGTTCACGCTCTCGGTCGCGAGCTGGGACACCTGGCCGCCCGGCCCCTTGACCTTGATGTCGAAGGTGTCGTTGAAGGGGCTGTGGCCACCGTAGAGACCGACCCAGTACGGATACTCGTTGCTCACGAAGTTATAGGTCGCCTTGATCGTGTAGAGCGTGCCGCCCGTGACCTGGAAGGGCTGCGAGAGCGAGCTGAGCTGACTGAAGCGTCCCGTCGGATCCGGCGCCGATCCCGGCCCCGTGGAGAGGAAGCCCATGAACTGACCAGCAGGCGGGGTGAAGGCGCCGAAGGCGGAGAGCACGGTGCCCGTCCCGGAAAGATTCCATCCGGGAGGAAAGAGGCCGGTCTCGAACCCGCCGTTGATGATCTTCGTGACCGGAGCTTTCGGTTCGGCGAGTCCCGTCTGGGGCACGATGCTCGGCAGGTTGAGGGAGCTCTTGTTGTTAGAGCTCGGGTCGTCGGTCAGGAGCGAGGCGGCCAGCGCCACGAGCTTGTTCTGCTCCTTGAGGCTCATGGCCTGCCAGGTCGCCTGATTGAAGCCGAACTTCGCGGAAGCCACGAAGCCGGAGAGGAGCTGAGTCATCTCCGGCTGGCTCAGGGTGCGCACCTGGCCCAGGTTGGGACCGAGGAGGCCGACGGACTTGAACGCGGTGAGCAGCGCGGCGTTGGCCGGGTTGTTGGAGGGACTGACTTCCACGGAGCCGGTCACCGAGGTGACCTGGGTGGACGCTCCGAGATTGCCCCCACCCGCCTGGGCACCCTGGCGTGATACCTCGACCACGAAGACGGTGCCACGCACGGCCGCCACCGCGTTGGGAGTGTGCACCTCGAGCTTTTCCCCGGCTGCATCCGTTGCTTGGCCACCGACACCGCGATCTTGCCGGATTCCAGATTGATGGTCGTCCGCCCGAGATCCTCGGTGATCGTGAGCACGGAGAGCTCGCGCACCGTGACCACGGCCCGACCACCCATGAGCACCTTCACGATCGAGTTCTCGGCGGTGTTGATGCGGTCACGCTCGAAGATGCTGTCCTTGAACTTGAGAGGAGTGCTCGCGGTGCTCGCGACATGGACGACGGTGGCCTGGCCCTGCAGAGTGGTGACGATACCGACGGCGCCCGGAGTCTGTGCCGGCGCGGAGAGGGGGCGCGAGCATTCCCGCGAGCGCAATGAAGAGCGAAATCCAGCGGACCATGAATAGCGATGATAGGTGTGCGGTGGATCGCGTGCAAGAAAGAACTCATTTTCTCGAGGGGAAATTCTCCACCGCCGGGGAAAAAGCGTCAACAGATCGACACGCGCGATCAGAAATCCTCGTGAGTGTCGCCCGGTCTTACGATTGTCCTCACCATCGTGTCATGGCGTTGACGCCACGGCGGTCCGATGCGGAGTCTCGTTCTCGGGAAAGGATCGCGCCTTGCTCTCGTGAGGGCACGCGTGAAGCTGCCGATCGCGAGCGAGAGGCGGCGCCGCGGGCGCCACTGCCGCGAGAACGTCACCCGTCATCACCCGTCATCGGGGGCACCCCGATCATGCCGTCCCGGCGAGGCCGGCCCCCGGGGAGGCCGGGATGGTATCATCTGAATCCGTCATGTTCGACATTGGCCTCCAGGAACTCATCCTCATCTTCGTGATCGCCCTTCTCGTCTTCGGACCCAAGAACCTGCCTCAGCTCGGCCGCTCTCTCGGCCGCGCCATGCGCGAGTTCAAGAAGGCGAGCGCGGAATTCGAATCGACGATCAGGACCAACCTGCAGATCGACGAGATCGACCAGCCGCCTGCGCCGTTGCCCGATCCCGCGCCCCTCGAGCACTCTCCAGGAACGGCCGCCGCCCAGGCCTTGCCCGACTCGGTCCTCGATCCCCTCGCTCCCGTGGATACGGCCGTCGCCGAGGCGCCTCCCGGCGAAGCCTTCGTGGCCCAGCGAGGCGCCCGACTCTTTCACACCCGGGACTGCGGCTGGGTCAAGCGCATCAGCGAGCCCGAGCGCGTCTATTTCAAGAAGGTATCCGAGGCCAGGGAGGCGTCGCTCCAGGCCTGTCCCGCCTGCGAGCCCTGGGAGCCGGCCTGATTTTTTGCTTGGCAAACTCAACGGGTGTTGACTAGTATGGTGTTGAGTAGACACCTTGGCTCCAGGCAGCAGACACTCCGGCACTCGATCAAGGGGACAGCATTGAAAGACATGACGCAAAGGCAGCGCGAGGTACTCGGCTTCATGCGTGGCTTCGCCGAGAAGCACGGGGCGCCGCCCACCGTACGGGAGATCGCCGAGCGCTTCCAGTTCACACCGCGCGCGGCCTTCGACCATCTGCGAGCGCTCGAGCGCAAGGGCATGCTCCAGCGCCGGGTCACGGACAAGCGGGCCTCCCGCACCTTGACCCTTGCCGACCGCGGATCGGAGCGCCCGCGGCGCGACAAGGACATTCCCATCCTGGGCAAGATCGCCGCCGGATCGCCCATCTTCGCCGTCGAGCAGCGGGAAGACGTGATTCCCGTGCGCCCCGAGTGGCTGGCCGCCAAGGGCGGCGACGTCTTCGCCCTCCGGGTGTCGGGCGACAGCATGATCGAGGCGCATATCGCCGACGGAGATCTGGTGCTCGTACGCAAGCAGGCTTCGGCGGTGGCGGGGGACATCGTGGCGGCGCTCGTGGACGACGAGGCGACGGTCAAGCGCTTCGCCCTCGAGGCCGGCACCATCCTTCTCAAGCCGGAGCATCCCACCATGAAGCCCATCGTGGTCGATCCGCAACGGGCGGACTTCCGCATCCTGGGCAAGGTCATCGGTCTCATCCGGGAGATGTAAGGAGAGAGGTCATGCGGACAGCCCAGAGAACGTCAAGGCAATCGCGGCCACGTCGCACGTTGGGGCACGCGCGGCGTCGAGTCTATGTCGGGAGCGCGGTGACGCGCCGGGAGTCGTCACGAGTTTTTTTGCCCGAACGACTCAACAGATGGCGGCCAGAACGGTGCTCGCCGACTGGCTCGGTGGCGCATTCATGGTGTGCGGGTTCATCGGCTGGGGAGCGCTGATCGTTTTCTTCGGCTCCTGAGCCTGGCTTGACCCGTCGCGCGGCGCGCCGATAGACTACCGAGCCTATGACCGCACGAACCTCGACGGGGATCGGCAAGCTGGACGAGATGCTGGGCGGTGGCCTGTGGCCGGGCACGCTCTGCGTCGTGTACGGCGCGACGGGGATCGGCAAGACGCATCTGGGGCTTCACTTCGCCCATGCCGGCGTGGGCGCGGAGGGGACTCCGGGCATTTTCTTCGACATGAACTCGCGCGGCGACTCGCAGCAGCACTCCGAGTACGCGGAGCGGCTCTACGAGTGGAAGCTCAAGCGGTGGACGCACACCGTCACGCCGATGAGCGAGCCCTTCCCTCCGCCGACCAGATGACCGCCCGCTACTGCGATGCCCTCCCGTGGGTGGGCAAGCTCCGGGACTATCAGGTGCCCACGCCCGACGGGAGTCTCGAGCTCGACTGGAACTGGAAGGCGGAGTACAACCACGCGCTGTACACGGTGCGGCCCTTCGTCTACTTCCACCTGGGGGCGGGTGCCGCCGCGTCGTGGTCGACGGGGTGGAGCCCATGGACGTGCCGGGCGACTTCATCCAGCCCTTCCTCTTCGACGAGCTGTACCGCAAGACCATACACCGCGACAGCGAGACGCTGGGCATGGAGATCTGCCTCCCCGTGTGGAAACACCGGGAGTTCATCGACGGCCACCGCTACGACCACGCGACGGTGACCACCATGCTTTTCGTGACCACCGAGGAGACCCAGCTCGAGCACCTGATCGCGCGCAAGGTCGCCGCGGGAGATATCGGCGCGGTGGCCAACACCATCATCGTGATGGGCAGCGAGCGGGTGGGGAACCGGCTCGGCGCGCTTCCTCTGCGTGGTGAAGCACCGGGGGAGCGCCAAGAGCGACGAGATCGCCGAGTATCGGATGACGGAGCGCGGCGTGGAGTTCGTGTAGCCGGCGATGGACGCGCGGGCGCTCGAAGCGAAGCGGGCGCGCAGCTTCCGGCACCTTCCGGCCCGGCGCATCCGCTCCGAGAGCGCGGCCATCGCCTTCGTGGAGGCGGTGGGCGTGTGCTCCACCTTCTACCGCTTTCCCGAGGGCGTGGCCTGCCTCTGGGAAGCGGTGGTGGGACGGGAGAGACCGCGCTGGCCCCGGCACTCCCACCACGACGACGGCATCGGCCGGACCTGGGAGCTCAAGGACTCGCTGCCCGCGCGCCGCCGCTGCTACTACGGCAAGCTCCTGAAGGGGCGCCCCGTCCTCGTCGCCCTCGATCTCTTCCCGGCCTTCTACGCCCTCGTGCGCGGCAGCCAGCGGGCGCGTGACTTCGCCGCCGAGTACCGAGCCGGGCGGATGTCGGCCACGGCCAAGCGCCTCATGGACAGCTTCTTCCGCGAGAGTCCGCAATACACCCGCGGCCTGCGGGCCGACACCTTCATGCTCGAATCGTCGAAGACCCGCGAGTTCGAGCGGGCCATGGGCGAGCTGCAGCAGGGGCTGTGGATCGTCAAGACGGAGGAGCGCTACGAGCCCAGCTTCTCCTACCGCTGGGACCTTCTCGAGCGCTGGCTGCCCGACCAGGTCGCGGAAGGCCGGCAGCTCAGCCGGACGGCCGCCCTCGACCGGCTCCTCGCCCGCTATCTGGCCGGCGCCGTGTACTCCACACCCGCCCGCATGGCCCGCGTGTTCGGCCGCGGGACCAAGGAGACGGCGCAGGCGGTGGCCCGCCTCGCCAAAGCGGGCCGGGTCCGCGCGGAGGTCGAGGTGACGGGCTGGCCGGGCTCCTGGGTGGTGAGCGCCTGATGGAGGCGCCACCCGGCTTTCGCTACATCGACATCCACACCCATCTTCCATCCCGATCGGCTCGCCCGCGCCATCCGACGATGGTTCGCCGAACGCTCGACGTGGAAGCTCGAGCATCCTTCGGAGCCCGAGGAGGTGGCGGCCTATCTCGCCGAGCGCGGGGTGGAGCGCTTCGTCTATTTCTCCTACGCGCACAGGGCGGGCATGGCCCGCGACATCAACGCCTGGCTGCGCGACGTCCGGCCCCGCGTGCCCGCGGGCATTCCCTGGGCACGGTGCATCCCGACGACCCGGACATGATGGAGGTGGCGGAGGAAGCGCTCATCCGCTACGTCTTTCCCGGCTTCAAGGTCCACATCAACGTGCAGCGCTTCTTTCCCGACGATCCCCGGATGCTCCCGCTCTACGAGCGCCTGCTCGCCCTCGATCGCTTCCTGCTCATTCACGTGGGCTCGGCGCCCTGGCCCAACGAGTACGACGGGTTTCCCGCTTCGAGCGGGTGATGGACATGTTCCGGACGCTCAAGGTAGTGGTGGCACACATGGGCTCCTTCGAGACCCGACAGTTCATGCATCTCATGGAGCGCTGCCCCAATCTCTACCTCGACACGACCATGGCCTTCGCCCCGATCCACCACGAGTACCGGAAGATCGAGACCCGGCTCAATCGCATCTCGGTCACCAACGACGATCTCGTGCGCTGGCAGGACCGTATCGTCTTCGGCAGCGATTTTCCCATCCTTCCCTATCCATACGAGGAGGAGCGGGAGGCCCTGTGGCTCCGCGACCTGCCGCGCCCCGTCTACGACAAGATCTTTCACGACAACGCGGCGCTGCTCCTGGGTCTCTCGTGACCGCGCGGGTCACCCTCGATGCGCTCGGTGCGGGGGCGCGCGAGCTCCTGCAGGCCCTCGACGAGGCGCTGGGCCCCGGGCGGCCCGCATGGCTGGTGGGCGGCGCCGTGCGCGATGCGCTGAGCGGAGCCATCGTCCGCGATCTCGACCTGGCCGTGCCGTCGGGAGCCATCGCGCTGGCGCGCGAGCTGGCGGGCCGCCTCGACGCCGCGTTCGTCGTCCTGGACGAGAAGCGGGGCGCCGCCCGCCTGACGGGCGCGGGTGGCTATGCGTGGCGCGGGCCCCAGGTCGACGTCGCCGATTTCCGGGCACCGGATCTCGCGGGGACCTGCGGGGGCGCGACTTCACCGTCAATGCCCTTGCCGTGTCCGTCCTCCAACTCGCCCGATCGGGCGAGGGAGCCGTGGAGGACCCCACGGGCGGGCTCCACGATCTGCGCGTGCGCCTCGTCCGGCTCTGCTCCCCGCTCGCTGGACGACGATCCCGTCCGGGTGCTCCGCGCGGCGCGGCTGGCCATCGGGCCGGGATGGACGGCGGGGCAGGGGGTCGAGGAGGCGGCTGGCGCGCGGCGCCCGGCCTCTCGGGAGTCTCCGCGGAGCGCGTGCGCGACGAGCTGCTCGGCATCTTCACCGAGCCGGCGTCGGCGGCGGGGCTGCGTCTCCTCGATGGCTGGGGCGCCCTCGTCGTCATGCTGCCCGAGCGAGACGCCATGAAGGAGACCACACAGTCCGAGCCGCACCGCTTCGACGTGTGGGAGCACAGCCTGCGCGCCGTCGAGGGCGCAGACCTGCTCGCGGGCCGGGCGCGCGAGCTCGAGCCATGGGGCGACGCCTTCGCGGCGCACCTCGACGAGGTCCTCGGCGATGGCGCCACCCGGCGGGAGGCCCTCAAGCTGGCCGCGCTCCTCCACGACATCGCCAAGCCGGAGACCCGCAGCGTGGAGGATGGCCGCACGCGATTCCTCGGCCACGATGTGCGGGGCGCCGAGCGCGTCGGCGAGATCGCGGCCCGCTGGCGGCTCTCGGGGCGGCTCGCGGGCGCGCTGGAGCGTCTGGTGCGCCAGCATCTCCGTCCCATGCATCTGGCCATGGCCGGCGAGGTGACGCGCCGGGCCCGCTATCGCTTCTTCCGGGATCTGGGCGACGAGGCCCTCGATGTCCTGCTCCTCGCCCTGGCCGATTCGGCGGCGCTCCGGGGCGATTCGCCGACTGAGCAGTCTGGGAGGGCGAGGGCGGCCGCGTGGTGCGCGAGCTGATGGCCGGTCACGCCGACGAAGCGCGCGCGATCACCGCGCCGCCCTTGCTCGACGGCCGCGAGGTCATGCAAGCGCTCGGGCTCGGACCGGGGCCGGAGGTGGGCAGGCTCCTCGCTCTCCTTCGGGAGGCCCAGGCCGTGGGCGCCGTCTCGACGCGCGAGGCGGCCGTGGCCTACCTGCGCCGGCTGCGGCCTGGAAACCTTGACACCCCCGAGGCCGTTCCATAAAGTAAGCGCTGCTCCTCAGTATCGAATTAGCCCGTTATTCAAGGAGGAACACATGGTGTGGACACGTCTCTGCGCGGCGCTCGCCGTCGCGCTCGTCGCCCTCGCGGCTCCCGTATCGGCCCCGGCCGCTCCTGAAGGCAAGGTGGTGATCGCCCAGGGCGTGGATCCCTCTACGCTGGATGCCATGAACCAGCAGGAGACGCCGGCCTCGGTGGTGGCGACCCACATCTACGACACGCTGGTGGAGCGTGACCAGAGCCTCAAGGTCGTTCCCGCGCTCGGCCACCGAGCTCCCGAAGCTCCTCGCCCCCACGGTGTGGGAGATCAAGCTCCGCAAGGGCGTCAAGTTCCACAACGGCGAGGACTTCAACGCGGACTCCGTCAAGTACAGCCTGGAGCGCGTGAAGGAGCCGTCGATGCGCGGCAGCTCCAACTTCAAGCCCATCGATCGCGTGGAGATCGTGGACCCATACACGGTGAAGGTCCACACGACCAAGCCCTGGCCGATCTTCGTGGTGGCCCTGACCCAGCGTCAGGCTTCCATGTATCCCCCAAGGCCTACGCGGGCAAGGACTCGCCCTTCATCTCGAAGAATCCCATCGGCACCGGGCCCTACCGTCTCGTGCGCTGGAGCAAGGACGAGGAGATCCTCCTCGAGGCGTGGCCGCAGTACTGGCGGGGAGCGGCGAAGATCAAGAACGTGGTCTTCCGGCCCATTCCCGACGACGCCGTGCGCGTGGCCGCCCTGCAGAACGGCGAGGTGGACGTGGCCGTGAACATCCCGCCTCACATGGCCAACATCATCGCCAATCATCCGAAGATCTTTCTCACCACCGCGCCGAGCATCCGGACCATCCAGCTCATGTTCTACACCGCGCAGTTCGACGCCCAGAACAAGCTGGTGGGACCGTACCAGGGGCCGACGGCGGACAAGCGCGTGCGACAGGCCATCACCCTCGCCCTCGACGCGGACGAGATCATCAAGGGCGTGCTCGACGGCAAGGCCCAGCGCGTGGCCACCCTGCTTCCCAGCATGCACTTCGGCTACGATCCCTCCCTCAAGCCCGTCAAGCAGGACGTGGCCAAGGCCAAGAAGCTCCTCGCCGAGGCGGGCTTTCCCAACGGCCTCGAGATCCAGCTCAACTCTCCCCAGGGCCGCTACGTGCGCGACAAGGAAGTGGCGGAGGCGGCGGCCGGCCAGCTGACCAAGGCGGGCATCAAGACCACGCTCAAGACCTTCGAGTTCGTGAACTACCTGAACAACATGGTCTACGTGCACAAGGCCGGGCCGGTGTGGCTCATCGGCTGGGGCCAGGCCATGATGGACGCCGAGGGCATCTACGTGCCGCTCTTCCACACGGGCAGCCTGCTCAGCAACTACCACAACCCTGATTTCGACGGCATGGTCGACCAGGCGCAGACCATGATGGACGAGAAGCAGCGGCTGGCCCAGTACTTCCGCATCAACAAGCTCTGGCTCGACGATCAGCCCGCGGCTCCGCTCTACCAGCAGATCGATCTCTACGGCGCGAGCAAGCGGGCTCAACTGGAAGGCCCGGAGCGACGAGGCTGATCAAGGCCTACGACATGTCGCTCAAGTAGGATCGGGCAGGCGCCCCGGGCCGCCGTCGCGCGGCCCGGGGCATGCGGTCCACCCGCAGCGTCGCGCGAGCACGGAAAACCCTCATGAGGAGGTCTCCATGACCTGGACCCGCATCGCGCTCGCGGCCGCGCTCATCGCCGCGCTCCCCGTCGCCGCCCCCGCGGCTCCCCAGGGCAAGGTAGTCATTGCCCAGGGTGTGGACCCTACCACCCTCGACCCGATGAATCACCAGGAGACGCCCGCGGGGAACATCTGCCGGAACATCTTCGATACCCTCCTCGAGCGCGACCCCGAGCTCAAGATGCAGCCGGCTCTCGCGCGAGAGATGCCCAAGCTCGTGGCCCCCACGGCGTGGGAGTTCAAGCTCCGGCCCGGGGTGAAATTCCACAACGGCGAGTTGGTAGACGCGGAAGCGGTCAAGTTCAGCCTGGAGCGCCTCGTGGATCCCAAGAACAAGATGCGCGGCGCCCCGCCCTTCGCTCCCCTCAGCCACGTGGAGATCGTGGACCCGCTCACCGTGCGCATCCACACCAAGGCGCCCTGGCCCATCCTCGACACCCTCATGAGCGCGGGCCAGGCATCGATCGTGCCTCCCAAGTATTATCGCGACAAGGACACGGTGGCCGTGTCGCGCGCGCCGGTGGGGTCGGGCCCCTACCGCTTCGTCCGCTGGGTCAAGGACGACCGCATCGAGCTCGAGGCCAACGAGCAGTACTGGCGCGGCGCCCCCGGATCAAGACGCTGGTGTTTCGCCCGATCCCCGACGACGCGGTCCGGGTGGCCGCGCTCCAGAACGGTGAAGTCGACGTGGCCGTCAACATTCCCCCGCACATGGCCAACATCATCGCCAATCACCCCAAGCTCTTCCTGACCACGGCTCCGAGCGTCCGGACCATCCAGCTCATGTACTACACGCACCAGTACGACGCCCAGCACAAGCTGGTCGGCCCGTACCCGGGTCCCACCGCAGACAAGCGTGTGCGCTGGGCCATGAACTATGCGGTGGACGTGGACGACATCATCAAGAACGTGCTCGACGGCAAGGCCCAGCGCGTGGGGCTCATGCTGACCGACCGCCACTTCGGCTTCGATCCCGCCATCAAGCCCATCAAGCAGGACTCTGGCCAAGAGCAAGCAGCTCCTGACCGAGGCGGGATTCCCGGGCGGCCTCGAGATCACCCTCAACTCGCCCCAGGGGCGCTACGTGCGCGACAAGGAAGTGGCCGAGGCCATCGCGGGGCAGCTGACCAAGGCGGGGATCCGCACCACGGTGCGCACCCACGAGTGGGTGCACTACTTCGGGAACCTCGCGCTACAACCACAAGACGCCGCCGGTGTGGCTCATCGGGTGGGGCACGGCAACGCTACGATGCCGGAGACCGTGTACGTGCCGCTCTTCCGCTCCGGGCGCTTTCTCAGCAACTACTACAACGCCGACTTCGAGGGCATGAGCGAGCAGGCGCAATCGACCATGGACGCGAAGAAGCGCTACGAGCTCTACCAGCGCATCAACCGCCTCTGGGTGGACGATGCGGCCGCCATGCCGCTCTACCAGCAGCTCGATCTCTACGGGGCGACCAGGCGCATGGTGTGGAAGGCGCGCGGCGACGAGGCCATCAAAGGCTACGACATGGGCCTCAAGTAGCGCGCCGGCACATTTCCAAGGCCCCGCCGTCAAATAGTTGGGCTAGAATAACCTCTGGAGAGGACGCGGAGTCACGGTTAGTTCCGCCGCGTACGATGATTCAACGCGGGCGTAGCCGAGTGGTAAGGCGTCAGCTTCCCAAGCTGAAGACCACGGGTTCGATCCCCGTCGCCCGCTCCACATCACGATGGCCCGGAGGATGTTTCTCCGGGCCTCTGTTGTGTCTACGTGGATCAAAGAGGTGAGATGGTTCTCGGCGCCGTCAGTCCCTGTAGCCCGCCTCGAATTGGCTCAGCACGTAGAGCGCCCACGGGCTCAGCCCGAGGGTTTGACCGCGTCGACGTACACCGTCTCGAACTCACGCTCCTCGCTGTCGCGGGCAGGATCGAACGCGCGCCGACGGACCTCGCGAAAGCCCGCCCGCTCCAGCATGCGTGGCCATCGTTTCGAGGTCGTAGATGAAGCGTTGCTCACCCCACTGGCGGAAGTCGTGATTGACGATCTGGCACTTCGTCGCGTCGCGGAGAGACGGAATGCGCCAGCGCACGTAGTCGAAGAACTCCCCGATCATTTGAGGCGTACGCCTGCAACTCCTCTTCCGCGTCGGGAATCCCACACTGAGGAGACCTCCAGGCCGGAGCACGCGGAAACACTCCTCGGCGACGAGCCGCACCGCATCTTCCTCTCTCGATATGCTCGATGAAGTGCTCGCTGTAGATCGTGGCGATACACGCTTCGGGGAACGGCAGCGGCTCCCGGAGATCGAGCGCGAGATCGGCGGCAGGTACGAACACGTCGATATTGGTCCAGCTCGAGCGCAGGTTTTGCCCCGCACCCGAGATGCAGCCTCGCCTCAGGCGGCAACCTCATTCGACGGGCCCGGCGCACGGCCCGGCTGGTGTCGAGCGCAGAGGATGATCTCCTGGGCGAGCGTGCCGAACGCGCGCTGGAGTCCCCGCGGGGTCTTGCCGCGCGCCACTCGGCGCAGCTTGGTGAGCTGCCATTCGATCGTGCGGCGGAGCTTGGAGGCGGTCACGTTCTGGCCCGCTGGCTCGACTCATCGCGCCTCACGGATCCACGGCGGGCACAGGGAACCGGTTCGATGGCGCGAATGCGCATCGAGGCTCCCGTCCATGGGCTCGACAGAACTCGATGAGCCAACAGACCATTTCGACGTCGGCCGTGGTCACCGCGGTGCCCGTGGGAAGGCAGAGGACTCGGTCGGCGAGCTGTGTCTGTTACGGGGAGTCGGATACCACGGTAGCGTGGCAAGGAGCGGTATGGCTCCATGCGGTGACAGCCGGGGTAGAAGTATCGCCGAGCGAGAACACCCTCCGCCCAAAGCGTCTTGTGAAGCGCATTGCGAGACAGGCCGGCCGCCGCCTCGTCAATCTCCACGACCACGTATTGATAGTTGGCGGACTCGTGGGGAGCGAAGTCGATGACTTGCAGGCCGGGGACCTGCCCCAGCCGGGAGCGATAGATCTCGTAGTGTTCCTTGTTGACCTTGACGATCTCGTGGAGACTCTCCTGCATCGTCAGGCCCATGGCGGCGGCGGCCTCGCTCATCTTGGCATTGATCCCGAGATCAGTGACCTCATCGTACCCGCCGAACCCAAAGTTCCTCGTGCGCTTGAGCAGAGCGGCCAGCGCGGGGTCGTTGGTGGCGATGGCGCCGCCCTCGAAGGAGTGCACGAACTTGGTCGCGTGGAAGCTGAATACTTCGGCACGCCCGAAGTTGCCGATCATCCGCCCCTTATGCGAGCAGGCGAAGGCATGGCCGGCATCGAAGAGGAGGGTGAGGTTGCGCCGGCGGGCGAGGGCCGTCAGCTCCTCCACGGCACAGGGCCGTCCCCACACGTGCACGCCCAGAATGCCCGTGGTGCGGGACGTGATAAGCCGCTCGGCATGGGCGGGATCGAGATTGTGGGTCTGGGGGTCCGAATCCGCAAAGACGGGCTCGATCCCATGCCATTGGAGGGCATGCGCGGTGGCCGCGAAGGTAAAGGCGGGAAGGATGACCTCTCCGGTGAGCCCGAGCGCACGTGCCACCAGGCCGAGCCCGACCGTGGCGTTGGCCACCGCGACACAATGGGCGACCCCGAGGTTTCGCTCAAGCACCTGCTCGAACTCTCGTACGTACGGCCCGTCGTTGGTCAGCCACCGCCGGTCGAGCATGTCCTTGACGCGCGCCAGAAAGTCCTCTCGTCGCCCGATATTGGGCCGACCTACACACAAGCTCTCGGCAAAGGTGGAGGGACCGCCGAAGATTGCCAGGTCATCGAGTGATGCTTTCATCCTGGTTCTTCCGTGTCGATGGGGTCCCGGTAGACGTAGGCGGTGTACTCGAATAGCCCGTAGTCGTGGCGCAGCACGAAGTGCCGGCTCAGGCCTCGCGTGAGGAAGGCGGCGAGCGTTTCCATAGGCATGTGGAACAGGTCGTCCCGCTCCCACTCGACGTACCTGGACATCACGTTGAAGGCAATCCCGCGGCGCGCGTGCGCCCACACGCGAGTCACGAGCGCCTCGAAGTACGCCATCATCGCGGGCACGGAAAGGGCAGAGCGCAGGGTAAAAACTCCGTTCATGACGATGTAGTCGAAATCGGGTAGCCCCGCGTCGTCATCGAGAACATCGACGTCGTAGTAGGTGAGGTGGGGGAATTTTCCCCGCGACAGCTCGAGAAAACGCGCGGACACGTCGAGGCCGCTGTAGTGGATGTCGTCACGACCGTGCCGCCGAATGTGCTCGTAGAGGTGCGAGGCGCCGCAGCCGAAGTCGAGCAGGGTCGCCGAACGCCCTCGAGCCGGCGCGAGTAAACCAAGCATGACGCGGTAGCGCCGGTCGGTCTGCTCCTGGCTCCGGGTCCATCCCACGCCGCGAAAGCTGTCCCCGTGATGATCCAGGCACTGCTCAGCGAAGCGAACGATACTCGCGTAGGGCTTTTCCGTCATGGCGGATTGGCCATCAACGTGCCTGGCCGCCCGGCGAGTGGCCCACGCCAGGAGGCTGGCGTACCGGTAGGCGGGAAAATACATGCTGTCGAAGCTTCCCGCCGCCATCGACCAGAGCCGCATACGCTGGACGGTTGAGGATGCGCCCGCAGAGGTACACGGGTAAGGTCCCCGTCGCCCACCCGCGCTTGAATCTGCTCAGTCCGTCCCGGCGGTCGGCCTCGAGACCTGGGGCGCCGCCAAGGTCCAGCCATTGGACGCCCGCCGCGGCGAGATATCGGAGGGCGAAGTCGAAGATCGCGAAGGAAGCTCCCACCGCATAGCCGGCGTCGCTGTAGGCACCGAGGTGGTAGTAGGCCAATCTGCCCGCCCTGTACCAGACGGTGATGCCCACGGTGGTACCACCACTCTCGGCCCGGAAGAGGGTGACTCCAGGCACTGCGAGTTGCCCGGTGAGGGGCCGCCGAGGAGAACGCGGCAAAGCCGTCAATTCCATGTCGGGCCACGAGCTCACGGTAGAGTGCGGACCAGATCGTGGCGAGACCAGAGGGATCAGGGCAGCGCTCCACACGCACGTGTCGGTTGGCCTTGGCGGCGTTTCGACGATGATGCGGGGAGACGTGCCGCTCGATAGGCTCCTTCAAGTCGACCACGAAGTGATCCTTGAAGCGTCGGACGTGATCGGGAAAAGCTCTCCGGAGCTGGGACTCGGTGCAACTTCCGAAGGGATCGGTAACCACCACGAGACTTACGAGGTCCGACTCGAGCGCCCGGAGGTCTCGTCCGAGTGATCTCCAGTCGGCACAGGAGAATACCGGATAGCATCCCATAGCGTCATTGGCCGTGCGTTTGTCTTGCCCCGACAGGCTGGGTACCGGCCGCACGAGGATCCATCCATTCGACTTGGGCAGCCAGCGCGGTGTACCAAGCTCAGCCAGGGAGGCGGCATAGGCGGGGTGCGAGTATCCCGACAGGAGGCCCGGCTCCTTCATGACCCCGGACGGTGATGCTTGAAGTGGCGACCGACCGTCTGATTCACGAAACCCATGCGGACACCAGCGCCCCACATTCGCTTCCATAGGTTCCAATCTCCGGGCTCGTCGTAGCGCCACGCGTCTGGATCGTAGCTGAAGAAACGAAAGGTAGGAGGCGTACAAGACGGACGCGTTGCAGATGCAGCCGAGTTCGGGTGGATACGAGCCCACAGGGCGCCACAGACCGTCCGCTACCTCATCACTCATGATTCCGTAGGCGAATTCCAAACGATGGGCGAAACAAGCGTTCAGGAGCGCTTCAATGTGATCCTCGGAGAACTCGTCATCGTCGTCGAGCCAGGCTACCCACTGTCCTCGCGCCAGCGCGAGCGCGAAGTTCGCCGGCTGGGTCCCGGCCACCAGCCAGGCATGCCATGGATCAGAAGGGAGGATCTCCTTGTTCGGAAGATTGACGAAGAGGATCCTGGGATCATGGAGCTTCGTTACCAGCGCGGCTGTGTCGTCGGTGCAGGCGTCGCCAACAATGATCACTTCCAGTCGGGGGTAGCTCTGGCGCAGCGCCGATGGAACGGAGCGCTCGGTGAGGAGCCCGGCACGGTTATATGTGGGGATGAGAATCGAGACGAGCGGCTCACTCTGGTAGTAGATGTCTCCGGCCCGCCGTCGAGCTATGGCCAGCGCCAAGCTATAGCGGGCCCGAAATCGATTGACCGGTCCAGGGAGCCGCTTTCCGCGAGCGAGAAAACGGTCCAGGCGCCACTGAACGGCGGCCTTCTTTTTCTCGCAGAGGTGCCGTCGCGAACTGTCGCGCGCGTGCCGCAGCGTTCGCTACCGCGAGGCGAGCATTCATCATCCGATGTAGTGGGTCCGAGATCATCCTCTGAACTCGCTCGATGAGTAACCTCGGAATCTCAGGCTGGAATTGCTTCGCGGTCGCCGTCCGCCGGAGGATTATGCACTCTCACAACTGATAAGGGAACAACATTCGCCGTCCCCCGAGGCTCAAGCGCGCACGTTGCCGGGAGTGATTGGCGGGCGGCGGGAGGTTGCATTCGGATGGTCGATACCTGTAAAGATTGTTGACGTTCTGAGTCTACTCGGAGCGTTATTTTATCTCTGATGATTGCCGAGGTGTAGGGAGCCGGGCAATTTTTCCCTAGTGGTGCTTTGCCCTCCGGAGATCTTCTAGCAGATCCCGCTTCGAGCCGTGGCGACGTACCTCATGAGGCGTTATCCCGGCACAGTCCTCTCCGGATACCTTCGTTGGCTCCCTTGAGAAGTCGCATGACGGGGATTGCCGTAGACAGGCCGGCGCCGGCGCGAAAACGGCGCGTTTCGCGGTTCTCATAGGGACCGCCGGAACACGTCATGCAGGTATCCCCTGCCGAGGAAGCTCTCGAAAGGTCGGACAGGTCCGGGGAGTCTAGCCTTCCAGTGGCCGCAGGTCACGACGGCGCATCACATCAAATTTCGGTTACCGAGCGGGGGTCGTACATCCGAAGTCACGCCCATTGCGAGCCGAGGGAGGAGCCCGTGACGCGACCGAGCCTGCGAGAGTATGCAGCGGGGCAGCGAGAGCGTTACCTGGCCGCCACCCGAGCCGAGAAGGGGGCCCAGCTGGACGAGGGCGTCGCCGGCACCGGCCGGCACCGCAAGGCGGCGATCCGATTGCTGCGGCGGGCGCCGCGGGCGCCCACGGCCCGCTCGCGCGCTGGCCGCCGCGCCGCTACGGCCCCGCCGTGGCCGCGGCGGTGGAGGTCTTGTGGCGCGTTGCGGCTCGCGCCCGAGGTCGATGCGGCCCTGGACCGCCTCTGGACCCTCGCCGCCGCGGATCCGCACCGCCAGGGGGCCTACCGAGATCGCGCCCCCTCTTCGAAGTCCGCTCCTGAGGGCTCCGAGACAACGCCCCCCGGTAACCCTGAATTATGAGTTGATGAGCCCACGAGGGTAACCCTCACTCATGAGTTCCTACGGACGGTTCGAGCCGGATGGGTCAAGGAGAGGGTGCTAGAGGCCGGGCGGCTCCGAAATCTCAGGAGAATGAGGCGCTCGGAGATTTCCGGAGAGTATAGAATCGGAAATTCGAGAAGAGGCTGTCGGAAGCTCCGTGACGTTTCCACTTTGGAGGTAACCGCGACATGCCAAAACCCGAGCTCGAGTTTTCAAGCCGGATCACATCGCCTGGGAGCCGGTGGCCGGCTCGGCCACGGGCGGCGCGGGGGGAGCGGGGGTGAGTCAGAAGATCCTCAGCCAGAGCGCGGATGGCGACGTGACCCGGCTCCTCCGGTTCGACGCGGGCGTGGAGACGTCGGAGACGATCACCCACGATTTCTGGGAGGAAGTGTGGATCCTCGAGGGTGAGCTGATGGACCTCGGCAAGCGTCAGACTTTCACCGCGGGGATGTATGCGTGCCGCCCGCCCGGCATGGTGCACGGCCCGTATCGGGTGCCGAAGGGCTGCGTGACCTTCGAGGTGCGCTACTTCAAGCGCTGAGGCTCAGGCAGGTCCGAAGCCGACGGAAGTCTCCTCTCCTTTCACGAGAGGGCGGAAGCGCACGGGCAAGCCGGAGCGGAGCGTGTCGAACGGAATGTCCACGAGGCGGCCAAGCAGGGACACTCCTTCGTCGAGCTGCACCACCGCCACCGCATAGGGGCTTCGTCTCCGCGCCCCCGCGGAGCCACGCGGATCACCGTGAACGAGGTGATGGCGCCCTTGCCCGCGAGCGGCACGGGGGTCCAGTCCCGCTCCTGGCACCCGGGGCAGAACTGCTTGGGCGGTATGGAGAGCTCCCGCACTTGCCGCAGCGGATGCCCGTGAGCCGGCCGGCGCGGGCCTCTTCGAAGAAGTGCTTCAGCGTCAGCACGTTCTCAGTCACGGCCGAAGAGGCTCACGAGCACGGTGGCGGTGTTGCCCCCGAGCGTGTGGGTGAGGCCCGTGCGCGCGCCTTCCACCTGGCGCGGTCCCGCCTCACCGCGGAGCTGGGTGACGATCTCCGCGATCTGGGCGGCGCCCGTGGCCCCGATGGGATGGCCCTTGGCCTTGAGGCCGCCCGAGGGATTGACGGGGATCTTGCCCCCGAGGCTCGTCCATCCCTTCTCCGCAGCCACGCCTCCCGTGCCGGGCTCGAAGAATCCGAGACCCTCGGTGGCCACGATCTCCGCGATGGTGAAGCAGTCGTGAAGCTCGACCACGTCCACGTCGGCCGGCGTCTTTCCCGCCTCGCGGTAGGCGGCGGCGGCCGCCCGCTCCGTGGCCATCACGCGCGAGAGGTCGCGCTTCTCGTGCATGAACATGGTGTCGGTGGCGGCCTGGCTGGACAGCGCCCATATCGCGCGCGGCCGCTTCCGGGCCACCTCCTCGGAAGCGATCACGAGAGCCGCCCCACCGTCGGTGAAGGGGCAGCAGTCGAAGAGCTTGAGGGGTCGGCGACATAGGCGCTCTTGAGCACGGTCTCGAGGGTGATCTCCTTGCGGAACTGGGCCTTGGGATTGAGCACGCCGTGACGGTGGTTCTTCACCGCCACGTGGGCCATCTGCTCCTCGGTGGTGCCGTACTTCTCCATGTGGGCCCGCGCGATCAGCGCGAAGACTCCGGGAAAGGTCAGCCCCACCGTCTGCTCCAGCGAGGCGTCCGAGCAAAAGGCGAAGTACTCGGTGGCGGCGTCGGTCGGGATGTTGAGCACGCGCTCGGCCCCGCCCACGAGGACCACATCGGAGATGCCGGAAGCGACTTCCATCATGGCGTGACGGAACGCGGCATGGCTGGTCGCGCAGGCGTTCTCGAAGCGGGTGGTGGGGATGGTGGGCAGCCCGAGCAGGGTGGCGGCGAGCGGGCCCGTGTGCAGCTGCCGCTCACCCTCGCCGCCCGTGACGTTGCCGTAGTAGAGAGCCTGGATGGCCGCGGGGGACACATCGGCGTCGCGGATCGCATCGGCGGCGGCCTCGGCAAAGAGCTCGGCGCTCGTGCGATCGTGCTTTCCGAATTTGGTCACACCCACTCCAATGATGGCGACGCGGCGCATTGACCCTCCAAGGGGCGGAAATTGTTGTCTCGATGCATCATGATACCCGGGCGCGAGAGGAGTCAAGTGCTACTGGCCGGGCTCCCGGACACCGTGATAGGGTTCGTGTTCATGAAGGGAGTGTCGGCGTGACCCTCGAGGAAGGACTGGTGGCGCTCCTCGCGGCGGTGGCCGGCATCCTTCTCTTCATAGGCCTCGCGCAGGCCCTCGAACCTCCCGGCCCGCGCGCCGCCGTCGCCGGACGAGCCCTCCCGTGGACGCTCCGCAGAGTCCGGCCGCGTCCGTGAAGCCTCCGGTGGTAATGGAGCTGCCTCCGCGCGCGCCGTATACGGGGCCGGAGCGCAGGCGTTCGCCGCGCCCGGGATCGCGAGCACGCGCCCGCATCGTGCCTCCCGCCCCGGCCGCGGTCACGCTGGAGCAGGAGCTGCCCGATCAGCCGCCCATCGAGTTCGAGGGCACCCGCGCCCGTCCCCGTCGACCGTCCGCCTATCCTCTCGCTGGCCGCAGAGCCCGCTCCGGCTGTCCAGTTCGATCCGGCGGTGGAAGCCGTCGAGCGCGCGCTGGCCCGAGTGCGTGAGGGCAGCACGCCGCGGCCATCGAGGCGGCCGGGACCCATCTGGAATCGGCGGAGGGGCCGAGGCCGATCAGCCTGGATTTGCGCGGGCGGTGTTGTGGGTGCTCGTGGGCGTGTCGCGACACGCGCTCGGCGACGCGGAGGGTGCCCCGGAGGCTCTCGAGGCCGCCGTACGCGCGGCGCCCGACGGGGTCTCCGAGGGCTGCCCGGAGCCTATCACCGCCCTCGCCGGGCCCGCGGCGCACGAGCTGCTCGCCGCCGCGGAGCTGCATGTCCCCCGCCTCAGCGGAGCGGGTGGCGCTGCTCCGCATGGCGGTGCTCTGGCTCGAATGGCGCATAGTGGCCGCCCCGGCCAGCAAGGAGGTCTCCGAGCTGCTGGACAAGGCGCGCGAGACGCTGTGGGAAGGCTATGCGCTGGCGGGGCGCGGCCTGCTTCAGCGGCGGCAGTTCGCCCACGCCCGTCGTCTCGTTCGCGAGGCTCTCGACTCCGAGGATCTGCCCGCGACCCGGCGCGGTCCGCTGCTTGCCCTCGCCGCCCAGGGCGTGGTGAGACAGATCGGCCGCCTCGTGGCCACCGCGCGCGGGAGGGAGACGCCGGAGTCCGACGCGCTCGACGCGCTGGAGCGGGCGCGCGAGATCCTCGTGGCGACATCGGTGGAGTCCATCGCGCCGCGGCGCTGGCACGCGGCGAACCGGCGCATCTGGAACGGCTACATGCGCCTGGCCCGCCGGCAGATCGAGGGCTTCGAGTTGGAAGAAGCGGTGCGTCCGCTCCTGCGGGCCCTCCTCATCCGTGATCTCGACCTCGGCCTGGAGAGGAGGACCCGGGAGCTCCTTGCCCGCACCATCGAGCGGATCGCCGACCGGGCCGGAGAAACCATCGGCCGTCTCCTCAAGGCGGGCGACCGGGACGCGGCCATGCAGCGCTGGCAGGACGTGCGCGGCCTCATCCAGAAGGCGCGCGACCAGGGCCTATCCCATGAAGAGCTGGCGCAGGCGTTCAGCCGGGCCCGGCAGATGCTCGAGCAGATCGAGGCGGTCAAGCGATGAGCCGCGGGCTCGGGCGCGCCCTCACTCTCGGACAGATGCTGGACGAGGCGGCGGCCCGTGACCCCGCGCATGAAGCCATCGTGTTCCGCGACGAGCGCGTGTCGTACGGGCAGCTCAAGGCGCGCGCCGACGCGTTTGCCCTGGGCCTGATCGCGCTCGGGCTGGAGCGGGGCGATCACGTCGTCCTCTGGATGCCCAATCGCGTCGAGTGGAACGTCGCCCATCTCGGCATCGCCAAGGCCGGCTGCGTCACCGTCACCTGCAACAGCCGCTACAAGGCCCTGGAGGTCGAGTACGTCCTGCGACAGTCCGACGCCAAGGCCCTCATCCTCGCCGACCGCTTCGACGCGGCGGGCGTCGACTATCTGGAGCTGCTCAGGGAGATCTGTCCCGTCGTCAACGCGCCGAGCTCACGGCTGCCCGCCCTGCGCCACGTCATCGTTCTGGGCTCGACGGTGCCCGCGGGCTGTCGATCCTGGGCGGAGGTGGAGGCGCGGGGGCGGGGAGTGATCCCCGCGTGCTCGAGCGCATCGGCGTCACCCGGAAGACCCCGCGGCCATGCTCTACACGTCGGGCACTACCGGGGAGCCCAAGGGGTGTCTCCTGTCCCACGGCAACGTCTACTACAAGTGCCGCGTGTACACCGCGCTGCACGAGTGGACGGCGCGCGACCGCTACTTCGTCCCCGTCCCGTACTTCCACATCTTCGGCTGCATGGGGGCACGGCCGCCAATTGCCTCGTGGGCTCGACCCAGGTCGTCATGGATGTCTTCGAACCCGCGGAGGCGATGCGGCTCATCGAGGCGGAGCGGGTGACCGTGTTCTCGGGCGTGCCCACCATGTTCATCACGATCCTCAATCATCCCCACTTCGGCCGCCACGATCTCCGCTCGCTCCGCACGGGATCCATCGGGGCCGCTCCGGTGCCCGTGGAGATCATGCGGCGAATCCTCGATGGGAAGGCCGGGCTCGGCATGGACGCCCTCGTCGTGTACGGGCTGACCGAGGCCACCGGGGGCACCCACTGGACGAGGCCCGGCGATCCCCTCGAGAAGCGCGTGGCCACGGTGGGGTTGCCCACGCCGGAGATCGAGGATCGCGTGGTCGACCCCGTCACGGGCGCTCCCGTAGGGCCGGGGGTGGAGGGCGAGGTGTGCGTCAAGGGCCCGACCATGATGATGGGCTACTACAAGAAGCCGGAGGCGACGGCGGACAAGCTGCGGGAGGGATGGCTCCACACCGGCGACATGGGCGTCAAGGACGGCGAGGGCTACCTGAAGATCACGGGTCGCCTCACCGACATGATCATCGTGGGCGGCTTCAACACCTATCCGGCGGAGATCGAGAACTTCTTCCTGCGCCATCCCAAGGTGCTCGACGTCTCCATCGTGGGGGTACCCGATCCGATCATGGGCGAAGCGGTCATGGCCTTCGTCATTCCCAAAGCGGGAGAGAGCCTGACCGCGGAGGAGATCGCGGCCTTCGCCCGCGGGAAGATCGCGAACTTCAAGGTGCCGAAGTACGTGGAGATCGTGGACAGCTTTCCCCTCACGGGATCGGGGAAGGTGCAGAAGTTCAAGCAGCGCGCGTACGCCGTGGAGAAGCTCGACCTGAAAGAGCCAGGATCCTGATACAGGTCGCTCAAAAAGGTCCAGATGCGAGGCGGCGCCCGACGGCCGCACGCGAGGCGTACTTCTGTACGTTGAGCGTGCGGCCAAGGGCGCCAACGAAGCAGATGGGCCTTTTTCAGCGACCTGCTAGTGCTCCCGGGTGAGGGAATTGCCCGGCGTCGCCTGCGTCGGATCCAGTGAGCCGTTCCGGATCGACTCGAGGAGCTCCAGGGGAACCCTGAGGAACGCCTGCACCACCGCCGGATCGAAGTGCGTGCCCGCCGAGCGCTCGATCTCGACGCGCGCCGCCTCGAAGGATATGGCCACCGAATACGGCCGGTCGCAGGTCATGGCATCGAAGGCGTCGGCCACCGCGAAGACGCGCGCGCCGAGGGAATGAGCTCGCCCCTGAGGGCCGACGGGTAGCCGGTGCCGTCCCAGCGCTCGTGGTGGTGGTACACGATGGGCACGGCGCCCCGGAGGAAGGGGATGCGCTCGACGAGGCGGCGCCCCAGCTCCGGATGGGTGCGCATGATCTTCCACTCGTCCACGCTGAGGCGGCCGGGCTTGAGGAGGATGCCGTCGGGGATGCCGATCTTGCCGATGTCGTGGAGGAGGACGCCGTGCTCGAGATCCCGCATCTGGCCGTCGGGCACGCCGTAAGCGCGGGCGATGGCCAGGGAGTAGCCGACTACCCGACGCGAGTGGGCCTGGGTGCCCACGTCGCGGGTGTCGAGGGCGGATCCCAGCGCCTCGAGAGTGGTCAGGTACGTTTCTTCGAGCTCGGCGAGGGCGGCGGCCAGGCTCCGGGTGGCTTCCGACACCCGGCGCTCCAGCATCACCTGGTATTCGCGCCGCTCGGTGAGGAGCTGCCGGCGCTCGAGGGCCCGCTCGGCGGCGATGAGGACTTCTTCCACGTTGACGGGCTTGGTGATGAAGTCATAGGCCCCGGCCTTGAGGCTTTCGATGGCCGTCTTGATATCGCCCACCCCGGTGATGACGATGATGGCGGCGTCTCCGTCCACCGCGCGGGCGCGCTGAGGAATTCGAGGCCGTCCATCACGGGCATCCTGATGTCGGTGAGGGTGAGGGGCGGGCGCTCGCGCTCGAAGGCCTCCAGGCCCTCGCGCCCGTTCGTCGCCACCTGCGTCTGGTAGCCGTCGGCGGTGAAGACTTCCCGGAGGGCGTCCCGGACCTGCGCGTCGTCCTCCACGATGAGCACCTGCCGCTGCACGGGGAGCTGGCTCATGGGCCCTTGGTATCCGCGCCCATGGGCTGCGCCACTCCCACGTCCTCGTGGACGGAGACGCGGTTCTTGCCCGCCCGCTTGGCCGCGTACAGCGCCTCGTCGGCGGCCCGGATGAGGTCGTCGGCGGTGGGCGCGACGTCCTCGGGCAGGAGGCGATGCCGAAGCTCGCGGTGATGCGGCGGCGATGGGCGAACTGTGAAGAGGACAGCACGTAGCGGATGCGGTCCGCGTAGAGGCGGGCCCCGCCTTGGACGTCTCCACGAGCAGGATGGCGAACTCGTCCCCGCCGTAGCGGCAGATGACGTTGATGCCGCGCGAATGCCGCATGAGGATCTCCGCCATGCCCCGGAGCGTCTCGTCGCCCGCGGCGTGGCCGAGATCGTCGTTCACCGCCTTGAAGCCGTCGAGGTCGAGGAGCACCACCGACACGGGGTGATTGAAGCGGCGATAGCGGGAGACCTCCTCCTCGAGGCGGATGGAGAAGAAGCGGCGGTTGTAGAGGCCGGTGACCTCGTCCTTGAAGGAGAACTCCTTCAGCCGGGCGTTGGTGGACTCGAGCTCCTGGTAGGCCGCGTCCAGCCGCGTGGCGTAGCGGTCGAGGGCAGCCGCCTGCTGCTCGATGGGCGCGAGCATGCGGGAGAAGGCGTGGAGCAAGGTATCGGCGTCGTCGACGTTCTCGCCCGCCGCGGGAGGGAGTCGCTCCGGTAATGGCGGGGGCGTGGGGGCGGGCTCCTCGGGTCGTGGGAGCGTCCGCGTGAGGTCCCTGATGAGGAGGCCGCCCACCGCCATGAGGAGGCCGGTGAAGACGAGGAGCGCCTGGAGCCAGGGCAGATCGCGAATGCGGCGCGTGTGGTCCAGGAGAGGGTAGAGATAGGCGTAGAAGCTGTACGCGAGCACGATCAGGGGATGAACGAGGTGAGCCAGAGGGCCAGCATGATCGTGCGGCGCGCGCCACCCGGGACGAGGTGGGCTCTTCGGGCCGTGCTTTGCTCGCGTGTTTGGACTGAGCCATCACAAGTGCCGACAGGCGTGGCAGGCAGCCTCTCACCGTGGCTCCGCTACCTTGACGCCGCTACAACGGCTAGGATACCGTATCGGGGCATGACCGCCGAATCAAAAGTGCTCATTCCTGACAAGGAGATCGACTGCATCGGTCTCTTCTGTCCCATGCCCATCGTCAAGACCCGGGAGGCGATCCAGGAGATGCGCACCGGGGAGCTTCTGGCCATGCTGTCGGACGATCCGGCCTCCGATGCGGACATGCGGAGCTGGTGCCAGGGCACCGGCCATGAGCTCGAAGAGGTCACCCGGGAGGGCGGTGTCTTCCGCTTCCTCGTCAGGAAGACCCGGTAGTCACGTGGAGCGCGGGGGCGCCGCTCCCGACCGGGTCTACTTCGACTACGCCGGCTTCGCTCCCGTAGATCCTCGCGTGCTCGCCGTGATGCGGCCCTTCCTCGAGGCGGGCATCGGCAATCCTTCCGCGCCGCACTCGCTCGGCTCCGAGGCTCGCGAATCGCTCGAGGCGGCCCGGGCCAAGGTCGCCCGCCTCGTGGGCGGATCGGGGACGGGAGTCATCTTCACCTCGGGGGCGACGGAGGCCAACAATCTCGCCATTCGCGGCGTGGCCATGCGGGCGGGAGCCGGCGCCCGGCACGTGATCACGTCGGCGGTGGAGCATATCTCCGTGCTCAATGCCTGCCGCGACCTCGAGAAGACGGGGGCGGCGGTGACCGTATTGCCCGTGGATGGAGAAGGCCGGGTCAGCCCCGACGAGGTCCGGCGCGCCCTCCGCCCGGAAACGACCCTCGTATCGATCGGGGCGGCGTGCACGGAGATCGGCACCATGCAGCCCCTGACGGACATCGCGCGTATCACCCGCGCCGCGGGCGTCCCCTCCACGTGGATGGGGTGGGCGCTCTCGGGCGCATGCCCTTCGCCGCCGCCGCCATGGGCTTCGACCTCGTGACGGTGTCGAGCAACGATCTCTACGGGCCGCCGGGCGCGGGCGCGCTCTGGGTGCGGCCGGGTCTCAAGATCTCCCCGCAGATCCTGGGGGTGGACAGGAAGGCGGCTACCGCTCGGGGACGGAGAATCTGCCCGCGCTGGTCGGCCTCGGGGTGGCCGCGGAGCTGATGCGCGCGGAGGCGGCGCATGGCGAGCCCACGCGCCTGGCCGCCCTTCGCGATCACCTCGTCGACACCGTCCTCGCATCGCTCCCGGAGTGCCGGCTCACCGGCTCCCGCCTCGGGCGCCTGCCCCACCACGTGAGCCTCGTCCTCCGCGGGGCCAAGGCGGACAGCGTGCTGCTCGATCTCGACCTGTGCGGTGTCGCGGCTTCCTCGGGCTCCGCGTGCGCCCAGCGGACGGGCACGCCGTCGCACGTGCTCCGCGCCATCGGCTGCGCGCCCCAGGAGATGGAAGGCTCGCTCTGCTTCACCATGGGACGCTGGAGCACCATGGCCGAGGTCGACGCGGTGATCGAGAGGCTGCCCCCATCGTGGCCCGACTGCGCTCGCTCGCCCTTCCCGCCCAGCGCTGAGCTCCATGCGCCTCGTTCTCTTCGACATCGACGGCACCATCCTGATTGCGCGCGGCGCGGGACGGCGGGCGCTCACCGTGGCCCTCAAGGATATCTACGGGACGGCCGGCGACATCGACGGCTACAACCTTGGCGGCCAGACGGACCCGCGCATCGTCCATGACGTGATGGAGGGCGCCGGCCTCGCGCGCGAGGCGGTGCGCGAGCGACTCGACGAGTGCTTCGAGGCCTATGCCCGGGGACTGGCCGCGGAGATCGGCGACGGCCGCGGAGTGGTCACCCTTCCCGGGATCGCCGATCTCGTGCGGCGCCTCCACGACCATGAAGGGGTGCTCCTGGGCCTGCTCACGGGGAATATCGAGGCAGGGGCGAGGATCAAGCTCGAGCCGACGGGACTGCTGCCCTACTTCCGCCTCGGCGCCTACGGCTCGGATCACCACGACCGCCGGGAGCTTCCTCGCTCGCCGCCCGCCGGGCCACGCGCTGATCGGGTACCGTTCGCGGCTGACCAGGTGGTGGTCATCGGCGACACGCCGCGGGACATCGAGTGCGCGCGCCACTTCGGCGCGGTGGCGGTGGCGGTGGCCACCGGGCAGTACTCTCGCGAGGCCCTGGAGGCCGAAGGCCCCGATCTCCTCTTCGAGAACTTCGCGGACGTGGAGGACGCCCTCGCCCGGCTCCTGTCTTCCTCGCCCGCCTCCTGACTTCTTAGGCCCCGGGTACTAGGTCAGCGGCTTGATGCCGAGCGAGGCGGCGACCTCGTTGCACTGCTGGGCGAGGACGGGCGCCACGGGAATGCCGCTCACCCTCCGGTGCCGCTCCGTCTCGGCCTCGGGCTGCCCCGCCGTGTAGACGCGCTCGTGTCCTTCCGCCGTCGGCATGTCCTGAAGTTGGCCCAGCATGTCGTCCATGTCCGCGGTGAAGTCCTCGAGCGGCCGGAAACGCTTGATGTCGATGGCGGCGAAAGCAGTGGCCGGTATTGGTCAGCTTCTGCGCGCGCAGGCCCTTGCGGTCGATGACGTCGCCGTAGACGGCGCCGCCGAGCACGCCGGAGAGGATGTCCACGAGGACGCCGAGCCCGTAGCCCTTGTGGCTGCCGAGCTCGCGGGTGCCTCCGAGAGGCGAGAGGAGGCGCGAGGCGAGAACCCTGCGGGCATCGGTGGTGGGATGCGCCTGCTCGTCGAGTCCCCAGCCCTCGGGGATGGGCTTGCCCCAGCGCATGGCGATGCTGAGCTTGCCCACGGCCACCGTGGTGGTCGCCATGTCGAGGACGTAGGGCTCGCGGCGCGCGGCCGGCGCGGCCACGCTGATCGGATTCGTGCCCATCATGGGCTTGCGGCCGAAGGTCGGGGCCATGGCCACGAAGGGCGAGTTGGTGAAGGCGAGTCCGATCATGCCGCGGTCGAGGGCCATCATCGAGTAGTTGGCGCAGGCTCCGAAGTGATTCGAGTTGCGCACGGCCACGATGCCCATGCCATAGGTCGCGGCCTTGGTGATGGCCAGTTCCATGGCCATCACGCTCGCCGGATGCCCCAGGCCCTTCTGCCCGTCCACCAGTCCGGTGGCGAGATCGTCGCGTGCCACCGTGGGCTCCGCGGACGGGTGGATGAAGCCCAGATGCGTCCACTCGACGTACTTGGGGAGCATGCCGATGCCGTGGGAGTCGACGCCGCGGAGATCGGTGCGCACCATGAGATCGGCGGTGAGGCGCGCGTTCTTGGGCGACATCTTCAGGGCCTCGAGCACCGACACGATGAAATCGGCCAGCCGCTCGTGGTTGACGACGACGGGTGCATCGGCCATGGGGACGTCCTTTCTCTGTAGGTCGAGGCGGGCTAGGCGGGGAGGCCCGTGATCTTGATGCCGGAGTTCTTGAGCTTGTAACGGCGATTGATGGTGGCGAGCACGGCCGTGATGCCTTCGAGCGGTCCGGCGTTGGTGAGGGCGCCCACGTCGACGGCGCGCAGGCCCATGGTGTGGGCGAGCTCGCCCACGGTCTTCTTGGCCTCGGCGTCGCCGCCACACAAGAGGAGATCGCACTCGATGGCGTGCTCGGTGGCGGAGAGCTCGTGGGCGGCGATGTGGTGGAAGGCCGCCACCACCCGCGCCTCCGCGCCGAGCAGCTCCTGCACTTCCTCCGCGGACGAGCCCTGGGGCGGCGGGGTGAAGAGGCGCCCGCCCCCGAAGGTCAGGGGCACCACCGTGCTGATCACGACCTTGCCGCGACACGCCTCCTTGAGAGGAACGAGGGTGGCCGCGAGGCCCGTCGCGGGCAGGGTGAGGACGACCACGCTGGCCGCGCGGGCCGCGTCGAGGTTGGACATGCCGGTCATGGCGGCGTTTCCGGCGAGGACGGAGAGCTCGGCCGCCTTGGCGCGGGCACGCTCCGCATCGCGTGAGCCGATGATGACCTCGTGTCCGCCGAGCGCCCAGCGCTGGGCCAGCCCCGCCCCTTCCTTGCCCGTGCCTCCGAGAATCCCGATGCGCATGACGTCCTTTCTCTAGCGGAACAAGTCCCGTGATGGATCGCGGAGAAGGGAGCGGCTGCCGCTCTCGCCCCGGGGCCAGTTCAATCCGCGGATGATGACGACGGGGATGCGGTCGAGCTTGCCCATGATGGGCTCGGCGGCCGAGGACAGCTCGTCGGCGAGGGCGAGAATGGTCGCCTGCAGCACGTGACCGGCCGGATCCTTCTCGCCGAGATAGCTCTTGAGCGGCTCGAGGCCCGCCACGCCGATGGCGACGTTGGTCAGTCCTTCGCGCCATGGCCGGCCGAAGGTGTCGGCGATGATGATGCCGAGGCGATGGCCGGTGAGGGTGGCCAGGCCGTCGCGCAGCCCGCGGGCCGAGCGGTCGGAGTCCTCGGGGAGCAGACAGGCGGTGTCGGCATCGACATTGGACTGGTCCACGCCCGCATTCGCGCAGACCAGCCCATGGTGGGTCTCCACGATGAGCACGCCCTTGTCTTTCCGCACCACGCGGCGGCTCTCGCGCAGGATCACCTCGACGAGGCGCGGATCGCGGCCGATCTCTTCGGCCACCGCCTGGGACTCTGCCGAGGGCGTGATGTCGCCGAGCCTCAATACTCGCCCCTCGGTCTTGGAGACGATCTTCTGACTCACCACGAGCAGGTCTCCGGCGGCGAGGGGCGTCCCTGGGCGGTGGCCGCCTCGGCGATGAGGCGGCCGAGGTCGTCGCCCACGTGAATCTCGGGCAGGCCCTCGATGCCGATGACCTCGTAGCGTGGCGGCATGCTCAGGCCCCGCCGCGATGGGCAGCCAGCCGGGCCGCCACGCCGAGGGAGCGCAGGAGTCCCGCGCTGCGCGTGTCCGGGCCGCGCTCGAGGAGCAGAGCGAGATCGTCCGGCCCGTCGATGTCGAGGCCGATACCGGGAAGGTGGAGGACGACCGGCTGAAGTCCTGCCGCCCGCGCCGCTCCGAGGTGGTTCTCGAAGGATGGCTCCCCGAACTTGAGCGGCAAACCGTCGGGAGGCTCGAGGAGAACGGCGTTGGTGCCGAAGCCGGAAAGCGACGGGACGAAGGCTGCCCCGGGGCCCGAGGGAAGAGCGGCGGCGAGAGCAGTCACCTCGTCCGGGGTGGTGCAGGGCACGTCGCCTGGAATCGTCACGAAGCGCCTCGCCCCGCGCACAAGCGCCGCGCGCTGGGCGTGGGCCACCGCTTCCGTGTGGCCGCGATTGCTCTCCTCCCCGAGGGTGGCCGCGCCGTGACGCCTGGCCAGCACTTCGACGGCGGGATCCCGCGTGACCACGAGGACGTCGCCCACGCACGCCCGGCCGAGGGCGTGAAGGACGTCTTCGAGCATGGCCCGGGCCAGCTCCGCGCGCTCGGCGGGAGCGAGGAGGGGATGAGCCGCTGCTTGGCGTTCACGAGGTCCTTCACGGGTACCGCGATCAGCGTGGTCATCCGAGCGCCTCGAGCACGCGGCGGGCGAGGGCGATCTCGCCCTCACGGTTCCGCATGAAGGTGTCGGTGACGACGGGCCGTACACCGCGCGCCTCGAGGCTCGAGGCCAGCGCGGCATCGACGGTGTCCACGAGCAGCGCGTCGAGCCAGGGCGTGTAGGCCGCGGCCACGCCCACCGCCGACACCTCCAGTCCCCGGGACGCCATGAGGCGACCGGCAGGGCCGGAGACCGCCTGTCCCCCGATGATGGGGCTGACGGCGAGGACGGTTGCCCTCGTGGTCTCAAGGGCGCGGGAGAGACCGGGCACGGCGAGAATAGGGCCGACCGAGGTCACAGGGTTGGAGGGGCACACGATGACGGCGTCGGCCGCGGCAATGACTTCGAGCACTCCGGGCGCGGGGAAGGCGGAGGCGGCTCCTGCGTACTCCACCTCCCGGACTTCGACCTGGGTCTTCTCCCGCACGAAGTATTCCTGAAAGCTCAGCCAGCCGTCGGGACCGAGGACGCGCGTGCGCACGGGCTGGTCGGACATGGGCAGGACGCGATGACGCACTCCGAGATCGTGCGCGATCTTGGCCGTCGCCTCGCTGAGCGTCTTCCCTTCGCCGAGAAGCCGGGTGCGGTGAAGGTGAGTGGCGAGATCGCGGTCGCCGAGATTGAACCAGGTCGGCTCGCCGAAGCGGACCATCTCGCCGAGGGTGCGAAAGGTCTCGTCGCGGAGGCCCCAGCCTCTTCCTTCGTCGATGAGGCCGCCCAGCGCATAGCAGACGGTGTCGAGGTCGGGCGAGACGTGGAGCCCCAGACCAGCGCATCGTCGCCCGTGTTGCCGATGATGCCGAGGGTTTCCGGCTCCACGAGCGCGTCCAGGCCTCTCAGGAGCTTGGCGGCGCCGGTTCCACCGGCGAGGGCGACGAGGCGCATGACCGGGGGCTAGCGGTGGGCGGGCGACACTCGGCGGTCGCGGCCTCGCCCCACCGCGCTCCAGAGAGCGCTGCCCCCGCGCCAGCCGAAGAGCCCGATGCCGGGCCGTCCCTTCAACTCCTCCGGAAGCTCGACTTCAGGCACGGGGATGAAGCCGAAGCGCACCCACACGCGATCGAGGCTTTGCGGGCGGGCGAAGAGTGTCTCGACTTTCTCCTCCTGCGCCCAGGCGAGGGTCTGGGCGACGAGGTCGGCGGCGGCGTCCACCGCGGATTCTGGATCGGCTCCGGGCGGGCTGGCCACCGCGGGCCCATGGATCATGGCCATGGGCCCGGCACGCTCGAGGAGGACGGCGCCCACGAGCGCATCATCGTGCCACGCGCCCCAGCCCGCCACGACGTCGCCGGACGGCGGCGCCCAAGCTCCCACGAAACCGAAGAGCTCGCGCGCCTCACGCCCCGGCTCGCCGAGAGGTCGAAAGGCGAGGCCCTCCCAGCGCTTACTTCTTGCCAAGCACTGCGTCCTTGATGCTCTTGGCCAGCCGGAACTTCACCACGCGCTTGGCCGGGATCTTGATCGGCTCGCCCGTCTGCGGATTGCGGCCCATGCGCGCCTTGCGGTTGGCAAGGACGAGTCGTCCGAAATGCGGGAGCACGAAAACGTTCTTGGCTTCCTTGATGGCGAGCCCTTCGAGCTGCTCGAAGAGATCGACGATCTGCTTCTTGGTGAGCCCGCTCTTCTGGGAGAGGTGAGCGATGGTGGCGGACTTGGTCATGGGTTTTGCCATGCGGTGGACCTCCGTCTCAGAGGTTGAGGTTGAATGATACGGCCACTGCGGAAAACAGCGGTCGTCAGGAACAAGGCCGGATTGTAACCCAGCCATCAGCGCTCGTAAACAGACGCCTCACGAAAAACTAGGAGCGGGTCGGTGCCTCCGTCTTCGACGGGTGCAGGAAACGGAATTGGCCGGAGGTGGACAGCGCGCGATAGGAGCCGAAGCGCGTGGCCGCGTCCGTGACGTGATCGAGCGGCGAGTCCTCGTCGTCTTCCGGCTTGTCGTAGACCTTCAGCAGCTCGTAGGTCGTGCCGCGACGGGCGGGCACGCGGCCCGCCTCGCGGATCATGCGCCGCAGCTCGGCGGGAGGCACGAGCTGGCCGAAGCCCGCCCCGCCGACGTGGAGATGGATTCATTGATGAGGGTGCCCCCACGTCGTTGGCGCCGACCGTGAGCAGGTACTGTGCCATCTTCGGCCCTTCCTTGACCCAGGAGGACTGGATGTTCCGGAAGCTCGGCCCGAGGATGAGACGGGCCAGCGCGTGCATCTTGATCACCTCCACCCCGGTGGCCCCCTCGCGCACCCCCGGCACGAGGCCACGCCGGTACATGGGCGCCTCGTGATGGATGAGGAGAGGGGACGAACTCCGTGAACCCGCCCGTCTGGCGCTGGATGCCGCGCAGGAGATCCATGTGGCGTATCCAGTGCGCGGGGGTCTCCACGTGGCCGTACATGATGGTGGAGGTGGTGCGGATGCCCAGGGCGTGCGCGGAGGTGATGACCTCGATCCACTGATCGACAGTGATGCGGCCGCGCGCGATGCGGTCGCGCACCTCCTGGTCGAGGATCTCCGCCGACGTGCCGGGGAGCGTGCCGAGCCCGGCCGCGCGGAGGGTCTTCAGGAACTCCGGGATGGACAGGTCGGCGCGGGTGGACCCGTACAGCACTTCCTCGGGCGAGAAGGCGTGCAGGTGCATCTCGGGCACCGCCGCCTTGATGGCGCGACAGAGATCCACGTAGTACGAGCCGTCCAGCTTGGGGGCAGCCCGGCCTGGATGCACACCTCGGTGGCGCCCATGTCCCACGCTTCCACGGCGCGCCGCACCACCTCGTCGAGGGGAAGGAAGTACCCTTCCTCCTCGCGATGGTCGCGGCTGAAGGCGCAGAAGGTGCAGTGCTTGATGCAGACATTGGTGAAGTTGATGTTGCGATTCACCACGTAGGTGACGATGTCGCCCGCCTGCCGACGGCGCATCTCGTCGGCCACGAGGGCAAGGGCGTGCAGCTCGCGACCCTGCACCTCGGTGAGGCGGATGCCTTCGTCCACCGTGAGCTCGCTGCCCTCGAGGGCGCGGCCGAGGATGTGGCGCACGTCCTTGTCGATCCACTCCAGGGTGATCGCGCTTCCGCTCAGTTCCACGTTCGCCACCTTTCGAGGTCGCCTCGCACGAGGCCGTGATCGTCCACGAGGCGCTTGACCTTGGGCCTCAGCGCCTCGTCGACGAATTCCGGACGCCCGGCGTATTCGGGGTAGACGGCCAGCCGCTCACGAAGCTCGAGCCCCGCGCCCTCGGTGGCGCGCCGGAGGGCGGCGAGCCCGGGCCAGGGCCGCTCGGGATTGATGTGATCGGGAGTGAGGGGCGACACGCCGCCCCAGTCGTTGATGCCCGCCTCGGGCAGGCGAGCGAAATCGGCGTCCGAGAGATTGGGCGGGACCTGGATGTTCATGTCGGGGCCGAGGAGGAGCCGCGCCACCGCCGCCGTGCGGAGCAGGTCGTCCATGGGTGGCTCCGGGTGATCGTGCATGGGAATGCCGGACTTGCGACGGAAGTTCTGGACGATGACCTCCTGGATGTGTCCGTAGCGCTCGTGAAGCTCGCGAATGGCCACGAGGGCGTGCGCCCGCTCGGCATGAGTCTCGCCGATGCCGATCAGGATGCCCGTGGTGAAGGGGATGGCGAGCTTTCCCGCCAGCCCGATGGTGCGGAGCCGGCGCGACGGCACCTTGTCCGGCGCGCGATCGTGGGCGAGCCCGGGACCGAGCAGACGCTCCGAGAGCGTCTCGAGCATGATGCCCATGCTCACATTGACTTCGCGCAACGCCGAGAGATCACGCTCGCCCATGAGACCAGGATTGGCGTGAGGCAGGAGGCCCGTCTCTTTCGTCACGAGCTCGCACACCTGTCGCAGGTAGCCGAGGGTCGTCGCGTGACCCATGCGGCCCAGGAACTCCCGGTACTCGGGGAAGATGGCTTCGGGCCGGTCGCCGAGCGAGAAGAGCGCTTCCTTGGCACCCAGCCGCTCGCCGGCGCGGGTAAGGGCGAGAACCTGCTCGGGCGTCATGCTGAGAGCGCCGGGCTCCCCGGGTCGCGCCGGAAGGTGCAGTAGCCGCAATAGTCGCGACAGAGATTGGTCAAGGGCACGAAGACCTTGGCCGAGAATGTCATGCGACGGCCCCGGCCGGTGTCCCGAGCCGCCACCGCCGCGGCGAGCAGGTCCGTCAGCATCGAGGGGCCGGAATCGAGGAGGGCGATCGCGTCGTCGAGGAGAGGGGGCGGCCCTCTCTCGCCCGCTCCAGCGCGGCTAGCTCGCGTAACGCCACTGGAGAACCTTGCCGGGCCTGACCTTGATCATGGTGCCGCCATCGCGCGAGAGCCCCAAGCCGACGTACTGAGGATACTTGGATACGAGAAGATCCACACCCTTGGCGAAGTCACGTCCGGCGGTGAGGATCTCCGCGATGCCCTGGATGATGACCCAGCGCAGGCGGCTCCACTCTTCCTCGTACTGATCGATGACCACGGACACCTTGGGATTTTCCCGGATATTGCGCACGCGCGCCAGCTCGCCCGAGCGCTTCGGCTTGGCGTCGATGGCCGACACGAGGGCCTCGCCGTCCCACGCATAGCAGAAGGGGACGACCAGCGGCTGCCCGCTTCGGTCCGCGGTGGCGAGGCGACCCACACGCGCGGAGGCGATGAAGTCGGCCACCTCGGCCGGCAGGGCGCTCATGAGCGGGCTCAGCTCCGGCTCGAGCTGCCGCGCGCGCGGGCCGGACCTCTTCGGCGAAGCGCTCCATGATGGTGAGCCACCCGCGAAGGTCCTGGGCGACGGGATCGAAGACGAAGTGGGTGACGCCGAGCGCCTGGTACGTCTTGATGTCTGCCGTCACCTCGGCCGCGGTTCCCCGGAAGAGGGTGCGATCTCCCCCGCCGGCTTCGCGCGCTTGGGCGTTAGCTCGAGTGGGCAGCGGAAGGACAGGGTGATCGCCTTGGGATCGCGGCCGGCCTTCTTCGCCCAGTCGTGGACGATGGCCACCTTGTCCCGGAACTCCTCAGGGAGCAGCATGGCGGGAGGCCGCAGCCCGATCGGATGCCAGCCGTCCGACTGCTCTCCAGCCCGGCGCAGGGCGGCGTCGGTGTGGCCGCCCGTCCACACCGGGATGCCCCCTGCTGCTTGGGCTTGGGCATGGCGCTGACCGAACCCATGCGGTAGATCGGTCCCGGCCAGTCCACCGGCTCGCGCGTCCAGCACGCCCGCATGAGGGCGATGTACTCGTCGGTCACCGGCCCGCGCCGCTCGAAGGGCTCAGCGTGAAGCGCCTCGAACTCTTCCTTGAACCAGCCCACCCCCGCGCCCAGGATGACGCGGCCGCCCGACATGACGTCGAGGGTGGCCAGCATCTTCGCCGTGACCACGGGGTTCCGGTACGGGATGACGAGCACGCTGGTCCCGAGCCGCACCCGCGACGTCTCCCCCGCGAGAAAGCTCATGAGGGCCAGGGGCTCGAGGTAGCCATTGGTCCAGTCCCCGGCGAACTTCCCCGTCGTGGCGTACGGGTATGGAGTGCTCTGAGTGGCCGGAATGACCACGTGATCGGTCACGAAGATGGACGAGTACCGGAGATCGTCGGCCTTGTGGGCGAGCTTGACGAGAACGTCGGGAGTAGCGAGCAGTCCGCGTCCAGGAAGAGAGAAGCCGAAGTCCATGGCGGGGCCATATTGCTCGCCCGTTCAAGGCCTGTCAAGGCAAGGGCAGGATCGCCGGCCGACGGTCGTCACGCGCCCTCGAACGGTGTCATGATGCGATTTCACGGGATTTCGACAGGGTGGATAACCCTAGGGTCCGGTCTCACCCGTATGGCATCAAGCATCGGAAAAGACTATACTATCTGTTCTCGCCCTCCCGGATCCAAGTCGGAGTGTCAGTCTGGTGACGCTGGGGGAGGCTGTGCTAGCTTGGAAATACGTCATGCGCCTCTCCCACAAGGTCTTCGTAACTACCGCCCTGCTGATCCTCGCTCTCGCCGGGGTCGGCACCTGGAGCCTGCTCGCCATCAGCAGGCTCGTCGACGTCAACCGCGCGATCGCGACGCAGTCGGTCCCCGCGCTGCGCATGGCGACCTCCCTTCGCGAGCAGCTGACGGGGCTCGCCCGCACGGATGACAGCGCCGGTCCGGGCGCGGCCGAGGGAGCACAGAGGACCTGGAACGAGCGGGCGGCCCGCATGACCAAGGACCTGAGTCTGCTTCGGGCTTTCCTCGGCACGGAAGAGGAGCGCTCGCAGCATCAGGAGGCGACCGTCGCTTTCTCGACCTACCGAAGGCTGACGGGCATGGGGCCGGGGCTGGGGGCCGAGCGGCGCGCGGCCGCCGATCGCACCGGCGCGCACCTGGATCGCCTGCTCGGCGCCACCTACGGCGCGCTCGAGGATGCGCAGCTCGAGGCGCGCGAGCTCGAAGCCCACACCTGGAACACCGTGTTCTGGGCCTTGCTCGCGAGTCTCACCACCGCCCTCATGACCGCGGGCCTGCTCACCGCATACCTGACTCGCTCGCTGCGCCGTCTGTCCGTGGCCACCGGCCAGCTCGCCGACGGCGCCTTCATCGAGCCGTTGCCCGTCCGGAGCCGTGACGAGATCGGCGGGCTCGCGCGGTCCTTCAATCGAATGGCGGAGCGCCTGCGTGAAGTCGACAACCTCAAGGAGGAGCTCTTCTCCCACATCTCCCACGAGCTGCGGACGCCCCTCACCTCGGTGAAGGAGGCGACCCATCTGCTCCTCGACCGGGTGCCCGGTCCCCTCACTTCGAAGCAGGGTCGTCTCGTCGAGATCATCGCGGGCAGCTCGGACCGGCTCCTCGGCCTCGTGAACCAGGTGCTGGAGCTGTCGCGCCTCCGCGCTCGCGTTCTCCCTCTCGAGCGGCGGCCCGTGGACATGGAGAAGATCATCGTCCAGGCCCTCGAGGAGCTGCGCCCCCAGATCGAGGAGAAGCACCTCGCCATCGCCCGGACCACCGGCGGCTCGGATTTCGGGCTCCAGGGTGATGAGGACCGCCTCCTGCGCGTGATGGTCAATCTCATCGGCAACGCCGTGAAGTTCACCGCCGACCGAGGGGCCATCATGGTGGGGCTGACCGACCTGGGAGACGAGATCGAGCTCCTCGTCCGCGACACGGGGATCGGAATTCCCGCGGGCGAGCTCGCGCGTATCTTCGATCCCTATCAGCAGGCTCACCGCGGGCGCGGCGGCTCGGGTCTCGGCCTCGCCATCGTGAAGGGGCTGGTCGAGGCGCACGGCGGCCGGGTGAGCGTGGAATCGGAAGAGGGGCAGGGAAGCTGCTTCGTCGTGGTTCTGCCCCGCCGCGGGCGGCCGGCCGCGGACGCCGAGGGGGTAGCGGCATGAGCACCGGGCGCGCCCTCGTCGTCGACGACGATCCGGGCATCCTCGAGGTGCTCGAGATGAGGCTCGAGTCGATGGGGCTCGACGTGACCCTGGCCCAGAGCTACCGCGATGCCGTGCTGCTCCTCGATGAAAAGGGCTTCGACGTCGCGCTCTTCGACCTGCGCATGGAGCCGGTGAGCGGCCTCAAGCTCATGGAAGCGGCGCATCAGCGCCAGCCCCGCCTGCCTGTCCTCATCATGACCGCCCACGGGAGCATCGACAACGCGGTGGAGGCGTTGCGCGAGGGCGCCTTCGACTACCTGACCAAGCCCTTCGTGCCCGAGGAGCTCCGCGGAAAGATCGGGCGGGCGCTCTCCGAGCGCCGGTGGACGCGGGACCGGACCCTTCTCAAGGTGGTAGGCGAGGCCCTCGGCTCCTCCGGGACGATGGAGCGCGTCCTCGACACGGTGGCCCATGCCACGGTCGAGGCGACGGAGGCGGAGCGGGCGGTGGTCTTCCTGCTCGAGGAGGGCCGGCTCGTGCCCATGGCCAGCGCGGGGCCGCCCCGGGCCCCCTCGACGAGCTCGCGGCCACCGCCATGACGGTGATCGAGGGGAAGATCCCGTCGGCGGTCACCGATGCAGGCGGGCGGGTGCGACTGGGTGCCCCGCTCTTCGTGGGGGCGGCGCGGCCGGGGCGCTGGTCGTCGAGACGATGGTGCAGCCGACGCCGGACGATCTCGACCTGCTCGCGCTCTTCTCCTCGCAGGCCGCGGTGGCCCTCAAGAGCACGCGGGAGCTCGAGCGGCTGCGCAGCGGCGCTCTCGCCGCCCTCGGACGCATGGCTGCTCAGGTCGCCCACGAGCTCCGGAACCCACTGGGCGGCCTCAAGCTCTACGCCGACTATCTCGAGCAGCGGCTGGGCGTGGCCAAGGACACGGAGGGGGTGGAGGTCGCGCGACGCATCAGCCGCGAGGTCGATCACATGGCCGAACTCGTCCGCGAGATCACCCAGTTCGGGCGGCCGACGACCCTGCGCCGGGTGCCCACCAGCCTCAACGGCCTCGTCGAGTCCTGCCTCGACCTGGCCCAGGCGCGAGCCCAGGGCCGGAAGGTCCGGGTTACCCTGGATCTCGACGCGGCCCTGCCCGCGGCCATGCTCGATGCCCGCGAGTTGCGCAAGGTCTTTCTGAATTTGATCAGCAATGCGCTGGAAGCGATGGATGATGAGGGCAGCCTGACCCTTCGCACCCGCGCCGTGGAGCGGGGGTTCCTGGAGACGACGGTGGAGGACACGGGGTGTGGGATGAGTGACGAGACGCGCGCGCGCGCCTTCGATCTCTTCTTCACGACCAAAGACACAGGCACGGGCCTCGGCATGGCCATCGCGCGCTCGGTCATCGAGCAGCACAGCGGTCGCATCGAGATCCGGAGCCAGATCGGGCGGGGCACCCAGGTGCGCGTGCTCCTGCCGGTGGAGGCGCCGTGAAACCCGCAGTGCTGGTGGTGGACGACGAGCCCTCGATCGCGGAGGCTCTCCGCCTCATCCTCGAGCGGGACGGCTACGTGGTAGAGACGGCGGGGAATATCGCCGAGGCGTCCACGCGCACGGACGGCCGCGACTTCGCGGTGGCCCTCGTGGACCTCGTCCTCCCCGATGGCGACGGCCTGAGCCTCCTGAAGATCCTCAAGGGACGTGATCCCGACATCGAGGTCATCATCATGACCGGCCACGGCTCGATCTCGAAGGCCGTGGAAGCAACCAAGGAAGGCGCCTTCTACTTCGTCACCAAGCCGTTCGACTCCGCCGAGATGCTGACCCTCCTCGGCAAGGCCCTCGAACGGCGGCATCTCCTCGCCGAGACCTCCGACCTCCGGCGGCAGCTCGCCGAGCAGCTGGGCTACGGGAGATGCTCGGCAGCTCGCCGACGATGCGCCGGGTGTTCGAGCTCCTCGACTCCGTGGCCGCCTCGGACGCCAACGTGTTCATCGTGGGCGAGAGCGGGACGGGCAAGGAGCTGGCCGCGAATGCCGTGCACGCCAAGAGCCCGCGCGCCCATGGGCCGCTCGTCAAGATCAACTGCGCCGCCCTCCCCAAGGACCTGATCGAGTCCGAGCTCTTCGGCCACGTGAAGGGAGCGTTCACCGGCGCCACCTCGGAGCGGGCGGGCCTCCTCGAGGAGGCGCACAAGGGCTCCGTACTCCTCGACGAGATCACCGAGATGCCCGCGGATCTCCAGGCCAAGCTCCTGCGCGTCCTCGAGGACCGCTCCGTGCGGCGGCTGGGCGGCGGTCGCGCCGTGCCCGTGGACTTCCGGCTGATCTCCTCCACGAACCGTGAGCCCGAAGCGGCGGTGCGTGACGGGGCGCTCCGCCAGGATCTCTACTTCCGCATCAACACGGTGACCGTGGAACTGCCCCGCTCCGCGAGCGGACGCAGGACATTCCCATGCTCGCCAAGAGCTTTCTCGACCGCTTCATCCTCAAGCACAACCGGCCGCTGGAGGGGATCGATCCCGAGGCTTTCCGCCGGCTCCTCTCCTACATGTGGCCCGGAAATGTCCGCGAGCTCGAGCATGTCATCGAGCGCGCCATTCTCGTCGCGCGCGGCCGGGAAGTGACGGTGGCGGATCTGCCGGAGGCTCTCAGTGCCGGAGCGCCTCTCCTGACTCCCGCGCCCCCGTCCGGCTCGCTCGAGGAGATCGAGCGCCTGTCGATCATGCGCGCCCTCGAGACCACGGGCTGGAACAAGCAGGCGGCGGCGGCCCTCCTCGGACTTCGCCGCCCGACCTTGTACTCGAAGATGCGCCGTCACGGCATTCCCCAGCGGCGAGGCTGACGCGCGGGTGTTCTGTCGTGGACGGTGTCACCCTGATCATCGCGGCTTCTGACGCCCCCGGTAACAGCCTCCTTCTAAGTACGCACAAAGGCGTACTTCCTCTCCCGGCCGCCCGCTTGCAATTAGAAGCCCCCAGGAGGTGCTACTCATGACAAAGATGCTGCTCGTTGACGACGATCCGGCGTGGCGGGCTCTCTACCGGATGGGTTTCGAGGGGGACTTCGAAGTATTCGAGGCGGTCGATGGGCTCGACGCCCTGGCTGCCCTTGATCGTGTCCGACCCGACATCATCGTCCTTGACCTCCGCATGCCTCACCTCGATGGAATGGGATTCCTCCGCCAGATGGAGCGGCGCGGGAGCAAGGTGCCCGTCGTCGTATGCTCCGGCGCCTTCACCACGGATAGCCCACCCTCCATCGCGGGCGTGTTCCCGGCGCAGAAGAGTCCGGACCTCCGCAATGTCTGGAGCGCCATCGAGGCGGCCCTCCCGAAACCTTCCGTCGAGCTCGAGCTGGCCGGCAAGGCTCGGCGCGCGGTTGAAGCCACGGTCTGGCGCGACTGACGTCCTGATCCCGCTCAGTTCGGCCTCTGCCTAGCGCCGAGGCACTTTTCAACATCTGCCTACCAAATGGGCAGATGTTTGTTTAACTCAGCCCGCCACTCCTCCCGACAAGCTGTTGATTTTTCTCGACCGATCAAAATACAGTCACCCGGCACGACAGGTGCAGACCAAGGCGCCCGGGAGGATTCCATGAAGAAGATCGAAGCCATCATCAAGCCGTTCAAGCTCGACGACGTCAAGGAGGCGCTGACCGGCATCGGCGTTATCGGCATGACGGTTTCCGAGGTTCGCGGCTTCGGCAGGCAGAAGGGCCACACGGAGCTCTACCGGGGCGGCGAGTACACGGTGGACTTCCTTCCCAAGATCAAGATCGAGGTGGTGGTGCCCGACAGTCTCGTGGACAAGGTCTCTTCCGTTCTTGCGGGCGCCGCGAAGACCGGCAACATCGGTGACGGCAAGATCTTCGTTCATCCCGTGGACACCGCGGTCCGCATTCGCACCGGCGAGCGCGACGAGAGCGCGCTGTGATGACAGGGGCCGGGAAGGAGAGGCCGTGATGCGCGTTTCCAGGCTCTTCGTGATGGCGGCGCTCATGGCGCTGCTCGGGCTTTGCGTCGCCGGCGACCTGTGGGCCCAGGCGCCGCCTGCCCCGCTCCCGCGCGCCTGCGGCAACCGCGGCCACGCCGCCGCCGGCCAAGATCGACACCGGCGACACCGCCTGGGTCCTCATGTCCTCGGCGCTCGTGCTCCTCATGACCGCGCCCGGCCTCGCCCTCTTCTACGGCGGCATGGTGAGGCAGAAGAACGCCCTCGGCACGCTCATGCACAGCTTCATCATCCTCGCCTTGATCTCCGTGCAGTGGGTGCTCTGGGGCTACACCCTCGCCTTCGGACCGGACAAGGGAGGCATCATCGGCGGGCTCGAGTGGGCGGGCCTGCGCGGGGTGGGGCGGAGCCCAACCCGGCGTATGCCGCGACCATTCCGCACCAGGCGTTCATGCTCTTCCAGATGATGTTCGCGGTGATCACGCCCGCGCTCATCACGGGCGCCTTCGCCGAGCGCAAGAAGTTCTCCACCTTCATCATCTTCGTGCTGGCGTGGGCCACCCTCGTGTACGATCCGCTCGCCCACTGGGTGTGGGGCGACGGGGGATGGCTCCACAAGCTCGGCGCCCTCGATTTCGCCGGGGGACCGTGGTGCACATCTCCTCCGGGGTCTCCGCCCTGGCCGCCGTGCTCGTCATCGGCAAGCGCAAGGGTATGGGCAACAGCCCATGCCGCCGCACAACCTGCCCTTGACCGTGATGGGGGCGAGCCTGCTCTGGTTCGGCTGGTTCGGCTTCAACGCGGGAGCGCGCTGGGGGCCAATGGTCTGGCCGCCCACGCCTTCACCACCACCAACACCGCGGCGGCCGCGGCCGCCCTCGGCTGGATGCTGACGGAATGGAGCTCCCGCGGCAAGCCGACGGTGCTCGGGGGCGGCGTCGGGGGCGGTGGCCGGCCTGGTGGCGGTGACGCCCGCCGCCGGCTTCGTCACGCCCATGGGCGCGCTCGTCATCGGCGGGCTGGCCGGCGTGCTCTGCTACACGGCGTGCAATCTCGAAGACGAAGCTCGGCTACGATGATTCCCTCGACGTGGTCGGCGTGCACGGGGTGGGAGGGACGTGGGGAGCGCTGGCCACCGGCATCTTCGCCACCAAGGCCGTCAACGAGGCGGGCGCCAACGGGCTCCTGTACGGCGACCCCGGGCAGCTGTGGAAGCAGATCGTGGCGGTGGCCGCCACCCTCGTGCTGGGCTTCGTGATGACCATCGTCATCCTCAAGGTGCTCGACGCGGTCATGGGACTGCGGGTGACCGACGACGACGAGATGGCCGGCCTCGACCTCTCGCAGCACTCGGAGACCGCATACTCGCTCGGCGGCTCCTCCTACGGCGAGTACGGGATGAGCGGCAGCGGGGCGCGTTCGCGGAAGCCATGAAAGCCGCGCAGGCGAAGCACACGGCCCATTGACCGACTGAATCAAAACCCTTAGTGTAGCCAGCCGGCGGGGCATTGAGGCTCCGCCGGCGCGGCATTTTTGTTCCACGATATTTCAAAGGAGGCGGAACGCATGACCCCGAAGGACGTTCTGAAGATGGCCAAGGAGAAGGGCGCCCGGATCGTCGATCTTCGCTTCATCGATCTCCCCGGCCTCTGGCAGCACTTTTCCATTCCCGTCTCCGAGCTGAGCGAGGGCATTTTCTCGGATGGGCTGGGCTTCGACGGCTCGTCGATCCGCGGCTTCCAGACCATCGACGAGTCGGACATGCTGCTCATTCCCGACCCGTCGACGGCCCAGATGGATCCCTATACCGCCGTGCCCACCCTCGTGCTCATCTGCAACGTCAAGGATCCGATCACGGGCAAGGCCTACACCCGCGACCCTCGCTACGTCGCCCAGAAGGCGGAGGCGTACGTCAAGAAGTCGGGGGCGGGCGATACCATCTACATCGGCCCCGAGCTCGAGTTCTTCTTTTTCGATTCGATCCGCTTCGACCAGAGCTACAACTACGGCTACTACTTCATCGACTCCGAAGCGGGGGCCTGGAACTCGGGACGCGAGGGCACCCCGGACCGGCCCAACCTCGGCTACAAGCCTCGCTACAAGCAGGGCTACTTCCCCGTGCCGCCCATGGACCACTTCCAGGACATCCGCTCCGACATGGTGCTCGCCCTGGAATCGGTGGGTATCCGGGTCGAGGTGCATCACCACGAGGTGGCCACGGGCGGGCAGACCGAGATCGACATGCGCTTCGACACCCTGACCAAGATGGCGGACCGGGTGTGCTGGTACAAGTACTGCGCGAAGAACACCGCCAAGAAGTGGGGCAAGACCGCCACCTTCATGCCCAAGCCCCTCTTCCAGGACAACGGCTCGGGCATGCACACCCACCAGTCCATCTGGAAGAACGGCAAGAACCTCTTCTACGAGCGCGGCGGCTACGCCGACATCTCGAAGATGTGCCTGTATTACATCGGGGGCATTCTCAAGCACGCCCCCGCGCTCCTCGCCTTCATCGCCCCCAGCACCAACAGCTACAAGCGGCTCGTCCCCGGCTACGAGGCGCCCATCAATCTCGTGTACAGCCAGCGGAACCGCTCGGCGGCCATCCGCATTCCCATGTACTCGAAAGCGGAAGGGGCGAAGCGCATCGAGTTCCGCACGCCGGATCCCACCTGCAATCCGTACCTGAGCTTCGCCGCCTGCGTCATGGCCGGTCTCGACGGGGTGGCCAACAAGATCGATCCGGGCAAGCCGGTGGACAAGGATCTCTACGAGCTGCCCCCGCCGAGCAGAAGAAGATCAAGCAGCTCCCTGGGCCCTCGACATCGTCCTCGACAACCTGGAGAAGGACCACGCCTTCCTCCTCAAGGGCGATGTCTTCACCCCCGACCTGATCGAGACGTGGATCGAGTACAAGCGGAAGAACGAGGTGGACCCCGTCCGGCTGCGTCCGCATCCCTACGAGTTCGCCCTCTACTACGACATCTAGAGCGGCCTCGAGCTGGACGGCCCCCGGCGCCGCGGCGCCGGGGGCCGTTGTCTTTCACGACGTGGGGGCGGACGGCTCCCCGGCTCCGCCTCGCGCCTGCCCGCGGCGAAGAGCGCGTACACCGCGGGGAGGGCGAGGAGGGTGAGGGCGGTGGAGGAGATGAGGCCGCCGATGACCACGCGGGCGAGCGGCTTCTGGATCTCCGAGCCGATGCCGTGGCTGAGGGCGGCGGGGAGGAAGCCGATCACGGCCACGATGGCGGAGACGATGATGGGCCGGAAGCGGATCTCGCAGCCGCGCACGATGGCCTCGCGGAGGGGCAGGCCCTCCGCGAAGGCCTGGCGGATCGACGAGACGAGCACGGTGCCGTTGAGCACGCTGACGCCGAAGACCGCGATGTAGCCCACGGCGGCCGAGATGTTGAAGTTGCTCTGCCAGAAGTACAGGGCGAGGGTTCCCCGATGAGGGCGAAGGGCAGGTTGAGCATGATGAGCAGCGCGTCCCCCATGGAGTTGAAGGCGCCGAAGAGCAGGACGAAGATGATGAAGACCACGAGGGGCACGATGACGTAGAGGCGCGAGAGGGCCCGCTGCTGGTCCTCGAAGCGCCCGCTCCACACCATGCGATAGCCGGGAGGCAGCTTCACCGCCGCCTCCACCTTCTGCATCGCCTCGTTCACCAGGCTCCCCATGTCCCGCTCGCGCACGCTCCACTTGATGGAGAGGCGCCGGACATTGTTCTCCCGGAAGATCTCCGCGAGGCCGTCGGTTCGCGAGAACTCCGCGAGCTGGCTCATGGGGATGCGCTCGCCGTTGGGGGCGCTCACCGCCACGTCGCGGAGCCGGGCCACCGGCTCGCCGGGCTGGCCGACCTTCACCACGAGGTTGAAGCGCCGCTCCTGCTCGAAGATCTCCGTGACCGCCCGCCCCTTGGTCGCGGCCTCGATGGTGTCCTGGATGTCCTGGACATTGATGCCGTAGCGCGCGGCCGCCCCCGGTCGATGGCGATCTGGAGCTGCGGCTGCCCGATGAGATGATCGAAGTCGAGATCGGCCACCCCCGGATGTCCTTGATCGCCGCGCTGATCTGCCGGGCGAGGCCGTCCATGACGAAGATGTCGGGACCGTAGAGCTTGATGGCGAGCTCGCCCTTCACCCCGGCGAGCGCCTCGTCCACGTTGTCCTTGATGGGCTGGGAGAAGTTGGTGCTCACGCCGGGAATATCCGCGAGGGCCGCCGTCATGTCCTGGATCAGCTTCTCCTTGTCCCGGCCGTTAGCCGGCCACTCTCTCTTGGCTTGAGCCCCACGTAGAATTCGGAGTTGTCGGGGGCCTCGGGGTCGGTGCCATCGTCGGGAGCGCCGAGCTGTGACACGACCACCCGCACCTGGGGAAAGCGCAGGAGGCGCTCGCGGATCTCGTGTACGTAGGGGCGCACGCCCTCCAGGGACACGCCCACGGGAAACTGCACGCGCACCCACAGATCGCCTTCGTCGAGCTCGGGCAGGAACTCTTTGCCGAGAAGGGAGAAGGTCCACAGCGATACGACGAGGAGCGCCGCCGCGCCGAGGATCGGCAAAAGGGGACGGCGCACGCACCAGCGGATGGCGGGCCGGTAGGGACGGCGCAGGAGGGCGAGGAGGGGACTCTCCCGCTCTGAAGGCGGCCGGCGGAAGAGGTAGCTCGAGAGCACGGGAATCAGGGTGAGGGTGAGGAGGAGGGCCCCGACCACGGCGAGGGAGATGGTCACGGCCATGGGCCGGAAGAGCTTCCCCTCGATGCGCTGGAAGGTGAGGATGGGGACGTACACGGTCATGATGATGAGGACGGCGAAGGTGAGGGGACGCGCCACTTCCACCGCGGCGTGCTCGACTTCCCGGACTACCCGATGGCCCCGGGGCTTGCCCTCCGAGAGATGGCGGACGATGTTCTCGGTCATGATGACCGCGCCGTCCACGATGATGCCGAAGTCGATGGCTCCCAGGGAGAGCAGGTTGGCGGGAATGTTCCGTAGGTCCATGAAGATGAACGCGAAGAGCAGGGAGAGGGGAATGGTGACGGCCACGATAAGGGCGGCCCGGACGTTGTAGAGAAAGAGGGAGAGGAGCACGACGACGAGGGCCGCCCCTTCGATGAGATTGCGCATGACCGTGGTCACGGTGGCGCGCACGAGCCGGTCCCGGCTGTAGTAGTCGCGGAGCTCCACCCCGGCGGGGAGCGTCTTCTTGATCTGGGCGATCTTGTCGGCCACCCCCTTGATCACCACGTCGGCGTTCTCGCCCTTGCGCATGAGGACGATGCCCTGCACGAGGTCGTCCTCGTGATCCCGCCCGAGGACGCCCAAGCGAATGGCCGTGCCCACCACCACCGTTCCGATGTCGCGCACGCGGACGGGCGTGCCCTTCTGCGCGCTCACCACGATGTTCTCGATGTCACGAACGGACTGGATGAGGCCGAGGCCGCGCACGGTCACGCGATATTCGCCCTGGGCGATGTAGCCGCCCCCGAGTTCGAGTTGGCATTGGAGGCCGCGTCGATGACCTGCTTCAGGGTGAGGTTGTAGGCGCGAAGCCGGCCGGGGTCCACGATGATCTCGTACTGCTTGGTGCCGCCGCCCCACGAGACGACGTCGGCCACTCCCGGCACTTGCCGGAACTCGCGCTCCAGCACCCAGTCCTGGAGGCTCTTGAGCTCGACCAGCGACATGCTCTTGGACTCGAGGGTGTAGCGGTACACCTCGCCGATGACGCTGGACAGGGGACCGAGGCTGGGCTTGGCATCGGCGGGGATCTGGGCCTGATTGATGCGCTCCTGCGCCTGCTGGCGCGCCCAGTAGTCATCGGTGCCGTCGGCGAACACCACGCGGATATTGGACAGCCCGAAGAGCGTGTCGGAGCGAATGACGGTGACGCGGGCGATGCCGTTGAGCTCGTTCTCGAGGGGGATGGTGATGAGGCGCTCCACCTCTTCCGCGGCGTGCCCGGGCCACAGGGTGATGACCTCCGCCCGCACGTCTCCCACGTCGGGATAGGCCTCGATGGGCAGGTTGCGGAAGGAGACGACGCCCATCACGGTGAGGAGGAGGGCGAGGGCCAGGATGATGAAGCGCTGGCGCAGCGCGAAGCCGATGAGGCCTTCGATCATCGGGCGTCACGCTTGAGGAGAACGCCTCCCGTGCTGACCACGCGGTCCTGGGGGTCACGCCGTCCGAGGATCTCCGTCACCCCGTCGAACTCTGGACCCGTCTTCACCGCGCGGCGCTCGTACTCGCCCTTGCCCTTCTCCAGGAGCACGAACGTCGAGCCGTCGGAACGCTGGATGGCGCTCTGGGGCAGGGTCAATGCGGGCCACGAGCCCGTTTCGATGGCCACCTTGACGAACATCTCGGCCTTGAGGACGTGGCCGGGATTGGGCACGACGGCCCGAGCCTTGAGGGTGCGGCTGTCCTTGTCCACGGCGGCCCCGATGTGGACGATCTTGCCCTGGTAGCGGTCCTGCGGGCAGCAGGGCAGCGTGACGCGCACCGCCTCGCCCAGACGCACCTTGGGCACGTCGGGCTCGTAGACATCGGCCAGCACCCACATGGTGGACAGATTGGCGATGACGAACAGGCTGACCGGCGTGTCCGACTGGCCGTAGGAGACGACCTGGCCCGGGCTGATGTTGCGCTCGACGACCACGCCGCTCCGGGGCGCTCTCACCGTGACGGTGGTGGACGCGTCGGCGCGGGCCCCGATGTCCGGGAGCTGGTCCGGTCGTACGCCGAGGGTGCGGAGCCGGGCCGCCGCGCGGTCCCGCTCGGCCGTGGCCTTGTTGAGATCGTTCTCCGCCTCCCGGATGTCCTTTTCCGCGATGGCCTTCATCTCGAAGAGATCCTTGGCGAGCTTGCTCGCCCGCTCCGACCGACTCGAGATCCGACACCGCCTTGGCGTAGTCGCTCTTGGCCTGGGCGAGATCGGCGCTGTCGAGGATAAAGAGAGGATGCCCGGTCTCCACCAGCTCGCCCGGCCTCGCCAGCACCTCGATCACCCGGCCCGTGACGGGAGCGTTGACGCGCACGAGCTCCTCTTCGTCGAACTGGACTTTGCCCGTGGTCTCGAGGACGGCGGCCCGGATGCGGGTGGTGGGCTGCACCAGGGTGACGGGACTGACGGAGGCGCCGGGAGCGGCGCCGGAGGGAGCGACCTGGGCGGAGGTGGAATCGCGGCATCCCGAGGCGACCATGCCGAGCAGGGACGCGAGCAGGAGAGGGATGAAGGGGCGCATGGCTAGTTCTCCAGCTGGCCGCCCACGGCGGCCTCCAGCACGTACACCGCCGTGCGGTAGTTGGCGAGCGAGCGGAGGTACTCCAGCGATTTCTCCCGATACGTTCGCTGGGCATCGAGATAGTCGAGCAGGTTGACGCCGCCGCGCCGGTAGGCGAAGTCGATGGTCTCGCGCGCCTGCCTGATCTTGGGCAGGTAGGTGTCGCGAAGCAGAGCGGCTTTCTCCCGCTCCGCCGTGACGGTGGCGAGGGCCGTGTCCACCTCGGCGAGCGCCTGGGAGAGGAGCGCGTCACGGGCTGCCTCGACACGCTTCGCCTCGGCCTGGGCGCGGGCGATCTCTCCCTGGTTCCTGTCGAAGAGCTTGAGGGGCAGGTTGAAGCCGAACCCGATGGTGTTGTCGGGACCGATACGCTGATACTCGATCTGGGGCGTGACGTCCCACCAGGCATTAGCCTTGGCCAGATTGATGTCGGCGCTCGCCTTCTCCCGGGCCGCCTGGGCCACCCGGAGATCGGGGCGGGCGTCGAGGGCCATGCGGTAGAGCTCGGACTTGCTCTTCGTGACCTCCGGGAACGCGAGCTCGCCGACCGCTTCGAACTCCTCGGCCACCCGCTCCTGGCCCACCGCCGTCCTGAGAGCGATCTTGGCCGCGCTCAGCGCCTGCCTGGCGTCGCTCGCGTCGCGCTCGAAGGCGAAGCGCTCCACCTCGATGCGGAGGAGCTCGAGGCCCGAGATGTCGCCCTTCTCCGCCCGGAACTTGTGGACACGCTCGAGCTCGTCGAGGGTGGCCAGGTTCTGCGCGGCCAGCGACACGGCCTCGCGAGCCACGAGGATGTCCGTGAACGACTTCTTCACCTGGAAGACGACCTGGCGCCGGAGGTCGATGAGCTCGTAGCCGGTGACCTTGGTCGCCGCCTTCGCGCTGTCGATGCGTCGCTGCCGCTTGCCCCCGAGCTCGATGGGCTGGCCCACGTTGAAGGTGTACTGAGTGACGGCCACATTGCCGCTACCGAACTGCTCGGCGAGGAAGTTCGCGACCGGATTGGGCCGGAGGGCCGCCGTGATCTCGTTGGCCCCTACCGCCTGGACTTCGAACTCCTTGGCGCGGACGGTGGGATTGGCCGCGCGGGCGAGGCTCACCGCCTCGTCGAGCGTGAGGCTGGCCACGGGCGCCTGGGCGGTGACGGGCGCCGCCGCGCCCACGAGCAATAGCGAGCACATAACAGCAAGCATCCTGACCATAGACGTCCCCCTCGGTAGAGCGAATAAAAGAGACTGCGAGTGAAGAGCGGCGGGTCAGGCGGAAGCGGCGTCAGCGAGCGAAGCGCGAGGCAGGGCCATGCGGAGTCCGCGCCGTCCGCGCGGGCCAGGCTGAGACAGCACACGCAAGGCGCGCGCCGGGACGTCTGATGCGGGCGCTTTCCAGCAGCACCACCATGACCGCCACGAGGCTCCAGAGGAGCGCGGGGCCGCCGAGCAGCGCGCGCTTGATCTCGTGAGGGGACTCCGCGAGCTTGATGGGCGTGGCCAACGTCGAGGGCGGGGCGGGGAAGTCGGAGCCGTCGATGTCGAGAACTTCGAACAGGATGAAGGAGCAGACGAGCCCGATACAGACGACGTAGGTGGCGAGCCACAGGGTGGCCATCACCTTGACGGGGAGACGATGCTTCTTCATGCGCAGAGCATCCCACCGGGCCCCGCCAAAAGTCAACATGTGCTCAGCCGATGGGCGTCCCGCTCGATATGCACGATCGATGAGCATCCGCGGCGACCTCCGAGTTTGCTAATCACCTGATTTCGTGAGGCACGCGCGTGGCATCGTCTTTGCTCGTCAAGCACGGCATGACAACCCAACGCTGGAGAGTCCTCATTGTCGATGACCATGCCCAGTCCCGGGCGGCAGTGGCCGAGGCGGTAGGCGCCCAAGGGGGCACCGTGGTCGGTAATGGCAGCCGCGCCGAGGACGCCGTCCGTCTCGTGGACAAGCACCGGCCCGATGTTCTCCTGCTCGCGGTGGGTCTGCCCGACGGGGACGGCGTGGACGCGGCCAGGCACGTGATGTCGACGCTGCCCTGTCCGATCGTGTTGCTGACGAGTCACACCGACACCATGGTGTCGGCGCGCGCGGTGGAGGCGGGAGTGCTGGGCTTCCTCGTGAAGCCGCTCCGCCCGGAAGAGCTCGGCCCTGCCCTCGACGTGGCGGTGTCCCGCTTCAGGAACACGAGGCAGTGAGGAAAGAGAACGAGGCGCTCAAGCAGAAGCTCGAGGCACGGAAGCTCGTGGACCGCGCGAAGGGCGTGCTCATGACGCGACTCGGCCTCAGCGAGCCTGAGGCTTTTCGCCGTATCCAGAAGACGGCCATGGATACGCGCAAGACCATGGCCGACGTGGCCCGTGCCCTGCTCCTGACCGACGGGCTCGGTCCTCTCCGTCCCGCCCGCTAGCTCTGCCGTTTTCTGAGGCACATCGAGGCGACTGCCTACACGATAGGCAGTCGCCTCGTCTTTGTTGGCAGGCTCTTAGCGGTAATTATTCGGAAAGATTGACCCAAGGGCTGGGCATGCAGCTTGCTCTCCCGAGGGTGCGGCGCGCCGAGACAGCGGGGTCCGAGGCCGAGCGCCAGTTCCACCACTGGAGGGCCCGACGAGGGGTCCCAACCACTCACCCGCAGTCAGAAGGAGATAGGTATGCAAGATCTCTCGCGCAGGAACTTCCTCAAGACGACGGCGGCCGTGGGCCTCGGCGCCGCCGCGGGGATCGGCTTTCCTGCCGTGCTGCGGGCGCAAGGCGCCGGCACGGTCAAGGTGGGCGTTCTCCATTCGCTGTCCGGCACCATGGCCATCAGCGAGGTGTCGCTCCGCGACGTCTGCATGATGGCGTTCGAGGAGATCAACGCCAAGGGCGGAGTCATGGGCAAGAAGATCGAGCCCGTGGTGGTCGACCCGGCCTCGAACTGGGACCTCTTCGCCGAGAAGGCGAAGCAGCTACTGCTCCAGGACAAGGTGGCGGTCACCTTCGGCTGCTGGACGTCGGTCAGCCGCAAGTCCGTCCTCCCCGTCTTCGAGAACAACGAAGGCCTGCTCTTCTACCCCGTGCAGTACGAGGGTGAGGAGTGCTCGAAGGCCGTCTTCTACACGGGGGCCACGCCGAATCAGCAGCTGATCCCGGCCGCGGAGTACCTGATGTCGAAGGAGGGCGGCGGGTACAAGAAGTTCTACCTGCTCGGCACCGACTACGTCTTCCCGCGCACCGCCAACAAGATCCTGCGCGCCTTCCTCATCGCCAAGGGCGTGCCCGCGGACAGTATCGCGGAGGAGTACACGCCGTTCAACCATCAGGACTACCAGACCATCGTGGGCAAGATCAAGCGCTTCGCCTCGGGGGCGGGGCCTGCGTGCTCTCCACGATCAACGGCGACAGCAACGTGCCCTTCTACAAGGAGTTCGCCAACCAGGGCCTCCGCTCGGAGACGGCGCCCATCATGGCCTTCAGCGTGGCCGAGGACGAGCTCCGCGGCATGGACACCTCCGCCCTCGTCGGTCACCTCGCCGCGTGGAACTACTACCAGTCCGTGAACACGCCCCAGAACAAGAAGTTCATCCAGAGCTTCCAGGCCTACTGCGAGAAGAACAAGCTGCCCGGCGGCGCCAAGCGCGTCACCGACGACCCGATGGAGGCGGCCTACTTCGGCGTCTACGTCTGGAAGCAGGCGGTGGAGAAGGCCAAGTCGTTCGATGTGCCTGCGGTCCGCAAGGCCGTCTATGGCCAGAAGTTCCTCGCCCCCGGCGGCGAGATCAAGATGCACGACTTCAACCACCACACCTGGAAGCCTGTGCTCATCGGCGAGATCCTCAAGGACGGCCAGTTCAAGGTCGTCTCGCGCTCGAAGGGTCTGGTCGAGCCGGAGCCGTGGAGCAAGTACACGAGCCCGGACAAGGGTTGTGACTGGGTCAAGCACCAGGGCACGTACCAGAAATAGGAATAGCCTCAGCGTGCTCATTCGTCTGCTGCTGGCGCTCGCGCTGCTGTCGGGGCTCACCACCCCGGCAGCGGCGCAGGGTGCCGCCGCCTCTCCACCGCCGGAGATGGTCAAGGCCATCACCGAGGTCGCCTCCAGCGACGCCGCCGTGCAGGAAGCGGCGGCGAACGCCCTGGGCAAGACGGGTGACCGCAAGATCCTGCCGCTGCTCGAAGCCCTCCGTGAAGGCAGCGTGTACGTTCGCACGCTGCCGGGCGGAAAGAAGGAAACCGTCATCGTCGGCGACAAGGTCAATGAAGGTGACAAGACCCTCGTCCCGATCTTCACCGCCTACGGTCGTGAGCCCATCGCGGGCCCCGACGGCAAGCCCCTCCTCGTCGATCTCGCCAAGATGGAGGAGGTCTCGACGGGCCGGAGCCTTCGCCTGGTTCTGCGGCCTCTCATCGACGCGTTCTCCGGGCAGTCGCAGCTGACCGATCCGGACTGGACGGTTCGCCAGGCCGCCGCGGTGAAGATAGGGAACACCGGAGACCCCGGCGCGCTCCCCGCCCTGACGGAAGCCCTCGCGAAGGAGAAGGACCGGTGGGTGCGGTACGCTCTCGAGGAGGCCATCGCCCTCATCCAGCTCAAGGCGGGCTCGCCGGCCGAGCGCGTGATCGCCGCCACCCGGCTCGGCGCGCTGGGCAGTGGCGACGCGCTGGATCGACTCCGGGAAGTCGCCGCCGCCGCCGAGACGCCCCCGCCTCTCAAGGAGGCCGCCGCGGCCGCGGTGAAGCGGATCGAGCGCTGGAGCCTCCTGACCCAGGGCATACAGGTCGGCTTCCAGGGTGTGTCCCTGTCGTCGATCCTGCTTCTCATGGCCCTGGGCCTCGCCATCATCTTCGGCCTCATGGGCGTGATCAACATGGCGCACGGCGAGCTGATGGCTCTCGGCGCCTATACCACCTACGTGACCCAGGGATGGTTCCAGGGACACGCTCCCGGCGCCTTCGAGTACTACTTCCTCGCCGCGCTGCCCCTGTCTTTTCTCGTGGCGGGCGCGGCGGGATTCGTCCTCGAGCGCGGGGTCATCCGCTTTCTCTACGGGCGGCCGCTCGAGACGCTGCTCCTCACCTGGGGCATCAGCCTCATGATCCAGCAGGGCCTGCGCCTGTGGTTCGGTGCGGCGAACGTGGACGTGATCTCCCAAGTGGCTGTCGGGGGCGTGCCGGTGATGGTCGGCATCCAGCTTCCCTACAACCGGCTCTTCATCATCGGTCTGGCCACGGTGGCGGTGTGCGGCATGTACCTGCTGCTCTTCAAGACGGACGCGGGCCTGCGGGTGCGGGCGGTGACGCAGAATCGCGGGATGGCGGCCTGTCTCGGCGTCCGCTCCCGTCGGGTGGACGCGCTCACCTTCGCCCTGGGGGCCGGCCTCGCCGGCATCGCGGGCTGCGCGCTGACCCAGATCGGCAACGTGGGCCCGGAGCTCGGGCAGAACTACATCGTCGACTCCTTCATGGTGGTGGTGACGGGCGGGGTGGGCAAGCTGCTGGGAACCATCCTGGCCGCCCTCGGCATCGGCGGGCTCAACAAGATCATCGAGCCTTCCTTCGGCGCGGTCTTCGGCAAGGTGGCCATCCTCGTGGTGGTGATCCTGTTCATCCAGCGGCGCCCGTCCGGGCTCTTCGCGGCGAAGGGACGCTATGCGGACTCGTGAGCGGTGGGCCTTCCTCGCCGCCGCCGTGCTCCTCGTGGTGGTCCTGCCCGCGCTGAACGCGCTGCCGCAGGGCTCGCCCCTTCGCGTCTCCAACTTCACCCTCAACCTCTTCGGCAAGTTCCTCACCTACGCCATCCTTGCCCTCGGCATCGACCTGATCTGGGGCTATACGGGGGTGCTCTCGCTCGGCCACGGCGTCTTCTTCGGCCTCGGGGCCTACGCCATGGGGATGCATCTCATGCTGGAGATCGGGGCCAAGGGTGTCTACCAGAACGTGCTGCCCGACTTCATGGTCTGGAACCGCGTCACGGAGCTGCCCCTCTTCTGGAAGCCCTTCGGCAGCGCGCTCTTCACCCTCCTCGCGGTGGTGGTGGTTCCCGGCATCGTCGCGCTGGTCTTCGGCTTCCTCACGTTCCGGAGCCGCATTCGCGGCGTCTATTTCTCGATCATCACCCAGGCGCTCGCCCTGTGCGCGTGGCTCACCTTCAATCGCAACGCCATGAACCTCGGCGGCACCAACGGACTCTCCGGCTTCAAGACCATGTTCGGGTTTCCCCTCAATGAGCCGGGAACCCAGCGCGGCCTCTACGTCGTCACCGCCCTCTGCCTCTGCGCCGCGTACCTTCTCTGCCGCTGGATCGTGCGTACTCCCGCGGGGAAGGTGCTCGTGGCCATCCGGGACAGCGAGACGCGCGTGCTCTTCTGCGGCTACTCGCCCGCCGCCTTCAAGCTCTTCGTGTTCACGGTGTCCGCCTGCCTGGCCGGGGTGGCGGGCGCGCTCTATGTCGGCCAGGTCGGCATCATCACCCCGGCCCGGATCGGTGTGCTGCCCTCCATCGAGATGATCATCTGGGTGGCTGTGGGCGGACGGGGACGCTCATCGGACCGATCGTGGGCGCCTTCGGCGTCAACTGGCTGCAAAGCGTGCTCACCACCCACTACCCTGATCTGTGGATCCTCGTGCTGGGCGGGCTCTTCGTGAGCGTGGTGCTCTTCTTCCCCGACGGAGTGGTCGGCACCGCCCAGAAGCTCATGGCGCGCTTCGGCATGACCACGGGAAAGCCGGCCCCCGCGCCGCCGGTGGCCTCTCCGCATCCCGCGGCGATGCCGGAAGGCAAGCGGGAGGAGGTGGCCCCGTGACCGTCACCGCGTCGCCGGGCGGGTCGATCATCTACCTGGAAGACGTCACCGTCGACTACGACGGCTTCAAGGCGCTCAACGGGCTCAACTTCTTCATGGACTACAAGGAGCTCCGGGTGGTCATCGGACCGAACGGCGCGGGCAAGACCACGCTCCTCGACGTCATCTCCGGCAAGGTCCAGCCGAGCGTGGGGCGGGTGATCTTCGGGCGCAGCACGGATCTGATCGGGCGCCGCGAGAACGAGATCGCCTCGCTGGGCGTGGGGAGGAAGTTCCAGACGCCGTCCATCTTCGCCAACCTCACGGTGAGGGAGAATCTCGAGCTGGCCCTCGCCCGGGCCAGCAAGGGCGTCCTCGCCACGCTCCAGGCGCGGTTCAGCGGGGAGCAGCGCGAGCGCATCGAGGCCACCCTCGAGACCACCGGACTGGCGCAGCACGCGGACGATCGGGCGGGCGGCCTCTCCCACGGGGAGAAGCAGTGGCTGGAGATCGGCATGGTCATGGTGCAGGACGCGGAGCTTCTTCTCGTAGACGAGCCGGTCGCGGGCATGACCGACGAGGAGACGGAGAAGACGGGCCGGCTCCTGCAGGGCATAGCCCAGGAGCGGGCCGTCCTCGTCATCGAGCACGACATGGAGTTCGTTCGCAGCATCGCGCGCACCGTCACCGTGCTCCACGAGGGCAGCGTGCTCTGCGAGGGGCCGGTGGACTCAGGTCCAGAACGACGACCGGGTGATGGAGGTGTACCTGGGCCGGAGCGGCGACGCCGATGCTTGAGGACTTTCATGCTTGAGATCCGGGGCCTGAACGTGGCCTACGGCGAGAGCCAGGTCCTGTGGGACGTCTCGCTCGAGGTGCCGGAGGGCGGCGTGGTCTGCCTCATGGGCCGGAACGGCGTGGGCAAGACCACACTCCTCAAGAGCATCATGGGCCTCCTGCCTGTGCGCTCGGGCCAGATCGTCCTCGACGGCGTCGATCTCGGCTCGCTCCGGCCCGAGGAGCGCGCGGCCTGCGGCATCGGATATGTGCCGCAGGGGCGGGAGATCTTTCCCAACCTGACCGTCTCGGAGAATCTGCGGGTGGGTTTTCTCGGACGGCCCAAAGTGGCGGGCAACGGCCGCGCCGCCCAGACCGACATCGAGCAGGTCTTCGACCTGTTTCCCAAGCTGAGACAGCTCCTCTCGCGCAAGGGCGGCGTGCTCTCGGGGGTGAGCAGCAGCAGCTGGCCATCGCGCGCGTCCTCCTCGCCCGGCCCAAGCTCCTCCTCATGGACGAGCCTACCGAGGGAATCCAGCCGAACGTGATCCAGCAGATCGAAGGGGCGATCCGACGCATCAAGGAGCGGGGCATCGCCGTGCTCCTCGTCGAGCAGTACCTGGAGTTCGCGTGGCGCCTCGCCGGCTCCTACGCCATCATGCGCAAGGGCGCCATCGTGTCGAGCGGAGCCACCGCCGACCTGCGCCACGATGCGGTGAGACAGCATCTGACCGTTTGAAGTAGAATCTCCGGCCATGCACCTGACACCGCGAGAACAGGACAAGCTCCTCATCTTCACCGCCGCGGAGGTGGCGCGCCGCCGGCGCGCCCGCGGTCTCAAGCTGAACTATCCCGAGGCCCTGGCCTTCATCACCGCCGAGGTGCTCGAAGGTATCCGCGACGGCCGGAGCGTCTCCGACCTCATGGCCTTCGGCGTCACCATCCTCACGCGCGACGACGTGATGGACGGCGTGCCGGAGATGCTCGACGAGGTGCAGGTCGAGGGCACCTTTCCCGACGGTACCAAGCTCGTCACCATCCACCATCCCATCCGGTAGCGACTTTCCCTCTCTCCCCACCGGGGAGAGGGCAGGGTGAGGGGGCAAGCTGAATGATTCCAGGCGAGTACATCCTCGGCGACGGCGATATCGAGGCCAATGCCGGGCGCCCCACCATCGAGCTCACCGTGGCCAACACGGCGGACCGGCCGATACAGATCGGCTCCCACTTCCACTTCTTCGAGGTGAACCGCGCCCTCCGCTTCGATCGATCCAAGGCCTGGGGACGGAGGCTCAACGTGCCGGCGGGCACCGCCGTGCGCTTCGAGCCGGGCGACGAGAAGATCGTGACCCTGGTCGACCTCGGCGGAGCGCGCGAGGTCCATGGGCTCAACGCGCTCGCCGACGGCCCCGTCGACGCGCCGCGCCTGGACGCCGCGGTCAAGAAGGCCGGGCTGTCCGGGTTTCAGGGAGCGTGAGGCGATGAGCCTTCGCCTCCCGCGCCGCCAGTACGCAGATCTCTACGGCCCGACGGTCGGCGATCGCGTCAGGCTCGCCGACACGGACATCCTGATCGAGGTCGAGAAGGACTTCACCGTCTACGGCGACGAGGTGAAGTTCGGCGGCGGGAAGGTGATTCGCGACGGAATGGGCCAGTCGGCACGCGCCACCGCCGCCGACGGCGTGCTCGACCTGGTCATCACCAATGCCCTCATCCTGGACCACTGGGGCATCGTCAAGGCCGATCTCGGGATTCGCGCCGGCCGGATCGTGGGGGTGGGCAAGGCGGGCAACCCCGACATCCAGCCCGGCGTCACCCCGGGCATGATCGTGGGCGCGTCGACCGAGGTGATAGCGGGCGAGGGCCGTATCATCACGGCGGGCGGCATCGACTCGCATATCCACTTCATCTGCCCGCAGCTCATCGACGAGGCCCTCTCGGCGGGATTGACCACGCTGATCGGCGGGGAACGGGGCCGGCCACGGGGACCAACGCCACCACGTGCACGGCGGGTGCCTGGAACATGCACCGCATGCTGGAGGCCGCCGACGGCTTTCCCATCAACCTGGGCTTTCTCGGCAAGGGGAATGCGTCGAGACCCGACCCGCTGCGCGAGCAGGTAGCCGCCGGCGCCATCGGCCTCAAGCTGCATGAAGACTGGGGAACCACTCCGGCCGCCATCGACGCCGCCCTGTCGGTGGCCGAGGAGATGGACATCCAGGTCGCCATTCACACGGACACCTTGAACGAAGCGGGCTTCGTCGAGGACTCGATCCGCGCCTTCAAGGACCGGACCATCCACACGTACCACACGGAGGGCGCGGGCGGCGGGCACGCCCCCGACATCATCAAGGTCTGTGGCGAGGCCAACTGCCTCCCCTCGTCGACCAACCCCACCATGCCGTTCACCGTCAACACCATGGACGAGCATCTCGACATGCTCATGGTCTGCCACCACCTCAATCCCAAGATCCCCGAGGATCTCGCCTTCGCGGAGTCCCGCATCCGCGCCGAGACCATCGCCGCGGAGGACGTCCTCCACGACCTGGGGGCGATCAGCATGCTCTCCTCGGATTCCCAGGCCATGGGGCGCATCGCGGAGGTCATCACGCGCACCTGGCAGACCGCGGACAAGATGAAGAAGCAGCGTGGAAGCCTGCCCGGCGACGGCCGCGCCGACAATGTCCGGGCCAAGCGCTACGTGGCCAAGTACACGATCAATCCCGCCATCTCCCACGGCATCGCCCACGAGGTGGGATCCCTCGAGGCGGGCAAGCTCGCCGACCTCGTGATATGGAAGCCCGCCTTCTTCGGGGTCAAGCCCGAGATGGTCCTCAAGGGCGGGCTCATCGCGACCGCGGCCATGGGCGATCCCAACGCCTCCATCCCGACGCCCCAGCCCGTGCGTCACCGGCCCATGTTCGCTTCGTATGGCGGGGCCGTCTTCTCGACCTCCATGACCTTCGTCTCCGGGGCCGCGCTGGAGGACGGCGTGCCGGCCCGCCTCGGCCTCCGGAAGATGGTGTCCGCGGTGAGCCGCTGCCGGGGGATCAGGAAGACCGACATGGTCCACAACGCCTATTGCCCGCGCATCGAGGTCGACACGGAGACCTACGAAGTGCGGGCCGACGGCGCGCTCCTGACCTGCGAGCCCGCGCGGGTGCTCCCCATGGCCCAGCGCTACTACCTCTTCTAGAAACGGACGCCCGCGTGTCCGACGAGGCGCGATTCTGGACGGCGGTGACCACGGGAGACCGCGCCACCGTCGAGTCGCTGGTGCGGGCGAGGCCGGAGCTCGCCACCGCGCGCCGTGACGGTGTGTCGGCGGTTCTCCTCGCCATGTACCACCACAAGCCGGAGGTGGCGGCCTGCCTCCGGGCCCGCCTCGAGTCGCTCGATATCTTCGAGGCGGCGGCGCTGGGAGAGGTGGACCGCGTGGCCTCGCTGCTCGGCGGCGATTCCGGTCTCGCCAATGCCGTGGCCAATGCTGTGTCCAATGACGGCTTCGGCCCGCTCGGCCTTGCCAGCTTCTTCGGTCATGAGCACGCGGTCCAGGTGTTGCTCGCGCACGGGGCGAGGGTAGACACGGCCTCCTCGAACGGGATGCACGTGATGCCGCTCCACTCCGCTGCCGCCGCCCACTCCGTGCCCATCGCCCGCCTGCTCCTCGAGCACGGAGCTCCCGTGAATGCGCGGCAGGGCAAGGGTGACTTCGGATTCACGCCGCTCATGGAGGCGGCGTACAACGGACAGGTCGACATGGTGGAGATCCTCCTCCAACATGGCGCCGACCCCCGCCTCCGCGACGAGGAAGGCCGGACCGCCGCCGACCATGCGCGCGCGCAGGGACACGCTTCGCTGGCCGAGCGCCTCGGGAGCATGGCGTGCTCGTGATCACCGAGCCTGCGCTGCAGGTTGCCTCGACGGCCCTCGAGGGCAGACAGCGCGACACGCTCTGCCTCACGTGGGAAGAGCGGCGCTGGACCCGCAAGCGGGTGGTGACCACCGCGGGCAGGGAAGTGGGGCTGGCTCTGCCTACCGGCTCGCTCCTTCAGCCGGGCGACATCGTCGCGGTGGAGAGCGAATGGTATCTCGAGATCGAGGGCAAGCCCGAGCCGGTGCTGGCCGTGACGCCCCGGAGCAGGGACGAGGCGATACGCGTCGCCTTCGACGTGGGCAACCGCCACTTCCCCCTGGCCATGGACGGCGACGATCTTCTCGTGCCCGACGACACGGCCATGGAGCAGCTGCTCTCGCGCCTGGGTGTCGCCTGGAAGCGCCGCGCCGCGATCTTCGCTCCTCTCGGCGGCAAGTCCTGGGAGCACGGCCGGAGCGCGCTCGACGGCCACAGCCACGTCCATCCTCACTACCATCATGACTGACACGCGCCTGCTCTCCTTGCTCCACTTCGGCGACAGCGCGTTTCCCACCGGGGGCTACGCGCACTCGTTCGGTCTCGAGACCTACTGTCAGGCCGGCCTCGTGCGGGGCCGCGAAGACCTGGAGCGGTTCCTCCTCGCCCAGCTCGAGGGATCCGCCGGGCCCTGTGACGCCACGGCGGCGGTGGGGACCCTGCGCTCGGCCACGTCGCAGGACCTCGCCGCCTGCCATGCCATCGACGAGACGCTCGAGGCGATGAAGCCGGTGCGGGAGTTTCGCGAAGCGAGCCGCCAGATGGGGCGCCAGACCCTTCGCGTCGCCGCCGCGCTGACCGGAGATCCACGCCTCGTCGCATACGCGGGCGATGTCGACAAGGCCTTGGTACCCGGCCACCACGCGGTGGCCTACGGCCTGACCGCGGCGGCCCTCGGCTGGACGCCCGAAGCGGCGGCCACCGCCTACCTCTACTCGGCCACGGCGCTTCTGGTGGGCGCGGCGCTCCGCCTCCTCTCCATGGGCCAGCTCGAGGGGCAGCGCGTCCTGTGGAGCCTGCATCCCGTCATCGAGCGCGTGGCGCGGGAAGCCGCGGCCCGCGACGTGAGCGAGATCTGGAGCTTCGCGCCCGGCCTGGAGCTGGCGGGCATCCGGCATGCCGCGCTCGACATGAGGCTCTTCCGATCGTGAGCGGCGTGCCGGATATTCCACGGCCTCTTCGCATCGGCGTGGGCGGGCCGGTCGGCTCCGGGAAGACTGCGCTCGTGGAGACGCTCTGCGTGCGCCTGCGGGATCAGTACGATCTGGCCGTGATCACCAATGACATCTACACGCAGGAGGACGCGCAGTTCCTCATCCGCCGGGGCGCCCTCCCCGAGGAGCGGGTGCTGGGCGTCGAGACGGGGGATGCCCGCACACCGCGATACGCGAGGACGCCTCCGTCAATCTGGAGGCGGTGCACAAGCTCATGGGCCGCTTTCCCGCCCTCGAGATGCTCTTCGTCGAGAGTGGCGGCGACAACCTGGCCGCCACCTTCAGCCCCGAGTTGGTTGACGCCACCATCTATGTCATCGACGTCGCGGAAGGGGAGAAGATCCCGCGCAAGGGCGGGCCCGGCATCACGCGCTCCGACCTGCTCGTGATCAACAAGATCGACCTCGCGCCCCACGTGGGCGCCGACCTCGGCGTGATGGAGCGGGACTCCAAGCGCATGAGAGGAGACCGGCCCTTTGTCTTCACCAATCTCCGCGACGGGACCGGCGCCGACCTCGTGGTGGGCTGGATCCGGCGCGAGCTCCTCTTCGAGTCCTGAGGCGCCCCTTCCCGGGCGCACCGGGCGCGACGGCTTTCTCGGCCTCGCCTTCGAGCGGCGCGGCGATCGCACCGTCCTCACCGGGCGGCGCTTCACCCTGCCGCTGCAGGCGCTCGAGCCCATGGACCTGGACGGGACCGGCGCCTCCACCCTCTTCCTGCTGAATCCCACGGGCGGCGTGCTGGGCGGCGATCGCCTCGAGACCCGCGTCGATCTCGGCGCGGGCGGCCACGTCTGTCTCTCCACGCCCAGCGCGACCCGGGTGTACCGGAGCGCGGGATCGCCGTCGCGCCAGCACATGACGGCGCGCGTCGGGAGCCGGCGCCCGATTCGAGTACATGCCCGACCACGTCATTCCATCGCCCGGCGCTCGATTCATCCAGAGCATCGACCTCGAGCTGGCTCCCGGCGCCTCGGCCATTGTGTGCGACGCGTGGTCGGTCGGGCGACCGGCGCGGGGCGAGGCCTGGCTCTTCGACCTCCTCGACAGCACCATGACGGCGAGGGACCCCGAAGGCCTGCTCTTCAAGGACCGCCTCGCGCTGCACGGCGCGCGCGGGTGGGGCGGCCTCGGTGGCACCGAGGGCATGGCCTACGTCGCGAGTGTCCTCTGCGTGGCGCCGGCGCATCCGCGGCTCGACGGCCTCGCGGAGGCCATCGGAGACCGTCTCACCTCCCTCGAGGCACGCGCCGGGGTGACGCCGCTCGCGCGTGGCGGCGTTCTCGTCCGCGTCCTCGCGCCGTCGGCGCCGGCGATGCAGCGGGCCATCGAGACCGCGTGGAGCTGCTGTCGCGATTGGCTCTGGGGCCTGCCGCCTCGGCTCTTGCGCAAGATGTAGACGTGATGTACCTTTCCCATAGCATGAGCGCCTCGCCCGATCCTTCCGAGGTCGCGCGATACGTCGACGAGATCGCTCCGCTTCTCGGCCTGCCCATACCGCCCGAATGCCGCGAGGCGGTCGCCCGCAACCTGGCCGGCTTCTCGCCGCCGGCGCGTTGCTGGGCGATTTCCCGTCGGTGACGCGGAGACGGCACCGGTTTTCACGCCGTGATGGCCGCGGGCGCCCTCGCCGTGGCCGCCGAGATCCGGGCGCGTCGGGTGACCGCCCGCGAGGTGACGCGGGAGCGCTCGAAGCGAATCCGCGCCCGCGATCCCCGGCTCGGCTGCTTCACCGCCGTTCTCGCAGGACAGTGCCGCACGTGATGCCGAGGCGGTGGATGCCGCCCTCGCCAGGGGCTGGGACCCTGGTCCTCTGGCCGGGGTACCCTTCGCGGTCAAGAACCTCTTCGACGTCGACGGGCCTGGCGACGCTCGCGGGATCGAAGATCAATGCCGAGCATCCGGCAGCCACGTGCGACGCCACGGTGGTGGCGAGGCTGCGCGGCGCGGGCGCGGTCCTCCTGGGCACGCTCAACATGGACGAGTACGCGTTCGGCTTCACCACCGAGAACGCCCATCACGGTCCCACGCGCAATCCCCACGATCCGACGCGGGTGGCCGGGGGTCGTCGGGGGCTCGGCGGCCGCCGTCGCGGGCGGGCTGGTGCCCTTGGCCCTCGGCTCGGACACCAATGGCTCGATCCGAGTTCCCGCCGCGCTCTGCGGGTCTACGGTCTCAAGCCCACCTACGGCCGGCTCTCGCGCGCCGGTGCGGCGCTGTTCGGCATCAGCTTCGACCACGTCGGGCCTCTGGCTTCGTCGGTGGGGATCTCGCCGCGGCCTACGACGTGATGCAGGGGCCCGATCCCGCCGATCCGGTCTGCGCGGAGCGCGAAGTCGAGCGGTGCGGGCCGCGCCTCGACGAGGGAACCCGTGGCCTACGCGTGGCCGTGGCCGACGGCCACTTCGCCACGCGAGGGGAGCCCGAAGTCTTCGCGGCGGTGCAGAGCGTGGCCGATTCACTCGGGACCGCGCGGCGGGTGACCATTCCCGAGAACGATCGGGCCCGGGCGGCGGCCACGATCATCACGTCGTCGGAAGGGGCGAGCCTCCACATGGAGGATCTTCGATCTCGTCCCATGGACTTCGACCCCATGACCCGCGATCGATTCCTCGCCGGGGCGCTCGTGCCGGCGGCGCTCTACGTCCGGGCGCAGCGCTTTCGGACGTGGTACAGGGCGCGCGTGCGCGAGGTCTTCGCCGACGTGGACGTGCTGCTGGCGCCGACCACGCCGTTCCCGGCGCCGCGCATCGGCCAGGACGTGATAGCGGTGGCGGGCGTGGAGGTGCCGATGCGACCCATGCTCGGCCTGTACACTCAGCCCCTGTCCTTCATTGGACTGCCCGTGATATCGGTCCCCGTGGCGGGGCCGCACCCGCTGCCCCTTGGCGTCCAGCTGGTGGCCGCGCCGTGGAACGAGGTCGCCCTGTTCCGCGTGGCCGCTGCGCTCGAGCGCGACGGTGTGACGGCCGCCCGTATCGCCCCCTAGTTCCTTGCGCACAGAGAGGTGAGTGGCATGGAGATCAATCTCCCCGACGTGGTGGCCGAGGTGAGGGCCGCCTTTGACCGCTACGAGAAGGCCCTCAACGCCAACGACGTGAACGTGCTCGACTCGAGCTTCTGGAAGGACGCGCGCACCATCCGCTACTCGCTCACGGACAATGCCTACGGCTTCGAGGCCATCCACGCCTCGCGGCTCGCGCGCGCCAAGACCGACATGGCCCGGAAGATCATGAACACCGTCATCACGACCTTCGGCCGTGACATGGCCACGGCCGACACGGAGTTCCAGCGCGTGGAGTCCGGGCGGCAGGCGGCAGAGCCAGACCTGGGTCCGCATGCCCGAAGGCTGGCGCGTGGTCAGTGCCCACGTCTCGTTCATGCCCGCATCGTAGGCATACCTCAACCGCGGATCTGCTTACGATAGAGGCGTGTTTGCTCACGTCGTGGGCATCGCGCAGTTCGTGATTCGCGGTTTCCTCTGAACTCATTGATTTGATTGAGCGGTGAGAAGGCACAGCGCTTGCTGTGTCTCCTCGGGGATTGGTGCCGATCCTCTCGGCCAGGGAGTTTCAGGTAAGAGCGGAGAGACTCGCTTCAACGAGGAGGCGGCTCGAAAGGAGCGGGCATGGAAGTCAGAGCTGAAGTCCAGGAGTTCGACCGGCTGCTGAACACCGTCCTCCCGACGGTCGTGCGCGATGCCGCGACGTCGGAAGGCGGGCGCCTGTACCGGGCCGTCATGTCGCGCGTCGAGATGCCGCTTCTGCGTCAGGCGCTCGAGCTGTCGGCGGGCAACCAGCTGAGGGCGGCCCGCCTCCTCGGCATCAATCGCAACACCCTCCGCAAGCGGCTGCGTCTCCTGGGCCTTCTGCCGCCGGCGCGCGCGAACGGGCACAGCATCAAGACGGGCTGAGCGCGGTCGCCCTCCGCCGGCTTTCGGAGTAGACTCGGCTCCCGTGCGTCCTTACGCGCGGCCGCTCCTCCTCGTCGTGCTCGTCACCGCGTGTGCCGCCGTGGGCAGCGAGCCTCTCCCGGGCAGCCCGCCCATCATGTCGAGGGCGGCTTCCGGAACACCGATCCCGCGGTGCAGAGGGCCTCGGGGGCGATCGGTTCAAGTTCATGTGGAGCCGCGCGTGGGCCGCCGCGCGCCCGAGCGATGTTCCGCGCGTAGCCAATGACGGCGCCGCCCTGCGTGCCAATGGCTCCAGCCCCACCGTCACGTGGATCGGGCATGCCACCATGCTCGTCCAGCTCCAGGGGACCAATCTCCTCACCGATCCTCACTGGGGCGAGCGCGCGAGCCCGCTGTCCTGGGCGGGACCGAAGCGGCTGCAGCCGCCGGGCCTGGCCTTCGAGGATCTGCCGCCCATCCACGTGGTCCTGATCTCCCACGACCACTACGATCACCTCGACATCGGCACCGTGAAGCGGCTGGCCGCCGATCACGATCCCGTCTTCGTGGTGCCCCTGGGCCTCAAGGCCTGGCTCGAGGCGCAGGGCATCTCTCGGGTGGTCGAGCTCGACTGGTGGGGCAGTTTCGAGCATCGAGGGCTTCGCATCGTCTGCACGCCCGCCCAGCATTTCTCCCAGCGCGGCCTGTGGGACTCCAACACGCGTCTGTGGGCATCGTGGGCGGTGGTGGGAACCGGGCGACGCTTCTACTTCAGCGGCGACACGGGCTATTTCGACGGCTTCCGCGAGATCGGCAAGCGGCTCGGCCCCTTCGATCTCACCGCCATGGCCATCGGCGCCTACATGCCGCCGTCGATCATGCGCTTCATCCACCTCACCCCGGAGGAGGCAGTCCAGGCGCACCAGGACCTGGGCGGAGCCACCCTGGTGGGCATGCACTGGGGTACTTTCGACCTCGCCGAGGAGCCGCTGGACGAGCCCCCGCCCGCATGGCTCGCAGAGGCCTCGCGCCGTGCCCTGCCTCCCGAGCACGCCTGGATCCTCAAGCTGGGGGAAACGCGCGGCTGGTAAGATGAGGCCGGCATGGCCAGCCGTGTGCTCATCGTGGAGGACGAGCGGGACATCCGCGATCTGGTGGTCCTTCACCTGCAGCGTGACGGCTACCAGGTATCGACGGCGGGCAGTGGCGAGGAAGCGCTCCTCCAGGTGAAGCACTCTCCCCTGACCTCGTCCTCCTCGACCTCATGCTGCCCGGTATGAGCGGGCTCGAGGTATGCCGCCGGTTGCGCCAGGAGCAGGCCACGGCCACCCTGCCCATCCTGATGCTCACGGCGAAGGCCGACGAGGTCGATCGCGTGGTCGGGCTCGAGATGGGGGCGGACGACTACGTGGTGAAGCCCTTCTCCCCGAAGGAGCTCGTGGCGCGCGTGCACGCGCTGCTGCGACGGAGCCGGCCCGCGCTCGAGTCCGCCCCCACGACCTTCGGCGCACTGACGATCGATCCGGGCACCCACCGGGCGTCGGTGGAGGGCAAGGTGGTGCCTCTCACCCCCAAGGAATTCGACCTCCTGCGCGCGCTGGTCGAGGCGCGCGGACGCGTGCTCTCGCGCGAGTTCCTCCTCGACCGGGTGTGGGCCTACGCGCGGTCCGACGAGGTCGAATCGCGGACGGTGGACGTCCACGTTCGCCGGCTCCGCGTGAAGCTCGCCGCGGAGGGCCGGCGCATCCTGACCGTGAAAAGCGTGGGCTATCGCTTCGATCCGGATGCGGGATGACCGGCCGCGGCCTCATCCACGCCCTTCGTAGCCGAATCGCGCTCAAGCTGACCCTGACCCTGGTGGGCTTCGTGGCCGTGTCCCTGATCGCAGCCGGCCTCTATCTCTCTCGCGCCCTGGAGCGCGTGGCCATCGAGGTGCTGGAGTCACGGCTCACCGTGGCCGGACGCGTGCTCCACGACGAGGCGGTCGCTGCCGCCCAGCCCACCGCCTCGGCTCAGGCGCTTCAGCGCTTCGTGGAGCGGGCCACGCGGGCCACGGGCATGCGCGTGAGCCTCATCGCCCCGGACGGACGGGTCCTCGCCGACTCCGAGCGGCCGGGCAGCGCCGTGGCGACCATGGACAATCGACGCCGACCGTCCCGAGGTCCGGGGCGCGCTCGAGGGGCGGGTAGGGAGCTGCCGTGCGCCGATCGGTCACCGTAGACGCGCCGCTGATCTACGTCGCCCTACCCTTGACCCAGGGCGGCCGCGTGATGGGCGTCCTCCGTCTTGCCGAGCCCATCAGCGCGGTGACCGCGTCCTACGAGACGCTGCGGAGCGCCGCCCTCGCCGGAGGGGCGGTGGCGCTCCTCGTGGCCCTCGGCATCGGGATCTTCGTGGCCGGGCGCGTCACCCGTCCCGTGGTGGAGATGCAGGACGTGGCCCGGCAGATGAGCGAGGGGCACTTCGATGTGCGCGCTCCCGCCCGCTCGCCCGACGAGATCGGCACCCTCGGCCGCTCCCTGAACGTGATGGCGGGGCGCCTGCGCGAGAAGATCGGCGACCTGAGCGGGAGCAGGCCAAGGCGAAGGCGGTGCTGGACGCCATGGTGGAAGGCGTCATCGCCACCGACGGCCACGATCACATCATCCTCATCAACGAGCGCGCCCGCAGGATATTCGGGCTGGGAACGGCCCGGGTCGAGCGCCGGCCGCTCCTCGAGGTGGTGCGGAACGTGAACCTCCACGACGTGCTCGTGGCGGGCCGGGACGCCATGGACGGGGGCGTGGTGAGCCGCGAGGTGAGGCTTGCGGAGCCGGCCGACCGCGTGCTGCAGGTCCACGCGGTGGGCCTCAAGTTCCCCGGAGACGAGCGCGGGGTGGTGGTGATTCTCCACGACATCACCGAGCTGCGCCGGCTCGAGCAGGTGCGCACGGAGTTCGTGGCCAACGTGTCGCACGAGCTCCGCACGCCCCTCACGGCCATCCAGGGCTATCTGGAGACCCTCCTCGACGGCGCCCTCGAGGAGCGGGAGCACGCGCGCAAGTTCCTCGAGATCGTCTTCCGCCACACCGAGCGGCTGGGCCGCCTCACCGACGACCTGACGGACCTCTCGAACATCGAGCTCGGCAAGGTGTCGTTGCGCCTCGAGCCGACCTCGGTGGCCGAGATCGCGGACTCGGTGGTGACCATCATCTCGCCGCGGGCGTCCGGAGGGCAGGTCAAGGTCGAAGCGAGACTGCCCGTGGACTTGCCGGAAGTGCTGGCCGACCGGGACCGGCTGTCCCAGATCCTCATCAACCTCGTGGACAATGCGGTCAAGTACACGCCCAAGGGAGGGCAGGTCACGGTGGAAGGGCGCGTGGACCCGGCGGGCATGGTCGAGGTGACGGTGCGGGACACCGGAGTGGGCATTCCCAAGGCGGACCTGCCCCGGCTCACGGAGCGCTTCTACCGGGTGGACAAGGCGCGCTCCCGCGATCTGGGGGCACCGGCCTCGGTCTCGCCATCGTCAAGCACCTGGTGCTCGCTCACGGGGGCGAGCTCGATATCGAGAGCGAGCTGTGGAAGGGGACCAGCGGTGCGCTTCACCTTGCCCCGTGGGGTCAGGACCGCCTCGGCCACTTGATCTTCACGTCGACGCGGGTCCCTCGCTTGCGCTGCCGCACCTCGATATCGAGGGTCATGAACTCCGCGGTGGTCACCGCCACCTCGGTCTGCCCCGAGCGGACCGAGAGCTCGCCCGAGAGAATGCCCTTGGCCAGCTCAGTGAGATAGAACGCCGCCGCGTCCCGGCGTGCCCACCCTCGGAAACGTACGGGAACGCTGGAAGCCACTGGGACCGTCATCTCTCCGTGTCGGATCGTCGAAAGTTATCCACCGTGGCAAAGCCCTCGGGTGTCTTGATCTTTCCTCGAGAGCGGGTCTGTTGACCACCAGTTACCCCAAGTCTGGTGGCGCCAGTATTACAGGACCGTAAATATTGTGTTGCTGGGGAGGAATGGGGACTTCTCGGTGGATAGCGGTGGAAAACCCACGACCGGGGAGAGCCGGAACCTGCCGAGGGCTAGCTGGCAGCCCCCTGGACCCGGCCCTGGAGCGTGGCGAAGGAGGCGAGGAGCTCGCGGTCGCGAGGGTAGGTGAGGATCCTCGCCGCCTGGTCGATCGACACCCACTGGACGGCGTCCACTTCATTGTGCGGTCCGGCCACCCCGCCCGTCGGATACATCATCCAGTAGCGGACGAGCTTGTGCCGTCCCTTGTTGTCGGTGTGCGAGGTGCTGGGCAGCTCGAGGCCGAGCGCGCACCGGAGCCCCGTCTCTTCCTCCACCTCGCGGATCGCACATTCCTCGTGCGTCTCGCCGCTCTCGAGCTTGCCCTTGGGGAATGTCCAATCCCGCCGATGCGGGCGGTGGATGAGCAACACCTCGAGACGGCCGTTGCGCCTCTGCCGCGAGATCACGCCCCTGCCGCATGCACGATGGTTGTCGATCGCATGCTTTCAGTATGCCAACCCGCCTCAGCATTCTCCAAGCTCAGAATGCAGCCGAGGGCAACGCGCGAAGCAAGACTGTCGTCGAATCGTCATCGTGTCTTCATGAAGGCTCAACACTCGGGGGCGGCTTAGCGTCGCTGCCCCCGGAAGGCCGGGGGCAGCGGGGTGGCCGGACGCTCGGGCCGACCCTACCCGAGGATCTCCCGCGAGGTGAGCTTGTACTTGACGGCCTCGGGGTCGAGGCTGTCGCGGCGCTCGTTGGCCGTTTCCGCCTGCGGGTACATGAAGAAGGCGATCTGATCGCCGGGGAGTTCGGCAGCTTGATGTCGGCGGCGTAGTTGTAGGCGAGCCAGTTCATCTCCCAGCCCCCGAAGAGCCTGGCCCGCGCCTTCTGGATCTTCGGATCATTGAGCGGGTGCCGCCGTTCTCCTCGAGCACCAGCTTGCGCACGTCGGCCGGGTCGACAGGGACCCACCCGTAGGCGGTGGAGTAGAACTCCGCGCGGCAGTGCTGGCCCTTGCTGATATCGCCGCCGCGGCCCAGGCTCTTGTACTCGGCGGACTCGATGACCCGCACGCCGTAGATATCTCGCGCGGGCACGCCCACCGACCGGACCATGCCCACGAAGAGCGGCGTTGAGGTCCGCGCACTTCCGCCCAGATAGCCCGTCTCGAGCAGCGCCTTGATGTCGCCGAGGCCGCACCCACGAACCTTGGGATCGCGGAAGGTGTTGTCCACGATCCACTCGTAGACGGCCCGCGCCTTGTCCACATCCGTGGAGGCGCCCTTGGTCACTTCGAGCGCCTGCTTGCGGACAATCCCGTCGATGGGGATGAACTTGGTGCCGGCAAGGTACTTCTTCAGTACGGCCTTGTCCTCGGGAACGGGATTGCCTGGCGCGCTCAGGTCCACCGCGCGGTCGCGCGTGGCGAAGCGGGTGGTCACCTCGACCACGGGCGAAGCTTCACCGTCCGCCCACTCGGCGTAGAAGATGCCCGCGCCGTACTTCTCGTCCCGGAAGACCCGCATCGTCGAGGCATTGCCTGTCCAGCTCTGGCCGAGGCTCTTCTGGTAGTCGGTGTCGGGCATGAGGGGCATCGGCACCCACCCTCGCGTCGGCCCCGAGGGCTTGAGGATTTCAAGGCGTGTCGTCACCGCGAAGGTGCGCCATCTTGTTCCGCCACCGGTCTCGGCGCTCCTGGCGGCCAAAGGTCGGGCGAGACCGGCTGCGACCAGGCTCGCGGCGCCCGTCTTCAGAAAGGATCGTCTATCCATGAACTTCACTCTCCTTTTGGGATTGCCGATCGGCGGCGACCCAATGGTATCGGGAGAGCCATCAGGAGTCAAATCGGTTTTCACGATGATCGGCCTGGGCGGGCCATTGCTCTGTCCCGATAAGCCTTGGCTCGCCACTCCAAGGGTCATCACGTCGCGATCTTGTGATTTGACGCGGCGCCCCTCTGACCGAGGCTGAACGCATGCGAAACCACCCGACGATTTCGAGAGCCAGTTCCCCCGCTGGCGGGTCGCTCTTCTGGGGGAGACGCTGCAGGCGCGCGCCAGCCTCGCCGAGGCGATACACAGTGTGGGGGAACCGTCGTGCTCGTGCGCGTCTCGGCCTCAGGGACGCTGGATGACCTCAATCGCGCGCGCCCCGATGTCGCCATCGTTGCGCCCCAGCCCCTCTGGCACGGCGGAGCCCTGCTCCTGCGGCTGCGGGACCAGGCCTCCTGCCCCGTGGTCTTGCTCGCGCAGACTCCCAGCCGTCGTCTCCTCGACGAGGCACTCGAGGCGGGAGTCATGGGGTGCTTGATCGAGCCCGTGCGCGCGGTACAGCTTGCCTCCACCCTCGATCTTGCTGTCGCGCGATTCCGGGAGATGCAGGGGCTGCGTCAGGCCCTGGCCGATCGAAAAGTGATCGAGAAGGCCAAGGGCCTCCTCATGTCCCGCGAGGGACTGACCGAGGACGAGGCCTTCCGGCGTCTTCGTCGATCGTCAATGGACACCCAGCGGTCCTTGGCCGACACGGCCCGCGCCGTGCTCAGCGCGGAGGTGGTCGCCGCTTCCGTGTGAGGTTGCCCGGCGCTCACACGGTCAGGCGAGGGCGGGCTGAGCCGCCGGGGCGGGGTGACCCAGGTGGGCGTAGGCAAGCAGCTCGAGGGCCCCGTCGGGATGCTCGACGAGGGCCGTACAGCTTTCCACCCAATCGCCGGTATTGCAGTACAGCACGCGGCCGATCGACCGCATCTCTGCCTTGTGAATGTGGCCGCAGATCACCCCGTGCACCTCGCGGCGCACCGCCTCGTGGGCGAGGGCCGCTTCGAAGTCGGTGACGAAGTTGACCGCGCTCTTGATCCGTCCCTTCACGTAAGCGGAGAGGCTCCAGTAGCCGAAGCCGAGTCCGCGCCGCACCCGGTTGAACCAGCGGTTCAGCACGAGGAGGAGCTGGTAGCCGAGGTCGCCCGACAGCGCCAGCCACCGGTGGCAGCGGGTGATCCCGTCGAACTCGTCGCCGTGAAGCACGAGGAGAGAGCGGCCGTCCGCCGTCCGGTGCACCGCCTCCTGGCAGACGAGGATGTTTCCGAGCTGGAGGTCGCAGAAGCGCCGGACATACTCGTCGTGGTTGCCGGGAATGAAGGTGACGGCGGTGCCTGCCCGCGCCTTGGAGAGAATCTTCCGGAGCACGTCACTGTGCAGCTGGGGCCAGAACGGAGCCCGCTTGAGGCGCCAGAAGTCGATGATATCGCCGACCAGATAGAGATAGTCGCAATCGTGGCTGTCCAGGAAATCGAGAAGCGCCCGGGCCTTGCAGTCTCTCGTGCCGAGGTGGATATCGGAGAGCCAGATCGTGCGGTAGTAGGTGGTCGACACGAGGCCTCCTTCGCTCCGGCGGCCCACCGTGGGCGGCCCCGGGTTCCGTCGTCCCGCGTGAGGTGCGTGGAGGCGTAGCTTCCGCCTCGCCGCCAGTGTCCGACGGGCGGCTTCCGCTCTCGCGTTAAGACTCCGCGACCGTGCGGTGGCGATTGTGACGCGAGGGTGGCGGCGCGATGTCGGTGCGACTAGCGCGTGACGCGGGGAGATCGATGCGCGAGCCGCCGGGACCGCCGCGGTGGACGTCCAGGATGGGAAGGTCCCCCGCGGGAACCTGAGCGAAATAGTCGGCGTCGGCAGCAGCCACGGCGAGGCGCACGGCATGCCCCTTGAGAAAGAGCCACGAGGTGGGCAAGAGATCGAAGGCAAGCTCGACGGGCACGCCGGGATTGAGCGGCTGGCCATGGATCCTGACGAACGTCCGCTGCGGAACGGGGGCACCGCTCCTCCGCGCCTGGAGACCGTTTTTCTGTGGAGGGCTCGGAGCGCTCCTTCCGTGACGTAGCTCACCGCGGCCCTGCTCGTCCACATCTTCCAGATAGGCGAACACGGCGGCATCAGGGGTGCTCGCGGCCACCATCAGCCGCACGATCGGGTGGCCTGTCACCTCGACCGCCTCCGGGAGAGGCGCCGAGGTGTAGACCTGGAGGCGTTTGTCGCGCGTGGCCCGGTCCGGATAAGGCGCGGCCCCGATACCACCGAGGAGGGAGCGCCAACGAGTGGCGGTGCCGCTTCCCGTGCCCGGATCGCCGCGATAGCCGTCGCTCCCTCGGACATTGGCGGGAGCAGGCGAGAGCCGGCCCTCGGCCTCCAGATAGAGCGGCCATGGGATGGAGGGAGGCGGCCAGCGCTCCGCCGTTCTCCAGGTCTCCGCCACCATGGTGAAGTAGTGGACGGGTGGTTCCGACTCCATCCCGTTGGCCCGACCCCGCAGGTGATGGTCGAAGAAGCGGAGCAGCTCGGCGGCCTGATCGAAGCGCACGGTCGGCGAGGAGCGGCCGGGCTTATCTGACGGCGGCCGCCATGGTCCCACGGCCCGAGGATGAGTCGATGCGTCGGCTGGCCGAGCGCCAGATAACGTTTGATGGCGGCGAGCTGATACGCGCCGTCGAGCCAGCCGCTGTAGCCGTAGATGGCCGCCCCGGATGCGCGGATGTCTCGAGCAAAGCGCGTGAGGGCTGAAGCTGTCTGCCGGACCTGGGGCGCCCCGCGGAATGTCGTCGCGATAGATGACGTCCTGGGCCCAGGCATGTGGATCGTAGTTGTCCGCGTGCTCACGGACGGCGGCGGCGAGGAGGACACCATTGGTATCCTCGTCCACCGGGCGCACGCCCTTGATGGCCAAGCGCGCGTACCAGGGCACATCGTCGGGCAGACGGTTGGAATCGAGCGCGCGATTGAGCCGAGCCCAATTCCCGGTGAACCAGGCAAGCTGCACGCCGCCCGGAAACGCGATGTCGGTATAGACGTCGAAGAGGGAGAACCTCGGGGCCACCGCCTTGACGGCCGGGTGCCGGTTGACCAGAAGCATTTCGGCGGCGGTGCCCGCATACGAAATCCCAGTGGCTCCCACCAACCCGTTCGACCAGGGCTGACTCACGATCAGGTCACGATATCCGCGCCGTCGCGCACTTCGTCGGGTGACCAGGGCATGGGCCGGGTCCCGAAGGAAGCGCCCGAGCCGCGCGCATCCACGTCGATCCAGGCATAGCCGCGCGTGACGAAGAGCTCCACGACGGGCCCCGGCCTGTCCATGAACAGGCTGAACGGCCAGCGGAAGGCGTGGGAGCGGTGATAGCTGGTCTGGTGGAGAATCGAGGGCAGCCGGACCCCGGGCTCGAGACGCTTCGGCAGATAGACATCGACGGCGATGCGGACGCCGTCGCGCATCTGCAGGTATCGCGACTCGCGGGTCCAATCCGAATAGGGGGCCTCGGCGGCTCGCAGGGGCGCGTGCACCCGGGCCAGCCGTCGCTGGTCCCGCCGCCCCTCCGCAAGCGGTAAAGGGAAGAGTGAGGAAGAAGACGAGGACGAGGTGAGCGGAGACGACGCCCCGCATGGAGTCCGCTCGCCCTCCGCGGATCACCGCCGGCTCATCGTCACTATGCGTCGGCCCGGGCTCGCGTGAGATTCATGAGGGCCTGCTGAGTTCCGAGCGTCTCCGGACCGTCGGGATCTCCGGTGGCGTGCGCCCGCGTATACGTGCCATTGCTCCCGAGGACCCACGCCTGACGCCCGTCCCGCAAACATATATCGAGAATCTCCCACAGCCTTGTGCGGGGCCCTTCGGCGAGTACGGGGGCCACCACTTCGATGCGCTTGGAGAGGTTCCGGGACATCCAGTCTGCTGATCCGATGAAGAACTCACCCTCGATCGGACTCTGGTGGCCATTGGCGAAGTGAAAGATGCGCGAGTGCTCGAGAAATCGACCGATGATCGACCGCACGCGGATGTTCTCGGTCCGGCCGGGGACGCCGGGGCGGAGGCAGCAGAACCCGCGGATGATCAGGTCGATGGAGACGCCGGCCTGAGATGCCTCGCACAACGCGGCGATGATCTCCGGGTCTTCCAGCTGGTTCATCTTGGCCACGATGCGGGCGGGGCGCCCGAGCCGCTGATGCTCGATCTCGCGCCCGATCAAGGCGAGGAGACGCGTGCGCATGGTGGTGGGGGCCACGAGGAGCGCGGGGTAGTCGGGAGCGTCGGCATGGCCGGTGAGATAGTGGAAGAGATTGACGACGTCGCGGGTGACCACGGGGTCACAGGTGAGGAGGCCCACGTCGGCGTAGAGACGTGCCGTCTTCACGTGATAGTTGCCGGTGCCGATATGCACATAGCAACGTAGCCCGTTCGCCTCCTTACGCACGACGAGGGCCGTCTTCGCGTGGGTCTTGAGCCCGCTGATACCGAAGGTCACGTGGGCTCCCACGCGCTCGAGCTCCGCCGCCCAGTGCAGGTTGCGCTCCTCGTCGAACCGCGCCTTGAGCTCCATCACGCACGCGACCTGCTTGCCGTGCTCGGCCGCGCGAATGAGCGATTTGACGAACGGAGTATCGTCGCCGATCCGGTACGCGGTCATCTTGATCGACACCGTCTGGGGGTCGTCGGCGGCGACCCGGATGAAGTGCTCCACGCTGGCGTCGAAGCTGTCGTACGGGTGGTGGACGATAACGTCGCCCGCCTGGATGGCGGCAAACACCGCCGGCCCTTCATCGGGGAGAGCGGGCGGGGAGAGGGACCCAGGCCGGGTCGCGCAGCTCGGGGATGGGCAAGGCGGCTATCTCGAAGAGCGTGGTGTAGTCGACCTCTTCCGGCATGTCGTAGAGGTCGAGCGGGGAGAGTTCGAAGCGCTCCCGCAGCATCTCGCGGATGGCCGGATCGCCGTCGGGCCCGAACTCCAGGCGCACCACCGGCTCGTAGCGCCGGAGGCGAACCTGCTCCTGGACCAGCTCCCGGAGACCAGTATCCGGATCGTCATCGATCTCGACCTCGGCGTCGCGGGTGAGGCGGACGACGGTGGGAGCGCTGATGGTCATGCCGCGATAGAGCTTGTCGAGGTTCCCCGGATGATGTCGTACAGGGGGACGAAGAGCTTCTGACCGGGTGCGACGTCGGCGGCGAGAGGAACCCACTGGGTGAGGCCTCCCGGGACTTTCACGCGTGCGTACATTGATCCACCCCGGCCGGGCTCGCGCAGCTGGAAGGTCAGGGAGGTCGAGAGATTCGAGAGAAACGGGAAGGGATGGACGGGATCGATGACGAGCGGAGTGAGGGCGGGAGACAGGTTGGCCTCGAAGTAGCTCCGTGCTTCCTCCTGCTGCGCCGGAGTCAGCTCGGTCCAGCGGCGCAGACCAATGCCGTGCTTGGCCAGCCCGGGAATGATGTGCCGGCGGTAGCAGTCGGACTGCCGGCGGATCTGCCCGAGGAGGGTGTCCCGGAGCTGCCGCATCAAGGCGCGCTCCGCCTCCGTATGGCCCTGACGGAGCACGGCCACGCGCTTCATAAAGAACTCGTCGAGGTTCGAGGTGAAAATCGCGAGGAACTTCACGCGTTCGAGCAGCGGAGTGCGTTCGTCGACCGCCTCCGCGAGCACGCGCTCGTTGAAGTCGAGCCAGCTCAGATCACGGTCGATCCAGAGATCGGATACGCCGGCGGGCAGCTGGGCGTTCAGGACTCCGTGGTCGCCGATCGAGGCCCACATCGGTGCGCTCACCATTACCCTCCGAGAGGCCTGCGTGAAGTCGCGTGACCGGACCAGTCTCCCGACTAGTCTAAGGGAGCCCGGGCGCGGGATTATTACCAATCCGTGTCGCTTCGGATCGCCGCCGGGGTCAGGGCGCGGGTGGTCGCGGCTCGCCCCGTTGTGCGAGGCTCTCCCGGATCAGATCATCGACGTCGGCCACCTTGTCGCTGAGCAGATTCAGCTTGTGGGCGAGGCCCTGGATCTCCGTCTCGGCCCGGCGGTTCACGTCGTAGTCCAGCTCGCTGCGCAGCCGGTCCTTCATGTCCTGGCGATTCTGGCTCATCATGATGACGGGGGCCTGGAGAGCCGCGAGCATGGACAGGAAAAGATTCAGGAGAATGAAGGGATAAGGATCCCAGGCGTGGCTGCCCAAGACGACGTTGAACCCCGAGTAGACCACGAGGATGGCGCAGAAGAGGATGATGAAGGTCCACGATCCTCCGAAGCGGGCCACCGTGTCCGCGATCCCTTCGCCCAGTGTGGATTCCTCCTCGATGACGTCGTTGGCGTTGCGGCCGGCCCGGATCCGGACCAGCTGCTGGGAAGCGTGGAACTGACGCCCGAGGACGGTCAGCATGTCCATGCCCGCCATCGGCTTGCGTTGGAGCAAGGTGGCGATGTCGTCCCGACTTACCTCCAGGCAGACGGTGTCTTCGAGGGCGAGGGCGTTGGTCTGGTGAGGTGTCTGCTCCAGCATGGAGGCGAAGCCAAAAAGTCGCCGTGGCCCGGCTCATCGACGAGGACTTCTTGATGGTCTTCGTCCACCGTGGTCACGCGCACCGTCCCCGATAGCATGATGTAGGCGTGCCGGGGCGGGTCGCCCATCTTGTAGATTCGCTGGCGCGGGGCAAATGTCTTGAGCTCGACCTGGGCGGCGAGGACGGCCGCCTCCTCGTCGTCGAGCAGGGCGAACAGCGGAACATGGGCCAGCTCTTTAGGGTCGCACGCCATCGCTCACCTCGCTCATGAGTGGGGATTCTCCTGCGGCCTCCGGCCGGGTCGGGCGACCGGAAGAGCCGAGGGCCGAAGCTCGAGCAGCCCGTGAGAAGCGCCGCGACGAGGCCTCGCGCCAGCAACCGTCGGGTTGCCGGTGATCCTGCTCTCAGTCGCGATGGCCGGTCAAGAGCAAACCAGAGTGTTCGCGGGAAGCACGAGGTCAGCCCGCGGCGCGGTAGAAGTAGCGCCCAAGTCCCACGAGGAAGACCGCCACCCCGAAGAGGAGGTGGATGGCCCACACCCCCAGAAGCTGCCATAGCGCCGGTAGATGCGGGCCATGATCACCCGGCCGGCCAGGGCGAGGACCACGGACACCCATGAGTGGTACACGAGATGGGCCACCGCGAAGACCAGCGCATTGAGACCGACGAGGAAGCCCGGAGAGAAGAGGGGTCGATAGCGCCAGAAGAAGAACGAAGAGTAGAGGAACTCCTGGCTGGTGACCGACACCGAGGCGTAGAAGAGCAGGAGGGCGAGCAGGCTTTCCGGACCCGTGGTGGGCTGGGCGCCGAGTGACACGAGACCGTGGAGCACGATCGCGGCCAGGGCGAGGACGAGGAGGGAGGCGGCGATCCATGCCGCCCCCAGTACGAGAGATGGGAGAAGGCCGGTAAGACCCCGGAAACCCAGCTCATCCCACCGCACTTCCTCGAACCAGACGATCCACAGGGCATAGGCCGCCGCCATCACGAGGATGCTGATGCGGTAGACGACGGGCAGGGTATCGGCCCACAGCAGGATCGGCAGGACCATCCACAGGACGACGAGCTCCAGGCAGATCCACGTCATGCGGGCTCTGCTCACGGCGACCATGATAGCCGTTTCGCCCGCTCGATTTTCATGACGCCCCTGTAACGCGCTCGTCCGGAGCGTCACTGAATCTTCACAGGCAAATGTGCACGCGAGTTACACGCGGCGTGCATCGTGGATGCCATGGAGGCGAGGCTCGATCGGCAGGAAGAAGGAGAAGCGGAGAGCAAAGCCGAAGTGCCAACCGCCAAAGGAGGTGTGCCCATGCATCATCACGCGCAGACCATATGTTCGGAGTTCCGGTGGCTCGAGCGCGGTGACGGCGAGCCTGTGGTGTTCCTCCACGGTCTGATGGGACGCATGGACCACTGGGAGGAGACGCTCGACGCCCTGGAGAGTGTCTGCCGCCCGATCGCCTTGTCCCTGCCCATTCTCGACGTGGATCTGCCCGAGGCCTCGATCGAGGAGGTGGGGCGCTATGTTGTCCGGTTCCTCGATGCCCTTGACCTCCCGAGGGCCGTCATCGGCGGCAACTCACTGGGTGGTCACGTGGCCCTCGAAATGGGCCTGTCGCATGGGGACCGGGTCTCGGGGCTCATCCTCACCGGCTCGTCGGGGCTCTTCGAGCGGAGCTTCACCCGCGGCGTGCCGCACCGCCCCAGCGGGACCTACGTGCGGGAGAAGATGGAAGAGATCTTCTTCGACCCCTGTCTCGTGACTGCGGAGTGGGTGGAGTCGGTGCGACGAGGTGGTGACCACGCCCGCCTCGGCGCTCCGGGTGATCCGGTTCGCTCGCGCCGCCAAGCGCCACAACCTCGAGGATCGTCTCGCTTCCATCGAGACGCCGGCCCTCCTCGTGTGGGGGCGGAACGATCGGATCACCTCCCCCGACGTCGCCGAGCGCTTTCACGCTCTTCTCCCGGACTCCCGGCTCGTCTTTCTCTCGAGTTGCGGCCACGCCCCGATGCTGGAACAGCCGGCTCCGTTCAACGACGCGGTGGCCGAGTGGCTCGTGGACACTCGCGACAGGCGTGGAGCGGTCCTCGTAGGAGGTGTCCGGTGATCCCGCGACTCGTCGCCCCGGCGCTGGACTGGTACGCGGGCCACCGTCGCCATCAGCTCGAAGCGGTGTGGCGCCGTCCCGGCGACGTACAGGAAGTGGCCCTTCGATCACTCCTCTGGTCGGCGGCCGACACGGAGTTTGGTCTCGAGCACGGCTTCCGGTCGATACGTACCGTCGCGCAATACCAGGAGCGTGTGCCCATCCGCGAGTATGCCGACTTCAAGCCGCTGTGGTCTCGCGCGCGGTGGCGGGGGCCCGGAGCGTGACGTGGCCGGGGCACTGCGGCGACTGGGTCAAGACCTCGGGGACCACCTCCGGTGACAAGATGATCCCGGTGACCCGTGAGGCGTTTGCCTCCCATCGCAAGGGCGGTTGGGATGCCCTTCTCGTTGCCTGCTCGCGGGTGGGAGGCCGGCATCTCATGGACGGCCCGATGATGTTCCTCGGCGGCAGCACCGTGCTCCAGGACGCGGGGCCGAAGACCCGCGTCGGAGATCTCTCGGGCCTGGTCGTACGTCGGCTCCCTCCGGGTATTCGCGGGCGCTATTCTCCGGGTCCCGGGATCGGCGCCATCGCGGACTGGGAGCGCCGTATCGACGCGGTGGCCGATTTGGCCGCCACGCAGGATATCCGCCTCATCTCGGGCATGCCCTCGTGGCTGGTCATTCTCTTCGAGCGCGTGGCGCGGCAACGGCAGGCGGCCGGTCGCCCCGTGCGGGACCTCGCCGAGTGCTGGCCGAACCTCCGGGTGCTGATCCATGGCGGGGTGGCCTTCTCGCCCTACGCCGGCGTGTTCGAGGAATGGATGGGGCGACGGCTGGAGCGCGTGGAGGTCTATCCGGCTTCCGAAGGCTTCGTCGCGGTGCAGACGGAGCCCTCGGGCGGGCTCACCCTGATGCTCGACTACGGCATCTTCTACGAGTTCGTGCCGGTGGAAGACGTGGGAAGCGCCCGTCCGCGCCGCCACACCGTCGCCGATGTGGAGCTGCATCGCCCCTATGCCGTGGTCATGTCGACGCCGGGCGGTCTCTGGTCGTACCTCCTCGGGGACACCGTGCGCTTCGTGGCCCGCGACCCGTTGCGGCTCGTCATCACGGGCCGTACGCGCCACTATGTCAACGCGTTCGGCGAGAACGTCATCGTGGAGGAGGTGGAGCGGGCGTTGACCACCGCCTGCCGGCGCACGGAGGCGGAGGTGGTGGAGTTCACGGTGGCGCCGCGCTACCCCACGGGGAAGAGCCGCGGGGCGGCCACGAGTGGCTCGTGGAGTTCCGGATTCCGCCCCGCGAGCCCCAGGACTTCACGCGGATTCTCGACGAGACCCTCATTGCTCTCAACACCGACTATCGCTCCAAGCGGGCGGGCGGGGTGGGCATGGTCGCTCCCGCCGTGACCACGTTGCCCTCGGGCACTTTCTATCGATGGATGCGCGAGCAGGGCAAGCTCGGAGACCAGCACAAGGTGCCCCGGGTGACCAATGACCGGCTGGTCGCGAGCGGGCTCCTCGGCACCGCGGGCGCTGGGGCGGTGGAGATGAGTCGCGAGGCGGTGGCCTAGGAGGAGGACGAGGTGTCGCCGACATGTCCTCGGGACGACATCGAGACGTAGCAAAGCGATCTGTAGGGTCCCACCCATGGCGCAGAGGCGGTGGGTGCGCGGCACGGGTCCCCACTGGCTCAGTGATCCGATTACCGCACTCGTCGCCATCGTGATCGTGGAGGCCAACACTCCCAGGGTCGCCCTGGACGAGGCCGCCCGGCCTCGAGCCGACTCAGCCCGAGCCGGAGCTAGGGTGGTGGCCGATGCGTCCGCTCTCGTCGTAGTCAGCGTGGACGGGTTCTCGGAAGCGTTGCTGGAAGACCGGACGCTCGCCCTGCCACCATCCGCCCGGGCTTGAAGAGCGCGGGCTCCGGGCCGCCGTGAGACCACGGTCTTCCCACAGCGTGACGTGGCCGTGTCACACACCGCGATGAGTGACCGGGGTACACGTCCCGCCCACTCTTGGGAAATCATGTCTACGATCGGACCAGTGGGCAGATCGTGCTCACTCATGGCGATCGCTGCACCGCGTGGCCAGCGTTCGGGCTGAAACCTCGCCCACCGCGCGACGGCGGCGGACTTCCGGGGGGCTGCGATCTGCGCTGGCCAAAAGACAAGGGGCGGGCCTAGCGCTTTCCAACAACATCCCGGAGTTCCTCGACCAGAGCGAGCCATTGGCACCTGGCGAGGCGGATGCGGGGGCGAGAGCGCTGATGGTCTTCTGCTTGGCGCTGAAGGCCTTGAACCACGCGGAGTACAGCGGGAAGGGAAGGTGGCGCCGGAGCCGGTGAGCCTCAAACTATCCTGCGCGAGAGAAGGGGTGGAGGTGACGGCAAGCAGCAGCACGGCAAGGGCAAGCGAACGCTTCACGTTGATCCTCCTGTCCGGAGCCACAGTTCGAGGGGCTTGGCATGGCCGGTCCCGCGCCCACCCCACGCCGGCGCTGATCGTACCGCGAGGAAGATTGCGTTCTCGTTACAAGATCGTTGAGAAGGCGCGACCGCCGAGATGAGGACGATCAGGCCGAGTGGTGGGCGAGGGCGCGATCTAGTGGAGCGCCGCTGGATCAGCGCACGAAGGTCGGTCAGCCGATCAGGCGCTTGGGGAAGACTCCGGCTTCGAGCCATTGATGTCAGGCCTCCAGGAGCCCGCGCTCCAACTGGACCACCGAGACCTGGGTTGCCCCCAGCAGCTGGGCGAGGTACTCCGCCGCTACCTTGGGTTCGAGGACGTCGCCGCACGTGAAGATATCCACGGCGGCATAGCGATGCTCCGGCCACGTATGAATGGCGAGGTGGGATTCCGCGATGACCACGACGCCGCTGACACCGAAGGGGCTGAACTCGTGAAAGACCAGCTGGACAACGGTGGCCTGGGCCCGCTCGGCCGCCTCGAGCATGGAGCGCTTTGACGCCTTGCAGGCTGCTGATGATCTTCGCATCGCAGTCGAACAGATCGAGAAGCAGATGCTGCCCCAGGGGCTTCACGGGCGGGGTGGCGGAGCTCGATGGCGTGGCCAAGGGATGGGCCGCCGGCTCATCCGCTCGGCGGGGAAGATCGACGGCCGCGTAGAGCTGAGGTAGATCGGAGAAGGCCGCGAAGCCCCGAAGAGATCCGCCCGCGAAAGGTCCAGCGCGGCGAGCAGCCGATTGAACACGTCTGGCGGCGGATCACCGTCACATTGGAGACGCACCGGTGCGCCCAGGCGCCGATCGCGTGAGCTCTCCTCGAACCGCGTGCCCGGGCCGCCCGCGCCCCTGCGGACACGTCACGAGTGACGCGAATGGCATGACTCGAGACGATGTCGTAGCCCGTGTAGATCGTCGACAGGTGGAGCCGGAGCACGTCTTCGAGCAGGATGAACGTATGCGGGCGGGCAGAATCCGGCACTCTGATGAAGCGCGGCATTCCCTGACCGGGAAGGTGGATCACCGACAAGGTGGTGTGGGGAAAGACGGACGGCGCCGTCGGACGGATCGAAGCCACCAGACAGAGCGAGCGATTGCCGAGATAGGGGAAGGGCTGTCCGGCGTCGATGGCGAGCGGGGTCAGAACGGGAAGGAGTCGCTCCCGGAAATACTTCGTGGAGGTAGCCCCGTTGTTCCGTGCTGGTGTCCGCGGGTCCGATCAGGACGATTCCTTCCGAGGCAAGCTGGGGCCGGATGGTACGGAGGAAGCAGCGCTCTTGCTCCTCCGCGAGCTCGTGGGCGCGGGTGGAGATCCTGGCCAGCTTCTCGGACGGCGAGATTCCGTCGGCCTCCGCGGCGCCGTCGCCGGCACGAGCGCGACGCTGCAGGGCGGCCACGCCGCGCATGTAGAACTGGTCCAGGCTCGAGCTGAAGGTAGCGAGACGTTGGACGCGCTCACGGAGCGGTAGACTTTCGTCTTCCGCCTCCGACAGTAGGACCCGCCCGCGCTCGAGCCACGAGAGTTCCTGATCGACGAAGACTTCTGAATTCATGTTTGCCAATGTCCTCCCCGGCTTCATGTGCTCACGTGGCTTCGGTCAACCAGAATCCATCGTGCGCATGCGGATTCATCAAACGACGTGACGTAACAATTTCGTAATGATTCGGTGTTGAATTTGTAATTGAGCGGAGCGAGTGTATGTACTCTCCCCAGCGCGGTCAAGGCTTCCTTTGGCGTTGTAGGGCCAGATGATAGCGAGCGGCCACACGTCCGATTCGAGGGCGCAGGGTGCACGGCACTTGGGAAAATCTTGGCTACGCACTATATGCAGCTTGACTTGCTCCGCTGACCACCATATGGTGTGGGTCAAAGCAGATCAGCGATGCAAGACGCGAAGCGAATCAAAGATCTCCAGAGGCCCTACGGGGGTCGCCATTCCGTCGTGGCCGCCCCGGTGGAGTTCCTTCCTATGATGGGGCGACCGTCCTCCCCAGCGGGGAAGACGGCATGCTGACGTGGGTCGAGCGGATGGCCAGCGGTCCCGGCTTGTGGTTGACCATGCGTCTCGATGGCGTGGCTCGTCGTGGGCCGTTGCTATGGAGCGGCTCGCCGAGTCTCGCGGAGCTCGAGCGCGTGCTCCGGAGCCAGATCGGTCGCGTGATCCGGGACATCGGCTTCGTGGAGATCGACGCTGAGTTGACGGCCGACGAAAGCCTGTGGTGGAGACCGTGCGGTCCGGTCCACCCTGGTCGACCTAGCGACCTGCCCCGCCCGTCTGCGTCCGGTGCATCCCCGCCTCGTCGTGGTCATGTGTGGGCTCCCCGCATCGGGCAAGACAACGACGGCCGAACGCCTTCACGCCGCCGCCGGGGGCGCCACTGATCAGAAGCTGCGACGTCTATCGAGATCTGAGAATCTCTCTCCCGAATGGGTGCGGGTAACGGAAGGGTTCACGCGAAATACCAGTGCCTACGAGGAGGCACGTGACACGGCCTACCTCAGCATGTTGAGCCGACTCGAGGAGCAGGTGACGGCGGGGACCAGGCTGGTCATCGTGGATGCTGTACACGGAGAGGTCGCCAAGAGAAGAGCCGTCTTCGATCTCTGTGCCGCCCATGACTATGATCCTCTGCTTCTGTGGTGCCGCTGCGATGACCGTCACGAGATCGAGCGCCGGCTCAGCCTTCGACGCGGGCGGGAATCGGAACCGGAGTGCGAGGCGAGTGACGGGGCGGTCGTCGACCACCTCAAGGGGCTCTGGGTCGATCCCGCCGATGAGCGGTGCGGAGTAGATGCCGTGCCCGTACTCTGCTACGACACGCATCAGGGCCAGACTCCACTGGATGCGTCTGGCCCCGCGCGTCCGTACGAGCTCGTCGACCGTGCCCTCCCGCATGGAGCCTGGACCTCCGCTGCCCTCGAGGGCTTGGACGGAGCGAGCCCGTAGCGAGATGTCGCAGGTCGGTCACGAAGGCGTAATTCTCTGCCCCTACTCTCGCTGAGATGATCGAGATGCTGGGCATCAGGCGTTCCCCGAAGAGACGGCTGGTTCCTGCACCGTGTTTGCGGGCGGATTCCTCGAGGCAAACTCGTGGCCATCTGCTCGGCGGACCGGAGCGAGCGCATGGCGCTGCTCGATGCCATAGCAGGGCGGGCGATTCCGGAGGAAGGGCGAGTATGGGTGAGCGGGGTCCCCCTCGTCCACGGTCGGGAATCCCAGGTGCGGGAGCTCGTAGCGGTCGCTGACCTCTCATCTCCGATTCTCGAGGGTCGCTCGGCACTCTGGAACACCCTCGCCCGCCGCCCCGGACTCGGCGCTCTGGGCCGGTTCCTGCGCTTCCCCGCGATCGGGAGCGCCGCGGGGCGCTGCGGGCGCTCACTCGGGTGGGCCTCGAGGGGCGCTCGAGGGATTTCGGTGCGGATTTCGGCGTGCTGGATCGGGCCCGTCTCGTCGTGGCGGGTTGCCTCGGGAGCGCGCCGGAGTTTCTCGTCGTCCCCGAGGTCGAGGCGACGCTCCCGCCCGCGGAGGCCCAGGAATTCCTCAAGCTCCTGCACGGATGGAGCCGGATCGAGAGAGCCTGGGCGTGATCGTCAGCGGAGCGCCGACACGAATGCTGCTGGGCGCGGCGGACCGTGTGCTCGAGTTGAAGGAAGGCCTCCTGACCTTCGACGGCCCGCCGCTGATCTCCTCCGTCGTGCCTCCGCGAAGATAGACCCCGGGTATCCGGGATCGGCTGCGGATTTCGACCACCCTTCACGAGGACGCGCATCGGATCGTGTGTCGGGGCTCGGGCAGGGCGTCGGGCAGCGCCTCGAGAAAGATGAGGTGTAATCTACCCACTCATGAAGCTCTTGATCATTCGTCACGCGGCCGCGGTGCCGGAGGCACGCCCGGGATGGCCGATGACGACCGCCCGCTCACCCCGCAGGGCGAGAGGAAGTTCCGCGCAGCGGCCAAGGGCCTCGCCCGCGTCGTCGATCGGCCCGACCTGCTGCTCACCAGCCCGTTGCCTCGCGCCAAGGCCACCGCGGATATTGCCGCCCGCGCCTTCCGGCGCATCGAGGCGAAAGTAGAGCCGGCTCTGGCCGGCGAAAGCGTCGAAGGCATTGTGGCCGCCCTGAGAAAGGTTGCGTCTACGCCGACCGTGGCGATTGTGGGCCACGAGCCAGTGCTCTCCGCCCTCCTTGCCCACCTCCTCGAAGCCTCCCAACCTGAGCGTCTCTCCTTCAAGAAGGGAGGGGCCGCGCTGGTGGATCTCCCCGACGGGCCTGGGGCACCAGGACGGTTGGATTGGTTCCTAAAGCCCCGAATACTAAGGACACTTGCGGACGACTAGGTTCGGCTTTTGATGCCGCTCGTGTGGTACGATCACATTCCCGAAGCAACGTGAAGGCGCGTACGGTCAGTTCGGGGTCGTCGCCCTGAGGACTCTCTCGGTAGTCTTCTCGTAACTTGACCTGATGGGCCGGTCAGGACAGGATGCCCGCCGGATGGCAGAGCTCGTTGCCGTCGTCGATCTTGGCTCGACGGCGGTGCGATTTCTGCTCGCCAAGATCGTTCCGGGCTCGCGCTATCGGGTGCTGGTCGAGGAGAGAGTTCCCACTCGGCTCGGCGCCGGGCGACCCGGCATCCTGCCTCGTGACGCGATCGACGAGACGCTGCGGGCGGTGCACAGGTTTTTCCCGGTACTCCAAGGACGCATGGGGCCCGCGTGTCGTCGCGGTGGCGACCTCGGCGGTTCGCGAAGCCCGCAATCGGGAGCGATTGCTGGGGCCCCTTCGGCGCAGGGAGGGCATCGACGTCCGGGTGCTGAGCGCGCGGGACGAGGCACGTTTCGGCGTCTACGCTGCGCTCGACAGCTTGTCGTTCAAGGACGGAGTGGTGGCTGATCTGGGTGGGGCAAGCTTTCAGTTGAGCCGGGTGCGGGACAGGAAGGTGGTGTCCATCGCCAGCGTTCCTCTCGGGGCGGTGCGCACGAGCAGTCTCTTCCTCCGCCACGAGCGACCCAGGCCGCGGAGCTCCAGGCGTTTCGCACTCGGGTTCGCGCGCAGCTCCAGGACGCTCTGCCTCCGGCCGGTCGCGGCGAGGTGATGGTGGGAATGGGGGACCATTCGTACGCTCGCCAGCATTCATCTCCGGTCCCACTCGGGAGAGCGCAAGCACCGGCACGGGCTTCAGATGCGGCAGTCCGACGTGACGGCGATCCGGGAGCGACTCGAAGGTCTTTCGCAGCGAAAGCGCAAGAGGATCCGGGGGCTCAAGGCGGAACGAGCCGACATCATCCTCTCGGGCGCCATGGTCATCGAGGAGGCCATGATCTTCGGGGCTACCTGACTCTGGTCGTCTGTACGCGAGGCGTGCGGGACGGTCTGCTCCTGCACGAAACATTCAACGGTCGAGGGTGACATGGGTCCAGACGCGTTCATCAATCGTGAATTGTCGTGGCTGGAGTTCAATCGGCGGGTGCTGGAAGAGGCCAAGGATCCCACCGTGCCTCTGCTCGAGCGCGTGAAGTTTCTCGCCATCTTCAGCTCGAACCTCGACGAGTTCTTCATGGTGAGGGTGGCCGAGCTGAAGCGCCGGATCCACGCCGGCGACCAGGATGCGGGCCCGGACGGCCAGACGGCGGCGGAGACGATGGCCGCGGTGGTCTCGCGCGTCCATGAGCTGGTCGACGAGCAGCACCGCTGCTTCCTCGAGGAGGTGCAGCCACTGCTGGCTGCGGAGGGCATCCTCCTCCTCCGCCCCAAGGAAGCCAACGAAGAGCAGCAGCGCTTCCTCGAGGAATACTTCCGGCGCACCCTCCTTCCCGTGCTCACCCCGCTCGCCGTCGACCTCGGGCATCCCTTCCCTACCTGGGCAACCGCTCGATGTGCCTGGTGGCCTCCATCCGGTCCTCGACGCCGTCCGTGCTGCCCCACACCACGCTCTCGGTGATCCACATCCCGAGCCAGGTCCTGCCGCGCTTCGTGCCGCTGCCCGCGCCTCCGGGCAAGCACGTGTTCATGCTCCTCGAGGACGTGATCCGCCTGCACCTGCCCGGGCTGTACAGCGGCTACGACATCCTGTCGAGCTACGCCATCCGGGTCACGCGCGACGCCGACCTCCAGCCTCACGGCCGCCCCGAGGATCTCCTCACGAGCATCGAGGAAAGCCTGCGGGAGCGCCGCCTGGGGGCGGCGGTGCGGTTGCAGTACGACGCCGACCTGCCCGTGGAATTCCTCCGGACTCTCCTGGACGAGCTCGAGCTCGCTCCCGAGGATCTGTACGAGGGCGAGGGATTCACCGCGTTCTCCGATTTGTTCCAGCTCTATGCCGCGGTCGACGTCCCGCGGCTCAAGGACCGGCCCTTCCCCCTCATCCCGTGCCCGCCTTCGAGCGGGCGCCGGATATCTGGAGCGCGATCCGCGCCGGCGACGTGCTCGTGCATCACCCCTACCAGACCTTCGACGCGGTCACCCGCTTCGTGCGGGAGGCGGCGGTGGATCCGAAGGTGCTCGCCATCAAGATGACGTTCTACCGCGGTGAGCCCGGCCTCGCCCATCGCGGTGGCCCTGCGCACGGCCGTCGAGCATGGCAAGGAGGTCGCCGTCCTCGTGGAGCTCCAGGCGCGCTTCGACGAGGAGGCGAACATCCGGCTGGGCGCGCGCCCTGGAAGAGGTGGGCGCGCACGTGGTCTACGGGGTGGCCGGCTTCAAGACCCATTGCAAGGCCTGCCTGGTGGTGCGCCAGGAGGCGGATGGCATCCGGCGCTACTGCCACCTCGCCACCGGCAACTACAACGTGCGCACGGGCGGCCTCTACGCCGACGTGGGACTGTTCACCATGCGCGAGTCGTTCGGCGAGGACCTGACGGAGCTCTTCAATCTCCTCACCGGCTATACGCGCCCCCATCGCTTCCATCACCTCCTCCTCGCCCCCAGCGGTCTGCGCCAAGGGATGATCGAGCGCATTCGCCGCGAAGCCGAGCACGCCCGCGCCGGCCGCCCCGCCCGCATCATCGCGAAGATGAACGGACTGGTGGACCGGCGTCTGATCGAGGAGCTGTACGAGGCGAGCGGAGCGGGCGTGAAGATCGACCTCATCGTGCGCGGCATCTGCTGTCTGCGGCCGGGAGTGCCCGGGCTCTCCGACAATATCCGCGTCATCTCCATCATCGACCGCTACCTGGAGCACGCGCGCATCTTCTTCTTCGAGAACGCGGGCGAGGGCGAATATCTCCTCGCCTCCGCCGACTGGATGCCCCGGAACCTCGACCGCCGCGTGGAGATCGCCTTCCCGGTGCTCGACCCGAGATTGCAGGGGCACCTCCGGGAAATCCTCGAGATTCAGCTGGCGGATACGGTGAAGGCGCGGCGCATTCTGCCTGACGGAAGCTCGGTGCACGTTCGGGCCGAAGGCCTGCCCGCCCTGCGCTCTCAGGAGCGGCTCTATGACTTGACCAGCGCCGGAGCCACCCTCTCGACTTAGGCAGGCCTCGAAGCGCGAGCCAAGAGAACGTCCGGCGGTTCACGCAGGATTTACCGCGGCGTCATCGTCCTGTAACCCCCTTGGTCACAATCCTCCCATGACAATACGAGCCATGGGGGAGGTCGAATCCGGAATGACCGCGCGGCGGCGTGCCCCGCAGTCCGTTGGGTCCGCAACGGCGAAAGCCAGCACTCGCGTTCTCGTGGTGGAAGACGAGCAGGACGTGGCCGAGCTGCTCCGCTATCACCTGACCAAGGAAGGGTACGAGGTCACCCTGGTGGGCAACGGCGCCGACGCGCTCAAGCGTGCGCGCGAGACCAAGCCCGACCTCATCCTGCTGGACATCATGGTGCCCCAGCTCAACGGCTGGGAGGTGTGCCGCCGGCTCAAGCAGGACGCGGAGACGCGCGCGCATTCCCGTCATCATGGTAACGGGGCGCGTGGAAGAGGGCGACAAGGTGCTCGGCTTCGAGATGGGCGCCGACGACTACGTGACCAAGCCGTTTTCCCTCGCGAGCTCGTGGCGCGGGTGCGGGCGGTGGTCAGGCGCGGGCAAGGGCGGCGACATCGTCGATCAGGAAGCACCACCTCTCCGCGGGAGAGCTCGAGATCGACCGCCACCGCTTCGAGGTGACGATCAAGGGTCAACGAGTCGATCTCACGCCGAAGGAGTTCGAGCTTCTCGCGACTCTCGTGGGCACGCCCGGCCGGGTCTTCGGAAGGGAAGAGCTGCTCGACCTGGTCTGGGGACAGGACGGGTTCGTCGAGCCCCGGACCGTGGATGTGCACGTGGCCAGGCTGAGGGCGAAATTCTCCGCCGCCCGGCTTCCCTTGACCGGGGTGGAAACCGTCCGAGGCGTGGGATATCGCTTCCGGGAGCCAGAGCAAGCCCTTCGCGCTGACCGAATTAACACAAACGTAACATCGCGGTTATGCCGATGAAACACACCGCCCCGATGATCAGCCTCAACCTACTGACAAAGGAGAAGATATGAAGACGCGGATAGTTATGGCGGCAGCCATGGCGGCGGCCGTAGTGGTCTCGGGCGTCGCGGTGGCCCGCGGCCAGGTGCAGCTCGATCCGGGCTCCAGCCGCTACAAGACGGTAAGCGGAGTGTCGCGGCAACCTCTCCAGCGTGGGCTCGGACACCCTCAACAACCTCATGACCCACTGGGCGGAGACCTTCAGCCGCTTCTATCCGAACGCCAAGGTTCAGATCGAGGGCAAGGGCTCCTCGACGGCGCCGCCCGCGCTCATCGCAGGGACGGCCCAGCTCGGTCCGATGTCCCGCGAGATGAAGGGCACGGAGATCGACCAGTTCGAGAAGAAGTTCGGCTACAAGCCCACCGCCGATCCGCACCTCGGTGGACGCGCTCGCCGTCTTCGTCAACAAGGACAACCCCATCAAGTGCCTCAGCATGAGCCAGGTGGATGCGTTGTTCTCCAAGTCCCGCCGCGCCGGCTCCAAGGAAGACATCAAGACGTGGGGCCAGCTTGGGCTCACCGGTGAATGGGCGAGCAAGCCCGTCAGCCTCTACGGCCGCAACTCCGCCTCCGGCACGTACGGATTCTTCAAGGAGACACGTGATGAAGAACGGGGACTACAAGGACGACGGTCAAGGAGCAGCCGGGCTCGGCCGCGGTGGTGCAGGGGGTCACGGTGGACCGCTATCGCCGCAGGCTATTGCGGCATCGGCTACGCAACGGCGGGCGTCAGGGCCGTGCCGCTCAGCCGAGAAGGACGGGGGCAAGTGCGTGGAGGCGATGGCGGACAACGCCTACGCCGGGCGCCTACCCGATGGCCGCGCTTCCTCTTCGTCTACGTCAACAAGGCTCCCGGCAAGGCGCTCGACCCGCTGACCCGTGAGTTCGTCAAGCTGATGGTGTCCAAGGAGGGCCAGGAAGGCGTCATCAAGGACGGCTACTTCCCCATCCCCGCCTCCATCGCGAAAGAAGAGTTGACCAAGGTACAGTAGTGGCCATCAATGCTCGGACGCTTCGAGGCGGGCGGGCCGGGCCTCCGGCCCGCCCGCTCGTCGTCAGCCGGGCCCGCACGAGCCGGCGCATCCTCCTTGACCGGTGGGCGTCCCGGCTCGTGGTGGTCGGCGGCATCGTCATCATCGCCGGCATCCTCGCCATCCTCTTCGTCATCGCCGCCGAGGTGTACCCACTCTTCAAGGCGCCCACCGCGACCTATGTCGGTGAGCTATGGCACGGCGGGGCGAGCGGCAGCGCCGGCGCCGGGTGACGCGGTCGGGGTGGACGAATACCGGGAGGTCGCCTACGTCCGTGACCGCGGGCGGCCGCTGGAGCTGGTCTCGCTCAAGGGCAAGGACGCGGCGCGCCCGCCGTGCCCGATGCCGGGCCTCGATGGCGCTCACCGTGACGGCCGTGGCCGCGCTCGGCAAGACCGGGTTCCTCTCATCGGCACCGCGGACGGGCGGAGCATCCCGCTCGACATGAAGTTCGACGTGACGTTCAAGGACGGTCGAGCGCACGGTGACGGCCGCGCCCGGTCTTCGGCGCGGCCACCGAGCCTCGATCCCGACAAGCAAGCGGCCCGTGCGGCAGATCAGCGTCGCGGAGGGCCGAATGCGGGCGGCGTGACGGTGGCCCAGGTCGGCCCCACCGAGCTGGTCGATCCAGATCGGTGATCGAGAAGAAGGCGCCTGATCGGCGGGACACGCGAGGCGGAGATCGCGGCAATCGCTCGTGCCCGAGATCCACGACGGCGAGATCACCGCGCTCAGGCTCGACGGCCGCGCCGAGGATCTGTTCATCGGGACATCGCAGGGCCAGGTCGCTGCGCTACGACCTGACGCGATCCAGGGAGCGCCCACGCTGATGGAGGCGATCACGGTGGCGGCGAGCGCCGGGCACGCCCGATCACGGCGCTGGGCTTCCTGCTCGGTGACCGCACCCTGATCGTCGGCGATGCCGGCGGGCGGCGTGTCGACGCTGGCAGGTGGTGCCGCCGCCGCAGCGGGGCGAGACGCGGCGTCTGACGCGCATCTACGAGTTCACGCCGCACGCAGGCGCCCGTGGTGGCCGTCGCCGCCTCGAAGCGGGACAAGGGCTTCGTCACCGGCGGACGCGATCCGGCTCAGTTCACATCAGCTACGGCACCTCGGGCCAGACCCTCCTGTCTTTCACGGACAAGCGCCCGGGCGGCTTGCGCGCCGTGGTCTTCGCTCCCAAGAGCCGATGCGCTGCTCGCGCGCGGACGGGCAGGGGGTCGTCGTCGCAGTGGCGGCGTGCGACAACCCGCATCCCGGAGATCACCCTCAAGACGCTGTTCGGCAAGGTCTGGTACGAGGGCTACTCGACAGCCGGCGTACGTCGTGGCAGTCCACGGGCGGCACCGACGACTTCGAGTCGAAGATTCAGCCTGACCCCGCTCATCTTACGGCACGCATCAAGGGCACGCTCTACGCCCTGCTCTTCGCCGTGCCGCATGGCGCTCCTCGCCGCGCTGTACGTGAGCGAGTTCATGCACCCGTCGGTGAAGGCGTACGTCAAGCCGGTGGTGGAGATCATGGCCGCCCTGCCCAGCGTCGTCCTGGGCTTCCTGGCCGGGCTCTGGCTGGCCCCCGTGCTCGAGCCCATCGTGCCCGGTCTCTTCCTGCTTCCGCTCGTCCTGCCCGTCGTGCATTCTCGCCGCCTATTGCGGCTGGCGCGCTCGTGCCGCTGACGCATCCGCGTCCGCTTCAAGACGGGGACCGAGGCCTTCCTTCTGCTCCCGGTGGTCGTCGTCGGACGCCTGGATCGCCTTCACGCTGGGCGGCCTCGTGCGAGACCCTGCTCGGCAGGGCAACTACCGCGGCTGGCTCCTCCGCGCTGGGGCTGACCTACGACCAGCGCAACTCCCTCGTGGTCGGCGTGGCCATGGGCTTCGCGGTGATTCCCGATCATCTTCACGATCGCCGAGGATTCGCTGGCCAACGTGCCCCAGCACCTGCGCGCGGGGTCGCTCGCCCTGGGCGCCACGCGCTGGCAGACGGCGATGCGCATCGTGCTGCCCACGGCGCAGCCCGGGAATCTTCTCGGCCATCATGATCGGCTTCGGGCGCGCGGTGGGCGAGACCATGATCGTGCTCATGGCCACCGGCAACACGCCGATCATGGACTGGAACATCTTCAACGGCTTCCGGGCGCTCTCCGCCAATATCGCGGTCGAGCTGCCGGAGGCGCCGGACGGCGGCACGCTGTATCCGCGTCCTCTTCCTGGCCGCCTTCCTCCTCTTCTGCCTGACCTTCGCCCTCAACACGGTGGCCGAGCTGGTTCGCCTCAGCTCCGGCAGAAGTACCGCTACCTGTGAGCACGCGCCGACGGAGTTTCTGGACGGGCGGAGAGCCCTTCATCTGGCTCACGGGCGGCGCGCTGACGCTCGCCCTCCTGCTCGGTGGTCGGGCTCATCGCGCCTCATCCTCTAGCAACGGCCTGGGGTTCTTCTGGCCCAAGAGCGTGGTGCAGCTGACGCTCTCGGACGGCACGGTCATGACCGGCCAGCTCGTGGACGCGAGAGCTCGTGCCCGGCAAGCCCGGCGACCAGCACCGCATCAAGCTGAAGGTCGGCGAACCGTGACCTCTACGGTGCCGGACTTCCAGTGGGTGGACGAAGTCGCAGATCGCGCAAGCGGGACTATCCAGCGCGACGTCGCCGTCGATCGAGCGCACGGAGTGGGGCACTTCTGATCGGCACCATCGCAGGAGGTGCGTGACGGCGGCACGGCCGTGGTGGCCGGGGATCCGGCGGCGGCGTGGGCCGAGATCCGGAAGCGCGCTGCGCGAGACGGAGCGCGTGCGCCGGCAGAATCCGCACGCATCGAGAAGGGCGAGATCGGGGCGATCAATTACGACGCAGGAGGCAGCTCCGGCTCAAGCTCAGGGGCTCGAGCTGCAAGCGGCGACACCGCCGGCGCTCGAGCTCGAGACGCGATCCAGCGCGCAGATGGCGGACTCTCGGCGCCGCAGTATCAGCGCAGGACGGCGCGCCTGGCTGAGCTGCGCGAAGAGCCAGACGCTCAGCCGTGGTGGTGGCGAGCCGACGGCGGCAAGGAAAAGGACACTGCCGCTCGCCCAGATCGCTCGACGTCTACTTCCCCAAGCCAGATGGGGCTGCATCGCCAAGAGCGGCCTACTACGTCGCGCGCGCTCTGGGAGTTCGTGTCCGGCGAGCCGCGCGAGGCGAACACCGAAGGCGGCGTCTTCCCGGCCATCTTCGGAACCGTCCTGATGGTGATCCTCATGAGCATCGTGGTGACGCCGCTCGGCGTGCTCGCGGCGTTCTACCTGCGCGAATACGCCAAGCAGGGAGCGTTCGTGTGCGACGGTGCGCATCGCGGTCAACAACCTGGCCGGTGTGCCTTCCATCGTCTTCGGGGTCTTCGGCGTCGGCTTCTTCATCTACGTCGTCGGCGGGACCATCGACCGGCTCTTCTTCGCCGAGGCGCTGCCCACGCCGACCTTCGGCACCGGGCGGCATCCTCTGGGCCTCGCTGACCCTGGCCCTCCTGACCGTGCCGGTGGTCATCGTGGCCACCGAGGAGGGGCTGGCCGCCATTCCCGGCGGCATGCGCGAGGCCTCGCTGGCGCTCTCGCGCCACCAAGCTCGAGACGACGCTGCGCGTGGTCCTGCCCGCGGTGATGCCGTCGATCCTGACCGGGCTCATCCTGGCCATGGCGCGGGCGGCCGGCGAGGTGGCGCCCCTCATGATCACGGGCGTGGTCAAGCTGGCGCCGTCGCTGCCGATCGACGGGCTGTGGCCGTTCCTCCATCTCGAGCGCAAGTTCATGCACCTCGGCTTCCACATCTACGACGTGGGCTTCCAGTCGCCGAACGTGGACGCGGCGCGGCCCATGGTGTTCGCGACGACCCTCCTGCTCCTCGTCATCGTGGTGCTCCTCAACCTGCTTCGCCATCAGCCACGCGCAATCGGCTGCGCCGGAAGTACGCCGACCTCGGCGGTATAGGACGCGGCACCCCATGCGCAGGAGGCTCTCATGGCCGGAACACGTCGGCGATCGCCACCGAGGAGCCTCAATGCTCCGAGCCGCGCAGGCGGCCTCTATGCATGGAGAGCCCCATGGTCGAGATCGACCAGCTCAACCTCTGGTACGGGACTGAAGCAGGCGCTCAAGGACGTGTCCATGTCCGTGCCCAAGCACCGGATCACCGCCTATATCGGCCCCTCGGGCTGCGGCAAGACCACCCTCCTCCGCTGCCTCAACCGGATGAACGACCTCGTGGACGGCGTCCGCATCACCGGGCAGCATCCGGATCGGCGGCACCGACATCTACGACCGCGGCCATGGACGTGACGGAGCTGCGCAAGCGGGTGGGCATGGTGTTCCAGAAGTCGAATCCCTTCCCCAAGTCGATCTTCGAGAACGTCGCCTATGGGCCCCGGATCCTCGGGCGTGACGAGCCGGAGCTGATCTCGAGGGCATCGTGGAGCGGAGCCTGCGCGCGGCCGCCCTGTGGGACGAGGTGCACGACCGCCTGCACGAGTGCGCGCTGGGGCTGTCCGGCGGCCAGCAGCAGCGGCTCTGCATCGCCCGGGCCATCGCCGTCGAGCCCGACGTGCTCCTGATGGACGAGCCGTGCTCGGCCCTCGATCCCATCGCCACCGCCAGGATCGAGGAGCTGATGCTCGAGCTGAAGAACAGCTACACCATCGTCATCGTCACCCACAACATGCAGCAGGCGGCCCGCGTGTGCGGACTACACGGGCTTCATGCTCCTGGGCGAGCTGGCGGAGTTCGGCGTGACGCGGGAGCTCTTCACCAATCCGCGGGACAAGCGCACCGAGGACTACATCACCGGGCGCTTCGGTTAGGGGGTCTCATGCAACGGCACTTCCACGAAGAGCTGGACACGCTCAAGCAGACCCTGCTGGCCATGGGCGGGCTGGTGGAGGACCAGATCCGCCGGGTGATGCGCGCCCTGCGTCGAGCGCGACGACGCGCTCGCCCAGGAGGTCATCGAGCGCGACCAGCAGGTCAACCAGTACGACGTCGAGGTGGACGAGACGTGCGTCGAGCTGCTCGCCCTGCACCAGCCGGCGGCGGGCGACCTCCGCTTCATCACCACCGCCATGAAGATCGTCACCGACCTGGAGCGGCATCGGCGACCAGGCGGTGAACATCGCCCAGCGCGTCGCTCGAGCTGAACCAGGAGCCCCAGCTCAAGCCCTACATCGACCTGCCCCGCATGGCGGAGCAGGCCCAGCGCATGGTCAAGGAGAGCCTGGACGCCTTCGTGGCGCGCGACACCGAGCTGGCGCCGGCGCGGTGTGCGCGGAGGACGACGCGGTCGACGCCCTCAAGGAGCAGATCTTCCGCGAGCTCTCTGACCTTCATGATGGAGGATCCGCGCAGACCATCCCGCGCGCCATCCGGCTCATCCTCATCTCGCGCTTCCTGGAGCGGGTGGCCGACCACGCCACCAACATCGCGGAGATGGTGGTCTACATGGTGGACGCGCAAGATGGTGCGTCACACCCTCGGCCTAGGGCGGCCGGCGGCCATGTATACTTGAGTGTGAGCGCCGATCGCCGCTACCAGCTCACAGTCCGAGGCGGGCAATCGGGCCGATCGACGCGCTCCTCGAGCGACTGCGCGTCCCGCCGCCTCGTGGCGGCTCTACGCGGACATGCTCACCACCGTGCCTCAAGCTCTTCGAGGACGGGGCGGCGGTCGTCGAACCTCAAGATCACCAGCGCCGCGCTCAAGGAGCTGCGCTACGGCTACAAGGTATTCGCCCCGTGGCGCGGGGTTCCCAAGGTGACGGTGTTCGGCTCCGCCCGCACCCCGCCGACCATCCCGTGTCCCAGCAGGCGCACGCCTTCGGCAAGCGGATGACGGCCGCGGGCTGGATGGTGATGACCGGGGCGGGAGCGGCGTGATGGGCGCGGCCCAGGAGGGAGCGGGACGGGAGCGGTCCTTCGGGCTCAACATCCGGCTGCCCTTCGAGCAGGAAGCCAATCCCTGGATCCAGGACGATCCCAAGCTCATCACCTTCAAGTATTTCTTCACCCGCAAGCTCTTCCTCGTCCGCGAAGCCCACGCCATGGCGTATCTTTCCCGGCGGGTTCGGCACCGCCGACGAGGCCTTCGAGACGCTCACGCTCATCCAGACCGGCAAGGCCGCGCTGGTGCCGATCGTGCTGGTGGACGCGCCCGGCGGGAAATACTGGAGCCGCCTTCGAGGACTTCATCCGGGAGCACATGGCCGGCGAGGGGATGATCTCGCCCGAGGACTTCACCCTGTTCCGGCGATTGACGACGTCGAAGGCGGCGGCGGCCGAGTGCGAGCGCTTCTACCGGGTCTTCCACTCGCAGCGGTACGTCGGGGATACCCTGGTCTTCCGGCTGCGCCGGCCGCTCGACGCGGCGGTGCTGGCCGATCTCGGGCCCCGCTTCGCCGACATTCTCGAGCGGATCCCCCGAGCAGGCGCCGGGCCCGCTCGACGCCGAAGGGCGGCGAGCACCCGGAGCTGCCCCGCCTCATCCTGCCCTTCAACCGCCGGAACTACGGACGCCTGCGCCAGCTCATCGACGTCGTCAATCAGTAGCGCGGTCAAGCCAGGGCGCGGCGGGCGGAGCCGTCCGCCCTACTCGACTCCTCGCGCTCCACGGTCTGCTGGCAGGCGGTGCAGGCCCAGGTGCGAAGCAGGGTCACGCGCTGGGGATCCCGGCGGAGCGTCCAGGGAATGAGCATCTTCGCGCCGCAGTGGGGACAGACCTCGGTGGGTTGCCCGGGCGCCACGCTCGAGGGGATCCACGGAACCTTGGGACGTGACGGGGGCCGCAGGGGCGGAGTCATGCGCGGGATTATAACGTATCATCGCCCGCGTGCGTGCCGAAGGTCGTCCTCGTTCTCGCCAATATCGTCTACGCGACCTCGTATGTCGCGACCCGCCTCACGCTCGCTGACGTTCCACCATCGACGCTGGCGCTGATCCGGCTCGTCGTCAGGTCGCTCATCCTGGTCCCGCTCGCCTTGGCCCTCCGGCGGCCCGGCGCGTCCACGCTGTCGCCCGCCGACCGGTGGCGCGTCTTCTGGATGGGCGCCCTGGGCTTCGCGGGGGCCTTCGCGCTCTCACACTGGGGCTCGCGCGCTCGACGGCCGACGAATGGCGCGCTCCTCATCACGGTGGAGCCCGTCACGCTGCTGGTGCTGGCCCCGCTCCTCCTCGGCGAGCGGCTCACCCGGCGCGAGGAGCGGGCGCCGCCTCGCGCTCCTGGGCGCCACCCTGGTGGTCGCCAACGGCATTCCGGGCCTCTCGAGGCGCTGGTGCCGCACTGGCGCGGAGACCTCCTCCTCGTCCTGGCCGGGGTGGCTTACGCATCCTACTCGCTGATCGGGCGGGAGATTCTCGCCCGCCATTCCTCCCTCCTCGGTCACCGCGTGGTCGATCGCCTGGGGCGCCGGAGCCATGCTGCCCCTGGCGCTGATCGAGCGCGCGTCGGGGGCGCTGCCGAGGGTCACGCCGACGGCCATCGCGGGCACGCTCTACCTGGCCGTGGTCATCACCGCGCTGGGCTATCTGGCCTGGAACTATGCCCTGGAGCGGGTGTCGGCGTCCCGGGCTGCGATCTTTCCTCAATCTCCAGCCGCTGGTCGGCGCGCTGCTCAGGGTCGCGGTGCTCGGCGAGTCCTTGACCCCTATACCGTGGCCGGGGGTGGGCTCATCCTGGCTGGCTTGACTCTCACCGTCAAAGGGCAGGGGAAGCGGTAAGATAGGCTCATGAGACGGGTGCGGGTCGCCCTCGCCCAGGTCAATCCCACGGTCGGGGCCGTGGAGGCCAATGCCCGCATGGTGATCGACTGGATGGGCCGGGCCCGCGCCGCCGGCGCGACGTGGTGGCCTTCCCCGAGCTGGTGCTGACCGGATATCCTCCCGAGGATCTCCGTCTTCAAGTCCGCCTTCATCGAGGCCAATCTCCGCGCTCTCGACGACGTGGCCCGGGCGAGCGCGCGGCCTCACCGCGGTGGTGGGCTTCGTGGACAAGCGCGACGACATCTTCAACGCCGCCGCCGTGCTGCACGACGGCGCGGCACGCCGGCACCTATCACAAGCAGTACCTGCCGAACTACGGCGTCTTCGACGAGAACCGCTACTTCCAGGCGGGCAGCGACTACCCCATCTTCGCGGTGGGCGACACGGTCATCGCCGCCAACATCTGCGAGGACATCTGGTACCCGACGGGGCCGACCACGCGTCCAGGCCCTGGCCGGAGCCGAGCTCATCATCAGCATCAACGCCTCGCCGTACCACGCGGGCAAGGCGCAGTTCCGGGAGAAGATGCTGGCCACGCGCGCGGCCGACGATCTCGTCTGTCTCGCCTTCGTCAACACGGTGGGCGGGCAGGACGAGCTCGTGTTCGACGGCCAGTCCTTCGTGTTCAACGAGAAGGGGAGCGCCTCGCGCGCGGGCGGGCCTTCGAGGAGGACCTGGTCGTCGTCGATCTCGACCTCGACAACGTCTTCCGCGCCCGGCTCCACGACTCGCGGCGGCGCAAGGAAGCAGCGGGGCGAGAGCGCTGCGCGCCGTATCGCGCTCCCGGCGCTGCCGGAGCGCGCGCGTCCGCCGCTGCCCGCGCGCGAGGAGCCGGAGGTGGAACGCCCGTCGAAGAGATCTATCGCGCCCTGGTGGTGGGCTGGGCGACTACGTGCGGAAGAACGGGTTCGCGCCACGTGGTGCTGGGCCTGTCGGGCGGTATCGACTCGGCGCTGGTGGCCTGCATCGCGGTGGACGCGCTCGGCGCCGCCAACGTGACCGGCGTGACCATGTCCTCGCCGTATTCCTCCGCCGGCACCCGTCGCGACGCCGCGCGACTGGCGAAGAACCTCGGCATCGAGTTCCTCGCGGCTGCCCATCACGCGGCGTGTTCGGGCGCTACGCGCGGGCGCTCGCGCAGCCGTTCAAGGGGCTCAAGGCGGACGTGACCGAGGAGAACCTCCAGGCCCGTATCCGCGGCAACTACCTGATGGCGCTCTCGAACAAGTTCGGCTGGCTCGTGCTCACCACCGGCAACAAGAGCGAGATCGGCGGTGGGCTACTCGACGCTCTACGGCGACATGGCGGGCGGCTTCGCCGTGATCAAGGACGTGCCCAAGACCCTGGTCTACGAGCTCGCCACCCACGCCAATGCGCGGGCGGGGCGCGGGCTCATCCCGCGATCCATCTTCGAGCGGGCGCCCTCGGCGGAGCTCCGGCCGGATCAGACCGACCAGGACTCGCTACCGCCTCTACCCGCTGCTCGACGCTATCCTCGAGGCGTATGTGGAGGGCGACCAGGGAATCCCGGAGATCGTGGCACGCGGCTTCGACGAGGCGACCGTCCGGCGGGTGATCGCCATGGTGGACCGCAACGAGTACAAGCGCCGGCAGGGCCCCATCGGCATCAAGATCACGCCCCGCGCCTTCGGCAAGGACTGGCGGCTTCCGCTCGTCAATCGCTTCCGCGAATAGTCCCGCGTCGTGGTTGATTCGTGGAGCCGTGTTCGGATCTCGGTGTCAATGTCTCCGAAAAGTGTCAATCCGCAACAATTCTGGTCGCTAGCAATTGTTGTAGCCGGAGCCGCCCCACCGCTTCTTGGAGCATGGTGTGGCAATGAAACCGGCACGTTAGCAAGCGTTGCAGACTCTGCGTATGGTGGTACACGCCTTGCTCTTCTTCTCGCGCGTCGCCGGGGCCGAGAGTGAGCGTTCGCTGACCAGAGGGCGGGGCACGTGAGCACGGAACAGATTCGATGAGGTAGCGGCGGAGCCCGGAGAGGGCCGCCGAAAAATCGTGGTGGGGCTCGACAGCCTGCAAGGACACGATCGCCCGCCTGGCCAAGACCTTCGAGAATGCCCCGCGCCGGCGCGCCGGCGACAACCCCGCTCGCCGCTACACCTCCAAGTTCGAGTACCTGGTCGAGCAGCGGCTCATCAGCCAGCAGGATCTCGACGCGGCCGTGGTCGAGGCCAAGCGTGCCCAGAGCCCGGTCGACCTGATCCTCATGCAGGAGTATCAGATCAGCAAGACGCAGATCGGCCGGTCCGCGTCGATGTTCTTACCGGGTCCCGTTCGTCGAGTTCACGACGAGCGCATCGTGGCCGCGCCCGAGTCTCCTCCGTGACCTGAAGCTCGAATATCTGAAGAAGAACTTCTGGATCCCCTCGCGCACGATGGCAGCGCCATCCTGGTGGTGGTGGACGACCCGCACGATCTCGCCAAGGTGGACAGCATCGAGCGGGCGCTGAAGAACCAGAAGGTCAAGCTCGCGGTCGGCTTCCGGAGCGATATTCTCCGGCTCCTCAACGTCGCCAGCGGGATCAGGCGCCCCGGGCGGGGAGCTCGGAGTCCATCCGGGACATCCTGGGGACGCTCAAGGCGGAGGACGACGGCACCAGCAGCGAGTCGCAAGAGGTGGCCGAGGTCGACGAGAACGACAGCGCCATCGTGCGGCTGTCCGGGCAGGTGATCCTCGCGGCCCACCAGTCGCGCGCCTCGACATCCACATCGAGCCGTACGGGCCGCAGAAGGACACCATCATCCGGTTCCGCGTGGACGGCAGCTGCTCCGAGTACATGAAGCTGCCCGGCGCCTTCCGGTCGCCCGCTCGTGGCCCGTCTCAAGATCATGGCGCGGCTCGACATCGCCGAGCGGCGGAAGCCCCAGGACGGCAAGATCAAGATCGCCCTTCCCGACCGGGAGATCGAGCTCCGGGTGGCGACCATCCCCACCGCCGGGGGGACGAGGACGTGGTGATGCGTATCCTCGCCTCCAACGAGCCCATCCCCATCGACAAGCTGGGGATGAACGAGCGCAATCTGGCGGAGACCCAGCGGATCGCGCAACGGCCGTACGGGTTGATCCTCTGTGTGGGGCCGACCGGCTCCGGAAAGACCACCACGCTGCACTCCGTGCTGGGCTTCATCAACCGGCCCGAGCGGAAGATCTGGACCGCCGAGGATCCCGTCGAGATCACGCAGTACGGCCTCCGCCAGGTCCAGGTCAACCCCAAGATCGGCTTCACCTTCGCCAGCGCCATGCGCGCCTTCCTCCGCGCCGATCCGGACGTGATCATGGTGGGCGAGATGCGCGACGAGGAGACGGCGTCGGTGGGCATCGAGGCCTCGCTCACCGGCCACCTGGTGCTGAGCACCCTGCACACCAACAGCGCACCCGATACCGTGGTCCGGCTGGTGGACATGGGCTGCGATCCCTTCAACTTCTCGGACGCCATGCTGGGAATCCTCGCCCAGCGCCTGGTCAAGCGCTTGTGCCCCGACTGCCGCGAGGGCTATACCCCTCCCCGGAGCAGGTCGAAGAGATCGTGCAGGGCCTACGGCCCCGAGGAGTGGGAAACCCTCGACATGAAGGTCGGCAGGCTTCCAGCTCTTCCGGGCCGCGGGCTGCGACAAGGTGCTCGAAGAGCGGGTACCGGGGACGGGCGGCGATCCACGAGCTGCTGGTGACGTCGCCTGACATCAAGCGGCTGATCCAGACGCGGCGCGCGCGACCGAGATCTTCACTCACGCCAAGCAGGGGGAATGACCACTCTGCTCCAGGATGGCATCATCAAGGCGATCGCGGGAGTCACCGACGTCAAGCAGGTCAAGGCGGTGGCGAACGCCTGATCGGCAGCGTCACACGCAGTGAACGTACCCTCACCCAAACAGAAGGAGCCGGATGTGATGGCCAATAGCATGGAAGGGGCCGCCTGGACGGATACGCGAGTCAAGGTCCAGAAGTGGATCGAGGATGGACAGTACCTCGTGGGGCTCATTCCCGCCCTGGTGGAAGAGAACGAGCGGTTTCCGGACGTCGCTGGAAACCAGCGAGAAGGAGTTCGAGCGCCTGCGCCAGGAAGTGGCGACGCCTCGCGGCGAGAGCGACAGCTACCGCAACGAGCGCGAGGACGTGGCCGACGCGCTGAACAAGTTCATGAACGAGATGCTCCAGCTCGTCAACGAGGTGGCCCAGAAGTTCCGCACTCCCTCGCAGCGGTCCAAGAGCCCCTCGAGCGGGAGCAGACCGCCGGCCACCGGCCCCTGCTTCCGTAGCGCGACGGCGCGCGATGCCCGCTCCCGGAGTCCCCGGCCCGAGCCGAGCTCGGGCCGGGGCGCTCACCGGGGGCGGAGTCCAGCATCTGCAAGACCGCCAGCCGGCGGTAGATCCCGTCCTCCCGCGCCATGAGGTCCTCGTGGCGTCCCACCTCGGCGATGCGCCCTCGTGCACCACCACCACGCGGTCCGCGTTCCGGACGGTGGCCAGCCGGTGGGCGATGACCAGCACCGTCCGCCCCTTGGCGAGCTCGCCCAGCGCCTGCTGCACCAGGAACTCGCTCTCCGCGTCGAGGTCGGAGGTGGCCTCGTCCAGGAGGAAGGATGGGCGGGTCCTTGAGGAACGCCCGCGCGATGGCGATGCGCTGGCGCTGCCCGCCCGAAAGCTTGACCCCCGCTCGCCGACCTGGGTGGCGTAGCCCTCGGGCAGGGCGGCGATGAAGTCCTGGGCCTCGGGCAAGGCGCGCCGCGCGCCTCGATCTCCTCGCGGTGGCCCCTCCTTGCCGTACGCGATGTTGTAGGCGGAGGGAATCGTGGAAGAGGAAGGTTTCCTGGGTCACGATGCCCATAGAGCGCGCGGAGCGAGGCGACCGTCACCTCGCGCACGTCGTGCCCGTCCACGGTGATGCGCCCCCGGTGACGTCGTGGAACCGAGGGAGGAGATCGAGGAGAGTGGTCTTGCCCGCGCCGGACATCCCCACGAACGCCACCATCTCGCCCCCGCGACACCGTGAGGGTGATTCTCGACAGCGTGTCCGATCTCGCCGTCGGGGTAGCGGAAGGAGACGTCCTCGAGCGCGATGGCGTCGTGGAACCCGCGGAGGACGTGGGCGCGGGGAGCGTCCGCGATGGCGTGCGGGGTATTGAGGATCTCGAAGACGCGCTCCACCGAGCCCGAGCGATTGCTGGATGGTACTGGCCATACGCGAGAGCTGGCGGACCGGCCCGTAGAGCAGGATCACCGCGGTGGTGAAGGAGAAGAACTCGCCCGGGGTCACAGGCGCCCGCGATGACCTGATAGCCGCCGTACCAGAGGGCGCCCATGATGCCGATCGCACCCAGCACCTCCATGAGGGGCTCCGAGAGCTGATCGGTCCGGTGATCCTCTCAGGGCGAGGCGGAGCAGCTGGTCGTTGACCCCCGTCGAAGCGCTCTTGCTCGAGCGCTTCCCGGCCGAACGCCTTCACGATCTTGGTGCCGGTGAAGGATTCCTGGAGCACCACGTTGAGCTCGGCCACCGTCTCCTGGGAGCGCGTTGTTGATCTTGTAGAGCTTGCGCCCCAGGATGCGGATGGTGATGGCCACCGCGGGAAACACCGCCACCGGCGATGAGGGCGAGCACCCACTCGCGCGCGAACATCACGCACCAGGAGCGCGACGATGGTCCCACACCTGGCGCACCGCCATCACCAGGACGGTGGAGGAGAGCCGCGCGAGCCGGTTCACGTCGGTGATGACGCGGGCCATCAGCTCCGCCGAGTGGAGCGACTTGAAGAAGGCCAGGGGCATGCCCTGGATGTGCCCGTAGAGCTCCCGGCGAATGCGGGCCACCACCCGCTCGCCCACCGACGCCATGCGAGGTACGACTGGCCGAATCGTCCGAAGCCCTTGAGGAGATAGGCGCCCAGGAGCGCCAGCGGGATGATCTTGAGCATCACGAGGTCGCGCTTGATGAAGATCTCGTCCATGGCCGGCTTGACCAGCCAGGCGATCAACCCCCTCCGTGCCGGACACCAGGAGGGCTGGCGCGGTGCCCGCGGCCAGGAGTAGGCCAGTAGGGCTTGAGATAGGGGAGGAGCCGGGCGAGCAGGCGATACTTCGGGCCCATGCGCTAGGCGCAGCAGGCGCGCGGCGAGCAACCGCGTGTAGAGCGCCTCGGTCCGGTCGAGCTTGGTGGCGAGCGAGAAGTGCCCTCCACCGCTTTCGCCCCGCCCGGGCCATCGCCTTCGCGCGGGCGCGGATTGTCCAGCATGCGGAGAATGGCCTCGCGCCAAGGCGTCGGGATTGCGCGGGGGTACCAGGGAAGCCCGTCTCGCCATCGGCGATGAGCTCGGGCATGCCCTCCAGATCGGTGGCCACCACCGAGTTCCCACCGCCAGCGCCTCCCGGATGGAGCCGGTGAGGCCGAGGCCCGCATAGGAGGCGTCCACCACCAGATCGCTCCCGGCGAGGATCTCCGGCACGTCCTCGCGGTGCCCGACCACCGTCACCACGCCGGCCAGGCCCCGCGCACGCGCTTTCTCGCCGATGCTGACGATGCGCGCGGGGGCGCTCCCACGAAGGAGGAGGCGCGCTTCGGGCAACGGCGCGGTGCACGCGGACCATGGCGTCCAGCACGTCGTCGTTGCCGCGCCACGAGCGGATGCCGATCTGAGCGACCAGCGGCTGGTCGGGCCGGAGCCCCAGCTCGCGCCGGATGCCCCGCCCCGTCCACGCCCGGTGGAAGCGGCTGAGATCGGTGCCGGAGTAGATCACCCTCGATCTTGTCCGCGGGCACCCTGTGCGCCACTCAGCCTGCGCGTTGATGGACTCGCACACCGCCACCACCGCGGTGACCGGGGGTGATGTAGCCGTGGCGATTCCAGCGGTCGAGGGGGAAGCTCACCCCGCGGTTGAGCACGAGCACGGGGATGCGGACGAGCAGCCCCGCGAGGAGCGCAAGCGTGCGTGCCTTGCCCTTGTGGCAATGCACGATCTCGATGTCGTGTGCGCGGATGAGCCGGACGAGGCCGAGGATTCCGCGATGGTCCACTGCGTGCCTGCATCGAGAGCGCGGCGTGGGGAATCCTGGCCGCCGCGCACTTCTCCATCCATGACTGCGGCTCGACCGCGTCGCCACCACCACGTGATGGCCGCGCGCAGTGGAGGCCCCACGCCAGCTCGCGCAGCTGGATGGCCGCCCGGTGAAGTAGTCCGGCTCGGGATAGAGCTGGAGGACCTGGAGCGGCGTGATCCTATCCCGAAGAACTCTGATCGCCGCCGCCACCTCCGTCCGCCTCTGCCTCGGTATGGCCTGGCGGAGATGGGCAGCAGAGGATCTCGCCCACCAGCCGCTCGGTCACGGGTAGAGCCGGCGGCGCGAGCGATTCCACTGCCGGCTGCCGGTGGCTCGGGATCGGATAGTGGATGCCGGTCGCGATGCCGCGCTCCCGCAGAAACTTCGCGAAGAGGGCGTCCCGCCGGTCGGTCCGGATCACGTAGAGGTGATACACGTGGCGGGCTCCCGCGCGCTCGGAGGGCAGGCGCAGGGGCAGGTCCGTGAGCCGGCGGCGTAGCGCGTCGCGATGCGGCGGCGGTGCTCGTTCATGGCGTCGAGCCGGCGGAGGAGCACGCGCCCACACCGCGGCCTGATATCGTTGAAGCGCAGATTGAAGCCGACCCTCCGCGTGCACGTCCTGCTGGAGCCGGCCGTGGTCGCGATCTGCCGGCACCGCGCCGCCACCGCGTCGTCATTGGTCACCAGCAGCCCGCCGTCGCCCATCACGGTGAGGTTCTTGGAAGGGTAGAAGGAGAAAATACGCCGGCCCGCCCGAAGCCGCCCACCTTTCGGCCCCGCCACTCGGCGCCGTGCGCCTGCGCGCAGTCCTCGAGGAGCCAGCCCACGCTCGGCGCAGTAGCGCCTGGGCGGCGGGCAGGTCCGGCGGGCTGGCCGTACAGGTGCACCGGCACGAAGCCGACCGTGCGCGGGGTGACCTTGGCGGCGGCGTCGCCGCGCGTCCACCGTGAAGGAATCGTCCACGTCCACGAAGACGGGGTGGCGCCGGCGAAGCAGATGGCCTCCACGGTGGGGAAGGGCGGTATGCACGGCAACCAGGATCTCGTCGCCGGGTCCGGCGCCGAAGGCCTTGATCAGCATCCACAGCGCGGCGGTGGCGCTGGAGGTCAGCACCGCATGCTTGGCGCCGTTGTAGTGCGCGAACTCCTTCCTCGGAAGGCGCGGCACTCGGGCCCCAGGATGTACTGGCGGGAATCGACCGCTTTGAGGATCGCCCCTTGATCTCGTCGTCGATGGGGGCGGGAGAGCGGGATGGACATCAGAGGCGATCCTCCTGGGGAGTTGATCTGCCGATAGCGCCCGCGATAGTAGAGAGACAGGCTCCGCCGCGGCGCCGTCATGGCTCGCGCCGGCTCTCGATCTGGCCCACGAAGATGGTGTGGTCGCCACCGGGATAGGCGTGGACGGTGGTGCACTCGAGGTGAGCCAGCGCACCGTCCAGGATGGGCAGCCCGAGGATGCCGGCCGTGCATCCGACGCCCTCGAACTTCTCGGCCGCGCTCGAGCTCTGGTGGCGAAGCGGTTGGACAACGACTCCTGACCCTGGCCGAGTACGTGTTCACCGCGAACCGATCCGCGTTTCGCAGCGCCCTCATAGCTCTGCGCGTTCTGCGCCACGCAAACCAGGATCAGCTGGGGGTGAGCGACACGGACGTGAAGGCGCTGGCGGTGAGCCCGGCCGAGGCGACCTCAGAATCTCGGGTGGTCACCACGGTCACGCCGCTGGCGAAGTGGCCGAGCGACGCCGGAAATCATCGGGCCGATCGGCGTTGCTTTCTAGCAGGTCCCGGCTGGATTTTTCAACTCCTCGTCGGGGACCTGGACGGCATCAGCGGCCCCCGTTGCCTTGACGCTCCCGGCGCTTCCCTATACTCGACCCCGAAGCGCTAGTCCACGATCTGCCTCCGTCGTTCCCCTGCGCCGAGCCTCCCGGTGTCGGCACCATGACGCCAGGCGACGGGCCGTCCGTGACCGAGGCTGCGGTGCTGGCGCGCTGCGCGCAGGTGAAGGATCCCGACGGCGGCAGGGGACGTCGTGGCGCTCGGCCTCGTCAGGACTCTCCGCATCGCGGGCAGCGAGGTGTCCTTCCACGCTGGCCTTTAGCGGGCAGTCACCCAGTCCAGGTGGCGCTGCACAGTGGCGCCTCGAAGGCGGTGGGGCAGCTTCCCGGGGTCGGCCGGGTCAGCGTGAAGATGGGCGCGGGCGCGGCGCCCCACGCGCACGCGCATGGCGCCCAGCCGGCCGTCCCGCGGCGCCGGCGGGTCCTGCCGCGCGCTCTCCCGAGTTCATCCCCGAGGTCAGCACACGGTGGCGGTCTCGTCCGGCAAGGGGCGAGTGGCAAGTCCACGGTGGCGGTGAACCTGGCGCTCGCGCTCCACCAGAGCGGCGTCAGCACCGGGCTGGTGGACGTGGACGTGTACGGCCCCGACGTGCCGCTCATGATGGGGGCTAAGGGCCGCCCCGGGATGTTCGATAATCGCATCATCCCGGTCGAGGTGCACGGCGTGAAGATCATGTCCATCGGCCTCCTGGTGGACGAGCGGGGAAGCCCTCGTGTGGCGTGGCCCATGATCCACTCCGCCGTTCAGCAATTCCTCCGGGATGTGGCCTGGGGCGCGCTGGACTATCTGGTCTTCGACATGCCGCCGGGCACCGGCGACGCCCAGCTCTGCTCTCGCAGATCATCCCGCTGTCGGGAGTGGTGGATGGTGACCACGCCCCTGAGGACGTGGCGCCCTCGACGTCCGCAAGGGCCTGGCCATGTTCCGCAAGCTCAATGTCCCCATCCTGGGCGCGTGGTGGAGAACATGAGCTACCTGGAGGCCCCGACACCGGGACCGCTACGCCATCTTCGGCGAGGGCGGGGGCCCGCGTGGCGGAAGAGTTCGGCGTGCCGCTGCTGGGCCAGGTGCCGCTCGAGATGGAGACCCGCCGCGGCGGCGATGCGGGTATCCCCATCGTGGTGGGACAGCCGGCCTCGTCTCAGGCCGCCGCCTTCCGCGCCATCGCGGCCGGCGGTGACGGAGCGGGTCCGGTCGCTCGCGAGCCTCCAGCTCCCGAAGCTGGGCTAGCCGGCGCGGTGGCTACCTCGCCACTACGTCCTGATCTTTCCGCTCCCCGACCTCGCGCTCTTCCCGAATACCCTCTTGCCCCTGCACATCTTCCGAGCCGCGCTATCGCCGCCATGGTCATCGACGCCCTGGCGCGCGACCGGCAGCGTGGCCGTGGTGGGGCTCAAGCCGTGGCTACGAGGGCGACTATGCGGGCCGTCCTCCCGTGCACGAGGTGTCGGGGCTGGGACGCATCGTCAAGTGCGAGCGGCTGGCCACCGGCCGCTTCAATATCTTGCTCAAGGGCGAGCACCGCGTGCGCATCGAGCGCGAGCTCCCGCGGATACCCTCTACCGCCTCGTGCAGGCGGTGGAGCTCCAGGATGCGGGCGCCGAGCGGGACACTCGTCCCGCCGCTGCTCGACGAGGTCAAGCGCGTGTGCCGGCGGATCCTGAGGCGGTGCGCCGCGCGACGCCGGAGATGGAGGAGACGCTCGCCGCCGCCGCCTCCCCGGGTGTCCTGTGCGATCAGGTGGCCTCGGCGGTGATCCCGTCACCGGACGTCCGCCAGGCGCTCCTGGAGTGAGCTCGACGTGGAACGGCGGCTGCGCCGCTTGCTCGCCGAGCTCGAGAATCTCCTCCAGCAGCTGAAGGGAACCTGAGGATGCGGCGGCCCTTCCGGGGACTCCTGCTGGCCATGGTGGCCGTGCTCGCCGTCACCGACGCGGGCGCGGCCACGGGCGGTGGGGGTGGCTAGGCGTGCGGGTCCGCGATCTTTCCGAGCAGGAGATGTCGGAGATCTCCACCCGGCACGGTATCCGCGAGGGCTTCGGCGCCATGAGTCGTGGAAGTGCTCCGCGAGACGCCCGCGGAGTCCTCGGGGCTGCGGAGCGGCGATCTTCTGGTCGCGTTCCGCGACCTTCCGGTGGTGGACACCCGCTCCCTCCTCCGCCTGATCGCGAGCGCGCCGGTGGGCGAGACGGTGATCGCGTCACCGTGCGTGCGCCTGGACGAGGGCCGGCGGCGGATCTCCGTCCGCCTGGGCGTGATGCCGGAACCGGTCGCCGCCGATCGCGTGGCGGCCGAGTTCAGGTTCTTCGTGCGTGAGCCCGAGCCGCAGCCCGAGATCGGAGGGGCGCGGCCGTCGGTGGTCCCCTCCGTGTCCGGCGTGGCCCCCGGGAGTCAGGCCGCGCGGGCCGGCGTCAAGGTGGGCGATCGTGGTGGTGGAGGTCAACGGCCGTCCGGTGGTGACCTTCGAGGCCCTCCGCGCCGCGCTCCTCTCCGTTCCTGCGGAAGGCCCGCTGCCCCCGGTGCTGCGGCCGCGACGGCGAGCGCCTGAGCGTGACGCTGCGAGGGCGGCATCTCTGAATCGCCAGGACCGTCGATGGCGCGCGAGCGCCGGGTATAATGGCGGCGCCATGATCGTCCTCGGGCATCAGCGAGACCCACTGCGCCACCGCGGCGGTGCTCCGCGACGGCCGCATCCAGTCGGCTGCGCCTCGGAAGAGCGGTTCTCGCGCCTCAAGAACGACTCCCGGCTACCCGCGCCTCGCGGTGGACGCGCTGCTGCGGGAGCTGGGCATTGCCCCCGCCGAGATCGACGTGATCGCGCTGGCGGGCGCCCGCGCCGCCGCGAAGGAGTGGCTGAACCGGGTCCTGACGATCGTCGGAGTATCATCCAGTGAGCACTACGGCGTCGCACTGGCCGTCCTCTACGACGGACGCTGGGCGAAGCGGATTCGCAAGTGGGGCGCCCGGTTCGGCCTCATGGACGCCTCGTCGGCGCAGAGTTCGGCATTCCTCAGGCGTGCGCCTGGCCGACGTGGCGGCGTGCATCTAGGAGCTTCACCGTGACCACGCATCGTCTGCCTGACCATCACCGCTGCCATGCTGCCGTCCGCCTATTTCGGATCGGGCTTCGGCGGCCTGGAGGCGCCTCGTCCTCACCAATGACAACTCCGGGACGGTCTGTGCGCCACCGCCTCCACCGGGCGCGGACTCGAGCTTTCGAGGCACGAGGCCACCTCGAGCGCCCGGCCCCTCGGCGCCTTCTACCTTCGCCACCCTCGCGCTGGGCATGAAGTTCGGCGAGCACGAGTGCACAAGGTGATGGGCATGGCGCCTTACGCGGCGGCGGCACGGGCCGACCGGGCCACCGAGGCCCATGCGCGCAGGTGTTCGCGCTCGAGGAGAGCCGGCCCGCGCGCTTTCGCTGAAAGCAGAGGGGGAGCGCTACGCGCTCCTGCTCAAGGCCACGCTGGGGCTTCGCTTCGATGCGGTGGCGGCGGGCCCAGCAGCTCCTGGAGGAGACGCTGGTGCGAGTGGTGCAGGCTCATGCACGAGCTGCCATGGCGGCGAGCGGCCTGGCACTGGGCGGCGGCGTCTTCATGAACTGTGAAGGCGAATCAGTGCTGCTCTGCGCGTGAGGACTGGGCGGAAGAGCTTCGCTCTTTCCCTCCTGCGGCGACGAATCGAACGCGGTGGGCGCCGCTTACCTGGGCTCATCTGGAGGAGTGCGCGCGGCGCGGGTGGCCCGCGCGGTCGGCCGACCGGACCTCGCCTATCTCGGCACCTCGGTGACCGACGCAGGAGACTGAGTCGGTGATCAGGGACCGGGATCTCCGCTCCCGCTAGCAAGGTGGCGTATCATCGACGGCATCGAGGAGCGCGTGGCCGAGCTCCTCGTGTCCGGACGGGGTGGTGGCGCGCTGCGCGGGCCGCATGGAGTTCAGAGCCCGCGCGCTGGGGAATCGGTCCATCCTCGCCAGCCCCACCGACCACCGGGTGGTGGGGCTCATCAACCTGGATGATCAAGAACCGGGACCTGGACTGCCGTTGCGCGCCCACCGTGCTGGCTCAGAGCGCGCCGACGACTGACCTGGTCAATCCCAAGCGGCTCGCCTCGCGTACATGATGCTCGCCATGGGACTCAAGCCGGCCGCGCGGGACGCCCTCGCCGCCGCCCTGCATCCCCACGACGCGACCGCGCGGCCGCAGATCCTCGAGGAGGCGTGGAATCCCCAGTACCACGCGCGCTCATCCGCGCCTTCGAGGACCGCACCGGAGTGGGCGCGGTGCTGAACACCTCGTTCAACCTCCATAGGAGCCCATCGTCGGCAGCGCCGCCGATGCGGTGGATACCTTCGAGCCGCCCGGGCTCCAGCACCTCGCCGTCGGCCACTGGCTCATCTCGAAGCGCTGAGCTGAGTAGCCGCGCCGCCGGTCCGCGCACGTGGCGGAGCGCGCCGCCGCCAGAGTATCGCCGGAGATTGTCCTCGAAGATGGGAGTGATCTCGCTCGGGCGTGCTACGGTCCCCGAGATATGCGGTGTGATCACCGCGTTGTCGAGCGCGCCAGAGGGGATGCGCCGGCGGGAGCGGCTCCTCGACGAGGACGTCCAGCACCGCGCCGGCCGATCCGCCGCTCGCGCAGGGCCGTCACCAGCGCCGCCTCGTCCACCACCGCGCCCCGGGCGATATTGATGAGCCAGGCGCCCGGCTTCGATGGCCGCGAGCGCCGGAGCGTCGATGAGCCCGCGGGTGGCGTCGGTGAGGAACCGTGAGCACCGCGAAGTCGGCAGCGGCGAGCGCGCGCGGCAGCGCGGCCGTTGCGCAGCACCCGATGGGCCTGCGCACGCGCGCGCCGCCCGGCTCACCCCGATCCACGATCATGCCAGCGCGCGGGCGGCGCGGCGATGGCTCCGGCCGATGTCGCCGAGCCCCACCACGCAGAGGGTCGTCCCGCGCAGCCGCGTGATGATCACCTCGCCTACCGCCCTTCCGCTGCTGCGCCGGGAAGCGCTCCATCTTCTGAGTGGTCCAGAGGGCCCACCCCAGGCGGTATTCGGCCATCCAGGGCCCGAAGATCCCGGCGGCGCGGGTGAGGATCACCTCCGGGGCCAGCTCGGGCACGAGAAAGCGCTCCACGCCCGCGCCCATGTTCTGGATCCAGCGGAGCCGCGGCGCGCGGCCGAGCAGCTCGCGGGGAAATTCCAGGCGTAGAGGATTTCCGTCTCCCCGATCGCGCGGGCCGCCTCCGCCCCGTCGACGAGACCGCGAGCTCGAGGCCGCGGCGGGGAGGCGGATGAGGCGCGCATACTCGGCGGCCTCCTCCGGATGATGGACGAGAATGCGGCGGCGGGCCCTCACGCGCCGAGCTTGGCGAGGAGGCGCGTCCTCGAAGGTGGTATCGAGCGGGCGGTCGAGGCCGCCCTGCGCGCGGTACCACTCCCAGGTCTGGCGCAGGCCGCCCGCGAGCGTATAGGTCGGGCGGATGCCCAGCCTCGGTGCGCAGCTTACCGGTGGTGTGCACGGCGTGGCAGTCGTAAACGAGGTTTTGCCCGAAGAACGGGCCCGGCTTGTCGAAGGCCTTGAGCAGGGCAGGATCGAAGTGCCGCAGCGCGACCGGCCGTCCCATCACCTCGGCGATGAGCTCCACGAACCCCACCTGGGTCACCACGTCGTCGCCCATGACATTGTAGGCCTGGCCATGGGTGCGGGGATCGCCCAGCATGGCGGCCATCGCCTCCGCGAGATCCGCTACGTGGCCGAACTGGCGCAGCCAGCCGCCGTCGCCGGGGACGAGGGACCGGCCGGCCCCGGGCGATGCGATCCATGAAGAAGGTCTCGTTGTTGCGCGTATTGAACGGGCCCATGACGTGGGTGGGCCGCACGATGGTGACCGGCCAGCCCTCGCGCCGGTGGCGCTCCAGCAGCGCGTCTTCGCCGCCGATCTTGTGCCGCGCGGTAGTCGCCCCAGTAGAGACTCCGCTGGGTCGTCTCGGCAAAGGGAATGGGCAGGCTGTGGTCGTACACGCGGCAGGTGGAGACTGAAGAGGGCATGGGGCCGGCCGCGGAGCGCGCGGAGCAGGGCCTCCACGTCCTCGCCCAGCGGTGGGCGCATAGGTGACGTCCACTCACCGCGTCGTACGCCTCCCCGCCGAGGAGGCCGGCGAGCGCGGCGTGGTCCTGCGATCGCCCACGACGGTGCGGACCCCGGCGGAAGGTGCAGCCTGGCGGCGGCCGCGGTTGAAGACGGTGACCTCGTGACCGCGGCGGAGCAGCGACTCCACGAGGTGGAGGCTGATGAACTCCGTCCCGCCCATGACGAGGGTCCGCATGACGCGGGGATTCTAGCACAGCGCCGGAAGGTGCGCCCGCCGCGCCTCAGCCGATGGACACCGCCACGCAGGTGGTGGTGCGGGTCACCCCGTCGATGGTCCCGATGGACTCCGTGACGAGGTTGCCGATGGCGTCCAGGGTGGAGCCGTCCACCACCGCGATGAAGTCGTAAGGGCCGGTGACGGCGTCCATGGCGTCCACGGTGGCGCGGGCGCTCTTCACCTTCGCGAGCGACTTCTTGACCGCCTTGGTCTTGCCGGCCGCAGTCTCGATCAGCACGTAGGCTTTCATGTCCATCCTCCTCGTCAGGGGCGGGACCGCCGGAATGCCACCAGAGTGCCAGCGCGCTGGCCGCAGGCGGCGCCCGCCGCCGCCCGCCAGAAGTTGGTGCGCAGGGGAGGCACCGCCCAGAAGGGGGAGCGGCGCTGCGACGGGCGCACCCGGCCGTCCGAGCAGCGCCTCGACGAGCCCCAGGCCCTCGGCGAGCAGCACCTCGACGGTGGCGCGCGCGAAGGCGGGATCGGCCAGCGCGGGATGACCCACATACCCCAGGCCGCCGTCGCGCAGCGGGTAGTTCGGGCACCAGGCGACGGGGCAGCGAATAGCGCGCGGGCGGCAGGGCGCGATATCCCTCGTCGACCAGATCGGGCCGCAGCCACAGCATGAAGGACGTTTCCCAGAGCCCGCCGTGCAGGTCGTCGGCGAGGGCGCGCCGCTCGTCCTCCGTGAGCGGACGGCCCAGGGCGGACACGATGCGCGGCAGGAGGCGGCCTCGCAGGAACTCCCACGCGAGATAGCCCGTGAGCGAGGCCATGGTGATGCGGTGGCGCCGGGAGACCGAGGCCGCCGCCTCCTCGAGGGCCACGAGGTGTCCGGGCCCGCCGTGGCCGTTGGCAATGAAGATCCAGCGGAAGCCCGCGCGCGCGAGCGAGTCCCCGTAGTCCAGGACCGCGTCACGCACCACGCGCTGCCGGATCCGGATGGTGCCCGGCGCCTCGAAGGTGAAGGAGCCGAGGTGAAGCGTGGGGGCGAGCACCGCGGTCCAGCCCGGGCGGGCGGCGACCAGGCGCTCGGCCAGGCCTCGGCGAAGTGCCGCGCGGCGTAGGCATCCACCCCCAGGGGAGGTGCGGCCCATGCTCCTCCGATGCGGGCTCACGGTGAGCACCACCACGGTGCGGTTGCGGTCCAGCGCGTCGAGCGCCCGGGTCGACATCTCCTCGAGAAGGCGGACGCTCAAAAGCTGCTCCCATGGGTGGCGGAGAGGAAGTCGTTCTTGGCGCGCTCCAGCTCGGCGATGATCTCCTGCGCGCGCGTCCAGGAGGCGGGACGCGGACTGACGGCGCACCACCGCCATGGTCGCCCAGACGGAGGTGGCTGCGCAGGAGGCCGACGCCGCCGAGATAGCGATAGGCGAGGAGCCCCGAGAGCGGGAGCGAGAGCGCGAAGAAGGCCGCCCAGATCGGCCCCGCCAAGCCGCCACACCAGCCAGGTCTCGAGCGCTCCAGAACAGCGGGAAGGCCACCACGCTGGACAGGAACCGCGTGGTGGCGTAGTCCGTCTCCTTCTTCGAGACGCGGCGGCTGATCCAGCGCGGCAGGAAATAGGGCAGCCCATTGACGACCACCCCGTAGAGAAAGAAGGGAAAGGCGAGCGACGCGCGCGAGCCGCGGCCGAGTCGGGTGCGCAGCCGGGGCGCGCCAGGCGCTCTCGCACCGCCTCGTCCCGCACGCGGTAGTCGTGCAGCAGCGCGCGATAGCCCTGGATGTGCTGCCAGAGGGCCTCGACCCGCTCGGGCTCGCGCTCCGCGAAGTACTGGGCCGCCTCGGCGATGGCGCGCGAGAGGCGGATGGTGTCGATCTGGCGGAGGGCGAGGCCGCGCTCGTCGTGGAGCTCGCGCACGAGCTCGCCCCGGTACAGCTCCTCCACCGCGCGAATGAGGGTCGCGGTGTCGAGCCGGCGGACGTTGACCACCTGCGCCTCCATCTCGTACTGGATGGTGGTGGTGAGCCCGTCCACCGCCTTGGGCGCGTCCTCCTCGGTAACGGTCGCGGTAGGCGCCGAGCGCGATGGCCTCGCCGAAGGACACCAGCACTCGGCCCCGGAAGGACTTGCGGGCCTCGAAGGTCAGGCCGACCGGCACCAGCGCCAGCGGCGCCCCGCCCTCGCCTTCCACGCCCTCGCGCCGCCGCGCCTCGTACTCGAGGGCGATGCGGGCCGCGCCGGTCTTGATCCGCTGCACGCGCGGCTCGGCATGGGTGGTGCCCTCCGGGTAGATGCCGATGAGGCCGCCCGCGGTCAGGGTCCGGAAGCAGGCGGAGAAGGCGTCCACGTTCCGCTCTGCTCCCACCACGCCCACGCCTCCCGGGCCAGGGGCTCGTCCTGTTTTCGATAGACCGGGATTGCGCCGCAGGCGAGCAGGAAGCGGCCACCAGCGAATTGCGGAACAGCGCGGCGGTGGCGAGGAAGTGGACTTCGCGGCGGGAGAACCGCCCCGACCAGGAGCGAGTCGATGAGGTTGTTCGGATGGTTGATGCAGAGCAGCACGGGGCCGGAGGCGGGCACGCGCTCGCGGTGGCGGACGTCCACCGCCTTGAACAGGAACCAGATCCAGAAGCGGCTGATCGCGCGCGCCACCGCGTACGGCGTGCCCATGGACTCGTGCGCGGCGGGGACGGCCATGCGGGCCGCTCAGCGCGGCACGGGCTCCACGACCACCGCGGTGCCGTAGGCGAGCACCTCGGTAACGCCCTGGGCGATCTCGTTCGCGTCATAGCGCATGCCGATGATGGCGTTGGCTCCCACCTGGCCGCCGCGTGCTGGACCATGATCTCGAAGGCTTCCTCGCGCGCGCTCGCAGAGCTTCGGTGTACAAGGAGATATTTCCGCCGAAGAGGGTCTGGATGGACGCGCCGATGTTGCCGATGACGCTGCGCGAGCGGACGGTGATGCCTCGGACGACGCCGCGGTTGGCGGCGATGCGATAGCCCTCGAAGCCGAAGGCGGTGGTGACCCACTGGGGCTGGATGGGCATGGCTAGTCCAGGACCGCGACCGCTTCGATCTCGATGGCGCAGCCCCGGTCGGCGTCGTAGAGCCCCTTGACCTCGAGGAAGGTCATCGCCGGGTAGTGACGCCCGAAGTACTCGCGGTAGACGCCGCCGATCTCGCGGGCCCGCGCCTTGTAGTCGGCGGTGGACAGCACGTAGCACCGTGAGCTTGACGATGTCGGTGAGCTGGCCGCCCCGTGCCCCCACCGCGGCGCGGAGATTCTCGCACACCTGGCGGAACTGGGCCACGAGGTCACCCGCGCCGACCAGCGTGCGCCCTCGCGGTCGAGGGCGACCTGACCGGCGATGTAGAGGGTCTTTCCCCCTGGACCTCGTAGGCATGCGAATAGCCGTGCGGGCTTGACGAGCGCGGGGGATTGACGGCTTCGAGGATCTTGTACATCGGCGCCTCCCGGCGGTCTGCGTTGATGCGTGTCCAGCCCGGCGATTATACTACCCGCGCGCATGGGCCGTCCCTTCGAGAAGGTCTCGCTCGCCGACGCGGTGGGACGTCTCCGCTCGGGCATGCGGGTCTTGCTCCCGCCCGGCTGCGCCGATCCCCGCGCGCTGGTCGGGGAGATCCTCGTCCAGGCGGATCGACTGGCCCCGCTCACCCTCATGGGCGGGCTGCGGCTGGACGACTACCCTTTCGCGGCGCCGGCCTACGCGGGCCGAGCTGCGCTGGGCGACCTGGCACATGGCGCCCCGGCTGCGCGAGGCCGCCGCGCGCGGGGACGTGGAGTTCGTGGCCGCGCGCTACTTCGACACGGTCCGCGTCTTCGCCGAGGGCGGCGCCTGGGCGCCGGACGCGGTGCTGGTCCACGCGGCGCCGCCCGATCGGGCGGGTAGCTCTCGCTCGGGGTTTCGGTGAGCTATCCTGCTGGCGGCCGCGCGGCGGGCGCCGCTGGTGATCGCCCAGGTGAACCCGCGAATGCCGCGCACGCTCGGGCAACGCGTTCCTCCACCGCTCGCAGGTGGACTGCTTCGTGGAGGTGGACCACGCGCTGGCGGAGTACCCGCCGACTCCGGTCGGGCGACGTGGAGCGCCGGATCGCGGACCAGGTGGCCGAGCTCGTTCCCGACGGCGCTACCGTCCAGGTGGGGATCGGCGCCATCCCGCAGGCGGTGATGGAAGCCCTCGCCGGGCAAGCGCGATCTGGGGGTGCACTCGCTGCTGGTGGACCACATGCTGCCATTGCTCGAGACGGGCGCCATCAACAACTCGCGCAAGCGCCTGCACCGGGGCCGGATGGACGTGGGCGAGATCATGGGCACCGCCGCGGCTCTTCGCATGGAGCCCACGAGAACCCCGCCGTCAACATGGAGCCCTCCGACGTGGTGCACGATCCGGAGATCGTGGGCGGCCTCGGGGACTTCGTCTCGGTGAACTCCGCGCTGGAAGTGGATCTCCTCGGCCAGGTCAATGCCGAGAGCGTGGGCGGGCGGCAGGTGGCGGGCATCGGCGGCCAGTTCGACTTCGTGCTGGGCGCGTCCCGCGCGGCCGGTGGCCGCGCCATCATCGCGCTGCCCGCTACCGGCCGCGACGGAGCCGTCTCGCGCATCGTCGCCACCCTCGGCGCGGGCGCCCGGGTGACCTCCCCGCGTTTCCTCGCCGACTACGTGGTGACGGAGTACGGGGTGGCGTCGCTACGGGAAAGAGTGACGCCGGGCGGGCGCGGGAGCTGGCCCGCGTGGCCCACCCGGACTGGCGCGATCAGCTCGCGACGGGAGGCGCTGGGCTTGAGACGCCGGGGCTAGGTCTTGAGACGATCGATGGCCGCGAAGATCTCGGCGTCCTCGGGAAAGCGATAGGTCTCCTGGTTGTTGTAGACGCGCTGATTGTCGATGTCGACGAAGAAGACGCCGCCCATGCTTTCCTTGAGGTCGGCGGTGATCCCGTACTTTTCCTTGATGGAGGCCTGCAGACTGGAGGCCTGGGGGAGGTAGTTTCACTCGCCGCAGTACGTGATCTGGATCTTCATCCGATCCTCCTTTGGGATCATCGCGTTTGGAGTAACGTCTTCCCATGTTACGGGCCGCCCGCGAATGAGTCAATCGTCCCGGCCCGTCCTGATCGACACCGACCCCGGCATTGACGATGCGCTGGCGCTCTTCCTGGCCTGGGGCCTGCCCGGCCTGCGCGTCGAGGCGATCTCGACGGTGGCCGGCAATGTGCCCGTGGACGTCGCCACCGCCAACGTGTTCCGTATTCTCGAGGCCGCCCGGCCCGCCCATCGGCCCCGCGTCGCGCGCGGCGCCGCCGCCCCGCTGCGGCGCCCTCGTCACCGCCACCCACGTCCACGGGGAGGACGGCCTCGGCAACCTGGACCGGTTCCGCGGGCCGGATGGCCGGCCACGCTACCCGATTCCCCGTCTCCAGCTTGAGATGCGGGATGGGGCCGATTTGATTCTCGAGACCGCCGGCCGATTCGGCGAAGACCTGGTCGTCGTCGCGCTCGGCCCGCTCACCAATGTCGCTCTCGCGCTCGGGCGGGATCCCGAGCGGCTGCGGCGCATCGGCCGCCTCGTGATCATGGGCGGGGCGGTGACGGTGGCCGGCAACGTGACCCCGGCCGCGGAGTTCAACTTCCATGTGGATCCCGACGCGGCCCAGGCCGTCCTCGCGGGCCGCCTACCTGCGGAGATCGTGCCGCTGGACGTCACCCGGCGAGTCACCTTGGGGCAGGACGATCTCGACCGACGCCTGCCCGCGCCGCGCGGGCCGCGCGGCCAGTTCCTCGAGGACTTCACCGCCCACGGCTTCGCGTTCGGCGGCGCGCGGGGTGACGGGGGCATCACGCTCCACGATCCGCTCGCGGTGGCGGTGGCGGCCGATTCGACCCTGGTGGGGCTCGAGCCATTGGATGTTCAGATCGAGACCGAGTCGGATCTCACGCGCGGCCTGTCCCTGGCGGATCGCCGGCCCGGCGCCCCGGGGGACGCCGGCCGCCCAATTGCCATGTCGCCCTCACGGTGGACGCGCCCCGCGCCTCGCGATGGCCCTGGAGGGCCTTTGCCGCGCGTGTGCGTGATCGGGTCCGCGAACGTGGACTACGCGGTCACCCTGCCGCGGCTGCCGCGCCCGGGTGAGACGGTGACGGGGGCGAGCTTCGCCGGGACCTCGGGGGCAAGGGCGCCAACCAGGCGGTGGCGGCGCGACGACTCGGCGCCGAGGTGCGGTTCCTCGGCGGGGTGGGCGCCGGATCCCGACGGCGAGGAGATCCGCGCCCGGCTCGCGGCGCTCGGCATCGGCGTCGACGGGCCTCGTCACCCTGCCGGCGCCCACCGGCGTCGCGCTCATCTTCGTGGACGCGGCGGGGACGAATCAGATCGCGGTGGCGCCCGGCGCCAACCACGCGCTCACCGTGGCGGCGCTGGCGCCCCATGCCGGGGCGCTCGAGTGGGCCGAGGTCGTGGTGTGCCAGCTGGAGGTTCCGCTGGCCGTGGTGCGCTGGGCCCTGGCGGAGGCGCGGCGGCGGGGGTCGCGACGATCTTGAATCCCGCGCCGGCCCGGGAGCTGGACGACGACCTCCTTCACCTCGTTCGCTATCTCACGCCCAATCGAGGGCGAGGCGGGGCAGCTCGCGGGGGTCGCGGTGACCGGGCTCGAGACGGCGCGGAACGCGGGAGACCGGCTGATCGAGCGCGGCGTGGAGGTGGTGATCGTCACTCTGGGCGCCGACGGCGCGCTGGTGTGCGGCGGCGAGGCCCGCGCGCACCATCCGGCCTTTCCGGTGACCGCGGTGGACACCACCGCCGCGGGCGATGCCTTCACCGGCGCGCTGGCCGCGGGCGTGGCAGCGGGGGAACGCTCGCGCAGAGCCTGCCGCTGGCCAATGCGGCGGCGGCGCTGACGTGCACGCGTCCCGGCGCGCAGGCGTCGCTCCCCGACCGCGAGGCCGTGGACCGCCTTCTCCGGGAGCAGCGCGGATGAGCGTGGGCGTCGGTCGGCCTGTATCGTGCGCTGCGCTGGCGTCTCCGGGGGCTGTCCGCGCGCCTGGGATTCGGCCGGCTCGGGGAACGGGCGCGCCTGGCCTGGTGGCGAAGCACGCGCCCCACGTCGATCTCGGTGGCGTGCGCTTGCGGGTCGGCGGGCATCTCTCGCGCCCGCATCCAGGGGCCATCTACCGTGGCCGCTACGAGGCCTCCGAGCTGGCCTGTCTGCAACGAGCGCTGAGGCCTTCGGACGTGGTCCTCGAGCTCGGCACCGGCCTCGGCCTCCTCGCCGCCTACTGCGCATGTCGGGTGGGCTCGGAGCGCGTGTTCACCTTCGAGGCCAATCCGAGGCTGCGCCCCTCATCGAGGAGACGTTCCGGCTCAACGGCGTGGCTCCGACGCTGGAGACGGTCATGCTCGGGCCCGCCTGCGGCCGGCGGGCGTTCTACGTGGATCAGGACTTCTGGCGCTCCTCGACGGTGCGGGGTACCCGGCCGGTGCAGGAAGTGGACGTGCCGGTCCGGTCGTTCAACGAGGAGCTGGCGCGCACGCGACCGTCCGTGCTCATCATCGACATCGAGGGCGGCGAGGCGGAGCTGATCGAGCACATGCGGCTGGAGGGGTGCGCACGGTGATCATCGAGCTGCATCCGCGCTTCATCGGGCTCGAGCGCACGGAGGCGGTGAAGGCCTTCTTCGCCGGCGCCGGGTTCTCGACCGCCGCCTCCGAGGCCGGGGACACCGTGCTCTGGCTCGAGCGGGACGCCGCGTCCGGCTAGGGGCGATCCGGCCCCGCAGCGCCTCGATGCGGTGCAGCGCCGCTTCGACCGCGCTGCGGCGGAGCCGACCTTCGGCGAGCGCCCGCCGCACCGCCGCCACCACGCGCACCGCCGCCCGCGGCTCCCGCCGCGCATTGTTGTCGGCGATCAGGAGGATGTCCACGCCGGCGCCGAGGGCCAGGAGGGCCGCGTCCTCCACCCCGTAATTCTGGGTGATGGCGCCCATGAGGAGATCGTCCGAGACCACCACGCCCTTGAAGCCGAGCCGCCCGCGCAGGAGCCGCCTCACCGTGTGCCAGGAGAGCGAGGCGGGGTACCAGGTATCGAGATGTCGGTTGAACACGTGGCCGGGCATGACGCTGTCGGCGAGCCCTTCCGAGATGAGAGCGCGATAGGGGGCGAGCTCCACATCGAGGTCGGCGGTGTCGGTGACGTCGGTGAATCCGTGGTGGCGAGTCCATCCGGCTGCTGCCGTGCCCCGGGAAGTGCTTGAGCGCGGTGAGGATCCCGGCGGCGTGCATGCCGCGGATGAACGCGCGCGCGTGCGCGGTGACCTCGGCGGGATCGCGTGAGTAGGTGCGGCCCAGCGCGACCACCGCGGGATTGGCGGGGTTCACCGCCACGTCGACCACCGGCGCGAGATTCCAGTTGATGCCGGCCTCGCGCAGCCGGGCCCCCAGGCGCCGCGCGTCCAGCTTCGGTCTGGGCCAGGTCTCCGCTGTCGCCCAGCTCCTGGGCGGAGGGCGTGGGCGCGTAGCCCGCGCGCGGTGGACAGTCGCATGACGAGCCCACCCTCCGCGTCGGTGGCCACGAGGAGCGGACGGCCCGCGCAGCGCCGGGCGAGCGCCTGCGCGTCGCGCGGTGAGGCGAGCGAGCTGCTCCGCCCCGGCGATGTTGCGGGGCGCGCGCGTGGCGGCATCGCGCTCGAACAGGAGGAGGCCGCCGACCTTCACGTCGCAGATGAGGGCGCGCAGCTCCTCGTTGCCCTCGACCTCGGTGCCCTGAAAGCCCACCAGGAGTAGATCGCCCACCGCCAGGGGCGCGACTGGCGGCGTCCCGGTCGCCGCGCAGCCATCGAGGACGGCGAGCGCGACCACCGCGGGCGGGAGCTAGCGCCGCGCGCGCCCTTGGATGGATTGGTGGGCGCGCGCCGATGCGCTGGGCAGGTCCACCGTCAGAAGGCGCCCCGGACGGCCGCCACCAGCCGCCGGACGCGCTCGACGTCCACCGGGTTGCCGACCACGCCGTCGCGCTTGACGGCGGTACCGACGATGAGCCCGTCCGCCACCGCGAGAAGCTCGGCGGCCGACTCCGGGAGGCCCCGAGCCACCAGGAGGGAAGGCCGGGCGCCACGTCGCGCACCCGCTTGAGGTCGCCGGGCGCGGTCGGCTCACCGGTGGCGGCGCCGGAGACGATGAGCCCGTCCGCGAGCCCGCGATCGACGCAATCACGCGCCTCCTGCTCGAGGGCTGATGGCGGCCAGCGGCGCCGCGTGCTTGGTCCGCACGTCGGCGAGGATGCGAACCTCCGACGCCGAGAAGGCGGCGCTCGCGGAGCAGCGCGTGCGCGTCACCCTGGATGATGCCCTGGTCGGTGGCGGGTAGCGCCCACGTGGACGTTCACGCGGATGAAGCGCGCGCCCACCGCGACCGCCACCGCGAGGGCCGAGCGCCCATCGCTGCGCGAGCACGTTGATGCCGAGCGGCAGCGGCACGGCGTCGCCGATCCGGCGGCCACCGCGGCCATCGCCGCCACCACGGCGGCGTCGACGCGGCCCGCGGTGAAGGGGACGTCGCGGAAATTCTCGATCAGCAGCGCGTCGGCGCCGCCCTCGGCCAGCGCGCGCGGGCGTCGGACACGGCCACGCGCGTCACCTCGTCGATGGAGCCCGCCCAGCGCGGGCTTCCGGGCAGGGGCGCGAGATGCACCATGCCGATCACGCCGCGCGCGACACCTATGACGGAAGCGAGTCCCTCGCGCGCGGGGAAAGCCATGGCGAAATGATAGCACGCGGGGTATCATCACTCTGGAATGACGCCCCGTCGGCGTGGCCCCGCCCGCGCGCGTTTTCTACGGCTGGTGGGTGGTCCTGGCCTTCGTCGTCATCGTGTTCCTCACCACCGGCGTGCGCTTCACGGTGGGTCCCTTCCTCGAGCCCCTCGTGTCCGACCTCGGCGTCGATCGCGGCAGCTTCTCGCTGGTGATCTCGCGGTCACTCTTCCTCTACGCGGCCGACCCCGAGCCGCGCCCCGTCGCCGGCGGGCGCTGAGTCGGATCTCGGAAGGGGTGTCCACCGTGGGTGATCAAGAACCGCTCCATCGAGCGATCCGCTCGACCTCGCCGGCGCATGAGCAGCGAGGCGCCGACTCGCGACGTCTTGCCGCTCCCGGACTAGCGGTTTGCGATTCCTGCGTGAACCCTCGGGCGCCTGCCTCTGGCGGTCGCGCCCCCCAGGCGGGCGCTCGTCCTCGCCGGAGGCGGCGTCATCGGCGGCATGTACGAGGTGGGCGCCCTGGCCGCTCTGGACGAGGGTCTTCCGGGATTTCGCGCGAACGAATTCGATCTCTACGTGGGTCGAGCGCGGGCTCGGTGGTGGCGGCGCTGATGGCCAACGGCGTCCGTCCCCTGACCTCTATCACATCCTCGAGGAGAGCCGCGACGACCCGCTCAATTTCCATAGCGGGGCCGTGTATCACCGCGGGCGGTCGCCGACGCGGGCCGCAGCTTTCTCCGTCTGGTGTGGGCGGTGGGCAAGAACCTCGCCACCACTTCCGGCTGGACTGGCCGGACATCCTCGCCCGCAGTCGGCCCGACATGCCGGCCGGGTTCTTCTCGGTGCGGCAGCTCGAGGAATACCTCCGGAGCGCCTTTCTCGCGCGCGCGGATCGCCAACGACTTCACGATTGCGTGCGGCCCCTGCTCATCCCCGCCATGGATCTGGATCGCGCCGAGCGGGTGGTCTTCGGCGTCGGGGCGCTGGCCGACACGCCGGTATCCGAGGCCATCGCCGGCCTCCTCGGCGATCCCCGGGTTCTTCGAGCCCTTTCGCATCGGCGGGCGCGATTTCATCGACGGGGACGTGGGGCATACCGGCCACGCCGACCTCGCCGTGCAGGCCGGCGCGGGGGTGGTGGTGGTGGTGAATCCGCTCGTGCCCATGCGCACCGAAGGGCTGGCGCCCACCCTGCGCGGGCAGGGGCTCTACGGGATTCTGGAGCAGGTGGGCCGGATCAATAGCCAGGCGCTGCTGGAGCTCGGCCTGCGTGAGCTCACGCTGCGACATCCGGGCGTGGAGGTCCATCTCGTGCAGCCGCCGCCGCTGGACACTCCGCTCTTCGGCCCCTCCATGGGGCTCGAGGCCAGCCGTCAGGCGCTCCGCTTCGGACACGACTCGGTGGAGAAATGGCTGGTGGAGGAAGGCGCCGGCGCTACGACGGCGCTTCGGCGTCGCGCCCCGCGCCCATGACGGCCCGAAGGGTTGCCGGGCCCGCGCGGCGCGGTGTCATCCTCGCGTGCCATGGCTTCCCCGTCGCCGAGCAGCGTGCTGGTTCTCCACGGGCCCAACCTCAATCTGCTCGGGAGCCGGGAGCCCGCGGTATACGGGCGGACCTCGCTCGCCGAGGTGAACCGCCTCCTCGAGCGCCACGCCGCGTCGCGGGGCGCCCGGGTGAGCCTGCCGGCAGTCCAACCACGAGGGCCAGCTGGTGGACTGGATCCAGGGGCGGCCGGCGAAGGCTTCGGTGCGGTGGTCATCAATCCCGGCGCGTCGACGCACTATTCCAGTGGCCCTTCGCGACGTGATCGCGGCCGTGACCCTGCCGGTGGTGGAGGTGCACCTCTCGAACATCCATGGCCGCGAGGAGTTCCGGCGTCATTCCGTGACGGCGGCGCCGGCGGCCGGCCAGATCTCCGGGTTCGGCCCGCACGAGCTACGTGCTGGGGCTGGACGCCGCCCTCCACCTGCTCGCCTGCCGGGGCCCTCGCCCCGTCCACGGGCTTCGCCGCCCGGCCTCACGGCCGGCGCGGTGAATGTCGGGCGTCACCCCGGCGTCCTATCAATCGAGTGATGGGCGCGGGGGCCTCGCGTCGGGCCCTCGGCCGTGACCACTGGAGACGTACCGTCTCCCTGTTCCGGACGAGGCGGAGCTGATCCGCCGTTGCCAGGCGGGAGACGTCTCCGCCTTCGAGCCCCTGGTGGAAAAGTACCGGCAGCGGGTGTGCGGCTCGCCTATCAGGTGCTGCACGACCGGGAGGAAGCGTGGGACTGCGCCCAGGAAGCCTTCGTGCGCGCGTTTCAGTCCCTGTCGCGCTTCCGGGGCCAGTCGGCCTTTACACCTGGCTGTTCCGGATCACCGTGAATGTGGCCACCGATCGGCACCGGTCGCGCAGGTGCGCGGGCACGGCCGTTCGGCCCCGAGCAGGTGCTCGGAGGAAGAATGGGCGCGCACCGCGGCGGATCCTCAGCGGCAAGCCCGACGATGCCGCGCTCGACGCCGAGCGGCGAGACCGCATCCGCCGGGCCCTCGATTCCTTGCCGCTCAAGGCGCGAACGATTATCATGCTCAGTGATATCGAAGGGTTGTCGTATCGCGAGATCTGCCCAGGTCCTCAATTGCCCGATCGGGACGGTGATGTCCAGGCTCCATAACGCCCGCCGCAAAGCTGCGGGCGCTCCTCGGCCCGATGCTCGTCGCGCTGCTCGTCCTGGGCGGCATCCTGGACGCGGGTGCGGCGGGGGCTCAGCCGATGATCCGCTTCGGCGTCCGCGTGCTCCAGGCTTCCTCGTCTCCCCGGCCACCGCGGTGCCGGCGTCCCCCGGCCAGCGGCAGGCCGCGCCCGCGTCTCCCGTGCCGTCGAGGACTCCCGAGGCGGAGACCGACGAACGCCTGCGCGCCATCCTGCCCCGCCTGCGAACGCTGTTCCGATATACCGACTACACGACCCTCGATCGGCAGCGCGCCGAGGGGCCGCTGGGCACGCTGCAACGGTTCACGCTCCCCGGTCCGCGCCAGCTCGAGGTGACGCCGGACCAGCTGCAGGGCAATCTCCGGTCCGGATGCGGGTGCGGGCTGCTCCGCGACGATCAGCCCGGAGCTCCGCACGGTCATCGTCGCGGCCCCGGCGCGCCGGCGGTGCTGGGCGGTCCTTCCTCACGGAGACGGCGTGCTCATCATCATTCTCTGGGCCAACCCCAACCCCACGGACCGGTGACCATGAGCGAGGAGCGCTACTTCCGCGAGCGGGCGCGCATCGAGCAGGGGCACCTGAAGTACCGCGACAAGCTCAGAGGAAGAGGGCAAGCTCTTCGTTCGTGACCGCCTCAAGCTCCTCCTCGACCCGGGCTCGGAGTTCCAGGAGGATTTCCTCTTCGCCCGCAATCAGGAGGCGGACACGCCCGCCGACGGCGTGGGTGACCGGGGTGGGGATGGTGGGCGGACGCCCCGTCTGCGTCATGGCCAACGACTACACGGTGAAGGCCGGATCCTGGGGCGAGAAGACGGTGCAGAAGATCGTCCGCATCCAGGAGCGCGCGGAGCGCCTGCAGCTCCCGCTCCTCTACCTCGTGGACGCCGCCGGCGGGCGCATCTCGGAGCAGATCAAGATCTTCCCGGGCCGCTACCATGCGGGCCGCATCTTCTACAACGAGGTGCGGCTGTCCGGCGTGGTGCCGCAGGTCTGCATCCTGCTCGGGCCGTCGCCGGCCGGCTCCGCGTACCTGCCCGCCCTCACCGACCTCGTCATCATGGTGGACGGCAAGGCGAGTCTGTACGTCGGTTCTCCCAGAATGGTCGAAATGGCGATCGGCGAGAAGACGACGCTGGAGGAGCTGGGCGGCGCGCGCATGCACTGCACCGTCTCGGGCTGCGGCGACGTGCTCGCGGCCTCCGACGAGGAGGCCATCGAGCTGGCCCGCCGCTATCTCGCCTTCATGCCCGGCTCGTACCGCGACCGGCCCGCGCGGGCGGAGGCGATCCCGCCCAGGCCGGGCCGGGCCATCGACGGAGATCGTGCCCTTCGATCAGCGCAAGTGGTTCGACATGTACGAGCTGATCGAGCGCGTGGTCGACGCGGGCAGCTTCTTCGAGGTGAAGAAGCTCTTCGCGGGGAGATCGTGGTCGGGCTCGCGCGCCTCGGGGCCGCGCGCGGTGGGCATCGTGGCGAATCAGCCCAAGGTCAAGGGCGGCGGTCCTCATGGTGGACTCCGCGCGACAAGGCGGCGCGCTTCATCAATCTCTGCAATGCCTTCAACATCCCGCTCTGTCTACCTCGCGGACGTCTCGGGCTTCATGGTCGGCAGCAAGGTGGAGCGAGCGGGCATCATCCGCCACGGCGCCAAGATGGTGTTCGCCACCTCGCAGGCCACCGTGCCGAAGATCTGCGTGGTGGTGCGGAAGTGCTATGGCGCCGGCCTCTACGCCATGTGCGGGCCCGCCTTCGAGCCCGACGCCGCACTGGCGCTTCCCAGGGGCAGGTGGCGCATCATGGGGCCCGAGCCCGCCGTCAACGCCGTCTACTACAACAAGATCATGGAGCTGCCGGAAGCGGAGCGCGCCGCCTACGTCAGGCAGAAGCGGACGAGTACGCGGAGGACGTGGACATCTACAAGCTGGCCTCCGAGATGCTCGTGGACGGCATCGTGTCGGGCGGCGAGCTGCGCGACGAGCTCATCAAGCGGCTGGCGTTCGCCGAGACGAAGGAGCACGCGTTCCCGCCGCGCCGCAATCCCGTCCTTCCCGTCTGAGGCCGCGCGCGGCGTGAGGGGGACCGGCACCGGTGGCGAGCCTCGTCCTGGCCTCTGCGCTTCCTCACCATCGTCCCAGTGCCCGGGGCACGAGAGCACGGGTCCGGCGGCGCTCGGCCGCGCCGCCTGGTGGTTCCCGCCGGTGGGCCTGGCGCTCGGACTGGTGCTGGTCGGCGCGGATCGGGCGCTGCTGCTGGTATTCCTCCGCTCCTCGCCGCCATGCTGGTGGTGATCCTCTGGAAGGCGCTCACCGGCGGCCTGCATCTGGACGGCCTGGCCGACTGCCTCGACGGCCTGGCCGGCCGTGATCCGGCCCACCGCGTCGCCATCATGCGGGACAGCCGCATCGGCGTCTTCGGGGCGGTGGGACTGGTGTTCGCCATCGCCCTCTCGCTCGCGGCGATGGCGGCGTTGCCGGGCGCGGCGCGAGCTTCCACGCTCCTCCTGGCGCCGGTGGTGGGTCGGCTGGCTCCGCTGGTGACGGGCGCGGTCTTCTCCGCGGCCACGCCTTCCGCCGGCTCCGGCGACGCGTTCATTTCCGCGCTGCCGCGTGCCGCGGGCTTCGTTCACGCGGCGCTGGTGCTGCTGCTGGGATTCCTACTCGCCGGCCCGCGCGGGATCGCGATGGTGGTCGGCAGGTCTCCTGACGGCGCTGATCTGGTCGGCCTTCCTCGTCCGTCGTCTGGGAGGACTTACCGGCGATGGGCTGGGCGCCGGCGTGGAGCTGGCCGAGCTCGGGGTGCTGCTCGCGGCCTCGGCGGACGGTCGCGGTCGCCGGGGGCTGAGTGCGCACGACCGTCTATCTGGTGCGGCATGGCGCGGTGGTGGGCGCCGAGACCCGGCGCTTCATCGGACATCTCGACGTGCCGCTCTCGCCGCAGGGCGAAGCGCAGATCACGGCCCTGGGCCGTCGCCTGGCGTCCGTGCGCCTGGCCGCCGTGTACTCGAGCGACCTCGTCCGCACGCGCCGGAGCGCCGAGATCCTCGCCGCGCCTCACCGGCTCGCCGCCATGCCTCGCCGGGCTCCGCGAGTTCGCCATGGGCCGCTGGGAAGGAGCTCACCGCGGAGGAGATCCGCGCCCGGGCGCCGGACGACTTCGCGGCGTGGCTGGCGGATGTCGGTCGCTTCCAGTTCCCCGGGGGAATGCCTCGATCAGGTGGCGGCGCGGTCCTGGTCGGCCTTCGAGGACATCGTGACCGCCCATGAGGGGCAAGGGTCGCCATCGTCGCGCACGGCGGCAGCAATCGCGCGATCCTCTGTCGGGCCCTGGGTATCCCGCTGGCGCGATTGCTCGCGCTGGGGCAGGACTATGCCGCGCTGTCGGTGCTGGAGCGGGCGGCCGGGCACTGGTCGCTCACTCCTCCTGAACCACCGGGAGCCGGTGACCTGACCCGAGCTGTCTCTGGAAGTCCACAGTCGACAAGCGCGCGGCGATCGGCTTCCATGAAACACGGGAAACCGAGGATATGCTCCCGGAGCGAACGGGATTGCGGCGCGCGCCCGGCGCATCTCCCGCCGGGGAGCGGCGGGTTTCACCTTGGTGGAGATCCTGATCGCGGGGGCGGTGATCGGGCTCGGGCTGGTGGGCGTCGCCGCGGGGTTCCTCCATGGCATCGGCGGCCTCGAGGCCGGCCGGCAGCAGACGACGGCGACATTCCTCGCCGAGCAACGGATCGAAGCAGCTCAAGGCGCGCGCGCTGAACGACTTCGCGAGCGCGTCCGCCGCCCTCCACCCCGACGAAGGGTACGGGAGCATCTCGAGCCAGGGCCGCCCCATGGCGGGCTACCGGCGAACGGTCACCATCGTCGACGCCCCGGGCGGGCTCGCCGACACCAAGCTGGTGGAAGTCACCGTGTTCTACCGGCCGGTAGTGGATTCGGCGTCCTGGCCGACGAGCGCCAGGTCCGGCTCTCCGCCCTCCTCACGGATCGCAGATGAGCCACCGGCGCACGCATCGTGCGCTCCTCGATGAGCGCGGCATGGCGCTGCCCCTGGCGATGATCGTCCTGGTGGCCCTCACGGTGATGGTCTTGACCTTCCTGGGTCTTTCCAGCGTCGAGCCCCAGATCTCCCAGAGCCTCGCCGACACCGCCCGCGCCCGCTACCTGGCGGAGTCGGGCGTGGAGTGAGGCGTTCAAGCGCGTGGCCTCCTCGGCGGTGGGCAAGGACGGGAACTTCGACTCGAGCCTGCTGGCCGGCCCCGACGGCCGGGAGAACACCGCCGATGATCAGCAGCCCACCGACGTGACGGGCCAGAACACCGCGGCAGCCCTGACCACGCTGGGATCTCCCAGCCCGCTGCCCACCAGGACTGCCGCGGAAGGGACCTACGCGGTGACGGTGCGGAATGACAACTTGACCGACGACGACACGTTCACCGGCGTGCCGGTGGACCCGGGAACAAGTTCACCGATACCAATGGCATCGTCATCGTCACGTCCACCGGGACCTTCCGGGGCGCCACCCGCACGATCCAGGTGGCCATCAAGCGCCTGGGCCTCCCGCCGTTCCCGGGCGCGGTGAACGTGCCCAGGCTTCACGCGGATACCTTCCTGGGCGGCAACGTGAATGCCGAGAATGCGAGCCGCTACGACATCGATGGGCGCGACTACGACCGGAGCGGCGTGGCGACCTCGAACAAGACCAAGCTGGGCCTCCAGGTGCAGCCCGGAATCCAGGCCGACCTCGGAATCACCTACGAGGAGCGCGTGGAGCAGGCCCTCCAACACCTCCGGCTCGCGGCTCGGCATCGTCAGGGCAGGAATCAGGCGGACAGCTCCGACGCCTCCTTCGCCACCGGGACGGGTGCCATCGGATCGGATGCCGCGTTGAGCGCCGCCACCATGTCGGACTTTCTCTCCCGGATCGCCTCGAATCCGGCCGCCGCAGATGCTCGAGAGCTCGCGCGGCCTGTCCGATGGTGATGGCGGGTGGGAGCGGCAACCCCACCAGCACGCCCTCGCTCACCAACGGGTGCGGGCTCAACCAGACCGTGAGCCTGGGCACGGTCTCGGCGCCCCGGATCGTCTATGTCCGCGGCGACCCGAATGCCGGCTCGCGGTTCGCGGCGCTGACCGTGAGCCAGGCGATCGAGGGTGCGGGCATCCTGATCGTCGAGAACGGCGATCTCCAGCAGCAGGGGACCCTGCGCTGGGACGGGCTCGTGCTCGTGACCGGCCCGTCCGTATCGGCGGCGTTCCGCTCCGGCAGCATGACGACGATTTGCGGGGCCCTCGCCGGCCTGGCGTCGCGGCCGGATCAGCCCGACGGGCTCTTCGCGCTCTTCATGGACGACGGCCTCGACTTCCGGGTGCGGTCGAGCAAGCAGAACGTCGACATGGTCCAGCGGATGCTTGCCCTGCACACGATCCTCAGCTGGCGCGAGTCAGCGGTGAGGTGGAGTGCGGAGCGCGGGAGCCGGGCGTGAGCGGGCTAGCGACGCAGGGCGAGGGCACCCGGCCCCAGGAAGACCTGGGCGAGGGTCGCGGCGAGGACGAGCATCACGTACTCGTACCCATCTCCACGGCCGACGAAGAACCCGTGCTTGAGATGCACTGCAGGAAGAATGCTCCCGCCATGATCGGGAGGTTGGCGAGGGCGGCCCAGCGGGTGTAGAGGCCCAGGATCAACATCGCGCCCCCAGACCGTGGGCGACGATGAGGTACCAGGCGCCGATCTCGGGGATGGGCAGCCCCAGGCTGTGCTGGAACGCGATGGTGCCGCGCGGTCCCATGACCATGAGGGCGAGATAGGCGTGCATGACGAAGATCACGCCGAGGGTGATGCGGAGAATGGTGGCGCCGTAGCTTTCGAGGGAGACCGAGGCCGGCGCCGCCCTTGGCCACGGGAGACGGTCAGGGCTTCTTGAAGAGGATCTCGCCGACGTACGACTCGGCGGTGGACTTGGTGTCATTGGAGTCGATGGCGACGGAGACTGCGCCCACCGGCTCGGCGGGCTCCTCGCTGTAGATCTTCTTGTAGTCCTCGCAGACATTGCGGCTCTCGGTGTGCCACTCCCCAGGCCCGCTGCCCCCGACCGCACGACCACATAGGTCACCGTACCGCTCTTCTCGCTGCGGACGAATGGTGCCGGCGGGCGCGGTGGTGTCCCACATAGCCGATGATCCGGGAGCGCACCGCCGTCGGGAAGCGCGGGAAGGTGACGTCAGATCTGGACGCCCTGATCGTCGGTCTCTTTCTTCCGCGAGTCCCCTCCCTTGGGGAGGGTCACGGCCTTCCAGCGCCACTGGAGCACGCAGGTCCCCTTGAGGTCGATCTTGACCTCCTTGTTGATGGTGGAGCCCTCGTTCTCGCTCTTCATGTGGAGCACGCGCGCCTGGCCGTCCGCCTCGATGACGAAGTCGTACTTGGGGCTGCCCCAGCTCTGCACCTGCCATCCGTTGGGAACGCCCGTCTTGCCCACGGGCTGCTTGGACCAGTCCTCGACCAGGACGGAATTGCCCTGCGCCACCACCGGTGGAACGGGCAGGGCAACGGGCAATGGAACGGCGGCGAGCGCGAGGACGGCGAGCACCGCGGCGGTAAGGCGATTCATGTCGGTTACAAGAATAACCGAGGGGCCGGCGAGATGTTCCCCGTTTTCCACGGGCCCTCGGGCGAGGCCGCCATCCTCTTCGCCGGGCCGGCGCGGGCCTGTGCTAGTGTTGATCCGCGATGGACGGCGAGCGCCTCGACAAGTGGCTCTGGGCGGCGCGCTTCTACAAGAGTCGCACCAGGCCGCGGAGGCATGCGGCGGCGGCAAGGTCGACGTGAACGAGCAGGCGGCAAAGCCGGCCCGGCTCGTGCGACCCGGCGATCTCCTGCATATCTCCCAGCGGGACGGCCGTCGCATCGTGAGGATCGTGGCTCTGGCCGTGCGGCGAGGCAAGGGCGCTGATGCCGCCCTGCTGTACGCCGATCTGACCCCACCGTCCGCTCCCAGGGGACAACGGCCACCCCAGGTGTCCTATCGGCCCCGAGGCGCGGGTCGCCCCACCAAGCGAGAGCGGCGGCTCCTGGAGCGGATCACCCGCCGGTGACAGTCCCGGGTCGCGCGCTCCCGCCGTGGGTGTCGCTGCTCCTGCTCCTCCTCATCGTCGGCGCTCACCTTCGTGGCGTTCCTGCCCTCGCTCCGGGGCGGGGTTCGTCAACTGGGACGACGACATGAACTTCACCACCAACCAGGGCTTCCGCGGCCTGGGCGGGCACAATCTCCGCTGGATGGCTCACGGCCACGATGCTCGGCCACTGGATCCCGCTCACCTGGCTCACGCTGGGCGCGAATTACGCCGTGGGCGGAATGAACCCCGTCGGCTATCACCTGGTCAATGTCCTCACGCACGTCCTCTCCACCGGTCTCTTCCTTCCTCATCGGCCGCCGGCTCTTGCGGGTGGCTCTGGGCGGCCCCGACGGCTGGCCCATCGCGCTGGGCGCCACCGCTGGCCGCGCTCGTCTTCGGCGTGCACCCGCTCCGGGTGGAATCGGTGGCCTGGATCACCGAGCGCCGCGACGTCCTCTGCACCTTCTTCTACCTGTTGACGGTGTGGGCGTATCTCAGGGGCGTCGAGGGCGAGCGCACGTTAGGAGGTCGCTGGCGGGTGGCAGGCCATCGCGGCCTTCGTCGCATCGCTCACCTCCAAGTCCATGTCGATGACCTTGCCTGCGACTCTGATCCTCCTCGACGTCTATCCGCTGCGGCGGCTCGGTTTGGGCTGGCGGCGGCTGGCCTGGAGGAGAAGCTGCCCTTCGCGATACTCGGGGCGCCGCGGCGATCGTCGCGCTCGCCGCGGTGAGCCGCGGCGCGACCTGGACCGGCTTCGAGGACTATAGCCCGTCCGCGCGGGTGGCGATGTCGGCCTACAGCTTCTGGTTCTACCCGTGGAAATTCGTCTGGCCCGTCGGGTTCTCTCCGCTGTACGAGCTGCCGGCTCGCGTGGATCCCCTCGCCCCGCGTTTCTGGGGCCGCTCCTCGCGGTGCCCGCGATCACGCTGGCGCTCGCCTCCTGCGCCGGCGATGGCCGGCGGGGCTGGCCGCGTGGAGCCAATCCATCATCGTCGCTCCTGCCGGTGAGCGGCTTCGCGCATTCGAGGGTTTCAGCTCGCTCACGACCGCTATAGCTATTTCTCCGGCTCCGGTTTGCCCTCCTCGTCGGCGGCGGCTTCGCCTGGACCCTGCGCGCGCGCGAGCCGAGGCGGGTGGCGCGAGCCGTCACCGCCGCGCTGGCCGCCGCCGCCCTTCTCATGGTGGGAGGGCTGGGCGCTGGGGACCTGGCAGCAGAGCCTGGTGTGGCACGACTCCGAGAGCCTCTGGCGCAGCGCCCTCGACGTGGATCCCGCGTGCATGCTCTGTCACAGCAATCTCGGCCATGCCCTCCTCGCGGCGGGCCGGCATCGCCAAGGCCGAGGAGCAGTTCCGCGAGGCCATCGCCCTGCGCCCGGACCGCCCCGGACCCTGGAACAACCTGGGCACCGCGCTCGCGACCCAGGAACGCTACGCGGAGGCCGAGGCCCTCGTTCGCGCGCGCGGTGGAGCTATCTGGCGGACAGTTCCGGCGACGCGGTGACCAATCTCGGCCGGCTCGCGCGTGGTGCAGGGGCGCTACGCGGAAGCTCTCCCCCTGCTGCGTCGCGCGAACGCCATGAAGCCCGGCAACGCCGAAGTGGTGAAGAGCTTCCGCGTCGCGCTCAGGAATCACGGCGACGTGCTCGCCGCGGCGGGAAGACCCGCCGACGCCGAGGCGCTGTTCCGGGAGAGGCTGGATCTCCTGGGCGACGACCAGGAGCTCTTCATCAACCTCGGGCGGTCCCGCCCTCGATCAGGGCCGCGCCGCCGAGGCGGTCGGGCCGCTCGAGCGCGCGGTGCAGTATGCGGCCGCGTGACCCGCACGCGCGCATGTGGCTGGCGCGCGCCCTCGCGCGGGCCGGCTCGCCGGATCGAGCGCGGACCGAGCTGGAGGCCCTGGCCTCTCTGGATGCGACGCTCGCCGAGCGGGTGAAGGCGGAGCTCGGGGTCTCGACCCGGTAGCGCCGCGCTTGCGTCTGCCCCGCCGCCTTTGCTACGGTCGGGGCGTTCACGGAGTTCGGGGTGCCCGCGCGGGACGCGGGCCCACCGGGAAGGCGGTGCGAATCCGCCGCGACCCCGTCACTGTAATCGGGGACGAAACCCACGGCAGAGCCACTGGCCGGCGGCGCCGCGGTCGGGAAGGCGTCGGGGAGTAGGACGATCCGAGAGCCAGAGACCGACCCGGACTCCCGTCATGACGCTACCGGTCTTCCGCGGGAGGGTCCGGGTCACGCCTCGCTTTCTCTCCCATCTGATCCTGGGGGCGCGCAGCGGCAAGAGCCGCTACGCTCTCGACCTCGCCCGTGGCGCCACGGGTCCGGTCGTCTTCGTGGCCACCGCGGAGGCGCGCGACGGCGACATGGCGCGCCCGCATCGCGCGGCACCGTGCCGAGCGCCCCGCCCGGTGGCTGACGATCGAGGAACCGCTCGACCTCGTCGGCGCCTGCCGCAAGGCGGCCGGGGAGCGGAGGTCGTTCTTGTCGATTGCGTGACACTCTGGATCGCCAACCGGCTGCTGGCCGCCCATCGCGACGCGGCCATGCTCGGGACGCGCGCGCCCTCGCTGGTTGGCTGAGCGAAGGCCGCGTCTCCGCCCTGCTCGTCTCCAACGAGGTCGGGTCGCGGTGGTCCCTCCCACCGTCGACGGGATGCGCTTCCGCGACCTCCTCGGCCAGGTGAACCAGACGCTCGCCGCGCGCGCGAGTCGCGTGACGCTCATGGTCGCCGGCATCCCCACCGTCATCAAGAGCGAAGCCACCCCTCTCCCGAATCCCCTGGTGTCCCGCGTGTCGAGCATCCTCAGGCGCCTTGACTCGATCGTGGCGCCGATCCCGGGTCGGGCGTCCTGGCCCGGCGCCGGCTGGACCAGCTCACCAAGCCCCCGGGAAGTCTGGGACGGCTCGAGGATCTCAGCGCGCGATCTCGCGTCATGACCGGGCAGTGCCCGCCGCCCCTCCGCGCCGCGGTGATCTTCACCCTCGCGGGCGATCACGGCGTGGTGGCCGAGGGCGTCAGCGCGTATCCGCAAGTGGTTACGGCCCAGATGGTCGAGAATTTCCTCACCGGTGGCGCCGCGGTCAACGTGCTCGCCCGGCACGTCGGCGCGCGGTGGTGGCCGACTTCGGGATCACGGGACCCGCGCTGGATCATCCGGGGCTTCAGCAGCGGCGCGATCGCGCCCGGCACCGCCAATCTCGCGCGTGGGACCCGCGCTCTCAGCGCGTGCCAGGCGCGTGGCGGCGCTGGAAGCCGGTGCCGCGCTTGTCGAGGAGGAGCGCCCGCGCGGGCTCGATCTCATCGGCACCGGCGAGATGGGAATCGGCAATGCCGACGGCCGCGAGCGCGATCACCGCCGCCTTCACCGGGCTCCCGGCGGAGGCAGTGACCGGCCGGGGCACGGGGGTGGACGATGCGGCCTGGCGGCGAAAGGCCGATCGTGGAGCGCGGCCTGGCCGTGAATCGCCCCTGATGCTGCCGATCGCCCTCGACGTGCTCGCCAAGGTCGGCGGGCTCGAGATCGCGGGGCTGGCGGGCGTCATCCTCGCCGGGGCGGCGCGGCGTATCCCGGTCATTCCTCGACGGGTTCATCGCGGGCGCGGCGGCGCTCGCGGCCGTCACCCTGAAGCCCGAGGCGCGGCACTACCTCATCGCCGCCCATCGCTCGGCGGAGCCGGGACACCGGCATGCTGGCGGCGCTGGCGTCTCGACCCGTATCTCGACCTGGGCATGCGGCTGGGCGAAGGGACGGGGGCCGCGCTGGGCATCGGGCTGGCGCGCGCGGCGGTGGCAGTCCTGGCCGAGATGGCGACCTTCAAATCCGCCGGCGTCTCCGAGGGCGCGTGATGCGCGGGATCGGGGTGCTCGCGCTCGCGATGGCCGCGCTGGCGCCGGCGACGGCCGCGGCGCTCACCGTGACCGATCAGACCGGCCGCCCGGCGACCCTCGCCGCGCCCCCGCGCGCATCAGTCTCCTGGTTCCCGGCGTGACCGAGATGCTGTTCGCCATCGGCGCCGAGGACCGGCTGGTCGGCGTCACGGACTTCTGCGACTTTCCGGCCGCCGCGCGCGGAAGCGCAGCGTGGGCGGCATGCTCGCGCCCAGCCTCGAGACCGTGGTGGCGCTCCGGCCCGACATGGTCGTGGCCACGGACTCCGGAACAGCCGACGAGACGCGGGTTCAGCTCGAGCGGCTCCGGCTGCCGGTGTATCTGGTCAGCCCCCGAGGGTCGCCGACGTGTTCCGGACCATGGAGCAACTCGGCGCCCTGACCGGACAGCGCGCGCGCGCCGCCGAGATCGGTGGCCGGGCTCGAGGGCCGGGTGCGCGCGGTGGTGGAGCGCGTGGCCGCCCGTCCGCGGCCGCGCGTCCTCTACGTGGTCTGGCCCGAGCCCCTCATCGTACCCGGGCGCGGCGCCGCGGTCTCCGAGCTCATCGAGCTCGCCGGGGGCGTGTCGGTGACCGCGGGCGCCGCCGAGGGCTATCCCCGCTGGAGCGTGGAGTCGGCGGTGGCGGGGGCGCCGGAGCTCATCGTGCTGGCGCGGCATGGCGCGGGCACCGGCCCGGTGGCGCGTGACAAGTGGGAGCGCTTCGCCGGGCTGCCGGCCATCCGCGCCGGGCGCATTCACAATGTCGACGGCGATCTGTTCCACCGGTTCGGGCCGCGCGTGGTCGACGCGCTCGAGATTCTCGCCCGCCTCGTGCACCCCGAGGCCTTCGCGGGGCTGGAGCGCCGGTGAGCCCTGGCGTCGACTCGCCATGGTGGTCGGCGGGCTGGGCTGCGTGCTCGCGGCGACAGCGATCGGGGCGCCTCTTCGTCGGCAGCGCCGGGGTCCCGCCCGGCTCGGTGCTGGCCGTGCTCCTCGGCCGTGAGCTGCCCGAACCGGTGGCACGCGTCGTGGTGCTGGACTCTGCGCCTGCCGCGCATCGCGGTGGCGGCGCTGGCCGGTGGCGCCGCTCGCGGTGGCCGGCGCGAGCTTCCAGGCGCTGACGCGGCAATCCGCTCGCCGAGCCCTCGGTGCTCGGAGTGTCCAGCGGCGCGGCGTTCGGGGTGGTGACGGGCCAGCTCTTCGGACTCGGCACGGGCATGCTGGACCTCGCTCGGGCTGCACGGTCTGCGCCTTCGCGGGCGCCTTCGTGGCGGCGCGGCGGTCTACCTGATCGCGGCGCGGGCGGGCGGGCTCCCTGTCCACTCCCTGCTGCTGGCCGGGGTGCATCGTCGGCATCTTCTTCTCGTCGGCGATCACGGTATTGATCTCGCTCGTGGACACCAACCGGCTGGGCGGCATCATCCAGTGGCTGCTGGGCAATGTCGTGCCGGTGGCGCCGGGAGCCTGGCCGTCGTTCACCCTGGTGGCGGCGGCCGGGTTCTCGCTCATTCTCGCCGACGCGCGCGGCTCAACCTCCTCGCCCTCGGCGAGGACGCCGCGCAGCGAGCTGGGAGCTGGATGCCCTCGCGGTGAAGCGCCGGATCTTCGCGGGCGCCGCGCTCCTCGTGTCCGCGGTGGTGGCCTTCGCGGGCCCCATCGGCTTCGTGGGCCTCATCGTGCCGCATGCGGCGCGGATGCTGCTGGGTCCCGACAACCGCCTGCTGCTGCCCGCCGCCGCACTGGGCGGCGGAATCTTCCTCCTCGTCGCCGACACGCTGGCGCGGAACGTAGTCGCTCCCGCCGAGCTGTCGGTGGGCGTCTTGACCTCGTTCTGCGGGGCGCCCTTCTTCGTCTACCTGCTGCGATCGCCGCGCCACCCTGGCCGAGCCATGACGCGCCGCTCGCCGAGCTCCGGGCGGTGGGCTTCGAGTATCCCGCGGCGCCACGACGGCAGCGGCGCGTGATCCCTTCTCGCTGCGCGAGGTGTCCCTGACGGTGGCGCCGGGCGAGATCGTGGGGGTGATCGGCCCCAATGCGTCGGGCAAGACCACCCTGATCCGGCTTCTCTCCGGCTCTGCTCCGGCCGACGCGCGGCGAGATCCCGCTCGAGGGCCAATCGCTCGAGCGCCTGACACGGGCGGCGGTGGCGACGCGGGTGGGGGTGGTGCCGCAGGACGTGCCGCGCGATTTTCCCTACACGGTGGAGGAGCTGGTGCTGATGGGCCGATTTCCCATGCCCCCGGCCGGTTCTTCGAGAGCGTGCGAGGACCGGAGAGTCGCCGCCGAGGCCATGGCCCCGGTCGGCGTGCAGGCCGCTGGCGCGCGAGCGCTGCTGGATCGGCTGTCCGGCGGCGAGCGCCAGCGCGTCATGCTGGCGCGGGCGCTGGCGCAGGAGCCGCGGCTGCTCGTCCTCGACGAGCCGACCGCCCATCTCGACCTGCGCTATCAGGTCGGAGTGCGTCGGCCTGCTCGGCCGGCTCGAACGCGGGGCAGGGCTCCCGGTGGTCGTGGTCTCCACGACCTCGATCTGGCCGGGCATCTCTGCCGACCGGCTGCTCCTGCTCTCCGAGGGCCGACCGGTACGGCAAGGCTCTCCCGACTTCGTCCTCGACCCTGTGGCGCTCGAGGCCGCCTATGGCTGTCCGGTCAGCGTCGATCGCGACTCCCGGCACCGACGTCGGAGCGTCCATGTCGTCTGGCCGGATCCGGCGACGATACGGGGAGGTGAGGCCAGGCGGACGACACCCGCGATCAGGAACCGCCCCGGTCCAAGGGAAGCCGGTCGAGGCTCGCATGAGCGAGCCGAATCCGGCACGGTCCCGCCACTGTGAGTGGGGAGCCAGGGTCCACGCCCGCGACGGAACTGTCCGCGCGGAAGCCACTGGGAGAGGTCCCGGGAAGGCCGGACCCTCGAGCGCCGATCCACGAGTCAGGAGACCTGCCCGGGGCATGAGCACCTCCCTTTCGAGGCAAAAGGAGCGGTCATGCGATTCGCATTGGATTGGACACAAGTGACGGTAGGGCTCGGCACCGTGGCAGTGCTGGTCGTCGCGCCGGCGCCGGTGAGCTGGGCGCAGGACACGGCGCCCAAGCCCGCGGAGGAAGCGCCGCGCCGGCCGGAGTCGGCCTGGAGCAGCGGACCACCGATCCGGTCGTCATCACCGCCAACAAGGTAGACACGCCCGTCAGCCAGACCGGCGCCGCCATCACGGTGATCACGGAGAACGACTTCAAGACCTATCACTACCAGACGGTCGGACGAAGCGCTGCGCAATGTGCCCGGCGTGGAGATCCGTCGCTCGGGCAGCCTCGGCAAGACCACCAGCATCAGCATCCGTGGCGCCAGCGCCAACCAGGTGCAGGTGCTGCTCGACGGCGTGCGGGTGAAGAGCCCCACGCCTCGGACAGGCCGAGCTCGCCGACATCTCCCCGGACCTCATCGAGCGCATCGAGGTGGTGCGCGGGCCGCAGTCCACGCTGTACGGCGCCGACGCCATCGGCGGCGTGGTGAACATCATCACCAAGAAGGGGCGCGGGACGCCGTTCTCCGCCACGCTCGAGGAGGGTGGGCAACTACGGACACCTGGATCAATCGAGCCAGCGCGTCCGGCCAGTGGAAGATCCTCGACTACTCGCATCGCGGGCTCCTATGCGGAGAGCAATGGCCAGTTCGAGAACGACGCCTCCGACCAGAAGGCGCTGAGCGGACGTCTCGGACTCACCCTGCCGTTCAACAGCACGCTCTGCCTTCATCGCCCGCTGGAACAAGACCGACACCGGCCTACCGGTCGAAGTTCGTCTGCTGCGGCCCCCTGCCGGTGCAGCCCGTCATCGACGTGAACCAGCAGCAGCAGTCGGAGACGCTCACCGTCGCCCTCGAGGGCCGCACCCGGCCGGTGGAGTGGTGGGAGAGCCGGGGACCGGATCTCCTACTTCGAGAACAGCCAGGGATTCCAGGATCCGGTGGACCCGGGCTTCGACTCCGACGTCCCTTTCTTCGCCCAGATCAATGTCCAGCGGCGCGAGGCGGAGTGGATCAACGCGTTCCACCTCGGCAAGTGGAGCACCAGCACCGTCGGGCCTCGAGTACATCCAGGAGGAGGGCGAGAACAAGAATGTCTTCAAGAGCCGGACCCACACCCGGTCCGCTTTCTTCGAGCAGCAGCTCCGGTTCTTCGATCGGCTCTTCATCACCGGAGGCGTCCGGGTGGACGACCACAGCACCTTCGGCACCCCAGGTCACCGAGCGGGGCTCGGTGGCTTTCATGATCAAGGAGACGGCCACGCGGCTCCGCGGCGGCGCCGGCACCGGCTTCCGCGCCCCCACCCTCAACGACCTCTTCTTCCCCGACTTCTCCAACCCGGCGCTCAAGCCGGAGACGAGCTTCTCGTGGGAGGTGGGGCTCGACCAGACCTTCTGGGCCGAGCGCATCCGGCTCGGGTTCACCTACTTTTATAACAAGTTCGAGAATCTCATCCGCTTCGTGCCGATCGACGTGGCCCCGCTTCGTGGCAGCGGTCAATGTGGCACGCGCACGCACCGAAGGGGTCGAGGCCACCGGCGAGATCGACATCCTGCGCAACCTCGTCGGGACCATCAACTACACCTATACCGATAGCGAAGATCTCAGCACCGACCGCTGGCTGGCGCGCGAGCCCCAGCATCGCTGGAACTTCGGGCTGACCTGGGAGCCCTTCCGCCGGCTCTCCCTCTTCACCCAGGTCCACGTGGTCACGCGCCAGTTCGAGTCGGAGCAGGTCGGCTACAACAGCGGGCACACCCGTGTGGATATCGGCGGGACCTTCCGGGTGGTCGACCGGTACGGTTGGCTGCAGTCGCTGGACCTCACCTTGCGGGTGAACAACCTCATCAACGAAGGCTACGCCGAGGTCCGCGGTTTCCCCGCGCTCGGCACCGCGTTCCTGTTCGGGGCGCGGGCGGCATTCTGAGGCGCTCGCGCCGATGATCGAGGGCCTCCACGTGGCGTGCGGACCCGAGGCGGTGGTGGTGGCGGCCGACCGGCCACTGCGCACGCTGTCCTCGGCCGTCCTGCGTGGAGGCCTGCGCCCGAGGCGCGCACCCTCGTGAACCTGCACGTCGAGCGGGGCGAGTGCTGCGAGGATCCCCATGGGATGCTGGAGGCGTACGCGCGTGACCGGGGACTGGTGGCGCCCTGGGTGGGGCTCCTCACCGGCGCCCGTACCCAGGATGCAACCATGGGAGAAGAGACCGCGCGAAGGATTCCGGGCGCTGGCCATCGCCACGGTGGGACTCAGCAATCGCATGGCGGCGGGCCGGGCTCCCATCGCTCGGTGGACAGCGTCCACGATCAACACCATGGTCCTCGTGGAGGGCGATCCGGAGCCGGCGGCGCTGGTGAATCTTGCCCTCACCGTCACGGAGGTGAAGGTGCTGGCCCTGATCGACGCCGGCATCGTGGACGCCGCCGGCAGCCCTGTCTCCGGCACTTCCACCGACGCGGTCATCGTGGCGGCGACGGGGCGCGGGCCGAAGGCGCGCTTCGGAGGGCCCGTGAGCGCGCTCGGCTGGACCGTGGCGCGCGCGGCGCGGCGCGCCCTCGACGACGGCATCCGGCGCTGGCGCGAGCGGAACCCGTGAACGCGGCGCGCCTCCGGGGCAGTGGTCTCGTGCTCGTGTCCCTGGCCGTCCACGCGCTCGCCATCGTGGGGGTGTCGGCGCTGGCGGTCCGCGCGCCCATTCCGCCGCTCTTCGTGGACCTCACCCAGGAAGGAGCGGCCGGCAGCGATTCCCCAACGGGCGGAATCCCGGCGGTCTCGACGCCCGAGGCGGCGGCCGGCGGCGCGGCGGTACGCCGGCCGGCACCGGAGACCTCGAGGGCGCGCACGCCCATTCGCGATGCCCCGTCCCGGCGGGAGGCGACCGCGCGATCCTCCGACGCGAGCGCCGCGCGGCCGGCCGACGCGGCCCCGGCGACCGCGCCGCCCGCGGCGATCCCGCCGGCGCCGAGCGTACCCGAGGACGCGGGGAACCGCGCCGCACCGTCGCCCCGGCGACGGTGGAACCGGCGCCGGCACGCGCCGATGCCGCCGGCGCGCGCTTCGTCGAGCGCCGCGGGCCAGCCCGCCGGAGCGCCAGCGGCGGAATCCAGCCCGACCCGCGCGGGCGGCGCGGCGAGCGAGCCGGGCGGGACCGGAACGGGCCCCGGTATGTCCCTCCCGGGGGCGCGCGGCTCGTGCTGACGCTGCCCGGCGCCGCTGGGCGAGGCGATATTCCGGCCGAGTACGGCCCGTTTCTGGCGCGCTTCCGGCGCAGCGTGGAGGACGCCCTCGTCTATCCGCTGGCGGCACGCCGGCAGGGGCTCGCCGGCCGGGTGGAGCTCGACGTGCTGCTCGAGCCCGGCGGCCGAGTCACCGGGGTGGAAGTCCACGCCTCCTCGTCCCACGCCGTGCTCGACGAGGCCGGGATCGCAGCGGTGCGGTCCCTGCCGCTCATACCCCTCCCTGAGGGCTCCCGCGGCGGCCGCTGCGCATTCGCCTGCCGCTCGAGTTCCAGCTTCGCTAACATGGCCACCCTCCTGATCGCGCTCGCGCTGGACCTGGCGCTCGGCGACCCTCCGAGCCGCTGGCATCCGGTCGCCTGGGTGGGGCGCGCGCTCGACGCGGGTCGCCGGCGGCTTGGCGGATCGTCGCCGGGATGGCTGCGCGTCGGAGGGGCGGTGCTCGTCGCCGCGCTGGCCGGAGAGCGCCGCGGCCCTCGCGCTGGTGCTCGAGCGGCTCCTCGCGCCCTGGCCCCTGGCCGCGCTGCTGGCCGACGCCGCGTTGCTCAAGGGCGCCCTGTCCGTTCGCGGGCTGTTCGACGCGGTCTCGGGCGTGCGCGGTGCGCTCGAGGCTGGAGGCTCGATGCCGCGCGTGAGGCGCTGGGCCGTGACCTGGTGAGCCGGCCGGTGGATTCGCTCGACGCGGGGCACGTGGCCTCGGGCGCCATCGAGTCCCTCGCCGAAAATCTCACCGACAGCCTCGTGGCGCCGGTGCTCTTCTTCCTGCTGGGTGGTGTGCCCGCGGCCTGGGCGTACCGGGTGGTGAACACGGCGGACGCCATGCTCGGCTATCGCCAAGGGGAGCTCGAGCATCTGGGCAAGGTGGCCGCCCGGCTGGACGACGCGCTCAACTGGGTGCCCGCGCGGCTGGCCGCGCTCGGCCTGGTCGCGGGCGCGGCGCTGGCCGGAGCGTCCGGATCGCAGGCGTGGCGCTTCCTCCGGCGCGACGGGGGCACCACCGCGAGCCCGAACGCGGGGCACACCATGGCGGCCATGGCCGGCGGGCTCGGCGTGCGTCTCGTCAAGCCAGGCCTCTACACGCTCGGCGACGGCCCGCTGCCGGATCCGCCCACCATCGGCCTCGCCCTGCGCGTAGCCCGCCGTGGCGGCCGCGCTGGCCATGGCTGCCGCCGTGCTGGGGCTGGCCGGACTCGAGGGCGCTTCTGATGGGACGGACTCCCGCCATCATGCTCCAGGGCACGGGCTCGCACGCAGGCAAGAGCGTGCTCGCGGCGGGGCTTTGCCGGCTCTTCCAGCGGCAGGGCCTGCGCGCGCTGCCATTCAAGGCCCAGAACATGTCGAACAACGCGCACGTCACTGCGGACGGAGAGGAGATGGGATGGGCTCAGGCGATGCAGGCCGAAGCCGCCGGCGTTGCATCCCGGGTCGAGATGAACCCGGTGCTCCTCAAGCCGGAGGGTGAGGATCGGAGCCAGGTGATCCGCCTGGGGCGGGTCCTCGCCACGGTGCGAGCGCGCGAGTACCGCGCCCTGCGCACCCGCGCTCTGGCCGGCCATCGCGGAGAGCTATGCGACGACTGGCCGCCGAGGCCGATGTGATGGTGGTCGAAGGAGCCGGGAGCCCGGCCGAGCCGAATCTCGCGCGTCACGATCTGGCGAACATGCGCGTGGCGCGGCTCTCCGGGCGCCTCCGTGCTCGTGGTCGGGGACATCGATCGCGGGGGCGTGTTCGCGAGCCTGGCGGGGACCATGCTGCTCCTGCCCGATCGCGACAAGCAAATGGTTTCTGGATTCATTATCAACAAGTTCCGTGGAGATGCCTCACTCCTCACTCCAGCTATTCGAGACCTCCGGCGCCGCACCCGCCGGCCGGTGCTGGGGGTGGTCCCCCATCTGCCCGGCCTGCGGCTGCCGGAGGAGGATTCGGTGGCGCTCGACGAGCGCTCGCCGCGCCGGCGATCCGTCGCCGCGCGCGTGTGTCGCGGTGGTGCGACTCCCACGCATCGCGAACTTCACCGATCTGGCGCCCCTCGAGTCCGAGCCGGACCTGGAGGTGCGCTATCTCGACGAGCCGGCCGGACTCCATCCGCGCGATCTTCTCGTCCTGCCGGGCAGCAAGGACACCATCGCCGATCTTCGCTTCCTCAAGGCGCGCGGGTTCGCGGGAGCGATCCGCGCGCATGCCGAGGCGGCGGCGCCGTGCTGGGAATTTGCGGCGGCTATCAGATGCTGGGCGCGGTGGTCGAGGATCCGGAGGGGATGGAGCGTGGGGGATCCGAGCGCGGTCTCGGTCTCCTGCGCGTGCGCACCCGGTTGCATCGCTCGAAGGTCACGCGCCGCGTGCGCGCGCGCTGGCTTCCGCACGGGCCCGACTGGGCCGGCTACGAGATTCGCGCGGGCGAGACCGTGCTCGAGTCGGGAGCGCGGCCCCTCGTGGAGGCCGCGCGCGGCGTGGCCGGGTGCTCCGGCGAGGCCGGGCGAGTCTGGGGCCTTTCCGTGCACGGGCTCTTCGACGCCCCCGCCTCGCGGGGCACGTGCTCCGATGGGCCCTCGGCAGCGACGTCGCGGGGACGGGCGGGGAGGCCCGCGAGGCGCGCGATGCCGCCTACAACCGGCTGGCGGATGCGCTGGAAGCCAGCGTCGGGATGGAGCAGCTCCGGCGCCTCCTCAGACGCTGATTGAAGCAAAATTGCTTCGCCCGCGCTCCAACCGAGAGGTATCATTCCCCATCGCCGCCATGCGCGGCGTTTTCATCTTCACCCAGGGAGATCACGCTGAACGTCACCGACACCTTGACCGAGGCCTTCCGGCGCGCCCTCGCGCGCCACGGGATGCCCGAGCCGCGCGGCGTGGTGTGGCAGGCGCCGCGCGGCGAGCACGGCGCCGACTACGCCACGCCCTCGGCGATGGCCTATGCCAAGCAGCATGGGCTCGACGCGGGCGCGGTGGTGGCCATGGTGGTGGCGGAGCTGGAGGCGCTGCCCGAGGTGGCGAATGCGGAGGGCGCTGGACCCGGGTTCATCAACGTCATCCTCGCGCGTGACTCGATCTCGGCGCAGCTCCGCGGGGTGCTCGCGGCCGGCGCGCGGTTCGGGGAGCGCGGCCGCCGCGGATCGTCACTATCGGCTCGAGTTCGTGTCCGCCAATCCCACCGGCCCGCTGGTGATCGTGAGCGCGCGGGCGGCGGCGGTGGGCGACGCGCTGGCGCGCATCCTCCGGTCGCAGGGCGCGCGCGTGGAGTCGGAGTACTACGTCAACGATGCGGGCAATCAGTTCCACACCCTGGCCGCCTCGGTGGAGGCGCGGCTGCGGCAGGCGCTGGGCGAGCCGGCCGAGCTTCCGGAGGGCGCGTACCCCGGCGAATACCTCATCGAGTTCGTGGACGAGTGGCTCAAGCGCGACCCCGCCGGCGCCCGCGCGGCGCTGGCGCTGCCCGAGGCCGAGCGGCGGGAGCGGCTGGGGCGCGAGGCGGTGACAGGCCATGGTCGCCGGCCATCGCGCGGTGCTCTCGCGCTTCGGCACCGAGATGGGCCGGTGGGTGCACGAGGCCGCCGACGTGCGCGCCGCGGGCCTCCCCGAGCGGGCCATCGCCCTCCTCACCGCCGGCGGGCATACCTACGAGCACGACGGCGCGCTCTGGTTCCGCTCCACCGCCTTGGGCGACGACAAGGACCGCGTGCTGCGGAAATCCGACGGCGAGCTCACCTACTTCGCGGTGGACATCGGCTTCCACCACTTCGTGAAGTTCGCCGCCCGGGACGCCCACGTCATCGAGTTCTTCGGTCCCGACCATCACGGCTATATCGGGCGCCTGCGGGCGGCGATGCGCGCGCTCGGCCATCCCGACGAGGCCTTCGACGTCTTGATCGTGCAGCTGGTGACCTTGCTGCGCGATGGTCAGCCGGTGCGGATGTCGAAGCGGCGGGGCGAGTTCGTTCTCATGGAGGAGCTGCTCGAAGAGGTTGGCCGCGACGCCGCGCGCTTCACCTTCCTCACGCGGCGTCACGATAGCCCGCTGGACTTCGACCTCGCGGTGGCTACGCGCCAGACCGCGGACAACCCGGTCTACTACGTCCAGTACGCCCACGCCCGGGTGGCCAGCCTCTTCCGGACGGCGGCGCAGCAGGGGGTGGAGATCCCGCCGTGGGACCAGGTCGACCTTGCGCCGCTGGTCCTGCCCGAGGAGAGCGCGCTGATCAAGCGTGTGATCCAGTTCACCGAGGTGCTGATGGGCGCCGCGCGGGCTCGCGAGCCCCATCGGCTGGCCTTCTATCTCACGCGAGCTGGCGGGCGAGTTTCACCCATACTACAAAGCGCACCGGATCATCACCGAGGATCGCCCGCTGACCCTGGCCCGTCTCGGCCTCGCCGCCGCGGTGGGCCAGGTGATACGGAACGGCCTCGAGCTCCTCGGCGTGTCCGCGCCCGGAGAGCATGTAACGCCCGAGAGCATGTCACGCCCGAGAGCATGTCACGCCCGAGAGCATGTCACGCCCGAGAGCATGTCACGATGGAGGAGATCGTCGGACCATGAGGAACGCGCGCGGCGGCGGCGGCGGATTCTTGCAGCGGGCGGGCCTCATCATGGCCGCCCTGGCGATCCTCGCGCTCACCTTCACCCTGGGCATTCTCGTGGGGCGGCAGTGGGGCGGGCGCGGAGCGCCGGCGCCCTCCGGCGTCGAGGTGGCCAAGAAGCCGGGCGTCATCGCGCGCGGCGCAGCGGGCTCATCGAGGCCGAGGGGGACCGACCGCGCGAGCTGCAGGAGAAGCTGACCTTCTACCAGACCCTCACCGCGCCCATGGGTCCCACCGGATCCTCGGCCCGGGCGCGGGCGACGGAGGATCGGGCCGCGCGGGCGGGTCGGCCATCGCCCCTGCTCCCGCCGGGGCGGCGGCTTCCACCCCCGCTCCCGCCGCCGAGGCTGGGGCAGCGCCCGTCGCTCCCGCCGCGTCCGCGAGCTGGAGCGTGCAGGTGGGCGCCTTCCGCAGCCGGCAGCAGGCTGACGGGATCCAGAAGCAGCTCGAGGCGGCGGGCTTCCCGGTTTCCCAGAGCGCGGTGGCCGCGGAGGACGGCCGCCCCCGCTACCGCGTTCGCGTGGTCGGCGCGCGGTCCCGCGACGAGGCGTTGCGGCTGGCCGAGCGCGTCCGCGCCCGGGTGCCGGTCACGACCTTCGTCACCGCCAACTGAGGCGCCGATGCCCGACCGCCCGGGCCGCGTCCTGATCACCGCGCGACGAGATCTCCGCGCGGATCGGCGAGCTCAGGCGAGCCATCGGGCGCGAGTATGCGGGCGCAATCCGCTTCTGGTCGGCGTGCTCAAGGGCGCCGCCATCGCTTCCTCTCCGACCTCATCCGCGCCATTCCGGTCCCCATCGCCATCGATTTCATGGGGGTGGCCTCCTACGGGCGCGAGGTGCGCTCCTCGGGCATCGTGCGCCTCACCGCGGATCTCTCCGTCTCGATCGAGGGCCGCGACGTGGTGATCGTCGAGGACATCGTGGACTCGGGACGCACGCTCGACTTTCTCCGTCAGAACTTCGCCACCCGGCGCCCGCGCAGCGCTGGCGGTGTGCGTGCTCCTCGACAAGATCGAGCGCCGCGAGGTGGAGGTGAAGCTCGACTACGTGGGCTTACGTCATTCCCGACCATTTCGTGGTGGGATACGGCTTCGACATCGAGGGGATCTATAGAGGATTGCCCGATATCCATGTGCTGGACCGAGGATGAGCATGTAAGCTGAGCCTCGTCATGCGCGTCAGCGCGGTGATCACCACCTTCAACCAGGCCGCCTTTGTCGGAGAAGCCCTCGACGGCGTGCTGGGTCAGACGTACCCGCTGCATCAGATCATCCTGATCGACGACGGCTCTCGCGACGACGCCCAGGCCAGGGTCGCGCCCTACCGCGACCGGATCCGGTACATCCGCCAGGCGAACCACGGCGTGGCGGGCGCGCGGAACGCGGGCGTGGCGGCGGCGGACGGTGACCTCCATCGCCTTCCTCGACGGCGACGACGTGTGGATGCCGCACAAGATCGAGCGCCAGGTGGCGGCGGCGGCGGCGCATCCGGAGGCGGCGCTCCTCGCGACGGACGGCGTCCAGTTCGAGGGCGAGGCGTCACACGCTGAGCCATCTCTTCACGCGGCGCGTGCGGGAGCGAATGGCGGGGCGCGCGTCGATGCTGTGGGATTGCTACGACGCTGGTGAGGGGCAACCTCATCGCCACCACCTCGCAGAGGTGGCGGTGCCGCGCTGGGCCCTGGAGCGGGTGGGAGCGTCCGATCGGCGGTATGCCACCTGTAGCGACTGGGATCTCTACCTCCCGCCTCGCCCGGGACTCCCCCTTCGCCCTCGTGTCGGAGCCGCTGGTGGGCTGGCGTTATGTGAGCAGCAGCGCGTGCGGGAGCCCGCGAGCAGCGCGAGCTCCGCTGGGCCGTCGAGGAGCTGGCCATCCTGCGCCGCGAGCGGAACCGGGGCCGCGGGGGCCGCGCCAGCTGATCCAGCGAGGCCATGAGCGAGAAGGCCCGGCGCACCGCCTGCGCGGCGCTGGCCTACGGCGAGGACGAGCGATCCGGCGTGGGCGCGGCCGGTGCCTCGTCGACATGTGGCGCCGGCACGGCTCGGCCGTCTTCTTGCTCTACCTCGCCGCCAGCTTCGTGCGGCCGTCCGTCCGCGGCGTCCTCGGCGGGATCGGCCGGCGGGTGCTGGGCGTCTGAGCCCCATGGCTGGTGCATCGCTGTCGGCCCCCGATACTGGATCAACGTCGCCGCCAGCCCCACGCATCAGGCCCAGCTGAGACGAATCCCGCCGGGCAGCCGCGTGCTCGAGATCGGCGCCGCCCGGCAGTCACATGACCCAGGCCCTCATCGCCCGGGGCTGCGAGGTGTGGTCGCGGTCGAGGCGGAGGCGGAGTTGGCGCGCCGACTCCGGGAAGTGTGCGCACGGAGTCATCGAGGCCGACATCGAAGGGGCTCGCTCGGCCGGCTGCTGGCGGGGAGCGCTTCGGCGTCATTCTCTCGGTGACGTGCTCGAGCACCTGCGTCGTCCCGAGCGGGCGCTGCTCGAGTTCCGGCCCCTCCTGCGCCCGGAAGGCTATCTGGTGGTGTCCCTGCCGAACGTGGCGCATGCCAGCGTGCGGCTGGCGCTGCTCCAGGGCGCCTTCGACTATCGGCCCGAGGGCCTGCTGGACGCCACCCACCTGCGATTTTTCAGCGCGCTTCGCTGCTCGCGATGTTCGCGCGCGCGGGCTGAACGGTGCGGGATCTCGGGTCGATCGAGCGCGGCCCCTTCGACACCGAGATTCCCTCGAGCCCGCCACGGTCCCGGTCCCCGTGCTGCGGGCCCTGGCCGACGATCCCGACGCCCGGGTCTACCAGTACGTGTTTCGCGCCGTGCCCTCGGTAGCGGGGACCGACGGCCCGCCCGCGCCGGCGCTGCCGTCGGCGATCGCGGCGGGCCCGGCGGGACGGGCGCCCGGGCGGTCGACCGGGAGGCGTGCCCTCGCGGAGCAGTACAAGCGTCTCGGGCAGATGCAGCTCGGCTCTCGCGCGGAGAGACCCCCGCCCGGGCGCGGCGGCTCTTCTGGCGGGCCTGGAGGATCCTCGCCGGCCGGGCCCTGGCCGCCTGGGTCGTCCTCTCCGGTCCTGCCGCCCATGCTCGTGCGAGGCCCATCGACGGCGCGGTATCCAGGGTCTGGTCGCGCCAGGTCGGGCTAGCTGGCCCGAGGCTCGCGGGTGCCGGCGGGGGCCCGCGCCGGACCACGCATCTGGGCCTGTGGTATACTTTTGCGCCATGAATCCCTTCTACAAGAATCTCGCCCTGTGGATGGTGATCGGCCTCATCGTCATCCTCCTCGTTCAACCTCTTCCAGGCCAAGGAATCCCCGCGCGACGAGATCGTCTTCTCCGACTTCCTGAAGAAGGTCGAGGCGGGCGAGGTGCGGGAGGTCACGCCTCGCGCGGCAACTCGGTGAGCGGCAAAGCTCGCCAACGGCGAGTCGTTCCGCACGCATCGACCGCGGACTATCCGGACCTCGTCAAGGCGCTCAAGGACCGCGGCGTCAGCATCACCGTCAAGCCGATCGACGGCAATCCGTCCTACTTCGCCGATCTTCCTGCAGTGGGTGCCCATGCTGCTCTTCATCGGCGTGTGGATCTTCTTCATGCGCCAGATGCAGGGCGGCGGCGCCAAGGCCCTGTCCTTCGGCAAGGCGCGCGCGCGCCTCATCTCGGAGAAGCAGAACAAGGTCACCTTCCAGGACGTGGCCGGCGTCGACGAGGCCAAGGAAGAGCTGCGCGAGATCATCGAGTTCCTCAAGGACCCGCCGAAGTTCCAGAAGCTCGGCGGCAAGATCCCCAAGGGCGTGCTCCTGGTGGGCCCGCCGGGCACCGGCAAGACGCTCCTGGCCAAGGCCATCGCCGGCGAGGCCAACGTGCCGTTCTTCTCCATCTCCGGCTCGGACTTCGTCGAGATGTTCGTCGGCGTCGGGCGCCTCGCGCGTGCGCGACCTCTTCGAGCAGGGCAAGAAGCACGCGCCCTGCATCATCTTCATGGACGAGATCGACGCGGTGGGCCGCCACCGCGGCGCGGGCCTGGGCGGCGGGCACGACGAGCGCGAGCAGACGCTCAACCAGCTCCTCGTCGAGATGGACGGCTTCGAGACCAACGAGGGCGTGATCCTCATCGCCGCCACCAACCGGCCCGACGTGCTCGATCCCGCGCTGCTCCGGCCGGGCCGCTTCGACCGCCAGGTGGTGGTGGCGCGGCCCGACGTCAAGGGCCGCGAGGAGATCCTCCAGCGTTCACGCCCGCCGGATCCCGCTCGCGCCCGAACGTCGACCTGAAGGTGCTCGGCGCGCGGCACCTCCGGCTTCTCGGGGCCGACCTCGCCAACCTGGTCAACGAGGCGGCGCTGCTCGCCGCGCGGCAGGACAAGAAGATCGTCGAGATGATCGACTTCGAGAACGCCAAGGACAAGGTGCTGATGGGCGTGGAGCGGCGCTCCATGATCATCACCGAGGCCGAGAAGCGCACCATCGCCTATCACGAGGCGGGCCACGCCCTGGTGGCCGACCTCCTGCCGGGCGCCGACCCGCTCCACAAGGTCACCATCATCCCGCGCGGGCGCGCGCTCGGGCTCACCATGCAGCTGCCCACCGACGACCGGTACAACTACTCGCGGGACTACCTCGTCAACCAGCATCACCATCCTCCTGGGCGGCCGCGCGGCAGAGGAGATCGTGCTTCCAGCAGCAGACCACCGGCGCCGGCGATGACCTCGAGAAGGCCACCGAGATGGCGCGCAAGATGGTCTGCGAGTGGGGCATGTCCGACAAGATGGGCCCGCTCACGTTCGGCAAGAGCGAGGAGCACATCTTCCTCGGCCGCGAGATGTCGCGCGCCGAAGGACTACAGCGAGGACACGGCGATCCTCATCGACTCCGAGATCAAGCGGATCGTGACCGACTGCGCGGTCGCGGGCGCGCGCGCATCCTCGAGACCAACCTCGAGAAGCTCCACGCCCTGGCCCGCGCCCTGCTCGAGCGCGAGTCGCTCGACGGCGAGGAGATCAACCGCATCCTCAGTCGCGCGGCCGCTTCCAGGAAGCGCCGGCCCCGGCCTGAGCGGAGCACGATCGCCATGAACCGAGCAACCCTGCGCGGGGCTGGTGGTCGGCGACGGCTTGCGACGTGGCGGTGATCAGGGCGCGCTCAACGTGAGCCCCGAGTCGTTCTACGCCGGCTCGGTGGCGCGCCGGACGCGACGCGCTGCTGCGCGCGGGCGGAGGCCATGGTGCGCGGCGGGCGCGGCCTTCCTCGACGTGGGCGCCATGTCCACCGCCCCCTATCTGCGCACGGAGCATCGAGGCCGCCGAGGAGGCGGACCGCCTGGCGCGGCGGTCGAGCTGCTGGTGGGCAAGCTCGGCGTGCCTGGTCTCCGCGCGATACCAGTCGCGCCCCGCCCGCGCGGGCCGCGCTCGATGGCCGGCGCGCGCATCATCAACGACGTGCGCGGCCTGGCCGGCGATCCGGCGCTCGCGCGCGCGGTGGCCGAGCGCCGGTGCCGGGCTCATCGTGATGGCCTCCGAGCGTGGGCGCCACGAGCGACGTGGCCGCCGAGCGGAGGCGGTGCTCGAGTATCTCGCGGAGAGCCTGCCGCCGGGCCGCGGAGGCCGGCATCGACGCCCGACGCACATCGTCGTGGATCCCGGGCTCGGCTTCTTCGCCGCCGGCGGCATGCCCTGGCACGAATGGGACTGCCGCGTGCTCGCCGTCGCTGCCCGAGCTGCGCGCGCTGGGTCGTCCCATCTGCGTGGGCGCCTCGCGGAAGTCCTTCATCGGCGCCTGGCTCCGGGGGCCGGACGACCCGGCCGATCGCTTGCCCGGCTCGCTCGCCGCCGCCACCGCGGCCGTGCTCGGCGGCGCGCACCTCATCCGGGCTCACGACGTCGCGGAGACGGTGCAGGCGGTCCGGGTGGCGGAGGCCATCCGCCGCGCGCGAGCGAGCGGAGCGTTGAATCCCGTGTGGGCGGTGGTCCAGTCCGTTCCGGCTGCGCGACGCGGTCGACATCGTGCTCGTGGCCGCCGTGCTCTACCGCGTCCTCGTCATGTTTCGCGGCACGCGCGCGGTGCAGATGCTGGCCGGGCTGGGCGGGCTCATGGTGGCGTCGTTCCTCGCCGCGCCGGCTCGAGCTCTTCAGCTCGAGCTGGATCCTCGAGAACTTCTGGTCCGTGCTGGGTGCTGGCTCTCGTCGTCTTGTTCCAGCCGGAGCTCCGTCGGGCGCCTCGCCCAGATCGGGCAGAGCCCGCTCTTCCAGGCCATGCTCGGGGCCGCGGGGAGCAGCAGGGCCACGTGATCGACGACGTGGTCAAGGCCGCGGAGTCGCTCGCCGGCAAGCGGATGGGGCGCCTCATCGTGCTCGAGCGCACCACCGGGCTCCGGCACTACGCCGAGCTCGGCGTGCCGCTGGACGCGCATCGTCTCCGCCGATCTCCTCGTGAGCCTGTTCCTGCCCTACTCGCCGCTCCACGACGGCGCGGTGTTCATCCGGGACAACCGGGTGGCGGCGGCAGGGCTGCTTCCTCGCCTCTCGCGCAATACGCAGCTGGGCGCGGGCCATGGGCACGCGGCACCGCGCCGCGCTGGGCATCAGCGAGGAGACCGACGCGGTCGTGCTCGTGGTATCCGAGGAAAGCGGGCGCATCTCGCTCGCGGTGGGCGGCCACATGGAGAGCCCGCTGGACCGCGAGGCGCTGCGCGGGCGGCTGGGTGAGCTCTTCGATCTCGCCGGCCCGCCGGCGCCGCGCCGGACCGGATGGTGGCTCCCGCCCGGGAGTGGCTGCGGAAGTGAGGCGGCTCTTCCGGCACTGGGAGCTCAAGCTCGCCGCGTTGGTGCTGTCCGCTCGCGCTCTGGCTCTTCGTGATGACATCCGAGAAGGCCGAGCTGATCCTGTCCGCCCCCGTCGAGTTCGACGAGATCCCCGCCGGCCTGGTGGTGGCGGGCGAGCGGCCCGAGATCCGTGGACGTGCAGCTCCACGGGCTCCGCGCCGTGCTGGCGCGCCCTGGGCCAGGACGAGGTGCGAGGCGAGGTGAGCCTGGCCGGCGTGAGCCCGGGCGAGGTCGTGGTCCGTCGTCGTCCCGGACCAGGTCGCCGCGCCGACCGGGATCACCGTGCTCCGCGTCAGCCCCTCGCGCCTGCGCTCACCCTCGAGCCGGGCTGCGCCTCGGCGAGCGGATCGAGGAGGCGACAAGCGCCCGTGACCCGCCTCTTCGGCACCGACGGCATCCGGGCGCTGGCCAACGCCGAGCCGCTGACCACCGAGCTGGCCTTCCGCCTCGGTCGCCAGCTCGTGGCCACCTTGCTGGAGCACCATCGCGTGGGCAAGCTGCGCCTGGTGGTAGGGCGCGGACACGCGCGCACTCGGGCCCCATGCTCGAGGGCGCGCTCGTCGCCGGCGCGCTGTCCGCCGGCGCGGACGTCTTCGCGGTCGGCGTGCTCCCGACGCCCGGCATCGCGCATCTCACCCGTCATCTCGACGCGCACGGCGGCGTGGTGATCTCGGCGTCCCACAACTCCTTCGAGGACAACGGCATCAAGATCTTCTCGCTCGACGGGCGCCAAGTTCCCCGACGCCTGGGAGGACGAGATCGAGACGCGGCTGGACGGGCCGACGTCGCGCCCAAGCCCACCGGCGCCGATGTCGGCCGGCTTGATCCCGCACCGGCTCGCCGGCCGAGGCCGCGTACGCCGCGCACGCCGTGGGCACCTTCCCCTTCGACCTCCGCGGGCTGCACATCGTGCTGGACTGCGCCAACGGCGCCACCTACCGGGTGGCGCCCGCGTGCTTCCGAGGCGCTGGGCGCCCGAGGTCACGCGTCCTCGGCGCGGGGCCCGACGGGCAGAACATCAATCTCGGCTGCGGCGCGCTGCATCCGGAGGGCGTTCAGAGCGCGTGCGCGCCACCGGCGCCGACCTCGGACTGGCCTTCGACGGCGACGGCGACCGGCTCATCTGCGTGGACGAGCGGGCGAGGTGCGCGACGGGGACTACATGCTCGCGGTCTGCGCGCGCCACCTGGCGGCCGCGCGACCGGCTGCGCGGCGGCGTGCTCGTGACCACGGTGATGGCCAATCTCGGCTCGAGCACGTCGCTGCACGCAGGCGGGCATCGCGGACGGTCAAGACCCAGGTGGGCGACCGCTACGTGCTCGAGGAGATGGTCCGCATCGGCGCCAATCTCGGCGGCGAGCAGTCCGGGCACCTGCTCTTCCTCGACCACACCGTCCACCGGGGACGGCATCGTCTCCGGCGCTCCAGCTCCTGGCCGTCATGCGCGAGACCGGGCAGCCGCTGTCCGCGCTGGCCACCTGTCTCACGAAGTTCCCGCAGGTGCTGGTCAACGTCCCGGTACGCCGAAAGCCGCCGCTCGAGAGCATCCGGGGCTCGCGCCGCGGATCGAGTCGCTCGAGGGCCGAGCTCGAACGGAGCCGGGCGCATCCTGCTGCGCTACTCGGGGACGGAGCTCCTGCGCGCGTCATGGTGGAAGGGCGAGGAGCAGGCGGAGATCGAGAAGATCGCCCACGAGCTGGCCGGGATCATCCGGCAGGCGATCGGCCAGTGAGCCTGCCCGTTCCCGGCCAGGCCCACGAGTCCATCCGCGGCATCGGGGTGGACCTGGCGCAGGATCCCCGGATGCGGCAGGTGGTCGAGCGCTGGCAGGATCGCTTCCTCCACCGCGTCTTCACCGAGGCGGAGATCGCCTACTGCCAGCGGCGGCACGATCCCATCCCGCATCTGGCGGCGCGCTTCGCCGCCAAGGAAGCCGCGCTGAAGGCCCTGGGCACGGGGTCTGCGCATGGGCGTGACCTGGCGCGAGCGTCGAGGTGCGGCGCGAGCGCGGGAGGCCCCCACGATGGTGCTGACGGGTCGCACCGCCGCGCTCGCACGGGCCCAGGGCGCCTCCCGGATCCTGGTCTCGCTCACGCATGACGGCGACTACGCCTTCGCGCAGGTCGTGCTGGTCGGCGAAGCGCCCAACGGCCACGGGGAGCGCGGCTAGACCCGGTGCTACCCGTCTTCACGGCCGCCGAGATGCGTGCCCTCGATGCCCGCGCCATCCGCGAGCTGGGCATTTCGGGCCCGCGGCTCATGGAGGCGGCGGGCACCGGCGCCGCCCGGCTGATCGCGCGGCGATTCGGCCCATTGCGCGGTCGAAAGGTCGTCATCCTCTGCGGCAAGGGCAACAATGGCGGCGACGGCTTCGTGGTCGCGCGCCGGCCTGCGGACGGTGGGCGCGCGTGTGGAGGTGTTCCTCCTGGCCCGTCGCGGGGAGGTGCGTGGCGACGCGGCCCGAGGCGCTGCGGCGCTATGCCGGGCGGGTGGAAGAGATCACCGCCGAGGCGGGGCTGGATGCCCTGGAGCGCGCGGTGAGCGCGGCGCATCTGGTGGTGGACGCGCTGCTGGGGACGGGCGTGAGTGGGAGCGCCCGCGGACTGAGCGCCGCCGCCATCGCGCGCTTCAACCGCGCCGCCGGCGCCGACGCGGGGATGATCGGCCGCCCCGCATCCCCGTGGTCGCGCTGGATCTGCCGTCGGGCTTTCCGCCGATCACAGCGTCCCGACCGGCCCCACCGTTCGAGCCACGCTTGACCGCGACGTTCGGCGGTCACAAGCGCGCGCTCCTGCTGGAGCCGGCCGCCAGCCAGGCGGGCGAGGTGGTGGTGATCCCGCATCGGTCTGCCTGAGGGCGAGACGGAGCGGGACGCTGACCACCTTTCTCCTCGAGGACGCCGATGCGCGCGGCGCGCTGGCGCGGCAGTCCTGCGGACGCCCACAAGGGACAGTACGGGCACCTGCTCGTCGTCGCCGGCTCGCGCGGCAAGACCGGCGCGGCCGCGCTCGCGGCCCGGCGCGGCCCTCCGGAGCGGGGCCGGACTGGTGACCGTGGCCACGCCCGCCTCCCAGCAGCCCATCATCGCGACGCTCGGCGTGGAGCACATGACTCATCCGCTTCCGGAGACCGCGGCCGGGGCGGTGGCGAAGGCCGCGCTCGGGCCCATCCTCGAGCTCGCGACCTCCATGGACGCAGTCGCGCTGGGACCGGGCTCTCGCTCCATCCCGAGGCCCAGGCGCTGGCGCGCGCGCTCGTGGCCGATCTCCCGCGCCCCATGGTCGTGGACGCCGACGCCCTGAGCGCGCTGGCCGGCCACCTCGATATCCTGGCCGGCGCGCCGGGCCCGCGGGTGCTCACGCCGCATCCGGGCGAGATGGCGCGGATGCTGGGCATGACCGTCACGGAGATTCAGGCGGATCGGCTCGAGCGGCACGAGAGCCTTCGCGATCAAGCACCGGGTCTGGCTGGTCGCTCAAGGGCGCGCGCAGCGTGGTGGCGGCTCCGGACGGGCGGGTGTGGATCAACCCGACCGGCAATCCCGGCATGGCCAAGGGGGCTCGGGCGATGTCCTCACCGGGATGGCGGGCGCTTTCTCGCGCGCAGGCCTCACGCCGGCCGCGGCGCTTCAGGCTGCCGTTTACTTCCACGGGCTCGGCAGGGGATCTCGGGCGGGCCGAGCGCGGGGAAGAGGGGCTGCTCGCGAGCGATATCGTGGAGGCCATCCCCGCGCGCTGTCGCCGGCCTCCGGGATGACCCGCCGGGCCTTCGTCACGCAAAGCCCCGAGGAGACGCGGGCGCTGGGCGAGCAGCTCGGCGGCGGGCTGCGCCGGGGGCGGTGGTGGCGTGCATCGGTGAGCTGGGAGCGGGGAAGACCTGCTTCCTCCAGGGCCTGGCCCGTGGGCTCAGGGTGACCTCCGCCGTCACCAGCCCCACCTTCGTGCTCGTCAACCACTACCGTGGGCGGCTGCCGGTCTATCCATCTCGATGCCTATCGCACGGAGGCGCTCACGGAGGTGCTGGAGCTCGGTCTCGAGGAGATGATGCACGGCGACGGGGTCACGGTCATCGAGTGGGCCGACAAGATCCTGCCCCTCTTGCCGGCCGGCGCCGATCACGGTCCGGATCCGAGGGCTGGGCGACGAGCCCCGCCGCATCGAAGTGGAGGAGCCCGGAGCGGAGGTGTGATCCCGGCTGGAGCGCCGGGATCGACCAGCCCGGAGGACCGAAGCGCCCACGGGCGACGCCGCCGGAGCGCGGCGGGCCGGCTCCTGCTCCTGGCTTTTGCCGCGTTCGTCGTCTACGGGTCCTTCTTTCCGTTCTCCGTTCCGCGATCGACGCCGCGGAGGTGCAGCGCGACCTCGCCCGGTTCTGGACGACCCTCGTGCTCTTCGACGCCCATGGCCGACGTCTGTTCTCGACCATGGATCTCGGGAAGCAATCTACTGCTCGGCGCTGCCGGTGGGCTACCTGCTCGTGCGCGGCCGTCTCGTGGGTGCGCGCCTGGCCGTGCGACTGGCCGCCGTGCTGGCCATCGAGCTGGCCTTCGCCGGGGCGGTGGAGATCGGCCAGATCCTGGCCCCGACGCGCACCGCCTCCGCGCTCGACGTGATCGCTCAGGCGGCCGGCGCCCTCGCCGGGGGTTCGCCGGGCATGGGCGGAGCGGAGCGGTTGCGCGCGGGCTGGAGGCCCGGGCCACCGCGCTCGTCATGGAGCGCCCGCCCTCCTGGTGGTGGCCGGGCTCGCGCTGGTGCTCGCCGCCAGCGCGCTCTATCCATACGCGCTGACCCTGGACGTCTCCACCGCCTGGGGAAATCTCAAGCGGGGGCAGTGGAGACCGCTCGACAGCCTGGGGCGCCGCTTCTGGGGTGATCTGATCGTGGATCGCCCGATCCCCTATGCCGCGCTGGCGGTGGCCGGGTCGCTGGCGTTTCCCGGGTCACGCGGGCCTCGTCTGGAGCGCCTCGACGGCGCTGGCCGGGTGCCTCGAGGCGGGGAAGCTCTTCATCGTCGGGCGGGCCCCCAACGTGGACAATGTGCATCCTCGCGGCGGTGGGTGGCCTGGTCGGGATCGGCATCAGGGGCGCCCTCACGGGAACACCGACCGCGCGCGCGAAGGCGCCGGCTCGGCTCGCCGCGCTCTGCGGCCTGCTCGTGGCCTATCGTGCGCTCACGCCCTTCGACTGGATGACCTCGCTGGACCGCGTGACGGCCAAGGCTGCGCGCATCGAGTGGATCCCGCTGGCGTCTTACTTCTACGCGAATCCCCAGAGCTCGCTCTACGACCTGGGCAACCAAGCTGGCCTGGAGCGCCGCCTTTGGTGCCGCCTCTGCGAGCCGCGGGCTCGCGGGCTCCGGGCCGCTGGGGCTCGCGTTGGGTATCGCGCTCGAGGCGCTGCAGCTGTTCCAGGTCTCCCACGTGCCGTCGGTGACCGACGCGCTGGCCATCGGCGCGGGCGCGGCGCTGGGAGCCCGCGCGCTCCGGCCGCTTCCGCGCGCGGCGCGCCGCCCACGTATCCATCGCGAGACATTGACGCCGCCGGCCGCGCCCGTCACAGTCCTCGCATGGCCATCGGATCGCGCATCGAGGAGTGGCCGCTGGAAGAGCGGCCCCGCGAGCGGCTCTACCACCAGGGTGCGGGCGCGCTCGCGGATGCGGAGCTACTCGCCATCCTGCTCGGGACGGGGACGCGCGGTCGAAACGCGGTGGAGCTCGGACGCGAGCTGCTGGTCGCCTTCGGCTCGCTGTCGGCGCTGGCGGGCCGGACCGTCACCGAGCTGGCCGGACGGCGCGGCGTGGGCCGGGCTAAGGCGGTGCGCCTGGCCGCCGCCTTCGAGATGAGCCGCCGCCTGCGCTCGCGGAACGGCCACGCGCGCGCGATCCTGTCGAGCCCGGCCGAGGTGTTCGGGCGCTACGGGCCCCTCATGGAGGATCTCGACAAGGAAGTCTTTCGCATCGCGCTCCTCGATGCCCAGAACGGTCTCCTGCGGGACGTGACCGTGTCGGAGGGCACGCTCTCCGCCAGCCTGGTGCATCCGCGGGAAGTGTTCAAGCCGGCCATTCTCGAGTCGGCCGCCTCCATCATCCTGCTGCACAATCACCCCAGCGGCGATCCTACGCCGAGCCGCGAGGACCTGCGGCTCACCCGGCAGCTGGTAGAATGCGCCAAGCTGCTCGAGCTGCACATCCACGATCACGTCGTGATCGGCCGCGGGCGCTTCGTGAGCCTGGCCGAGCAGGGGGCGCTATGAAGGTGCAAGGGGTGGGACACGTGGTGCTCAAGGTACGCAGCCTCGAACGATCCGCCGCTTTCTACTCCGGCGTGCTGGGGCTGCGCGTGGTCGGCAGACTCGGCGACCGGATGATCTTCTTCTCGGCCGGGTCCAACCATCACGACCTGGCCTGCCTGGAAGTGGGAGCGAGCGCTCCCACCCGCCGCGCGACGCGGTCGGCCTCTATCACGTTGCGTTGAAGATCGGCGACAGCCTCGACGAGCTCCGGGCGGCCAAGGCGCTGCTGGAAGCCCACCAGGTGCCGATCCGGGCCATCAGCGACCACGTGGTCAGCCAGTCGATCTATCTGGAGGATCCCGACGGCAATGCGGTCGAGCTCTTCGTGGACGCCGATCCCGGCATCTGGGCGGAGAACCCGGCGGCGGTGGCCCAGGCCCGGCCGCTAGCCCTTGGCTAGGCGCTCTACTTCCTTCTTGCTCATGGCTTGAATGCGGGTGAGCAAGCCCTTCACCTTCCGCTCCGAGGCGTGATCGGCGAGGATGAGTTTCTTGGACTTGGTGCCGTTGACGATGTAAGCGACCCAGTCATCGAGGCTCGGAGTTCCGCGCCATGCGACGGTGAGCCCGCTGAGCCGCATGCGCTTCTTTCCTCGACCTTCGCGAGTGGCTTCCGGCTCGCCTCCATGCCTTCTCTTCCCCTCATCTAAGAAGTGCACCGCACGTGGCTGCGCCGCGCGGAACGCGCGCGCAGGGCACAAAGTTAGGGATGCCCGCGAGTCGTGTCAAGTTCTCGTTTCACCGCTCAGAATGCACCTTCGTGTGTGCCGGTGCCGTGGAACCTGCATCATTGCTGGCTCCGGAGACTCGCCTCGAAGCGGTGGACGGCCGGAACGTCACATTCTCGGGTCGTGCCCGCCGAAGCGCACCAGAGCGTCCGATTTCCCCGCCTGTGGATGCTGGTGGATAAGTGGATAACCTGGGGACTACTTGGCGCGGCGGCCAGGGCATCCAGGATGCGGCGGGTCAGGAGCGGGCCCTCGGTGATGAAGGCGGTGAAGTACGCGCAGGCGTTCGCGCCCGCCTCGAGGGCCCGGCGCGCGGATTCCGGACTGTGAATGCCGCCGGTGGCCACGATCTCGAGCGCCGAGCCGAACCGTGCGCGTAGCGCGCGCACTGATCAAGCGTAGCGGTGAGCAGCGCCGGGCCCGGAGAGCCCTCCCGCGCGCTGGGAAAGCCGCGGCTCCTCGATGCGGCGCGTATTGCCGTAGTTGACGATGGTGATGCCCGCGTCGAGCGCCGCGGGAACGATGGCGCGGAGATTGTCCTCGTGGAAGTCCGGAGAAATCTTCGCGATGACGGGCTTCGCGGTGGCCGCCCGCACGGCGCCGAAAAGCCGGCGCAGCTCGGAAGGCTTTTGCGACCACTCGTAAACGAGGCGCGTGTTCGGGGATGAGATATTGATCTCCACGAGGTCTCCGAACGGCGCCAAGCCGCTGACCACCTCCACGTAATCCTCGATGGACTCGCCGGCGGCCGCGACGATGAGCGGGCCGGCGACGGGGCAGTCGAGCGAGCGCCCCGCGATACGCCTCGAGCCCCGGATTGTGAAAGCCGTTGCAGTTGACGAGCCCCGGCCCTTCCGGGGTGGCGATCCGGACGAGGTTCGGCTGCGGATGTCCCGGGCGCGGCCGCACCGTGATGCTCTTGGTGGTCACCGCGCCGAATCCCAGGCCCATGGCCCGCCGGAGAATGGTGGTGTCGTAGTACATCGAGGACAGGATGATGGGGTTCGGCAGCCGGACTCCCCCAGCGTGATGGCCAGACGCGGATCGTCATTGCGGAACAGCGCCAGCGCGTCGATCGGCAGCAGGCGCAGCGCCCACTGGCCCAGCGCGATCGCGGCCGGCTCGGGGAGCCGCGGCGAGCATGCCGCCGTAGAGGGCATGGTAGAGGAGATCGGCCGCGCGCACCATGGTCGAGTCGTCGCGAGAATACCGGACCCCGCCGCGCCTCGCAGTTTTTTCGCCTGTCCCCGAACCTTACACTCCCGGCCGCGCACGACTTTGCGGATCGCCAAACCCTTGACACGATGGGCGGAATCGACTCGGTCCTCCTGGAACGGAACCTGCTGTGGAGTGGGCAGCAGGACCAAACCACTCGGACTCAAGGGGGATCTCATAGTGAAACCGATCGTGCAGCGCATGAATCGTGAGAGGGTGCGGGCCCTTCTGTTCGCCGCGCTGGCCGTGGCGGGCGGGGGTCTCGGCGCGCTGTCCTCCGCGAGCGCCTCCACCACCGTCGTGCTTCCCAATCCGGGCGGCGAGCCCTCGCTCGCCACTCCGGGCGGCATTCTCGATCAGCTCTACGGGCTCGGCAACGTGAGCCGCGTGAACGATGCACTCGACCAGAAGTGGCTCAATCCCGGTAGCGCCACCGCGATCCTTCGGGCCAAGTACTCGGGCTACTCGCAGACTTTCGGGTTTGTCACGGGGGCGCCCTCTTCGTTCCGCTCTTCACGGTCACTGGCAATGGGCTCTTCGACGGTCCCGGCACGGGCTTCTCCTCCGCGGAGTCGGGGACGAGCTTCGGCTGGGGACGACCCCAACGGCGCGGCAGTGGGGCTGGACCTCTGGCGCGACGTCGAGGCGGACAACGCGGACGGGCTCGATCACATGGTGACCTACCTGATCACCGGCAGCCTCGACCATCCCGACAATCACGTGGGCGCGTACGTCATCGCCTTCGAGGACCTCCCGGGCGGCGGGGACCGCGACTACAACGATCTCGTGGTCGAGGTGCGCGGCCCGCTGGACGCGCCGTCAGACGCGCCGTCAGTGCCGGCGCCCGCTACCCTCGTGCTCCTCCTCGGGGCTGGAGCAGGCGCCGTCGGGCTGGGCTCGCTCCGCCGCCTCCTCCGCCAGGGCGAGCGCGCTTGACGGGTTTCCGTCAGGCGTGTAACGTTCGCCCTGCGGACGATTAGCTCAGTTGGCAGAGCACCGGCCTCACATGCCGGGGGTCACTGGTTCAAGTCCAGTATCGTCCACCATCGAAACTGCAAGGAAACCCGGGAGTCTATGGCCCTCCGGGTTTCGTTCGTTGTGGCTGGCGTGAGCCGGAATGAGCCAGCAGCGAGGGGAGAATAGCCACAGCGCAGCCACAGCGCCGTAGCGCCGCGATTTCTCGTGGGCCGTTGCTGTCGCCAGCGTCCGGTGACACCGGTGCCGGCGAGTCACGGCCAAGCTGATCCGCGCTCCCGGCAACGACGCGCCGATCCGGCGGCTTTGAAGGTGACTCGCCGCCGGCGGCTGGTTCTCTGGCGGCGCGGCCCTCGGGAACGGAGAACGTCTACAAGATCTACGCGGAGAGCTTCAAGGGAGAGGCGCGCACTCGAGGCCGTCGTGCGCGAGGCGCGGGCGATGGTGGACAGCGCGCTGCGGTGAAAGCTTATGGTCGATGGCACACCGCGGGTCAGGTGAGCCGCCGGTGCGTCCACCCCAAGCGCTCGGAGGAAACCATGCGGAAGCTCGGAAGCCCTCTCGTCCCCACCCTGTTCTGTGGGCGCGCTGCTGACCGGATGTGATCCTCGGTCACGGCCCGCCCGTCATGGCACCCGGCCAGCCCCAGGTGAAGGGGCCGGTCTCAACCGGTCCGGGCCCCACCAGCCCCAAGGTCGGCCGGGCGGAAGCGTGGGGAAGCTCGTGTAACGTTCTCCACGGAGCGATGCGAGCATCTCGGCCGCGATGCCAGAACGGTGAGGTATCACGCGGGTTCACCACGTCGATCCACAGAGACGCAGAACATCCTGGAGAAAAGCTTCTGGTCCGCGTACGCGACCATCGTCTACGGCGAGTAGGTACCATCGTTCCCGTTGGCCCAGCCTGACCCGCGGGCACATCTGGAATGTGGTCCCTCGCTGAGCGCGACCAGCGACTGGTACGAGGACCGGGCGCAGCGCATGGGCGCCGCGCTCGCCTACTACACGATCTTCGCGCCTCACTCCCGGCCTCGTCCTCGTCATGGCGCTGGCCGGCTCTCCTCGGGCCCGGGGCGGAGAGCCAGATCATCGAGCAGTTTCGCGAGCTGATCGGGGAGCAGGGGGCGAAGGCGATCGAGGCGACGGTCCGGAGCGCGCGCGCGCGCGCCGCCGGGGGCCGCGGAGCTGGCGCTGGCGCTCGTCACCCTGGTGTTCGGCCTCTGGGGTGTCTTCGGCGAGCTTCAGGATGGGCTCAACACGATCTGGGGCGTGACGCCGAAGCCCGGCCGGCGAGTGCGGGACATCGTGAAGGAGCGCTTCTGGTCCTTCGCCATGGTCGTCGGCACCGGGCTTCCTGCTCCTGGTCTCGCTCGTCGTGACGGCCTGGCTCGCCGCGATCGAGCACCTACGTGAGCTACCTCCTGCCGGCCCCGGCGCCGGCGCTCGAGGCGCTGAACTCGGTCATCTCGCTCGCCGTGATCACCGGCGCCTTCGCGCTGATCTTCAAGCTGCTGCCCGACGTGAGGATCGCCTGGCGCGATGTCTGGCTGGGGGCCGCCGTCACCTCTCTCCTCTTCACCGTCGGCAAGTTCCTCATCGGCCTCTATCTCGGCAAGAGCGCGGTGGCCTCGGCCTACGGGGCCGCCGGCTCCCTCGTCATCATCGTGGTCTGGGTGTACTACTCCGCGCAGATCCCCTCTGTTCTGGGGCGGAGTTCACCGCAGGTGTGGACCAAGCGTCGCGGCTCCGATTCAAGGTGGAGGAGACGGCGAAGCCCGTGACGGCCGAGGCGCGGGCCGAGCAGGGCCTGGGGCCGTAGCGGACGGCGTGACCGACTTCACTTCGCCCGAGGTCCCGCACGGCTTCGAGCCCGTCGAGCTTCCTCGGGCGTGGCCGTCGCTCGGCCGTGGATCTACGCGAACGTGATCGCGTCGCGAGAACGGCATCGTCACGTGGACCCGGCGCGGGGACTCGAGGACGATCCCATCTCGCGCACGATTGCCGGCGGCGACCTCGCCCGGCCGGGCCGGCGGGCCGACGTGCGGCCATGCGCCGGCTTCGTGCCGGCGCGCCGACGCGGTGTCCTTTCGGGGCGCAGACGCTCCGGGACCAGCCGGATTCGGTCGGCGCCGGTGGACGACGTCGGCGGGGAGCTCGGAGCGGCCTGCAGTGCGCCTCCGGGCGGAGCAGGGGCGGGCCCCGCGTACCCGGCTCCAGGTCGTTCTACTCCGGAGTCGGGCCGGCTGCGTGAACCTCGACCGTCCCGCTCTTCAACGTCGCCGGGCTATCATCAAGGCGGATCGTCGTGACCGTCCGGCGGTGGCGCGCGCGTGCTTTCTGCTCGCAATGGTAGGCGTGATCGAGCGGGGTGTCGCGGTCCTGCGTCGCCGGCGACGCAGCGGGTGGAGTTTCAGCGCGCGGACTTCTCGTCCGCGTTCCACGTAGCGCCTCCTCGGCGAGCTCGGCGTGCGGTGGGTGGACCGCGAGGGCGGGGTGATCCGCGAGGCGCCGCACCGGGCGGGCATCCTGGACGATCTCCGTCACCGTCACGGACGTCCACATCGAGCCCGCCGCGCACGCGGGAGTCAAACGGATTGCCGCCCTGGATGGCGGCAGCGCGCCCTCGCGGAGGGCGACCGCGGCGGATCCCGGCTACCGCTTCCAGCGGTGCTTGAACGACCGCTAGCGGACAATGCCGTGAGGGAGCGACGGGCCAGCCGCCGGCGGGTCAACGCGAGTCTGACCTAGATGCCGGCCGGCTGGTCATGGCATCAGTGACGGTGTCGTGGGAATCACTGGCCGAGGTCCATTGACGACGGCGTAGGCAATGCTGCCCGAGGCCGCAGCAGCACTAGAGGCTCGTCGCCGCACAACGCGGCGGCGGCCACGGGCACCGCCGCCCAGCTGGTAGGCTACGGCTGATCAAGGCCCTTGGGCAGACCCTTCTTGACGAGGAAGCAACTGGAGCGGTAGTGCGGTCATCGCATTCGCCCTGAAGAGGAGAAGAGAAACCATGGCCACCAACCGACGCTGACAAAGTCATCGACTTGAGCCCCGATCCTGGTGAGGCGACGTGGACAACGCAGGTGGAAGACGTGCTCAATGAACAGGCGCGGGAGGGATGGGAACTCGTGAGCGCGTTTCAACGGGAGCACGAAGCGCAGCAGGTGGGCTCCAGCGTGACCCACGTCCCCAGGTCTGGTCAGTACCGTGCTGGTCTTTCATCGACCGGCCTAACGCAGGGGTTGTCACTCCCAGGCTCGCAAGAGAAAATCTCGAACCCCTGCTGACAAAGTGATTTCGAGGTGCTGGATCCCAGCCGTGACTGAAACACGGATTCAAATTCGGATCTCCAACCTGAACTCGAGGGACCTGTTCGCTCTACGCAAGTGGTTGCGGGCCCTCGCAACCAGCCAGCGCACAAGGGGTTCGGCGCTCGCCGAGCCCGCTTTCGTGTCTCAGTTAGCCGACTTGTCCCTGAAACTTGTCCCTTCAAGCCGAAGCCTTCTCGTGTCCCCACAACATCCACTACAGGGCGAACAACATGGCGCCGAGCGCCGGGTTCACAGCGCCGATCGTGATGGTCCCTTGGCATGGAAGACGTGAACGGATGATGCGGCGGGTATGCGGCGTTGATGCGGAGGTATGCGGCAGTGAAGGCCGCCGGGCCACACCGGGATGCTCCGGCATGACTTCCGGCGCACGGCTGTGCGGAACATGGTCAACCGGAGCATTTCGGAGCGGGTGGCCATGACCATCACTGGCCACAAGACACGGGCCGTGTTCGGACCGCTACCACATCGTGAGCCCGGCGATCTCCGCAGAGGCGGCCGCAGAGCTGGCCGAGCCTGTCTCAGCCACAATCGCGGCCACAATGGGGCAGGTGACGCCCATCAACCGGAAGCGGAAACCTCGTGCGGCGCAGGGTTAGCGTGCACCATTTCGGGGCGCGGCGGTGTCCTCACATGCCCGGGGGCACTGGTTCAAGTCCAGTATCGTCCACCATCGGAAGCTCAAGAAAGCCCGGGTTGTCCGACCCCTCCAGGTTTCGTTCATTGTGGCTGGCGTGAGGCCAGAATCAGCACAGCGAGCCAAGAATCAGCCACAGCGAGGCTCCTGAATAGCCACAGCGCAGCACAACGGATGGGGGCAGCGATTCCGAGATAAAGTTCACCCTGGCGGAGCTAGGCGCGGCTGATCCCCGCGTCCGACACGGAAAAGCAGTCCCTTGCGCTCCTGCCCGCGATTCACCCTCAAAGGCGCTCCGAAGGAGAGCACATGAAGCCGGCCCCTCTGGAATGGCTCCGGAGGCGTGCTGTCGGCCCGAGCAGGTCCTTTGAGATCCTCGCCAATGTCTTCGCTGGGCCAAAACAGGACACCGCGGTGATGGCTGGCACTCCGGCCGCGCACATCGCGTAGGCCTGGGCGAGCTGCCGCGGATCTCTTGGCGCGACGCGGCGCTTGACCAAGCTCGCTGAGATGCCGCTCGGGAACCACTGGCGCGGGCCTGGGCCGGCGTGCTAGGGCGCTACCTCGAGGGCGCTCGAGCCATAGAAGGCCAGGAGCATGACGGATGGGATGGGAAGCGCTTCGCTGCGAGCGGCTCACCGAGTGGACGACGGAGCGGCGGCGAGAGCTCAAGCGAAAGCGCGTCGAGAGCGCGCTCCGCCCGGTCAAAATGAAATGGCTCGAACTGACGCTGGCCACTTCCACGCCCCCTCACGCCCGACCCCGAAGCCGCACGTGTGCCTGCTAAGAGGGGCCGTGGTAGCCTCCCGGCTGTGCCCGATCTGTCGGGGAAGACCCGGCGGACCCGCGCCAGCGATATTGCAGTGGCCGATGTCAGCGGCCCGGGCGAGCCGAGACGTCGAGCGCCAGAAGATCCTGGGGCACTACTCCGGGCGATCGAGCACCTGCTCGAGCCATGAAGCGACGCAGCCTTCCTCGCGATGGTCCCAGCGAGCCTCCTCGCGGCGCCGCGCGCGCCGCCGAGGCGCAGCCGCCGACAAAGACCGCTCGGATAGGCTTTCTGTCGCTCTCCTCTGGCCCAACCCCACGATGGACATTTCGCCCGGGCTACGCGAGCTGGGATGGATCGAGGGACAAAACATCGCCATTGAGTACCGCTGGGCCGCGGGCCGGGAGGACCAACTTCCCGCCTTGGCGGCCGAGCTCGTTCGGCTCAAGGTGGACGTCATTGTGACCTCGTCGACGCTGGCTGCCCAGGCCGCCAAGCGAGCGACCACCACCATTCCCATTGTCGTGACGTTCGTCGCCGATCCCGTGGAAGGCGGCCTCGTCGCGAGCCTGGCCCGGCCAGGCGGGAACATTACAGGATTGACCACTCTTGCGGCAGGGTTGGTCGCCAAACGCCTGGAGCTGCTCAAGGCGGTGGTATCGCGGTCGACCCGCATGGCCGTCCTCTGGCAGCCGGGCGCACTTGCGGAACGCGCCGATGCGAGACATGGTGGAGGCCAGACCGCGGAGACCGCGGCGCTGGGGGTGCAAACTGCAATGCGTAGAGCCAGCGGCGGCCGCGAGGATTTCGAAGACAGCCGTTCGCCGCGACGAGAGTTGCACGTGTCCGGCGGGCTCCTGGTCTTGCCCGGCCCCGTGCGTCTTCGACGCGTCGCAGCGGCGGTGGACGCGGCGATGTTGTCGCCTGCCGGCGGTGTATCCGTGGCGGGGAGGCGGCGGTCTGCACGGGGGCCTCATGTCCTGATCGCGGCGAATTTTCCCGACATGTAAACCGCCGCGCCGCCACCTGCGTGGACTAAGATCCTCAAGGGCGCCAAGCCGGCTGATCTCCCGGTGGAGCAGCCGACGACGTTCGAGCTGGTGATCAACCTGCAAGACGGCCAAGGCCGGTCGACGATCCCCGCCGAGCACGCGCTCCCGGCGCGGCGGATGACGCTGATCGTGAGGATGAGCGCTGGCATCATCTCCGGCACCACCACGGCTCTCCTGCCGGCGCGTTTTCGCCGCCTGGGCGTAACGACCACGCGCAACACGTAGTTCTTCGTTATCTCCATCCGGACCTCCTCGCTGGTTTCGGGCAACGCCGCCAGGCGCTCTCGGCGCGCCGGTGGCGGAGCTGCTGGGATGAATCGCGCCATCTGTCTCAGCCTCGCCGCCCTCCTCACCACGAGCAGTGCGGCAGGTTGCGCCGTCGACGTCGCCGCGACCTGCAAGGCCGCGGGCGGCACGTACACGGCGGAGGAACGTGCACTCAATATGGTCCGAGCCAGCAGGCGGCGAGGGATAGATGCTCAGCTAGCGGGGGCGTGTATTTCGTGGGCAGCAACGCTTGCGTACTCGGCAGCGGGGGCCCGTGATGGCCTTTGACGGAGCGACCTGAGACCAGAGCGCCCCGGCCCGCGTTGGCGCGCGACCGAGGGCTGGCCGATGAACCTCACCACGGGAGGCGAGCATCAATGGCCACCGCTACGGTACCACGCTCCCGCCTCGAGCCTGCGCACAGCGTGGCGCTGAGCGACGCGCAGCGCGAGCTGCTCCCGCATATCGTCCGCGTGATGCTGGCGGCCTTCCTGAGTGAGCAAGCGCAATGAGGGCTATCGCCGGGAAAGGGCTGTGCCCCCGCTGGGCCGCGCACGATCCTTGACGAGCATCAGCAGCAACACGACCACGAGCGCGACGCCCACGCGCGCGTCCACCAGTTCGGGCCGCCCGCGACCATGCTCGCGAGGGTATTAAACGCAGCGACTCCCGCGACAATCGTCATGAGGTTGACTTTCCCTCGCTCTTCCGTCTCCACGCGCGTTCTCCTGGAGAAGGATCCTCAGGATGCTCGACGAGCAATACGCAACTGAACGAAGCACAAGAG